>Ga0153956_1000004_pt1 | contig 477956 bp, 414 predicted proteins | sample TSFL040MetaG_FD_104704 | JGI IMG/M metagenome (GOLD analysis project Ga0153956, IMG submission 104704) | Attine ant fungus gardens microbial communities from Florida, USA - TSFL040 MetaG | ecosystem: Host-associated > Fungi > Mycelium > Unclassified | place: USA: Florida, Wekiwa Springs... | reverse complement strand
CTATCGGGCGCATGGCGGCGTCGCGCGTCGCTCACGTGGCGCGGCCACGCAGCGCTCCTTGCTCCTTGCCATCCACCCGATAGCGGGCATTCGCACGTGCGTTCCATATGTAAACAGACCCTAACGCCAGCGGTCGCGCCATTCGAATGCTCGCACCGCCAGCGGTAAAAACAGATTGTTGGCCGGCCAGTACGGAATCGCCGGCAGCGGACGGTCGAATACGGTTTCGCCGTCGCTCGCGGCGAGAATCCGCCGCGCGACCTTGTGACCGAGATACGTCGACATCGGCACTCCCACGCCGCAGCATCCCAGCATGTAGTGCACGCCGTCCTCGATACCGATATGGGGCAGCCAGTCCGACGTGACCGCGAAACGCCCGCCCCAGCAGTGCGACGCTCGCACGCCTTCGAGCGCGGCAAAACGCTCGCGGAAATAGCCGAGAATCCGCGCGGCTTTCTGTTCGAGCCCGCCGTCGCCACGCCCGGCGCGCGCGCTCATCACGAGCCGATTCGTATGGCCCGCGATCGACATGTAGTGGATCATCTTGTACGTGTCGCTGAACGAACCGCGCCGCGGCAGCACCGCGTGCAATCTGTCCGGCGCGAGCGGCTCGGTCGCCAGCGCGAACGCGGGCACCACGGTCAGCCCGCGCCGCAGCCGGCGCGTGTGATGGGTATCGACGCCGGTCTCGGCATTGGTCGCGAGCATCACGTGCGCGGCGGTGAGCCGATGGCCGCCGGCCTCGATGCGAAAACGCGAGCCGTCGCGCTCGATCGAACTCACGCGGGTGCGCTGCAAAATGCACACGCCGGCGCGCAACGCCGCGTCGGCAAGGCCGCGATGAAGCCGGGCCGGCTGCAGCGTCGACGAATCCGCGAGACGCACGCCGCCGAAAAATGCGTGCGAGCCGATGTACGACTGCTGCGCGTCGCGTTCGACCAGTTCCACTTCGCCCCACGCGGCGCGCAACGCGGCCAGCGAATCCCGCTGCTTGCGGAACGCCTTTTCGCTGTGCGCGGCGATGAAGCGCCCCTCGCACGCGAGTTCGCAATCGATCGACAGCTCGTCGATCAGATGCTCGACGTATTCACGCGCTTCGCGGGCCTCGCGATAAACCCGCTCGGCCGTTTCGATGCCGTAGCGTTCGACGATGTCGGCGAACTTTGCTTTCGGCACGTTGCCGAGTGAGCCGGCCGAGCTCGACGACGCGCCTTCGCCGATGCACCCCGCCTCGCATATCGTCACGCCGCGGCCGGCGCGCGCCAGCGTCAGCGCGGCGGACAGGCCCGCATATCCGCCTCCGACGATCAGCACGTCCGTGTGTGGCGAGGCGGGCGAGCCGGCGGTGCGCAAGGCGCCGAGGGCTTCGGTCCAGTAAGGGCGCGTCGAGAAATCGTCGGTCAGGAAGGCGCTCACGGCTGGCTGGCTCCCGCGGCGGTATCGAAGGAAGCGGCGACCGCAGCCGGCTCGGCATGGGCCCCGCGACTCGCGCACTCCGGCGCCGCCGCGAGGCGGTCCCACGAAGCGGCGACATCGGCCGGCAGCACATGCTTGATGATGCGCTGGCTCGGCGTTCGCGCAAAGCCGTCCACCACTTCGATGTAGCGTGGATTCTGAAACGGCGCGAGCCGCGCCGCGAGCCACGCCGACAACGCATCGAGCGCTGCCGCGTGGCCCGCCTTGAACTGCACGAAAAGTTTGATGTCCTGCTCGCCGACCTCGGCTGCCACGCCGATCACGGCGCAATCCTCGATCGCTTCGTGAGCGCCCAGCACATGCTCGATTTCCCAAGCGGAAACGTTCTCGCCGCGGCACCGGATGCTGTCGGTCATGCGGCCGTGAAACGTCAATGCGCCGCTCGCGTCGAACGAGCCGATGTCCTGCGTGTGCACCGCGCCGCCGCGCAGCACCCGCGCGGTCGTGTCGGGATCGCGGAAATAGCCCGGAAACACGCAGCCCGGCTGCTTCGGCCGCACCACGATTTCGCCGCGCTCGCCGCGCGGCACCGGCCGGCCGGCCGCGTCCACCACCTCGATATCGAACCACGGCACCGCATGGCCGACCGAGCCCGCCTGTCCCGAGCCGTTGATCGACGCGATGCTCGAGGTTTCCGTCATCCCATACGCTTCGCGCAGTTCGATGCCGAAGCGCTCGCGAAACGCGTGCCACGTGTCGGGCAGACAGCCGGCGCCCCAGCCGACTCGCACTCCATGCGCGCGATCGCTGTCCGACGCCGGCTGCTTCATCAGTATCTGCAGTACGCCGCCGAGATAGTGGATGTGCGTCGCGCCCGCGTCCTTGACCTGCTGCCAGAAGCGCGACGCGCTGAAGCGCGGCACCATCGCCACCCGCACCTGCCGCAGCAGCGGCATCAGCAGCACCTGCGCGCCGCCGATGTGGTAGAGCGGCTCCCACATGAACAGCACGTCGTGATCGCGCGCGTCGGCAAGTTCGATCGCGGCCCGCGCGGCGAAGCGCATCATGCCGTGCGTGACCTGCACGCCTTTCGGGCGTCCGGTCGTGCCGGACGTGTACATGATCGCGAAGGTGTCGTCGCGTCGCGGCTCGGCCAGCTCGCAGACGGGGTCGCCGTCGAGCAGCGCGGCGAGCGCGTCGGCGCCGTTTTGCGCGGTTTCGCCGACGACGATCTGCACCATGCGCTCGAGCGGCACGCCGCACTGAACCAGCGCGTCCCGGCAGGCGGCCTCGTAAATGATCATCGAAGGCGCGCTGTGTTCGAGCAGATGCGCGAGGCTCGCGCCGCGATGCTCCGGATTGACCGGCACCCAGACGAAACCGCCCCGCGCGATCCCGTATAGCGCGGCCATCACCGCCGGGGAGTTCGGCAGCATGATGGCGATCCGATCGCCGGGTTTCAGTCCAAGCCCCCGCGTGTTGAGCGCGAACGCGCGCGATTGCCGTTCGAGGTCGGCGAAGCGCAGCGTCGACGATTCGCAGGTGGCGAATACACGCTCGCCATGCCGTCGCGCGGTGTCGATAAATAGCGAAACGAATCCGTCTGAAGTCGATTGCATGATGTAGGTAGGGGTGACGGTGAGACTCAGCGGTCGGACCGCAGTTTTTCGGACAACGTGAGCAGCACGATCGCCACCAGCAGCACGACGACCGACGCCGCGGCGATCATCGGACTCAATTGCAGGAACATCTCGTCCCACATCTGCTTGGGCAACGTCGCCGTCGTGCCGCCGGTGACGAACAGCGCGATCGTCAGTTCGTCGAACGACGTGTTGAAGGCAAACAGAAAAGCGGCGATCAAGCCCTCCTTGAGCAGCGGCACCATCACCTTGCGCATCACCTTGAACGGCGAGGCGCCGAGCGTCGCGGCCGCGTGATCGAGCCGCACGTCGTAGCCCTTGAGAACCGCGACGAGCGTGACGATCGTGAACGGCAACGCGATGACCGTATGGCCGATCACCAGCCCGAGATTGGTTCCGATCAGCCCGAGCTGTCCGTACAGATACATCAAGCCCGACGCGAGAACGATGCGCGGCACGATCATCGGCGCGAGGAACATGTTGAAGATGAATCCGTTCAGGCGTGAGGTCAGGCGCGACAGCGACAGTGCCGCGAGGCCGCCGAGCAGCGTCGCGAGCAGCCCGGTCACGAACGCGACGCCGAACGAGCGCAGCGTCGCTTCGAGCCACACACCGGTCGTGAAGTAGTGCTCTAGCCAGCGCAGACTGAAACCCGACGGCGGAAAATCGAGGAATGTCGAATTCGTGAACGCAATCGGAATCACCACGAGCGTCGGCGCGGCGAGTACGAACAGCGCGAGCCCGCTATAGATCGCGAGAAAGCGCGACGACAGCACCGCCGGAACGTATCGCGACACGGTGTTATCGAGCGCCACGGCCATGCGCGCGCAAACGGCCAGACAGGCGGCGCCGGCCCGGGCCGGCGCGCCGCCGCGCGCGCTGCGCACTTCGGCGTTGCCCGACAGCGACGAGAGTCCGAACAGCCGGTCGTACAGCCAGCAGGCGAGCGCGGTGGCCGCCAGCAGAAGCACCGACAATGCGCCCGCGAAGCCCCAGTCGAGCACCTGCTGCACTTGCGTAATGATGAGCTGGGCGAGCAGCGTTTGACGCGGACTGCCCAGCAGCGCGGGAACGATGAAGAAGCCGAGCGCGGTCAGGAAGGTCAGCAGGCCGGCCGACGCGACGCCCGGCAGCGACAGCCTGAAATAAACCAGCCAGAACGCGCGCGCCGGGTGCGCGCCGAGTATTTCGGCCGCCTGCACCAGCCGCCTGTCGATCGACAGCATCACCGGCAGCATCGTCAGAACGGCGATCGGCAACAAACCCTGCACCATGCCGAGCAGCACCGCGAACTCGCTTTGCAGCATCGGCAGTTTTGACATGCCGAGCCCCGAGAACAACTGGTTCACCACGCCATTGCGGCCGAGTACGATCACCCACGCGAACGTCTTGACCAGATAACTGGTCCAGAACGGCAACATCACGAGCAGCAGCACGATGCCGCGCCGCCGCGGCGACATGCGCGCGAGCCAGTACGCGAGCGGATAGCCGCCGACGAGGCACAGCAGCGCGGTCACGAACGAGATGCGCAACGTCGTCAGGAGTACGCGTGTATAGACGTCGAGCGCGAAAATGCGCTGGAAGTTCTCGAGCGTCAGTGCGCCGCTGATGTCGTCCTGCACGCTCAGCACCAGCAGCCGCAGCACCGGCACGAGAAAGAACACGCTCAGCAGCGCGATCGCGGGCGCCAGCAGCCACGCGATACGGGGCAGCGCCGGCCGGCGCGGGCCGACCGCCGGATCGATCGCGGGCGCGCTCATGGCCGCACCAGCACGGAATCGCCCGCATCCCACGACAGCGTGACGGCGGTGCCGGCACGCGGCGCCGCGAAGCCGGCCCGAACCGTGAATTGCCCCGCGCGGCCCGCATCCACGATGACCTTGCTGTCCGCGCCGGCATACACGCAGTCGGAAACCACGCCGTCGATACGGTTCTGCCCGCTGGCGTCGAGCCGCAGCTTTTCCGGCCGCACCACCAGCGCGACCGCCTCGCCCGCGGCAAAGCGATGCTCCGGTACCGCGAGCAGCGTCGCCAGGGCGTCGCTGCGAAGGGCGTCGCCGCCGTTGGCGAGCTCCCCTCGCACGATGTTCGACGTGCCGATGAAATCGGCCGCGAACGCGGACACCGGCTGCGCGTAGATTTCCCGCGGCGTGCCGATCTGCTCGATACGCGCCTGGTTCATCAGGCAGACACGGTCGGACAGCGCCAGCGCTTCCTCCTGGTCGTGCGTGACGTAGATGATCGTCGCGTTGGTCTGCCGATGCAGCTGGCGGATCTCCATTTGCAGATGCTCGCGCAGTTTCTTGTCGAGTGCGCCGAGCGGTTCGTCCATCAGGATGATCGACGGCTCATAGATGAAACAGCGCGCGAGCGCGACACGCTGCTGCTGCCCGCCCGACAGTTCCTTCGGCATGCGCTCGCACAGGTGCCCGAGCTTTACCGTGTCGAGCGACGCCTCGACGCGCCGGTTGATCTGGTCGTCGGCAAGTCCGCGCATGCGCAGCGGAAATGCGACGTTCTCGCGTACGCTCAGATGCGGAAACAGCGCATAGTGCTGGAACACCAGGCCGATGTCGCGCTGATAAACGGGCGTTCGGGTCTGATCGACACCGTCGATCACGATCTGTCCGGACGACGGCGACACGAGTCCGCAGATCATCTGCAGCAGCGTGGTCTTGCCCGAACCCGACGGACCGAGCAGCGTCAGGAACTCGCCCTTGCGCACCGACAGATCGGTCGGCTCGAGCGCGACGACGTCGCCATAGCGCTTGGACAGATCGCGGATCGCGAGTTTGGCCGGTGGCGCATAGGCGCCGGCTTGCGCCGCGGCCGGCGTGTGGCAGGCATCGCGCGCGGCCGCGGCTTCGCTGCGCAATGCGCCCGCTGTTCCTCTACCTGTGACGGAAGCGACGCGAGGATCGTGTGCTGAATTCTCGAGCATCATGGGCACCTGAGCAATCTATACTGCATTGAAGTATTCAATACCGCTTTGTGTCTGGATGAATTTCATCGCAATACTTTGTGTCGGTAACGTACAATCCGCTATGTCTCGTATCTGGATGCGTGGAGAAGCCGATGACCAAGCCAGCCGGTAACGCCAGGCCCGTTGCCGCCAAAAAACGTACGTCCGCCGAAGCGATGACAGTGCGTTCGGTCGAAAAGGCGTTCAACGTGCTCGAAGCATTCGGCTCGTCGCCGACACCGCTCAGCCTGACCGCGCTCGCCAACCTGCTCGACGTCGATAAAAGCACCGCGCAGCGCTTCACCTTCACGCTCGAGCGGCTGGGCTACCTGCACAAGGACCCCGAAACGAAGCGGCTCGCGTTGACCGTCAAGGCGCTCAACTTCAGCTATGGCTATCTGCGCACCAACGACCTGCTCACGCGTGCGATGCCCTATCTGATTCACCTCAGTCGCGAAACGGAAGAAACCATCAACATCACCGTGCGGGACGACACGGAAATCGTCTTCGTGTCCCGTTTCATGAGCCGTCATCTGTTCAATACCGATGTGACAGTCGGCACCCGCATGCCGGTCTACTGCACCGCGCCCGGCATTGCGATGCTCGCCCAGCTGCCGCGCGCCGAAGCGCTCGACGTACTGAAGCGCTGCGAACGGCGGCCGATCACGCAAAAAACCACGTGGCAGCTCGACGCGCTCGAAAAGAAGCTCGATCAGACCTATGAGCGAGGCTATTCGACTGCATTCGAGGAGTACTACCATGACGATCTGTCCATTGCCGCCCCGCTGTTCGACGCGCGGCACATGCCCGGCGCCGCGTTGACCCTGTCCGTGTCACGCTCGCGCTACACGCCGGACGAGGCACAGGAACGTTTCGCGCCCCAGGTCGTCGCGGCCGCGCGGGCCATTTCGCAAGCGGGCCACGGTATGCCCCGCCGAGGCGGGCAGCGCGGCTGACGCGCTCGAGCTCACTCACGCCGCAGCGCAGCGCATCACGACAGCAACCACGCATTGAATCGTTCGACGGCTTTCGCGCGATTGGCGGTCCACCATGCCGAATCTTCGCCGCTCATCTGGCGGATGTTCTGTTCGCTCGACGGCAACACCTGCGCACGCTCGGCCGGGATGAACTGATACGCGGCCTTATTCGGCGGCCCGTAAGCGAGCGATCCCGTATACGCGGCCTGGCGCTGCGCGTCGGCGCAGAACTGAACGAACTGGCGCGCCGCGTCGACGCGCGGACCGCCCTTCAGGATGCCCCAACCCTCAATCGCATACAGCCCCTGGTTCCACACGATCTTCACCGGCGCGCCACCATCGATCACGGCCTGCGCGCGGCCATTCCAGATCGCCACCATATCGACCTCGCCGCTTTCGATGATCTGCGCCGACTGCGCGCCGCCCGCCCACCAGACGGCAACGTGCGGCTTGATACGGTCGAGACTTTTGAACGCGCGATCCATGTCGAGCGGATAGAGCTTGCCGGCCGGCACGCCGTCGGCAAGGAGCGCCTGTTCCAGCGTGTCGATCGGACTTTTGCTCATGCCGCGGCGGCCGGGGAATCGCTCGACGTCCCAGAAGTCCTTCCATGTTTGCGGCGCGTTGCTTTTGTACTTGTCGGTGCGATATGCGAACACCGTCGCATACACGTCGGTGCCCATCCACATCGGCGCGTGCGCGTCCGGCAGATAGTTCGCGAGCGCGGCGGGCGGCAGATTCAGCGGTTCGAGCAGGTTTTGCGAAAGCAGGATGTCGCGCGCGGATTGCGTCAGGATCGATGCATCCCACGTGTACGACCGGGTTGCGATCATCGAGCGAATCTGCGCGGTCGGCTCGGCCTCGCGCGCGGCGCTGATCACCCGAATGCCGGTGGCTTTCTCGAACGGATCGTAGAACGCCTTGCGGAACGCGGCCTGATACGCACCGCCGGGATCCGCGACGGTGATCTGCTTGACGGAGCTTTGCGCGCGTGCGCGCTGGCCGTACGGCAGGCCGGCGGCGAGCGCGAGTCCCGCGCCGGCGCGCAGGATGTTCCGACGGGAAGTGGAGAAGGTCATGGTCGTCCTCGATGGTTTGTGCGGCTGATTCGACACGGGTTCTAATTGCCCTGGCGGCGCTCGCGGCGCACGCGGAAAAACTCTTCCATCATCCGGGCGGGCTCGCCGGAACCATACGACTCGCGCTGCATGCGCACGCCGGCATCGAGCGCATCGCGAAAACCCGCCTCTGTCACGTCGCGAAAACGTGCCTTGTTCAGGCGCATCGCGACCGGCGGCTTGCCGGCCAGTTGCGTTGCGGTGGCAATCGCGAACGGCAGTACCTCGTTCGCGTCGACGAGATAGTGGATGAGCCCGAGGCGATGGCATTCGCCGGCGTCCATCATGCGTCCCGTCAGCGTGAGCTCGATCGTGCGGCTCAAGCCGAGCATCTCCCGCATGATCCACGGCCCCAGCGTGCTGGCGATGCCCGAGTTGATTTCCGGTTGGCCCATGCGCACCCCGGCATGTCCGATGCGGATGTCGGTCAGCAGCGACAGTTGGAACGCCGACCCGGCGGCGACGCCGTTCAGGGCCGCGACGAACGGCTTGGTAAGCGCGCGAATCGTCGAATAGAGCGTGTCCCATTCGGCGATCCAGCTCGCGCCGCCCTCGCCGTCGAACGTCTTCGTCTCGCTCAGATCCTGGCCGGCGCAGAATGCCCGTTCGCCCGCGCCGGTGAGCACGATCGCGCCAACCGCGGGATCGCGCCCGGCGGCTCGCAATGCGTCGAGCAGCAGGCCGCGCATCGATTTATCCCATGCGTTGAGCTTTTCCGGCTTGTTCAGCGTAATCACACGCACGCCGCCCTCGTCGCGCGTCAGAATGCTTGAAGATGTCATCACGGTTCCGTTTCGGTAGGTTGCAAGTCGCCGCGCCGCTTAGCGGCCCATCAGCGTGTGGCTCTGTTCGCGCATGAATTGCGGCACGTAGTACGGCCCCAGACCACCCTTGCCGGTCGTGCCGGAGCCTTTCCAGCCGCAGAACGTCTGCACCCCCGGCCACGCGCCGGTGGTTGCGCCACTCGCGCGGTTCGCATACAACGCGCCGGCTTGCGCGCGCTCGAGGAACAGATCCAGCTCGCTCGCGTCTTCGGTATAAATGCCGGCGGTCAGGCCGTACGCGATATCGTTGCCGTCGTCGATCGCGGCCTCCAGCTCGTTGAACCGCTGCACGCTCAGCAACGGCACGAACAGTTCGTCCTTGTTGATCCAGTGCCCGGCCGGCAGACCGGCGACGATCGTCGGCGGCAGATAGGAGCCGTGCTCGTATGCATCTCCCGACAGACGCTCGCCTCCCAGTACGAGGCAGCCATCGGTGCGCGCGGCGGCGCAGGCTTCGTAAAAACGCGCGGCCGCCTTGCCGTCTATCACCGGGCCGACGAAGACGTTCGGATCGACGGGCGAACCGACTTTCAGCGCGGCGCTTCGCGCCGTGAGACGCTGCATGAAATCGTCGAATACGCGTTCGTGCACGTAGACTTTGGATCCCGACGAACACTTCTGCCCCTGCAGCCCGAACGCCGAGCGCATCACGCCTTCGGCGGCGGTGTCGAGCGCCGCGTGCCGGCTGACATAAGTGGGATTCTTGCCGCCCATCTCGACGATGACCGGACGGTTGTAGCGGCCCGCGGCAACCGTGCGCAGAATGTGCATGCCGACCTTGTGCGAACCGATAAAAGCAAAGCCGTCGATACCCGGATGATCGAGCATCGCCTGACCGGTCGCGCCGTCGCCGCAAATCAGATTGAGCACGCCGTCCGGCAGGCCGCCCTCGCGAAATAGCCGCTCGATCCAGCTGCCCGTGAGACCCGCGTAAGGGCTCGGCTTGAACACCACCGTGTTGCCGCCGAGCAGCGCGCCCGTCAGCATCCCGACCGCGAGCGCCACGGGAAAATTGAACGGCACGATGACGCCGAACACACCGACTTCGCGCAGCACGTCGCAGGTCGACTCGCGCTCGAACACGCGCCGCAGAGGCCGCACATAGCCGTCGTTGCGCTCCATCTCGTCGCAGTAATAGGCGATCAGGTCGATCGCTTCTTCGACCTCGCCCATCGCTTCCATTCGCGATTTACCGACTTCGAGCAGACATACGCTCGCGAGATCGTACTTCTGCGCGTCCAATGCGCGGGCGACGTTGCGCAGCACCTGCACGCGACCGCGCCACGGCAGGCGTGCCCAGCCGCGCGCCGCGCCGCGCGCCGCCGCGACGGCCGAGGCAACGCCGTCGGCATCGGTGCGCACGAAACTGCCAAGCGTTATGCGCCGGTCGATCGGGCTCTGCGCGTCATAGCGTACCGGCGTGGCGGCATCGCGCCCCGCGATCCGGTTCGGATGGAACTGACCGAGCGTCGCGGAGATTTTGTCGATGCGCTCGCCGAGTATCTTCTGCACGCCGCTAAAGTCGGCACCGATATTCGAGTACGTTACGCGAGGCAGTGATGGGTCCATGGCATTGTCCGTTGAGATACAGGATGTCTTTGCGCCGGGCGAGGCCGGTGCGCCGATGAATCGCAAGGTAACGCAACAACGATGACATAGTGCAATTTCAAAATCAAACAATAAAAAACAAAGTATTTCATTGCAATACGATTTATGGATAGGAATTTCCCTAATGTAGTGTTCTTGAATATGTGAAGGACGGCGCTGCGGGCGCCGTCACCGGGCGCACCGTTTCATTCTCCGCGACGATCCTCGCAATCTCCGCGTCCGCCCGCGCGCCGTATCGTGCAAACACATCCGTCTGATAGCGGGTATTCGAAGCCGCGCCAAGCTGCGAGCCCGCATCGTCGCGAACATCGACATCCACCTGCATCGACAGACCGATACGCAGCGGGTGCGCTTCGAGTTCGCGTGGATCGAGTTGCACACGCACCGGCAGGCGCTGGACGATCTTGATCCAGTTTCCCGTCGCGTTCTGCGCAGGCAATATCGCGAAAGCGCTGCCCGTGCCCGCCGAAAAGCCTTCCACGCGCCCGTGATACTTCACCGCCGAGCCATAGACGTCGGCAGTCAACGTCACCGGCTGCCCGATGCGCATGTGCCGCAGCTGGATTTCCTTGAAGTTCGCATCGACCCACACGCCGTTGAGCGGCACGATCGCCATCAACGGTGCGCCCGGCGAAACGCGTTGCCCCACCTGGACCGAACGACGCGCGACATAACCAGTGACCGGCGCCGGCAGCGTATCGCGCGCATACGCGAGATACGCGTCGCGCACCTTCGACGCCGCGGCCTGTACGTCCGGGTGTTGCTCGATCGTCGTGCGGTCGGTCAGCGCGCGGTTCGCCGCGGCCTGCTCGCGCGCCGCGTCGAGTGCCGCCTGCGCGGCCTTCACCGCGTCGCGGGCATGCGCGATATCTTCGGCGGAAACGGCGCCGGTGCCGGCCACCGCGGTGCGGCGCGCGAGATCGGCGGCGGCGCGCGCGAGGTCGGATTCGCGTTGCGCTACCGTCGCCGCGTAAAAGTCGTTGTTCGCATAGAGACCGCTCACCTGCCGCACGGTTTTGCCGAGCGTGGCTTCCGCGTTCTGCAACGCGATTGCCGTGTCGGCGGGATCGAGCTTTACGACCGGATCGCCGGCTTTCACGATCTGCGTGTCGTCGGCGTTTACCGCGATGACTGTGCCCGTCACCTGTGGCGTGAGCTGCACGAGATTGCCGCTCACGTACGCGTCGTCGGTCGACTGGTGAAAGCGTCCGAAGCTCGCGTAATACGCGCCCCATGCCGCCGCGGCCACCACTGTCGCGCCCACCAGCAACGCGAGCAGGCGCTTGCGGCGCGCGGGATTGGCGGTGGCGGCAGCTTGCTCCGGCACGTCGGCGGTGTGGATCCGCGGGCTTTGCGGGTCCGTCGCGCTGCGCTCGGGCGCGCGTTCGGATGTAGTCGTATCGCTCATTTTCGTGCTCCTTGATCGGTGTGCTGGACGATGTTTGCTGAACGAATCGCGCCGCTCAACGCGCGGCGACAACGGAACGGGTTTGCGCCACGCCAGGGTTCGACGCGTCGACATAGCCGCCGCCCAATGCGGCGGCCAGCGCGATCTGCTCGTCGCGGCGGCTTAGCTGCAGGCTTACGAGCGCCTGATCCGCATTCAGCGCGTTCATGTCGGCGTTGAGCACGGTCAACTGGTTCGTCAGACCGGCCTTGTATTGCGTGAGCGCAAGCGCATCGGCCTCGCGCGCGGCCTGCTGCGCGGCTTGCGCATCGGTGAGCTGCGCATCGCTCGAACGGATCAGCGCGAGTTGCGTCGCGACCGCGCTGAGCGCGGTGACGAGCGTCTGGTTATAGCCGGCCACCGCACTGTCGAATTCGGCGTAGCGGCCTTTCAACTGCGCGCGCAGCGCACCGGCGTCGAAGATCGGCAGATGAATCGCCGGACCGGCGGACGCCGTGCGGCTCGCCGCGGTAAGAAACCGGCCGAAGCCGAACGCGTCGAGCCCGATCGCGGCGCTCAGGTTGATGTCCGGGTAAAACTCGGCCTTCGCTTCCTTCACTTCATGCGTAAGCGCATCCACGCGCCAGCGCGCGGCGACGATGTCGGGACGGCGGCTCACGAGGTCGGCGGGCAGGTTGTCCGGCAGGCGCACTTCATCGCCGGCGCCGAGCAGCGGACGCGCGATCGCGAGTCCGCGGTCGGGCCCTTCGCCCATCAACGCGGCCAGTTGATAGCGGGTGGTGACGATATTGCCGTCGAGCGCCGCGAGCCGTGCGCGGCTCGTCGCGAGTCCGGCCTGCGCGGTCTTGCGTTCGACCTCGGTGTCGAGCCCCGTTGCGATGCGGCCCGCGGTGATGCGGTCGATCTGCTCTCGGCGCGTCACCTCCTGTTGCGCGATGTCGCGCAACGCATATTGCAGCGCGAGCCGGTTATACGCGCGCGCCATCGATTCGCTCAGCGTGAGCCGCACCATCTCCGCATCCGCGCGGCTCGCCTCGGTCTGCGAGACGGCGGCCCGCAGCGCTTCGCGGTTCTTGCCCCACAGGTCGAGGTCGTAGGACGCGGTCAGCAAGCCCTTGTTTTCGGTCTGCCACGAGCCCGCATACGGCGGCGGAATCAGCGCGGTGCTGCTGTACTGCGTGCGGGTGAGCGAATAATCGGCATCGACGCGCGGCAATGTGCCCGCCTTCGCGGTTTCGCCGTATGCCTCGGCGGCCGCGACGCGGGCGCGCGCCTGGTCGATTGTCGGGCTGCTGTCGAGCGCCTCGGCGATCAACGCCTTCAACTGGGCGTCGCCGAACTGGTCGGCCCAGTCCGTCGACGGCCAATGGCCGCCTTCGGCAGGCAGGCTTTGGGTCGTCTGATACCGCTGCGGCGCCGCCATCCGCCGGTCGTCGTGAATGTCCGCATAGTTCGCGCAGGCGGAGACGATCGCGGCGCACATCACCGACATCGCAAGCCTGACCACACGGACCGGCCGCTTCGATGTTGAATTCTGCGTTTTCATTTTCTGACTCGTCAGATAATTGGTTAAGAAAAAACGAGGCCTTGTTCGACCTCGCTATCGTTCAGCGCCGCTCAGCCACCGCTCATTTGCTTCTCACTCGCCTCTCACTCACCGATAAACTTCGCCAGCAGCCGCTTCAGTTCCTCGAATTCGGCGCGGCTGAAATTGCGCAGCCGGGCATTGAGTACCGGCGGCACGATGCCGGGAATCTGCGCGGCCACCTGCTCGCCTTTGCGAGTCAGATGCAGATTGACCACGCGGCGGTCTTCGACGCTGCGGGAGCGGGCGAGCAATCCCTTTGTCTCCAGCTTGTCGAGCATGCGCGTCATCAGGCCCGTATCGATGCCCAGCAGCTTCGACAACTCGAACGGCGTGGTGGCGGTGCCGCGCTGCAGAGAAAACACGATGCCCATTTGCTGGCTCGAGATATCCAGATCCTTGAGCGCCGCGTCGATTTCCGCCGCGACGAGATTGCGAGCTTTGGTCAGCGCGAACCCGATGCTCTGGGTCATGCTGAAATTGGCAGGGGTATAGTGATTCATCGCGCACTCCGTCATAGTTGACGAGAAAAATAGCTGCATAGTCAGATAAAGTCAAGGCGACCTTTCACGATCGGCCGCTCAGCGCCTTTTTTGCGTTTTCCTTCAGTGCCCAGCCGCGGCGGCCGCGTCACCCGCACTGCCGCTGGCCGGCCGGGTCACCCAGATCAGCGGCACGATGACGATAAAAATCACGGCCGACAGCCAGAAGATGTCGTTCAAGCCGAGCATCGCCGCCTGCGCGTTCAGCGACTGCTCGAAGAACGCGAGCGCTTTCGGCGTGCTGGCATCGAGCGTGGTCTGAAGATTGCCGAGCGCATCGACGAAGATCGGGTTGTTGATGCTCGCCTGCTCGACGAGGCGCGCGTGATGCAGAATCGTGCGGTCGTTCCATCCGGTGCTGATCAGCGACGTACCGACCGCGCCCGCGAAGATGCGCACAAAATTGGACAGTCCCGCGGCGGCCGGAATCTTCTCCGGCGGCAGACCCGAAAGAATGATCGCGGTGAGCGGGGTGAAGAACAGCGCGGTCGGAATACCTTGCAGCAAGGTCGGCAGCACGAGCGTGAAGCGGTCCACGTCGGTCGTGTAGTGCGAGCGCAGCAGGAACACGCCGGCAAAGCCCAGGAACGCGAGCGTGGCCAGCACGCGCATGTCCGAGCGCGGCATGATCTTGCCGAGCACCGGCGCGAGCAGCACCGCGAAGATGCCGAGCGGCGCCGTGACGAGTCCGGCGTCCACCGCGCGGTAGCCGAGCGAGCCCTGGATCCACTGCGGCAGGATCACGAGGTTCGCGAAAAACACCGCGTAAGCGACCGAAATGGCAACCGTCCCGCCCAAAAAATTGCGGCGCTGAAAGAGCCTCAGGTCGATTACCGGGCGCTCGTGAGTCAATTCCCAGATGACGAAGAACGCGAAGGCAATCAGCGCGACGATCCCCAGTGTCCAGATCAGCGGCGAATTGAACCAGTCGAGATCCTTGCCCTTGTCCAGCATGACCTGAAACGCGCCGACCCAGACGATCAGCGAAAGCAGCCCGATGCTGTCGAGCGGCAGTTTGCGCGCCGGCGTCTCGCGGTCGCGGTAGATCGCCCAGATCGCGCCCGCCGCGAACAGCCCGACCGGCACGTTGATATAGAAAATCCACGACCAGCTATAGCTGTCGGTAATCCAGCCGCCCAGCGCCGGCCCCGCGATCGGCCCGACCGTCGCGGTCATCGCCCACAGCGACAGCGCACTCGAGCTTTTCTCCTTCGGAAACGACGCCAGCAACAGCGCCTGCGAAAGCGGCACGAGCGGCCCGGCCACCGCGCCCTGCACTACCCGCGCGACGAGCAGCACCGGCAGGTTCGGCGCAAGCCCGCACGCGGCGGACGACAGCACGAACAGCAGAATCGCCCACACGAACAGACGCACCTGGCCGACGCGCTGCGTCAGCCAGCCGGTAAGCGGAATCGACACCGCATTGGCGGCCGAGAACAGCGTGATCACCCACGTGCCCTCGTCCACCGAAACGCCGAGGTTGCCCGACAGCGTGGGGATCGCGACGTTGGCGATCGACGAATCGAGCACGTTCATGAACGTCGCGAGCGCAACCGCGAACGTGCCGATCGCAAAGCGCGCCCCGCTAAGGGGGGCCGGGGCGCTGGCCGGACTGGATGGATTCATCTTCACTCCCGCTGATTTCGCTAAATATTCAATATCTGATTTATCAGATATATGGCTGAAAATATGGGCGGACACCACGGGTGACCGCCCTGCTTCGAATTACCTACACCAATGCAAATCGTTGACCGGAAATATATTTGACTTTGCAGCAAACATCAAGTTTTTCTTCACCGCGGTCTTCATGCGGACATTTAATATCACTTGATCTAAAATTACGGCTTACGTTATCGCCGGAGCGACACATGGGCCGCCCACGCCAATTCGATGAAACCAGCGTGCTGGAAGCGGCATGCGATGCCTTCTGGGCTCGTGGCTACGAGGCCACGTCGACGCGCGATCTGGTCAAGGCGACCGGCCTCACGCAGCCGAGCCTTTACAACGCGTTCGGCGACAAGCGCGGACTGTTTCTGCGCGCGCTCGACTACTACCTCGATACCACGCTGCGCGAGCGTATCGCGCGAACGGAAGCGGCCTATACCCCCGGCACGGCGATCACCGCGTTCTTTGCCGAAACGGTGCAGCGCACACTCGACGACGATGCGCAACGGGGTTGCCTGCTGGTGAATTCGGCGCTCGAAGCCGCGCCCGACGACAGCGAACTGAAAGCGGCGATCACGACGGAACTGACGCAGATACGCGACTTCTTCCTGCGCTGCATCGAAGGTGGACAACGCAACGGGGAAATCACCACCCAGATCCCAGCGGCCGATGCGGCACAGCACCTGCTCGCGGTCCTGCTGGGCTTGCGCGTACTCGGGCGCGTGCATCCCGATCGCGACTGGCAGGTGCGCGCCGTCACGCCGGCACTGATGCAGCTGGGCCTGCTGCCCGCCAGCGGCGAATAACCGCCGAAACGAACCTGCAGCCGCAGCCGCAATTGCAATCGCAACCGCAACCGCAACCGAAAGCGGCCACGCGCCGCAGGCCCGCATTTCTCGCGAAACAAGCCGGCCATTTCCGGCAACGACGCGAACGCGCCATTAGCGCGACGCGCGCATTCAGATCATCGACTTGCCGATGGAAGCGCCGCCGTCGACGAATAGCGTCTGCCCGGTGATAAAGCCCGCATCCTCATCCAGCAGGAAAGCGATCGACGCCGCAAGTTCTTCGGGACGGCCGAGCCGCTTCATCGGCAGCAGCGACAGGAAACGGCGCTCCGCATCACTGCCAACCGGCGTATTCGCACGGAACATCTCGGTTTCGGTCGGCCCGGGCGCAACCGCATTGACGGTGATCCCGGTATCGGCGAGTTCGAGCGCCCACGTGCGCGTCAGGCTGATCATCGCCGCCTTCGCGGCCGCGTACGTCGAACGCTGCGCGATGCCCAGCACGACGAGGCTCGACAGATTCACGACACGGCCCCAGCCGCGCGCGCGCATGCCCGGCAGCAGCGTCTGAACTGTCTGCACCGCCGGCGCCAGGTTACTGCGCATCGCATTGTCCAGATCGTCGAGGCGAATCGAGCCGAGCGGAGACAGCTCGACGAAGCCGACGTTGTTCACCACGCCGTCGAAGCTGAAACGCGCAGCCAGATCGGTCAGCACCGCTTGCGTGGCCTCGCGGTCGGTCAGTTCGACCGGCACCAGCGTGCCGGGAAAAGCGGGATCGTCGGCGCGCCGTGCGAGGCCCACCACCTGGTGGCCGTGGCGTGCAAGCCGTTCGCTCAGCGCGCGTCCGATACCCTTGCTGGCACCGGTGATCAGAAAAGTTCTCTGCATGTTTAATACTCGTTGTTAGTAGTTGGATTGAACCGCGAGCGCCGCTTGCGTCCCGAAACGGACGGCAAAATCGGCGAACCTCGAGGTTCCATCAGCGGCCTCGTGCGATCGTCGATTTTGTATCACCAGATACAATACTCGCGAATTCTATATCAACCGAAACAAAATGCAAGTTCGCGCCGGGAATCCTCGCCTCGGCGCGATGCGCGTGGACAGAACGAGGCGGCGCTCGCGGAGCAACTGGGCGCGCCCCTCTGCCCACTCATTAGCGCGCGGCGAATCGATTGCGCCGAACGAGCCGAAGCTGCCGGCTCAGCAGGTTCGAACCTGTCGCGCGACATCTGCAAGCTGCTGCCTGAGCCATTGCAACGCAGGGTCGGCATCGTTGCGTTCGTGCCAGACGGCGAGCACCGTCACGTTCGGACAGTCGTACGGCGTCGCATGCATTTTCAGCTCGCCATGGCGTTCGAGTTCGCGCCCCAGCGACGACGGAACCAGCGCGAGCATATCGCTATGACGCAGCAGCGCGGGAATCACGAGCGAGTGCGCAACGGCCATGCGCATGCGCGGCATGTCGGCCGAGTCGGCGAACGCGCGATTGAGCGCGGCGCGATCGAACATCTCCGATTGCCGCGCGAGCCCGCGCTCGACGATGAAGCCGCTCACCGCGCCCTCCTCCTCGCCGCCCTGTGAAATCGCCACGAGCGGATACGTCAGCAGATCTTCGCGAGTAATCGGCCGCTCGGCGAGCGGATGCTCGCGGTTCAGAAGCAGCACATCCGACTGTTCCCAGAGCTTCGTCGAACGAAAGCGCTGCGGCACGTCGGCGAAGATACCGATCGCGAGGTCGATCCTGCCGACATCGATCTGCCCGGCGAGATCGAGCCGCGTCGATGGCCGCACGACCAGATCCACCAACGGCGCCTCCGCGCGCAGCCGCTGACTGAGCCGTCCCAAGACCAGCGCGGTGATGTAGTCGTTGGCGGCGACCACGAACTTGCGCTGCGCGACACTCGGGTCGAACCGGTCGACGCCCAGCGCCGCCCTGATCTGCTGAAGCGCGGCGCGCACCGGCGCGGCCATATCGATCGCGCGCACGGTCGGCTCCATCCCCTTGCCGGTACGCACGAACAGATCGTCGTCGAGCACTTCGCGCAGCCGCGCGAGCGCATGGCTGATCGCGGACTGACTGAGGTTCAGACGCTTGCCCGCGAGCGCGAGACTGCGGTCTTCGAAAATCGCATCGAATACGCGCAGCAGGTTCAGATCGATACGGTCGGCTGACATGGTCTTACCTCTTCTGATCGTTATAGTTCGCGCAACAGCAACGACGCCCGCCGCCGAACCACCCGCTGCCGGCCGACGCGCCGCGCGTCATGCGGCTCCCGGTGCAACCGCCTCGCTTCGATTCGCGAGTTGCCTGAGATCGAAGGCAGGATCGCCGGCCTGCTGCATCGACAGCCGCGCGCGGTTCGCGAGCAGTTTGCGCGCGAGCATATGGTCTTGTGGGCGGTTGATGCTGTCAACGGCTATCAGCGTTTCATCGCGGAAGTAGAACAGCGAGAACTTGCGCTCTTCGACACTGCCGCGCAGCGCGAAGCTGGTGAAACCCGCGTTCACGCCCGCCATTTGCAGCTTCAGGTCGTACTGATCCGACCAGAACCAGGGCAACGCGCGATACGGCTCGGCGCGGCCCACCAGCGTCGATGCCGCAGTCCTTGCCATGTCGTTCGCGTTCTGCACCGATTCGATCCGGCAGGGGGCCGCCCCGTCGGGCGCCCAATGCGGAACGAACGACGCGCAATCGCCGGCCGCGACGATCGCGGGATCGCTGGTGCGCGCGCACTCGTCGACGGCGATGCCGCCCGCCACCTTCAACCCGCAATCCGCCGCAAGCTCCGTGTTCGGCATCACGCCGATGCCGACGACCACCAGATCGCAACGCAGACACGCACCGTCTTCGAGCTCGACTGAAACGCCGTCGTGCGTGTCGCGCAAGCCCGCCACTTTGCGCCCGAATTCGAAGCGCACGCGATGTTGCTCGTGTGCCTGCAACATGAAATCGGAAACCCACGGCGACGCGACACGCGCGAGCAGCCGCTGCTCCGTTTCGACGACAGTCACGTCCACGCCCTTCTGACGCAGCGACGCCGCCGCTTCGAGGCCGATATAACCACCGCCGATCACGACCGCGCGCCGCGCATCACGCGCGCTTTCAGCAAGTCGCGTCGCGTCGCGCAAGTCGCGCAGATAGTGGACCGCGGCGAGCGTCGCGCCCGGACAATCGAGCTTGCGCACGCGCGCGCCAGTGGTCAGCGCGAGGTGGTCGTAGTCGATGCGCGTGCCGTCGTGCAATTCGACTTGCCGCCGTTGGCGATCGATAGAGACAGCGCGCGTCGAAGGCATCCATTGAATCCGCTCTTCGTCGAAGAAGGCCTGCGAACGCAGCGGCAAACGCTCCCGCGCGACGCCGCCGGTCAGAAAACCCTTCGACAGCGGCGGCCGTTGATACGGCGCGTCGGGCTCGTCGCCGAGCAACAGGATCGAACCGTCGAAGCCGAGTTCGCGCGCGGATGCCGCCAGTTGCACACCCGCATACGACGCGCCGATAGTCACAAGCGTGCGTTTCATGATGTCAGCCCTGTCTGGCCGGAATCTGCACGACGAGGCCATCCATCGCGGGCACCATCACGAGCTGGCAGCTCAGCCGGCTCTCGGGCCGCCGTTCGGCGGCGACACCGTCGAGCAGTTCGAGCTCGGCTTCGTCGGGCGACGCAAGCTCGGCGCTCGACGTCGCATCGACGTACACATGACAGGTCGCGCACGACAGGCAGCCGCCGCATTCAGCGTCGATACCGCGCACGTTGTGATGAATCGCCGCTTCCATCACGCTGGTGCCCACGGGCACGTCGATGTCGCGGCGTTCGCCGTCGCGCAGAATGTAGGTGACGATAGGCATGACTTCTCTCCTTGACGATGGGAACGCCATCAGAACGTTTCGAAATACTCCCGGTGTTCCCACTCGGTGACTTCCAGGTTGAAGCGGTCGATTTCCGCTTCCTTCAGCTCGCAGAAGTAGTCGACGAACGCGCTGCCGAAACCTTCGCGCAGACATTCGTCGGCACGCAGCGCATCGATCGCGTCGGCGAGCGTGCGCGGCAATGCTTCGGCACGGGTTTCATACGGCGTATCGGCCGACGGCGGCAGCGCGAGCTTGCGACGCAGACCGTCCAGCCCCGCCAGCACCTGCGAGCCGAAATACAGATACGGATTGGCGGTCGGTTCGCCGACGCGATTCTCGACGCGCGTCGCCGGATCGTTCGCGCCGCCGAGCACGCGCAGCATCACGCCGCGGTTGTCGCAACCCCAGATCGCACGATCCGGCGCATTCGAATAGGGCCGATAGCGCCGATAGCCGTTGATGGTCGGCGTCGACAACGCGGTGGCACCCTTCGCGTGCGCGAGCAGCCCCGCCAGATAGTGCTGACCGGTTGCGGAAAGCGAGGCGCCGCTATCGGCCGGCATGAACGCGTTGCCGCCGTCGCCAACGTTCACCAGCGACTGATGCAGGTGCCATCCGCTCGACACCACATTCGGAATCCGTGGCCGGCACATAAAGGTCGCGTGATAGCCGTTGCGCTGGCAGATCTGCTTGACCGCGCTGCGAAACAGGATCATGTCGTCGGCGCTGCGGATGCCTTTGGCCGGCGCGAACGTGAATTCGAACTGACTCGGCCCGTACTCGACTTCGAGCGAGCGCACCTGCAGATCGAGCCCGTCGATGCCTCGCCGCAGCATCTCCATCACATGATCGACCGCGTCGTAACGCAGCTCCGTCAGGTACTGATAACCGTGCGACAGCAGTTCGACATCGGGCGGCAAGCCGGGTTGGCCGGAATGCTCGGGCTTCATGTGAGGATCGGTGACCTTGAACACATGAAACTCCACTTCGAGTCCCGACATGAATTCAAAGCCGTGATTGGCGAGCTGATCGAGCGCGCGGCGAAACAGATGACGCGTGCCGAACGGCACCGGCCGCCCATTCGCGAAGTAGACGTCGCACAGCACCCAGCCGGTATGCGGCGCCCACGGCAGGACGCGGAAGGTTTCGGGGTCCGCGACCATCAGCGTGTCGCAGGCGCCCTGCATCTCGGGCATATGAAAGCCGCCGCCCGTCGTGAACACCGGAAACACCGTGCGATGCGACGTATCCTTGGCGAACAGCGTGCTGGTCAACGTGACGCCGGATTTGAACGCCTTGATCGCCTCATCGACGACGAGCGTCTTGCCGCGCAACAGGCCGTGCTGATCGGGGAACGAAAACCGCACGACCTGGATGTCGTGCTGTTTCAGCCGTTCGAGCAGAGCCGCGTAGGCGGTGTGCTGCGCATCCGTCCACAAACCATGGTTTTCTACGAAAGACATGTCGATTCGCGCGGCTCGACGCGCCGCGCGCTCCATTCAGGTTGCGGGATGCGTGCTCAAACCTTCGGCGCGGGCCACGGCGCGGCCGCGCGGCGCTTCACGTCGGAGGCCTTCCAGTAGTCGTCCCAGCCGTCGGCCGGGCCGATCCCGTCGATCGACGCCGGGCCCGTCATATGCGCGGCCTGCTGCGCGTCGAGCATCATCAGCGTCTTTTCGCCGGTCTGGGTCTTGTCGATCGCGTCCAGCAACAGCCGGCGGAACGCGATGATGCCTTTATCGGTCGTGCCGAGATGTTCGCGGGTGCGGTCCTGGATCGGCCCTTGCGATTCGACCGCCCACTGATCGTGCACGTTGATGTCGAAACCCATCCCTGTGTAGGTCTCGTTCAGTTGTTCGCGCGCGTCGAAGCCGTAGTTGTTGCGCCGGTTCTTGCGCGACGTGTAGTCGGGCAGCTCGTACAGTTCCAGCCGTTGCGCGCGCATCTGCTGCTTGTCGGTCGGCGCGCCGAAGCTCGTGAAAATCGCGTACCAGTAGCAGTTTTCGTCGTCGACGGGCACATGCCATTGGGTGATCGTCATCTCCGCGCTCATCGGAATCACGAATGCCTGCGGGAACACGACGTTGGTGACGCGCACATGCGTTTGCGTGTCGTCCAACGGGCGCTTCGCGATCAGACGCAAACCGTAGTCGGCGGGACTGACGAGAATTTCCGGCGACTCGAACTCGCGCAGCACCTTCGTGATCGGCATGTCGGAGTCCGCCGAGGCGCCGCGAAACTGCTTGCCGTAGCTATCGCTGACGTCTTCGTCTTCGAAAAAGCGATGCAGGAACGACGCGTGAGCGGGATCGATGCCGACTTCGAGCGCCTGTAGCCAGTTGCACTCGAACAGCCCCTTGAACGCGAACGTGTATTCGTTCGGCGCCGCGAAGCAGTCGAAGTTGGGAAACGCCGGCGCCTCGCCTTTGCCGATATACGCGAACAGGATGCCGCTGCGCTCGACGACCGGATACGCGCTCTGCCGGACCTTCTTGCACAGCGTGCTGCCGGCGGGTTCGCCCGGCGTCGACAGACATTGCCCGTTCACATCGAACAGCCAGCCATGAAACGCGCAGCGCAGGCCGCCCGCTTCGAGACGGCCCGCCGCGAGGTCGGCGCCGCGGTGCGGACAGTCGCGATCCAGCATCCCGTAGCGGCCCTGTTCGTCCTTGAACACGACGAAGTCCTGGCCCATCAGCCGCACCGCCCGCACCGGCCGCTCGGCGGGCAGCTCATCGGCCAGCGCGACGGGCTGCCAGTAGTTGCGTAGCAGCTCGCCTGCCGGCGTGCCCTTGCCGACGCGCGTGATCGTCTCGTTTTGCTGGGAACTCATCATGGCCTGTCTCCGGTTGAATTGGATGCATTCGCTGCCTGCCTGTATGCAGAGCAGCCTCTGATGAGGACGAAGAATAGGATAAAGCATCCATAGATTCAATCTCTGCATGCACATAGATTTCCTGGCCAAACGCATTGGAAGCCTATATTTCTCTTGAAAAAATCTATATCTATATGATTTCAAAATAATTTTATTCGTTACCCAGGGCTTTTCCTGGTGCCGCCTGTTATGCCTTGGTTCACCAACAAATCGGCTTCTTGCATACATCCAAGAACAATATATGGGCTCTTCGAATGCAATTCCTGTCGCTCCCGGCCACCCTGATCTACAATCGTGAACATCCAGCCCAAAGCATGCTGGCCCGCCCCCGTCACCGGAGAAAGAAATGGAATCGCAGCAAGAACGCGTACTGGTCTATCTGCGCGACCTGATACTGAAGGGCGAATTCGCGCCAGGCGAGCGGCTCGGCGAAGTCGCCCTCGCCGAACGGCTACAGGCTTCGCGCACGCCGGTCCGGCTCGCGTTGACCACGCTCGAACAGGAAGGGCTGGTCGAACCTGCGCCCGCCGGCGGCTATGTGATGCGGCGCATCACGTCAGCCGAAATCGCCGACGCGATCGCCGTACGCGGGCATCTGGAAGGGATGGCCGCGCGCCTCGTCGCCGAACATGGCGTGCCGCGCCAGCTTTCCAATGCGCTGAACGAATGTCTGCGCGCCGGCGACCGGCTGCTGGCGAAATCCGAACTGGATCTCGACGACTACGCCGCGTACACCGACATGAACAACCGCTTCCACAAGCTGATCGTCGAAGGCTCGGGCAATGCGGCGCTGATCCGCGCGATCGACATGAACAACCGCCTGCCGTTCGCCGCCGCGAGCGCGGTGCTGCCGATGCAATCGGCGATCGAAGAAGGGCGTCAGTGGCTCTTCATCGCGCATCAGCAGCACCACAGCCTCGTTCAGGCGATGGAGCACGGCGAAGGCGCACGTGCGCAGTCGCTCGCGACCGAGCACGTGCAGATTGCGCAACGCAACCTTACTTATGCGCTGGAGCGGCCGGAGGTGTATCTGAAGCTCGCTCCGGCGTTGCAACTCGTCGCGGAAGCGGTTTTGTAGAGAGTTCGGCAAACGCGGCGGGTACGGTTTGCACGCGAGGCCGCCGCCCTGTTGTTGACAGCACGGGGACTAATTCATGCGGCATCGGCAGCGCTGCGCGATCATGTGCCCGGAAGCGGTCTGGTGGCGCTGCCACCGGCGTATCATCACGGACTATCTGCTGATGCACGACGAAACGGTGCTGCATATCATGGACGCGCATCACACGCCCGCCGCGACGATGACGCCCGGCGCGCAAGCTCGACCCGACGGCGCGCTGATCTATCCGGCTCGAGCGGAAAGCTGAGCCGGCGGCCGACACTGCTGTTTATCCGCCCTATTCCAATCGCACCACCGTATGGCTGTCACGAAAAAACGCGCCGCGAAGCCCACGGCCTTCGACCTGCTGCTGAGTGAAATTCGCGCCTGCACGCTATGCTCGCCGGTGCTGCCGCATCCACCCCGCCCCGTGCTCGCGGCATCCGAACAGGCACGCATTCTGGTGGTCGGTCAGGCGCCGGGCGCGAAGGTGCATGCCTCGGGAGTGCCATGGAGCGATGCGAGCGGCGCGCGACTGCGCACATGGCTCGGCGTCGATGACGCGGCCTTTTACGACGCGACCCAATTCGCGATCGTGCCGATGGGTTTCTGCTTTCCGGGCCGTGGCGCAAGCGGCGATCTGCCGCCGCGGCCCGAGTGCGCGAGACGCTGGCACAACGAGTTGCTCGCGCATATGCGCTCGATCCGATTGACGCTGCTGATCGGACAGTACGCACAACGGTTCGGACTCGGCGATGCATTCGGGCCCACGTCGACCGATACGCTCGTGCGCTGGCGCGAGTTCGGGCCGGCGGTGATGCCGCTGCCGCATCCGTCGCCACGGAATATTGCGTGGTTCAAGCGCAATCCGTGGTTCGAGGGCGAGGTGTTGCCGACGTTGCGGCAGCGGGTAGCGGGCGCGTTGATGGAATAACGGCTCGCGCCGTCACCTGACCTTCGCGGCCACCGCCAGCGCCCGCGCCGCGCTCTTCGAATCCTGATTCGAATGCATGAATTTCGTCACCACATCGGTCATCGCGCCGGCCACCGCTTCGCTTTGCGCCATGCCCTGCGCGAGCGAAGGCACGATCGTGTTGTTGCTGATCGCCGCCTGTTCGTCGGCATACGAGCGCTTCGCGCAGTCGTCGAACTTGTCCATCGATACGCCGATGCGCGCGGGAATCGATCCTTTATAAAGGCTGAATTGCTGCTGAAAGCCCGGGGCCATCACGGCCCTGGCCAGCACCAGTTGACCCGGTGTCGCGGTGCTTTGGCCGTTCTGCGCGAAGAACGCGAGCGAATCGGAATTGAACATGAAGCTGCCGGCGGTGCCGGGCCGCGGCACACATAGATAGTCCTTGCCGGGCACCTTGCCGGCTCTCGCGAACTCGCCTTTCGCCCAGTCCGCCATGAACTGCATGCCGGCCTTGCCGTTGATCACCATCATCGTCGCGAGGTTCCAGTCGCGCCCGGTCGTGCTGTTATCGAAGTACGTTTCGATTTTGCGCACGGTGTCGAACACCTGCACCATCTTGTCGGAGGTCAACGCTTTCGGGTCGAGATCGACGATTGCCTGCCTGTAGAAATCCGGCCCCTGCGAAAGCACCACGCCTTCCCACAGGTTCACGTCCTGCCACGGCTGCGCGCCATGCGCGACCGCGATATAGCCAGCCGCCTTCATCTTGTCGGCGAGCGCAAAGAATTCCGGCCATGTCGCGGGCGGCGTGCCGCCCACCTTGTCGAGCACGTCCTTGTTGATATACAGCCAGTTCATCCGATGGATCTCGACCGGCGCCGCAACGTAATGGCCGTCGTACTTCAGAAACTTGCCGACTTGCGACGGAATCAGTTTGTCCCAATCCTGCGTCACCGCGTCGATATTGACCAGCACGCCCTGGTCGGCCCAGTCATGAATCGAGGGTCCCTTCAATTGCGCGGCCGCGGGCGGGTGCCCGGCGACGACATTCGTTTTCAGCACCGTGAGCGCATTGCTGCCGGCGCCGCCCGCGACGGCAAAGTCCTTCCACGTGACGCCCTGCTTCTCGACGTCCTGTTTCAGCACCGACACCGCCTTCGACTCGCCGCCCGATGTCCACCAATGCAGCACCTCGATCTGGTCCGCGCTCGCCGATGCGCAAAGCCCGCTCATCAGCACGAGCACGGCCGCGCGTGCCCACGATCCGGAAATATTCGCCATTGCCTGTCTCCTCGCTTCGTGCCCGCTGCTTAGGACTAGTCGCCCCAACGCCCGACGACCTGCTCCTGCACGCCGAGACCTTCGACGCTCAGCATCCCTTCGCAATGCGTTGACCGCGCCGACACGCATCGCTCGCGGATGCACGCGATCGGCAATCGCGAGCGCACCTGCACGATCGGATCGCCGACGATCGCATACAGGCGCGTTTTTCCGCTAATCGAAGGCAGCGCGTTCATGCGCGGCTCTCGAGGCTCCGATACCACTCGGCGACGCGCTCGGAGCGATAACGACGTTCCTTGCGCGAGGTCTCTTCCGCGATACCCATCAACCCCGGCGCAAAGATGCGCGCATCCATCTCGCGCAAATCCGCGGCCACCGGCGTGCGGAAATCCATTTGCCCGAAGATGTCGCGTTCGATATCGATACCCGGCGCGACTTCGATCAACTCCAGCCCCGACGCCGCAACCCGGAACACCGCGCGCTCGGTCACGAACAGCGCCGAGTTGCCGTGCCTGTTGGCGAGCGCCGCGTTGTAGCAGATCTGTTCCAGCGACCGGACGAACTTGCGATGCCGCCCTTCCTGCACGATCGTGGCCCGCCCGTCGTGCCACTGCACATCGAGCCCACCGGCGGTCAACGTGCCGCTAAAGATCACGCGTTTCGCGTTCTGGCTGATATTGATAAAGCCACCGACGCCGACGATCTTGTCGCCGAAGCGGCTGATATTGACGTTGCCCTGCGCATCGACCTCCGCGAACGAAAGAAACGCGAGATCGAGCCCACCGCCGTCATAGAAGTCGAACTGCGACGGCTGTTCGATCATCGCCGCGAAGTTCTGCGCGCCACCGGAATCGCGCCCGGTGATCGGCGCGCCGCCGATCAGCCCCTGTTCGTTGGTCAGCACCACCGAATCGATCAGACCTTCCTCGGCTGCGACCGTCGAAAGCCCGGTCGAAATGCCGGCGCCCAGATTGCAGACCGCCGACGGGTACAGTTCCATCGCCGCGCGCCGCACGATGACCTTGCGCGGCCCGAACGGCAGCGGTTTGATTTCGCTCAGCGGCACGCGCAGTTCGCCGGCATAGCTCGGGTCGTAGTCGGTTGCGTAGGTTTGGCGCTGCTCCGCTTCGACGACCACGAAGTCGACCAGAATGCCGGGAATCTTCACCTGCTTCGGCGGCAGCGTGCCGCTGCGCGCCATTCGCTTGACCTGCACGATCGTGATGCCGCCCGCGCGGCGCGTGGCCTGCGCCATCGCGATCATTTCGCCGAGCACCGCCTCCTGCTCCATCGTGATGTTGCCGTCCTCGTCGGCCGTGGTGCCGCGCAGGAATGCGACGTCGATCGGAAAAGGCTTGAAGCGCAGCCACTCTTCGCCGTCGAGCCGGATCAACTCGACCAGTTGCTCTTCGGTGCGCGGGCTTTGCCGCGCGCCTTGCTGACGCGGATCGACGAAGGTGTCGAGGCCCGTCTTCGTAATCAGGCCGGGGCGGCCGCCGGCCATTTCGCGCATCAGTTGCGACAGCACGCCCTGCGGCAACGTATAGGCCTCGATACGATCCTGCGCGGCCATCTCCAGCAATCCCGGCGAGTCGATCAGCGCGCTGGTGATCGCACGCTTGAGCAGGCCGTCGTGAGCGAGGTGACTCGCCCCGAGTGCGGCCCGGTCGCCAATGCCGACGACGCTGATCGACGTCAGGCCGCGCGGCTGCTGCTGCGCGAGAAAGCGCCGCTCGACCGCGGCGAGCAGCGCTTCGGGGACCGCATGGCCGCCGCCCGACCCGCTGATCAGGACCGAGTCGCCGGTGCGCAGCAGGTTTGCCGCTTCGTCAGAGGTAATTCGTTGCATAGAGATTTCTGCGTTCGCTTGAGATTGGAAAACCCGCTATCGCGGTGCGTTCACGTCAATGTAACCGGTCTCATTTGACGCATCAAGAACGGCTTCATCATTCCAGGGAAGACCCCTACTTTATCGATTTAATTCCGTACTCGAGAAAAATTATTCGATTCCAGCGTTGTGAAATTCATTATGTAACCGGTATCATTTATTCTCCACGAACGGCAATATCAGGTGTCATGGCGACGCCGACCATCCCGACGGCTTTACAGGAGCGATCAAATGGCAATCAAAGGTGTAGAAATCGGCGACGAATACCGGTTCGCGAAGACGGTCGGCGAAACCGACGTGACGTTGTTCGCCGGCCTGACAGGCGATTTCAGCGATACCCACATCAACGAGCAGTACATGCAGGAGAAGTCCGCGATCGGGCGGCGCATCGCGCACGGCGCGCTGCTGGTCGGCTATATGTCGACCGCCTCGACCATCAGCATCGCGCACATCATCCACCGCACCGACCTCGATGAATTCCCGGTATCGGCCGGCTACGACCGGATCCGCTTCATCAAGCCGGTGCTGCTCGGCGACACCGTGACGGTCATCTACCGGGTCGCCGAAATCGATGAAGCCAAGCGCCGCAGCACCGCGGACATGGAAGTGATCAACCAGCATGGCGAAGTCGTCGCGGCGGGCCGTCATCTGATGAAGTGGGCGAAAAAACTGTCGAACAAAAGCTAGCGGCCGCCCGGGCGCGCCAGCGCGATCCGGATTGCTCGCCGCGCCCGCCCGCGCCGTTATAATCCGGACACACTGCGCAAACGAACCGGCCACGCATGGCGAAAACGAAAACGACAATGGAAGACACTGCGGGCGGCAGAAAGCCGCGAACGGCGAGCGTCACCCTGCGTGACGTGGCGAAATTCGCCGGCGTGTCTTCGGCCACCGTGTCGCGGATGATGAACGCGCCGGAACTCGTCTCCGACGAACTGCGGGCACGCATCACCGCCGCGATCAATCACCTCGGATGGGTGCCGCACGCGGCCGCGCGCGCGCTGGCGACCCAACGCACCGGCACGATCGGCGCGGTGTTTCCGACCGTCTCGAACGAGCATTTCGCGACCGCGATCCAGGAGTTGCAGGACGTGCTGGAATCGGCGGGCTACACGCTGCTGCTCGGCTGCACGCAATACGACGCGAGGCGCGAACTCAACCAGGTTCGCACGATGCTCGAACGCGGCGTCGACGCGGTGGTGCTCGTCGGCGAATCGCATCACGCGGACCTCTACCCGTTGCTCGCGCAACGCAACGTGCCGTTCGTCAACTCGTTCACGTTTCATCCGCACAGCGAGCATCTATGCGTGGGCGTGGACAATCACAAGGCGTTCTTCGATTTCACGACGTATCTGCTCGGACTCGGACATCGCCGCTTCGCGATGCTGTCGCAGACCGCGGACTGGAACGATCGCGCGTTCGACCGCCGCGAGGGCGTGCGCGATGCGCTCGCCGAACATGGGCTCGGCATTTCGGCGGCACATATGGTCGAGGGATTCTGGGGCGTGCGCGTGGGCCGCGAACTGTTCTCACGCGTGATGAGCACGCCGCAGCCGCCTACCGTGATCATCTGCGGCAATGGTTCGTTTGCAATCGGCGCGATGCTCGAAGCGATGCAGGCCGGCTACGAGATACCGAAGCAGTTGAGCCTCGCCGGCTTCGACGACTTCGAGGTGATGTCGGAGCTGCCGATTCCGATCACCACCGTCAGCGTGCCGAGCGCGCAGATCGGCCGCAGCGCCGCGCAGATGATCCTCGCCGAGCTTTCCGGCAAAGAGCGCGCGCGGAGCATCGAATGCGAAGCGGAAATCATCATTCGCGCGTCGTCCGGGCCGCCGCCGCGAGGCAGAGCTTCGCGATAATTCAACGAACCGGCCGGCCGCGGGCGGCTTCGAGAATCGCGTACCAGTCCGGCCGGCTCAATTCGATCCGGAGCCCTTCCACCGCCGCCTGCACGGATTCGAGCCGGCGGCTTCCCGAAACGACATACGGCGCGCAGGGCAGCCGCGCTATCCACGCATAAGCGATCGACAGCCAGTTCGTCGCCCGATACTTCGGCTGTAAATCGGCCATCACGCGACGCACGCGCCGCGCCGCTTCATCGTCATCCGCGAACAGGCGCCCGCCGCCCAGCGGCGACCAGATCATCGGCGACACTTGCGCCTGCGATAAAACGTCGAACATATCGCTGTCCAGCGCGGCCAGCTCGAATGGCGAGAATTCGATCTGATTGGTCGCGAGCGCCGTCTTCGCGTGCAGCAACTCGAATTGCCGCGCGGAAAAATTCGACACGCCGAACGCGCGAATCTTCCCCTGCGCGACCAGGGCGTCCGCGGTAACCGCAATGTCGTCGAGATTCGCCAACGAATCCGGCCGATGAATCAGGAACAGATCCAGACGGTCGGTCTTCAGGCGCTTCAACGATTGCTCGACGGCCTCGCGCAAATAGCCGGAGTCCGTGTCGTAGTACTTGATCTGCGCACCCGCAGCCGCACCCGACGCCGCCAGCCTGATCCCGGCCTTGCTGACGAGCTGGATCCTGTCGCGCAACGACGGCTGCAAAGCCAGCGCCTCGCCGAACGAGGCCTCGACCGCACCGCGCCCGTAGATCTCCGCATGATCGAACGCGCTCACGCCGCGCTCGACGCACGCTTCGACGAAGCCCAGCAACTCAGGGGCGGACATCCGCCATTCGGGCAGGCGCCACAGGCCGGCGATGACCCGTGAAATGCCCAGTTCCGACAACGCATCGACGCGATTTTTTTCCATATATGTAATCGGTTTCAAAAACGGATATGTAACAAATTTCCGAAGACAATTTTCGGCAATATGCGCAAATTAATCAACATATTAGGTGTATTCCCTGGACTTCTCCGTCCCACATTGCACGCATCAATAAGACCGGTTACATTGCAAACCTCGACGATCATATCCGGCCAATGGAGACAGACAGCATGCAATCGGAAGCCATCTTGTCACGGGCCTCGACAAAGCCCTGGTACCGGCAGATCACAGCGTCGCAATGGCGTGTGCTGCTGGCCGCATGGGGCGTCTGGGTCAACGATGCTCTGGATTTCCTCGCGATCACGTTCGTGCTGCGCGATATCGCGCATACGTTCGGCGTTTCGCTCGATACCGCATCGCTGCTTCTCCTCGCAACCTATGGCGTGCGCTGGATCGGCGGGCTGTTTTTCGGCGGCCTGAGCGACCGGATCGGACGCAAGATCCCGCTGCTGATCACGCTGGCATGGTTCACCGCCGGCGCGGTCGCCACCGGCCTGTCGTGGAACTTCATCTCGCTCGCGGTGTTCCGCCTGCTGCTCGGCTTCGGCATGGCGCCGGGTTTCTCGCTCGGCGCGGCGATGGTCGCGGAATCGTGGCCTGAAAGATACCGCGCAATCGGTATCGGCATTCTCGATACGGGCCGGGGCGTAGGCGCGATCGGCGCGGCGCTCGCCTATGAGTTCGTCTACCCGGCGTTCGGCTGGCGCGGCATGTTCTTCGTCGGCCTAGTACCCGCGTTGGTGCTCGCGCTGTTCATCATCTTCTTCGTTCCCGAATCGGCCGCGTGGAAAGAAAAACGCGCGGCGTCGGCTACCCAAAGCGGCAAGAATCCGGTCTCCCAGCTGTTCAGCCGTTATCCGGGGCGCGTCGCCTATCTCGCATTGCTGATGTTCGTGCTGTGCTTCGGTTCGTGGCCTTTTCAGGCGTTGCTGCCGACCTATCTGCGCTCGCTCGAACTGCCCGCGGCCTTTGTCAGCTCGATTGCGATGGCTTCGGCCGTGGGTCAGATATTCGGCTTTGTCGCGTCCGGCTTCATTGCCGAACGGCTCGGCAGGCGCCTCGCCATTTCGCTGATGATCGGCATCGGCGCGATCTGCGTCGCGGGCGTGGTCGCGGCGGCGCAGACGATCGCCGTCGCACTCGTATGCGCGTTCCTGAGCGGCTTCTTTCTGGTCGGCTCGTCGGGCATCTGGGGCACGGTGTTGACGGAAAACCTGCCGCGCGACGTGCGCGCTTCGGGTGTCGGCTTTCTTTATAACTTCGGCGTGATCGGCGGCGGCGTCGCGCCGTTCATCGTGCTGTCGACGATGCATCGGCTTTCGCTGTCGATGGCGCTCGGCATCGTGTCGTTCACAGTGGGCGCCGCGGTGCTGGGGATGGTGCTGCTTCGCTTCGCACGCGAAACGAAGGGGATCGATCTGGCGCAACTCGATCAGCAAGGATAGCGGGTCGCCCGATATGCGCGGCCCGCAACCGGGGTACCCGGTACGCCACACGCGGCTGGCGCGACTCGGGCACAATCGTCGCACCACGGGCGCCTGCGCCGCAGGTGTGAAGGTACGCATCACTCGCCAGCGTAGGGTCGGAAGATCGCCCGACACAGTGAGGCGAACATAGCAGCCGGCGTAACGTCCGGTCGCCCGTGGCATGCGTGACGAACCACCCATCCTGCCGCCATCCAACCGTCGAGGGGATCAGCAATGAAAGTCGAAGGAAGTTGTCACTGCGGTGCGATTGCCTATGAAGCGACGGTCGATCCGCAGCGCGCGCTGATCCCGCCGTTGCGGCAAAAATGGTGTGCGTCGGCGTTGCCGTGGTCGTCGAATATCGAAAGCTTGCCGAAGTCGGAACGGGGTTGAGGTTGAGGTCCAGCGCGGCTCCGCGCTCACCGCGTCGTTCCAGATGCGTAGAGCCGGCTCGTGCGTAACCGCACCCGATGCGGTCGGCCAGCACAGCAGAATCGACAGCGGCGCGGTCAACGAGGCGTCGCCGACGATCGCCAGTTCCCCCGCGCGCAATTCGCTGCCGCTCACCGCTTCAACACCTCCACCAGCAATTGCCGAAACCACCGGTTGCCCTCGTCCGCGTCATACAGCTCATGCCAGTGAATCGTCGATTCGAAATGCGGTAGCTCGATGGGCAGCGGATAAATAGCGAACTGCCCGGAGTCGTTGAAAAAGTCGGCGACGCCACGTGGCAGCGTCACGATCCAATCCGTGCGCAACAGGATCTCCGGCGTTACGTTGAAATGAGACACGCGCAGCGCAATGCGGCGGTACAGCCCGCCGACGCGCAGCGACTCTTCGATCAACACGTGGCTTCGGTCCAACGATGCGACCGCCACGTGCGACATCTTCTGGAACCGGTCCGCAGAGATCCGCCTTGCGGGTAAACCCGGACGTTTGCGGGTCATGCACGCATACTCCTCGTTGAACAGCAACGCGTGCTCCGTCGTTGCCTTCAACGACGGCAGGTTGCCGATCGCAAAATCGAGCCGCCCAAGACGCATTTGCTCTTCCACATCGGTTACCGGCACTGCCTCCGCCGCGATCCGCACGCCCGGCGCAACCTGTTGCAGTGTTCCGCAGATAGTCGGCAGAAAGACCTGCTCTCCAACGTCGGACATCGATACCCGAAACTCGCGTGTGCTGGTCGCCGGGTCGAAGGGCTCGCCATGACGCAGCGCCTCCCTTGCGGCCGCGAGCGCTCTGCCGACAGGATCTTTCAACCGCTGCGCAACGGAGGTCGGCAACATCCCTTCCGGCGTCCGCACGAACAGCGGGTCGTCGAACATCGCGCGAAGACGCCCCAATGCATAACTCGTCGCGGGCTGCGAAAGAGCGAGACGCTTGCCAGCCCGTGTCAGGCTGCGCTCCTCGAGCACCGCCTGAAAGACGCGGAGCAGGTTTAAATCGACCTTATTGAAATCCGCCATATTTATACTCCCCATATTATTTATGAATTTGACGGATAGTATAGGCAACCCTAGACTCGATTGCACACATAGAGCGTCACGAGGTTAGGTTTCGTATGAACACGCTGGTCGAGCCGCTGTTGGGTACAGGAGCGCATCGCACGCTGCCTGCGTTATTAAGCTACCGTGCCGCGCGAAATGGCGATGCACCGCTATTTTCGGATCGCGCGACGAGCTGGAGCGCTAACGATGCGATCGATGTCGCGTCGCGCCGCGCCGCTGCGTTAGCGGCTTACGGCATTCGGAAAGGCGATCGCGTCGCCATCCTGTGCGGCAACCGGATCGAGTTCATGGAAATGGTGCTGGGCTGCGCATGGCTCGGCGCGGTCGCCGTTCCGATCAACACGGCGTCGAAAGGGATGCAGCTGCAGCACATCCTGAAGAACTCCGGCGCCCGTCTTCTGATCGCGGAATCCACGCTCGTCGAAGCGCTCGCCGCGCTGGATCCGGATGACATGGCACTGGAAACGATCTGGATCATCGGCGAGCGCGAGGGCACGCCTGCCGTGTCGCCTTTTGCGCAGATCGCGCTTCCCACGCGCGGCGAACCCATTGAGGCCGAAACGCTTTCCGACGGCGATCCGTTCGTCATTCTTTATACGTCGGGTACGTCGGGTTTGTCCAAAGGCGTCGTTTGCCCGCATGCGCAGTTCTACTGGTGGGGCACGCACACGGGAAGCGATCTGCAAGTGCGTCCCGGCGATGTGCTCTATACCTGCTTGCCCCTCTTTCATACGAACGCGCTCAACAGTTTTTTCCAGGCATTGATGCACGATGCCCAGCTCATCGTCGAGCGACGCTTTTCCGCCAGCGGTTTCTTCGACTCGCTGATCAGCACGCGAGCGACGGTCACGTACGTGCTCGGCGCGATGGTTCCGATCCTGCTGTCGCGTCCGCCGTCGCCGACCGAGCGCCAACATCGCGTTCGCGTTGCGCTCGCCCCTGGCGTGCCGCCACAGTTTCAGGATGCGTTCACACAACGCTGCGGCATCGGTCTCGTCGACGGGTATGGCTCCACTGAGACCAATTCGGTCATCGGCGGCAGTCTGGACACCCGGCGTCCGGGATATATGGGCCAGCTCGCGGCGGGCTTCGATGCACGCGTCGTCGATGAAAACGATCAGCCCGTGCCGGATGGGGAAGCCGGCGAACTCATTCTGCGAGCCGATCGACCCTTTGCATTTGCCAGCGGCTATTTCGGCATGCCGGAAAAAACGGTCGAAGCGTGGCGCAACCTCTGGTTCCACACGGGCGATCGCGTCGTGCGCAGCAAGGACGGTTACTTCCGGTTCGTCGACCGCCTGAAAGATGCGATCCGCCGGCGCGGCGAGAATATTTCTTCATTCGAAGTCGAGCAGGTGTTGCTCAGCCATCCCGCCGTCGCATTGGCCGCGGTCTTTGCCGTGCAGTCTTCGCTTGCCGAAGATGAAGTGATGGCCGCGATCATCTTGCGCGACGGTTGCACGCTCGATCCGCTGGAATTGATCCGATTTTGCGAGCCGCGCATGCCTTACTTCGCGGTACCGCGCTACCTGGACTTCAGGTCCGATGTACCCAGGACAGAAAACGGCAAGGTCATGAAGTACAGGCTCCGCGAGACAGGTATTACATCGACGACGTGGGACCTCGAAGCGTCCGGATATCGACTCAAACGCTCGTAGCTCGCGACTCGCCTCGTCGAGCGAATACGGTTTTTTCCGTCATCGGCCGACTTTATCCCGAGGGCGGCCTACCGCAACACCATCGCCACCTTTCAGTGCGCCCGGCGCACATCACGGAGCAACAGATGGCAAGCATGCAAACCCTTTCGGCCACCGCCGGCACGCCAGCCGGAACGACCGGCAACGTCGACCAGAAGTCGCTTCGAAGAATCGTGCTGGCATCGGTCGCGGGCAACGCGCTCGAATGGTACGACTTCTTTCTCTACAGCACGGCCGCGGCGCTCGTATTCGGCGAACTGTTCTTTCCGAAAGGAACCGATCCGCTCATCGGTACGCTGGGCGCATTCGCGGGGTTTGCGGTCGGTTTCGCGGCGCGTCCGCTCGGCGGCATCATCTTCGGTCACATCGGCGATCGCTTCGGCCGCAAGGGAGCGCTGGTATGGACGCTGTCCATCATGGGCGCCGCGACGTTTCTGATCGGCGCGTTGCCCACCTACGCGCAAGTCGGAATCTGGGCGCCCGCATTGCTATTGGCGCTGCGCATCCTGCAAGGCGTGGCCGCCGGCGGCGAATGGGGCGGTGGCGTTCTGATGATCAGCGAGTCGGCGCCGCCGGAAAAGCGCGGGTTCTACGCATCGCTGAGCCAGATCGGCGTGGGCGGCGGTTTCGTCCTGTCCGCGGCCGTGTTCTTCATCGTGCAGATGCTGCCGAGGGGCGCATTCATCAGTTGGGGCTGGCGCATTCCCTTTCTTCTGTCGATTCTGATCTTCAGCGTCGGCGTCTACATCCGCTCGAAATTGCCCGAGAGTGCGGAGTTTTCCAATGCGCAAGCCGCGGGAAAGAAAACACATATGCCGGTGCTCGACGTCATTCGTAAGCACCCTCGCGAAATTCTGGTGGCGATGGGATTGCGAGTGGCGGAAAACGGCGGCTCTTACATCATGCTCGCGTTTGCCCTCGCCTATGGGAAGTTCATCGGCGTATCGAGTCAGGTGATGCTCGCGGCGGTTATCGTCTCGATGAGCGTCGAGCTGTTCACCATGCTTTTGTGGGGCCGGCTGTCGGACCGCATTGGCCGCAAGCCCGTGTATCTGCTCGGAGCGCTGGGACTGGTGGCAATCGCCTTTCCTTTCTTCTGGCTGATCGACACCAAGGTTCCCGCGCTCATCTGGCTCGCGTTCCTGCTCGGCAATGCAATCTGCCATGGCGCGATGATCGGCACGCAGCCCAGCCTCATGGGCGAACTCTTCAGCACCGAAGTGCGCTATTCGGGTATGGCGCTCGGACATGAGGTTGCATCCGTGTTCGCCGGGGGACTGGCGCCGATGCTCGCGACGGCGTTGCTCGCGCATTATCACGCGGCGTGGCCGGTCGCCATCATGATGATGGTGATGGGCCTCATCACGGTCGTCGCGCTCGCCTATACACGTGAAACCGCCGGGCGCGGGTAAGGAACATCGATATGTCATCGAGCGATTTCGATCGGGTTCTCGTTGCGGCCGGCATCGAGGTGCCTTACTCCCGCCAGCCTGCAACCGCATCGACGGGCGAACTGCTCGCGCAGGCGTTCGGCTTGCTGCTGGCGGAGTCGGGGTTTTCGGCAAAAGACATCGATGGTCTCGGGGTCGCTTCGTTCACGCTCGGACCCGACCATGCGATCGATCTGGCGTGGCGGCTCGGTCTGAGTCCGCGCTGGTGCATGGATGATTGCCACGGCGGCGCGAGCGGCATCAATCTGTTGCAGCATGCGATCCGTGCGATCCAGCACGGCGACGCCAACGTCATCGCACTAGTGTCGGGCGATCAGTTTCAGGCAAGCGATTTCAGGAATCTGGTCGAAAACTACAATCTGACGACCCGTACGTGGCTGAGTCCGCTGCGCAATGGCGGACCGAATAGCGTGTTCGCAATGCTCACGCGGCGACATGCGAGTCGGCACGGCCTGACTCGCGCCGACTACGGCGCGCTCTGCGTTGCACAACGCGAATGGGCCAGCCTGAACCCGAAGGCGGTCTATCGAACGCCGATGTCGATGGACGATTACCTGGCAGCACCGCTGGTTGCCGATCCGCTTGGCCGCTTCGACTGCGTGCCGGTGGTGAATGGCGCGAACGCGATTCTGATTACGCGCGACGATCTCGCTCGCGATGCGACGAACGTACGCGTGCGTGCGCTCAAATGTTCGTACAACGCCGACCATCAGATGGGCGATGGGCTCGAAACATCGCTCAAACGGATTGCGGCTGATCTCTGGCGACAGGCTGGCGTCGGCCCCGAAGATGTCGATCTGGCGTCCGTATACGACGACTACCCCGTGATGGTCATCGAGCAGCTCAGCGACCTGGGCTTCGCGCCCGACGGCGACCTGCGCGCGCTGATCGCGCGCACGGCCACGCGCACGTTGCCCGTCAATACCTCGGGTGGACAACTCTCCGTCGGCCAGGCAGGAGCCGCGGGCGGCATGCACGGCCTCGTCGAGGCGATCACACAGCTTCAGGGTAAAGCAGGCGATCGCCAGATCGACAACGCGAAGCTCGCCGTCGTAAGCGGGTACGGCATGGTCGAGTATCGCTACGGTATGTGCGCGAACGCCGTGGTTCTCGAACAAATTTGAGGATTAGATGATGAACCTCGACATCATGCAATGCACGCAATGCGGATTGAAGCTTTTCCCCGCGCGGTACTTTTGCCCAACGTGTGGCGGTAACGAGTGGACGCGATGCGTGGCGGTGACGGGCACCGTCATGGAATCTACCGTGGTGCTGCACCGGGCGGGCGAACAGGGAACGCAGCCGCTCCATCTTGCGACCGTACGAACGGACCAGGGGCCCATGGTGATCGCCCGCCTCGACATGCCCGTTCCCGACGGAACCTGCGTGCGGCTCGAGATCGACGACACGCAGTGCATCGTCGCCGTTGCGTCGTAGTCAGTCTTGTCTTCAGCCATTACTAAAACGAAAAGGAGATATTGTGAAGAAAGAGCTACTCGCTGTGTCGTTGGGAATTCTATTGGTATGCAAACTGGCACACGCGCAAAGCAGCGTGACGCTGTACGGCATCATCGACAACGGTCTGACCTGGACGAGCAATCAAGGCGGCCATAGCGCATTGCAGATGCAGGGAAGCATTTCACAAGGCAACCGCTGGGGCATCAGGGGAATCGAAGACCTCGGAGGCGGCTGGTCCACGCTCTTCAGACTCGAAAACGGCTTTAACGTGAACACCGGATCGCTGAGTCAAGGCGGCCGCCTTTTCGGCCGGCTCGCTTACGTCGGTCTGTCCAATACGCGTTACGGTACGGTAACGTTGGGCCGCCAGGGCGAGGCGATCGGAGACTACATCGGTCCTTTGTCCGCAAACGGCATGCTGCCCGGCGGGATCCTCTTTCCGCATCCGGGCGATCTCGACAACAACGGGATCGATTTTCGCTTGAACAACGCGGTCAAATACACGTCGCCGACCATCGCCGGACTCACGGGTGTGGCGATTTACAGCCTGGGCGGCGTAGCGGGTGACTTTGCGCGCGCGAGCGCGAAATCGTTCGCGTTGCAATACGCGAACGGCGGCTTCCAGCTCGTCGGCGCCTATACATCGATCGATCATCCAGCCGAAGCGGTTCCGGAAGGGCTCTGGACCGCGTCTAACACCGTCAACGGCAATTATGGTCTTGCAGCCGGCAGCTACAAGGTGTTCGGCATCGGGGCGGGATATACGTTCGGGGCGGCGCATATCAGCGCGGACTGGACGCATACGCGATTCGGCGACCTCGATCCCGCGGTCGGTGCAAAAATCGGCGGCCACGTCACGTTCGACATCGGTGAAATCGTCGGCAGCTATATGCTGACGCCCGCCTTGCAGCTAGGTGCCGCATACAGCTACACCGCCGGCCGTGTGTCCCAGACAGGACAGGCGCCTCGCTATCAGGAGGCCGATGCGAGCGTGGACTACCTGCTTTCGAAGCGTACCGACGTCTATGCAAGCGCGACTTACATGCACGCGGGCGGCGGCGCGGTAGCGGATCTCGCACCCGTGCTCGCCGCATCCAGTTCGTCGAACCAGGTGGCGCTGCGAGTCGGGATGCGCCACAGGTTCTGATGTCGTTCAGACCAGCGTCGTCTGCACATCCACATTGCCGCGCAACGCCTTCGAATACGGGCAGGTCTGATGCGCGCGCTCGATCAGCGCCAAACCAACCTCGCGCGGCAGCCCCGGCAGACTCACGCTCAGGCGCGCCTGCAGAAAATAAGCGCCATCGGTCGTGCCCAGATCGATTTCGGCATCGACACTGGTGTCAGCCGGCAACGACACGTGCGACGCGCGCGCGGCCAACCCCAGCGCACCGATAAAGCATGCGGACCAGCCCGCGCCGAGCAGTTGCTCGGGGTTGGTCCCGGCGCCCGCCGAACCCGGCGACGACAACCTGACATCGAGGCGGCCATCCGGGCTGCGCGCGGCGCCATCGCGGCCGCCGGTCGTATGGGTCTTGCCGGTGTACAGCACGTTTTCGATTCGGGACATGGTGGTTCACTCCTTTGGATTGGGTGGTGCGTGGGCGACATGCGCCAATCGACATGCGGCCCGCCTTCAGATTGAAAATCCGAGGCCGGGCCCGGCGCCGGCAATCCATCACGGTAGCGATTGCGGCGCGGGCTCGACTTGCGGTGAACGTATTGGAACGTCCGCGCGTATCCGGGATGTGTCTGGACAGACAGTTTTGGTAAGCGCACGTATCAGCGTGGCGGGCGGATACATTGCGATACAAAGCGGAGCGCGCGGCGGTGGGTGGACCCCGGTGGACCTCGACGGGCAACGCCGATGAGCTATGGCGTTCAACGACATCGGTCGAAATACCGCCGCAACAGGTAGTTCGCGCTCGAGCCATGCAGCAGCACGGACGACACGATCGCATCGAGCAGCGCGGGCAACAGCGGCGTCATCGCGCCGCGCTCGGGTTGCCCTGAAGACGGCCGGCCGCCATACGCGCGACCGGTCGTCACGCTCAGCGGTTATTCAGCCCTTGCGCAAAGCGCGCTTGCCGCTTCTCTATCGAGCAAGCCGGTTGCAGTCCCGATTTCTAAAACGAGGGGATATTGATACGTTCGATATCGAACTATTTTGCGAGGTTGGCCCGGCATTGTTGAACCGACTCGACGAAGCGGCCCGTCGATCGATATGCCGGCGAAACGCGGCGCTTTGCGCAACAGCTTGAAAACCCGCGCTCGGCTGGCGCGCCGAGGGCGCTATGAAACCTGCGAGGTGGATGAGCCTCGCGCATCGGACGCGTTCGCAAGCGAATAAGCGCCGTCGGCTGCCGCGAACTGCAGACGGATGTCGCTCACATGTGCACTGAACGATTCGCGAGCACGGCCGCCCAGCCGCTCGGCGAACTGAGTGCCCATCTTTGCGAGCGGATCCGTCGGCCGGCTGTGGGCGCGCAGCTCGAAATGAAGATGTGGTCCGGTCGCGCTCCCCGTGCTGCCCACTTCGCCGAGCGCGTCGCCCTGCTTCACCGGCATGCCGACGCGCAGCTTCGGCGCGAACCTGGACAGGTGCCCATAGTAGGTCGCGTAACCGTCGCGGTGGCGCACCACCACGTACTTGCCGTAGCCCGCGCCGGTACCGACGAATTGCACCGTGCCGAGCGCCGCCGCGACGACGGGTGTGCCGGCCGGCGCGGCGAAATCGACGCCGCTATGCGTATGACGCTCACCTCGCATCGGATGGACTCTCGGTCCGAAACGCGAGCTGATGCGCGTGTAGCGGACCGGGACCGCGAAGCTGGACGCCGACACCGGTCTGCCATCGAAGAAATAATATTTGCCGCCGTTTCGGTCCGCGCCCGGGAACCACGCCACCTGATGCTTGCTGCCGTTGTACGTCATGTCGACGGCGATAACGTGCGGTGACTTTTTTGCATCACCGCGCTCGTGGAGAATCCGATAGTGATCTTCTCTTCGAGGCTTCGTATTGGGTGAGAGCGTCGGACTAAAAATCTTGAGCACCTGATCGGCAACGCCCGCGGGAAGATCCGCGTCATGGAGCGTGCTGCGCAGCGTGCCGGTGATTGTTCCGCTCGACACCACCGGGCCCTCGTTCTTCCCGGTACTTTTTCCATCGGCGGACGAACGCGTGTCATCGCTATCCGTCGATGCGCAGCCTTCACTGTTGCCGGCGGACGCGTCGCATAAATTCGCAGCACTCGATACGGGACGCGATGCCGGGGGCTCTTCGAGTTCCCGTGGCCGGGTTGTTCCGTTTAATAGCAAGCCGACCGCGAATACCGTGCTGATCGTCGCAACGATAGCGCACGCTCGAATAATCAACGAACACGGGTTCGATGGTGTATCAACTGCGATTGAATCCATGGGATCAGTATCGGATTCATCAGTGCAACGTCGTAAAAGCAGGGAATATAGCTGTTTCATATCGAACTCGTACTCGATAGATGATTGAGGCAGACATCGGATCGGCATACATTTATAGCGCGGCACGAATATCAATTCAGAAAATCACAATACAAACCGGCGGCCGATGACCATATAAGCAGAAACCGCCAATGGCTAACCAGCTTGAATGGATTCTCATTGAACAGGTCGCTTCGACTAAATCGGTGCCCGCGGCACGCCGCATCTGTCCGGTTCTTCCGCCGGACGCGGCACTCTCAAATTTAGGACAGGCCCGTTCGGCAGGGCAGATGACATGCGCCGGCGCATCGTCTGACTAGTACGAAAAACTGTTATTTTTTCGGAATTGTCGCCTGTAAAAACTAATATTTTTCTGCTTTCTTATTAATTTTTCGTTGTATCTCGCCTATCCGGGCAAGCAAAATTCTCGATCTATTGATCAATCTCGGATTTCACATCAAAATACGAACCCGGCACTATCCACAGATGATCGGCCTGCCCGGATTATCTGATTCGTTTTCATGCCCGGTTACCGAAACATCGAGGCTCTTTCATAATAAATCTTGAATCCGGCACGCACGGATTGATTTAATAATGCAGACAGGCAGGACGAATATCGTCCGGTGTTTGAATTTCTCACGCGGGATTTGCGGTACTGCCGTCGCATCCCAGAACAAAGGACGCTTTTAAATGGAACATTTCGCCATCCGGGTCATGCTCGCCGATGATCACCCCGCAGTTGTTGCCGGATTGCTCCATACGCTTAAAGAGCATCGCACGATGAACATTATCGATACCGCGTCCAATTCGACCGAACTACTCGCCGCGCTCAGCAAACAGCCCTGCGACGTACTGGTCTCCGATTACGCGATGCCGGGTGGCGATTACGGCGACGGCATCGCGTTGTTTTCGTTTTTGCAACGCCGGTATCCGGCTACGCGAATCGCCATCCTGTCGATGATCGACAATCCCGGCGTTATTCGAGCGCTGCTCAGACTCGGCATTCAATGCATTCTCAGCAAGGCCGATGCTAACGATCACCTGATCGCGGCAATTCACGGCGCCTATGCACAGGGGCGCTATTTTTCTCCCACCATTGCAAGGATCGTCGGGCAACTCGACCTCGAAGCGTTGGGCTCCAATAGCCGCGTGCTGACCGCGCGCGAATCGGAAGTCGTGCGCCTGTTCGTGTCCGGACTCTCGGTCAATGAGATCGCCGCGCAACTCAAACGCAGCAAGCAGACCATCAGCTCGCAGAAAGCCAGCGCAATGCGCAAGCTAGGGGTGGACTCCGACACTCACCTGATCAAGCACTCGATCGGTGCCGCGTTCGCGGAGAAATACGGCGAAGGGCTTGGCGCCGACGGAGCGGGAACAACGCGGGAAGCAGCAGCGAAGCGCGGCTAACGCGAAATCATGACCATGCCAATGCCCGCGGACCAGACTTCTGTCGCGCACGGGGACCGGAAACGGCACGCGCTGCGTGATCTTGCGGCAAACACGGATTGCCTATGCTCGAGGTACCGTGGAAGATGCGCCGCATTTGCCGCGGCCGGTGCCGGCGAATGATCCGGTCTTGATATCCGGCCACGGCAACATCGCCCGCGGCTGCGTACATGAGCGTGTTACGCGGCACCGCCCCCTCCGCCGGGCTCAACGCCGAAAGCACTCTGCACGGCTTCGAATCGGGAACTCACGTTCAGCTTTTCGAAAACGTTCTTCATGTGCCATTTGACCGTCTCGGGCGCCAGACTCAGTTGCCGGCCAATTTCTTTATTCGATAGGCCACGAGCAACGTGGCTCAGTATTTCCAGCTCTCGCGCGCTCAATGCGGCCGGCATCGTTTTCATCTGTGCATACCTCGGCGGTGCGGTGGGGGCGTTGTTCAAATCATCGAAAGCCGAGAGCAACGTATCGATATAGGTGGCTTCCCTCGTGGAAATTTTCGATGACGTGCGGCGAAACCGTTGCAGCAACGCATGCACCATCGGCCCTTCGTCCACGAAACCGTTGATCATGCCGATTGCGTTGCCGATCCGCAGCGCATTTCTTAGCGCGGCAAACGCGTCTTCGGACGCGCCGACCTGCTCATGCGCGAGAGCCAGCAGCAGCGACACGGTAGACTCGGCATAGCGCCAGCCCATCGCGACCAGGTTGTCCCGCAAGCGCAACAGAAAATCGATCGCGTGCTGCGCGGCGTTCTCGGCGAGCAGAACCCGGGCTTGCAGCACGCAGTAACTCGCCCACGTCTCCATCGCGGAGCCGCGCCGCCCTTCGCACATCATCGGTACGGTCGCGCTCAGTTCGTCGGCGATCTGCCTCGCTTTGGCGATATTGCCGTCGGCGAGGAGTTGTCTGACGGTTTCGGCATCGCACGCCAGCTTCAGACGCAGCCATCGACGTGTTATCGCGGCCTGTCGACCGTCTTCGAGAACCGCCAGCGCCGCGCCCTTTTCGCCGTCACGCCACAACACGCGCGACGCGCAAAGCGTGCAGCGCATCAGCCCGGCGAGCGGCGCGGTCTCCAACACAACGGGCATCCGGTCGGCGATCAATTTCCGCGCGGCAGGCAGTTCATTGCACTCGTAGTAAATCGACGCAAGGATGCCTGCCAACGCGGCCGCCCCCCCCGACCGATTCACCCAGAATGCCCGTCGCGCGCTGCAGCGTCGCTTCGAAAATCCGCTTCGCGTCGGGAAGCTCGCCATAGACAAGCGCGGCAAGACCGTACACCGCGTCGCGAAGCATGTCCGAGTAGTGCGGCGGCCCGTGTTCGACCTGATCGGCGGCGGCTTTCCAGGTATGGAATATCTGGCTGAACTCTCCTCGATACATCAATCCGAAGAGCTGTGCGCTTTGCGCAAAGTGCCGTGCCCACTGCGGCACGGGCGCCGTCGACGCCCCCACGACACTCGCGAGTTCAAGCGCGCGCTCGCTGTCGTCGATTATGCCTGCGACCAGCGCCCTGACCGCGTCGGTTTCGGCCCAGGCTGCTTCGTTGACCGACGCTGGGTCCTCGCGCTGCATGCGTTCCATATCTTCGGCAATTGCGCTGATTTCGTTCGAAGCGCGCACCGTGTCGAACGAAACCGCGTATGCCCACGCGCTGGCGAGACGCAAACGCCGCCGCCCGAGGATCACTTCCGGCGGAAGTTTGCCGATCCATCCCTGCAACCGGTGGTGGTCGCCGCGTTCGAGCATTTCCATCGCGCAGTTCTCAGCCCAGTGCGCGGCCTGCCCGATGTCGCCGGCCGCCACCGCGTGTCGAACCGCCTCGCGCCACAAGCGTTCGCGCGCGAACCAGCGAGATGCGCGACGATGCAGCAATGGCAGTTCCTGCGGTACCTGCCGGACGAGACGCCGCCTGAGCGCATCGGATAGCAACGCGTGATAGCGATACCAGTCCTGGGTTTCGTCGAGCGGCCGGATGAAGACGTTGTGCTGCACGAGCCAGTCCAGCTTTTCTCCGCTGCCGCCCTTCTCGCCCATTACCTCGTCGCACAACGCGGCGGTGAGCCGCTCGAGAATCGACGTATGGAGCAGAAACGTCAGCATCGGCGGCGGCAATCGCGCAAACACCGTGTCGTTCAGATAGCGGTCGACGCCATAACGGGATCCGGCAAGATTGCTGGCAAGCGTGGCCGCATCGCCTGCCTGACCGAGCGCAAGAGAGGCCAGTTGCAAACCGGCTACCCATCCTTCAGCCGCCTTGTTCAACAGCGCGACACTGGTGCGGCCGAGCGGCACCATACTCGCGTGGTCGAAAAACGCCTGAGCATCGTCGATCGAAAAGCGCAGATCGTCGGCGTTCACGCGAGTCAGTTTGTCGGGAGATCGCAGTTCGCTGAGCGTCAACGGCGGCTCGGCTCGCGCGCCGAGCAGCACGTGCAGGTTCTCGGGAGCGTAGCGCAGCAAACGCGTGACGATCGCCAGAACGGGCTGCGCGCTCAGGCGGTCAACGTCGTCGAGTACGAGAAACACACTGCGGTTGTACGCGGCGATTCCGTTCAGCAGCACGGAGATGACCGTTCTGGCCGAAGTACGCGCATCGTTATCGAGGATTTGTTGCGCCTGCCAGGCGATGTCTTTCGACGCACGCGAAAGCGCCGCAACCAGGTAGGCACAGAATTGCTGCGGATCGTCGTCCTCGCCGTCGATACTGAGCCATGCGACGGGACGCTTTTTTTTCGCCTGCGCATCGCTCCATGCGGCGAGCAGCGTGGTCTTGCCGAAACCCGCGGGCGCGATCACGAGCGTCACATGATGCGGACGCCGTTCGTCGAGCAGATGGAGCAATGCCGGCCGCTGTACGCATCCCGCGGGAAGACGCGGCGGCATCATCTTGGTCTGGATCAGCGACACGATCCATTCACGATCGAAGCTATTTGAAGGTGTATTCATGCCTGTTCCTCTCACCGGCTATCCGCGAGAGGTATCGATGGATCACTGTTAGCCGATTTAAAGATACGCCGAACCTGGTTAGGACTCAACGTCGCGCGGCGCGCTCGAAACCACTTCGAGACTTACCGCGCATCGATCTCCGTCCGACCGGCACACGCACGTGCGACGGCATTTTCGATTGCCAACTGCCTCACGCTCCCTGCTCCGACCGGTCATCGCATTCGACGTGATCGTCCGGCTCGACGCGCGCCGGTGTTGCCGCTTCCACTTTGCTGGCCTGGACTTCATCGAGCCTGTATCCGTGTGTATAGACGGTCGTCAAACGTAGACCGTTCTCCGGACCCAGCGCGAGCTTGCGCCTGAGCCGGTAAATATGCGTATCGATTGTGCGGGAAGTGCTGTCCAGCTCCCGGCCCCAGGAAAGCTTCGCCAAAAGCCGTTTGGACACGACCCGGCCAACGTTGCCGAAGAAATAGGCGGCGACGTCGAATTCCTTTTCCGTCAATATGATCGTTTCGCCGTGAAGAAACACTTTGCGCTGCGTTATATCGAAGACGTAGGGCCCGACGGATATCGCGCTTTCGATCCTTTCGCTGCGCCGGGTTCGATGCAATAGCGCGCTCATCCGCGTGACCAGCTCTTTGGTGCGGAACGGCTTGATCACGTAATCGTCGGCGCCGGCGTCCAGCGCCTTCATGATGTCGGCCTCGAGAATCCGGCTGGTCAGGAACAGCACGGCCGGTTCGCGGCCCAGATTGCGGCGCATCCAGTACAGCACCTCGAACCCGCTCACGCCGGGCAATTCCCAATCGAGCACCACCAGATCGACGTCGCTGGTCTCGAGAAAAGCAATTGCGCGTTGCCCATCGGCAATCTTATGCACCGTATGGCCGGCTTGCCCGATGGCCTTTTCGGCGAGATCGGCTTGCGCGGGATCGTCTTCCACCAACAGGATATTCATTGATCACCTTTGCCTTGCGCCCCCGCACCGATAAACCCGTTTCCCTCGACAACGCGGCAAAAAAGCGTGCAAACCGATTCTCCGGCTGCAAGGGGAATTGAGTCGAACGTGCCGAAACATATTGATGAAAATCACATCCCGCAAACAGTTGGGCTTCGATCCGTCGCGGCGGCCGGCCCGGCCTGCGTGCTTTGTGAACTTTGTGAACACACAATAGAGGTAGTCGTCATTTAAAGCCCCCCCTGCGTGGAGGGGGTGTATCGCTTTTTGAAGGGGGGGCATATTCAGCACAAGACCCACACTTGCGCAACGGCAACGGTCCGGCGGACACGCTCCCAAAGCAATCCGAACGCAACGTCGGATCGACCACCAAACCGAAAGCCCCACGGTCACCCGTTGGGCTTCACAAAACTCGCGGCTCGACACCGCGAGTCCAACGCTTCACGCAACGACCGTTACTTCACATTCGGGAAAGCCGGCGACGACGAAGCCTGATCGCACGGCTGCATCGTCTGATTGTGCGAGACGATCGTCGCCGCGGGATTCGCGTCGCCCGCAGCACACGCTTCGTCGCTGCCGTTGACGCTCAGGTTCAGCGTGTTGGTCGGCGTCGTGTACTTGCCCGCGCCGCCCGACGTGTCGAAGTAGTTACCGTAGAAGTGGATGTTGCGCACACCCGCATTGGTCGGGCTGCCGATCGACAGGCGTGGCCGTTGTAGTTGCGGTTGTACTTGTGCGCAGCCGTGATGCCGTAGGTGCGGTTCTTTATGAGTCGTCTCCTTCGGAATGGATCCGGTTCGTGCCTGATGGCGGCGCGCACCTTCCTCGCGTCGACACGTAAGGAAAGCGGCGGTTTATGCCGAAAGCATCAAACTTTCTTATAAGACATCGCATCAGATACAAGTAAAAAATCCTCGACTACTCGTGATCCGCGGCCCTCCGGCCAGGAGACCTTTGCGTATTCAGCGCGGCATAACGGTCCGACGCATGACTCGCATGACGAGGACCACAAACGTTCTAATACGCAATTAATGCCCTATTACATAGGGTCCGTCTTCAAAAAACGGGCGACGTGACGCTTCCGCCGCGTCAGCGTTCAGTCGATATCGTGTCGAACCCATCTACCGCCAAGTTGTTAGGCAACGACATAATTCATCGTACAACATACGCTGGATATTGCATTTGAACCGGCACGTCCGCCGGCGATAACTCGTCACGCTCAAGTAAGATTGAACGCGCATCAATCGACATATCGGACTCGCATCGAGCCCACCACCGGGGATCCATCTTGCAATTCATCAATATCCTGCTCGCGCTCGCGGGCGTGCTGCTCATCAGTGTCGCGAGTCCTGGACCGAACTTTTTGATCGTCACGTCGACCGCGATCGCGTCGCGCAGCGCCGGCGTAATGACCGGCCTCGGACTCGCCGCCGCCTCCGGCACATGGGCCTTGATCGCGATCGCGGGGCTGGGCCTGATCGTCACGCATGTCACGTGGGTCGGCGCAGTGCTGCGGATAACCGGCGCGCTCTATCTGATCTGGCTCGGCATGAAAATGATCCTGAGCGCACGGCAGCCGTTATCCACGCCCGTGCGCGCCGCCGCCTCCGGTTGGGCAGCGACGAAGAAAGGCTATTTCGTCAGTATGACGAACCCCAAATCGGTCGCGTTTTACGGTAGCGTGTTTGCGCTGATGGTGCCCGCGCATGCGCCGCTGTGGCTCGACCTCGCGGTCGTGGCGCTTTCGATCGGCATTTCGTGCGCGTGGTACTGCGCGATGGCGCTGCTGGCATCGCACCCCACCGTGAGCCGCATGCTGATCCGGCGCAAGGCCGCGCTCGATACGGTAGCGGGAGTGCTGTTGATGGGGCTCGGTGGACGGATGCTGGCGGGTCGTTGAGCGATGTGCGCGACGCGCGCTCGTCAGTTATTCGGCGGGATTTGCGTCTGGTTGCCGCGAATCACCAGTTCGAGGAAACCTGTTTGCGGATCGGCCTCGCGCGCGAATGAAAACCCGCTCAGCGACACCAGCAACAGCTCGACGGTCGTGCGCACCGTGCAACCGCGCGCCACGTGACCACCGAACACCTGCCCTCGCGCATCCGCAATGGACATATGCAGGTGAGCGCCGTCAGGCGAAACCGAGCCGGCGAGCGTCAATATTTCGAGGTCGCCGCAAATTTCAGTCGGCGTTTCGACGCCCGCGAATCGCAACGCCGCGATATCGAGGCTACCGATGCCCTGAACGACGAACGCCGCTTGCAGTTTGCGTTCGCGCAGCGCATCTTCGATAGCGCCGCGCAGGTCGTCGCCGGGAGAAAGTCGTAGCGGATAGGCTTGCATGTCGGGGCTCGCACTCGTCGTTGCAGGTCGAGGCCGGTTCGACAGGCCTCGATTCCAGCCGCTATTCAACCATATCCGGCTGTCGCACCACCAGCCGATACGGACTACCCGCATGCTCGCGGCCGCCCCCAGTTGCCGCTGGCGAACACGAGTGAGCCGCGATGCCGCGCGCTGTGCGATGTAAATCGCAGCGCGACCGCACCGCTCAGAAGTGCCACGTCAGATTGCCCATCACCCCCTGCTCGCTCGAATCATTGCCGAACTGCGCGGTGTAGTACACCCCGAGCGACAGGTTGCGCAAAACCGCCGTGCCGATACCGGCTTCGAGCACCACGCCATCGCGCGCAAGCGGCACCCCGACGATACTGAACGGCGCGCCGCCGGCAAACGCCTGCGTGACGGTCGCGCGCGGATTGCCGTACACGTGGCGCCAGCCGAGCGAGCCATCGGCCGTGAGGTCGAGCTTGCCTACCGCGAAGCCCGACGACGCACGCACGCCGAGCGTCGAGAACGCCATATTCGCGTTCTCGCTGTCGCCGCTCAACGCGGCGGCGTTGCCCTGTTCGTTATAGCCGTCGATGTGCAGATTCACATACGCGAGCCGCGCAAACGGTTCGAGCATCACGGGCCCGGTCTGCATCCGATAGCCGAGTTCGCTGAACACCTGCGCGGTGCCCGCATCGTAGCGAGCCGACAGATGGTCCGCATAGTCGGCCAGCGCGATCGAGCGGCCGGTGTCGAGGTTGCTCCATGTGTAGGACGCGCCGAGCCGCAATCCCAGCTTGCCCCATTGCGTGCCGCCGTACACGCCGAGATGGTAGTCGTCGCTCGAACCGGAAGAGCTGAGCCCGTCGATATCGAACGATGAGTGGTCGTAACCCGCCAGCATGCCGACGCGCCAGTTGTCGAACACGCGCGTATCGGCGCCGAACAGCACGCCGCCGATCGAGCGCGTCAGCCGCGACGCGTCACCGCCGCTAGCGTGGCCCCATGCGCCGAAGCCACGCTGCCACACCACGGTACTCGCAGGATTGCATGCGCTGACGTCGGCGTTCCGGTCGACCGCCGCCGACCTGATGCCGCCGTAATCGGTGCCGACGCCGCAGAACGCTGCGCGCAGACGAGCGGTCGCCGCATCGCGTGGCGCATCGCTCTGTTCGAGCAGAACCGTTCGTACCGACGCGTGAATTTCACCGGACAACTGATCGAACGCCGTGCGCGCCGCCGCGAACGTCGGCAGCGACGCCACCGCGTCGAACAGTGGGTTTTGCGCGGGCAAGGCATCCAGCGCGGCGCTGACGGCTTTCTGATTCGGCGTCGACGCGGCGTCGGCCAGCGAGCCGATCCGCTGCACGGTCAGATAGACATGGTTGGCATCGTAGCTGGCTGTCACGCCGAAAAACGCCGAGATCGACGTGACGCCGGCTAACGCATAGACACCGTTCACGCCGCCGAGCGCGCTCAGCACCGTATAGCGCGCACCCGGCACATACACGCCGGTTTCGGGCTGGCCGAGGTCGAGCACCGCGCCGCTGGCAAGCGTCGCCACGCCGTTCACCGCGATCAGATCGGACAGATTGCCGGGCGCGAGCTGGACCAGATAGTTCGCACCGGCAGCCTGGTTGAAGTTGCCGTTGACCGTCAACGTGCCGAGTTGCTGGCCGGCCGGCGCGACGGTCGAGCCGGCATTGGCCGCGACACTCGCGACGCTGCCCGAGCCCGACAGCGTGCCGCCGCCCGCCACCGTCACCGCGGAGCCGGCGAGCGAGCCGTCGACCTGCAGTTCGCCGCCGGCGATCGTCGTCGCGCCGGTGTAGGGGCTCGCGCCGCTCAGAATCTCGTGACCGCCGGTCAGCGTCAATCCGCCGCTGCCGGAGATCGCGCCGCCGAAGGTATCGTTCGCGGCGGTAAGCGTCAGCGACCGCGCGCCGAGCATCACTGCGCCGCTACCGGCAAGGCTCCGGATCGATGGGTCCACCGCGGCCGCGGAGATATCGAACACACCATTGGCCGTCACCACGCTCGATGCGGCAATGCCGCCGCCAGCCGATAACGCGAGCGTCCCGCCGGAAATCGTCGTCGCGCCGCTGTAGGTATTGGGCGCGGCCAGCACCAGTACACCAGCACCGGTTTTGACGAGCTCGCCAGAAGAACTGCCGTCGCCGATCGTGCCCGTCAGCGTGCTCGTCAGACCCGCGTTGACGTTGATCGCCGGGTCGCCCGCCAGCGCGATCGGCTGGTTCAACGTGTAGCCCTGCGCGAAGTCGAGCGTGGTACCCGCCGCCATCGAAAGCGTGCCGCCGCCGAGCGCCGCCGCGTTCGCGAGCAGCAGCGTGCCCTGATTGACGAAGGTTCCGCCGCTATACGTGTTGGCGCCGCTCAACGTCAAGGTGCCGGCGCCGGTCTTGGCGAGCGCGCCGCCGCCCGACAGCACGCCGGACCAGTTTGCGCCGATACCGTCGGTGTCGATGCTCGACACGGTGCCGGCAACGAGCGTCGGCGCGACGGTAGCGACGAGCGGCGCACCGATCACCTGAATCGTGCCGCCACCGAGATTGAATGCGTAGGTTCCGCCGCTGTTGTTGAAGTCACCGTTCAGCGACGTGCCGCCAATCCGCAGCGTGCCGCCGTTCAGGTTGTAGGTGCCGTTGCCGGCGGCGGCGAGAAATAGCCGTGAAGCGCCGTTGATCGTGAGCGTGCCGCCCGTCTGGTTGATCACGCCGCTGCCCGGTTGAACGCTTGCGCTGGTCGGAAAGCCATTGCTGCCGATGAATAGCGTGCCGTCGTTCACCAGCAGGTTCGCATTGCCGCTCAGGTTCAGCACGCCAGTGCTCGACTGCTGCGCCGACGCGCTGGAGCTAGGGCCATTGCGGCCCAGCACGATGAAACTGGTGGTGCCGCTGCCGTCGAATTCCAGCGTGCCGCCGGAAAGGTTATAGGTGCCGCTGCCGCCCTGGTTGCCGATATTGAGCGAAACCGGAATGCCGCTGCCGCCGAACGCGACTTTTCCGCCGGTCTGATTGAGCGTTCCGGCGCCGCCGAAATCTCCGATCTGCATCGCGGAGCCGAAGGTGATCGCGCCGCCGCCGACGTTCAGCACGCCGACCGATTGCGCGCCGCCCGTGAACGGATTGCTGCCGCTTCCGACGGACAGATAGTCGACATGGGTATTGCCGCTCGTCTGCGCAACCGTGCCGTCGAGAATATGGAACTGGCCGCCCGCGATCGTCGAACCGTCGATCGTGAATGCGCCGGTGCCGGCTTTGGCCAATACGCCGGCAGGATCGATGTCGACCGTGCCGGAAAACGCGCTGCTGAAGCTTTGCGTGCCGGTCGAGTCGATGCCGACGATGGTCGTGCCATTCGCCGGAACGTTGACGGCGCCGCTGCCGGAAAGCTCCGGCAGGAACTCGACGAACTGCGCCGATGCCGACAGCGGCGCCAGCATCGTCAGCCAGACTGCATGGAGGATTCGAAGCCGGTTGAGCGCGTTGTGCGTAAGCCATGAAGGAGGTGCTTGCCGACGGCTCGACATGCGCTGCGTTGCCTGCCGTAGTGCGGAGTTCCGCTTCCGGGTCATCGCGCAATCCTCCCTTTTTTGGCTCTGTGCGTCACTGCTGGCAAGCGGTTGGCGCAACGCGCTGGCAAGGATTACGCAGTGCCGGATGGAGCAGTCCATTAGACAACGATTAATCGCGAACACCGACGCCTGATGGAAACAGCGCGCGCAATTTGATGGAAGCTAATGCAAACAGACTGGCAATACAGTGTTTTCATTCGCAAGACAAAATCGAGACTAGTAGATGGATTTTGCGAAATCAAGCTCCGTTCGAAACGCATCACGATTAATGTCACGCGGCAATCCGGTGATATCCCGTTCCGGTGTGGCAATACTGTAAAAATAATGTGAACTCGACGATGCTTTTCAATGACGAGGCATAACGCGCAATGACTCATAAGGCATTCGATTGTGTCGCCGCCTCGATTCGACTAACCCTATCATTCGCAATGTGCATTCATTTCGCTGGTAATCTCGTGTGATTCATGCCGAATACTGTAAAAATAACGTGAACTCAAAGAAGCTTTTCAATAACGATGCATAACGCGCAATGACTCGTACGGCATTCGATTGCATCGCCGCCTCGATTCGACCAACCCCATCATTCACAATGCGCATTCATTTCATCGGCAATCCCGCGTGATTCATGCCGTCCAGAAATGAAGTCAGGAGCGGGCGATTCGCAATATCCCGCAGACCCGGTCGGAAAAGCACACCTCCAGTCGCCCGATTCGCTCGACGATGGGGCTAACGTGCTGTGCCGATGAATGCCGCGAGTCAGCGCTGCTCGCGCAACGTCATGCGCGATTCTCGAAGACTGCGAGACGCTGCTATCGGGGAAAAGTGTTCCGGATCGACGCCGCGTGACGGAATCGCCGATCGGCGCAAGCGATCGGCACGAATTGGACTCGCCGCGAACTCACAGGAATCCGGTCGAAATCCAGGGCACCGCCGCAACCAGCGCCACCCCGACGCCCAACGCAACCATATACGCCACGATCGGCCGCATGCCGTCTTCGGGGTTGATCCGGTTGATCGCGCACGCCGTGTAATAGCCGACGCCGAACGGCGGCGCGAACAGCCCCATGCCCATCGCGAGAATCGCGATCATCGCGTAGTGAACCGGATTCAATCCGACTTCCTGCGCGATCGGAAACAGCAGCGGTCCGAACAGCACGATCGCCGGAATGCCTTCCAGTAGACTGCCGAGCACGATGAACAGCGCAATCGACGCAATGACGAACACCACGAGTCCGCCGGGGAGTTTCGCGAAGATATCGGCGAGCGCATCGGAAAAGCCGGACTGCGTCAGGCACCATGCCATGCTGGTCGCCGCGCCGATGATCAGCAGGATCGCACCGGACAGCGCCGCGGTGCCAACCAGGATCGGCCACATCCGCCGCCAGTCGAACCGGCGGTACAGCAACAGGCCCGCGGCGATCGTGTAGACGATGCCGATCGTCGACACCTCGGTCGCGGTCGCGATGCCTTCGACCACCGCGAAGCGGATCACGAATGGCAACGCGAGCGCCGGCAGCGCGATCCAGAAGCTGCGGCCGATTTCGCGCGCGCCGCTCGCCGGGCGCGGCGCCGTCGGCGAGACGCCCGCCCCGATTGCGCCACCACACCAGCGCGCATAGCATCAAGCCAGCCACCAGGCCGGGCAGCAGGCCGCCCGTGAATAGCGCACCGATCGACGTGTTCGTCACCGAGCCGAGAATGATCAGCACGAGGCTCGGCGGGATGGTCTCCGTTTGCGCGGCAGTCGCCGACAGCAACGCGACGAATTCGCCTGGACGCGTGCCACGCGCGCGCATCTCCGGATACAGCACGGGCGCAAGCGCCGCCATATCCGCCGACTTTGAGCCGGAAATGCCGGACACCAGATACATTGCGCCGACCAGCACATACGACAGACCGCCCGGCACATGGCCAAGCAAGTTGGCCAGAAACTCGACGAGCGCCTTCGCCATGCCGGTCATCTCCATCAGCAGACCGAGAATGACGAACAGCGGCACCGCCAGCAGCACGATCTGCGACATGCCCTGATCCATGCGGCTCGCCATCACCAGCAATGGAATCGACGTCGTCAGCGACAGATAGCCGAACGATGCAAGACCGAACGAGAACGCGATCGGCACGCCGGAAAACACGCACAGCGCGACCACGCCAACGAAGAACAGCACCAGGTTCCACGAGCCCGCGTCGGCGAGCAGCGGCTGCAACGCCGCTAGCCCGCCGCCGCCGAGCACGGTCAGCAATAGCGCGCCGAGCACGGGCCGCCAGTGCGTGAGGCGCGCGAGCTGGAACAGCGAACTGGCGATCATCAGAAACACGCCGGCCGGCATCGCCGCCGCGCGCCACGCGTTCGAAATGTTCAACGCCGGATCGGTCAGATGCGCTTCGTCCAGCACATAGTCGATCGTCGGCCCGCACACGAGCAGCAGGAACGCGAGCGGCGCGACCACCGCGAGCGCCTGGAAGAACGGCTGCCAGCGCGGCGATGCCGCGCGCACGAAGGTACCCATGCGCATATGCTCGCCGCGCTGGAACGCGATCACCGCGCCCATCATCGCGAGCCATAGAAACAGCAGCGACGCGAGCGAATCGGACCACACGAGCGAATGGCGGAACACGTAGCGCGCGACCACGCCGATCAGCAGCAGTACGATTTCGGCGGCGACCAGCACACCGGCGATGGCTTCCGTCGACAGCACGAGCGCGCGCTCGATCGCGTCGAACCCGTGCTGCAACTTCGGATGATTCCCGGCGAGAACGATGCGCATGGCTTACCCCAGCGGCCCGGAGTACTTTTCGAGCAGCGCCCATGCCTGCGGGCCGAATTTCTGCTTCCACTCGGCGTAGTAGCCGGCCTGCTTCAGCTTGTTGCGAAACTGATCGCGGTCGGGGTCGACGAACGTGATGCCGTGCTTCTTCATTTCGTCGGGCACTTGCGCATCCACCTTGACCATGTCGTCGCGCTGCTGCATCACCGACTTCGTGAACTCCTCGCTGATCACCTGCTGCATGTCCTTCGGCACCGCGGCCCACATCCGCGCGTTGCCGAGTATCCAGTAGCCGTCCCACATATGATTGGTCGTGCTCATGTACTTCTGGATCTCGTACAGGCGCATCGCGTACAGCAGCGACGGATAGTTCTCGGCGCCGTCCACGACCTTCGTTTGCAACGCCGTATACAGCTCGTTGATGCTGATCGGTGTCGGGCTGGCGCCGAGATCCTTGAACTGCGACACCCACATCGGGCTGATCGGCACGCGAATCTTGAAGCCCACCAGATCGTCGGGCGTGCGGATCGGTTTGTTGCTGATGATCTGCCGCCAGCCGCCCTGCATCATCGCCGGCAACGCGAACAGGCCGGTAGGCTCCATCTGTCCGCGCAGATAGGCGCCGACTTCGCCGTCCATCGCCTTGAAGGCGGATGGCGTGTCCTTCAGCCCATACGCGACGCCGGGCAGCGCGCATGCGGGCACGAGCGGCACCGCGAGTTGCGACGACGACAGAAAAAAATCGAGCGAGCCGCTGTGCACCTGGTTCAGCATGTCGCTGCCCAGCTGGCTGTTCGGAAACAGGCTCACTTCGACACGGCCGTTGGTGCGCGTCCTGATGCGTTCGGCGGCCTCCTTCATGCGCACGTTCATCGCATACGCGGGCGGGGTATCGCTGCCCACCTTGATGCGGATTTCCGCGGCATGCGCGAAGCGCGCGACGAGCGGCGCGGCGACAAGCGCCACACCGGTTTTCAGTACCAGACGACGAGCTGGCTTTTCCATGATCCGTCTCCTTCATCACACGATGCCGGCGTGGCCGGCGGTTGCCGCAAGTGGTCCCGCGGCTATCGGTCTCCTCCAGACATCAATCAACGCGTCACGTCACGCGCTGCTTCATGCACATCGTTGCACCACGGCACGGCATCCGGCATCGCGGCAGCCCGCGCGGCGCCCGTGAGCGTGACCGCCTGGCCGGTTCCAAACGCGCGATGCACCGCATCCAGCGTGCGCATCAGACGGATGCCTTCGGCGGCCATCGCCGAGCGGTTCGGCTGCCCCGCGAGCGCGAGCGCGAACTCGCGGAACTGCCGCTGGAATTCGATCGCCTCGTCGAGATAGTGGCGGCGCTCGTCATCGCCCTGCTCGACCAGCACCTCGCCGTTGAAGCTCAGTTGCGTGTCATGCTCGATCACGACGGTGCCGCGCTCGTACACCAGCACCTTGCGGTTCTCGACCGGGCGCTGGTTGAACGACAGATGCACCGACGCGATGCGCCCTTGCGGGTACGCGAGCAACATCATCGCCTCGTCCTCGCCGGCCCAGAAGTCATTGCGGCGCACCGCCTCCGCGTGCACGCGCAACGGCTCTCCGCGCATCACCATCTGCACGAAATCGAGCACGTGCGGGCCATTCAGCGCGACTACGAGTCCGCTCGCCTTGTCCGCTTCGCGCCACCACGCCGCCTGCGCATCAGGCCAGTACACGCCGAGACTGACCTGCGCGGAAATCAGCGAACCGAACTCGGCGTGATGATCGGCGAGGTACTGGATCGCGCGGAAATGCCGCCGACACTGCGCGACGGCCAGCACCACGCGATGCGTGGCGGCCGCCTCGGCCATCGTGAGCGCGTCGCGCGCGTTGTCGGCCATCGGCTTTTCGACCAGCACGTGTTTGCCCGCCTGTGCCGCCTTGATCGCGACCGGCGCGTGCAGATGATTCGGCAGGCACAGCACGACCGCGTCGATGTCGGCACGCGCAAGCGCAGCGTCGATGTCGTCGAACGCGAAGCGCGCGTGATAGCGCTGTTTCGCCTGCTCGGCGAGCGAGCGATCGGTATCGACGGTGGCAACGAGCGTCGCCAGCTCGGGCTGCGACGCGACCGCCGCGAGATGCGAGCGAGAAATCCGCCCGCAGCCGATTACCGCGATGCCCGGCACCGGCTGCGCCGACGCGGACTGATGAGCTGTCGTCATGGGAGCCTCCTCGTGATATCGCGCTCAACGAGGCGCGCGCGGCATCGCCTTGAACGTGCGCGTCGTTTCGGTCAACGCGATCTCGGTCGGCAGCCGTTCCATCGAACTGGCGCCGTAGAAGCCGTGACACGACGGCGCCTCGCGCAGCACGAAAGCCGCATCGTCGGGCGTCGCGATCGGGCCGCCGTGACACAGCACGATCACGTCGTCGCGCACGCAGCGCGCCGCCTGTGCGAACGATTCGATGCGCGCCGGACACTCGGCGAGCGTCAGTGCGGTATGCGCGCCGATCGCGCCGCCGGTCGTCAAACCCATATGCGCGACGATGATGTCGGCCCCGGCCTTTGTCATTTGGACCGCTTCGTCATCGTTGAACACGTAGGGCGTGGTCAGCAGATCCTTGCGACGCGCACGCGCGATCATGTCGACTTCGAGCGCGTAGCTCATGCCGGTTTCCTCGAGGTTCTGCCGGAACACGCCGTCGATCAGACCGACCGTCGGGAAGTTCTGCACGCCCGAAAAACCGAGCCGCGCGAGTTCGTCGAGCAGCACGTCCATATCGGCGAACGGATCGGTGCCGTTCACGCCCGCCAGCACCGGCGTGCGCTTGACGACCGGCAACACCTCGCGCGCCATGTCCTTGACGATGTCGTTCGCGTTGCCGTACGCGAGCAGGCCGGCGAGCGAACCGCGCCCCGCCATCCGGTAGCGGCCCGAGTTGTAAATCACGATCAGGTCGATGCCGCCCGCTTCCTCGCATTTCGCGGACAGCCCGGTACCCGCGCCGCCGCCGACGATCGGCTCGTGCCCCGCGATCATCGCGCGATAACGCGCCAACAGTTCGCTACGTTCGAAGCGTGGCATCTGCAGTCACCTCCTGTTTGCCGGCGAGGCCGCCGTCGCTTCGGCATACGCGCTCACCAGCGCATCGGCGAAAGCAGGCTCGTTGATATGCAGCGGCAGGCGTATTACGCGCCGGCTCGCCGTTTGCGCGATACCTGCTTCGAGCGCGTCGAACAGCGCGCGGTCGGCCGCGGGATCGCAAAACGGCATCCCTTCGTCGTCGATCGCGGATACGCCGCGCTCGGGAATCAGCACGCGCACCTCGCCGTCGCAGCGGTTCAGCCGCTCGGCGATCCACGCGCCGATCCCGCGGCACTCGTCCGGCGACGTGCGCATCAGCGTGACCTGCGGGTTGTGGTGGTAAAGGAGACGCTCGGCGTAGCGCGGCGGCACCGTGTCGGGCGCACCGAAATTGACCATGTCGAGCGCGCCGCACGACATCACGTAGGGCAAGCGCGTGCGCGCGATCGCGCCAAAGCGGTCGTCGTTGCACGGAAACACGCCGCCCGCCAGATGGTCCGGCACCTCGGTCGTCGTCAGATCGATCGCGCCATCGATCATGCCGCTGTCGATCAGCTTTTCCATCGACTGCCCGCCGGTGCCGGTCGCATGGAACACCAGGCATTCGTGGCTCGCGCCGAGCCGTTCGCGCAGCAGATCAACGCAGCGCGTGGTGACGCCGAACATCGTGATGCCGAGCGTCGGCTTGTCTTCGGCCGTCTCGCGAGCGCGGTCGTCGAGGCCGCGCACCATGCCGCCGATCGCATCGGCCGCATTGGCGAGCACCACGCGGCTGATCCGGTTCAGCCCTGCGATGTCGACCACCGAGTACATCAGCGCGATATCGCTCGCGCCTACGTATGGCGCGACGTTGCTCGACGCGACCGTCGACACCATCAGCTTCGGCACGCCGACCGGCAGCGCCCGCATCGCGTGCGTGACGAGCGCGGTATTGCCCGAGCCGCCGAGGCCGATCACACCGCCGATGTCGTCGCGGGTGGCCAGAAACGCGCTCAGCGCTTGCGCCATCGCGAGAATCGCCGCGCCGCGCTCGCCGGCATCGCGGATCGCCGCGAGCCCGGCCGGATGACAGGCGCCGACCGCATCGGCGTTGACGTCGGGCGTCACCGGCGCGCGCGCATCGCCGAGCGTGCCGACGTCGACCAGACACGCGTTCAGTCCGCGCTCGCGCAGCCGCTCACGCACGAAGCCAAGCTCCGCGCCCTTCGTATCGCAGGTTCCGACGACATACACGGTTCGCATGATGTCCTCGCCTCGCGGCGTGTCACGCCGCACGTTATGCGCTGCGTCAGATCGCTCAGATCGTCAGCACGCCGCCGTTCACGTCGATCGTCGCGCCGGTGATGTAACGCGCGCGATTGGACAACAGAAAGACCGCCGTGTCCGCCAGATCCTCGGCGGTGGTGAAGCGGCCGAGCGGAATTCCAGCGAGTTGGCGTGCGCGGTCCTCCGGCGTCAGCAGTCCCGCGACGCGCTCGCCTTCGGTGGTGCCCGGCGCGAGCGCATTCACGCGCACGCCGCCCGCACCGAATTCCTTCGCCAGATGACGGGTGAGGCCGAGCACTCCCGCCTTCGCCGACGTATAGGGTGAGCCGAGCGCGGGGCTGGTCTGGCGGCCGGCGAGCGAGCTGAAGTTCAGGATCGCGCCGGCCTTCTTCTTCAGCATCTGCGGAATCGCCGCCTGACAGCACAGAAACGTGCCCTTCAGGTTCGAGTCCATCACCATGTCGTACTCTTCCTCGGTGATCTTCAGCGTCGGCACCAGCGGCGCATAACCGCCCGCGCAATTGACGAGCAGATCCGCGCCGCCCGCTTCTTCATCGACTTGCGCGAAAAATGCCCTGACCTGGGCCGCGTCGCGCACGTCGAGCGACGCAGGCCGCGCGGCGGCGCCGAGTTCCTTCGCCGCGCGCTGCGAGCGTTCGCCGTCGAGATCCGGCACGTACACCGTCGCGCCTTCGTCGAGCAGATAACGCGCGATGACGAAGCCGATGCCGCGCCCCGCGCCGGTGACAACCGCGATTTTTCCGTCGAAGAGTTTCATTCGTTGCTTCTCCCGTGAAGAATGTCCGATCGCGCGGTACGCCGTGAACTAGTCGAGCACGACGCCGCCGTCGACCATCAGCGTTTCGCCGTAGACGAACGACGCGTCATCGGACAGCAGAAACAGCACGCCCGCCGCGATTTCCTCGGGTCGCGCGAAGCGGCCCATCAATACCGATTTCTCGACGCTCGCGCGCTCGTCGGCCGTCATGCCGTCATGCATGTCGGTCCAGATCGGGCCGGGGCACAGGCAGTTCACACGGATCTCGCCGCGATGACTCGCCAGTTCGCGAGCGAGCGAACGCGTCAGCGTGACGACGCCGCCTTTCGACGCGCCATACGCGGATGTCGACAGACGGCCCGCGCCGCGCTTCGCGGTATCCGACGCAATCGTGACGATCCGGCCGCGCCCCCGTGGCACCATCGTGCGCAACGCATGCTGCACGCACAGAAACGTGCCGCGCAGATTGACGTTCTGAACGCGATCCCATTCGTCGACGCTCATGTCGAGCACGCGCGTTTTGCTGATCACACCGCCGCAGGTGACGATGCCGTCGAGCGGCGCGCGCTCGCCGAGACGTTCGAAGGCCGCGGCGATCGATTCCGGCGACGCGAGATCGACCACGCTCGCGTCGCACGCCGCGCCCGCGCGCTTCGCTTCCTCGGCGGTTTGCGCAAGACCATTGCGATTCGCGTCGACACACACGGTCGCGACACCACGCGCGGCGAGACCTAGCGCGACCGCGCGTCCGAGGCCTCGGGCGGCGCCCGTCACCATCACGCGTTGCAGGCCGATATTCATGCGGCTTCTCCTTCAGTAGCGGCACGGCGCGCGGCCGCATCGAGCAGCTTATGCGCCGAATTTGCGGCGTGCGCGGCAATCGTGTGCGCATCGACTTTCGCGTAGTCGGGATTGAATAGCTCGACGGTCCACCAGCCGTGATACCCATGCGCGACGAGCGCATCGACCAGCGCGGCGACATGGGCTGCGCCTTCGCCGGGAAACACAAGGTCGGCCAGCATGTCGAGTGATTCGCATGGCTTCTGCCTTGCGTCGGCCAATTGCACGTTGAAGATTTTTCCGAGCGGCACGCGCGCCAGATCCTCGATGCGTGAACGGCCCTGATGAAACAGGAAAGTATCGATCAGCAAGCCGCCGTTCGCGCGATTCGCACGCGCGACGAGATCGGCGCCGCCGGCGAGCGTCGAGACCTGCGGCGCGGTACCCATGAATTCGAGACACAGGCGTACGCCGTACGGCGCGGCAATGTCGCATAGCGTCGCGAATTCTTCGGCGGCGACCTCCAGCTCGCCGGTTTCGCGTAGCGCCGGCACGGCCGTTACGTTCGCGCATTCGAACTGTTCGCAATGCGCGAGAAATCCGTGCAGACGCTCGAGAAGACGCGCGTGCGTTTCCTCGGCGCCACCACTACGCTGACGGCGGCTCACGAGAGGAATGCCGCCGTAGTACTGCCACTCGGCGAGAAACGCGGCTTCCGCGAAACGCAGTCCATATGCATCGAGCCAGCGTTTGACCTCATCGACCGAACCGCCCTGCTCGAGGTAACGCTCGAACTGGTCGTAACGCAAGCCGATGCCGGTGAAGCCGGCGCGCGCGGTGGGCTCGAAGGCTTGCGCGAAGCCGAGCGGCGCGAGCGTGACGGGACTCAGACCCAGCCGGTGAGCGCTCATCACACGGCTCCCAATGCTTTGCGCGGCGCGCGCGAACGAGCCGCGGGCATTTTTTCGGCAAGCACGATCTCGTTGGTCATCAAGCGCGTGGGCAGGCGCACCACTTGCGAGTCGGTCGCGCTGCGGTCGATCAGGCCGAGCAGCATGCGCACCGCGAGCCGGCCGATCTGATGCGTGTCCTGTGCGATGACCGGCATCGACGGATCGACGAGCCGCGCCCATGGCACGTCGTCGAAGCAGATCACCTCGACGTCCTGGTTGCGGCGCAGGCCGAGTTCGCGCATCGCGAGCAGCACGCCTTCGGCAATCGTGTTGCTGGTCGCGAACAGCGCGCTCGGCCGGTCGGCGCTATCGAGCAGTGCGAGCGTGGCGGCAAACGACGTATCAGCCTTCAGGCCCGCGAAGCGGATCCAGTCGCGCCGCACCGGCACGCGCGCGTCTTTCAGCGCGGCCTTGAAGCCGATGATCCGCTCGCGCGACGTCATCAACCCGCGCGAACCGGCTAGCGCGCCGATGCGCGTATGACCGCGTTCCAGCAGATATTGCGCCGCCAGACGCGCGCCGCCTTCGTTGTCGCTGAGCACCGCGCCGCATGCGCGGCCGTCGATCATCCGGTTGATCGCGACAAGCGGAAAACGCTCCGGCAGATCGCGATTCAGATACGCGTGATCGCCTTCCGCCGGCGCGACGATCAACCCGTCGACGCGGCGCTCCATCAATCCGAGTACGGCTTCGCGCTCCTGATCCAGCGATTCGTTGCTATTCGCAAGAATGACCGAGTAGTTGTTCAGCGCCGCTTCGGCCTCGACTCCGCCGACGACCTCCGCGAAGAACAGGTTCGCGACGTCGGACATCACCAGCCCGAGCGTGCGCGAACGGCTGGTGCGCAGGCTGCCGGCCACCCGGTTCACCCGAAAGCCCAGTTGCCGCGCGGCGGCCAGCACCAGCTCGCGGGTCTCCGGATTCACCGGGCCGGAGCCGTTCATCACGCGCGAAACGGTCTGGTACGACACGCCCGCGATTCGGCCCACATCCTTCAGCGTGGGTGGGCGGTTCGATTCGTCGGATTTCATTTTTTGCGGCTTTGTGATCGTTCACATAAAGGCCACTATAGGCGACGCACGTGTGAAGTAAACCTGGAAATGTGAACGTTCACGGTGATTGCGGGTAAACGACTAACGCATCGGAGACCGGTGGCGGTAGCTGTAAGAAAGCAACCAATCTCGAATTCAGTCCGCGAGAGGCCGATTTATGTCGGATAGTCGTTCGCGACAGCGACGAGAGGCGTAGAAACGGACGCAGCCTCGTTCAACGGCACCCGTGCGTCGGCACGCTGCAAGCCGACGCACAGGGCGGCGAGCAGGCCATCCATGAAACGCACGTGGCACGAAAGCGGTCCGTTGGCCACACGCTCGACGACAGATCGATAACTACAGGCGGTACGTCCCAATGCATTGAATACTGAAGCGCTCGAGGCATATTTGCGCTATACAGGATTGACGAAACGATCAGGCAAACCGTCGGACCAGCGCTAGCCGAAATCGAGCGGGATTCCGTTCGACTGACGCCCGAAGTTGGCGGCGTTCTCCGTGCAATCGACGCGGAAGACGGGCAGCGCGACATCGACTCCGGCGATCGATCTCCGAACCGGAATTGCCGGCATGCATCGGCGCGGCCAATTGCGTGAGGACGATCAGCGGCAACGTTCCTGCGGGGCTCGTGCCAATTCTGACCAATGCGTATCCGCTCGTACGCACGTTCCGCGTGACGCAGCCGTTCAATTACGCGCGCACCTTATTTATCGAAGCATTCTCGCGCGCGTGGGCGAAACGACAGGTCCACGCGAAGCTAGGAACGTACCTCACCGAGAATGCAGCCACACCGGCCACCCCCCTTCTGAAAGAACACACGCTCGCCGCTCATATCGATGCGAACAGCAGCCGCCGGATCGCATTCTTCGTCCCCGTCAACAATGTCCCGATCACCGGCATCCCCGACGTGCTGAACGTGTTTCGGGATGCGGGCACGATTGCGGCAATGCCTTGGAACATGCAGTGAGCGCAACTATGCACCGGCGGCGGCGATGGCGTCGCACATCAGCGCAGGGTGACGCTTGCCGCGCGCAGTGATCAAGGATCCGGCACCGAGTTATGGCTGCGACCGCGCGAAGCTCCTTTCCCACGCCCCCTCATAGGCAATATCGGCAAGCGACAACCGCTCTCTCGGTGCAAGTTCGCGTTCGCGCAGCTTATCGGCCAATCTGCCCGGATCTCCGAAATGGCCCAGGGAGATTATTGCGATAAGTTCAACGTGAGCGGGAATTGCAAAAGCGTCACGGAAAGCATCATGGTTGAACCCACTCATTGCATGCGCTGCCAGACCAAGCGCATGAGCCTGAAGCATCAGACACATTGCAGCGGCGCCGGCATCGTACGTAGCTGTGTGGTTGACGTCGCCCTTTGCGGTAAGCGTGTTCGCGGCCACGCAAATCAGCACCGGCACCTCCGCATTCCATTGCTGGTTGAATGGAACCAGCGTGCTCAAAGCCAGCTGAAATGCGGATTCGTCGACGCAACGATCAAGTATCAAAAATCGCCATGGTTGCATGTTGTAGGCTGAAGGCGCCCAGCGGGCTGCCTCCAGAACCTGATGAAGTTGCTCCCTCTCAATCAATTTACCGGACATCGATCGCGGACTCCAACGGCCCGCAAGCAAGCGATGGATGGCGACGTCCACTGGCGCAATTTTTTCTGTCATATACGAAGCTCCGGCCTTGATGTAAAAGAGGATGGTGAACGGGTGAATTCGATAACCCCGCATCGATTCTCCGATACTACGTCCGCCTCGATAGCTCTCGCAACGAGATAGGCCACCGAACATAGTTTTCGGATAGTTTCCGGTTTTTTTGTGGATAGGCTCTCTGTGAGCAAGGTGTTCAAATTAACACTGGGAGTGCAGCAACTTATTCGACTATTTAAATTATCTTCGATTACTCTCCGCCAACTCTCCACGGTAAAAAATTTCACATCTCATTAATAGAGAGTTATATGAAGCTAGCCTCGACTACGGAAATCGTGACCGACTTGAAAGCTGGCCGGATGGTCATTCTCGTCGATGAAGAGGACCGGGAGAACGAGGGAGATCTGCTTATTGCCGCCGAGTTCGTTACGCCGGAAGCGATCAATTTCATGGCACGATTCGGGCGGGGTCTCATCTGCCTGACGCTCACCGAAGAACGTTGCGAGCGGTTGAATCTACCGTTAATGACGCAGCGCAATGGCGCACAGCATGGCACCGCGTTTACCGTCAGTATCGAAGCGGCCAACGGGGTAACCACCGGTATCTCCACGACGGATCGCGCTCGCACGATATCCGTGGCAATTGCGGCCGACGCTCGCGCGGAAGACATAGTCCAACCCGGCCACATATTTCCGCTCAAGGCCCGGCGAGGAGGCGTACTCGTACGGCCGGGACATACCGAGGCAGGCTGTGATCTCACGACCCTGGCAGGACTGACACCCGCGGCGGTGATCTGTGAAATCATCAGAGACGACGGCCAGATGGCCCGTCTACCGGATCTGATCGAATTTGCGCTCCGGCACGATCTGAAGGTGGGAACAATAGCGGACCTGGTTCAATTCCGTTGCCGCACCGAGCCAATCGTCGAACGTGTTGCGGAACGAACGGTTCATACGGCTCACGGATCCTTTCGCTCGGTACTCTATCGCGACACGCCTACAGGTACCCCGCATATCGCCCTTTTCCGGGGGACGCCGAGTCCCGAGCTCGAAATCCCCGTAAGCGTGCTCGAAACGCCGTCAACGTTCGATCTTCTGGAAATGCAATCACCTGATTCAGGCTGGACGCTTGGCACCGCATTGAAAGAAATGGCTGAGCGCGAAACCGGAGTGATCGTCTTGCTCAATTGCGCCGATTCGATAGAACGGATCGTAGGTACCGCCGTCACGCAAGATAAATCCGCTGGTGTTTTCCACCGTGAAGATTGCTGCACGGAGCTTCAATTCCATGGCGTCGCTTCACGTATCCTTGGCGATATGGGAGTCGTAAGATTGACCTTATTTTCCGACTCCCGCGTACGTTCCGGTTTGATCAGCTATGGCCTGGATATCGTCGAATTCTTCGACACTTCATATCGCTAAACATCCCAAAACAGGATGGCTCACGGCTAACGCCGGATCCGGCGCCACCGTGAGAAGGTGAGCCGAAACTTCTCATGGGCAGATCGACACTCAAAGATTCATCGTCAAATATCGATCGATGCAAGCGCACAGCAACTTCTGAATAGCTCACTTTTAGTCTCGGTCAATTGCAGCAGAACACTAAAGTGGTCATCACCGTTGCACGTCATGATCTCGCTATCATTGCCCGCCATTGCCCACACCGCATGCATGCTTTCGGTTTGCCGCAAAAAGGACCAGGTCTCGGTCTCTCCGGCGACGAACAACGCGGGTGCAAGTCCTGGCCGCGCACGCCACAATGGCGATAACGTTCTTGCCTCTTCGGAACTCAGGCGCAAGTTACGGTTCAACGAAGTCGACACAAGAGGCTCGAGGTCATAGATCCCACTGATTGCGACCAATCCGGCGATATCGGGCCGGCTTCCATCGTATGTTGCCCAATCCGTCATGCTCAGTTCCACGGCAAGGTGAGCACCCGCTGAATGCCCCGCCAGGATGACTTTCGATATCTGTCCGTCTTCACAGGTACTCGCTCGCATGATCGCGGGAACGCAACCACGCGTAATTTCGACAATCTGCCCGATAGTGACCGCCGGACAAAGCGGATAATTCACCAGTGCAACATTGAAACCGACCTCGCACAATTTTTCCGCAAGAAAACAGAACGTCGATTTGTCGCGCGACTGCCAGTACCCGGCATGGAAATAGATCAGGGTGGCGACCGGATCGGCTATCGCGTTGAAAAAATCGAATGTTTGTCGTGCCCCGGTACCGTATGGCTGATCCAGGAACCCCGTCAGGAACGCCTTGACCCTGGTGCTCTGACATTCGAATCTCCCTATCAGCTCACCAAAAGACTGACGCCCCTGTCCAGAAACGTATTCAAACTCGAGTGCGGGATCGATCTCTTGAGAATCAATCTGCATTTTTTGCTCCATTGGATTATGAAGCGGCAAGCCGGGCTTTATCACCCTGCTGCACGACCGCGATGATGTCCAGCTCGATCAGACACTGAGATGTGTATAGAGCCTTGACCTGGACGCCCGTACTTGCCGGTCGATGAGTCCCAAAATATTCGCTGCGGACGCTCCAGTATCGTTGGGCCACGGACTCATCCAGATCGCAGGCGAAGTAGGTCGTTATCTTTACCACATCGGTCATGGACGCTCCGACTCGCTGCAAGATCGACCTGACGTTATCAAGACACTGACGCGCCTGCGCGATCAGATCGCCTTCGCCAACCAGCATGCCGTCTGGTCCCACGGCAAGTTGTCCGGAGAGGCAGACAACATTACCGATACAAATGCCCGGGATCAATGCACCATTCCGTTCCCAGTCCCATTCAGGCGCAATCGGATAGATACTCGATTGACTCATGCTTCACTTCCTTTTTTATCATGCGGATAGCGCAACAGCGCGGCGAGAAGACGATCTCCGGAAGCAGGTTAATGAACGGAGACTTTTACATTCGTTTCCACGCCGAGATCACCAAGCAACGGCAGGACTTTTTCGCCGATGAACGCAAGGTCCTCCACGAAGTCCGGAACGATCAGCGTAACGCCATCGAGTTGGGATTCGACGATGGTTTTCGCGAGGCGCCGCGCGAGAGTTTCGGCCGAACCGGTCATCGCGCCCCCGAGAACCGAACTGACGTGCTCGTTCTGATTGATAAAGTACTGCGCGGCAAAATTCTGTTTGGCGCTCACGTCGCTCGAATATTCCGCTGCCTGAGTGGCAAGGGCAACACGGTCCACACCCGCATCGAAGTGATCGAGACGAGCTTTGGCTTCCGCGTCGGAAGCCCCGGGTATCAAGGTCATAAGTCCGTATGACTTGAAATCCGGCTTGCCTGCCTGTCTTGCCAGTTCCTTGGCCCGCTTTCCTCGATTGATCGATGCTTCGTCGTCGCTCGCAGTGAAAAAACTCGCATGACAGTTATCGATGGTGAACTGAAATCCCCGATCCGACGCCCCCGCACAGATGATCGTCGGCATCTTTGACGGCTTGGGGTTCGAAACGCAATCGACGAGCTCATAAAATCTGCCTTTGTGGTCTACCCGGTCCTCTGTCCACAGACGCTTCACGACTTTGATCCATTCATCGGCCAAGCCGTAACGTTCCGCATGATCCAGGGGCTTCCACAAACCCAGTTGCCCCAGATCGTGAGGATTGGACCCCGACACCAGATTCAGGCCCGCTCGACCATGCGATATCTGATCAAGTGTCGCCACCATCTTCGCAACAATGGCGGGCGGAAATATCATCATATGCACCGTGCCCCAGACATTGATGGTCGTAGTGGCCTGAGCGAGGGCCGCCATCGTCGTTAGCGACTCCAGGGTATTGTCCCAATGCCTGGACGGACCGCCGTACCCGCGCCATTTGGCCATACTCAGTACGAAATCAAAGCCCATCTTCTCCGCGAGGAGCGTGACCTTAAGATTGTGCTCGTATGTGCCAGGCGTATATGGCGCGTTCACCGACGTAACCCAGCCGTTGTTTCCAACCGGAATGAAAACTCCAACCTCGACAACCTTTTTCGCTGCGGACATTATTTCGCCTTTTTCAAGTGAGCACTACAATTGAGAACCTGCACCAGGCACGTCATACGCGCGCCGTCCTTTACCGCGGGAACTTCTGCACGCGTTTGAAATTGCTGCCGTGAAATACCAGCGGATCAACGTACGGCCGTGTCGTCAATGCGACCACCCGCATGAGTACAATCAGGTGGTCCCCAGCGGGGAAGACATTCTCGACAAAACAGTCCATCCATACCGTAGCGCCATCGATCAACACGCCACCCTCTTGAGTCAGGCCGAGGCCGAGACCTTCGAACTTGTTTTCGTCCTTCGACGCGAGTCGCCGAACCGTCACGTCATGCTGATCGCTCAAAAAACTCACACCCAGCCGTGGCAGCGTGGCCAACTTTTCCCAGGTCTTCGACTTCAACTGAACACAGAATGAAACCAACGGCGGATCGATCGAAACCGGAACGAAGCTGCTTGCGACCATACCGACCGGCTTGCCCTCCAGGAGCGCGCAGATACCGACAACCCCGGTAGGAAAGCAGGCATACGCATTACGAAGTATGTTCGCCATCGCTTCCCCCTGCTCCGCGAGTACTGAAAACGGAGGGTTCGCGGGCAACCAACGGGAGGAAATATTTGTCATCATCGACTCGCTTATCATGAACAAACCTATCTCATCGGACGTTCAAATTTAAGCATTCCGTCTATGGACCATCTATCCCAAAAAAATCCCGAAACTATCCGCATATTTGCTTATCGCGCACATTCGCTACTTCAGTTTTTCCGCCGGAAATCACGGCTGAGTTCCTGCCGAAGACCACACGCCCGCATAAAATCTGGACGAACCACATCCGCGAAATTCAGCCGGATTTCGCCGCCGATTTCCTGTCGCAATCACAAAAATTGTTTTGACGTGCCCGCTAGCCGGCAACGAGAACTATCTCGAAGAAGCGCAGGCAGATTGGCTCAACGCTGGAAACAGCGCGGTCGTGGGATCGTATTTGCGCCGTAGGGGTGCCCCCCGGCCAGACAGGATGCGGCCGGGTACCGGGAATGCTTTCAACCTGCTACAAGCTATGTGGATTCGCCGCGGACAACTCAAACGTGCTTCACGCCTTTCCCGATACCGTCCAGCGAATAGTCTTTTAATTTTCTTTTTATCGTTTCCCTGGGCGTTTCTAGAAATTCACGCTTGTAGTCTGCGGAGAACCGGCCAAGATGATTGAAGCCGCACCCGAAAGCAATTGAAGATATGTTTTTCATCGGCCGATTCGAGAGCAGATATGCTCTTACCTGCCGCAGCCGAACGTGCTTCAGATAGGCGATCGGGGTGAAGCCGATGTATGCGCGGAAGTTGCTAATCAGCGTTGGCAGCGCAACTCCGGCCACTACCTCGAGGTCGGGCAAATGAATTTCCTGCCTGAAATTGTTTTCTATGTAAACCTTTGCACGAGTAACGTATTCGGGAACCTTCGTGGCCAGGGCCTTCCGGATTCTGTCTGAATAGTTATTGGGTTGAACGATGAGAAGACCTTTCAGCAGTGCGGCTTCAATATCGCGATTAAAAAAAGCACTGCCGTAAAGCTCATTTGCGTATTGCAGCTCGCTCAGGAATGTTTTTATCATTCTCCACCACGCCGCGGTTGCGCCGTCGATGGCCGAAATGCTTTCGTTAAAAACGATCAGCTCACCGATGTCCTTTCCAAGGATTTCCTGCAGAACGAGCTCCAGAGAATCGCGATTAATGGTCACGAGAATCTTCCTGCAGTCTCCAGGAACATCCAATTGTAACGGCTGTTCAGCCCCTATGATGATGCCGCAGTCGATTGTCGATACCAGAGAGACGTTACGTGCCCGCAGCTCCTGGAAGCCGGAGACCGGAACACTGATGTTGTAGGTACGCTCGATTTCCCTGGCGGCCACATTCACCGTGATGTCCGTTCCGTGCTCCACGTAGCCGACCGTCGTCGACATGCCCTTAAACAGATGCCCCTGGTAACGCAACCGGAATCGTTCAGGGCGATGGACATGCAGCGAGTGGGGGCCGCAGAGCAATTTCGAGAACGGTAACGACCTTTTAAGATCGAGGTCAGCAGCCAAAGGCATGTCATGAGGCAATAAACAGCTTTGCATTATCAGGCTCCCTTGCCGACCTTTTCTCGGGTGACGAAACAGGAATACGGCAGCAGTATCGCCCTCCAAAAAAAATTGGAATAGCCGCGGTCAAAAAAGTGAGATTGCTCGCCACGCACCGACACGCGAGAGGGTCTTCGTTACGAAAAGCACCTACCTGCGCCCACCTTGCTCAGAAGCTGTGACGAATTCCAATCATCGCTCCCGCCTGATTCATTCCCGTTCCTACCGAACCCGCGGCGCTAATCGGGATCGCCGACATATTACTGTTCTGCACATAGGCTAACGAAGTATAAATAGCAGTCACCTTCGACAGAAGGTAGCTAAATCGTGCAACGACGAGCGTGGCGTGCGTGTCGGCGGTGCGGTTGCTGAAGTACAGCGCCTGACTGTCGAGGACCAAAGCAGGGGTGAACGGATAATGAAACCCCAGATAAAACAGATTGGTTTTGAGACTCGTCGCCGCGTTTTCCTGGCGGCCGATCCACCCCCCGCCGATCTTGAGTTGCCCCACTTTGAAATATCCGTTAGCCGATGTGCGAGTATCGGTGTATGAACTCATTGACAGTCCACCGCTTGCACCAGCGCCACCATTCATCCTGTCGTAGGCAGTCGCGATTCCGAACCAGCTGGCGTCGTATTTGAGCATCGCGGTCCACTGACGACATGCCGACGAATCGCCCGGAACCTGCCCCGCACAATTGGTCGCCGCCGGCCCTCCGGCGTTCGACGCGTCCCGCCCGAAGCTGTAGGTTGCGCCGATCGTCAATCCGTAGAACGTGCCCATGTAACCGATCGCGTTGTCGCTCCGCGCATTCGGTATATACGAGTCGATCGAGCCCATTGAATGGATCGACGCGCCAATTACGTCCGCGTCATACAACGAATACATCGTCATATTCATCTGACGACCAAACGTCAAAGTGCCGAACTTTCCGCTTATTCCTACGTTGGCCTGTCTCCCGAAGATACGATTGCTACCGTTATTGATCGTGCCATTGCTGGTCGCGAAACCATTTTCCAGCACGAAGAAAACCTGCACGCCGCCGCCCAGATCTTCGGTACTGCGAATACCCCAGCGCGACGGGGTGCTGCCGGTCAGGCTCGGCATACGGGCCGCGCCGTCTCCGGCGGCGTTGGCATGAGTGTAGTATTCGACTCCGGTGTCGACGATTCCATAGAGAGTTACGCCAGACTGCGCGTGCGCTGCCTGAATCAGGCAGCCAGCGGCAAGGACTATAATTTTATTTCTCAACTGGACTCCCCATCAATTTCAGAATCGAACCGTGGTTAATAGTTAAATCGCGAGTTTCGAGATGCCGCCGCCGTGTGTTTTTCAACCCGCCGTGATTGCGGGTTGAGACAGAGGTCAATTATGGGCAGCCCCCGGATGAATGCTCACTCTCTCCAGCTTTTCCACGTAGCGCAGGAAATTGTATTTGTCCTCCAGGCCATCGGTGGGCTTGCGTTCCTCCCATTTCCAGGGATGCCGGACCATGGGCTCGATCCTGGCCACCAGATAGCCCATTTCTCCGTCGCCGAGATGCCGGGCGAACTCCATGTCGAACCGCTCGATATCATCAATCGACGTGCAATTGAGACAACCGGCGCCAGCGGCCATTTTTGCAAGATCGGTATTTCTGGAAGTATGTGTTGGCGGACCGCCGATATTTTCGTAGATCCCGTTGTCCATGACCACGACGCTCAGGTTCCGGGGTCGATAAGAGCCGAGCGTACACATTGCGCCCGTGTTCATTAACACCGATCCGTCGCTTTCAAGAGCAATGACCCTACGATGCGGCAAGCTCAGCGCCATACCCAATGCGGTGGTAGTGACCGAGCCCAGGATGCCGGTAAAGAAAGTGTTGTTCGCCGGCTTGTGGTTCCACCAATCGTCCCAGGTGGCGCCGATCGATGTGACCACCAGGTCTTCGGCCGTGACGTAGCGTGCAATCGATTTGATCGTGTCAATGCGCCTCATGAACACCCCCTTCGATGCATTCGCCAGTCATGATCAGTGCGACCGGCCACTGGCTCGAATCCGTGTGAACCAGCGCTTTCGCGAGACTCGGTTTGATCTCGTCGAGTGAGTCGACGATCCAGTATGGAATTCGCAGCGCCTTCAGGAGTGGCTCCATGGTCTGCGCGTGGTTGTGTCCCCACCAGTTGCGCTCACCGAGATCTCCGCGATACGCCATCACCATCACCATCGGCATGCCGTGGCAGAACGAGAACCTGGCTATGGGTTCGCAGGCCTGACGTAAGCCGGAATTCTCCATGATCATGACGGCGCGTTTGCCGGACAAATAAGTCCCGGCAACAATGCCCGGCAACTCGGCTTCATTGGTCACTGCGACGTACTGAAGCGACCCGTCATCCTCACATGCGCGATAAATCCTCTTTAACAACGATTCCGGCAGTGCGGCAACGAGGCTTACGCCGGCTTCCTTAAGCCCATCCAGGAACAGTTGGGCATATGCGGGAAGTGCGCTTGATTCGCGCGCGGCCGGCAGCGCCGGGCGGTCGATTGTGGTGTTCATCCAACTCCTCTTTCGTTGATCCGATTGCTCTGATTGATTCAGGGCACCGGTTGCGCTGAACCGCCTGCAATGACATCTATTCAGCAAAGCTGAGTGCTATTTACCAGAGGCGCTTTCCATCTCCGCTACTTTCGCCGCCTCGGCTCGCACAATGGTCGTGATGTGCTCCCGTAACTCGACAAATCTCGCTGAACTCTGGATATGAAAGTTTCTTGGTCGCGGCAAATCTATTTGAACCTCCTCCTTGATGCGGCCCGGGTGTGAAGTCAGGATGACGACTTTGTCGGCGAGATAAATCGCCTCGGTGATGTCGTGCGTTACCAGCAAAACGGTGCGCGGATTCTCATCCCATATTTCCAGTAGAAAGTCGTGCATCACCGATCGCGTCAGCGAATCGAGCGCGCCAAAAGGTTCATCCATGAGCAGAATGGGCGGGTCGATGGCCAGCACCGATGCGATCGCTGCACGTTGGCGCATGCCGCCGGACAGTTGAGCTGGAAAATGCTGCGCGAACGCCGTCAATCCGACCCGCTTGACCATCAGATCAGCGCGCGCTTCAGGTTCGAAACGGCTCTTCGCTGCCTTCAGCGTGAGACCGAATTTGATGTTCTGTTGTACCGATAGCCACGGAAACAGCGCATCCCGCTGAAACACGAAGCCACGGTCGGGCCCGGGATGACCGGCATTCAGGCCGTCAATACGTACGTCACCGCATGTTGGTTCTTCAAACCCGGCAACCAGATTAAGCAATGTCGATTTTCCGCAGCCGCTCGCGCCGACCAGCGCGACGAACTGGTTCTTCTCGACGGACAGATCGACATCCCGTAATGCGATGATATTTCCTCGGGCACTGACGAACTGCTTCGTGACCCCGGATAGTTGAATATTAGCCACCGAATTTCTCCAATACGTTCCATCCAAGCAGGCGGTTGCGTATCAGGACGATGATCCGGTCCGACAGGTAACCGAGAAAGCCGATACTCAGCATGGCGGCCAGCACGACGTCGTTTCTGAAGAACTGGTAAGCGTCGTTCAAAAGGTATCCAAGGCCGCTTCTGACGGCGAGGATTTCAGCGACCACCACCAGAACCCATGAGATCCCCATGCTGAGACGTACACCGGTCAGTATCGCCGGCAGCGCGGCGGGCAAAATTACGCGAGTCAGCATTTCGAAGCGATTCGCGCCGAACATTTGCGCGGCCTTATGGAGCGTGGAGCTCACCTGGCGTACGCCGTGAGTGGTGTTCAGAACCGCCGGAAAAAATGCGCCCATTCCGATCAGGAAAATGGCGGGAGGATTGCCGATTCCGAAGAAGATCAGTGCAAGCGGCACCCATGCCGTTACCGGTATATTTCGCAAGAACTGGATTGTCGGATCAAACAGCTTTTCGCATGTTCTGGACAAACCGATAAGAATACCGATACATGTCCCCGCTGCCGCGCCCCACGCGAATCCCGCATAAACCCGGATCACGCTAGCCAATGCATGGTCGCTCCAGGTGCCCGAGTAACGCCCCGCCGTGTCCAGACGACCCGTCAGCAAGTCATACCAGATCGCCACGACATCGAGGGGACCGGGTAAAACTTCGCGCCGGTACAAACCCGAGCTGGCTACGGCCTGCCAGCTGCCGAGGATAATCAGCGGTACGATCATGTAGGTGAGCGCCGGGCGCCATCTGTTGCGTGCACCGGCAGGGGGAAGCGCGACAAACGCCGACCGCCTTTTAACGTCAATGTTCATTGGTTCGGACCAGACCTTGGGAGTGAGAATTCTTACCAGCTGTTCAGCTGACCTTGGCTTTTATGGGTTGCTTTCTCTAAAAATCTGAAATCCACGTATTTTTCGACTTCCGCTGCCCGATTCTTCTTCGTCCATCCCTGTTCGTACATTTGTTGCGCGATCTTTTTCAGGTCGGCAATATCAATGCGATAGTCGATTTTCAAAAAATCACGTTGCTGGATTTGTAGGACCGGCAGCGGCAGCTTCGAATATTGATGCTCCAGTTCAATTTGCCTGTCGACGTTGCCGATGAAGGTATTCATTGCGTCGACGTGCGAACTGACGAGACGCTGTACGTAATCAGGACGCTCCCGAATGTCCTTGCCTTGCACGATAAAGCCGATTTCCTGCTTGCCGGAATCGCCACCCACGACGTGGGAGAACAATCTGGCTGATTTGTCTTCGATCGCCATCGCGCCGAAGACCGCCAGCGTCATCGCCATATCGGCTTCGCCGTCGGCCAGTGCGCGGGGTTGATCGGCAAACGGCATATTGATCAGTACGACGTCTCGATCAGGATCGATGCCTGCCTCGCGCAATCTGTAAATCAGTTTGAGGTGTTGCAGCGACCCCGTTGGCACCGCTATCTTGAGAGGCTTGCCGGCAGCCACGCGCTGCTTCGCCAACGCCTTCAGACCGGGCCAGTCACCGGGCTGAAGCGCAAGAGCGCGTGAACTGACAAAGACGTTGTAGCCGCCGCCCCAGCCCAGCACCATCACCACGTCCATGCCTTGATCAATGGCTCGAATCAGGTGTTGCGCGGTCGTATTCGCCACGTCGATATTGCCGCCGTCCAGAGCCAGCAACGCGGCCGAGCTATCCGCAAACTCTTCGATGTCGTACTTGAGGTTATATTTGGCGCCGGTCGCGGGCAGCGTGACGCGCAAGCTGCCGAGCGCGCCAATCTGAATACCTTCACGAACTCGGTCGACCGCATGCCCAGGGACTGCATGAGCGAATAGAATTACCGTTAGGCTCATCTGCAACAGCACCCCGATCGCCATCCTTGCGCAACGCAGCGTTGCTAGATACATGCATCCTCCGCCGGTTAGATACGTCCCAGCTCGAGTCCGGGACATTGGTTTGCATAAGCTCGTCAGACACCTTTCAGACCGCGTCGCGGCAGCTAATAGAGAACCGCTCCAGTGCCTGCCTTGCGACAACTCGATGACGGATTTAAGCATTCCGGCCAGGCCCCTTCTATCCGGAAATAAATACAGAACTATCCGGATTTGTTTATGAGGATTGGAGGTCGTTATCCGGCGCTATTGCAGGTGTGATTCAAAAAGAGCACTCGCGGCGCGGCGCGAACTTGTCCGAATCGCGCGCTGGCGTATAGCGAGGATAGGCAGCCGCGCCACCTGTTCAGATCGGCGACGGGAAGGCTCAACGCCCTGTGCCAGAACTTGCGGGTCGGTCTGGATTGGCGGGCAATGATGGCCGGCTCGCGGTCATGTCCGCGAGGCAGTGTCGGGCGGCCGGCCGAAGATCATCTCCAGCCTCGAATCGCTGCTGGAAACCGGCGCGGCCGTGATAGGGGAACCGTATCCGGCCAAGAGTGCCGGTACCGCGAAGCAATAAAAAGGCGTGGACGGCCGCGCGGCTGGCGACCGTGACCTGGAAGCGTTCGTGAAGCGCGCGGACGTGACGCTTTACAAGACGAAGAACGCCGGACGGAATCGGGCCGAGGTCGCGTAGCACCGCAGGCCGATACCGGCACGCGTGCAAACGTGAGCCGCGCGCGCGTTGCCGACCGGTCGATAGGTAAGCCGCGGCGCGTGGAACACCACCCACGCGCATTCGTTAGCGCCCACCGGACGAGACATCCGGGCGCACGTGCAACAGCAGTGCCGCGCATATCAGGCCGACGCTCGCACGCGGCGCGCCGCAACGCGAGCAGCATCGCGATCACGAAGCTCGCCAGCACCGCGAGCGAACGGCGCCGCCGGCCACAGCGGCCAAAGCGCCAAGAAGGCCACATCGTCCGGCACCTTCAGTTCCGCACCATGATCGTCACGATCACCGCGAACACAGCGTCTGAAAACGCGATCAGCCGATCGGCGGTGGTCTTTGCTTCACGCATCGCACACTCCCCCACTGATGAGGAGCTCGGTCCGCATCGAGCGCGCGAAACCGCCGGACCGGCGCGGCGCGCCGCGCTGCCGGCTCAGCCGTTCGCCTGCTCCTTGAGCCGCCTGCGGTGAGCCGCCACCTTCGCGCGATTGCCGCAGAGCGCCATGCTGCACCAGCGACGCGCATGGCCTCGCGTGTGATCGGCGAACATCAGCGTGCAGCGCGGCCCTTCACACGCCTTGACGTAAGTGAAGTCTTCGTCGCACACCAGCTTCGCCATCGCCTCGGCAATCGGCAGCAACAGCGATTCCGGCGACTTCCAGCGGCGGTTCGTGCGCAATTCGAAAGCCGTCTCGCCGCCGGCGCTGGCGGCAACGATTTCGCCGTAGCACTCGTCCCGCTCGATCAATGCGTTCAGCCGGCTAAGCTCGCGCAGATCTTTGGCGGCCAGCGGCTTGCCCTTGCGCTTCTGCACAAAACCCCTGAACCACTCGCGCAACTCGCGCGCTTGCGACGCCACCAAGTCCAGTTCGGCCCGCGTGGACTTCGCGCGCAGCGCCGCCAGGGCGGCGGCCGGCACCAGCCCGGCCTGTTCCAGCCACGCGAGCAGCCCTTCTCCATCGCTGATCCAGTCGACCTGCTCATCTACCGGCGTGGCGATCGAGTTGAGGAAATCGAGGCCCGGCGCATCGGCCACGAATATCGCGGGAATCGGTTGGTAGTCCATCTACGTTAGCGGATCATCTGGTGAACGATGGCAGATCGTAACCTTCATATACTCGTTTGACAAGTTACATGACGCAAAAGTAACCTTCAATGCGAAAATAGAACGGTTACTCAAAAAGTGGCCGTCGCGGGCGCAACAGCGCCGGGCCTTGCAACGACGATCAGATGTAAAGCCCCATCTGCGACAGGCTGGCCTGAATCTGCCGGCTCGTCGTCGTAACAGCCTGCTGGCCGCCGCCGCGGATCGGAAGCAGCACGGTGGGCCGTCCCATCATCACCGTCGGCTGAAAGCCGATATCGACGAGGCTCTGCTTGAGCGCGGTATTGAACTCCGTTTTCCTGAATTCGCTGGCAACAGCGGTGGAATCGGTTCCCTGGTTCTCGAAGACCCACCTGTAGAGATTGGGCAGCGCGCGCTTGAAGATACGCCGATGGTGCTCGTTGATAAAAAAATCCGCGTATTTGACGTACTGGTCGATGCGGTTATTAAGAAAGTCGCGGGTCTTGCCGCCACCCATGAACATCGTCGAGCCGATGCCGGGACTGGTTTTCTGATAACCGGGCATCTTCTGTTTCATCTTCGCGTACAGGTTGCACTGCGCCAGCTCGTCGTAACTCGGCGACGGCTGCGACGTGAACTGCGTACCGAAATGGTCGAGAAACTTCCACGCAAGAAACCACACCATTTGAGCCGCTTCACCCAGATCTTTATGCACGCTCTTGTCGAGATTGACCTGACCGCTATGGTTGCCGGGGAACGGTACGAAGATCGCGTTCGTGCCGCGATTGGTGAAGGTCACGCGCTTGGCGTCCTGCGGTTTGAAGTAACCGCGGGTTTCGTGCATCGACAGAACCGCAAAATAATTCTTTACGTTGCCGCGGATCGTACGGGCGTCTTCGTCGCCTTTGTTGCCGATACCGGCAACCGGGTCTACCGCGAAAATATTGACGTCGATATCCGGAAAGATTTCACGCAGCTTGTAGGCCAATTTCGTGCACGTGACCGCGCCGCGGCTCCATCCGAGCATATTGATCGTTTTGGGCGGCGGATTCAGTTCCGCGATCGTCGCAACCGCGTGCATCACATTGTCGTCCCATCCCGCACCCGATAACGTGCCGGTCAATTTCCAGTTGATATGGGTATGCCCCATCTCCTTATTACCGAAAGTTGACTTTTGCTGCTTGTCGCGCGTAAACGGATTGAATTGTCCGGGTATCACGCTCGTGGTCGGACTACTGCCCGGACCGTCGCAGATAAGGAAATCCCGGTACTCGACCCCGGCGGCCAGGCGGCCGAATTCGGCGACGATTTCGCCCTGGCCGTCGCGGCTGGCGTTGGTCCCGTGATTGAAAACGGTAAATACCGGTGGCGTGAATGCGGGCATCGAATCTTCCTCCAGTCGGATAATGCGACGTTATTGAGCCGGATCGCCCGGATGCGGATAATCAGATCCGAACGCGCCACCGCGTCGCAGCTTACCAGTGTGCTCATCGATTGTGCAACGCCCGGATGGCGGTTCGATGGCGGCCGGAAGATGGCGGCCGGAAGATGGCGGCCGGAAGATGGCGGCCGGAAAATGGAGAAAAACCGGCTTCGGCCGGCCGGCGGACAAGCTGGCTTTCGCGTGCGGCATGCTGCCCGAAACGAGCACAGCGGCCGCGTCCAATGTCGCACTGCTCGAGTCCGATCTGCGCCGGGCGCGCGTTCACGGACTTCCGTTGCGGCTGCGTTATGCTGTCGGGCGTCAAGTTGATGCCCGCATCGGACCAGACGGGTACCGGACGCCATTGAACCGCTTTCCGGTAGCGCCGTCGGCGATTCGACGGTCCCGCCCATGCGTCGTCAGCTCGGCCAGCCGCCTGGCACATCCACAGAACCAACGGAGGTCCCGACGTGAAATTCCGCATGCTATTGCTGCCGCTTGCCCTCGCCGCCTGCTCGCAAACACCGGTAGCGCCCAACCCCGCGCCGTCGGCCAGCACGCCGGGCGCCGCCACGGTGGCTGGCGCGAGCGCGCCGTCGGCCAACGGCGGCGCTGTGCTTGGCCAGTACCACTGGCAACTGAACAGCGCGATCGACAGCAACGGCAATCGCATCGATGCGTTGTTCGTCCGTCCGGATCAGCCGGTGCAGCTGGACTTCGGCGCTGACCGTCTCAACGTGGTCAATAGCTGCAACAACATGGGTGCGGGTTACAGCGTCAGGAAGGGACGGCTGCAGATCGGCCCGATGATGAGCACGATGATGGCCTGCCACGACCCCGCTCTGGCCGCGCTCGACGATGCCATTTCACAGCGCCTGCGAGGCAGCGTCAGCGTGAACCTGCTGTCGCGCGACAACGCGCCGCGCCTGCAACTCGTTACCGATAGCGGCGACACGCTCGGTTTCATCGGCGTGGCCACGGCTGAAACACGCTATGGCGGCCCCGGCGAACGGGCCTTCCTCGAAGTCGCCGCGCAGACCGTGCCGTGCAACCATCCGCTGATAGCGGGCAAGCAATGTCTGCTGGTGCGCGAGCGTCACTTCGACGAGCAGGGTCTGCCGAGCGGCACGCCTGGCGAATGGCAACCGTTGAATCAGGATATCGAGGGCTATACGCATACGCCGGGCATCCGCAATGTGTTGCGCGTGAAGCGCTTCAACATCGGCAACCCGCCGGCCGATGGTCCGTCGGTCGCCTACGTGTTGGACCTCGTGGTCGAAGCGGAGAAGGTCTCGCAATAAGCAAGGCGCGCGAGTTCCGCGCGTTTGCGGATGCGTGGGCGAGCGTTCTCGCTCCGTTGCTTTGACCGTTCCGCGCGCCGGTTCGTCCTGCCGATGAACGCGTCGCACGGTGCGCCGACCAACCGGTGAACGCATCGCCGTGCTCAAAGCGAGCATCCGGCATGCCCGTGCGCAAGCCGCGCTAGCGCCGGCCGCGTTCAGCCGGCTCGCGCGAAGCAGCGCATATCGGGCCGCGCTCTATGGCAATAGCGCCGTGCAGAGGCTAGAGTTTCAGGCGGCAAGACATGGCAATTCGCCGTCATCCGCGCGACCGTTCGGCGGCGCAGCGTACGGTCGGGGTTTTCGTCGTGTGCAAAACGAATTCAACAACGCCGCATCTCCAGGGGGTCAACGATGGCGCCACCCGAAACCTTCGCAGAGCGCCGTGCATTCGGCCGCAATGCGCGCAAGAACACCCCGCGCAGCGCCCATTCCGAGATCGGCGACATCGAGCGCGATCCCGTGCGTCTGCTGCGTCAAAGCAGCCGCGGCCGTGTCGACGCACTCGTGCCGCTGCGCTACGGGCGCATGCTCGCATCGCCGTTCACGTTCTATCGGGGCAGCGCGATCATCCAGGCGCATGACCTGGCGGGCACCGCGAACAGCGGCTTTCACTTCCAGATCTGCGGCGATTGTCACCTGCTGAATTTCGGCGGCTTCGCGACGCCCGAGCGCGCGCTCGTGTTCGACATCAACGACTTCGACGAAACCGCGATCGGTCCGTGGGAATGGGACCTGAAACGCCTCGTCGCGAGTCTGTACATCGCGGTCAGGCACCTGGGCCACGGCGATAGTCTCGCGGACGAAGCGGTCGCGGCCTGCGTGCAGAGCTACCGGCACTGGACTTCGGAATACGCGGCGATGAGCCCGCTCGAACTGTGGTGCGAACTGATCACGTTTGGGCGGCTCGAGGAGATTTCGCCCACCGAGGATGCGCGCCAACGCATCCGCAACAGCATCGCGAAAGCGTCGCGCCGCACGCACGCACGAAACGATTCTGCCGAAGCTCGCGAGCCGGCGCGAAGGCATCTGGCAGATACGCGACGTGGCGCCGACCATCTTCCACGTGCACGGCAAGAACACGCTATTCACCCACGACGACGACTGGCTCGGTCTCGGCGACTGGCGCACGCTGATGCAGCCGATCTACGAGCACTACCTGAAGTCGCTCGGCACCGTGCGCCGCACGCTGCTCGATCACTTCACGATGCACGACATGGCGTTCAAGGTCGTCGGTGTCGGCAGCGTCGGCACGCGCTGCCTGATCCTGCTGATGGTGGATCAGCACGAGAAGCCGCTGTTCATCCAGTTCAAGGAAGCGTCCACGTCGGTCGTCGCGCGCTACTTCAAGGCGCCGGGGCCGAAGCATCAGGGCCAGCGCGTGGTCGACGGACAGCAGTTGATGCAAGGCGCGAGCGACCCGTTCCTCGGCTGGACCTCGGGGCCGTTCGGCCGCCCGATCTACGGCCGCCAGTTGCGCGACATGAAGATCTCGGCGACGCTCGAGCTGTTTGCGAAAGAAACCTTCGCTCAGTACGCGGCAATGTGCGGCTGGGTGCTCGCGCGGGCTCACGCGAAAGCCGGAGGAGTCGCGATCGAAGTCGACGGCTATCTCGGCAATGGCGATCAGATGACCGAGGCGCTGGTGCTTTATTCGCGCGCGTACGCGGACCAGGTGGAAAAGGACTACGAGAAATTCCGCGATGCGTGCCGCAGTGGCCGGCTGGAAGCGCGCACCGATTCGGACATGGCGGCCGATTTCGTCGCGTAGGCGCGCGCGGCGGCGGCGGCTGCGGGCGGGCTCACGCGCGAGGCTTCGGGGCAGCTTCGCCGTCTTCGCCGGTCACGCCGAATTCGACCGGCGTCTTCACATAGAACAGATGCAGACCTTCGGCACGAAGCCGGTCGAATAGCCGCTCGGCTTCGTCGCGCGTCATCGCCATCACGACCGATAACGGCTGATCCGCCAGTTCGAAGAAATGCGCGGAGTGAATCCGATGATGGTGGCCGATCCCTTCGCTGGCGGGAATCACGGTCGCGCCACGCAGGCCGAGTTCGTCCGCGAGGTGGACCAGCCAGTCGGCGAGCGGCTTGCCATGATGGCTGCGCGCCTGCTGGGTGAAGAAGGTGACCTGATAGCCGTGCATGCCGGGCCTCCTCGATACGTGCGGCGCCGGCCGCAACATCGATGCCGGCGCGGCGCCGATGAGCGCAGCGGGCTTCCGACCTGCGCTGCCCCGGCCACTTACTGTTGTAAAACGAAGCCGCCCGGTTCGAACATGGAGCGGATATGCCGCCTCGCCGCATCCCGTTTCGGAACGGATATGAAATCAGTGTAGGTGCCGCGACGCGCGAGTGCCAGCCCGCTGCCCGCGCTCGCTTGCTGAAGCCGCGGGGTGTTGCCTCGCAACGCAAGACCCCGCTGTTGTCATTGCCGGAATTACTGACCGTACACGTCGAAATCGAAATACTTCTTCGCAATGCGGTCGTAGGTGCCATCCGCGCGCATGTCGGCAATCGCCTTGTCGATTTGCGCTTGCAGATCGGTATCTTCTTTGCGCAGGCCAATTGCGGTGCCGCTGCCCAGCGTTTTCGCGTCATACAGCGCAGTGCCGGCAAATGTGAAATCCTTGCCGCGCGGCGTGCGCAAAAAGCCGTTTTCGGCTTGCACCGCGTTTTGCAATGACGCATCGATACGGCCCGCAAGCAGATCCGAATACACGAGATCCTGGTCCTGATAAGGCACGATCACCGCGCCAGCCGGCTCCCAATAGGTCTTTGCGTAGGTTTCCTGGATCGTGCCCTGCTCGACGCCGATACGCTTGCCCTTCAGCGATTCCGGCGTCGGCTGGATCGCCGAACCCTTCTTCGCGACGAGCCGCGTCGGGATGCGGAACACCTTCGACGAGAACGCGATCTGCGCCGCGCGCGCGGGCGTCATCGACATCGTCGACAGCACGCCGTCGAACTTGCGGCCTTTGAGCGCCGGAATCATCCCGTCGAACGAGTTTTCGACCCATACGCATTTCGCGTTCAGACGCCGGCAAATCTCGTTGCCGAGATCGATGTCGAAGCCGACGAGCTTGCCGTCGGCCGCTTTCGATTCGAACGGCGGATAGCTCGCGTCGACGCCGAACCGCACGGTCGACCACTCCTTGGCGATTGCGCTGCCGGACGATACGGCGAGCAGCGCAATCGTCAGGGTTGCAAGCATGGCTTTCATTTTTTGCTCCTTTGTCACTTTTCGGAAAATACGGATGGGCGGCGCGATTGTATGGGTTCGAGCGCTGGCGTGCGAAACCCGACATTCGACCGTGATCCGGTCACCCGCGCAAATTCATTAAAAAAATCAATTTATGCGCGATACACATAGATCGACGGCAGCGCGTGAAATCGATCGTGCGAATCGTCCGAGCGCTAAATCCCGAATGTCAAACATTCAAACCCGCGCCATGCTGGAATGGAAAATCATCACGGAGCGATTTCCGTGAATCGCGCGAGGGTCCACCTTTTTTTGTGAATAAACTATGCACGTCAATGTCAACTTTCGCGCCAATCGTCGACTCACGGTTAATCGAATAAATTCCAGGTCATTCAGCGACAGCCGCAAGCGGTAATCGACTTCCGATTGTCACTATCGAGACGGCGCGCCCGCGCCGCGCGCCGCATTCGCGCATTGCCTCCCGCATGGCCGCCCGCATGGCCGTCGTTTCACACGCAAATCGAAGCACACGAACACACGTTATTCACACAGATTTCTTTCTAGCCGAGCAGGTTATTTGCGTTGTTGCAGCGTTCACCTCTGAACACCCCGGCGCACCACCTCGCTCCTGTTGCTTTGCCAGAAATAGTCACCTAGAATTTTTGGCAGAGTCCTTTTTCAGGAACGAATGACGTGGCTTCGAATAACGGAAAACCGGTATCGTCGTTTGTTCCTCGTGGCATGCCCGGCCTCTGGGTCATTCTGTTCGTCATCTGGATGATCGCCAATGCATCGCTCGCGCTCGAACCCGCTCTCGTCGGTCTCGCCATTACCTTCGTCATCGCTCACGCGTTCGCTTCTTCGAGCGACGCATGGGGCCGTCTTCGTCTGACACCGCGCGCGCTTTATCACTTCGTCGCGTTCAGCGGCACTTTCCTCGTCGAACTCGCGCGCGCCAATTTCAACATGATGGCGTACGTGTACGCTCCGCGCATCGACATCAAGCCCGGCATCGTCAAGGTGCGCACCCGTTTGCAAACGCCGCTCGGCCGGCTCGCGCTGACCAATTCGATTGCGCTCACGCCCGGTTCGCTGGTGATGGAGATTCGCGACGACATTCTGTTCATTCACTGGCTCGACGTGAAGACGACCGATATCGACGCCGCCACCGAAACCCTCGTCGCGCCTTTCGAGAAGCATCTGGAGAAAGTCTTTGGCTGAGATCATGCTGCGGATCGCCGCCGTGCTGATCTTCGCCGCGATCCTGTTCGGCGTGATCCGTCTCGTAATCGGCAAGACGCTGATCGACCGGGTAGTCGCGATCGACATGCTGACGGTCGTCTCGATCTCGCTGATCGCGCTTTACGCGCAGAGCTCGGGCCGCTTCGTCTATATCGACGTCGCGCTCGTCTACGCGCTGCTCAGCTTTCTCGCCGTACTCGCCATCGCACGCTTTCTCGAAAGGGGGCTGTGAGTCATGCTCGAACTGCTCCTGCTGCTGATGTGCGCAAGTATCCTGGTAAGCGGCGTGCTCGCCGTCTGCCTGAAGAACCTGCTGGCCGCGATGGTGAGTTCGGGACTCGCGAGCCTGTTCGCCGCGGTGGCCTTCCTGCTGCTCGCCGCGCCCGACGTCGCGATGGCCGAAGCCGCGATCGGCTCCGGGCTCGCGACCTTCATCTTTCTCTATGCGATCCGTAAAACCGGCTATCAGAAAGGCTAGCGCATGTTCGAACTGATCGGCAGCGCGTTCATTCTCGCGGGCGCGGTCTTTCTGTTCTCCGCGGGGCTCGGCCTGCTGCGCATGCCCGACGCGTATACGCGCATTCAGGCCGGCACCAAGGCCTCGACGCTCGGTAATATGCTGGTGCTGATCGGCCTTGCGTTCTATCACCCGAGCTGGACGTTCCGCCTGATCCTGCTGATCTATTTCGTGCTGGTGACCAACCCGGTGTCGTCGCATGCGCTATCGCGCGCGGCGTGGTTGATCCGCACGCCGATGAGCGCGTCGACCGTCATCGACGCACTGGCCGACGAAAACGAACTGACGAGAGAAGAGGCGCAATCATGATGCGCCGCGGGTGCGCCGCGCTGATCGTCGCGCTGTTCGCGATCGTGTTCTGGCGCCTGATCGGCGGGTATGCGGAACTGCAGGCGCTGCGCCCGCTCGCCGAGTACTACGTGATCAGAGGGCCGCTCGAACTCGGCGCGCCGAACATCGTGACCGGCATTCTGATTACCTATCGCGGCTTCGACACGCTCGGCGAAGTCGCCGTGCTGTTCATGGTCGCGGCGAGCGTCGGCGTGCTGCTGAAAGAACAAAGCGACGCCGCTCAGGGTGCGCAAGCGCAAGCCCGAACGGGCGCCCCAATAGACGCCCAAACGAACGCCCAAACGGACACCGCGGCGAACCAGCCCGCCCGTGCGCGCCGCCCCGCCGGTGAAATCGTCCACACCGGCAAGCAGTTGCTGCTGCCGATGATCTTCACGTTCGGCGCCTATGTGATCGTCAACGGCCACCTGTCGGCCGGCGGCGGCTTCCAGGGCGGCGCGATCGTCGCGTCCGCCGTGATGCTGATGCTGCTCGCGCGCCCCCGCTCGACGCTGAACGTCGCGCTGCTGAGCGTCGTCGAGTCGTGTGCCGGCGTGATTTACGTATGTATCGGCATACTCGGTCTGGTGCTCGCGGGCGGCTTTCTCGATGCCCGCTTTCTGCCGCGCGGCGAATTCGGCGCGTTTTTCAGCGCCGGCGCGATTCCGCTGATTTCCGCCTTGCTCGGTATCAAGGTCGGCGCGGAACTGAGCGTGATCATCGACCGGTTCAGAAGCTGAAGGAGAAAAGCGCATGAGCATGGGCTTGCCGGTTTCGACCATCCTGCTGATCACCGGCTGCTGCCTGTCGCTGATCGGCCTGTGGGGCATGCTGACCCACCGCAACATTCTGCGCATCATCATCGGCTTCGCGGTGATCGACACCGGGCTGCATATCGTGATGGTCGCGACCGGCTATATCACCGGCGGCACCGCGCCGATCATCGACGCCGCGCTCAGCAAAGCCGACGCGGCGCATCGCGCGATCGATCCGATTCCGTCCGCGCTGGTCGTCACCGCGATCGTGATCGGGCTATCGGTCACCGCGATCATGCTGGCGTTCGCGATCCGCCTCTACGACGCCAGAAAGACGCTCTCCATCGACGCATTCACCGAGTCGAAATGGTAGCCGCGCTGTTTCATCCGCTGCATATCTTCATTCTGGGCCTCGGCGGCGGCTTCGTCATTCCGCTGCTGTACCGGCTCGGCAAACCGTGGCTCACGCTCGGCTTCTTTGTCGCGCTGTGCGGGATCGTGCTGGTGAGCGGCGTGTCGTTTTACCGCCTGCTCGACGGCGGCGCCACGATCGAGGTGCTGACCGCGGGCGCGCTGCCGCCGGTCTCGATCAATCTGCGCTTCGGGCTGTGGGAAGGCTTCTTCACGCTCAGCGTGAACGTGGTCGCGCTGCTCGGCGCGCTGCATCTATGGGACCGTCTGCGCGGCAATTACGCGGCGTCGCTGCTGTATCTGATTCTGGTGATGGGTATCGACGGGATGGTGATGACCCGCGACCTGTTCAACCTGTTCGTGTTTCTCGAAATCGTGTCGATCGCGACGTATGGTCTGTTCGGACTCGATCGCACGCCGGCCGCGCTCGCGGCCGCGTTCAAATACATCATCGCGACCGTGATCGCGTCGACGTTCTTCCTGCTCGGCGCGGTGCTGCTCTACTACGTCAGCGGCACGCTGAACATCGACGAACTGCTGTCGATGCGCGACCGGCTCGGCGGCCCGGTCGGCACGATCGCGGTGCTGCTCGTGTTCTCGAGCCTCGTGATCGAGTTGAAGCCGTTCCCGGCCAACGGCTGGGGGCTCGACGTCTACGAAACGATGCCGAGCGGGGTTGCCGCGATGGTATCGGTCGGCGTATCGGCGGGCGTGTTTTTCGCGCTGTTGAAACTGCTGCCGCTGTTCGACGGCCAGCTCACGCTGCTGGCCGTTTCCGGCGGCGTGACCTTTCTGTTCTCGAACCTGCTCGCGCTGAAGCAACACAAACCGCAACGCGTGCTCGGCTATTCGTCGATCGGGCAGATGGCGCTGCTGATACTGTCGCTCGCGCTGCTGCGGCAGGTCGGCGCGGACGCGTCGATTCCGCTGGTGGTGGGTGGCCTCTTCGTCAACCATCTGCTCGCGAAGGCGGGCTTGTTCTGGCTCACCGGCGTAGTCGGGCGGCACGGCAAAGACGCACGCGCGGTGGTGTCGCGCAGTCCGCTTCTGATCGCGCTGCTCGGGCTATTCATGGTGGCGATCGCGGGGCTGCCGCCGTTCCCCGGCTTCTGGGCCAAGTGGGAGCTGCTGATGCGCCTGACCGCCGCCGGCAAGCCGTACTGGATCCTGCTGATCCTGACCGGCTCGCTGCTCGAAGCGGTGTATATGTTCCACTGGTTCGTGCGCGCGCTCAATCCATCGTCTGACGAACCCGCGGCCCGCCTGGACCTCTTCGCGCTGCTGCCGCTATTCGGCGTCGCGATCCTGCTGATCGGCGCGGGCTACGTCGCGGCCGCACGGTCGGGCGTCGCGTCGCTGTGGCTGTTCTCGCCGCTCGCGGCCGGCGCGCTGTTCTATGCGGCGGACCGTCTGCCGGGGCGCGCGAAAGGCGTGCTGGCGCTGATCGCGATTGCGCTGATCGGCACACTGCTCGGCGAAGGCACCAGCGGCATCGCCGGCTTGTTCATGTGGCTGCTCTTGGCCGGCAGCCTCGTGATCACCGCGGCGACGCTCTATCGCGACGACCAGCGCACCGGCTTCTATCCGATGCTGGTCGTGCTGGCGCTATCGATTCCGGCGCTGCTGCGCTCGTCGACGACGCTCGAATTCTTCTATAACTGGGAAATCATTACGCTGTCGTCGTGTTTCCTGATCGCCAAATGTCGAAGCGCGGGGCCGCACGTGCTGACGTTCCTGCTGTTTTCGCTGCTGTCGGCGTTCTTCCTGCTCGCGGGCTTCGCGAACGTCGCGGCGATCGACGGCACCATCGAGTTGTCCGCGCTGATCCACGCGGGACCGGAGGCGAACCGTGCGTTCGTGCTGCTGGCGGCCGGCTTCCTGATCAAGGCCGGCGCAATCGGGGTGCACGTGTGGCTGCCCGGCGCGTACACCGAAGCGGAAGACGACGTGACCGCGATGCTGTCGTCGGTGGTCAGCAAGGTCCCGATGTTCGGCTTGCTGGTCGGCACTTATCTGACGATACGCTCGGAAGTCGGTCTCGAACTCGCGCACCTGATGACCTGGGTCGGCATGCTGACGACGCTCTTCGGCGCGCTGATGGCATTCCGGCAGAACGACTTCAAACGTCTGCTCGCGTTGTCGAGCATGAGCCAGATCGGCTATATCGTGACCGCGATCGGCCTGATGAGCCATCTCGGCTGGGTCACCGCGCTGTATCTGGTCGCCAATCATATGTTCGTGAAGGGCATTCTGTTTCTCGCGCTCGCCGGCGTGATCCTGCGCACCGGCACACGCAACTTCGCCGACGTGGGCGGCCTCGCGCGCGAGATGCCGTTCACGTTCGCGATGGTCGTGATCGCGCTGGTGTCGATGTCGGGCCTGCCGCCGCTGATGGGCTTCGGCGGCAAATGGCTGCTGCTGAGCGCGATGACCGGCAAGGGCTGGTATGGGCTGGCCGTATGCGGGCTGATCGCGACCTGCGTCGGCTTTCTCTACATGACGCGCCTGGTCAACGGCATCTTCCTCGGCGAGCGGCCGCCGCGGCGGGCGCTCGTGCGCGAAGCGCCGCTTGCATTGCTGGTGCCGCAGTTCCTGCTGGTGATCGGCATCGTGATCCTGTCGTTCTTCCCGAAGCTGCTGATCGAGCCGGTTTCGGCCGCGATCGATCCGCAATTCGCGGCGACGCTGGTGTGGGGCGGGATGTCGCTCGAGAGTATTTACGGGTTCTGGAATCCGACGCCGGTCGTGATCGTCGTGCTGGCCGTCGCCGCGCTGCTGTTCGGGCTCGGCGTGCTGTTCTATCGCAGCCGGCGCGGCACCGCGAGAAACCGGCCGGACCTCTACCACTTCTACCGGCCAATCCTGAGCCGCACGGTGCCGCCGGTCGCGCAGATGTTCTGGCGCGGCGCATCGCACTTCGCGCTCGTGGCGGCGGCGGAAATACGGCGTGTTTATACCGGCAATGGGCAGACGTACGCGATGTACGTGCTGCTGTATTTTCTGGCGATCTATTTCGCGAGTACGGGATGGGGAATCGGCGGGATGCGGTGAGCCGACGCTCCGGCACAGCGCGGTGCCGATCGCGGCGCGCGGGCAAGCGATGATGCGAGTCTTCCGATCAAAGCCCCAAACACATCGCGCCCGCCGCCACGACCATGCCGGCGGGCCCAACACGGTGCACCGACCGCTTCGCGCAGAAACACGCCCGGTTGCCCGGTTGGAATGCGAGGGCACGCGGCCGTGAACGGAGACAGGCTCCGGCCGCTTATTCCAGCTCCACGCCCTTCAGTTCGGGAATCAGCGCGACCGTTGCGACGACATCGATCACATAGATACACGCGAGCGCCGCAATCGCGACACTGAACGAGTAGTAACTCGCCACCGCGCCGATGGCGAGCGGCCCGAACCCGCCGACCGCGCGGCCGATGCTCCACAACACGTTCTGCGCGGTACCGCGTGCATGGGTCGGATACAGTTCGGCCATCAGTGCGCCGTAGCCGCCCATCATCCCGTTCACGAACACGCCGACCACCATGCCGCCGATCAGCAGCGCATCGGGCGTCGTCATCCGCGAGTAGACGAACACCATGATCAGCGCGCCGAGCTGGTACATCACGAAGGTGGGCTTGCGGCCGATGCGGTCCGCGAGTTGCCCGAAGATCCAGATGCCCACGAGCATGCCGACGATCGACGCGGCAGTCCACGTTGCCGACTTCGCGAGCGTGAAGCCGAACTGCCTGGTCAGATATCCCGGCATCCAGATGATCAGGCCGTAGTATCCGAAGTTCTGCACCGAGCACATGATGATCATGCCGATGCTGCGCTTCGTGGTCTGCGCATCGCGGAACAGCGTCTTGACCGGAAACTCGTGCTTCTTGCGCGCGGCCTTCTCGATGAAGATCTCCGACTCGCCGATCGCCTTGCGGATCGCGAACGACAGCACCGCGGGCGCCAGACCGACCAGGAACATGCCGCGCCAGCCGAGACGCGGCAGCAGAACCGGCGTCACCAGCGCGGCGATCAGCACGCCGATCTGCCAGCCCATCCCGACATAGGACGATACGCGTCCGCGCTTCTCCGCCGGCCACGCTTCGATCGCGAGCGCCATGCCGATGCCGAACTCTCCGCCGAGACCCAGCCCCGCGACGAAGCGGTAGGCGAGCAGGTCGTAATAGCCCTGCGCGAACGCACACAGCCCGGTGAACACGGCAAACAGCAGGATCGTGTACGTGAGCACGCGTACGCGGCCGAGATAGTCGCTTAGAATGCCGAAGCCGATGCCGCCCACGACGCCGCCGACGAGCGTCCACGTGACGAGCGACCCCGCTTGCGCGGAGGTGAGGCCCAGGTCCGCCGAGATCAGGCTCAGCATGAAGCCGAGGATCAGCAGATCGAAGCCGTCCATCGCATAGCCGGAAATCGACGCGATCAGCGCGCGGATGTGCGGTGGCCCGAATAAGGACTTTTCCTGCGCGCCCTGCGTCGGAACGCTGTGGTCAACATGATGATTCATCGTGCGGTCTCCCCCTTTTGCGCCGCTTAGTTGAGTGCGTCGGGATCGTGCGGCAGCGGAGCGCCCGCGCCGATGCGTTCGACGATCAGCCCGTAATGTTCCGGACGGCGGTGCTTCGCGAAATTGAATACGTGTTCGCGGAAGGTGTCGCCCAGCGCGAGATCGACGTTGGCGAAGATCACTTCGTCTTCCTCGCTGACGCTTTGCGCGGCGATTTCACCCGACGGCGCGACGATCACCGAGCCGCCGATCATATGGAAGCCGTCTTCCTTGCCGCACTTGGCGGCCGCGGCGATCCACATCGCGTTCTGATAGGCGCTCGCCTGCAGCGTGACGAGATGGGTGTGCATGCGCAGATGCACCGGCTCCGGCCAATGGATGTTGAGCGACGGCGTGTTGTAGCCGAGCACGCCGAGTTCCGCGCCTTGCAGCGACATCGCGCGCCAGGTTTCCGGCCAGCGGCGGTCGTTGCAGATGCACATGCCGACTTTGGCGCCCATCGTCTCGACAACCGGAAAGCCCGTGTTGCCCACTTCGAAGAACTTCTTCTCCAGATGCTGGAACGGCGCTTCCGGCTTGTGATCGGCGTGGCCCGGCAAATGCGTCTTGCGGTACTTCGAAACGATCTTGCCGCTGTCATCGACGATGATCGCGGTGTTGAACGCCTCGCCCTTCGCGGTCAGTTCCGCATAGCCGAGATAGAAGCCGATGCCCGCTTCGCGCGCGGCGTCGAACAGCGGCTGCACGTCGGGGTTCGGCATCGTGCGTTCGAAAAAACGTTCGATCGCGGCTTCCTCGCTCATCCAGTAGCGCGGGAAAAACGTCGTGAGCGCGAGTTCCGGAAACACGACGAACTTCGCGCTGCGGGACTTCGCTTCCTTCAACATCTCGATCAGGCGCTTGACGACGGCCTGACGATCGTCCGCCAGATGGACCGGTCCCATTTGCGCGACCGCGAGACCGATTTTGCGTGACTTGCTCATTGCTTCCTCTTTCCTGTTTCAGTTTCAGTTGTGACGATCGGCGTAGCCGAAGCCTGCGTGACCTTCGGCGCTGCCGTCGGCCAGCGCGCGGAAGAACTGGCCGCGCGCGGAGATTTCACGTTCTTTCTGGAACGGCAGCGGCGTGCCGCGGGCGATAAAGCGGCCGCTGCCGGGCTCGGCATCGAATGCGCCTTCATCGACGATCACGCGGCCCGCGCTCACCACCGTGCGCGGCCACCCGGTCACCGTCATCCCTTCGAACGGTGTATAGCCGACGCGGTCGTGCAGGCTCGCTGCGCTCAGCACGACTTCGTGCTTCGGGTCCCACACCGCGATGTCCGCGTCCGCGCCCGCCTCGATCAGACCTTTGCGCGGCGCGAGGCCATACATGCGCGCGTGATTCGTCGATGTCAGCGCGACGAATTCGGGCAGCGTCATGCGGCCTTTGTTCACGCCTTCGGAGAACATCAGCGGCAGCCGCGTTTCGAGCCCGGGCATTCCGTTGGCCATCTGCTTGAAGGTGGTCTGCTCGCCATACGGCAGCTTGCCGGTGTGGTCGTAGCGATACGGCGCATGATCCGACGACACGGTCTGCAGCACGCCGTCCTTCAGCGCGGTCCACAGCGCCTGCTGCGCGGTCTTGTCGCGCAGCGGCGGGCTGCAGCAATACTTCGCGCCTTCGACACCGGGCAGATCCATCGCGTCTTCGGTGAGCAGCATGTAATGCGGACACGTTTCGCCGTACACCTGCGCGCCCATGCGTTGCGCGGCGCCGATCGTCGCGATCGCGTCCGGCGCCGACACATGCACGATCAACACCGGCACATCGAACAGCTTCGACAGCTGAATCACGCGATTCGTCGCTTCGGATTCGGCCAGCGCGACGTGACTCGTCGCGTGATACTTCGGCGCGGTGCGGCCGCTTTCGAGCAGCTTCTGCGACACCCATCTGATGACGTCGTTGTTCTCCGCATGCACCATCACGAGCGCGTTTTCGCGCGACGCGAGCGCGAGCACGTCGAGCATCTGATAGTCGTCGATCTTCAGTTGCTCGTAGGTCATATAGACCTTGAACGACGTGATGCCCTTGCGGATCTGCTCGACCAGGTCTTCCTGCAAGGTCTTTTTATCGGTTTCGGAAACGATCAGGTGATAGCTCCAGTCGATCACCGACTTCGCCGCGGCGAGCGCCGCGTACTCTTCGGCCACTTTCTTCAGCGAATGTCCGCGATGCTGCGCCGCGAACGGCACGATCATCGTGGTGCCGCCGCAGGCTGCGGAAACGCTCGCCGAGTACCAGTCGTCCGCGCCCATGATGCCCATGCCCGAGCGTTGCTCGACGTGGCAATGCGTGTCGATACCGCCGGGCAGCACGTATTTGCCGGTCGCGTCGATATCGCGTTTGCCCGCGGCCAGGCCGCGCGCGACGGCGACGATGCGCTCGCCGACGATGCCCACGTCCGCTTCGAACACTTCCTTGTCCGAGGCGACGAGGCCGTTGCGTATCGTCAGGTCGAATTGATCCATTGTGTCGTTCATCCGCTTGATATTCAGAGTTGTGTTTCGACCGGCGCGGGTTCGTTGCGTGCATCGAACCACCAGCCGACGCAGGCGCGCGCGAGCGCGTCGGTCGGATCGATCGCGGGGGCGTCGAGCGGGACGCCCGCGAGCGCCACCGGAATTTCGGTGCAGGCGAGCAGCAGCGCATCCGCGCCGCCCGCAATCAATGCGCGTGCCGCGTGCGTGAGCAGCACGCGCGCCTCGTCGAGGCGGCCGCCCTTCACCGCGCCGATCGCGGCCGACACGTGGGTCGACTGCAACGCGTCGTCCGGTGTCATCGCATCGATGCCGTTCGCGGCCAACTGGTCATGATAAATGCGCGCCCGCAACGTGGCGCTCGTCGCGAGGATGCCGACCTTGCGCGCGCGCGGGCACTGCCGCAACAGTGCGCCGACGGCGGCTTCGCCGATATGCAGCACCGGCAGCGCCGTTTCTCGCGCGAGCCGCGCGTGCCACACATGCGCCGTGTTGCACGGAATCGCGATGGCCGCGCAGCCGGCGCCTTCGAGCGTGCGCAGTCCGTCGAGCAGATGCGGCCACGGCGCATCCGATCCGGCCAGAAACGCGGTGCTGCGATCGGGCACCTGCGGCACGTTGTGCACGATTACCGGCATGTGCTCCTGATCGGATTGCGCGGGCGTCGCCTGAATCAGCTTGACGAGAAAGTCCGCTGTCGCGAGCGGGCCCATACCGCCCAGCACGCCGAGCCGCGGCAGCGGCGTCACGGTGTCGTTCATGCGACACCTCGCTCGCGGCAGATCGAGAACGCCAGCGCCGCGGCCGTCGAGCATGGATCGATCACGGGCACGCCGAGTGCCGTTTCGATATCGGCGCGCAGAGGCGTCATGCCCGCGCAGCCCAGCACGATCGCGTCGGCGCCGTCTTCGTCGCACAATGCGCGGCCCGTCGCGATCAGCTTGTCGAGCGCAAGCTCGCGATTGCCGGATTCGTCGACGCCGAGATTCACCGCGCGTTCGCCGGCCACGAGATCCCCGATACGCGCGGCATGGTACGCGCGCCAGTGCCGCGGCATGCCGCGCGTGCTTGCCGCGATGACGCCGATGCGCGAACCCCGTGCGAGCGCAACGGCCATCGCCGCCGCGCCGATGCCGATGACCGGCTTGCTGGTCGCTTCGCGCGCGGCATGGAGGCCAGGGTCGCTGTAGCAGGCGATCACGAAGGCCGCCGCGTTCGCCTCATGGCGCGCGATGTATTGCGCGACGGCGACGGCGGCGCGGTCCGCGTCGCGCTGTGTCTCGACGCCGCCTTCGACGGCGAAAAGCGTCTCGAACGCGACGGGCGCGTCCTGCTCCCGGCGCAGCGCGCACACGGTTTTTTCGATCTCGCGGGTGACCTCGGCGAGGCCGTTCGGGTTCAGAAATACGATTGGTTCGGACATGGCTCGATGAAAAAATGCGACCTTGACCGAACGATACGCAAATCTGAATTCGCCGTGAAATAGGCCAATTTTGGCATCCCATAGACGCCATGCATGGATGCGTCGTTTACACTGGCAGCCATGTCGTTTCCACCGATTCTGGCGATTCGCCCATGAACTACGATGAGGAAGTCCCCCACACGCGCGCGATGAGCCTGCGTCAGATCGAAGTGTTCCGCGCGATCATGATGACCGGCTCCATCAGCGAGGCCGCGCGCTCGCTCTACGTCGCGCAGCCATCCGTGAGCCGCGTGCTGCAGGTGACGGAAAGCCGCCTCGGCTTTCTGCTGTTCGAGCGCATGCGCGGGCGCCTGTATCCGACGCCGGAAGCCAAGCGCATCTTCGAGGAAGTGGAGCGCGCGTATGAAGGGATCGAGCGCGTGGAGAGTCTCGTGCGCTCGCTCGCGGACGGCTCCAGCGGCAACCTCAATATCGTCTGCAGCCCGAGTCTCGGCGTGCACCTCGTGCCGCTCGCGATCGCCCGTTTTCATGCGGAGTTCGCGAACCTGAGAATCGCGTTCGAGCCGCTCACGCACAACCATCTCGTGCCGCGCGTGCTATTCGGCAAAAACTATATCGGCGTGTCGATGTTCGAGGTCGAGCATCCGAATATGGTGACCGTGCCGCTGGAAAGCGGACGCGTCTGGTGCGTCGCGAAAAAGGGCACGCTTGGGCGGCGGCGTACGCTCGACCCGAAGCAGATCGCGGCGATGCCGTGGATCGACTATGAGCATCACACGCCGCTCGGGCGCATCGTCGGCAAGGTGTTTGCGAATACGAGCCGCCCCGAGCCGATCGTGCGGGTGCGCTCGGCGATCAGCGCGTGCACGCTGGCCAAGGAAGGCGTCGGCGTGGCGATCGTCGATCCGTTCTGTATCGATGCCGACATGCGTGCCGCGCTCGACGTGGTGCCGCTGCACGCGGACGTCGATCAACGGCTGACCGCGAGCCTGCTGTATTCGCATGTGGAACCGCTGTCGAGCATGGCGCGCCGCTTCGTCGAGATCCTGGACGGCGTGCTGAAGCAGCATCTCGCCACCAGGCGGCCGGCCTGAGCGGCGCGGCATCTCCGCCCGGCTGATGCCGATCGACGGCGATTCACCACACGCATCCTGAACCCAGGGTATACGGCAGAGTCGCGAGAAGCGCTTGGATATAGTTGGTGTACGGAGTATATTGACCGCCAGGCTAGTCCAGAGCAAACGGAGAAACACATCATGCAATTTCATCTGAACGGTTTTCGCACGGACGATCCAGCGATCGAGCCGGCGGCCGAAGGCGCGCCGCGCGCCGACATGCCCGCTGCGGTCGATGTGCTGATCGTCGGCAGCGGGCCGGCGGGACTCGTGCTAGCGGCGCAGTTGTCGCGGTTTCCGTCGATTACGACACGCATCGTCGAACGCCGCCCGGGGCCGTTGCTGATGGGACAGGCGGACGGCGTGGCCTGCCGGACTGTCGAGATGTTCCATGCATTCGGGCTCAGCGAGCGTCTGCTGCGCGAAGCTTATTGGGTCAACGAGACGGTATTCTGGCGGCCCGGCGCCGACGACCGCGGTGCGATCAAACGTACCGGCCGCGTGCAGGATACCGAGACAGGCATATCCGAGTTTCCGCATGTGATCGTGAATCAGGCGCGCGTGCAGGAGTACCTGCTCGATCTGATGCGCCGCTCCGCGCAACGACTCGAACCCGATTACGATCTCGAAGTCGTCGATGTAAAGCGCGATGACAGCGGCGCCTATCCGGTGCTCGTCACATTGCGCAGAACAGATGCGGCGAGGCTCGGTGAGGAAGTCACGGTGCGCGCGCGTTACGTCGTGGGTTGCGACGGCGCCCGCAGCCGCGTGCGCGCGGCCATCGGTCAAACGCTGCGCGGCGACGCCGCGAACCATGCGTGGGGTGTGATGGACGCGCTTGCCGTCACCGATTTTCCGGACATCCGCCTCAAGGCCGCGATCCAGTCGGCGAGCAAGGGCAACCTGCTCATCATTCCGCGCGAAGGCGGCTATCTCGTGCGCTTTTACGTCGATCTCGGCGAAGTAACGCCGGAGAATCGCGACACGATCAGGCAAACCACGGTGGAGCGCATCGTCGAAACCGCGCAACGCATTCTTCATCCCTATTCGCTGGATGTAAAAGAGGTCGCGTGGTTCTCGGTGTACGAAGTTGGACAACGTCTGACCGATCGCTTCGACGATGCGCTCGCCGCCGACGGCGCGTTGCGTGAGCCGCGCGTGTTCATCGCGGGCGATGCCTGTCATACGCACAGCGCGAAAGCGGGACAAGGGATGAACGTCTCGATGCAGGACGGCTTCAACCTCGGCTGGAAGCTCGGCGCGGTGCTGCAAGGACGCAGCGACGCGACGCTGTTGCATACGTATTCGGATGAACGGCAGCCGGTCGCGCAGGAACTCATCGAGTTCGACAAGGAGTGGTCCGCGATGATGGCCGCTCCGCCGAAAGACCCGGACCATCCCGACGCCGGCGGTGTCGATCCCGCCGAGCTGCAGGCGTACTTCGTACGCGCGGGCCGATATACGGCCGGCGTGGCGACACGCTACCGGCCGGGCGCGCTGACGGGCGAAGCGACGCACCAGCCGCTCGCGAGCGGCTTCACGATCGGAACGCGCTTTCATTCGTCGCCTGTCGTTCGCATCGCCGATGCAAGGCCGATGCACATCGGTCATGCGGCGCTCGCCGACGGCCGCTGGCGCCTGTACGCTTTTTCGGACGCGAGCGGCAACGCGCTCGCCGCACTTTGCGAGCATCTCGCCGCGTCGCCGGAATCCGTGTTGCGCGCCGTTACGCCACACGATACCGACGTAGATAGCGTTCTCGATCTACGCGCCGTGCTGCAGAAACCTCATCGCGAAGTACGCCTCGACGATCTCCATCCGATATTGCTGCCGCGCAAGGGCCGGTATGGTCTGATCGACTACGAGAAGGCATTTACGAGCGACGCGGCGACTGATATCTTCGATGAACGCGGCATCGACCGCGAACGAGGCGCACTCGTGATTGTCCGTCCGGACCAATACATCGCGCACGTGCTGCCGCTCGACGCCTTTGCGCAATTGAATGTGTTCCTGCGGTCCATTTTCCGAACCGATCCAAATTGCTAGAACATGCCGGCGAAAATCGACAAATCCGACTCGCTTGCCAAATTCACCGGCAGCTTGGTACGCCGCGCTCAGCAGCGGCATCTGGCGGTCTGGCAAAGCGAGGTTTCGACCGAGATCACGAGCGTCCAGTACGCGGCGCTCGAAATTCTGCACAGGACGCCGGGCGTCAACCAGCGCCAGCTCGGCGATGAACTCGACGTGGACCGCTCGACCATCGCCGATCTCGTCGCGCGCATGGTGCGCAACGAATTGATCGAACGCTCCGACGATCCGGTCGACAAGCGCAGCTACGTGCTGTTCCTGACGCCGGAAGGCAGGAAGCAGCTTGCGGCGTTGCGGCCGCATGTCGAGCAGGTGGAGCGCATTCTTACCGCGACGCTCACGGCGGCCGAAGTACGAGAGCTGCGGCGCCTGTTGTCGGCGCTGTTACCGCCGGGCGAATAGAGATTCGCGAATCGCAAAACTGTTCGATGCCGAAGCAAAGATCCGCAAGCGTGCGCGCCATTCCGGGGCGAAACAGTGTGACCACCCGCCGTGACCGAGGCGCCGGGAAGCAGACTATTCGCACGACTCGAAATCAAGGGCGTTCGGCGTCGCACCGATTCCGACCGTCGACCCTGCTTGCCGACCGAGACCTTCCCTGAACCAGCCATTTGCGGACGATGCGGCGCGACGGCTCCGCATAGATCCGTGCGATGAACACGGCCACGCACGCGGATAAAAACAGATAGCCAACCAGAAGCGCCAGCTTCTGGTCGCCCGCCACGGCGGAAGGCGGCAAAATGGTGCGCAGCAGGCCCAGCACGATAAGGTGAAACAGGTAGAGTTCGTAGCTGAGCCTGCCCAAGCCTTCGAATGCCGCCGACACACGCGTGCGTTGGATCGCCGATCCGTCCGGACGCCGGTGCGCCGCCAGTAGCAGGACGGCCGTGCCGAAAGCAACCGCCGTCACGCCGGGCACATTGCTTTGGCGGATCGGCCAATACAGATAAACAAACGCGATGGCTGCCGCCGTCAACCCTGTCAACATGCGCTGCGCACGCCCACGCCAGACAACGCGCGTCGCAAGCACCGCCACGCAACAGCCGATGGCGATTGCGTCGAAGCAGGCGAAATACGCATACAGATAGCCACCCTCCTCGCCTTGATGGAAAAAACGGTAAACCGGGCCGACGGCGATGCAGGCCAGCCACACGGCAACGAGCCGCGCTTGCCGGCGAAACGCAACGCAAAGCAGCGGGAACGACAGGTAAAACACCTCCTCGACCGAAAGCGACCACAACACGCCGAGCGCGTAGTTGGTCCATCCGTGCGTGCCGATCAGCACGTTCATCCAGAACGTCAACGACGCCAGATTCACGAGCCAGAACGAAACCGGCGCGCCCGCCGGCGAGCGGTTCTGAAAGATCGCGATGCCGGCCAGCGCCAGCGCATTGACGAGCGCCAGCAACAGCAGCAGACACGGAACGATGCGCGCGATGCGCAAACCGTAAAAGATCCCGACATCGACATCGCCGAGTTCGGACCAGCGACGCATTGCATTCGTCGTAATCAGATAGCCCGAGATCACGAAAAACATCGTGACCCCGTAGTTGCCGTTTCGCGCAACGGCGCGCACCGCCTCCCAACCGAATGCGCGCGACAGCAAGGTGTCGTCGAGCCGATAGGCGATATTGAAGTGATGCAACAGCACGAGCAGGATCGAGATGCCGCGCAGCAGATCGACCTGCCGGTTTCGCGTGCCGGTGCAAGTCACGCGGCGCTCGTGGCCCACTGCACGAACACCGTGCCGGCTTCGCGCAACACCGCCTCGCGAGCGTCCATGCCGACGCCCGGCGCATCGTAGTAGACAGCAACGAGCAACGGCGCGCGCCCGGGCGGGCGCACGAGCACGTAGTCGTTAGTCTCGCGCTCGACGCTGGTTCCGGGGCGGTCGGCGGCCTGCCAGCCGGCGGGCAACACCGCGCGAATCCGGTTCAGGCCCGGCTTGCAGTCGGTCATGCCACGCTCCAGTTGCATGCGCGAACGCGCGCTCAGCGCATCGCCGAGCAGAAGGCGCTGCGCCGTGCCGGCGACGGCCCTCGGTGTGGTGGTGTCGAGCATGCCTCGATAACGGTTCGAGTCGGGCTCGTAGCGGTCGGAGCGCGTGACCGTATCGCCGAGTCCACGGACGAACCGGGTCAGCGCCGCTGGGCCGCCGGCGCTGCGCATCAGCAAGATCGCGGCCGTGTTGTCGCTGTCCACCAGAATCGCCCGGCACAGCGCATCGATCGACATCGCGCCGCGCGCGACGTTGGCCCTGGTCACGGGCGACGTGAAAATAAGGTCCTTTTCCGTGTAGCGCACGAGGCGGTCGAGCCGCTCCGCGCCGCTATCGACGCGCGCCAGGATCTGCGCCGCGAGCATGCCCTTGAACGTGCTGCACATCAGGAAGCGCTCGTCGGCGCGATGGCTCAGCGTACGGCCGGAGCCGGTATCGATGGCGAACACGCCGAGGCGGCCGCCATTGCGGCGCTCGATATCGGCGAGCGGCGATTCGGCCGCGTACAGCGCGGGAACGCCGCCCATGCCGGCGAGAAGCGACAATCCCATCCACAGCTTTCGGCGTGTGATCGAGTGAGTCAAGGTCAGGTCCAGTTAGTTAGAGCGACAACGGCGGTGCGCACGTCAGGCAAGCTTGCGGGCAAGCAGCAGGCGACGGATATTGATCGCGTCGCGCGTCGGAAACGCGGCCGGCCCGGCGTCCAGAAGCACCATCGTGACGCTATCGCGAACCGAATGCAGCCGCATGATCAGGCAACGTCCGGCCGCGTCGGTGAAGCCGGTTTTCGACAACGCGATGTCCCAGCCTTTTTGCCCGACGAGCGGATTCGTGTTGCGGTATTCGACGAGCTTGCCGTCGATCGGGACGGCGCGGCGTGAGTCGGTCGTGGCGCGCGCGATGGCCGGATAGCGGGCCGCCGCGTTCACAATGACCGAGACGTCGCTTGCCGTCGAAGTGTTGAGCGGCGACAGGCCGGTTGGTTCGTCGATCGTCGTGTGCTTTAGCCCGAGCGCGGCAATCTTGGCGTGCATCGCAGCCCGGAACGCCGGGAAGCCGCCCGGATAGTCATGCGCCAGCGCGTACGCGGCGCTGTTGTTCGACGACATCAGCGCGATCTGCAGCACCGCGTAAAGCGGCAGGCTCGCGCCGGCCGGCAATCCTGTGCGGCTCGCGCGTAGCGCTTCGGCGTCGCCGGCGTCGATGTGAACGATCCGGTTCATGTCCGGCCGGGCGTCGAGCACGACCATGGCCGTCAGCAATTTCGTCAACGACGCGATCGGCACGATATCGTCGGGCCGCTTCTGGAAAAGAATCTGCCCGGAGTTGTCGTCGATCACCACGACATGGTTCGATTCGAGCAGTCCGGGCAGCACGATGTCCGCCGTGTGTTGCAACGCGGCCACGGGCCACGGTGCGTGCACCGTTGCGCACAACGCGGCGAAGCACAGCGCAATAGCCGGGACCGAGGCAGCCCGGCCCGCCGATGACGGGACGGGTTGGCACAGACGCCGGATGCGCTCGAGCAGGCGGCCGCCCTGCGCGGATTGCGCGAGCGGCGCGTATTCGGCGTTCGTCGATTGAAGAATGTCGAGCTGTTCGAGCGCAACGGCCAATCGTCGCGGGTTTTGAATCAGCGTGCCGGCAATCTGATCGGCGACGCACTCACGCTCGATCCGGATTTGCCGCGACAACCACCACACAGCCGGATGGTAGAAAAGCAACGCCTCGATCACGCTTTGCAGCAGATTGACCAGATAGTCGGCGCGCCGGATATGCGCAATTTCGTGCGCGAGAACCGCTTCGAGCAGATCGGGCGGCATACGCACCAGCAAGGCAGCCGGAACCAGCACGAGCGGCCGCCACCAGCCGATCGTCAGCGGGCTCGACAGATGCGTCGCCACCCGCACCGTCACCGGGCGCGACAGGCCGCAACGCGCGGCCAGCATCGACACGCAGTCCTGCCAGCGGAGATCCGGACAATGCGGAAATCGATCGCTGATTCGACGCACCCACAGCAAGCCAGCCGCCAAACGGCACGACATCGCGGCAACGCCGGCCAGCCACGCCGCAACCAGCCAGGGCAGCAGGTCCCCAGCCGCAAACGGCGTGTGTGTGTCGATCGCCGGCACCAGGTAGGGGTCGCCGATGCGGAGCCAGCCGGAGGTCCGCGACGCCGTTTCGATGCCTCGATACACGTCGAGCACGGGTGCGCCGAGACACAGAAGCAGCGCAACGCAGAGCAGCGCATAGCGGCTCTGCGGGCTCGCACCACGCAATAGCCGCAACGACAGCGCCGTTGCGAGCCCGATCAACGCGCCCTTCCATATGAACTGCACGAGCGCTAATCCCAACGCCTGAACAAGCGTCCAGGACCACGGACTCATTGCTCGTCTCCATGCAGAAACTTGCGAATTTCCTCTCGCTCCTCCCGAGTCACGTGCTTGCGCAAAGCGGCCATCACGAGCGCCTTGCCCGAACCCGCGAACGCTTTGTGAATCAGTTCCTTCAGCAGACTGGTTTGCAGCATGTTCTGACTTTGCGTGGGCGCATAGACGTGGGAACGCTCGCTGTCGTCGCGTGTGAGCAGTCCTTTCGCATACATGACCTGCATCTGGCGCAAGACGCTCGCATAGGTGATGTCCGCGCGCTCCTGCTGCATGGCTTGATGGACTTGCTTGACGGTAGCGGGACCGATCGGCCACAGAACCCGCAGGAGCTCGAGTTCAGCCGCGGTCGGCCGGGTTGCGGGAGCGGCTTTGGACATAGTGGAACCTGGGCGGAAAGACGGGAAGACGTAGAGTAGTTTGTCTAGAACAACTTGTCTACATTCTATTTTGGCAAGTCGCAGCTTCCGCTATCGGAGTTCGGTACCATCCGCGCGTTGATTCGCCGCCGGCGGCTCAGTGCGACGAGACAAACGTCGCATCGGCGAATTCCGGTATCGCGAAGTTCTCGCGCATGCGCCTGCTCTCCGCCGCCGGCGTCGAACCGAACAGCCGCTTGAACTCCCGGCTGAACTGCGAAGGACTCGTATATCCCACCGCATGGCATGCGGCCTCGGCGGTCAACTCCTCGCGCACCATCAACAGCCGAGCCTGATGCAGACGCGTCGACTTCAGATACTGCATCGGCGAGACCTGCGTGACTGCCTTGAAGTGGCTGTGAAAGCTCGGCACGCTCATGCCCGCCTCATCGGCGAGCTGCGTGACGTCGAGCGACTGCGCATAGCCGGCGTGGATCAGGCGCAGCGATTTGCCTATCCGGCCGAACGGGCCGCGCATCGACAGCGCCTCTCTCATCGCGCGTCCCTGGGCGCCGGTGAGCACACGAAAGTACAGTTCGCGCAGCAGCCCCTGGCCCAGCACCGCCGCTTCGAGCGGTTGGTGCAGCGCTTCGAGAAATCGCAGGACGGACGATTGCATCGCGTCGTCCATTGGCGTCGACATCATGCTTTGCGGCGCCTCGACCGGTTCGCCCGTGGCCTGCCGATCGATCTGCGCGGCGAGTTCCGCGGCCATCGCGAGATCCAGATGTAGATACAGCGCCAGCAGCGGGCGCTCCGGCGTGGCATCGGTTTCCATGCTGAATGGCACGGGCACGGATACCGCGAGATAGTGACGCTCGTCGTACAGGTATAGCTGGTCGCCGAAAAAGCCTCGCTTGCAGCCCTGGCAGACGATCACGATGCCGGGGTCGTATAGAACCGGCGTGCGCGACAGCGCCCGGTCCGAACGCAGAATGCGAACGCTCGGCACCGCGGTCAGGTTGTAGCCCTCGTCGGGCGCCAACGCATGCAACAGCGCAACCATGCGTTGCCGGTCTCGATGCGCAAGTCCGGGCCGCTCCGTGAAGCCGCGTTTTGCTTTCATAGTTTTGTGCAAGGAAATTAGCGGAAACAGCCTTTCTGGGCGTTGTTCGTAAGACTAACATGCGCTTTCCAATCGCTATTCAGGAGAGTGCATCCATGGCATCCAGCAAAACTCTGCTTATCACCGGCGTCAGCAGCGGCTTTGGCCGCGCGCTCGCGCAAGAGGCGCTCGCGGCCGGTCACAAGGTGGTCGGTACGGTGAGAAGCGCGCAGGCGAGGCGCGATTTCGAATCGCTGGGCGCGACGAGCGCGTTCGGCAGAGTGCTCGACGTGACGGACTTCGACGCGATCGACGGCGTCGTGTCCGAGATCGAAGCGAACCTCGGGCCGATCGATGTATTGGTCAACAATGCCGGCTACGGCCATGAAGGCATTCTGGAGGAATCGCCCGTGGCGGAGATGCGCCGGCAGTTCGACGTGAACGTGTTCGGCGCGGTGGCGATGATGAAAGCCGTCCTGCCGTTCATGCGTCAGCGCAGGCGCGGCCGGATTCTCAACATCACGTCGATGGGCGGCTACATCACGATGCCGGGAATCGCTTACTACTGCGGCAGCAAGTTCGCGCTCGAAGGTATCTCCGAAACCGTCGCCAAGGAGGTCGAACCATTCGGTATCGCGGTGACGGCGGTCGCGCCCGGTTCTTTCCGTACCGACTGGGCGGGCCGCTCGATGACGCGCACGCCCCGCTCGATTGCGGACTACGACGCGATATTCGATCCGGTGCGCGCGGCTCGCGAGGAAAAAAACGGCCGGCAACTGGGCGATCCGCGCAAAGCCGCCCGCGCGATGCTCGCGGTGATCGCGGCGGAGCGCCCTCCGGTTCATCTGCTGCTCGGCAGCGATGCGCTCGGGCTGGTTCGACGCAAGCTGTCGGCGCTCGAAGACGAGATACGGGAGTGGGAAACCGTCTCGGTCTCGACGGATGGCTGAAAAGCGCGCGGCCTAAACCGCGGCGCGCCGACCACCCGCCGGGTTCATTGCTTCGCCAGATCGAAGATCTCGACCGTCGATTGAAGAATCAGCGACTGTTCGCTCAACGACTGCCCGGCCGCCGCCGCTTGCTCGACCAGCGCCGCGTTCTGCTGCACGTCGGCATCCATCGTGCCGAGCGCGTCGTTGATGCGTTGCAGGCTGTCGTTCTGTGCCGCCGAGGCATCGGTGATGCTCAGGATCAGCGAATTCACGCGCTCGACCGACTGCACGATCGATTGGGTGGCTTCGCCGACCTGCTCGACACGCGTGCGTCCCTCGTCGGCCTGCGACGCCGCGTGAGCAATCAGCGCGGCGATCTCCCGCGCGGCCGAGGCGGTGCGCTGCGACAACACGCGAACCTCGCCGGCGACGACCGCGAAACCTCGTCCCAGCTCACCGGCGCGCGCCGCCTCGATCGCCGCATTGATCGCGAGGATATTGGTCTGCGCGGCGATGCTGTTGATCAGGTTCGAGATTTCGGCGATTTTCGCCGAGCTGTCGGCGGCCGAGCGGATCGTGGCGACCGCATCGGCCATCTGCTTGCCGCCGTCGCGCACGAGGCTGGCCGTCTCGCTGGAGATTTGCCGCGCGTCGTGACCGAGCGCGGTGTTGGTCGCGACCGCATCGGTCAGCGCGCGCAACTCGGCCGCGGTGGACTGCAGCGCGAACGCGGTTTTCTCCGTGCGTTGCGACAGATCATCGTTGCCGGTGGCCACCTGCGCGGTGGCGGAAGCCAGCTCGCGGGTGCCGCGATCGATATTGGAGACGATCTGCGCGAGGCTCGCGCGCGTCATGTTGAGCGCCCGCACCAACGGCACGAAGACGCCGGCGACACGCCAGTCGAAGCGCGCCAGCAAGTCACCGGAAGCAATCCGGTACAGGTAATTCGTCACGTGCGACAGCGGCGCGACGAACTTGCGCTCGATCGAGCGCCCATGCAGCACGATCGCGATGAGCGCGCAGACGAACGCGCTCCACGCGAGCGCCAGTTGCGCGGCCGAGGCCGCCTCGCCCGCCGCGGGCCCGCCCAGCGACGGCGCGATGCCGGGCGTCAGCGCGACCAGCGCCACGGCGAAACAGACGGCGATCGCGAACAGCGCGCTCCATCGTTTGGCGTGGCCGAGCATGCCGGCTAACCTGCGCCCACTGCGCGCCAGCACGCCTTTTCTGACAAGACGCCCCTGCTCGATCAAATACCTGTCTCCGTGCGCGCCGTTGAGCGTGTCGAACATCCGCCGGGTCTGCTCGATCATCTCGGCGGGCGCGCTGGTGCGGACCGACGTGAAGCCGATCAGTTTGCCGTTCAGCCAGCGAGGCGCGACGCTCGTGATCGTCCACAGCCGCTGGCCGTCGCGACAAAGGTTGACCGCGACGCCTTCCCAGCGCTTGCCGGCATCGATCGTCTGACGCACGTCCATGAACGCGGCGCGCGGGCTTTCCGGCGGAACGAGCTTTGCATAGGGCTGCCCGACCAGCTCCGCGACCTCATAGCCGAGTACACGGGCCAACGAATCGCTGACATAGGCCACATGGCCTTTCAGGTCCGTGCGCGAAATCAGAATCTCTTCCGCGCCGATGGTCCGGGCAGCAGATGTATCACTCATCGTTTTGTTCCATAAGAGAAACACACGTCCATAGGAGAATAAAAGGGATAACGGCAGGCGCCGGGTGAATTTGAGGGCAGGGAATCCCCCAACGCGGCAGTTGCTTTCGGGCGGGCAATAGTTGGGGTTGGCGTGCGCTAACGCGGGAACCGTCCGCTAGCGCGTTCGGACAGCGCGGGGCGCAAGCGTCGGCCGACAGCCGACTCGGATCGGGCATGTGCGTGACGCGCTTGCCGGACACTTCAGGCAAGCGGCAGGTATGCTTGAAATGCGTGGCCGGTCACTGCCGTGACGTTCGACATCAAGTGCGTCGATGCCGATATCCAACGCCGGCCAAACCATCGCGCGCGCTCGCAACCTGGAAGGAAAACAAATGAATTTGCTGAACGATCGCCCGGACAACGGGCTCCCGCACGCGCCGGCCGGCGCCGCCGCGGCGTCGCCGCTTGCATCAGTACGCATGTTCGTGCGCTACAAGGCCTGGGCGAACGGCATCACCTATTCCGCGGTGCGTTCGCTGCCGGATGGCGAGGCATTACGGCCGAGACCAACCCGCTTCGGCAACATGGTTCATACGTTGAATCACATCTACGTGATCGACGACATCTTCAAGGCTCATCTGCAACGCACGAAGCACGGCTACACGGCGAGAAACACCCAGGACACGCCCGCGCTCGAAGACCTGTGGCGAGCCGTCCAGGCGATGGATGCATGGTATGTCGACTATGCCGACGCGCTGACGGAGCAAGCGCTCGGCGAGATGATCCACTTCGAGTTCGTCGGCGGTGGCGACGGCGCGATGACGCGCGAGGAGATGCTGCTCCATGTGGTGAACCACGCCACCTATCACCGGGGCTTCGTGGCCGACCTGCTGTTTCAGGCGGGAGCGGCGTCGCCGGCCAACGATCTGCCGGTATTCCTGCGCGACGCGTATCGCCGGTCATGAGCGCTGTGGCCGTTGCCGGTGCTTTCGCGGCGCGGCCGGGCAGCGAAGGTCATCGCGAGTGCGCACGACGGCTATGCGGTCACGTTCTCATGGCACGAGCTGTGCAACACGCCGGTCGGCGAACAGGCGATTCTTGCCTGCGAGTGTGGCGGACAGCCGTTGAGCCTCGCCGACGGCGGGCCGATCCTGTACTCGGGCGCCGATATTTTTTCCGCGGCCCGGCACGTGAAACGGCTCGTGAGGATCGATACACGGGTGCTCGGCGTGTGAGCGCCCGACGAGCGGCGGCTCATCTGCCGCTCATTTTCATTCGCTCACGCCACGCGCTCATTCAGCCGCTCGTCGAACCGGCCGCGCAGGGCGCTCCACGGCTCTGACCAGACCGCTGCGGCCGCCGCCGCAGAAAAACAAATCCGCACCATTCGATTCGAGCCCGGAGATGCCCGTGCCGGCCGGCATCTCGACGCTTTCGAGCACTTCGCCGGTGCGAGGGTCGATATGCCTGAGCTCGCTCGCGTCTTTTTCCCACGTGCCATGCCATAGCTCGCCGTCGACCCACGTGATGCCGGTCACGAAGCGATCGGATTCGATCGTGCGCAGCACCGCGCCGGTCGCGGGATCGAGCTGGTAGATCTTGCGCTCCGGATACTGGCCGACCCATAGCGAGCCTTCGGCCCATGTCAGCCCCGAGTCGCCGCCACCGCCAGGCGCGGGGATCGTCGACAGAACCTGGCCGGTCGCCAGATCGATCTTCTGGATGCGGCCGCCGGCAAGCTGGAACAGGTGTTCGCCGTCGAAGGCCGTGCCCGCGTCGGCGGCCACGGCGAGCGAGCGCAATGTCTCGCCACTCGCCGGATCGATCGCGTCCAGCCGCTCGCCGGTCGCGATCCACAGCTGGCGGCCGTCGTACGTGACGCCATGCACGGCGTCGACCCCTTTAAAGGGCCCATATTCGCGGATGATTCTGGCGGCTGATCGGTTCATGGTTGCCATTCTGATCACGAGGGGAACGGAGCGGGGAGTAACAATGCTGTCGCGAATCCAGCGACGGGCGGCGTCATCCAGCGGCGCGCGCGCCCCTGGCCGACCGGCTGCACCTTGCCCGCGGCGGCGAGCGCATCGAGCGAGCGCTGCACCGTGCGCTGGCTCGCGCCGAGCACCAGCGCGAGCGCCGAACTCGACCACGATTCGCCATCGGCGAGAAACGCGAGCACCGCCGCATGCTCGCCTTCGACAGGCGGCGCGAGCACGATCACGTCGCGGGCGCGACGCGGCTCCAGCGCAAAGCCGCGCCTGGTCGCGCCGATGCCGGCCAGCGTGCCGAGCGCGCGACGCAATCGGCCGATTTCGACACGCAGGCGCGCGCGATGCGATTCGTCCGCGTGTTTCGCGCGGAACGCGCGCGCGACCAGCGTATCGCGCGGCACGTCGTCGGGCCACGCTTCACCAAGCACGCGAGCGAGCGTGAAAAGGACCGGCCGGCTGCCGAGCGCCACCGTCGCGTTGGCATCGCGGATCGCATAGCGGCACGCGTCGACGATAAGCAGGCTTGGGGCTGGACTCGGTCGGCTGTTCGACATCAGAGTCGACGCGAGCAGGTTCTCGACCTCGTCGAGCAGAATCAGCCTTTCTTCGCGATGCGCGATCACGCGCGCCGCCGGCTTGTCGAGTACGCGCGCCGCGCTGTCGATCTCGGCGATCAATGCCGGGATAGCCGCCTCGCGCGCCGCACGCTCGGCCCGCGCCAGCGCGGCGCGCGCGGCTTTGCCGCGAAGCCGCCGCAGCGCGACGCCCGCGGCCACCAGTTCGTGGGCGGCCCGCAACGCCGCCGGCAACGGCTCAGGATCGAACGCGGCAAGCCATCGCTCGGCGTCATCGAGACGGCCGACCAGCAACAGACGCCGCACCTGCAGATAGCGCGCATGCGCAGCATTGACGCGGTCGCCATGCGCATCGAGCGCCGCGATCGCGGCATCGAGCGCTTTCGCCGGCCACGCCAGATCGCGTGACGCCAGCGCAATCTCGGCTTCGGCGACCACGCATCTTGCGCGCGCCATCGGCTCCTTTGCGCCGAACGCGCGCGCGGCGCCGCGCACCAGCGCCTTCGCGCGCACGAAATCGCCGAGCTGCGCCATCGCGATACCGCGCAATGCGAGTGCCGGCGCGTCGTCGCGCAACGCGATGCGATCGAGCGCGCCGAGCGGATCGCCCGCCGACAGTGCGCGCGCCGCCGCCGCGATCAACGCGTCCACGGCACGCGAATCGTTGAACCGCGCATCCGCGAAGCGCGCGCGCTTGCGTTGCGCGTCATCGAGCAACGCGTCAATCCGTCCAGCGAATCCCGCCACACTTGTCACTCCCGCCCGGTCGATGCCCGGCACTAATCTAGCACGACCATCAACCGTATCCGCCGCCGTATCGGCCTTACGTCAAGCGGCGCGGACAACTCACCGGAGGGACTCGAAATGACGACGCATACGACCGGAACCCGCGACGAATGGCTCGCCGCGCGACGCGCACTGCTCGACGCCGAAAAGATCTACACGCGACGCGGCGACGAACTCGCGCAGCAACGCCAGGCACTGCCGTGGGTGCGCGTGGACAAGACCTACCGCTTCGACACCGAGACGGGCGGCGCGACGCTCGCCGAGCTGTTTCGCGGACGCTCGCAGCTGCTCGTCTATCACTTCATGTTCGGCCCCGACTACAAGGCGGGCTGCCCGTCGTGCTCGGCGCTCGCGGATGGCTTCGACGGCTTCGCCGTGCATCTGGCTCATCACGACGTGATGCTGATGGCGGTATCGCGCGCGCCGCTCGAAAAGCTGCGCGCGTATAAACAGCGGATGGGATGGACGTTTCCATGGGCATCGTCGGCGGCCGGCGATTTCAACTTCGACTTCAACGTGTCGTTCAGCGAGGAGCAGCAGCGCAACGGCGAGATCGAATACAACTACGCGCGCAACGGCCACGCGATGGACGTGACGCCGGCGCCCGAACCCGTCGCGCAGTTCGCGGCCACTTGCGGCACAGACGCGGCCACCTATTCGCGCGATCGCCCCGGCATGAGCGCGTTCGTGCTCGAGGACGGCGTCGTCTATCACACGTATTCGACCTACGCGCGCGGCGTGGACGGGCTATGGGGCATGTATCAGTGGCTCGATCGCGCGCCGAAGGGGCGCAACGAGACGGGCATCTGGTGGCGCCGTCACGACGAGTACGAGCGATGATCAGCGCGCTCGCACGGGCCGTCCGCGCGGACGGCGAACCGGTGGCCGCGCGGCGTGCGAGCGGTTCCGACCTGGCGTTTGCCGGCATCTGCGCGTTGCTGTTCGCCGCGAGCGTCGCGGCGACGCTCGCGCAAAGCGTGTCGATGTCGGCGATGGGCGAGCTGCCGATGCCCGGCGGCGGGTCGATGTCGATGCTCTGGATGCCGACCTGCGGACGGACCTGGGCCCGCGCGGCCGCATCGTTTGCCGGCATGTGGATCGTGATGATGGCGGCGATGATGCTGCCGTCGCTCGCGCAGATGCTGGCTCGCTACCGCGAGACGATCGGCTCGCAGGTGCGCGAAACGCAACTCGCCTTGTTGACGTTGCGAGTGGCGGCCGGCTACTGGGCTGTCTGGATCGCGTGCGGCGCGGCGGTCTTCGCGCTGGGCGCCGCGCTCGCGACGCTCGAATTGCGCTCGGCAACGCTCGCACGTGCGGTTCCGTTCGCAGCCGGTCTGGTCGTGCTGCTGGCCGGCGCGCTTCAATCCAGCGCATGGAAGGCGCGCCACCTCGCGTGCTGCCGGGCGGCGCCATGCGTTGCCGCGGACGCCGCCACCGCGTGGCGGCACGGCATGCACATCGGCGTCCACTGCGGCTGTTGCTGTGCGGGATTGACCGCGATGCTGCTCGCCGTCGGCATGACGGACCTGCGGATGATGGCGGCCGTGACAGCCGCGATCAACGCCGAGCGGCTTTTACCGGACGGCGCGCGGATCGCACGAATGGTCGGCGCGGCGGCGATCGGCGGCGCAATCGTGTTGATTGCGCACGCCGCCGCGGTTGGGTAGCCGCGTCCACAGCGGCGGTTGCGCCGCCGCCGACCGCTGCCAGAAACGACGCCTCGCGGCCAGCCCATCTCAATATTGTTTTAGTTTTAGAAACAGTGAGTTCGCCAATTAGGTATTTACCCTAGGTCTCGCTCCACCTAGACTTTCATCACTGCTGCAGACAAACGAATTCGCAGCCAAACAAGACAAAATCTGGAGGTAGTAATCATGAAATCGCTCATTCAAGCCGTCGTTATCGCTGCTACCCTTGCCGCTCCGGTCGCTGTTTTCGCTCAATCGAACCAGCAACCGTTGACCCGCGCACAAGTTCGCGCAGAGCTGATCCAGGTGGAAAAGGCCGGTTACAACCCGGCGCGTTCGAACCCGAATGAGTATCCGGGCAACATTCAGGCCGCTGAAGCGCGTATCGCAGCGCAAAACAGCGCGGTTGGCGGCGTGACCAGCGGTTCGTCGCAAGAAGGTCACGCGGCTCAGTAAGCTGTCCCGTTAGTTGGAAGTAGCAAGAAGTTGCTGTTGCAGTAGTTGTAGATGTAGCTGTACCTGCCGGGGCGCTTTGCCGTTAGTGCTCCAGCAGCTTCCCCTGCTGGCCCGCCATCGCGGTTGAATGCGATGGTGGGCCAGTTCCGTTTACGACCGCGTCGGATCAAACCGCGCCCGCGTTGATATACGCGGTTTTCACCGTCGTATAGAACTCGCGTGCGTAGCTGCCCTGCTCGCGCGGGCCGTAGCTCGAACCCTTGCGGCCGCCGAACGGCACGTGATAATCGACCCCCGCCGTCGCGGTGTTGACCATCACCATGCCGGCCTGCGCATGACGGCGGAAGTGGCTCGCATACTTCAGCGACGTCGTGCAGATCCCGGCCGACAAGCCGAACTCGGTGTCATTGGCGACCGCGAGCGCCTCGTGGTAGTCCTTCACCTTGATCACCGAGGCCACCGGGCCGAACACTTCTTCGCGATTGATGCGCATTGCGGGCGTCGTCTCCGTGACCAGCGCGGGCGCGAGAAAATAGCCCGGCGTCGCGCCCTCGACGCGCTCGCCGCCGAACACCGTGCCGCCCTCTTCGCGCGCAATCGCCAGATAACGCTCGTCCTGCTGCAACTGCTTGTCGTCGACGACCGGGCCGATGTGCGTGCCGTCAGCGAGCGCATCGCCGACCTGCAGCGCGCGCATGCGCGCCTTCATCCCGTCGATGAAGCGCTCGTAGATTCCTTCGGTCACGATCAGCCGGCTCGACGCGGTGCAGCGCTGACCCGTCGAATAGAACGCGCCGTTGATGCACGCTTCGATCGCGACATCGAGGTCGGCGTCGTCGAGCACGACCATCGGGTTCTTGCCGCCCATCTCGAGCTGAAACTTCTTGCCCGACGCAAAACATTTCGCGCCGATCGCGCGGCCGGTCGCGACCGATCCGGTGAAGCTGAGCGCGTCGACATCCGGCGAATTCACCAGTGCCTCGCCGACCACCGAACCGCGCCCCATCACCAGATTGATCACGCCCGCCGGCGCGCCCGCCTCGGCGATGATCTTCACCAGCTCCCACGTGCATCCGGGCACCAGATCGGCCGGCTTGATCACGACCGTGTTGCCGTACGCGAGCGCCGGCGCGATCTTCCATGCCGGAATCGCAATCGGGAAATTCCACGGCGTAATCAGGCCGACCACGCCGATCGGCTCGCGGGTCATTTCGACGGTCATGCCGGGCCGCACCGACGGTACGATTTCGCCGCCGGCACGCAGTGCTTCGCCGGCGAAAAACTTGAAGATCTGCCCGGCGCGGCCGACTTCGCCGATCGCCTCGGGCAGCGTCTTGCCCTCTTCGCGCGCGAGCAGCCGGCCAAGCTCCGCCTTGCGCGCGAGGATCGTGGTAGCCGCCTGGTCGAGCACGTCGAAACGTTGTTGCGGCGTCGACAGCGACCACTGCGCGAATGCGTTGCGCGCGGCGCTGATCGCGCGTTGCGTCTGCTCCGCGTCGGCCTGCGCGAATTCGCCGACCACGTCATCGAGATTCGAAGGATTGACGTTGCGGGAGACGCTTGCGCCGTCCACCCACTGGCCATCGATATAGTTTGCAAACTGGCTCATATGTGTTTCTCCGATACAGTTTCATTGCGGTCCGTACACGGTCCATGAGACCCGGCCGCGCCACCGTCATTCAGCAACCAGCAGACCACGCGCGGCGAGATTGCGATACAGCGCGCGCACGCCGAACGTCCACGGCTCGATGTCGGTGGACAGACGCACGGTGTTGGTCAGCGCGCCGAGTTGCGGCGTCGAGATCGTCACGCGGTCGCCGAGGTGATGCGTGAACCCGCCGCCGGGCGCGTCGCGATCCTTGATCGGCGAGAACATCGTGCCGAGGAACAGCATAAAGCCGTCCGGGTACTGGTGATGGCGGCCGCAAGTCTGGGCGACGAGGTCGGCCGGGTCGCGGCTGATCTCGCTCATGTGGCTCACGCCGTCGAGCACGAAGTCGTCGTCGGCGCCTTCGACGCGCAGCGCCACGCTCGCGCTACGCACGGAATCGAGCGAGAACGTATCGTCGAACAAGCGCACGAACGGGCCGATCGCGCACGAGCCGTTGTTGTCCTTGCACTTGCCGAGCAGCAGCGCCGAGCGGCCTTCGATATCGCGCAGGTTCACGTCGTTGCCGAGCGTCGCGCCGACGACGACGCCGCGGCTATTCACCGCGAGCACGATTTCCGGCTCCGGGTTGTTCCACACCGACGCGGCGAGCAGACCGACGTCCGCGCCGAAGCCGACCGCCGACATCGGCTGCGACTTCGAAAATACTTCGGCGTCCGGGCCAATGCCGACTTCCATATATTGCGACCACGCATCGCGCCGCTCGAGTTCCGCCTTCAGCTTCAGCGCCGCTTCCGAACCCGGCTTGATCTTCGATAGATCGCTGCCGATCGTCGACGCGATCGTCGCGCGCACTTCCTTCGCCTTCGCCGGATCGCCGCCCGCCTGTTCCTCGATCACGCGCTCGATCAGGCTCACCGCGAACGTGACGCCGCAGGCCTTGATCGCCTGGACATCGCACGGCGCGAGCAGACGCACGGCCGGCGCCACCGCGCCGGGCAGGTTTGCTTCGAGCAGTTGCGCGACCGGCCCGAGCGACACGCCCGGCGCGGTGCGCGCGAGCCGCGCGGCATCGTCGCGTTCGAACAGATCCGCGGTGGTCGGCACGCTGGCGGTAATGTCGAACACCTCGCCGCCGCGCACGGCGACCACGCACGGCCCTTCGTGCTGCCCGGTCTTGCGCCACACGCGGCCGACGAGCAGCGCGCGGTCGAGATCGTCTGGAAGGAAGCTGGATGCGGAAGTTGCGGACATGGGGATGGCTCTCTCGGAAAGTCAGGAAAAACGGGAAAGGCCGGGCGTCGCGTGGCGTATCCCCACCCCGCGAAACCCGGTCTTGCTCTCTACGTATCAGTGCGAATGACGTGGATTGCCGCGCTCGGCAATCACCTTCAGATAAAGCGTCGCCGGTTCGAGACAGCCGCCGGTCGAAAGCTGGCCGACCGTCTTGCGATACAGCTCCTGCCATGGCGTTTGCGCGGGCGGAATGTCGAAGTGCACGGTTTCGCGGCGGCGCGCCAGTTCCGCTTCATCGACCAGCACGTCGACGCTACGCGCGTTCAGGTCGACGCGAATGCGGTCGTTCGTGCGCAGCAGCGCGAGGCCGCCGCCCACCGCCGCTTCCGGCGACATGTTCAGAATCGACGGACTCGCCGACGTGCCGCTCTGCCGGCCGTCGCCCAGTGTAGGCAGCGACGTGATCCCCTGGCGCACCAGGGCCGCCGGCGGCGCCATGTTCACGACCTCGGCGCTGCCCGGATAACCGACCGTGCCGGTGCCGCGAATCACGAGGATGCAACGCTCGTCGATGTCGAGCGACGGATCGTTGATCCGCGCGTGATAGTCCTCCGGACCGTCGAACACGATCGCGCGTGCTTCGAAGGTGTTTTCCGCGCCGGGCTCGCTCAGGTAAGTCTGGCGGAACGCTTCGCCGACCACCGACATCTTCATGATCGCGCTGTCGAAGAAGTTGCCCGACAGCACCATGAAGCCCGCGCCGTGCTTGAGCGGATCGTCGGTCGTCTTGATCACGTCGCGATCGGCCTGCGGCGCATTTGCCGCGATTTGTCCCATCGTGAGACCCGATACGGTCAGGCATTCCTGATGCACGAGACCGCCCTTCGCGAGTTCGTGCATCACCGCCGGCACGCCGCCCGCGCGATGGAAACTCTCGCCGAGATATTCGCCGGCCGGCATGCAGTTGACGATCAGCGGCACCGGCTCGCCGATGCGCTGCCAGTCATCGAGACTCAGCTCCACGCCGATATGCCGCGCAATCGCGATCAGATGCGGCGGGCAATTGGTCGACGCACCGAGTGCCGACGCGACGACGATCGCGTTTTCGAATGCCTGCTTCGTCATGATCCGCGACGGCCGCACGTCCTCGCGCACCAGATCGACGATGCGCTTGCCGGTTGCGTAGGCCATCTGGCCGCGTTCGCGGTACGCGGCCGGAATGCTCGCGCAGCCGGGCAGCGACATGCCGAGCGCTTCGGCGAGGCTGTTCATCGACAGCGCGGTGCCCATCGTGTTGCAGTGGCCGATCGACGGCGACGACGCCGTCGTCAGTTCCATGAAGCCTTCGTAATCGATCTCGCCGGCCGCGAGCAGATTGCGCGCATGCCAGATCACGGTGCCCGAGCCGACGCGCTTGCCGTCGTGCCAGCCGTCGAGCATCGGGCCGCCGGACAACACGATCGCCGGCATATCGACGGTGGCCGCCGCCATCAGGCACGCCGGCGTGGTCTTGTCGCAGCCGGTGGTCAGCACCACGCCGTCGAGCGGAAAGCCGTGCAGGATTTCGACGAGCCCGAGATACGCGAGATTGCGATCGAGCGCGGCGGTCGGCCGGCGGCTCTGTTCGGCGAGCGGATGCACCGGAAACTCCATCGGAATGCCGCCCGCATCGCGAATGCCCGCCTTCGTGCGTGCCGCGAGTTCGATGTGATGCCGGTTGCACGGCGCGAGATCGCTGCCCGTCTGCGCGATGCCGATGATCGGCCGGCCCGATTGCAGTTCTTCGCGCGTGAGCCCGTAGTTCATGAAACGCTCGACGTACAGCGCCGTCATATCCGCGTGCGATGGATCGTCGAACCATTCCTGGCTGCGCAGCCGGCGCGGGGTAGATGCTGACATGATGCCTATTTCTCCATCGTGAGGGTTTCGTGCGCGTGCCCGGCGCGCCGCGTTGCGCTCTGCTCGCCACCCGCGGCCTCGCCGTCTTCAGAGGCATTCTGCGCGAGCATCGCGCGCGGCACCAGCAGGATCAGCACACAACTGACCAGCAGACACGCACCGAGTGCGTAAGTGCCGTTGTTGATATCGCCGGTCAGATTTTTCGCGACCGCGGTGATCATCGAACCGGTAAAGCCGGACAGATTGCCGATCGCGTTGATCATCGCGATACCGGCCGCGGCCGCCGCGCCCGACAGCAGTTGGCCGGGGAAGGTCCAGTAAATCGGCATCAACGCGAGGATACCGGCGGTCGCGATCGTCAGGAACGTGATCGCCAGAACCACATGATGCGCCAATGCCGCGCTCATGATCAGGCCAATTCCGCCAATCAGCGCCGGAATCGCCGCATGCAGGCGCCGCTCGCCGGTTTTCTTCGAATGCGCGGCGTTCGCGAGCGTCGCGATGATCGCGACGCCGTACGGAATCGCGGTCAGCAGGCCAATATGCAGCGGGTCCTGCACGCCGGTCGCCTTGATGATCGACGGCAGCCAGAACGCGAGGCCGTAGAAGCCGGTATTGAACGTGAGCAGGATCGCGACCAGCAGCCATACGCGCGGATCGCGCACGGCCGCACCGAAGCGCCGTGTCTTGTGTGTGCTTTCACGCTGCAGATTGGCCGCCAGCAGGCTCTTCTCCCGAGCCGTGAGCCAGCGTGCCTGCTCGATGCCGTCATCGAGCGAGAAGTACACGACGAATGCCGTCAACAGCGACGGCACGCCTTCGATCAACAGCATCCACTGCCAGCCCTGAAAGCCGAACAGGCCGGCGGTATGGTCCATCAGCCAGCCCGACACGACGCCGCCGAGCATCAGGCTGACCGGCATCGCGATCAGGAAACCCGACATCACGCGGCTTTGCCGTTGCGCGGGAAACCAGTAGTTCAGATACAGAATCACGCCGGGGAAAAAACCCGCCTCGCACAGACCGAGCAGGAAGCGCAACAGATAGAACATCGTCGCGGTCTCGACGTGCGCGGCGCGCGCAAGCGGTTCGACGAACGCGAGCGCCATCGAAACGAGCCCCCACGTGAACATGATCCGCGCAATCCAGAAGCGCGCGCCGTAGCGATGCAGGAACACGTTGCTGGGCACTTCGAAAATGAAATAGCCCCAGAAAAACACGCTCGCGCCGATCGCGTACATCGTGTCGGACAGGCCGAGATCGTCGAGCATCTGGAGCTTCGCGAAGCCCACGTTCACGCGGTCCAGATACGCAACCACGTAGCACAGCAGCAAAATCGGCAGCAGCCGGCGCACGACCTTGCGATAGGTCTTTTCTTCGAACTCGTCGAGCCGCGCGGCGGGCGCGGCGACTGCGGACGGTACAGCGGTCATTCGTCTCTCCATCAGCGTTTTTCGTAGGAAATGCCGTTGCGCGCCGGCATGCCTCCACGCACGCCGACGAACTCCGCCGATATAAGTTACCGGTAACATTTCTGGCTGTGGATGTTACGCGTGGCTTACCGTCCGAACAACTAAGGGATATCCCTGATCCGGGCCGGCAACGACTCGGCCACGCGCGCCATGTCTTTAATGGCGGTGTTGGCGACATTGCATAGCTGCAACCCTTCTTCCGTCAGCGTGACCTGCCGCGTGGTCCGATGAAACAGGAGCCCCCCAGCCGGTCTTCGAGCTGGCCGACCCGCGCGCTGACGGCCGACCGCGACGTGTAAGCATGCTCCGCGGCCCGGCGGAAACTGAGCGTTTCCGCCGCCGCGAGAAACGTAATGACGTTATTGAGGTTGAAGGTGAGCGCACGCACCGACGATTTCAGGCGTCGGCACACGCGTCAGAATTTCTGACGCATGCCGATCCGCACCAGAGCCTGGCGATTCGAACTGGACGGAGTAACGGTATTGATCGCCGCGACAGCCGGCGCACCGAGCGAGTTGGTACCGTTCGCGAGTTCATAGGCAGCGCTCGCATAGACGTCGAAGCGTTTCGACAGGAAGTAGTCGGCAATCACGCTGAACTGGCTATAGCGTTGCCCGCCATGTCCGCCGACGGCCGCACCGTTGGTGAACTGGTACGCGCCCGCGAACATCAGGTCCGGCAATACCATATAGCGGCCGTTGATTTCGACCGTATTGAACGCCGCGGTGCCTTCGTGGAAATGCATCGGGTTCGGCCCGCCGTTCGAACCGAGTCCGTTGAAGCGATAGTTGGTGTAGTTCAGGTTCACACCCGCGGTGCCGTTATCGTAGCCGGCGCCCAGGCCGGTGATCTTCAACGAATTGGCCGACGCAAAGCCGCTGAAGATCGGTGCCGAGAACAGCAGCACGCCGAGCGTTGTCGAGGTGCCGTCCCACAGCGACGTATTCGGGCGATTGTAGTTGCCATATGCGGCCGCGGCCTTGAACGGCCCGCGCGCGTAACGTACGCCGAGGCTGTAGGTGCTGTTGGTCGACACCGAACCCGGCTGCCCGCCGAGGCTGCCCATCACGGTGGCCGCGAAACCGCCGAGATCCGGCGTCGTGTACGACACGGAGTTGTTGATCCGGTACGAGCCGACCAGATCGTCGACGTCGCCGGGGTGTCCGCTCACCGAGCCGATGGTCGATTGCGCACTGCCGAACGGTCCGATGTAGGTCGTGATGGAGTCGTACATGCGGCCTGCCTTGAGCGCACCGAAGCGATCGCTCGCCAGGCCCACGAACGCCTGGCGGCCAAATAGCCGGTTGTTCTGCGACAACGCGCCGTTATTCGGATTAAAGCCGTTTTCGAGCGTGAAAATCGCCTTCAGCCCGTTGCCGAGATCCTCGGAGCCTTGCAAACCCCAGCGGCTCAACCCCGGCCCGCCGTCCAGCATCTGGATGTTGTGCTTGCCGCCCTGATTGCTCGTCACGCTCAACGTCGTGTCGATAAGGCCGTACAGCGTGACCGAACTCTGGGCGGCACAAACGGCCGGAATGCCGAAGGCGGCGACGCCGCACAGGATCATCTTTTTCATTGGATAGTCTCCAGTCTGGTTGTTGTTGCGCTGCGTTTTCAAATAGGTCGAGCGCGCGCGACAAGAAACCCGTCGCGGCGAGACGTGAATGCGAGAGGCGAGGAAATGCGCGTGGCCGCGCCGAGGCCGCCGCCGTGAGCGTGGCGCCGGACCGGCGTTAGCCCGAAGCGGTGCCGAATTGCCCATAGACCTCGCGCGGGTTCGTCACGAGGATCTGCGTGAGCGTGCCGGCGTCGTCGACCCATTCGCTGAGCAGATCGACGAGGTCGCCGTCGTTGGGCATGCCGCGGCCGTTCATGTTGACGTGCGGCCAGTCGCTGCCCCACAGCAAGCGTTGCGGAGCATGTGCAACCAGTGCGCGAGCGAGTGGCGTGACCGGTGCGTACGGATAGTCGCCGGACGTGCAGCGCATCGGGCCGGACAACTTGACCCAGACACGGCCGGTGTCGAGCATCTTCAGCAGCGCCTTGAACGCGGGCTGGGCGACGCCGCCTTCGGCCGGAATGCACGCGAAGTGGTCGAGCACGACCGGCACCGGCAGATCGAGCAACGCCTGCGATTTCTCCAGCAGATCGTCGGGACCGGGATAGAACTGCACGTGCCAGCCGAACTCCGCGACCAGCGCGGCGATGCGTGGCGACAGGCGCGGCAACGCGCCTTTGTGACTGGTTCCGACGAAACGCGCACCCCGCACGCCGAGCCGGTCGAGCCGTTCGACATGCGCGGCATCGGCGTCGTCCGGCAGCAGCGCGACGCCGCGAAAGCGCTCACCGAACCGTTCGAGCACATGTTCGAGATGCCGGCTGTTCTGGCCGTAGCCGCCGCCGCTCACGATCACCGCGCCGGCGAGCCCGAGGATGTCCTGCTGGGCGATCTGCGTTTCCGGCAGCGCGTCCGCGGCAACGTACTTGCTGTCGGGATGAAACGGATACTGCGCCGCGGGTCCGAACAGGTGAATGTGCGTATCGATCGAGCCGGCCGGCAGCCGCAGCTTCGGGCTTTTCGGATGCGGGTCCGGCGGTTGGGTCAGTGACGCAGGCATGGTCGCGCTCCTTCGGAAGGGTCAATTGGCGGTGATGTGGGCGCGCTGGACGACGTCGGCCCATTGCTTGAGCTCGGATGTGATCTGGCTCTGGAACGCGGCCGGCGTGCTGCCGACAGCCTCGACGCCGTACACGGCAAATTGCCTGAGCAGGTCCGGGCGCTTCAACGACTGCGCGATCGCGCGATCCAGCGTGTCGATTACCGGCGCGGGCGTGCCCTTCGGTGCGAGGAAGCCCATCCACAGCGTGGCTTCGTAGCCGGGCACGCCCGACTCGGCGATCGTCGGAACGTTCGGCAGCAGCGGCGAGCGTTGGGCGCTGGCAAGCGCGAGCGGCTTCAGGCGGCCGGCCTGGATCTGCGGCAGCGACGTGGCGATGGTGTCCATCTTGATCGCCACCTGGCCGCCGAGCAGATCGTTCATCGCGGGCGCCGCGCCTTTGTAGGGAATATGCGTGACCTTGATACCGAGCTTCTGCAGCAACAATTCCATCGTCACGTGAGGCAGCGTGCCGACCCCGGCCGAGCCATAGTTGAGCTGGCCAGGATGGGCCTTCGCATACGCGACGAAGCCCTTGAAGTCCGCATACGGTTGCTTCGAATTCGCGATCAGCAGCTCGGGAATCTGCGCGGCGAGCGAGATCGGCGCGAAGTCCCGTTCGGTATCGAACGGCAGGTTGTGGAGAATCGCCGGATTGATCGTATGGTTCGGCGTCGCGAACAGCAGCGTCAGGCCGTCGGGCTTCGCGCGCGCCACACGTTGCTCGGCGATGGTGCCGCCCGCGCCCGGCACGTTCTCGACGATCACGTGGGTTTTCAGTTCGGCGCCCATCTGCGCGGCCAGCAGGCGCGCAACGGAATCGACCGTGCCGCCGGCCGAAAACGGCACGATCAGCGTGATCGGCCGGTCGGGATAAGCGCTGTGCGCGGCGGGCGCGATGCAGCCGGCGAGAGCCGCCATCGCAACGCACGCGCGCCGCCGCAGATTAAGGGGGATTGTCATGATCGTCTCCGTTGGGGATTCCGTCTATCCCGATTCATTAGTAGGGCGAGACGATAAAGCGCGCTGGCGTGGCCGGCAAATGATTGATTTTCACGGTCCCATGAATTGCTTGAGACGAGCCGGCGGCGCGCCGGGAGTGTGAAAAAAAGGAATCGCCACAGCAAAACAATTCATTTGATACGGTAGGGGCCCCTATTTAGACTTGCTGCGGACCGACGTTCGGGCAGCGTCGCACCACTCGCCTGCCCGGCGCACAAAAGCGGCCAACCATGGAGACAGAAAGATGATTTTTCAACTTGCCGGATCACCGCTGCGCGTTGCGCGCCGCCTGCTGGCGTCGTATGTCCTCGCCACTGGCGCCGCCGGCTTGTGCGCCGCTCCGGCGGCCGCGGAGTCGAAATATCCGTCACAGCCGATTCGGGTAGTGGTGCCGTTCGGCGTCGGCGGACTCGCCGACATCACGATGCGCATCGTCGCGAAAGAACTGAACCAGCGTTTCGGCGACAACATCGTCATCGACAACCGGCCGGGCGCCGGCGGCATCGCCGCGGCCAACGCAGTGCTCGGCGCGGCACACGACGGCTATACGGTCGCACTGTTCGCCAACGGCACCGCGATTGCCGGCTCGCTGATCAAGCTGCCGTTCGATCCGGAAAAAGATTTCAAACCGGTTTCGCGGATCGCCTATTTCGACCTGCTGGTGCTGGCCAAAGGCGGCGGCAAACTGAATACGCTGCACGACGTGCTCGCTGCCGCCGCCAAACGGCAGATCACGATGGGTGCGATCAACCCCGGCAGCACGCAGAACCTTTCCACCGAACTCTTCAAATCCACCGCGAAGCTCAATGCGGTGGTGGTGCCGTATCGCAATACCGGTGACGTGATCTCGGGACTGGTGCGCGGCGATATCGACATCGGCTTCGAATCGTACGCGGCGGTTAAAGGGTCGCTCGCGGCGGGGCAGGTCCGCGCGCTCGCCACCACCGGCTCGAAACGCACCGCTTGGCTGCCGGATGTGCCGACCGTGGCCGAAGCCGGCGTGCCGAACTACGAAGTCACCGGCTGGAATGCGCTGTACGTCGCGAACGGTACGCCGCAAGCGGCGATCGACACACTGAATCGTCAGCTTGGCGAAGTGTTGTCGTCGCCGTCGCTGCGCGCGCAACTACATGCGCTCGGCACCGAGCCGATGGGCAGCACCCCCGCCGAGATGGCGAAGATTTTTCACGACGATGCAGTGAAGTGGCACGCTGTCATCGAGCGTGCCGGCATCAAACCTCAATGAACAAAGGATTAATGTGCAAGCGAATCTGGTGGATAACGACCCGCTGATCATCGATACGCACGTGCATGTCTTCGAACGAAGCATGCCGCTCGTCAGCAACCCCCGTCATGCGCCGACTTACGATTTCCCGACCGCGCAGTTGCTGGCCGTGATGGACAGCAACGGCATACGGCAAGCGGTGGTCGCCGCCGCGAGCCCGTGGGGCGACTACAACGACTATGTGATCGCCGCCGTGCGCGCTCATTCGAGGCTACGCGGCACCGTGATCCTCGAGCCGGGCGTCGAGCGCGTCGTGCTCGACGAGATGGACCGGGCCGGCATCGTCGGCGTGCGCCTGCCGTTCATCAGCATGAGCACCCTGCCCGATCTGACTACATGGGAGTACCGCAAGCTGCTGCGCCGGCTCGTCGATCTCGACTGGCACGTGCATCTACATCTCGACGGTCCGCGGTTGCCCCAGGTGCTGCCACTGCTCGAACGCTCGGGCGTGAAGATCGTGATCGATCATATCGGCCGGCCCGATCCACACACCGGCATCGACAGCGAAGGCTTCAAGGCGATGGTGCGTTCGGTGGAAAAGGGCCGCACCTGGGTCAAGCTGTCGGGCGCGTACCGGCTCGGCGCGAATGCGCGCGCATGCGCGCAGGAGCTTTACCGCCGGGTCGGGGACGACAAACTCGTGTGGGCAAGCGACTGCCCGTTCGTCGGCGCCGAAGGCCAATTCGAATACGCCGAAACCATCGAGTGGCTGCGCGACACGATCACCGACCCGGTGTCGCAGCGCAAGATCTTTGGCGAGAACGCGCAGGCGTTCTATTTCTCGTGAACGCGATGAACGGCAGCCAGGGAGATTCGCATGGATGACCTGATCAGGCGTGCCGGCAAAGACCGGCTTGGCGGGGCATTGATGATGCTGGTCGGCGCGGGCGCCGCGCAGCAAGGCATCACCTATTCATTGGGCACGCTCGCCGCGCCCGGGCCGGGTCTCTTTCCCGGCGCGCTCGGTGTATTGCTGATGCTGATCGGACTAGCCATCGCGGTGACCGGCAAACGCGCTCGCGCAGCGCCGCCGGCCGCGGCGAGCGAGCCCGCGCCGCGGGCCGAATGGCGGGGCTGGTTCTGCATCGTGCTGAGCATCGTCGCGTTCATCGTGCTCGGCAGTCACGGCGGTCTCGTGCCGGCGAGTTTCGCGGCCGCCTTCATCGCGGCGCTCGGCGACCGTGACAATACGCTGCTCGATGCATGCATGCTCGGTATGGCAATGACGATCGTATCGGTAGTGGTGTTCTGGTGGCTGCTGCAATTGCAGCTACCGTTGTTTCAGTGGAGTTGACTCAATGATTGCGCAATCGATTCTCGATTTATTGCAAGGCTTCGGCGTTGCGCTAGAGCCTCACAATCTGATGTGGTCGTTCGTCGGCGTGCTGATCGGTAATCTGATCGGCGTGTTGCCCGGCATGGGTGCGCTATCCGCAATTTCGATGCTGCTGCCGCTGACCTACACGATGCATGCGGTGCCGGCGATCCTGATGCTCGCCGGCATCTTCTACGGTTCGCAATACGGTGGCGCGATCGGCGCGATTCTGCTCAATCTGCCGTGCCACCCGCCTCACGCGGTAACCTGTCTCGACGGTTATCCGATGACGCGTCAAGGCAAGGGCGGCACCGCGCTCGGCATTACGATGATCGCGTCGTTCTTCGCGGCATCGGTCGGCATCATCGTGATGATTTTCGCTTCGCCGCTGCTGGTGAAAATCGCCTTCAAGTTCGGTCCGCCGGAAATATTCTCGATCATGCTGCTCGGTTTGCTGGCGGGCGGCACGATGTCGCGCGGCTCGCCGCTCAAGGGCATCGCAATGACGATTTTCGGGCTGCTGGTCGGCGGTGTCGGCACTGACGTGAACAGCGGCCTGATGCGCTTCACGTTCGGCATGCCGGATCTGTCGGATGGCATCGAGCTGGTCGCGCTGGCGCTCGGCTTCTATGGCGTCACCGAATTTCTGCGCAACGTGAACCGGATGCACACGGTGGGCGACAGCGCGACGCTGCGCATGCGCGACATGCGCCCCAGCAGCAAGGAACTGAAGCAGGCGTTCTGGCCGATGGTGCGCGGCACCGCGGTCGGCACGCTGTTCGGCGCGATGCCGGGCACCGGCCCGACCATCACGACGTTTATCGCCTACGCGCTCGAACGGCGTCTGTCGAAGAATCCGGAGCGTTTCGGCCAGGGTGCGCTGGAGGGAGTCGCAAGTCCGGAAGCCGCGTCGCACTCGAAAACCCAGGTCGACTTCATTCCGACCATGAGTCTGGGTATTCCCGGCGACGCGGTCATGGCGCTGATTCTCGGTGCGCTGCTGATTCACGGCATTCAGCCGGGTCCGCAACTGATTACCGAACACGAAGATCTGTTCTGGGGGCTGATAGCGAGCTTCTGGATCGGCAATGTGCTGCTGGTGTTGCTGAACGTGCCGATGATCGGCGTATGGGTGAAGCTCTTGCGCGTGCCCTATCGTTATCTGTTTCCGTCCGCGCTGTTTTTTATTTGCGTCGGTGTGTACAGCACGAACAACAGCCTGTTCCAGGTCGGTGAAGTGGTGGTATTCGGGCTGATCGGCGCGCTGCTTGTCGCACTCGAATTTCCGGTGTCGCCGATTCTGCTCGGCTATGTGCTGGGACCGATGGTCGAGGAAAACTTCCGGCGCGCGATGCTGCTCTCGCGGGGCAGCCTGACGATCTTTACCGATCGCCCGATCGCACTCGGCTTTCTGATCGTCTGCGCGTTGCTGATCGTCGGGCAACTCTTCTTCGCGTTGCGCGGCTGGATGCGCAGGCGCGATGTGGAGCGCAACCGGCTCTTGCCGGCGGAAGCGGTATCGGTAGCCGACGACTGAGCGTGAAGAACCGCCGCGGCTGTTTGCGAGCGAGGCGACGCACGCTGCGCGCCGCTAAGGCCTCAAGATCGGCGTGACCGGCGGCGAGCGACTATACGCGCGCGTCCTCGGGTCTGGCCAATGGCGGCAGCGACGCGTCGAATGCGGTCAGACGGTTGCCGATATCCTCGACGATCATGTCGCGCAGCGTGGCTACCGCCGGCACCAGCAGGGTTTCCGGCCGCATCACGGTGGCGAGACAGCGCGTGATCTGCGGCTCCACGAGCGGCAGCGCCACCACGCCAGGGTAGCAGCTAGCCGCGAGACAGGGCACCACCGTCAGCCCCAGCCCGGCGCGCACGAAATCGATCGCGGCCCCGGTGTGCTGGGTCTCATATCCCCAGCGGAACTGCATACGGCGATTACCCAGCGCGTCGTCGATCGTCGTGCTGTTGCCGGAGTGCAGACTGATGCGGATCAGCGTTTCGTCGATCAGATCCTCCCAGCGCACGACACCGCGCTCGAGCAACCGATGGCCAAGCGGGCAAACCAGCGCGAATGGTTCCTGCGCGAATCGCTCTATGGTGAGGTTCAAGCGGGTCGGTGAATTGACCGATATGCCGAATGCCGCCGATTCGGAATCTACCAGTTCGGCAATTTCGGCAATCGAATTGTCGAACATACGCACGGCGATCTCGGGATGGACGGTCGCGAACCGCTTCAGCACATTCGGTATATGCGATGCGGCCAGCGTCGGCAGACACGCGAACGTCAGCCATTGCGGCGCGCTGCTGCGATGCTGCCGCAGCGTATCGTACGAATTTTCGAGTTCACGGATCGCGCCGCGCACGCGCGGCAACAATGCGCGCCCTGCGTCGGTCAACGTGAGTTCGCGTGTCGTGCGCGCGATCAGGCGCACGCCGAGCCCTTCTTCGAGCTTGCGGATACGATGACTGATGGCAGTTTGCGACAGATTGAGTTGCACGGCGGCGGGCTGGAAGCCGCCGCATTCGACAATGCTCAAAAAAGCCTGCATGCCGAGGAAGTCGATTTGCATCCGGCGATGGTAGCCGCAAGCGGTTGATCCCGCAATTCTGGCTTGCCCGAGGAGCGCCGTGCATTCGCGCGCGCTCGAACCTGCGTCCGACAAGGCCGGCGCGGGAGTCCGCGCGGTTGGAGCTGCCGGAGCCGCCACCCCACGTGCACATGCACCTGCGCCAGCGCCAGCGACTTCACCCTATCCTCGATCACCTTCTGTACGCCTCGATGATCGGCATGCCCGCGATCGGCGATTTCGGATCGTTCTTCGCGGCCGGATTTACGACGTCGTTCGCGCCGCGCGCCAGCTTCCGACCACTAAAGTCCGGGTTTCCGCTCAAATCGTCACCCATTCTCTTTCGATCCATAGCCCGCTGGTCGCCCCATCTGTGCCCATCATTTCATAGCGCAAACATGCGAAATCCGTCTCGTGGCATGTTCAGTCAACAGCTTGACCGGATCCGCCGCGCTTCTTCGGCACCGGGCTTAAGCGACTACACTCCGATTGGCCTTTCGAGGGGCGCGTCTCTCCGACACCCCAAACCCCCTCGATTTTTAACCTGCCGCTCCGTCGGAGCGGCAGGCTCTTTTTTTCCCCATCCTAACCAGGCGTTAGTCGCACGGCCAACTGGAATACTGAGAAACGGAGTGCTCATGAGCGAAGAAGTGACCTATGTCTTCGAGTACACCGCCGGCTTCGGCACTTACCGCACTAGCGGAAAAAGCGCCGCTCAATACCTTCCCCTCACCGGCGATAATGTGACCATGAAGGTCGACGAACTGGGATTCGATGGTGTTCTGAAAGTGAAATCACGACTTTTCGAGTACGATAAAACAGGACTTTTGACGGTCAGAATACAGTTGTCTCACACCATTTCCTAAGATTGCCATTCGGCTATTGGGCGAAAATTATATTCGACCGCAACCACAACTAACATACGATAGATTTATATCGATTTTTCGCATAAAAATAAATTTCAGAAAGAATAAATTATCCCGACCGATCAGAATTACTCGCCTGCCTGCTAAATCCTCGAGCATCGTCGAATTAATGCTTCTTCGCCCACGGCGCAGCGGCGATTTGGTGATTTTGGCCAACACCCTGGCAAATTCGGCCAGCAATTGATGCGTTGCAGCAGCCTTATGTAGCATTCGTTCAACAATAAATAACGGCCTAGAGACAGCCGGCGAGCCACTCATTACCGGGGAAGTACGATGGAGATTCTTTGCAACGGGAAGCATAAGAATGTACCTCAAGCATCCGCTTTACCAGAAACTCCCTCCATCAAGCACATCGCCATAGCATTGTTTAATGGATTCGCTTTGCCAGACGTGGCGTCGGTCATTGAAATATTCCAGTCGGCGAATGCGCTGAACGACGCGGACGCGTCGCGTCGGACGCGCTATGAGGTATCGCTGTTGTCGGCTTCCGGCGGACGTGTCGCCAGTTCATCCTCGGTATTCGTATGGACCGAAAGCGTCGAATCACATGCACGCGACGATCACTTTCACGCGCTATTCATCGCCGGCGGCGCCGGGGCCATGCATACATTCCCCGACGCCCGTCTGATCGTCTGGCTTCAATCCGCGCTTCCAAAGAGCGGCATTGTCTATCCGATCGCGGAGGGACGCCTTCTGCTCGAAGCATCGGGCTACCCAGGCGTCAACGGCGCCCGCACTGACGACGGCGGCGCGGCAAGTTCATTTCCGATGCGCCGCTTTGCCGACTGGCCCAATCCGCTGCGCACCGCATTGCGCATCGTCGGCGACGATCTCGGGCTGGAAACCGCACAACAGGTTGCCGACTGGGTCGCGCCGCAGGGTGGCAAGCAGGCCGGCACGATGTTGCGCACCAGAACCGCATCGCATGTCAGCGACAAAATTCAGGCCTCCGCGCAGTGGCTGGCGGCGAACTGCGCCCGCGCGATTTCGATCGACGACGCCGCACAGATCGTCGCGATGAGTGAACGGAATTTCTTGCGGCGCTTCAAGAACGAGATGGGTGTGACGCCGTCGGAATACCTGCTTCATTCGCGGCTCGATATGAGCTGCCGCCTTCTCGCCAGGACGAGTCTGCCGGTCGAAAAGATCGCCCGCCGCTGCGGCATCGGCAGCGGCGGGCGGCTTGCCAAACTGTTCCGCAAGCATCTGCTCACCACGCCGACCGAGTACCGGATCAGTAACCAGGAGTCGCGGGCAATCGTCGAATGATCACGCGCGACGTTCAAATCGTTCATCCAGAGTTTGAGCGAGCGCGTCCCACCAGTGGGGCCGCGCAATGCCGTAGCGCGCGTCGAAACGATCGTTGTTGAGCGCCGAATTGCGTGGCCGGGCCGCCCGCGTGGGAAACGCTTCGCCAGCCACGGCCTGGATCTGTTTGACACGAACCCGGCCGGACGGCGCGAGATTGCGAGCATAGTCGACGATCGCACACGCATAGCCGTGCCAACTCGTTACGCCGTGCGTGGTTAAATGAAACAGTCCGCTTCTGAAACACCCTTCCCGACGTTCGCGCATCGCTTGCGACATTGCATGAGCGGTGGAATTGGCCAGCATCCTTGCCGGCGTCGGAGCACCTACCTGATCGTCGACGACCTTCAGCAGTTCGCGCTGTTGCGCGAGGCTCAGCATCGTCAGCATGAAGTTGGCGCCGCGCGCTGCGTAAACCCATGCAGTCCGGAAGATCACATGATCACATCCGGACGCAATGATCGCCAGTTCGCCGTCGCGCCTGGTCGCGCCGTACACGTTCAGCGGTGAGGTCTCGCAATCTTCCGAATAAGGCTCGGTCGCGTTTCCGTCGAATACGTAATTGGTCGAGAAGTGAATGAGCAATGCGCCGGCTCTCTTCGCGGCGCGAGCCATTACATCGACTGACTCGGTATTGACGAGCCGCGCGGTGACGGGATCGTCTTCCGCCTCATCCACTGCCGTGTAGGCCGCGGCGTTGACAATCACATCCGGGCCGTAGAACCTCAGCAGGCCGTCGAGCAGCACGGGCTTGCTGAGATCCGCGATCTCCCGGTCCCACCGAATTACTTCTCCCAACGGCGCAAGCGCACGTACCAGCTCCCAACCGAGCTGTCCGCGCACACCCGTGATCGCGATTCTCATCGGTCAACCTCAGCCTCGTTAAAGCGGCTACCCGCGGCATCTTTCGATGCGGCCGGCAGATCGCCGCTGGACTCCCACTCGACAGCGACATTCGACAAAACGACGAAGCCCTGTGCTGGCGGCGGACAATCACACATCGGCTTGTCGTAACTGGAGATGACTGCGTGATCGGGTACAGCCGCGCACAGGTTGCGCCCGCGAGAACATTGCTCTTTCCGCTTTCGCCCATCGTTCGGCTATTTCCCATCGAGAAGAGCGCAGATGAAATGCACGACTTCGACATCGGTCTGTGCTTGCCGGTATAGCTCGGCTTATCGAAAAGTTTGCGCCGATAAAGCCGGCGCCCCACGTTACCAGCATCGTTGTTGTTCTCCTGATTCGCGACGCCTATGCTCTGCATCGTAAAGGGATGACTCTTTTGTCGACGGCCATATTTTTGGTACATTCGGACATCCGCGATCTGCCCGCGGACGCGCGTTTAATAATGGACACGATCCATGCGTATCACCCGCCACGTGGCCAGGTTCCATATGAACCGTATTGCTGCGAGTCACGGCCAATCGATGCTTTGGATGTTTTGACTGATTCCGCCAATAGCTTGCCTTTGAACGCAATACATCGCACCGCCGCCAATTGAGGACGTACAGTGCTTTTCACCTCGGACCATTTGGGGAATCGCTGGAAGCCACACTTTCCTTCAAATGTCTCTCGGCCAGCCAGCTTGCCTCGGCTGGCTTTTTTTTCGATGAATAGCGTCCGCAGGCAACGCTCCGTAATAGACGAACAGACGAATAGACGGACAATCAACGCCTTGCCTTTCGAGGAAATCATGCAACTGCCGAACGTCGACAATTTCATCAAGGACCGGCAGCACGGTGTCACCTACAACGTGTGTGCGTACCGAAAGCTATCCCAGGACGAGATGACGCGCGCGGTGCAAATCTTTATTCAGCAGCAGGAAGGACGGAAGCCCACGCGAGGAGCCGTGGTCAAGATATTCTCGCTGGCCGGTTTCGACGATGTTTGACCGGCCGACCCGGTCTCTCGCGGTGCGCCTATTTCAGAATCGACAGTAGCTCGGCCATGCTAATGCCGGGCAATTGCTTGGCGAGCATGTCCCAAAATATCAGATCGCGCATCGCGTCCGCATCTTCGATCGTATTCCATACGCGCGCACCGACTATGGAGTCGGCGGTCTCCCGTGCGGCACTAACGATTGTCCGAATTTCGTGTATATGCATGAACGCGTTAACGGCCAAACCCCGTGGTTATTTAGCCTGCGCAATCGTTTGCCGGAGATACGAGGAACCCGGGGGAAATCAACTCTGAAAGCCGGCCATGGTAATAAAGCGGCACTCGAGCCGCGGCAAACCAAAGAGTTTTTCGATCCACGATGACCTCTACCACCGCCCCTGCCGCCGGCAAACCGCGATCGCGATCGCGCGACGAACGGCGGATCGTCGTCCAGGCGTCGGTTGGCGTTCTGCCGGCTCCAGCCATAGTATGCGCCGGCATACAACCACTCCGAACGATCGTTCTGCGTATTGTATTGGGTGCATGTTTTATTTATATTTAATTTTTTTGAAAAATTCGCAATTTTTTTCACATACATTGCAAATAGCCTTACGAATTCTCACCTAAAGCCGGAATTTCCAATCCCATGTCGCCAGCAGTCAATATCTTGGACAAATCGGACATGCAATAATGACACCCGATTCATATAGATAGCATGAGTAAAAGAGAAGAAACATAGAGTCCAGGGAAGGGATTTTTGAAGGCCAAAATATTCCGGGGAAAAACAAATGGAGTTGGTAGATGCTCCGCCGCACGGCTCGCGGCAAGGTGCCGTGCGGACGCAAACAAATGAGATAACACGCATCGACATAGCGTTGTTCAATGGATTTGCCTTGCCGAAAGTCGCGACAATTATTGAAATTTTCCAGAAGGCGAACGCGGTGGGCGTTTCGCAGCAATCGCCACGCGCACTCTACGACGTCTCACTCCTGTCCGCTTCGGGCGGCCGTATCGCCAGCTCATCGTCGGTATTTGTCTGGACCGAAAGCGTCGAAACGCACCACGTCACGGGCGAGCGGCATCTGCTGTTTATCGCAGGCGGCGCCGGCGCACCCCATGCATGCCGCGACGAACGTCTGAGCAGTTGGCTGCGCCGCAGGCACCCGCTGAGCGAAATCGTTCTTCCGATCGCCGAAGGACGGCTGCTGCTGGAAGCAGCCAGGCTCCCGAGCCGCTACTGCCCGCTGCTGTACGACGACTATGACGGTCGTGAATATCACAAGATCCGGCCGCTGAGCGAAGCACCCTCGGAGGTTGAGACGGCACTGCGCGTCGTTGAAGATGATATGGGCCCGGACGTGGCGCGGCATGTCGCGAGTTCGGTCGCGCCTCAGCAAAATGTGCCGTTCGACACGGCTATTTCGCGCGGGGCAGCGTCCCGGATCAGCGAACCGATCATGGCGTCAGCGCGCTGGCTGGAATCGAATGTCGATCGTCCGGTTTCCATCGATGCGGCTGCGCAGGTCGCGGCCATGAGCGAGCGCAATTTCCTGCGGCGTTTCAAGAGCGAGATCGGCATGACGCCTTCCGATTATCTGCTACGCGCCCGTCTTAACATGAGTTGCCGGATGCTCGTCGAATCGCGCTTGCCGGTCGACAAGATCGCGCGCCGCTGCGGTATCGGCAGTGGCGGACAGTTGGCCAAGCTATTCCGGAAATATCTGGCGACGACACCGACCGATTACAGAATGGGCAAGGGGGTGCCTTTGGCGGAAAACTCCTGAGTAGGCTTGAACAGAGGCGGGGCCGGCTCATTCGACGAATGCCCTATTCCATCTACGATGCTTCGACCCGACTATGCCGACAGTTGCTGTCGGCAATACCCGGCGGGCTGTTTGCGCTTCACCACGAGTTTGCGCAATCTCAAGCAGCGGCGCGATGTCTCGCTCGTGCAGTGGATTCCGAGATCCACGGCGGTGCACATCAACCGATGTATCACGCGCGCCCCGGCGCCGCTTCGGATTTGAATTGACAGATCACATTCGAGCTATCCGCGAGCGCCTCGATTTCAGTCGGCGTCAGTGACCAAATTCGCGTCGCCATCGAATCGGAGATGCCGAGCGCCCGTTTCGCTTCCTCCCAATCTTTTGCGAGCATCCGCTGCGCAAACAGCAAATACGACTGATTGAACTCAGCAATTGCCTGCAAGCTATCTTTCTTTTCAGTCATTCGGGTCGGCTGTGCATGAAGGTTGAAGTATTAGTTCCGCGAGTCGCGCCGCGAGAAAAAATCTTTATCAATCTTATCGATAAAATTTCTCCGGCTTCGCCAAAACATTGATGCGTTCCGCCACACACCCGATATCGTTCTCGCCTTCGCGAATATTGGCATGGGAATGCCAACATCGTGACCGCCTCACTCCGGAACATTGCTGTATGGTTCCGTCATTTGATAAGCGTGAGCCGACAACGATCTAGCCGGATCGGTTACCTCGGGTTCATACTTGTCCGGTCTTTCCTTTCCCGCCGAATTCTTGAAATATTAGTTAACTCCTTGCCTTGGCGTTCGGGCAGACCGTTTTTTGCCGCTGCTCTGGTCACGAAATTCCGATAAAGCTCATTGTTCATCCCACGCGCGAGACTCAACTCCTATGCTTAAAGTAACGAAAGCCGTTTTTCCGGTTGCGGGGCTCGGTACCCGCTTCCTGCCTGCAACGAAAGCAAGCCCGAAAGAAATGCTGCCGGTCGTCGATAAGCCGCTAATCCAGTATGCGGTCGAAGAAGCAATCGCGGCCGGGATCACCGAGATGATCTTCGTGACGGGACGTAGCAAGCGGGCCATCGAGGATCATTTCGACAAGTCGTACGAGATAGAGGCTGAACTGGAAGCGCGCGGTAAAGAAAAACTGCTGTCACTGGTGCGCAATATCAAACCGAGCCATGTGGATTGTTTTTACGTTCGTCAGGCCGAAGCGTTAGGTCTTGGGCATGCGGTGCTGTGCGCGGAAAAGCTCGTGGGCGACAGCCCGTTCGCCGTGGTGCTGGCCGACGATCTGCTCGACGGCAGAACGCCGGTGTTGCGGCAGATGATCGATGTCTTCGACCATTACCATACCTCGGTGCTGGGCGTCGAGGAGATTGCCCCGGAGCAGTCCAGGTCATATGGCGTGATCGACGGCAAACAGTGGGAAGAGAATATTTTCAAGCTGTCCGGCATCATCGAAAAGCCGGCCCCCGCTGACGCGCCGTCGCACTTCGGTGTGGTTGGCCGCTATGTACTCAAGCCGAGAATCTTCGAGCATCTGCGCGCGTTGCGGCCGGGCAGCGGCGGCGAGTTACAACTGACGGACGCTATCCAGTCGCTGCTCAACGACGAACAGGTGCTGGCCTATCGGTATGACGGCACGCGTTTCGATTGCGGCAGCAAGCTCGGCTACCTGAAAGCGACCGTGGAGTTTGCGCTGCGCCACCCGGAGTTGTCGTCGGACTTCAACGACTATCTGAACAGTCGCATGACAGCGTTGCAGCTTTAATCAAGCGGTGCGAGCGACGCTACTACGAGCCCGCGACGGCGGTAGCCTCGCTCATGTCAGAGACAAAGCCGGTGCCGCCCCGCGGCATCTACCCCGTTGCAGGGGCGCACCAAGCGCGCCCGCTTGCGGCTAGGGGTGCGCAATGCGTTCGACAAACTGCGTGAACTGGTCGAGATGCCATTTGGCGTTCGCATATTTTCGCTCAGTGCCGCGATGCGAAAGCAGCGCCGTGACGTGTTCGACGCAAACGTCCTCATCCGGCTGCGTGTCCTGCGGACCGGGCAACGCATTGTCCAATAAAAATTCGGCGCACTTGCGCTGATAGCAAAACAGAAGTATCGGCACGTCGTACACGAAGCTGACGATCGCGCCGTGCAGCTTCGAGGTCACCACGCACGTCGCGGCCGACAGCACATCGATCACCTCGGTAATCGAATCGCCGTATTGAAAACGGCTCACCGCTACGTTCGATGGCACGAACAGGCGGGCGATGTCGCCGGTGACCGCGACGCTCTCGTCGTCCAGCGAGACAAACAGTATTTCGTCGACCAGACGCTGGCTGTCGACCGCGGCCAGCACCGCCAGCACCGCATCGGTGTACTGTCGCAAATGGATCGACACGACCAGCGTGCGCAACTCGCACTGCCTGCGCCTGGGCATGTAGAGTGCCGGCAGCGCAAAAGCCAGGTCCTTTAGATTGGCCGGCGCCTGGCCGGTCGCGTCGGCGACTGCGCGCACCGAAGCCTGGTCGCGAACCGCAATGCACGATATCGCCTGAAGCACCGCTGCAAAGCCGTCGCGCCGCTCCGTGGTCGCAAACGGTCCGACCGAGACGCCGAGCGCGCCGACTCGCCGGTTCAGGCGTCGTCCCACGCTAACGACCAGCCTGGCGAAAGGCAGCGACGCGTTGGCGCCGAACAGCGAACCGCCGCCGAACATCAGGACCTGCGCGCGCATCATCGCCGCCACGTAGGTCACCGTGCGCGCCGCCGCGCCCAATGCACCAGGACGTGTCCACAACGCCCTTGCAACCGGCAGATGAAACGGCTGCGTCAATTCCCGGGCCGCCGAAGCACCGACGATCAGCGAAACCGTGTTCGGCACCCGGAGCGAAATCGATTGCAGCAGATAGCCGAACAGATCGTCGCCGAAATTGTTCCTCCCATAGAAGCCGAAGAACGCAATGCGTTTGTTGCGGCGCGCGGCGGCGCGTCGTCGCGGCCTAAGACCGGCGTACGGCAGCCGCGTAACTGGAGTCGGCACGTCGGCCTCGGGGGTATGCATCTTAGAGCCTCCTGGAAAGCTGTGTGCGAATTGGCCGTCGAGCGGCGCCTCTCATCGGCGTGAGCAGACGCCGATACACTTCGACGTACGAGCGGAACAGTTGCTTGTCGCCGAACCGTGCGTGGGCGTACGCACTCGCGGCCGCGCCCATGCGCCGGCGCAGCGGCGCGTCGTCGATCAGTTGGCGGGTGTAGCGCTCGAGTTCGTCATCGTCGTTGGCCAGAAAGCCGGTCACGCCGTGCACGATCACGTCGCGATTGCCGACGATGCGGCTCGCTACCGCCGGCAGTCCCGCCGCTTGCGCTTCGATAAGCGCGATCGGCATGCCTTCCCACAGCGAGGGCAACACGAAGATGTCGCATTGCAGAAGCCGGCTGCGAAGCTCCGCAGCCGGAATCCAGCCGCTCATCTGCACCGTGCCGCGATCGATCCAGCGCTCGACCGCGTCCGATTCGCCGTCGCCAAACCATCTGAAGCACGCGTTCCGGCTGGCCGACAGATGTTGCGCAAGACGGGTGAAGCGCCATGGCGCCTTCTGGTACGTCACTCGTGCCGAGGTACAGACGACGACCTCGGCGTCTCCCCGCTGACGGCCATCGGCATGAAATTCGTCGAGCCGCACCGCATTCTCGACGAGGCTCGTGCGTTCCGCGTCCAGCAGCAGCATGCGCGCATAGCGCAGCTCGCTTTTCGAACATGCGACGATATGACCGCCGGCCGCGTGCAGCATCCGCTCGATCAGCAGGTAGAGCCTGATTTTCAGCGGGGAGATATCTTCCTTGAGAAATGCAAAGCCGTGCGGCGAATAGATCGTGCGCGCGGTGATGCCGAGCAGGCGCGCGGCGATCCGGCCCACCGCCGCGGCCTTCGACGAATGCAGATGCAGAATATCGGGGCGCTCGCGCAACAGCGCGGCGAGCAGCCGGAATACGCTGTACACGTCATGGACGCCGATGTTCGTGCGTATGTCGAGGGTCTCGCGGCGCACCCTCGGATCGAATAGTTCGTTTAGCTTCGCATCCGGCGGCGTGTCCTGCCGGATCGAATGCACCACCACGATCTCGTCGCCGGCGGCTGCCTGGCGGTTCGCCAGCAGCGCGACGCAGTGCAGTACGCCGCCGCCGAGTGCTTCCGTGACATGTAGGATCTTCTGCCGCATGATCGTCACCCAAGTTCCTGAATAGAGGGAGCGGCCTGATACGGCAGGAACGGCGACTGTCCGTGCCCTTCCTCGTCGCTCATGTTGTGAATACGTCCGGCCAGCGCGATCAGTCCGATCACGAACAAGGACATCGCCAGATCGGCACGCATGCGGCCGCGCGGCGGCGCGAATTGGCGGCATAACATGACCAGCATCAGGTTCACGAGAATCAGCTGAAACCGGATGCCGGCATATGTCACCTGGGTCATTGCGTACAGCACCACTGCCAGCCCGGCGCAGATCGCCCAGCCGATCGGCGGAATCGCGAATTGCCGCCGGTAGCGGATCATCACGCCTAGCATCAACAGCTGGATCAGCAGGAACAACAGGCCGGACGATGCATTGGGCGCCGCGATGCCGTTGTAGAGATTGGCCTTGTCGGCGAAGTAGTCCGGCATCAGCAGCGACGCGCCGATCACGGTGATCGAGACGCCGGCAAGCAGCAGCGTATGGCCGCGCCGGGTGGTCGCGACGAACAGCAGAAACAGCAGCGCGGAAGAAAAATGCATGCCGGTGCCGATAAGCGCATAGATGACATAGCGCAGCGGCTTGCGGTGCGGTGGCACGCGTGTCGCGATGAGGAAGATCGCCGACGCGAGACCGAAGCGCATCACGTTCATCGTCAGCTCGTAGAACATACCGGGCACCAGAATCAGACCGCCAAACCAGACGCCGTAGCGGCTGTGCGCAATCGACCACAGCAACAGCAGCGCGGTCGTCGTCGAAATGCCGTTGACGACGAAGCGCGGGTCCGGATAGATCGACCATAGCAACTGCGCATACGCGTTGAAGAGCGGCTCGGCGCCATAGCCGTTGCCCTGGGAAAGATCCATGAACGCCTGGTAATAAGCGGCGGTGTCGGTGCCGCTATGGCCGCGCAGCGCGGCGAGCGCGACCATCGGCATCGCGCACGTCAGGATGACGGCCGGATTCGTGCCGCCATAGGCAATGCACAGTGCGGCGCCGAAGTAGAAGACCAGTAGAGGAACGAGGTAGTAGCTCATGCCGCATTCCCGGTCGGTTGCGGCATTGTCCGGATGGCTCGTGTGCCGTTCACGTGAACCTCCGCGATACGACACAGCGCCGAAAATACTTGGCCGCGCTCAGCAGCGAAAAGCACAGCCATTCGGCGCGGCTGATGAGCCTGCGTCTGCGGAAATGCCGATAGTTATCCTGCTCGCCCTTCTGGATCTTCCAAAGCTGCGCGCTGAGGCCGGTACGCGCGCCGAACTGCGCCTTGTAGATATACGACAGCGGCCGCGGGAACAGATAGGCGTCACCCCGATCCATCAGCACGACTTCGAGGAGCATGAAATAGTCTTCCGCATGCCGTTTCGATTCGTCGAAACGCGCGCCGACATCGGCGCGCATCAAAATGCTCGACGGCGTGAAGCGATTCGAGAACAGGATGCGTCGACGCGACACCCGGCGCGGCGCGGCGGCGGGCGGCAGCGGTTGCGCGTCGAAGGCCGCGCCGGCTTCGAGGTGCGCGACCGGATGACCGGTGATCGCCGCTTCGGGGTGCGCGCACATCCAGCCGTACTGGATCTCGAGCTTGGCCGGATGCCAGCTGTCGTCGGCATCGAGAAACGCGATGTAGGGCTGCCGCGCCACCGCCCACGCGGCATTGCGCGCGGCGCCGGGGCCGGCGTTACGAGGCTGTGGCAGCACGCGAAGCCAGCCGGCCGGATAGGTCTGTGCGAGTTCGCCGAGGAGTTCTCGCGTGCCGTCCGTGCTGCAGTCATCGACGACGATCAATTCCGCGGGACGGCAGACTTGCCGATATACCGACTCGACCGCCCGGCCAATCGTCGCGCGGCAATTGAAGCAGGGGATGATCACGCTGACTGGAACCGGCCCGGCGGTTGCGGCGGCTTGGGCAACTTTGGCCGGGTCAGCGGTTGCCGCGGCGGAGGGCGAGAGCTGACCGATACCGGGCTCGACGCCATCCGCCCGCGCGCGTTGATGACGCGCACGGTTGAGGAAACGGCGCGCGCACAGCACGGATAGCGCGGCCCACACGATCTCGCCCGCGATCGACGCGAGCGCGGCACCGACGATACCTAGCGCCCGCATACCGATCACGCCGGCCAGCACGCTGAAGAGCAACGCCGCGAACGCGCAGCGGTTGCGCACGTGAATCAGATTGCTGGTGGTCATGACCGAAGACGCGCTCACGGTGAGAAACCTGAACGGCGCGCTCAGCGTCATCAGAACGACGACGTCGACCGACTGCGCGTATTGCCTGCCGAACACCACCGGAATCACCAGCGGCGCGAGCGCGGCCGCGAGCGCGGCCAGCGCGGCGCCCGACACGAACATCCATTTATTGCCGGTGCGGAACATGCGCTCGAGACGCGCGTCGCCCGAGGCGGCCCAGCGATGCAGGCGGGGCAACAGCAGTTTCTGGAACAGCACGGTCGGCAGCAGATAAAGCGCGCTCAGCATCGTCACGGCGACGCTGTACACGCCGACGTCCCGTGGCGTGCCGAGATGCGAGACGATGACGAGCCCACTCTGTCCATAGGCGTAGAAGAGCAGGCTCGACATGCCGAACGGCAACGCGTTGATCCAGAGTTCGCGGATCGATGGGATCGATGCGGTTGCACCGGCGGAGTGTGCGGCCGAGCGCGCGCCATGCCCGACAAGTTCCACCGTGCCGCGCCGCAGCGCGCGGACCGATCGCCACGCGCCCAGCGTAACGGCCGCGCCGATAGCGCCGAAGCCGAGCGCAATCGCGAGCGCGTCAGCTGCGCCATCGGCCGCCAGCTTCCAGCACCCCAACACCAGCAGCAGACGGCCGCCGTGTTGCAGTGCCTGCCACAGCGCGACCCGGCCGAACTTTTCTTCGAGCTGCAGTTTCGTGGATGCCATCTCGATCGCACCCTGCGTCAGCACGACCGGCAGCATCGACAGCAGCAACTGCCCGGTGCGCGCGTCGGCGGTGCCGAGCCATGCCCACAGCGCGGCGCCGGCAACGCACAGCACCGCGCTGCCGGTGATGAACCGCTCCGACGCCGCCATCCAGCGCCGCGCCGCCCAGCCTTCGGTGCCGTATGCCTTCAGCCAGAACGACGGCACGCCGAAGCCGACCGCCGGCGCGACGATCGTCACGACGGCCAGCGCGGCGGCAAACTGTCCGTAGCCGGCCGGCGTCAGCGAGCGCGCCAGCATCGCCTGTACGGCGAAGGCGAGGCCGGCCGAGCCGAGCGCGCTGACGCACAGCAGGGACGCCGCCCAGGCATCGCGGCGCCGCTGCGTCATTGCGCCACCTCGTCCATAACGGGGCGCGACTCGGCGCCCGAGCGCGCGTAGCGATAGCTACCGTAGGTGGTGCCGTAGCGAAACCGTCCGGCGTGGCGGTCGATACCGTTGAGCACGACGCCTTTCACCTCGATGCCGAGCTGGCGCAGACGGCGCGCGCATTCTTCGAGTTCGGCCGGCTTCGTGATCGATGCCCGGGCGACGAGAAACACATTGCCGTTGGAATAGGGTGCGAGAATCGCCGCGTCCGGCACGGGCAAAATCGGCGCGGTGTCCACGATCACCACGTCATAGCGGGCCGCAAGCGTCTCGAAGATCGCGGGCACGCTAGCGCTGCCGAGATGGTCGGCGGCATTGAGCGGCAGCGAACCGGCCGGCAGGAAATCCAGCTTTGAGCGCTCGATCTTGCGGATCGCCCCGTCGAGTTCGCCGATGTCGCCGATCACGTCGGCGAGGCCTTTCGCCGACAGATACCCGTACGCACGGCTCAGGCCGCTGCGCCGCAGATCGCCGTCGATCAGCAGCACGCGCTTGCCGGTCTGCGCGAGCACCGCCGCCACGTTCGACGCGATAAACGATTTGCCGACACCCGGCGCCGGCCCGCTGAACATCACGATGTTGTTGCCGGAATCGGACAGCGAGAACTGCAGCGCGGTGCGCAGGCTGCGCAGACTTTCGATGGCGGGATCGGCCGGATCGACGAACGCGAGCGGGCGCCGTGCAGGCACCTTGCGCTGCAACAGCCTGGACCACTGGGTCGCGCGGCGGTTGGCCATCGGCACCACCGAGAACACGCTGAGGTCGGTCCGTTCCTCGATCTCGTGCGAATCGGCGATGCCGCGGAACAGCAGATCGCGCACGAATGCGGCGGCGGCCGACGCGAACAGCGCGAGTACGATTACGATTGCGCACAACGCCGGGCGCCACAGCCGGATCGGCTGGTCCGGCAGCAACGCATTGTCGAGCACGCGCACGTTGCCGATCCGGCCCACTTCGAGAATCTGCAACTGCTCGATGTTGTTCAGCAAGCCGACATACAGGTCGTTGCTTATCTTCACGTCGCGTTGTGCTGTTACCACCTGACGCTGGATTTCCGGCAGACGGTCGATGCGCAGATTGAACGCGGCCGATTGCGCCTGGAGCACCCTGATCTGCTGGTCGAGCGCCACCACGTTCGGATTGCCGGGTTCGAAGCGCGTCAGCGCGTCAGCGCGCTTCTGCTGCAGCGTGCTGATCAGCGTTTCGTTGTCGGCCGACTGCTGCAGCACCGCGCGCGCCTCGCCGTCGAGATCGACCGAACCCAGCTTGCTGCGCACCACCGCATACGCGTTTTCCGCGTTATCGAGCTTCTGGCGCAGATCGGGCACCTGGCTGCGCAGGAACGCGAGCGAGCGCGCGGCCTGTTCCGCTTTGCGCTCTTCGTTCTGACCGACATAGTGGCGCGCGATATCGTTGAGGATCGCGGTGATCAGCTCCGGGTCACTGCCGCGCAACTTGACCTGGAGCACGTTGGAATCCTTGCCGAGCTCGCTGATCGACAGACTGCGCTGCAGCTGGTCGATGGTCTCGAGACGCGATCGCCGCGTCAGCCGGAAGCGCGCGCCGGGCATCGCGTGAATCTCGGCGACGTGCAGCGTAATCGGCCCTTCGTCGCTGACGAACGTCTCCGTGCGGCCGATGCGGCCGGTCACGTCCTGCTCGAGACCCGCACCGGACAGCCGGTAGGTGCGCTCGTCCAGCAGCGTCAACAGGTAGCGTTCTCCGTTGAAGTCGGCCGGCACGTCGAAGCGCTCGACGCCGATGCTCTCGTTGCCCCACGTATAACCGCCCAGGCCGAGCAGGCCGGGCCGTGACAGGCTCCTGCTGCCGCGCGCGATCGCGCGCCCGATCAGCGGAAAGCGGGCCGGTTGCGCCTCGATGTCGAGGCGCAGGTTGTCGACCGCGGAAGCCACCACGAGCCGCGACTGCAATACCTGCATTTCGGTATCGGCGGACGACTTGACGTCGAGCATCGACGACAGGTCCTGGCCGAGCAGCGACGACGCGGTGGTCGCGGCCGCGCCTTCGTCGACCTGCGTGATGATATTGACCTGGTATTGCGGATCGGACAGCAGGACCGCGGCGATGCCGAGTACCGCCAGGGTGCCGAAAATCCACAGCATCATCCTGCGGTACAGAACGAACACGTCGAGCATCGCCGCGAGATTGAACTCCTTCTCGGCGACGCTTGCGTCGTGCGAAACATTGGAGGTGCTCACTGCGCACCTCCGCTTACCCACAGCGCTTCGCCATCTGCGCGCTCGCCCTGGGGTTCGCTGAACTGCCCGTTCAGTTGCATGAGCCGTTCGACCCAGTAGTCGATGCCGATCGTCAAGGCCGTGCGGCAGACACGGAAGTCGGACAGCGGCATGCCGATCGGGTCGTCGATATCGCTGGCGTCGAAGCCGCGCAGCGCGAAGATGCGACCGTGCATCGCCGGATACAGCGTCTTGAGCCGGCGCGTCTGCTCGGCGGTCATGGTGAGGATCAGCTCCGCCTCGTTCGCGAGCTGGCGCGTCAACTGCGTCGCGCGATGCGCACGAATATCGACACCTACTTCGGCAAGGGCCGCAATCGCCTCTTTCTGCGCCGGTTGTCCCACTTCGGCGACAAGGCCGGCCGAGCTGACGCGCAGGCCGATCCCGCGTTGCTGAAGAAGGCCCGCGGCCATCGGGCTGCGGCAGAGGTTTCCGTGGCAAACCATGAGAACGTTGGAAATCATGTGGTCCCGATTTCTTTGTGTGGAGACGTTGCGGACTTGAATCCAGGGTGGCGTGGCCGGGGTCATGATGATCGCCACACTGCCAGTTCGCGGATATCGAGCTGCCCGGTCCAGCCGGTAAAGCTCGTCTTCAGCGCGGCCTGAACGGCGCCGGGCGGCACCGTCGCTTGCGCGGCCGGCAGCTCGCTCGCCGGGCTCGACGATTCGCTCGCGGCGAACGGCATGCCACCGGCCGCATAGAACTGGAAGGTAAATACGGTGCGGCCGCGAGCGCCCGTGACCGTTGCCGTGCAGGCGGCCTGCAGGGTTTCGCCAGGGCTCACGGCGAACGGATGCCGGGTGCCGATCGACAGCGGCGCACCGGACCGGTCGGGCAATGTCAGGCGCAATGCCTGGGCCGCCGCATGGGTGTCGTGCAGCTCGTCTGTTGCGTCGGGGTTGGCGGCGGTGCTCACCCTGACGATCGCGCCGACGACTTTCCCGCCGGGTGTTTCGTCCGCCTGTGCGTTCGCTGCGCCGCCGGCGCCGCGCGCGACGCTCCAGTGCGTGAGTGCGCTCGCCGGCGTGCCGGGGCTGTCCAGCGCAAACAGGCTGTCGGGATTGATCACGCTGCCGCGCCACGGCAGTGCCCGCACCTTCTGGAAGCTGAGCGCGCTGAGCGCTTCGACCGGAACCTCGTCGCCGATTAGCGGCGTCAACGCGCGCTGCGGCGACTCGAACCGCCATTCGACGCCGAATGCCGCGAACTTCGCGCTGCCGGCCACGAGCTGACGCGGCGCGTTGTCCAGATCCTTACGCTTCCAGTGCCTCGGCAAAACGATCGAGTCGCGGAAAATCGCGCGCAAATGTTTGCCCGCCGAACGCGCGTTGACGAGCAGTCCGTCGATGCCCTCGATGTGGCAGTGGCTGAACGCGACCGTGCCGAAGCGCGCCTGTGAGCCGAAATGCACGACGTCGCCATTGAAATCGAACGAACACGCATCGAATACGAAATCCATGCTGTCCGAGTCGATGTCGAGCGCGCGAGCGGAGCCTGCGAACGTGCAATCGACGAAGGTCATCCGCTCGCCGCTGTTCACGCTTCTGCCGACACCCGATGAGACGACGATGCCGGCCTCGCGATTCTGTTCGAAGCGCGACGAGAACCATGCGCTCAGATAGGTATTGAGCGGGTCGATCTGCAACGCGTTGCGCCAGCCGCTGACCACCACGTTGCGGCCCCCGGCGTCGCGAACCGCGCCCGAAAAGCCGGCCTCGCGGTTGCCCATCACGATGCCCGATCCGTCGGCCTGTGCGACACCGGGGCCGAGTATGGAGATCGTGCCGCCGCTGCCGTCGAGAAACGGCGAGCGATCGCCGGGAAAACGCAGTTGCGTCGCCGGCAGCGTCGTCTCGTTTCTGCAGGTCAGGCCGTTCCAGCCCGTCGGTAACCGGGAAAAGTCGAGCAGAACGCCGCCGACCGAGCACAGTTTGACCCACGGCGCAGTCTCTATCGTCTGCGTGAGCACATAGCGACCCGCCGGAATCAACAACGACGGCAAACAGCACGTGCTGCGCGTACGCAGCGCGAGGTTGCGCACGTAATCGATTGCGCGCTGGAATGTGCCGCTGTCGTCGCCGGCGCCTTTTCCTTTGAGCGCAAATTCACCGAGCCAGCGAAAGCCGTTCGCGGGCATGCCGTCGACGGACTCGCGCGAGGCACGGGATGCGGCGCTTGCGGCCAGAATCGCGACGCCGGCGGAAAGACCGAGCGCGGAACGGCGATTCACCATGACATCACCGTTGTGCGGCGGCTGTGGAAGGATCGGCAGGCGGTGTACGTCATTTCGTCACGAGCCCCGCGGTCAAGCCGGCGTTGATGCCGGGGAGCAGCAGGCTCAACACGCGGCTGAAGCGAACCAGCCCGTTGCCGTCCACATAGACGATGTCCTTTGGCTGCAGCTCGAAGCGGTTCGCCAGGATCATCGAGACGGGCGACGCGGCGTCGAGATGGAACACCTGGGCGTCCTTGCCGAGTCCGCGAATCACGTAAAGCTGCGCCGCGTCGGCGGTCGTCGAGTTGATGCTGCCCGCCTGCGAAAGCGCGTCGCTCAGCGTCAGCTGCCCGCTGCGCAACGGCAGTGCAGTCACCGGTTTCGTTACTTCGCCGAGGACGAATACACCGTTTTCTTCGCGGGCCGACACGCGGATCAGATCGCCCGGGCGCAGCATGATGCTCGACGGATTGAAGCCGCGTTGCAGCATCCCCGTGAAGTTGAGTTCGTACGAGTGGCCGCCGCGTGTGAGCGTGATGCGGCTCTGGTCTGCCGCCGCGCTGAAGCCCCCGGCGTGGCTGATCGCGTCGTACAGCGTGGTCGGGATGTCGTTGATCGATTGCGCGCCCGGCGTGCGAACTTCGCCGTCGACATAGACCTGCTTCGAGCGAAACGACGCTATCCGTACCGTGACCTGCGGATCGTGGAACGACTTGCCGAGTTCGGCTGCGAGCTTGCGCTGCACGTCGTCGACCGTCATGCCCTCGACGTGGAGATTGCCGACGAACGGAAAACGCAGATTGCCGGCGTCGTCGACGACGAAGCCAGGCGGCGGGTCGAACACACGCGCGTTGGCGGGCGGCTGCGCACCGAGCGCCGCGGCCAGTTCCGGGTGGTCCCACACGGTGATCTGCAGCACGTCCGCCGGGCCGATCGTATAAGCATGGCCGTGGCCGTACAGAGCCCGCGCGCTAGCCTCGTCGCGGCGTTCGACGGCACTGGCGATCTCGTCGATCGACGACAACGTGACTTCGGTCATCGGCACCGGCAGACGCTCCGCCGGCGCCTGCGCGGTCGCGCTCGCCAACGGCAGACTGGCCTGCTTCTGCATCTTCATGCCGGGCGCCACCGCGCAGGCGGACAGAACCAGCGGCAGCGCCGCGAACCATCCGGCCCGGCTGCTGAAAAAGCGCTCGATGCCACCGCGACGCCGCGCATTGAACCTGACTTTCAATTGCATCACTCCAGTTTTCTCGATAGGGCTCGCTGGCCTTCTTCGCGATCCGCAATGCCGCGGCGACGGCTAATAGGCCTGCTTGCCGAAAAAGCCGTGACCAACCGTACGCACGACGATCTTGATATCCATCCAGAACGAGCGATGGCGCAGGTAGTAGAGGTCGTATTCGACGCGTCCGGCCATCTTTTCGAGCGCATCCGTCTCGCCCCGGTAGCCGTTGATCTGCGCCCATCCGGTGATGCCCGGTTTGATCCGGTAGCGGTTCAGGTAGCCCGAGATCAATGGTTCGTACAGATCGTCGTGCTCGAGCGCGTGCGGACGCGGACCGACGATCGACATGTCGCCGCGCAGCACGTTGATGAACTGCGGCAGTTCGTCGAGACTCGTGCGGCGCAGGAAGCGGCCGACCGGCGTGATACGGCTATCGTTGCGGGTGGCCTGGCGCACCACGCCGCGCTCTTCCGTGTGCACGCGCATCGAACGGAACTTGTAGATGGAGAACGGGCGTCCCTTCAGACCCTTGCGGCGTTGCCGGAAGAACACCGGTCCCGGCGACGACAGCTTGATGGCGATCGCGATCACCGCGAAAAGCGGCGCGAGCCCGATGAGCGCAGCCAGCGCAAACGTGCGGTCGAAAATTTCCTTGCCGGTCATCGCTTCCGCGGAAATCGCCGACGGCGACAAGCTCAGCGACGGAATCTCGAGCGCGTCGAGCGATGCAACGCCGGCATACAGCCCGAGCGGCATAAAGTCCGGCATGAGGCGAATTTCAACCAGTGTGCTTTTCAGCGCTTCGATGCAACGGGCCGCGAGCGCATAGGCCGACAACGGCAACGCAAGCCACACTTCGTGAACGCCGCCGGATTCGGCCAGCGTCGCGAGGCGCGCGAGTTCCGTGTCGCAATGCGGGCCGCTGTCGATGCTGGTCCGTGTCTCGGCGACGTGCAGCTCGACCACGTCGGCCACGCGAAAATTCCGCTGCTGGCTCGAGTCGACCTTCGCGACGATCTGCTTCAGATATTCGCCGTTGCCGACCACGACGACATTGCGGGCCTGCAACCGGAGACTGCGCGCCGGCTCGTGCACCGCGGCAGCCGCCAGCCGCCACGATGCGAGCAGCGCGGCGCCGATCACGGTCCACCATGCGATCCACGTCACGAGCGCGAGGTCCTGCCGGTGTATCGACAGCAAAAGCAGCAGACCGGCGCATTGCAACGCAAGCCACGCTGGCAGCACTCGCGTGAACAGACGCCGGAGCACGCGCGCAGGCGAGCCGACGTGACCGTTGAGCGCGGGCAGCAATGCAGCCGACGACAACACAATCACGATGACGAACAGCAACTGCAGCGGGTTTCTTTCAGGGCCCTGCACGGCGGCGATATGCGCCGAGACGACAGCCGCGAGCGCAACGCACGCGCTGTCGACGATACCTGCGACAGCCTGCTTCATAACAATCTCCTCGAGCCTGGTGTTGAACGATGCGGTGATTTCGCGATCGCACGCCGGTTACGAAATCGGACAGCGTAGGCGCCTGATGACGGCCGGATTGGACGAACCGTTGTCGGCCAGCCGGTTGCGCCCGGTCGTCCGGTACTTGGTGGGCGAGATCGACAGATGCTGGCGAAACAGCTTGGCTAGCCGGTCGCCGCTGCCAAGGCCCGTGCGGCGCGCAATCTTGTCGGCGGGAAGGTCGGTATCGATCAGCATGTGGCAAGCTTTCTCGAGGCGCACCCGCAGCACGAATTCCGTCGGCGTCACACCGATTTCCTGCTTGAAACGGCGCAGGAAGTTGCGCTCGCTCATCGCGACGGCCTGCGCGGCATTGGCGATCGACACACGGTTTTCGCTGTTGACGCGCAGGTAGTGCGCGGACGCGCGAATCAGGTGGCTCGCGCCTGCTTCGCGCGAGTCGAAGATCGACTTGGTGAAGTGCCTGGGCGTGACCGGCAGCAGATCATGGGCAACCTGGCTCGCGGTTTCGTAGCCGCAATCGCGCTTGACGACGGACAGCGCGCTCGTCAGCGCGATCTCCCCGTCGTCGCCGAGGCCGGCGGCTTTCGCCGTGGGCGGCGCGCCGGCCGGCATCGGCACCGCAGCGGCATCCTCCGTCGTGATGTCTTTCGGCTCGAGACCGGATTGCTCGAGCACGCTCTGAGCGCCGCCCATTCCCTGCACCACCTGTGCATGCGGATAGATCTGGCGTAGCCAGGACAGCAGACGCTCGTCGGCTTCGCCCCGCATGCCGGTGACGCCAAGCGCGAACAACGCATGGACATCCTTCGCATAGTGAGCGTCGACCGCATCGGTCCAGATCAGGACCCCCGATGAAGAACGTATGGCACCGCCGCTTGCGGACACGAGCCGCAAATCGTAGTAACTGCGCAAGGTGTTTTCGGGATGGCGCAGATGGTTCGCTAGGCTGAATGTTTCCGCGAGACGCCCCATATGAATGAGCGAAAAGCCGTCGAAAAGAAGAATCACGACCAGTCTGTGACGGTGCGCCGGGCCGGCACCGCCGCCCATCATCAGATGAGCAGACCTTCTCGTTATGTTAGCCGCACATTCCATACCGCTGGCCCCCGACACCGTTAGCGAAATTGAGTTTTCTGCGGCGCATCATATTCGGGCGGGGCCTTCAATCAAACCGACGCGTCCGATTCGACCACGGTCTTGGCGGAATCGATCAAGAAGGCCAAAACCGCGCTTTTTTGATAAGGAATTCAATTCTTTTGTAATTCAATGAGCGTAAAGGAATTTCAGGCATCCCGAATCGCGCGGTTACCGCGGAAATATGTCGGCGATGTGAAGTGAATGAACGAATAAACCGCTTGTGCTTTTTAATTGATGTGCGCTTGCGGAAAACCGGTTATGAGGAATCGGTGCAAAAAGGCGCTGGTGTGAACTGCAATTTTTTTTGGGGCGGGGTGGTGGTGTGAGGCAGGTGCGTGGCTCGCCTGAATACCCTTCATGGTTCAGCCGATAGCCGGTGAACGTAGTCGCCAGATACTCTTTGAACAGCTTGGACAACTGAGCGCCACTGCCGATTCCGCAGCGGTGCGCGACTTTGTCGATATTGAAGTTTGCGGCGATGGGGAATCGATGAATCCGAGGCTCAGTCGCGGATCAGTCCTGGATCAGTCGATTTCCGGACCCCAACGGAACGATCATCTGGAAAATTTCGAGAGTCAGACACGACACAGAAGCGGATATCGGATGCCGTTCGAGTTTTTTAATCTCGACTTCCGCGCCCGAAACCTTAACCGGGTAACTCACCCACATGGCCGGCTGAACCACACGCGCCGACGCCTCGAATGCATGCTTGAAGTGATCGCGCCGGATGAGGCATGCGGATCAACTCGCGTCAGATCGAGGTCTTTCGGGCCATTATGGTGACCGGGTCGGTCAGCGGAGAGTCCAGGCTGCTGCGTGTCGCAGCCCGCGATCAGCAGGATGATTTCGCACACCGAGTCTCGGCTCGGGCTCGCGTTGTTCGGGAGAATGCGTCGCGGGCTTTACCCAACGCCGGAAGCGCGGCGGCTGTTCGTTAACGTGAATGCCGTGTATCAAAGCATTCAACGCGAGAACGGCGTCGCGAATGAGCTGATGGACAAGACGACGGGCACCCTACAGTTCGTGATAAGCCCGAGCCTCGCGCAAACGCCGATGCCGGTTGCGATCGCCCGGTTTCGCGAACGCTATCCGTCGGTCGGGATCAATCTGGTCACGCAGACATCCTCTTCGTCCGGCGTATCCCACGCACGCGCGACGCCGATGTCCTTCAGCGCCGCCAGCCAGGCCGCGCGCGACGCCGCAGCGGGCGGCAGATCGAACCAGCGCAGCGCATTGCCGCCGGGAGTCCGGGCTTTCGCTGTCTCGGAGAGATCCGAATGGTCCTCGACGAGCGAGCTCTTCATCCGGCCATCGGTCATCGTGTCCCACGGATGCGCGAGCATCGGAATGCCGTCGTTCGCGCAATGCACGAGGAACGTGACCAGATGCCCGTCGTCGAAATCGGCGCTCGCGAACACGACTGCCACATGCTTGCCGCCGAGCCCGAACATGGATTTATTGCTCCCGGCCAGGCCAGCTACTCCTCCAAAGCACCGGCCTACTGTCGCGCACCGGAATTCACGCGGCGCTACGGGACGCCTCGAATCGACTCACGTCGCCCAGTCTCGCCCGTGCCATCATGACGACCTCGTCGGCAAGAATACGTAGCTGCCCCGCCGTGGAGATGTCGACACAACGCCCACCGGTATCGAATAATTTTTGCGAGGTGTTCAGCATGACGCCAAGCGGTGTCGGCCACCCACGCAGCGCGTGCACGATCGAGCGCAGCGTGGCCAGCGTGGACGCGCCCGCCTGCACGCCGCCGGCGCATGCAATACAGCCGACCGCACGCTGGCTGAAGTACGAGCGCTCGTCCTCGCGCATGTCTTCGGTGTAATCGAGCGCGTTCTTTATCAGGCCCGAGAGCGAACCATGATAGGCCGGCGAGGCAATGACGACGCCGTCCGCCCGCCGCAGCGCGTCCAGCAGGCGCACGGCTTCCGGCGTGCGCTCCGGTGTTTCGGGCGAATACATCGGTATCACGAGTTCGGGGCCGACGATAGCCTCGGTCGTGGCGCCGAACAATTCCGCTTCACGCAGCACGGCCCGCACCGCCCGCTCGGAGCTGGATCCATATCGGAGCGTGCCGCCAATGCCGACGATATGAGGAACGAATGCCTGAGTCATACTTGTCTCCAACGAATCAACACGAACCGATCCCGGCTCCAGTCAAAAAAGCGAATTTACGCAGTCGCAGCTTCTCGTGCCCGCTGACCGAAAGCCGTCGAGAAATTCGGTGCGACTTCACGTGCGAAGCGCTCGAGCCATTCGCGCCGGCGCGGTTGCGGAATGCCAGGCGTGGCCGCCATCACGATCAGATGGTTAAAACCGATGTCGAGATATTCCTGTACGCGCTCGCAGACCGTTTTCGGTGAACCGAACAATTGCAGCCGATTGAATGGTCCGAGATTGTCGGGATTGCACATCGCGATGCGACGCTCGTGGACTGCCGCAAACGACTGGTAATCGGGAATGGTCGGGAAGCCGTTTTCATCGGGTCGATAATGCTCGACCTGCAATTCGAACCACCGGGGCATGTATTGGCGCGCGAGCGCTTCGGCTTCGTCGTCGCTGTCGGCAATGATGCAACTGATCGCAACCGGCTTCGTCACATCGGGATTGCCGCCGCGGCTCACCGTGACATCGCGCCACGTGCTCAACACCTTGCGCTGCACTTCCAGCGGCAGCGTGCCGTTGGAGATGGGCGGCAGATCGAGTTCCGCAATCTTCGTCGCGCTGTCGGGACTACCGATCGCACCGTAGAAATTGATGTTTTCGCGGCGAGCATCGGGGCGCAACCGCACTTCCAGCGGCACGCGAACGTGCTTGCCCGCGTAGGTGAACGGCTTACCCGACAGCGCCAGATCCAGCACCTCCCAGACCTCCTGGAAGCGCGCCTTCGCGTCTTCGAGCTTCAGATCGAACGCGTCGTATTCGAGCGGCGCCGCACCGCGGCCGAGCCCGAGATGCAATGGCGCGTCGGACATCAGGCTCAGCATGGCGATTTCACCCGCGAGGCGCACCGGGTTGTGCCACGGCGTAACGAGCACCATCGTGCCGAGACCGAGACCCGGACAGCGCGCCGCGATGTTCGACATCAGCATCAGTGGGCTCGGCGTCGGGAAATAGCTTGAAAAATGATGCTCCGGCGTCCAAACCGTTCGAAAGCCCAGCTCGTATCCGTAACGTGCGTCATCGATCATGCCGCGATACAGATCGAGGTCGGGCGTCGTCTCGACATCCGATGCCGCGATCATGAAACCAAATTCGGCCTGCTTTGCTGCCATTGATGTTCTCCAAATTTAGATGTATTTACATATGTTATTGTATTTTCAGGCCGTGTCAAGCAGATTGCCGGTGTTTCATCGAGCGGTCCGGGCGGATCGTCAGCGCCGTAAAGAACGTAATGAGACCCAGTGCAATCAGATAGGCGGCAACGGGCCAGTAAGCGTGATAGAACGCGAGCAGCGACGTAGCGATAAGCGGCGACAGCCCGCCGCTGAAGATCGCGGCAATTTCATGCCCTAGCGCGAGTCCGGAATAGCGCGTGCTGGTGCCGAAGAAACTGCTGAAGAGCGTCGGCTGCGTCGAGACCATCGCCGCGTAGCTAATCGTATTGACGAGGATGAATGCGAGAAGCGTCAGCCACTGGTCGCCCGTGCCGATGAGATGGAAGAAGGGATAAGCGAATGCCATCATCGTGAGCGTGCCGAACAGATAGATCGGCCGGCTGCCGATACGATCGGATAGTCGTCCCATCAGCACGATCAGTGGCAGTTGCAGCACGAACGAGATAATCATTGCGCCGAGCACCTGCCCAGGCGGGACCTGCGCGAATTTCGCGTAGGTCAGCGAGAACGCGACGAATACATACGAGCTGCCGTTTTCGGCGACACGCAAGCCCATCGCAGTCAGCACCGCGCGCGGGTTGTCGCGCAACACCTGAAGCACTGGCAGCTTCGCCTGGCGGCCGCGCGCACTGAGTTCCCTGAACGCCTGGGTTTCGGGAACGAAGCGCCGGATATACGTGCCGAGGCCGAATATCAGAATGCTGGCAAGAAACGGCAACCGCCATCCCCATGCGATGAATTGGGCTTCGGGCATTTGCCGCACGAGCCACACCGCCGCGGCGGACAACAAAAAACCGAGACTCAGACCGGCCTGTCCGTACGCGGAAAAATAGCCGACCTTGCCCGCCGGCGCGCTCTCCGTAATCATCAGTACGGAACCGCCCCATTCGCCGCCGGCCGCTAGCCCTTGAACGATGCGCAGCGCGACGAGCAGAACGGGCGCTATCGCGCCGACCTGACTATAGGATGGCAACACGCCCATCAGGAATGTCGCGCCCCCCATCAACGACAGCGTCCAGATCAATGCAACGCGGCGTCCATATCGATCGCCGATGTGTGAAAAGATCACGCCACCGAAAGGGCGTGCAAGAAAGCCGACTGCAAAGCCCCCGAATACGCCAAGTGCGGCGACCAGCGGCTCCGTTCCTTTCGGAAAGAAAATCTGGCCGAACACGAGCGCGGCCGTGGTGCCATATAAAAAGAAGTCGTACCATTCGAGTGCATTGCCGAACAGGCACGACATCACGACGCGTTGCAACGCGCGTCCTTGCAGATGGACGGACGGCTTCGCGGCCTCGGACAGCGTTTCCGATAATTCCATACGAATCTCCATAGGGCGGCGATCGTCGAGATCGCCGCGGTCGACAACGAATCGCGGCCGCCGGCGCGGCCACCGTCGATCGGTCAGAACAGGTGACGAATGCCCGTGAGCAGCAATAGCTGGCTACGCGTACTCGACGGGGACGCCTGAAAAATGACCGCCGGCGCCAATGGTCCGTTCGAAGCCCGCACGTAGTTCGCGAAAGCAAACACGTCGGTACGTTTCGAGAAGAAGTAATCGATACTCACCTGCCCTTGATGCCAGTGCGGATTCGCATCGACACCCTGATAACGGCCGTTCGTATAAAGCCATGCGGCCGAAACGGACAGCGCGGGCGTGAGCTGATAGACGCCGATCACATCGTAGTTGTCGAGATTGACACCGGTGTTGTCGAGATACGTGAAGTGCACATTCGAGTACATACCCGCCACGCTGAAGGGCCCCATCCGATAAACACCGCCCGCCGCGAACACTTCCTGGTGCTTGACGCCGACCGTCTTGTCGAGCGGACTGGTATGGAACAGCGCGAATGGCGCGCCCGCGTAGTCGTCCGTTACAGCGCCATTGGGATTGGCCGTACCGGGCCTGTCGATGTGCAGATAAGCCGCCATCAGGCGGAACTTGCCGTTGTCGTAGCCCGCACCCGCGCTCCACGCGCTGTTCTGCGAGAAATCGCCAGCCTGGTTGCTGAAAGCGTAAAGACCTTCGAACGTGAAGCCGCCGTAATTCGGGCTCGCGTACTTGACCGAATTGTTGTAGCGGAAATTGCCTTCGACGTTGTCGCTATCGCCGAACGTGGTACCGAATCCGGGGCCGAACGCTTGCGGTTCGTAGCGATCGAGATAGTCCCACATCATGTCGTACTGGCGGCCGAAGGTCAGCGTACCGTACCGATTGCTGGAAAGACCCACGAACGCCTGGCGGCCGAACATGCGGCCACCCTGTCCTAGGGTGCCGTTGGTCGAGCTGAAGCCGTTTTCGAGCTGCGCGATCGCAGCGAGTCCATCTCCGAGTTCTTCACGAATCTTGAGACCCCATCGATTGTTCTGATTCGCGCCGCTGAACATCTGGACGGCGCTTTTGCCGCCTTCGTTGTTCACATATCCAATGCCCGTGGAGATGATGCCGTATAGCGTGACGCTGTTTTGCGCGTATGCCTGCGTTGAAAGCATTGCAAGCCACACGGCCAGTACCCCTAATTTAAATTTCATGAATTTTCCTTTTCTTTTAAAAGACATCGATCTGACTTCAGAACGTGGAAAGCGAGCGGAGACTTATTAAAGAACCGATTGAAGAAATGCAATCAGCTGTGCATCGAAGTCATCGGGGTTTTCGATGTTGGAGACGTGTCCCGAGCCGGGAATGACGCTCAGCGTCGCATTGGGGATGGTGGCCACCAGCTCTTGCGCGAGTCGCGGCGGCGTGAGCGTATCGTGTTCACCGACCATGACGAGTGTCGGCGCCGCGATTTGCGAGAGATCGCCGGCGAAATCGTCGTTCAGGTTGGCTTCGATCGTTTTCAGATAGCTTTCCGTGCGCAGAATCGAAATACTCGCGACAAGTTCATCGAAAGCCGCGTCGGCGATGTTCGGGCCCGCAAGACCGCGCGCCACGGCAGGAGCGATATCGGTCGGCGTCTTGCCCGCGAGCAGCGGTTCCGCGCGAGCGGCGAGGAACGCGGCGCGGTCCTCGGCAGAGCGGGTGTCGCGGGTGTCGGGCCGTGTATCGACGAGCGTCAGTGACGCGACGCGCTGCGGGTATAGCATCGTAAAGCGCTGCGCGATGCGTCCGCCGAGTGACAGGCCGACCAGGTGTACGCGGTCCGCCTCGCAGGCATCGATCACGCGCAGCACGTCGTGCGCGAAATCGGCGATCGTCACCTTGCCCTCGTAGTCGTCGCTTGCGCCGTAGCCACGCGCATCCCAGCTCGCCGCACGCGCGAAAGCGCCGACTGAAGCCAGTTGCCGATACCAGTTCGAGCGATTGCCGCCGATGCCGTGCAGGAACAGCACGAGTTCTCCGCTGCCGCGTTCTGAAAAAGCGATTCTCGGCGTGCCGGGCACGAGCGTGACGGGCCACGCGGCGGGTGTGCCGCGAAAGCTGACTTCTCCCATTTTTGTCTCCAGAATAGCGACAGGTGAGACACCGCAGTTGCGTTCATTTACCAAAGCATGGAAAATACATGTAATTTCATATGTATATTTTCATGCACATTAGGGCATCAATTTCGACGTGTCAATGGCCGCGATAAGGCCTACGGGGCTTCCCTGGGTACTCGTCAGAATCACCTTGGAATTTCGTCATTGGAGGAAACAGGCATGAATCGATCGCAAGGCAAGCGGGCAGGCAACAACAAGAAGGAAACCGGCACGGCGGAGAACATAGAGCCCATTTCTTCGCGCGAGAAGCCGAGCGGAGAGTCCATGCCGCAGGACGCCCGTTACTTCACTGATCGCTTCGTGCCTTACCTCATTAATCACGCGGCCAGCCTGTTCAACATGAAGTTCAGGAAAGATCTGCGTAAGCTCGATATTTCCGTCGTGCAGTGGCGCGTACTCGCTGTCCTTCACGGAGAAATGGGACTCGCGTTGCGGGAGGTCGTCGCAAAGACGGCCATCGATCAACCGACGTTGAGTCGCGTCGTCGATCAATTGAACGAGCGAGATCTGATCAAACGTGCGGCGCGGGAATCGGACAGCCGGTATTTGAGCCTGTCACTTACGACAAAAGGAGAAGATCTGTACCATGCCCTTTGGCGTCTGGCCTGGAAGCACTATCAGAGAGGCACGTCGCATATGACGGCCGAAGAAACCGATATGCTGGTCACTTTGCTGAGAAAGACGATTGACAGTCTCGAGCAAGACTGAACGGTACGCCGCGTTCAGCCCGCGTTGTCGGGCCAGTCGCGCCCGCTGCGGACGCGGCAGAGAGTCCGCCGAATCTCCCGGCCAGTGTGGAAGACATGCCCACACAGACACGCCCTTCGACTTCCTGGCCATTGCCGAGCGCAATTTCATGCAACCGTTCGACGCGCCGAAGTATCGCATTGGCTTCCACGTAAATCCGCTCGCCAGCCGCTGTGGCGCTCACGCCGCGCGAGCTACGCTGCGGCAGCATCACGCCAGGCGATTGTTCGAGCTCGGAAATCTGGAGACTGAGCGCGGGCTGCGCCACGTGCGCGATCTGGGGGGCCGCGCGTGAAAAGCTGCCGGCATCGACGACGGCGACGAAGTAACGCAACTGCCGGAGATTCATAGGCGGCACCATTGCAGCAATGAGGCCAGAGCGGAGCGACTCGATGCAATCAACCGGACTCGAATCGAAGCGTCCGATGAGTGTACAACTCTTGCGGAAGGCTATTCTTCGGAGCGGTGGGCGCAATATAGTTCGTGGTCCCGGCGGCCTGCCTGTCCGTGAGCGACAGGCGCCGAAAGACCGATCGAGCCGATGTTCCTTTTATCGATCACGATGACGCGATCACGATGTCGCGTTTGCCTCCGGATTGAATGTTGATGTACACCACGTTATCAGATGTCTCGTTCCTGACGTGGTGAATGACACCGGGCTCGACCGTGTAATGTTCATCGACCTGCGTTCTGTCCACCCGCTCGCCTACCTTTGTTTCGACCGTGAGCACGCCTTGCACGACGTCGAAGCGGTCTCTCACAATCGTATGGCGGTGCCATTCCGTTTCGCCTCCGGGAAGCACGGTGGTCTGCGATACGGCGTAGTCCTCTTCTACGAGCAGGGTTTTATATAGCACCTTGCTGTTTGCGAGAGGAATGTCCTGGTCGTTCATTTGAGTCTCCTGTGAAATGTGGACTTACTGCAGCGTCGGGGCCGACCTTAGCGTAGCGTGCCACGGCCCTACAGCGCGCGATTTGCTTCGATCACGGTCAACGCGGCCATATTGATGATTCGTCGCACCGTCGAGCTGGGCGTCAGGATATTCACCGGCGCGTTGACACCGAGCAGGAACGGTCCCACTGCGACGTTACTGCCGGCACCGGTCTTGAGCAGGTTGTAGGCAATATTGCCCGAATCCACGTTCGGGCAGACCAGCAGGTTGGCGTCGCCTGTGAGCGGCGAAGTCGGCAGCACGCGAGCGCGGAGTGATTCATCCAGCGCGCAGTCTCCATGCATTTCGCCGTCGACTTCGAGCTCCGGCGCCCGCTCCCTGACGAGCTTCAGTGCCTCGCGCATTTTCACCCCCGAAGCTGCGCCGCCCGAGCCGAAGTTCGAGCGTGAAAGCAGTGCGGCCTTGGGCGTCAGGTTCAGCCATTTCATTTGTCTGGCTGCGCTAATCGTGAACTCGGCGATCTGTTCGGCGCTCGGATCATCGTTGATGTGAGTATCGACCAGCGCCACGGTGCGCTCGTCGAGCAGCAGAATGTTCATGGCCGCGTAGGTGTTCGCGCCGCGCTTCTTGCCGATGACCTGATCGACGAATCGCAGGTGATCGTGATAAGCGCCTACGGTGCCGCAGATCATGCCGTCGGCGTCGCCGAGCCGCACCATCATCGCGCCGATCAACGTCAGGCGGCGGCGCATCTCGACACGCGCCATCTCTTTGGAAATGCCGTCCCGGCACATCAATTCCCAATATGTCGTCCAGTACTGCGGGAAGCGTTCGTCGTATTCAGGGTTGGTCACTTCCACATCCTGCCCGAGCCTGAGCCGCAAGCCGAATCGCTCGATGCGTGCCAGCAGCACTTCCGGGCGTCCGACCAGAATCGGTCGCGCCAGCTTTTCGTCGACGAGCACTTGCACGGCGCGCAGCACCCGCTCTTCCTCGCCCTCGGTAAAGACGATGCGTGCGTTGCCGCCGTCGTGCACAAGCCGCTTCGCGGTCGAAAACAGCGGCTTCATGAAGGCGCCGGAGTGATACACGAACTGCTGCAACTGCTCGACATAAGCGGCGAGATCCGGCAGCGGACGCGTCGCCACGCCGCCTTCCATTGCCGCCTTCGCCACCGCCGGCGCGATCCGGGCGATCAGGCGCGGGTCGAAAGGCTTGGGGATCAGGTATTGCGGGCCGAATTTCACGTCATAGACACCATACGCGGCCGCGACCACTTCGCTTTGCTCCTCTTGCGCGAGACCGGCGATCGCATGCACCGCGGCGATCTCCATTTCACGTGTAATCGTTGTCGCGCCGACATCCAGCGCGCCGCGGAAGATATACGGAAAGCACAGCACGTTGTTAACCTGATTCGGATAGTCCGAGCGCCCCGTGGCAATGACGACATCGTCGCGCGTCGCATGAGCGAGTTCCGGAAAAATTTCCGGTGTCGGATTGGCCAGCGCCAGAATTAGTGGACGCGGACCCATCGTCTTCAGCATCTCGGCGCTGAAAATGCCGCCTACCGACAACCCAAGGAACACATCCGCACCTTCAATCACATCGGCCAGCGTGCGTGCATCGGTTTGCTGCGCAAAGCGCGCCTTATCCGGGTCCATCAACGCGGTGCGGCCGCGGTAAACCACGCCTTCGATGTCGGTCGCCCAGACGTTTTCCACCGGCAGGCCCAGATCGACCAGCAAGTCCAGACACGCCAATGCCGCCGCGCCCGCCCCCGAAGTCACCACCTTGACCTCCGTGATGGCTTTGCCCACCACTTTCAGGCCATTGATAAAGGCCGCCGATACCGTGATCGCCGTGCCGTGCTGATCGTCATGGAATACCGGAATCTTCATGCGCTCGCGCAATTTGCGCTCGACGATAAAGCATTCCGGCGCCTTGATGTCTTCGAGATTGATGCCGCCGAACGTGGGTTCGAGACCGGCGATGATTTCAACGAGCTTGTCCGGGTCGGTTTCGTTGATCTCGATGTCGAATACATCGACGCCGGCGAACTTCTTGAACAGCACGGCTTTACCTTCCATCACCGGCTTCGAGGCCAACGGGCCGATGTTCCCCAGGCCAAGCACGGAAGTACCGTTGGTGATGACGCCGACGAGGTTGCCGCGCCCGGTAAACCGATGCGCCTGCAGCGGGTCCGTCGCAATCGCCTCGCACACACTCGCCACGCCCGGCGTGTAAGCGAGCGACAAATCGCGCTGGGTGACGAGGGGCTTGCTGGCGACCACCGAGAGCTTCCCAGGCGTGGGAAACTCGTGATAGTCGAATGCGGCTTGCTGGTCGGTATCTGTCTGCCTCATGTCCTGTGCCCTCGGTGCAATGCGCCGGGCCCGTCCCGACGCGATCTGTTGAGACGATTCTAGACAACTGCCATAAGCGGACTATTTTGTTTTAGTATCACCCCATCACTTTTTGGTAATGATCGTTGAACGTCGATGACGCTCGAGTCGAACGAAATTGTCAGGCGGCTGAGCTCGCGTCTGAAGATGCGGCACCTGGTGCTGTTGCTGCAGATCGAGCAGCACGGCTCGCTGACGCGCGTCGCACAACACATGGCGAGCAGTCAACCGGCGGTAACGAATGCGTTGGCGGAACTGGAAAGCATGTTCGGCATGCCGCTTTTCGAGCGCTCATCGCGTGGCATGTTGCCCACCGCACTCGGTTCGGTTGTGCTCGAGCGGGCACGGGCGATGATCCACGGCCTCGATCATCTTGCGCGTGACATGAAGGCCGTGGCAGGCGGGCACGCGGCGCACCTGCACATCGGCGTGATTCCGTTCATCTCCGGCCGGCTTCTCGCGGCAGCATTGAATCGGGTGCACGCCAGCATGGGGCGGCGAGTGACGGTGACCCTCCACGAGGGCACCAGCGATCAACTGTTGACGCAATTGCGGGACCATGCGGTAGACGTCGTGATTGGACGGGCGTCGTCATCGGTAGACCTGAGCAGGACCCGCTTCGAAGTTCTGTTCCGGCAGCGTCCGCGGCTGATCGCGAGCCGGCGCCTCGCGGCAAAACTGGCGCGCGCGAAGCTGGACTGGTACAGACTGCTGACGCTGGACTGGATTCTCGGCGCACCTCACACGCCGATGAGAGAACAGGTGGCCGACCTCTTTCTCGCGGCGGGCACGGCGCCTCCCGTGCCGGTGGTGGAGAGTTATTCGTCCAAGCTCATCGGTGAGATGCTTGCCTCCAGTGAAGAGGCCGTGTCAATCGTGCCTTCGGATATCGCCGAAGAGCTGGTTCGAATCGCCGGCGTCGCCATCGTGCCTTACTCATTCGAATGGACGCTTCCGCCCATTGCGATGTTTACCCGCTCGGAAGGGCCGCACTCGGCGGCACAGAATCTGTTCGTCGAGTCGTTACGCCAGCTATGCGCGGAAACCCGCGCTGAAACGCGGGACTAAGGTCGACGGTGGCCGCATCGGCTTCGCGGACGCGGCCGTTCAGCGGATGCCCGACTCCGACTTCCGGCGCGCGGCGCGTCGTTTATGCGCTTTCCCGCGGAATCACCGAGAAGTCGATCCTGACCGGCTTGCGCGGCTGCGTGCGGCCCTTTTCGCGGTCGGCGAGCGCGGCGAGCAGTGTTTCGCCGGCGCGCTGGCCGATGCCGTAGGCATCCACCGATACCGTCGTGATGGTCGGCTGACAGCACCACGACACCTCGAAGTTGCCGAAGCCGGCAATCGCGATATCGTCCGGCACCGACAGCCCACGCCGCTGACATTCCATGATCGCGCCGAACGCCGACATATCGCTCACGCACATCACCGCATCGGTGTCGGGCCATGTTTCGAGCAACGCGCCGATTGCCGGCGCGCCGTGACTCATCGTGATCGGCGAATCGCCGAGCCGGATCACGCGCGGCTCGGCGAGCCCCAACGCCTTGATTTCCGCCACGTAACCGCGCATCCGGTCGTGGCCGCGCCGATCGCGTTCGCTCGCGCCGGCGATAAAGCCGATGCGCCGATAACCGCGTTCGTGCAGATGCCGGACCATCGCGCGCGCCGCCGCCGAGTTCGAAAAACCGACCACCGTATCGATCGGATCGCTGGGCAGATCCCACATCTCGACGACCGGAATGCCGGCGCGTTGCAACAGCGTGCGGGTTGCCGCGGTGTGCCGGCTGCCCGTCAAGGCGACGCAGCGCGGCTGGTGGCGCAGCATCGAGCGCACCAGCGCTTCCTCCTGCTCGAGACGGTAGTCGGTGTCGCCGAGCAGGAGCTGCAAACCGTGGGGGGTCAGCGCGGCGTTCAGACCGCGCACGGTGTCGGAGAAATTCGAGCTGGACAGCGACGGCACCAGCACCGCGACGAATTCCGAGCGGCCCGAGGACAGCGCGCCCGCCGCCGCGTCGGCGACATAGCCGAGTTCGTCGATGACCTTCTGGACCCGCTCGCGGGTCGCCTGCGACACGTTGCGTCCCGCGAGCACGCGCGAGACGGTCATCTTCGAGACGCCCGCGCGTTCGGCAACATCGGACATGCGGGGCGGGACGGGCAGCCTGGACGTCATGGTGGAGATCGGTGCAAAGGTGCGGAAGTCGCGGAACGCACATGATACCTGGCCGCACCCGGCGGGGCGACCATCGCGGCGTCCGGAATGCGCTTCGCCGCCCGGCCCGATTGCCGCCCTTGTATCGTTAGCGCGAGAAACCCACCGTGCAGCGCGCCTGCGGCTGCCCCGGCGCCGGCGCGCGAAACGTGAACAACCCGCCCGCCTGCGGCTGATGCTGGCGCTCGATCGCGGTCAGCCCCTTCCACGCAGTCGATACGTACACGGTTTGCAGATCGTCGCCGCCGAACGCGAGCTTCGTCACGTTCGCACACGGCAACGGCACCTGGTCGACCAGTTCGCCCGCCGGCGAATACCGCTCGATACGCCAGCCGCCGAACAGCGCGACCCACAGGAAGCCTTCGGCGTCGACGGCCATTCCGTCCGGGTGGCCATCGCCCGAAATCGCCGCGAAGATGCGCTTGCCCGACAGCGTGCCGTCCTGCGCGACGTCGAACGCGTACACGACGCGGCGCATCGTGTCGTTGTGGTAAAGCGTGCGGCCGTCCGGGCTCATCGCCGGGCCGTTCGTGATCACGTAGTCGTCGTCCTGCGCGATCGCCGCGCCGGTTTCGTTGACGCGATACAACGTGCCGCTCGGCGCCTGCTCGGCATCATCCATCGAGCCGAACCACAGGCGTCCGCGCGCATCGACGAAACCATCGTTGAGCCGGTTGCCGGGCAGATGCGGCTCGACATCCACGAGCTTGCCGAACTGCCCGGTCGTCGCGTCGAAGCGGTAGAGGCCGCCGGGCAGGCCGCAGACGAACAGCCTGTCGCCGAGCGGCGCGATAAAGCCCGGTTGATCCGGCGCCTGCCACGTCTGCCGCTCGCCCGTCGCCGCGCTCAGCCGATGAATCCGCCGCCCCTTGATATCGACGAAATACACCGCGTTTTCGGCGGCCTGCCACAGCGGCCCTTCGGCGAGTTCCGCGCCCACCGGCCACACGCATACGGGAACCGGCATGCTCATTCTCCGTACCACCCTGCGTCGACGAAGTAATCGCGACCGGAGCAGCGCGATGCGTCATCGGACGCGAGAAACAGCGCCATGCGCGCGACGTGCTCGGGCTCGATACGCAGTTGCAGGCATTGACTCGCGACGACCTTCGCTTCGCTTTCCGGCGATTGCCACAGCTGCATCTGCCGGGGCGTCTTCACCGCGCCGGGGATGATGCAGTTCACGCGAATTCCCGCGCCGCCGAGGTCGCGCGCAAGACCGCGCGTGAGACCTTCGATGCCGGCCTTCGCGGTCATATAGATCGCGAGGTTCGGCAATGCCACATGCCACGACACCGAACCGAGATTCAGGATCACGCCGCGCCCTGCCTTGCGCATCCCGTTCGCGGCGGCCTGCGCGCAGAAGAACTGGTGCCGCAGATTGACGGCCATGCGTTCGTCCCAGTAGCTCGCGCTCAGTTCGCCGATTTCATGACGGTCGTCGTTGCCGGCGTTGTTCACGAGCACGTCGATCGGCCCCGCCGCATCGACGATCGCCGCAAACGTGCTTTCGATCGCGTCGATATTGCGCAGATCGCAGCGACGAAACAGCGGCGGATGCTTCGCATCGCGCAGCGCTTCCTGCAGCGCCAGCGAATCGTGTTCGGCCACATCGAGAAAAAACACCCGCGCGCCCTGTTGCGCGAAGGCTTCGACCATCGCGGCGCCGATCCCGCTGCCACCACCGGTGACGACGACTGTTTTGTCCGCGAGGCTTGGATAAATTGCGTACGACATCAGATATTCCACTTTTACGGGTAGGACAACACGTAGGGCGGCGAGCCATGCGCATGCGCGCGTGCCCCCCGGCCCTTCCTGATCTGCCTGCCGCCTACGGCAGGACCTCGACTTCGCTGAGCATACGCCAGTCGCGTTCGAGCGTCCGGGTCGCGCTGCCGGTCACCGTGACCGTGCCGCCGAGATGAATATCGCGGCTCGAGCTGCCGACCAGCAAATCGAAGTCGCCCGGCTCGACGATGCGCTCGCCGCGTTCGTCGGTGAAGTTCAGCATATCGACCGGCAGCTTCACGCGCACGCGCGCCGACGCGCCCGCGGCCAGCGGCACGCGCGCGAATGCCTTCAGTTCGCGCACCGGCCGCGCCACCGACGCGTGGCGGTCGCGCACATAGATCTGCACGACTTCCGTGCCGTCGCGCGCGCCGGCGTTGGCCACCGTGAAGCTCAGTTCGACCGTGCCGTGTTCGAGCGGCACTTCGCCGTGCGCGAGCACGAGATCGTCATAACGGAACTGCATGTAGCCGAGGCCGAAGCCGAACGGATAACGGCAACCGAAGTGGTACGCAACCGGCGTTCCCGCGCTCTTCAACCGGTGGTTGTAAACGTACGGCACGGCGCCCGCGCTCTTCGGCACGGACAGCGGCAACCGCCCGCTGAAACCGGCGCGGCCCACCAGCAGATCGGCGAGCGCTTCGGCGCCGCGCTCGCCCGGCGCGAACGCAATGATCTGCGAGGCGATGCGGTCTTCGAGGCCGCCGAGATTGTACGGCCGGCCGCCGGTCATCACAACGACGGTCGGCGTGCCGCTGTCGACCACCGCGTTGAGCAAAGCCTGCTGCACGCCGGGCAGATCGAGGCTGTCGGTATCCGAACCTTCGCCGACCGTACCGGACTGGAACAGCCCCGCCAGATCGCCGACGAACACGATCGCCACGCCCGCTTGCCGCGCGGCCTCGACCGCGGCCGCGATGCCGCCGGTGTCCGTGCTGATCAGTGCGTCATCCCGAATCGCGTCGCCGCTCAGATCGAGCGATACGTCGCCGGGGAACACCGGCGCGCCCGCGCGGCGTTCCTTGATGATGTCGCAGCCTTGCGCGTGAATCACGCGCTCGTTGCCGAGCAGCGCGCGCAGCGCCTTCAGCGGTGTTGCGATCGATGCCGCCGATTGCTCGCCGCTGTTGATCAGATGCACGGGGAAGCTGTAGCCGGCGAGCAGCGCGAGCGGATCGTCGGCGGTCGGGCCGATCACCGCGATTTTTTCCGCGCCATGCGCATTCAACGGCAGCACCGCGCCTTCGTTACGCAGCAGCACCGCGGATTCGAGTGCGACCTGATACGCGGTGTCGCCCGCCGCCGCGCTTTTCACGTCGACGCGCCCGGGATCGACGTACGGATTCTCGAACAGGCCCAGTTGGAATTTGATACGCAACACGCGCGACACGGCGGCATCGATTGTCGATTCGGTGATCTCGTTGCGCGCCAGCGCTTCTTTCAGATGCACCGCGCACTCGTGTCCGGGCAACTCGACATCGAGACCGGCGTTGAATGCGAGTGCCGCCGCCGATGCGCTGTCGCGCGCCACCGCGTGATGGCTGAACAGCAGATCGACGCCCGCGTAATCGGCGACGACGAGGCCGTCGAAGCCCCACTTCTCGCGCAGCGTTTCATGCAGCAGCTTGCGGTCGCCATGACAAGGCACGCCGTCGACATCGTGATATGCCGGCATCACCGAGCCCGCGTTGGCGAGCTTGACCGCCATCTCGAACGGTAGCAGGAACACGTCGTTCAGTTCGCGCGGACCGACGTGCACGGGCGCATGATTGCGGCCGCCTTCGCTCGCCGAGTGCCCGACGAAATGCTTGAGCGTCGCGAGCAGATCGCGCCGCTCGCCTTGCAGGCCCTTCACGTAGTGGCACGCGAGCACGCCGACCAGATATGGATCCTCGCCGAGCGTTTCCTCGGTGCGGCCCCAGCGCGGATCGCGCGACACGTCGAGCACCGGCGCGAGCCCCTGATGGCAGCCGATCGAGCGCGCCTGCTCGCCGATGATCCTGCCCACTTCGCCAACCAGCTTCGGGTTCCACGTCGCCGCATAGTTGAGCGGCGACGGAAACAGCGTCGCGTCCTTGATCATCAGCCCGACCAGACATTCCTCGTGCGACATCACCGGGATGCCCAGCCGTGTGTCTTCGACCATCTTGCGCTGCAATTCGTTGAGCGCGCGCACGCCTTCTTTCGGATCGACGGTATGCGTGCCGAGCGGACGCGTAATCTGACCGAGGCCATGCCGCAGGATCTCGTCGACCGTGCTCTCGTTCGCGCTCTGCGCGAAATCGATGCTGCGCGCCTTGTGCTTGCCGTCGGCCGACAGTTTCAGCCACGCGGCGTGAAGCTGCGCAATTTTCTCGTCCAGCGTCATACGCGCGAGCAGATCGGCAACGCGTTCCTCCACCGGCGCCGCGGCGTTGCGGTAAAGCGGAACTTCACTTTGGCGAAGCAACATCGAGAACTCCTTTTAATTGTCCCTGGTGTACGAAGCGCGCAAGGCGCCGACCAATTCGTTTTCTTCACGAGCCCGGCGCGGACCCGCTTACGGGCGCGTTTTATCGAATGCAATTCCGGTTCTGTTTCGATGCCTTTTCGAAATCCGCAATTCGTTCAGGCGATCGAACGCCGACGCGACGCGTAACGCCGCGTTTCGTCGTGACTCGGGTCCTGGCTCGTGACGTGTCGATTCGTTGCGCCGCGCGCAACGCGGTAAAACTCAGTGCAACCCAGTGTGCAAACGAGGCACCGCGAAATCCTTGTCGTCGAACACGTGGCAGACATTCGGCGCGAGCGTCAGCTCGATGCGCTCGTCATGCGCGAGCCCGCCGTCGCCGGGAAGCTTCGCGATCATCGTGCCGCCGTCGCGCCCGCCGCCGTCGATATGCACATAGCTGTGCTCGCCCATCCGCTCGACCAGGCGCACCGCGCGGCGAATCGTCTGCACGCCGGGCTGCGCGGACGGCAAAGCGAGATGCTCCGGCCGCACGCCGAGCGTGATCGGCGCACCGGCATGCAGCTTGCGGCCGTCGACCGCCGCGCGCACGCGCTCGCCGGTCGTCAGTTCGACTTCGATGCCGTTGTCGTCGACGCTCTTTACGGTAGCCGGCATGAAGTTCATCTTCGGCGAGCCGATAAAGCCCGCGACGAAGCGGCTCTTCGGCCGGTGATACAGATCGAGCGGCGCGCCGATCTGCGCGATGCTGCCGTGCTTTTCCATCTCGGCGCCCGCATGCAGCAGCACGATCTTGTCGGCGAGCGCCATCGCTTCGATCTGGTCGTGCGTGACGTAGACCGCGCTCGCGCGGCTGAACTCGCGATGCAGCCGCGCGATCTCGATGCGGGTCTGCACGCGCAGCGCGGCGTCCAGATTCGACAGCGGTTCGTCGAACAGGAACACGCCCGGCTCGCGCACGATCGCACGGCCGATCGCGACTCGCTGCCGCTGGCCGCCGGACAGCGCCGCCGGGCGGCGTTCGAGGTAGGTGTCGAGTTGTAGCGCGGCGGCGGCGCTGCGCACTTTCCTGTCGATCGTGGCCTTGTCGATTTTGGCCTGACGCAGACCGAACGCCATGTTCTCGTACACGCTCATATGCGGATAGAGCGCGTAGTTCTGAAACACCATCGCGACCTGACGCTTCGCGGGTTCGACCTGGTTCATCAGCTGACCGTCGATCCGCAACTCGCCACCCGTGATCGACTCGAGCCCGGCGATCATCCGCAGCAACGTCGACTTGCCGCAGCCCGACGGACCGAGAAACACGCAGAATTCGTTCTGGCCGACTTCCAGGTTGGCGTCGCGAATCACCGCGTGGCCGCTCGTATACGACTTCTGTATGTTGGAGAGGGAAATGCTTGCCATATCGTTTTATGCGAAGTTCGGTGTGTGCGGGCCACGTCGGCCCGCATGATTCGAGGTGGGTTGCGACGCCGGACAGCCCTTCAGCGAGCCGGCCATCATCCCCTTGATCACGCGCTCCTGACCGAACGCGTAAGCGACGATCAGCGGCAACGACGTAAGCACGAGGACGGACAGCATCGAGGGTATGTTCGACGCGTATTGCCCCATGAAATCCCAGATCGCGAGCGGCAGCGTACGGTGCGCGGCCGTCGACGTGAGCATGTACGCGAAGATGAATTCGTTCCACAGGCCAATGCCGTTGAAGATCGCCACGGTAGCGAGCCCCGGTGCCGAAAGCGGGAAGAAAATACGCCAGAAAATCCGAAACGGACTGCAGCCGTCGAGCTGCGCCGCTTCTTCGAGCTCGCGCGGAATCTGCCGCATGAACTCGGTCAGGATGAAGATCGACACCGGCAGACTGAGGGCCACATAGGGGCCAAGCAGTGCGAACGCCGTATCGTAAAGTCCCAGATTGCGCGTGAGCAGATAGATCGGCACGAGCGTCGCATGCAGCGGCACAATCATGCCGGCGACCACGAGACCGAAAAGCATCCTGTTCAGCGCGAAGCGCAGGCGCGCGAACACGTAGGCCGCCATCGCGCTGATGATCATGATCAGCAGCACCGACACGCCCACCGTAAACACGCTGTTACGGAGATACGTGAAGAACGGCCCTTGCAGCACAGCCGCGTAATTGCCCCAATACAGATGGCCCGGCGGTGCCCATACCGACGTCGTGAAGGTCTCCTGCTGGCTCTTGAGGCTCGACGCGACCATGAAGATAAACGGAATCGTCGTGACACCCAGCCAGATCACCGCCAGCATCGGAATCCCCACACGGGGAAAGCGTAGTTTCCTGTTCATGATTCAAACCTCGGTTGCATAACGGCGGGTGAAGTACATCGATACCGCCGCCACCGCGATGACGATCAGGAACATCGCCGAGCCAATGGTGCTGCCGTACCCGAGCTGGAACGAACTGAACACCGTGCGATACATGTAGGTGGCCATCACTTCGGACGAGCCTTCGGGGCCGCCGCCGGTCATCACGAAGACGAGATCGAAGTAGCGCAGCGATCCGAGCACGGACAGCAGCACGGCCGTGCGCACCGTGCCTTGCAGATGCGGCAGCTTGATGCGCCAGAAGATGGTCCACTCGGAAGCGCCGTCGAGCAGAGCCGCCTCGTTGACCTCGGCCGGCATCGACGACAGACCGGCGAGGAACAGAATCATGTAGAAAGGCGCGTTCTGCCAGATGATCACGGCGATGGTCGCACCCAGCGAAAAATGCGGGTCGCCCAGCCAGTCCTTCGCGAGGCCGTCCAGACCGAAGGTCTGCAGCGCGACGTTCAGCGGGCCGAAATTCGGATCGTAGATGTGCTTGAACAGCACGCCGATCGCCACGCTCGACATCAGCAACGGCAGGAAATAAAGCACCTTCAGCACGCGCGAGCCACGGCCGGCCTTTTCCAGCAGCACGGCGAGCGCGAGCGCGATCGGAAGCTGGATGACGATCGACGCGACGGCAAGGATCACGTTGTTTCTGAGCGATTGCCAGAACACCGCGTCGTGGGCGAGTCGCGCCCAGTTCGCGAGCCCGATATAACGGGCCGTGTTGCCGAGGCCGTTCCAGTCGAGCAGCGACAGCCGCAAACTGGAAACGAGCGGATAAAGAAGGAATACGGCCAGCAGCAGCAGCGACGGCGCAAGAAACACGACCGTGACGAGCGTTTGCGATGACAGGCGCAAGCGGCGTTCGGGTGTGGCGGAAAGTGCGATATTCACGAGCTCGTATGCCGGCCAGCACCTTGCGATGCCGGCCGGACTTTTCTTTAAGACTTGAGATTAGCCGCCATTCTTCGAAGCGGCCTGCATTTTCTGCGCGGCGGCCTCGGGCGTCAGCGACAGACCGAACAGTTGCTGCGTCGTGTCCTTGTGCATTTCGCCGAGGGCCGGCGGCAGTGCCTGGTCGTACCACAGCTGCACGCTCGGCGCCGCCGCAAGCAGTTTCTGCAGACGCTGCGTGAACGGATCGTCGAGCTTGACGCTATTGACCGGCGGCAGCTTGTGGTCATCCGATGCGCGAGCCTGCATCGCCTGGTCGTCGGTCAGTGCCTGAATCAGCTTGAACGCCGCATCCGGTGTCTTGCACTCGGTCGAGATGCTCAGGAAGCCATCGCCGACCGTGCCGATCAGGTCACGCGGATCACCCTTGCCGCCGGGCACGCTCGGGAACGGGAAAAAGTCGAGATCCTTCGAGAACGCCGGATCTTCGTTCGCGATCGTCGAAGCCTCCCATGCGCCCATCAGTTCCATCGCAGCCTTGCCCGAGTACAGCAGGCGGCGCGAGGCCCCCGAATCGTAATCGAGACCGTTGATGCCCGGCGCGAACGCGCCAGCCTTCACGAGTTCCTGGATGCGCTTGCCGGCTTCGACGAACGCCGGGTCTTCGAAGCCCTTACCCTTGCCCGCGAGCGCGTCCTTCACCACCTGCGGACCACCGATACGGTCGACGAGATACATGTAGTACATCGAACCCGTCCACTTGTTCTTGTTCGCGAGCGAGAACGCGGCGACGTTGTGCGACTTCAGCACGTCGACGACGTGCATCAGTTCATCCCACGTCTGCGGCGGCGTGATGCCGTACTTTTTGAAAACTTCCCTGTTGTAGAAGATCACCGCGGCCGCTGCGTTTTCGGCGGCGACACCGTAGGTCTTGCCGTCGAACGTCGTGACGTCCCACGACGCTTGCATGAAGCGGTTCCGATACGCCGGATTTTTGTTCAGGTACGGCGTGAGGTCGACGATCTGGCCGGATTTCACATACTCGTGCAGGCCGCCGCCGCCCCAGTTCTCGAACACGCAGGGCGGCTGATTCGCGCCGAAAGCGACCTTCAGCTTCGTCTTGTAGGCCTCGTTCAGCACGTGCGAATTCTCGACCTTGTAGCCCGGGTTCGCTTTTTCGAAGCGATCCGACGCGTCGCGAATGATCTTGCTCGACGACGTATTGGTCTGTTGGTCCCACACGGTGATCGTACTGGGGGTTTCCGCCGCGACGGCATTCGAAACGACTGCAGACATCGAAAATAGCAGCGCCGTTGCGCCGATGATGGACCGCGCTTTAAACAAAGCCGGGTACGCCATGTGTTTGTCTCCTCTTCTGGAATTTTTAAGAAGCCGCCGGAGTGTGAACGTTAGCCTTAACGTTATGAAATGTTAAGGCGCTGCAGGGATTGCCGCTATGCGGGATTTTACCTGGTCTACGGGCGTTAGCCGTTGCATACCGCATAAGTTTCAGCCGTTCGGGGAAAGCGCCAATATGAAGGCTTCTGATAGAATACCCGACACATAAACGGTATCGCTAACGTGATTGGCGAGTCGAACCACCATGACTTCTCGCAGACCTGCAGCTCCGATGGCAAGGCAAACCCCTACGCTCGAGCATGTCGCCAAGCTCGCGGGGGTTTCCCAGATGACCGCGTCGCGCGCGCTCAACGGCCGCCCCGGCGTATCGCGCGAAACCCGCGACGAAGTCCTGCGGATCGCGTCGGACATCGGTTACGTCGTCAACCGCACCGCCCAGAAGCTCTCGGGCGGCCGCAACGGCATCATCGGCATCATCACGCCAACCCTCGACACGCAATTCTCCAGCGAGCTGATTCTCGGCGCGGGCCGCGCGGCGCGCGGCGCCGGCATGGAGATGCTGGTCTATACGGTGTTCGATGAAGACCGTCATACCCATCACGATCTGCTCGGCCTGATTCAACAGTTCTCCGACGGAATCCTCGCGATTCTGCCGCGCGAATCGCTGTGTCTCGAAGCGCTCGCCACCGCCAAGGTGCCGGTCGTCGTCGTCGATCAGCGCGGCACGCTGACGGGCTTTCCGTCGGTTTCGGTCGACAACTACGGCGGCGCGTGTCTCGCGGTCGAGCATCTGGCCGAACTCGGCCATCAGCGCATCGCCTTTCTGGCCGGCGACGAAACGATCGAAGGCGTGCGCGACCGGCAACGCGGCTACCGCGACACGCTGGCCCGGCTCGGGCTGCCGCGCGAAGATTCGCTGGTCGCCGCCGGCGACCTGTCGCAGATGATGGCGTTCGACGTCACGTTCGATCTGCTCAATCTCGCCGAGCCGCCCACCGCAATCTTCACCGCCAACGACCAGAGCGCGTTCGGCGTGATCGCCGCGATTCGCGAGGCGGGCCTGCGCGTGCCCGACGACATCTCAGTGATCGGCTTCGACGATATTCCGATGTCCGAGCAGTTTCATCCGGCGCTCACCACGATCCGTCAACCGTTCCAGCAGATGGCGCGCTCGGCGGTCAATACGCTGCTCGCGCAGATCGCCGGCATCGACGCCGCCTCACAGCGCATCACGCTGCCGGCGGAGCTGGTGGTACGCGACTCGACCGGGCCCGTGCGGGCCAGGCAGCGCCGCGGCCGTCACCAGATCGTTTCGACGTAAGTCGACGCGCGCACCTTCGCATCGGAGGTCACGAGCGCGCCGCCGTACGTGCGCGCGGTCGCGACGATCAGCCTTTGATGCGAGGTCAGCACGGGGGGCAGCGTCGCCGCGCGCAACGCGATCTCGGTATCGACCGGAATCATCCGCACGCCATCCAGCGACAGAAACGTCGATAGCCAGCTGCGCGCGTCCATTGAGAGCCCGAGGCTGCCGACCTTCACGAACTCCGCGATTTCGAGCGCGCTGATCGCCGAGACCAGGATCTCGCCGCCGTCGAGTTCGCGATCGATCGCATCGTGCGCGGCCTGGCTCAGTGCTTTCTGCCTGCCGAGCCAGCACACCAGCGCAAGCGTATCGAGCGTGATCATCAATCGTCCTGCTCGGCCGTGACCGGGCTGAGCGCGCGCTTGATGTTGAAATGGGTGATCGACGAACGCAGCAGTTCGAGCGGATTCTCCTGCTTGCTGCGATAAGGCCGGATCTCGATGGTAGGTTGGCCGCGATCCGTCACCACGACGGTTTCGCCCAACGTTTCGACCTGACGGAACAGTTCGCAGGCCCGGGACTTGAAAATGGCTTTCGATACTCGCTTTTCCATCACACTCTCCACCCATCACAATTCAAACGGTTATTTTTTGCATCGGAGCGGCACGCCTGCGCTCGCGCGCCGGCATTCGCCGCCCTGATATTCGTTATCAACCTTGCGTCGCCGGCTGCCTGGAGCCTTCTCGCACTTCAGTCCTATCCTTACCGCGAGACGTTTCGCGCCGGCCGCGCGTGGCGTGCGAACGCTCGCCGCTGCCGAAGCGCCGCCATGCAATCGATACGTTTCGTGGATGACTCGAGGGCAATACCGCACGGCTGCCCTTCGCGCAACCCGGGTCGTGACCGGGCGCGACGCGCGCCGAAGCGGTTTGCCAGCCAGCCGGACAACACAGCGGCACGTCATGGGAGCCGGTATTCGCTTTTGCTATAGGTCTTGGAATCAAGAACGGACATACCGAACGTTACCCTTAACGTTAGTTGATGTTGATGTTGCTCATTTCCTACCGCCATGCGGAGTTTACCCAGGCTCCCCACTACTATCTGAACAGTCGGCCCAAATTCTCTCAGGTCCGGCCCAGCAAGAGAAAGCACAAAGAAAGGAAGCGCTAGCGAAACGCAAGCATTGCGTCGATACGGCTAACGTTAATCGCGCGTGAGGCGATCCGCGAACGACCTCTTCGAACATCGGGCCGCGCGGTTGCGCGAGGGTCAATCTTCGTCGCTCGAAGGAAGCGGTCCGGATGAACGCTGCGCATCGAAATGCACGATGCGCGCATGCAGCGGCCCGCGCGGTTGCTCCGCCCCGCGGCGATGCGGCTCGCGCGCGCCGGCGACCGGCTTGCGGCCGCCGGTGATGCTGGTGCTTTCGTCACGCGGCGCTGTTTGCGCCGCCTGTCCGCTCGCTGCCAACCCTGAATCGCCCTTCAAAACGTTCTTCGTCATCACATCCCTCGCTGGTCACCCGATCGTCGCAAGCGGCACGTCAAGCGACCGCGCGCACATCCTCGCCCACCTCGGGCCGCTCGAACGCCACTGCCGCGCCGTTCGCATCGAACAGCGTGACCGACGACGACGCGACCTTGATACCGACTCGCGCGCCGACTCCATGCTGCGCGTCCTTCCTGTCGAGCTTCAATGCAATCGCGTGCGGCATGCCATCGAGTCGCGCATGCAGAATCGACACGTCGCCGAGATGCTCGACCAGCTCCACGCACGCGGCGAGCCCTTCGTCGAGCGAGCCGATGCCCAGATGCTCGGCGCGCACGCCGAGTGTCAGCTCGCCGCTGACCGGACGGGACGTGCAGCCGGGCAGTACGATGCGCTGGCTCGCGCCGGCCAGCATCACGACGGTTTGCGTATCGCTTTGCGACACCAGCGTCGCGGCCAGCATATTCATCTGCGGCGAGCCGATGAAGCCGCCGACGAAGCGGTTGGCCGGCCGCTCATAGAGCTCGAGCGGCGCGCCGGTCTGCTCGATGCCGCCTTTGTTGAACACCACGATCTGCTCGCCGAGCGTCATCGCTTCGACCTGGTCGTGCGTCACGTAGATCATCGTCGTACCGAGTTCGCGGTGCAGCTTCGCGAGTTCGATGCGCATCTGCACCCGCAGCGCCGCATCGAGATTCGACAGCGGTTCGTCGAACAGGAACACCCGCGGCTTGCGCACGATCGCGCGTCCGATCGCGACGCGCTGGCGCTGGCCGCCCGATAGCGCTTTGGGCTTGCGCTCGAGCAGGTGCGTGATCTGCAGGATCTCGGCGGCTCGCCCCACCGCGTCGCGCACTTCCTGCTTCGACTTGCCCGACAGCTTCAGCGAAAAGCCCATGTTTTCCGCGACCGTCATATGCGGGTAGAGCGCGTAGCTCTGAAACACCATCGAGATGCCGCGGTCCACCGGTTGCAGGTCGTTGACCCGTACGCCGTCGATCAGAATGTCGCCGCCCGTCACCGATTCGAGTCCGGCGATCATGCGCAGCATCGTCGATTTGCCGCAGCCCGACGGCCCGACGAACACGGTGAACTGACCGTCCGGAATATGAAGATCGATGCCCTGTATGACCTGAGGCCCTTCGCCGTACGTCTTCGTGACGTTGCGCAATACGAGTTCGCCCATTTGATTGCTTCTCCTGAATCCTTTGCCATGCGGTCCCCGCGTGACGCTATCCCACTGCCCCACTACTTGCGCGCCACGCGAGGTACGGTGCGCTGCCCGCGTTAGCGGGAAGCGGCGACGCCGGTGTGTTCCGCGATCACGTCGCGATACCACAGCGCGCTGTCTTTCAGCGTGCGCTGCTGGGTTGCGTAATCGACGTACACCATGCCGAAACGCTTGTCGTAGCCCGATGCCCACTCGAAGTTGTCCATCAGGCTCCAGGCGAAATAGCCGGCCACGTCGACGCCTTGTTGCGCCGCGTCGGCCAGTGCGGCCAGATGCAGGTCATAGAAGCGCACGCGATCGGCATCGTGCACGCGGCCGTTATCGAGCACGTCTTTGGCCGCGCAGCCGTTCTCGGTGATGTAGATCGGCGGCAGCTCGTAGTTCGCGTTCAGGCCGGTCAGCAATTCGCTCAGGCCTTGCGGATAGACTTCCCAATCCATGTCGGTAAAGCCGAGCACGCCCGGCGGACGCTTGTCGCCCGATGCGCTCGCGAAGATGCGCGTGTAGTAGTTGATGCCGAGAAAATCCATCGGCGTGCCGATCACGTCGAAGTCGCCGCTGAGAATCACGTTTTGCGGGCCGTTCTCGCCATACCATTGCAGCGCCTCGGCCGGATATTCGCCCTTGAACAGCGGGTCCATGTACCAACGCACGAACTTCGCGTATTCGAGCGAGGCCGCGGCCTGATCTTCGGCGGAATCCGTCGCGCCATGCGCCGGCGACTGGTTCAGCACGATCCCCAGCGGCGCTTTCACGCCATCGGCGCGCAGTGCCTGCAACGCGAGGCCATGCGAGAGCAGCAGATGGTGCGCCACGTGAGCCGCTTTCTTGAGATCCGCATTGCCCGGCGCGAAATAGCCGGTCGCGTTGCCGAGCCATGCGGTGCACCACGGTTCGTTATGCGTCGCGATCGATGCGACCCGGTCGCCGAGCACGCTGCCGATCTTGCGCGCGTAGTCGGCGAATCGATACGCGGTGTCGCGGTTTTCCCAACCGTTCTGCGTGTCCTGCAGCGCAAGCGGCAGATCCCAGTGATACAGCGTCGCGAACGGCTTGATCCCGCGCTCGAGCAGACCGTCGACCAGACGGTCGTAGAACGCGAGGCCCTTGTCGTTGAATGCGCCCCGCCCATCCGGCTGCACGCGCGGCCACGCGATCGAGAAGCGATAGGCATTGACGCCGAGGTCCGCCATCAGATCGAGGTCCTGTTCGACGCGGTGATAGTGATCGCAGGCAACGTCGCCGTTCTCGCCGTTCACGACCTTGCCCGGCACATTGCAGAACGCGTCCCAGATCGACGGCCTGCGGCCGTCGTCACGCGCTGCGCCTTCGATCTGGTAGGAACTGGTGGCCACGCCCCAGACGAAGTCTTCGTTGAATCGATACGTCGGCATAGATGATGTTGTCCTGGTTGGTCACGCCAGCTGACGGCGTGGAATGGATAAAAGGAAGCTCAGGCCTTGACCGCGCCGGTCGTCAGACCGTCGATCAGACGCCGCGAAGTAAAAGCGAACAGCACCAGCAGCGGCAGCACCGCGACCGCGGACCCGGCCATCACCGCGCCCCAGTCGGAATTGGTCGGGCTCTGCAGAATGCGCAGCGCGAGCGGCAGCGTGTACATCGACGGCGAACGCAGCACGACGAGCGCCGACAGGAAGTTGTTCCACGCCTGAATGAAACTGATGAGCCCGAGCGTGCCCAACGCCGGTCCGAGCAGCGGCATCACGATGCTCCAGTAGATGCGCAATTCGCCGCAGCCGTCGATGCGCGCCGCCTCGATCAGCTCGGCCGGAATCGCCGACGCCACGTACTGACGCATCAGGAACACCCCGAGCGCGGCGGCCGCGCCCGGCACGTACAGCGCGCGTGGCTGATCGATCCAGCCGAGCAGGTTCATCGTCATGAAGGTCGGAATCATGCCGAGGAACGGCGGCACCAGCATCGCCGTCAGCGCGATAGCGAACAGCGTCTTCTTGAAGCGGAACTCGTACATCGCGAATGCGTAGCCCGCCATCGACGTGACCAGCAGCGTCAGCACGGTCTGCATCGTCGCGATATAGAAGCTCCAGCCGAGATTGCGCCAGAACGGGATATGGCGCATCAGCGAGGCCATGTTGTCGAAAAACGCGCTGCCGAACCACAGCGGCGGCGGCATCGAAAAGATCTCGGAACTCGTGTGCGTCGCGAACACGAACATGAAATAGAACGGCGAGAACATCAGTAGCGCGCCCGCCAGCACGATTGCGTAGCCGGTATACCGGGCCTTGTTGTTCGACGATTTCATCGCTGTGTCTCCTCGTTCATGCCGCTGCGGTGAAAGATGCGTGTGTTGAGCCACATCAATGCCGAGATCGAAATGAACAGCAGCCATGCGATCGAACTCGCGGTACCGAAGTCGCCGTCGTGGAATGCGGTCCGATACATATAGACGGCCGTCGTCAACCCGGATTGGCTCGTGCCCATCCCTTCGTTCGGCAGCAGGATGAACGGCTCTTCGAACAGTTGCAGCCCGCCGATGATCGATAGCGTCACCGCGAAGAAAATCATCGGCTTGACGAGCGGAATCGTGATGCGCGTGAACTGCTGCCAGCCGTTTGCGCCATCGATGCGCGCGGCTTCGTACAGGTCTTTCGGAATGGTTTGCAGCGCGGACAGATACAGCACCGTGTTCCAGCCGACATAACGCCAGAAGATCACGATGGACACCGCCGGCTTCACGCTCGCCGGCTTATACAGCCATTCGATCGGATGCGCGGGCACGATCCAGTGCAGGCCGGGCAGCTTGCCGATCTCGGCGATCGCGAGATTGATCATCCCGAAGTCGGTCGAATACAGCGACGAGAAGATCAGCGCGATCGCGACGCTCGACGTGATGAACGGCAGGAAGTACAGGCCGACGACGAAATTGCGCCAGCGGCGAAACGCGGTTTGCAGAAAGAACGCGAGCGGCAACGCAACCAGGTGTTGCGGCACGCCGGACATGATCGCCATCGACGCCGTGTTGTACAGCGATTTCCAGTACCACGGGTCGGTCAACGTGAAGGTGAAGTTCGACAGGCCGACCCACTTCATGCTCGCCAGTCCCGCCGTCGCATCCCAGCTCTGGAACGACAGGTACAGCGAAAACAGCAGTGGAAAGGCGATGAACAGCGCGAACAGCAGAAAAAACGGGCCGAGAAACAGATACGGCGCGATCTTCACCGCGTTGAACCGCGACGTTGCGAGCGGCGCGGACGGCGCAAGCGCGTCGCTCGCGTTCGCTTTGCGCGCGACCTGTTCGGTGGTGGGCAGCGGAGTATTCATCAAGAGTTCCGTCCAGTCGGGCGTGGCCGGGATCGGTGACCGGCCACGCTGTTTGCAGCAAACTTCCGGCGCGGCGTGTGCTGTGCTGTGCCGCGTCGTACCGTGCCGTCAATACCGCTTAACGGCGCACCCGATGCGCGATCTGGTCTTGCGCTTCCTGCAGCGCGGTATGCACGTCCTCGCCGCCGTCGACCACTTTGTCGAGCGCCGAATGGACCGCCTCTTCCGCGACCTGGTCGTACTTGCTGCGCTGGATCGCCGGGATGTGCGACGCCGCATCGCGCCAGATCAAACGGGCTTTCTCGTTGCCGAGGAACGCGACCGGTTCGGCGAAGAACGAATCGTTCTGCGCGGCGAGCAGCGCCGGGAATGCGTCGATCGAGCGGAACGATGCGAGCTGCGTGTCCGGGCGGGTGGTCAGGAACTTGATGAATTCCCACGACATCGGCTTTTGCGTCGCCTTCGCCGGAATCGAGTAGAAGGTGCCGCCGAAGGATGCGTACGCGTTATTCGGCAGGTTCGCCGCGCGCCACAAGCCCTTCGTGTCCGGCGCGATCCACGAGGAAAGATGGCCGCCGAGCCACGCGCCCATCATCTGCGTCGCGACGGTGCCGCGTTTGAAGCTCTCGGCCCATTCGTTCGACCACGGCGTGATCTTCGCGTCGAGACCGAGGTCGCGTGCTTTCTTCGCAAGCTCGAATGCCTTCACGAAACGTGGTGACGTAACGACCGGATTGCCGGCCTTGTCGAAATACACGCCGTCGCCTTCCTTCAGGTCCGCGCGAATGTAGATGTCTTCGATATCGCGTGACGACGCCATCAGGTACGCGCCGGTCGCTTTCTTGATCTTCCGGCCGGACTCGAGATACGAGTCCCACGACTTCGTCAGATCGGCTTCGGTCACGCCCGCCTTGTCGAGAATGTCCTTGCGATAGAACAGCGTGCCCGGACCGATATCGGCCGGCATGCCGACGATCGCGCCATCCTGTGTAGTGGCCTGCGCAAAGGTGTAGCGAATGAACTGACTCTTGTACTGGCCCGCGTTGTACGGCGCCTTCGACAGATCTTCGAGACCGCCGCCCGCCGCGAAGCGGCCGATAAAGCCGACCTCGACCGCCATCACGTCGGGCAGATCCGAATTGGTCGCGAGCGCGGTCGTCATCGCGTTGTGGTGATCGGCAATCGCGAGCGACGACACCTTGATATCGACATCCGGATGCAGCTTCTTCCATGCGGGAAGCGCATCCTTGATTTCCTGATCCAGCTTCGGAAAGACCGCGACCGTCAACGTGGTGTTGGCGTGCGCCCCGATTGCGGCCAGACTGAGCAGAACTGCGGCGGCAGAGCCTGAAAAGCGGAATTTCATTACTCGTCTCCTGTTTGAACCGTGTGTGTGAATGGCATCCGATGAGTGCCCGTTACTGCTTGCGTGCTTCCCTTGTTGTCTTTGCTGCTGCTGTCTTTGCTGCTGTCGGTCGAGCATCCGTTTGCGGCGTATTCGACGCTCGTTCGCGTTTGTCGATGCTTGCAAGCGCTTTCAGAAGTGATGCAAAAAATCGATTCGATCGCTATGCACGCGAGTCTCCGCGGCTTACCGGCGGCTCGATGCGGCGCGTGGTTTCGCGCGTCACGAGCGTGATCGGAATCGGGCCGAGCGTGACCGGCTGCTTGCGAATCATCTGCACGATGCCCCGCGCGGCGAGCCGGCCGATTTCATAGGTCGGCTGACGAACCGTCGTCAAAGGCGGCGTCATGTACGACGAAGTCGGCAGATCGTCGAAGCCGACCAGCGACACGTCTTCCGGCACCCGCACGCCGCGGCGAAACATCGCGAGACGCGCGCCGTAAGCGGTCTGATCGTTCGCGCAGAACACCGCGCTGAACAATGAATGGCGCGCCATCAAACGCTCCATCGCGGCGAGCCCGCCGGTTTCGAGGTAGTCGCCCTGCTCGACCAGATCGGCGTCGAAGCCGATACCCGCTTCTTCGAGCGCGATCCGGTAGCCGTCGAGCCGCTCGATTGCATCCTCGTGACTGGCGGGCCCGGCGATAAACGCGATATCGCGATGGCCGAGCTCGATCAGGTGGCGGGTCGCATCGCGCGCACCCTGGCGGTTATCGAACGGCAAGCCCGCCAGGTTCGCACCGTTTTGCACCGAGCGCCCCAGCACCAGCAGCGGCGCGTGCCTCGCGTAGTCGGTCAGCGTCGGCTCATCGAGTTGCGCGTGCAGCAGGATGATTCCGTCCACACGTCGTGCGATGAACTGTTCGAGGCGCGCCCTTTCGTCAGCGAGGTTCCAGCGGCTGCTCACGAAGATCGGCGTAAAGCCCGGGCCATGCAGTGCTTCTTCGATACCGCGCAGCCACTCCGCGTAAAACGGACTGGACACGGCCTGCGTCAATACGCCGATCGTCTCGGTCCGGCCGCTCGCGAGTCCGCGCGCAAGCACGTTGGGCCGATAGTTGAACCGCGCGATGGCCTCTTCCACCGCCTGCTGCTTGGCAGGCAGAACACGCGCCGACCCGTTGAGGATGCGCGACACGGTACTCGGCGAAACGCCGGCGGCGCGCGCGATTTCCTCGAGCGTCACGTTGGGCGCATTGGGTACGTTCGGTACGCTGGATGCGCCGGATTCTTCGGTGTGGCCGTCGTCGGTCATGAGTTCAGTCTGAGTACCTGTTTGCAAGCGCTTTCAAATACGAACACGCGTGATGCTTTCCGGAGATGACTTTAAAAAAGATGAAAAAGCAGCCGATGCGACGAGGGTGGAGGAAGCGTCGCACCGGCCTCTCTATGAAAGAGATAGAAGCAGTACTTGAAACAAAGAGATCACTACGATTGCCGGCCGGACAGATGCAACCTAGAACGTGGTCATCACGCCGGCGAAGACACCCGTCTGACTGTGGCCATAACTCGGGTTGCCGTTCGACGACGCACCGGTGGCCGGGTCGAAGTTGTTGTTGCCGTACGGGCCATTGCCGAGGTTCAGGTTCGACGTCGAGCTGTTGTGCACATAGCCCGCTTCCGTGTACAGGAACGTGCGCTTCGACAGCGCGTATGTCGCGGCGAGCGTGAACAGCGTTGCGTTGCCGTTGCCGTTGTTCGCGTTCGCGTGATATACCGCGCCCGTCAACGCCGTCGCATCGGTTGCCTGCCATGCAACCCCGAGCCACTCATGATTGACCGAGGTCGGCGCACTCACGCCAGGCGGCTGCGATGCGTCGGTCACACCCATGCTCGCGTTGGTTGCATCGGGCGCGCTCAGATGCTGATAGCCCGCGTAGAACCTCACCGGACCGATCACGTACGTGCCGCCGGCGAGAATCGAGCGCGAAGCCGAATAGACATTGTTGAACGAGCCGTCGGCGCCGCGCACTTCGTCATAGATCACGCGGAAGTCGCCGCTGCCGAACGTATAGATGCCTTCGATCGCATTCGTGCGGCCCTGGCCGGTCGGCACACCTTGTGCGTTGACGGGTGCCGAGTTCCAGCTCGTGTTGTTGGTCAGCGAATACTGGCCCTTGATCACGAGACCGCCGAGCAGCACAGGCGTGTTGTACTCCGCGCCGTTGCTTGCGCTTGCCCAGTTGCGGCCGCGCACCAGCGTCGAGATCGCGTAGCGCTGCATCAGTTGCGGGTCCGTGCCCCAGCTATCCTGCGACAGTTCGCCGGCGCCGAGGTTACCCATCTTGAACAGACCGTAATGGTCGTTGGTGAAGCCGACCGTCGCATGGCGGCCGAACAGATTGCCTGCCGATGCGCCAGTCATCGTATTGAGCTGACCTTCGAGCTGGAAAATCGCTTTCGTGCCGCCGCCGAGATCTTCCGCGCCTTCGAGGCCGAACCACGAGCAACCCCAGTTGCCGCTCGCCGCAGCCCACGCGTTCTTGTTACCCGGCAAGCCGGTTTCAAACTGGAAGCCGTTATCGATACGGCCATACAGTGTGACGCTGCTTTGCGCATTCGCCGCGCTCGTCATCGCTGCCATGATCGATAAGGCAAGAACTTTTTTCCTCATTAGATTTCCTGTATATATTTGGGCGTCTCCAAGCCGCGCAGGATGCATGTGTTCTCTCTACACATTCCCCGCTCTCGCTGAAATGCCTGCATCACATTTCGAGGCGATTATAGGAACGGCCCACGCGCCACGTAGCCAACTTTCGGCTCAGGGAAAACGCTGTTACCGATAACAGTTGCGCGCCGTTTGAAGCCGATGTAGCACCCCGCTTCGTGACCATCAGGTGATGGTCATTTGCCTGGCAAGTCCGTTTAAGTCCATGCACGAAAAAAGTGCATGCGCATTGCGCGAGGCATCGCGCTGAGCTTGCATGGACGCGCAAGTGCGCCGGAATGGCGATTCAAGCGATATTGGATGTTGTGAAGATGCAACGGCGCGCGCGGATTGCACCGGCGCATTTATCTGCGCGACTGCCATTGCCCCCGCCGGCAGGCGCGGAAATTAGCGACTATCATCAACGGATGGTGCCGGGCAATGAACCGGGCTCGGCTGCAAAGAATGCCGGGCGCGGGCCTGTCGATGTATCGAACGGACTTGCGCGCCGCAGGCGCAACGTTCCATGCGGAGCCCTTTCCCGGCTCGCACTGTTCCCCCGCCACGCCGCGCGCGCGACGTCCCGCTCGAACACACCGCACCTGCACGCTTTTCTTCGGACGACGGCGCACGATCGCTTGCCGTCCGGGCGGCACGATCCTCGACACGTGATGGCTATGAATAGCGACGCGAGTCATGGCAACAGGATCGTGCCGGATGCACTTCCCGGTCTCGCACGGAGTCGAACCGGAAGACCTGCTGCCGGAGTTAGCCGGCACATCTGTGTATCAAGGAGCTACCGTGAAAACAGCCATTGCTTCCACACTCGCGTTGCTGATCTCCAGCACCGTCGTGCCGGCGGTTCATGCCGACACGAGTTCGGGCGCGACCGACCAGCAAATCGCGCGTAACGTCCGGGCCAATGCCGCCCGCAACGGCGTCAGTCTTTCTCATGTATTTGTGTTTTCCCGATCGGGCGCGGTCACGCTGATCGGATGGGTGCCTGAGCGAGGACAAGTCGCACTGGCCGAACGAAGCGCGAATACGGTCGATGGCGTGACGTCGGTGAATAACCTGCTTTCTCGCGGACGCTAAGACCGGTTGACACCGCCGCGTGGATAACGTGAAGCAGTCCGCGCGTTGAAAGTCTTCGGCGTTTCCCGTCCCGCCAGTCTGGCTTGAACGACTGGCGCTCCGTTTCGCGCACGCAGTGGCGCGTGTGTTGTGTGGCCTGAATCAGAAAACGCTTTCACGGTACTGGCGCGATCGCGCGGGCCGGTTGAGGTGTGACCGGCCTTCATTTACGGGTCAAAAAAACCCGCACCGATGCGTGCGGGCCTTGTCGCAGAGCCGGCGGCATAGTGGCCGCACGAGTTCCGGTCAGAATACCGACCTCTCAAGGTTCGTCCGAGCCGACCTGTTCGAGTGCATTCAGATCGTCATCGAAATTGTCGGGCTGCCCGTCGGCGGTTTCATGCGTGCGCTTCGGCGACTTGACGACCGGCGGCGGCATCTTGCCGATGCCTTCGTCGACACGTTGCAGCAGATACGGAAAGAACGGATTGGAGGCAATACGGAACATCGAGTCGAGCGTCAGGATCAACGTGCCACGTTCGCCGCGCGGCGCGAGCGTGCCGAGGTTCTCGTTGAAGTTCTCCGAGTCGTCCGGTGCGATGCCGTACAGCGCATCGGTAATCGGAAACGGAATTGCGACGTGCGACAACGAGAAAATATCCTGCGGGTAGTCGATATCCAACGGTTTTACGCGCGTTTGTGTTTCGTCGGCATACACGCTGCGCTCGACCGTATGAGCGGTATCCGGCGATGCATTCGCAACGACCGTCGTCCGATAGTTCTGCGGGCCGATGCGCAATAACCGCGACAACGCCGTATACGACGCAACGCGCAGGAAGGTCCTGAAGCGCACGCTGCGGTTCACATCGAACAGCACGATTTCGCTGCCGTTCTCGGGCAGTTTGTCGTAGAGCGACGACATCACCGCCGGCGTGCTGACCGTGAAGTCGGTCACCGACTGGAACGTGAGAACAGGCGGCAATGCGTCGAGCCGGTTCTCACGCTCGAGTCTCGCGATCTGTTTCTGAATGACGCTCGTGAGCAGGTACGACTGTCGCGCGCCGTTCACGGGGAACGAGTTGTACTTGAACGGATTGAACTCCGGCACGATGCCGAGCCACGCCGCGCGCGCGAACGCGGGCAACACCGCCGGCAACGCGGCGAGACCCGCAAAGCGCGCGTAACGCGTGATGCCGATCATCGGCGAAATCAGTATCACGCGCGTCGGGCGCGTGAGCGCCGGGTTCTCGATCGCATCCAGGGCATATTGCAGCGCCAGCGCGCCGCCATTCGAAAAGCCGACCAGCTCGAGCGGCTTGTCGGGACCGATGCGCCGGCGCGCTTCGCGTACCGCAAGCCGCGTGGCCGCGGTCCATTCCTGCCAGTGAACGTCGGCGAGACCGGCGGGCACCGTGCCGTGCCCAGGCAGGCGGATGCCGATTGCGACAAAGCCGCGGTCGCGATAGCGTCGCGCGATATGCCGCAAGCTATACGGCGAATCCGTCATGCCGTGCAGCAGCACTACCGCGCCAATGAGCGGCCCCGACGGTTCGAGAATGTACGAGTGGTTCCAGTTGTAGGCGAAATGCCGCGGATAGATCGGCGAGCCTTCGTAATAGCGGTTCGCCGGAATGCGCTCGGACGGCTTGATCTTTTCGACGACATTGACACGCACGTCTTCGAAAATCCGGTTCTCCGCCTTCATGTAGGCATTCCAGTCACCGGTGTTCATTTCCTCGACGGTCATTTCGCGCGGCACATAGGTATGCCAGACCGACAGAGCCGGCCCGCGTTGCGAGTACCACGCACGCAAGCCGAGTGCGAGTATCGCTAGCAGGAACACAAGCAATACGCTTATCTTTATTACCTTCAGCGACGTGCGTAGCATTCGAGTTCTCTTGTGAAGGTTGCGCATAACCCAAGCTGCTGCGTGCGTTATGCGCTCACGCCGTCTGCGCGACGGCGTTCCGGTCTGGATATCCTAAGTGCTTTTAATCATCCGTTCAAACTCTATAGCTAAAGCGCGCGGCGCATCGTCGAGCGCGGCCGGCTTACGAACGGATGACCTGCGCCGCAACCGGGGGATACCGGCTGGCGACCGGCACGCTAATGGACCGGTCGGCGCTCGGTCGGATGTGCGCTGTTATTTGCCATTCGATGTGGCAATCGACAGTGCCGCATTCGTGCAACGGCGGATGGACATCGCGGCGATTCGAGCGTGTGGCGCCGGGCCGCCGAGCAGACCTGAAAAACCATTGAGGCCGAAGCAGAACCGTGCCCGCTCCGGCCTCGCATACTCGCAGGCGATGATCAACTGATTAACGGCCGCGGATATTGCCGGCCACGCCGCCAGCCGCCCCGCCGATGAGCGCGCCGGTCCAGGCGTCGCCGCCCGAGATTGCCGCGATGCCCGCGCCGGCGCCCGCGCCGATTGCCGCGCCGCTCATCGTGCCTTGCGCCTGCGGGCTCATATCGGTACAGCCGACCATGACCACCAGCGCGCCGATGCTTACGATCCATCCAAGTCGTTTCATGATCGTCCTCCTCATTGATTGTTCTTCAGGCCGGGCACGACCATCTGAAACCAGAGGGTCTCGATCACCGGATGCTGGATCATCGTGGGATTGGCCGCGTAATACCGGTCGAGACTGGTGCGCACGCTGTCGAGCGTCTGGCCCTGCATACCCTTGCCGAAGCGTTGCGCGATGTCGTTGCTGTTCGCCGCATTGCCCGCGTATGCGCGCTCGACGTCGAGCAGATTGGAAATGCCGACGAGGTACGCCTTCTTCGCTTCATCCGACGACTGCATCCACTGCTGGCCCGTGACAATTGGAATGCTCTCCGCGCGGGCGACATTGCTCATCATTGCGAGCGACAGGAAAATCGCGGATATCAGCGTTCGCCATTGTGGTTTGATTGCCATCACATACTCCAGGGAAGTTATGTTCTGCAGCGGCCTGCCGCCGAGTCGCAACCGGCAGCCTCGATCGGGTTATTTTGAAAAGTGATGTGTGTCTCGTCGAATCTCCTTTCAGGTACAGCGGCCGGCATGCTTCGTCAATTTGAGTTCTATCGCGTGCCACGCACGCGAATGACGAAAAACTCAACGGATTGAAGTAATTTGCAAAGGTGACATTTCAGCTTGAAGGGGTGTGCCGTTCCGGCTTCGCTGCATCGGACACGGTATAAAGTCTACAGCGTTTTTAGTAATTTCCAAGCTCATTTCAGTGCAATGCAACGGGCCGTCGGATCGTGTCGAAGACGATTCGCACACCCGCCGAATACGGCGCAATACGCGTAAATATCGCATTCTTCCGGATGAATTTTCAGGCAGTGAGGACATTGCACGCACGTCGTGTCGTTTCTATTGAAGTCTGTAAATTCATGCTAATTCACAGCAGTTGACATTTGAGCTATTCGACCATGGTCTATTTCTTTTCTAATACCGGTGGTACGGAGCGATCATCGAACTGGCAGGACCTCATATCTGGTATCCGATATAACCACCAATGGAACCGATTGATTCGCGCAAACTGGATTGGCAGCACGAAGTGATCGTGCGGCAAGGGGTGTGACGAGCGGGCGCGTTGAATGTCGCGGTTAAGGCCATCTATTGTTGCCGTGGTCGATTGCTGCCTGACGGCAGTCCGGGTGGCTGCGCAGCAGCGATGGGACGCGCCTGATATCGCGGACGGTTAGTTGCACGGCACGGTGCGAGTTCGGGCCACTGTCGATGCGGCGGCATCGGCATGCATTAACAGCTTATAGCTTGTTTTTTGCAAATACAGTGTATAGACTGTATCTCGTATTTACAGGCTTTGGCCTGTAGCCGCGCAGAGCCGAACCGGAGATCGTCCGTGGACTACCCCATCAAAACGCTGAGCCAGTTGAGGCCGATCCTGCAGGGCTTCAGAAAAGCCGCCGGGCTCACGCAGGCCGCGATGGCCGGTCATCTGGGCGTGACCCAGCAGACCTACGCGCAACTCGAGGCCAATCCGGCCGCGGTCAGCGTCGAGCGGCTGTTCAAGGCTCTGCGAATATTGCAGGTCGATCTGAAACTCGCACCGGGCGCGGCCGAAGGCGACGTCATCGAGCAAGTCACACTGCCGGCCGTGGATCGCGCCCCCGCCCGCCGTGCCGCCAAAAAAGAGACGACGGCGGCAACCCGCGGCGCCACGCGCGCAACCCAGGCCGCCCGCGATCCGCAAAGCGCGCCGGACAAACCCGCGCGCGCGGCCAGCGAGGCGAAGCAATCCGCCGCAACAGGCACACGCGGGACCCGCGGCAAGGGCGGCAAGGGCAGCAAGCGCGCGCCTGAACCTTCGCGCGTTGCCGCGAAAGCCGCCGCCGGCAAGAAGCGGGAGGACTGGTAAGCATGGCGCGCGGCACACCAAACCGCCTGAGCCTGTGGATGAACGGTCTGCCCGTTGGTCATTGGGAAACCACGCGCGGCGGCGAACGGCTCACTTATCTGGACGAATGGATCGGCGATCCGCAAGGGCGCCCGCTGTCGCTATCGCTGCCTTTCACGCCGGGCAACCAGCCGTACCGCGGCCAGATCGTCGCCGACTATTTCGACAATCTGCTGCCCGATAGCGAGCCGATCCGGCGCCGCATCGCCGCGCGCTACCGAACCGGCAGCACCGCGCCCTTCGCGCTGCTCGCCGCGCTCGGGCGCGACTGCGTCGGCGCGTTGCAGATGCTGACGCCCGACGAAGAACCCACCGACCTCACCAGCATCCACGGGCGCGAGCTCAGCGAACCCGAGATTGCCGCGTTGCTGCGCGGCGCGACATCGGCGGCGCCGCTCGGGCAGCACGATCCGCTGGAAGACCTGCGCCTGTCGATTGCCGGCGCGCAGGAAAAGACCGCGCTGCTGCGCGATCGCAATCGCTGGCTACTGCCGGAAGGCAGCACGCCGACCACGCATATCTTCAAGCTGCCGCTCGGGCTCGTCGGCAACATGCGGGCCGATATGCGCACGTCGGTGGAAAACGAATGGCTGTGCTCGCGGATCGTCGCGGCTTACGGGCTGGCCATCGCCCGCTGTGAAATCGCGCGCTTCGACGATCAGAAGGCATTGATCGTCGAACGGTTCGATCGCCGGCCCTCCAGCGACGCGACGTGGATCGTGCGTCTGCCGCAGGAAGACATGTGCCAGGCAACCGGCACATCGGCGCTGCATAAATACGAAGCCGACGGCGGCCCGGGCATCGAGACGATCATGCAGGTGCTCGCCGGGTCCGCGCGCGCGGCGTCGGACCGGCACAACTTCTTCACGACGCAGATGATTTTCTGGCTGCTCGCCGCGACCGATGGCCATGCGAAGAATTTCAGCATCGCGCACTTGCCGGGCAACCGTTACGAGGCCACGCCGCTTTACGACGTGCTGTCCGCTCACCCCATCATCGGTTCCGGCGCGGCTCGCCTGCCGGCGCAAAAGGTGAAACTCGCGATGGCGCTGCGCAGCAAGAACGTCCACTACCTGCTCGATCAGATCCAGCGGCGGCATTGGATCGCGGAAGGACAACGCGTCGGATTTTCCGCCGCCGACGTCGACGGGATGATCGCGAGCCTGACCGCGCAAACGGATACGGTGATCGATTCGGTGTCATCGCAACTGCCCGACGACTTCCCGATGGACGTCGCCGATGCGGTGTTCAACGGCATGCGGCGGCTGAACCGAAAGCTGGCGCGATAAGGGTGAATAGACGGGTGAATAGACGAAACGCGCTGGCGAGCGCAAATGATCGCACCGCCGCCGGTCTAACCAGCACGTAGCAGCCTCAGCTATTGACGTGGCGCGCCGCCAACTCATCGGCCGTGGCCGACGCGCGCCACTGCACGCTCAGCAGATGCTCGCGCATGCAGCGCGCCGCCGCTTCCGCATCGCGCGCTTTCAACGCATTGACGATGGTCTGATGCTGCTGCGCGAAAAACTGCCGCGTATCCTGCGCGACGGTTTTCTCGCGAACCTCCGGCTTCACCCGCATCCCGTTGATGACCTCCATCAACGCGATCAGTGCCGGATTGCGCGTGGCCTGCCCGATCAGCAGGTGAAACCGATGGTCCCATTGCTGCCATTCGTCGTCGTTTTTCGCGGCGGCATTCTTGCGCGCGCACTTCTCCAGTTCCTGCAAATCGTCGCCACTCGCTTTCGTCGCCGCAAGGGCCGCGAGCGCCGGTTCGAATAGCAGCCGCATTTCGGCGATATCCGCCGGGCTGGTTCCCGCGCGCAAGCTCCGCAGCGACGGCGCGAACTTCAACGGCCGCGCGCCCAGATAAGTGCCACGGCCGACGCCGCGCCATACGCGGCCCGACGCCTCCAGCGAAGCCAGCGCGGTGCGCAGCTCGCGGCGGCTCACGCCCAGCTGTTCGGCCAGCGTTCGCTCGGGCGGCAGCAAGTCGCCATCCTTCAGTCGATGCCGGCCGACGTAGTCGAGCAGCGCATCCAGTACCGCCTTTGTCATGAGTTTCACCGAACCAATATTTATTGGTTCAAACGATATCAGATTCACCGAGAATCAGCCAAGCGTCGTCACGAGCTTTTTTCAGCGTAATACTACGTTGATTACTGCGGGTTAACACCGGGTGCAACCCGCCCGTGTTAGCCTTACCCTTTCACTTTCGCCAATCGAACCATCTGTCATTGGTTCGGCTATTCGCCCGCTGTCGCAAGGAGTCGCAGATGTCGTTTACAACTCGCCCGGAACTGATCGGCACATTCGGCATGGTGGCCTCCACGCACTGGCTAGCCAGCGCGTCGGCCATGGCCGTCCTCGAAAAAGGCGGCAATGCGTTCGATGCCGCCGCTGCCGCCGGTTTCGTGCTGCAGATCGTCGAGCCGCATCTGAACGGTCCCGGCGGCGAGTTGCCGGTCGTGTTCTACAGCGCGCATGAAGACCGGGTGCGGGTGCTGTGTGGACAAGGCGTGACGCCCGCCGCGATGACGATCGAGCGGATGCGCAAGATGGGGCTCGATGTGGTGCCGGGCACTGGCCTGCTGCCCGCGGTCGTGCCGGGTGCGTTCGGCGGCTGGATGACCATGCTGCGCGACTACGGCCAGTTGCAGCTCGAAGACGTATTGAGCTACGCGATCGGCTATGCGGAAAACGGCTATCCGGTGCTGCCGCGCATGGCGTCGTCGATCCTCGCCATCTAGGACTTCTTCCGCACCGAATGGACGACCTCCGCCGAACAGTGGCTGCGCAACGGCGAAGCACCGAAGCCGAACCACCTGTTCGCCAATCCGGCGATCGCCGAAACCTACAAGCGCATCCTGCGCGAAGCGAATACCCGCAGCGACCGCGCCGAGCAGTGCGAGCGCGCGCGTGACGTGTTTTATCGCGGCTTCGTCGCCGATGCGATCGACCAATACTTCCGCTCGACCGCGGTGCTCGATACGTCCGGCCAGCGCAACCACGGCCTGCTCGATGCCGGCGATCTGGCGCGCTGGGAGCCGACTTACGAAGACCCGGTGTCGTACGACTACGCGGGCCTGCGCGTGCACAAGACCGGGCCGTGGGGCCAGGGGCCGATGTTCCTGCAACAGCTCGCGCTGCTGAAGGGTTTCGATCTGGCCGCGATGGATCCGCTCGGACCCGATTTCGTCCACACGGTCATCGAGTGTTCGAAGCTCGCGTTTGCCGATCGCGAAGTGTTCTACGGCGACCCGGCGTTTTCGCATGTGCCGATGGATGTGCTGCTGAGCGACACGTACAACGACGAACGCCGCCGGCTCATCGATCCGCTGCGCGCATCGCTGGAATTCCGTCCCGGTCTGCTCGGCGACAGCGCGCAGCGCGCATCGTCGCGAATGCCGGCCGCGAACAGGCGGGCGGCTTCGGCCAGGGCGAACCGACGTTCGCGCCGTTGCCCGAATTGCGAGGCGACACCGTGCATCTCGACGTCGTCGACCGCTGGGGCAACATGGTGTCGGCCACGCCGTCCGGCGGCTGGCTGCAGGCCTCGCCCGCGGTGCCCGGTCTCGGCTTTAACGTCACCACGCGCGCGCAGATGTTCTGGATGGAAGAAGGCCTGCCGTCATCGCTCGGCCCGGGCCGCCGGCCGCGCACCACGCTGTCGCCCACGCTCGTCACGCGCGACGGCAAGCCGTACGCGGCCTTCGGCACGCCGGGCGGCGACCAGCAGGATCAGTGGTCGCTGCAGCTATTCCTCAAGCACGTACATGGCGGCATGAATTTCCAGGCCGCCGCCGACGCGCCGTCGTTCCAGACCGCGCACTTCCCCGGCTCGTTCTATCCGCGCGCGATGCAGCTCGGCAAGATGTCCGCGGAAGCGCGTTTTCCGGACAGCACGCTCGCCGAATTGCGCGCGCGCGGCCACGATCTGACGGTCGCCGAACCGTGGGCGTTGGGCCGCGTATGCGCGGTCGGCATCCGCAATGGCTTGATGCGAGGCGCGGCCACGCCGCGTCAGATGCAGGCCTATGCGATCGGGCGATAAGCCGGGCCTCAGGTCGTCGATAACCCGCCGGTAGCCGGCTCGAAGTACAAAGCGCGCATCGATTGCCGCGCCATTATTCAGGAGAAGTTGCCGTGTCCGCCGTTGCCGCCCGTCTTGAAAGACTGCCACTGTCGAGCTTCCATCGCAGACTGCTGCTGATCGGCGGATTGGGATATATGTTCGACGGACTCGATTCGTCGTCGCTCGCGTTCCTGCTGCCGGTGGTCAGCAAGCTGTGGCATCTGACGAGCGCCGAAACCGGCCTCGTCGCGAGCAGCACCTATATCGGCTACTTCTTCGGCGCGTTTCTGTCGGGCGTGCTCGCCGACGTGATCGGCCGCCGCCGCATCATGATGAGCGCGCTCGCGATCTACTGCATCGCTTCGCTCGCCAGCGCCACCGCGCCGGACTGGCATACGTTCTTCTCGCTGCGCGTGGTGGCCGGCTTCGGCTCGGGCGCGGAGACCGTCGTGATCGCGCCGTTCCTCGCCGAATTCGTGCCACGGCGCTATCGCGGGATGTTCTGCGGCGCGCTGGTCGGCTTCATGTCGTTCGGCTATCTGACCTCGTCGATTCTCGGCTTCGCGGTGGTGCGCAATTTCGCCGATGGCTGGCGCTATCTCGCGGTGATCACGTCGCTGCCGGTGGTGATGCTGCTGTGGTGGCGCAGAACCTTGCCCGAATCGCCGCGTTGGCTCGAAAGCCAGGGGCGCGCGGCCGAGGCGGACAGCATCGTCAGCAAGATCGAAGCGTGGTTCGCCGCGAAGGGCATAACGCTCGCACCGGTCGGCGCGATGAGCCCGGCTAACGCCGCAGCCGCAGCCACACCCGTGGCGGCGAGGGCCGGCGGCAGCGCATGGCGCAACGTGCTGACGCTGTGGTCGCCGCGGCTCGCACGCACCACCGCGGTCAGCTGGCTGATGTGGTTCTCGGTCGCGTTCGCGTACTACTCGTTCTTCTCGTGGATCCCGAGCCTGCTCGTCAAGGAAGGCCTCACGATCACGAAGAGCTTCGGCTATTCGATTGCGATTTACGGCGCGCAGATTCCCGGCTACTTCTCGGCGGCATGGCTCAACGAAAAGATCGGCCGTAAAGCGGTGGTCGCTTCGTACATGACGCTCGGCGGCATCGCGGCGATCACGCTCGCGTTTTCACACACCGGCATTCAGATCATGGCCGCGGGCATCGCGTTGTCGTTCTTCATGAACGGCGCGTTCGCCGGTGTCTATGCGTACACGCCGGAGGTGTTTCCGACCGCGGTCCGTACGACCGGCACCGGTTCGTCGTCTTCGTTCGGCCGCATCGGTTCGGTGAGCGCGCCGATCCTGGTCGGCCTCGTCTATCCGGTGCTCGGCTTCCTCGGCGTGTTCGCGATGACCACGACGGTGCTGCTGATCGGCGCGTGCGTGGTGTTCTTCCTCGGCATCGAAACGCGCAACCGTTCGCTCGAAGATATCGAAACGAGCGAACTCGAACCGGCCCGCAAGGTGGCGGGCCGCCTCGATTCCACCCACATGCACGGCTGAAAGGCACTCGCGCCTCTACACACTCTTTATGCAAACGATGCAAGACAATCTGAGCGAACCTGCGCTGCCCGCCACGCAGGCGCTAAACATCGCGGACCTCGAACGTCTCGCGATGGCGATCCGGCTGAAAGATCAGCCACACGAAATTTTCCGCGCGGTTCACGCGGTGGCCGAGCGGGCGATAGGCTTCAACCTGCTCACGATCATGTCCTACGATGCCGAGCGTCATGAAGTGGAGCGCGTCTACACGAACATGCCGGACGTTTATCCGCTCGGCGGCCGCAAGAAAAAGCAGGGCACCGCGTGGGCGAAACAGATTCTGCAGGACCTCGAGCCGTTTCGCGCCGCGACCTCGCAAGGCATTCGCGAAGCGTTCGACGATCACGCGGTGATAACCGGCATGGGTCTCGGCTCGATACTGAATATTCCGATCGCCTACGACGGCGTGTGCGTCGGCACGATGAACCTGACTCACAAGGAAGGCTGGTACACGAGCCGCCATGAGAGCACGGGCCTTCTGATCGGCGCCTTTCTTGCCCCCGCTCTTGTGAAGCGGAATATGACACTCTCCGCCGCCGCCGCTCATTCATGAAAACCCCGGCCGAGCTTCCCCGCTATCAGGCGCCGACCCAGCCCGCCGTCGCGCAAGGCCGGTGGATTCTCGTGTTTCTGCTCGGCTACCTCGCGTTGATCGCCGATGGCGCCGACGTGATGATGTACGGCCTCACGCTGTCGCGCATCAAGGACGATTTCGGGCTCACCAATGTCGAAGCCGGCGCGCTCGGCAGTCTGACGCTGCTCGGCATGGCGATCGGCGGCATTGTCGGCGGCTGGGCGAGCGACCGTCTCGGCCGCGTGCGCGTCGTCGCATGGGCGCTCGCGCTGTTCTCGCTCGGCGCGGGGATGCTCGGCTTCTCGCACAGCTTCGCGGAATTCGCGGTGGTGCGCTTCATCAGTTCGCTGGGTATCGGCTGCATGATTCTGGTCACGACGCTCGTCGCCGAATACGTGCCCACCGAGCGGCGCTCGCTGATTCTCGGCATGCTGCAGACCGGCATCTCGGCGGGCTATATCGTCGTGATCGCGCTCAGCAACTGGATCCTGCCGCACTATGGCTGGCGCACGCTGTACTACGTGTCGGCCGTGCCGGTGCTGCTCGCGTTCGCAATCAAATTCGCGGTGCCCGAACCGGCGTCGTGGCTCGCCAGCCGCGCCGCCGCGCGCGAGGCCAAAAGCAGCGGCAACGGCAATGCGCGGCAGCGCGGCGACAATCGCTATGCGCAGATCTTTCGCGACCGCCAGGCGCGCACGATGTTCATGCTGTGGACCTTCGCGTCGATCTTCGTGCTGTCCGGCTTTTACGGGCTGAATAACTGGCTGCCGACCTACCTCGAAAAAGAACTGCACATCAAGTTCAGCTCGCTGACCGGCTATATGATCGGCACCTACGTGGTCGCGTTCATCGGCAAGATTTTCGCCGGCTGGCTCGGCGACCGCTGGAGCCGGCGCGGCGTGTATGTGCTGGGTTGCATCGGCGCGTCGCTGTTTCTGCCGGTGATCATCTTCTTTCACACGCGCGAAAATATTTCCACGCTGATGCTGGTCTTCGGCTTTCTTTACGGTGTGCCGCTCGGCACGATCGGCACCTTCATGTCGGAGAGCTTCGCAACGTCCGTGCGCGGCACCGCGGTGGGCGGCTCGTATAACCTCGGCCGCTTCTGTTCGGGCGCGGCGCCGATCGTCATCGGCTTCATCGCGACGCAGTTCTCGATCGGCCTCGGCTTCCTCGTGGTCGGCGCGGTGTTCTTCCTGAGCGGCGTGTGCGCACTGTTCATTCCGGACCGGCTGTACGACACGCAGCGCTAAAAGCATTGCACCGATGAATCGCCCAGGTTTTGCCGGTACGGTTCAGTTGCCCATTCCGCGCGAATAGCCTGGGCATTGCGCATGCAGATGCACGCAATATCACCGCGTTCCGCTGACGATATTCGAAATGGTCCAGTTGCCGGTCGACACGAGCACATAGTCTGCGTTGATCCCTAACCATTGATGCCCGCGTGTCGGCGCATTGAGACCGTGCCCGCGCCAGTCGTCCAGCATGAAATTGTGGTTACGGTATTCGGCGGGAACGCGCTGGCCCTTGTGCCAGTCGCGATGCGGAATGGACGGCATCACCTGCTGACGGCCGGCGCTGACCATCGCCCCGGTGGCGAAGGCCTCACGCAAAGATCGTCAGGACCTTTTCGATCGATAAATCGCCGCTGCGCAATGGGCAAAACCGCTCGGCCCGCGCCTGCCCGGAGTTTTATTCATCCGGGCGCAACGACGCGGCTTCCGCTGAAACGGCCGGCGCGCCGGCCGCAAGACGCGGCATCCGGATGCCCGCATATGCAATCGCGATGGTCAGCAACGGACTCACGAAGCAGAACACTGCATACGGTGCATAACTGAGCGTCGATACGCCCAGCGTTACCGCCATATAGGCGCCGCAGCTATTCCACGGAATCAGCGCGCCGGTCGGCGTGCCCGCGTCGCCGACGGCGCGCGACAGCACCACGGGTTCAAATCCGCGCCGCGCAAATGCGGTCTTGAACATCCGCGCCGGCAGCACCACCGCGATGTATTGATCGGCGGTGACGATATTGGTGGCGACGATCGCCGCCACCAGCGAAGCAACCAGCGCACCCGCGCTCTTCGCCTTTTCGATGACCGGCGCGATCAGCCGCTCGAGTACCCCGCATTTTTCGACCACGCCGCCGAACGCGAGCGCGGAGATGATCAGCCAGATCGTGTTCAACATGCTTTCCATGCCGCCGCGCGTCACCAGCACGTCGAGCGCGGCATTGCCGGTCGATGCGCGATAGCCGCTGGCGAGCGCAAGCCATACCCCTTTGACGAGCGCAAGCCAGTGCGGCACGCCGGGCTTCGCCGCGGCAAACGCAATCACGCGTTCCGGCGCCACGCATACCGCGAGTACGCCGCCCGCAAGCGCTCCCAGAAAAATCGTGGTGAACGGCGGCATTTTCAGCACCGCCAGCACGACGACGATAATCAGCGGCACGAATAGCCACAGCGAAATATGGAACGCCCCTTGCATCGCGTAGATTTCGGAGCTGGCGTCGAAATCGCCGGGCCGGCCGAGCAAATAGAACAGAGCCAGTGCGACCGCCATCGAGACGGCCGAGGTCAGGAACACTTCGCGAAGATGTCGATACAGTTCGACGCCGGACGCCGCCGCGGCGAGATTGGCGGAATCGGACAACGGCGACGACTTGTCGCCGAGATACGCACCCGAGATGATCGCGCCGGCCGCGACCGCCGGGCTCAGTCCCATGCCTTGCGCAATGCCCATCAGCCCGATGCCGATCGTGCCGGCCACCGTCCATGAACTGCCGATGCTCATCGACACGAAGCCGCAGATCGCCGCCGCGGTCACATAGAAATAGTTGGGGCTCAGCAGCCTGAGCCCGTAATAGACCATCCCCACCAGCGTGCCGCTGAGCGCCCACGTACCGATCAGCGCGCCGACCGCAAACAGGATGAAAATCGCGCCGATGCCGGTGCTGACGCTGGCAACCGCTGCTTCGCCGAGCGAGGCCAGCGTATGTCCGCGGCGCCAGCCGATGAACACTGCAATCATCGTCGCGACGACGAGACCCACCTGGTTCGGACCGCTTGCGCCGCCATCGCCGAACAGGTAGTAGGACAGCCCGACCAGCACGACGAGACTCGCTATCGGGATGATCGCCTCGGTCAGGGTGACCGGCTGGGGTGATTCTGGCCTCTTCATGTGAGCTTGTCCCCGTATTGCCAGCTAGCGGGCCGCTAGCGTTTGCCGCCGCCCACCCACATCCGGTTCCGTGCGACGAACACACCGCCGCCCGCGCGCCAGCTCAGCGCGGTTCAGTTCCGCTCAGTTCCACTCAGTTCCGCGCGGCTCCGTCCAACCCGCGGGCGGCGCCGTTCCGGTCACGCGCCGGCTCGATCAATAGTCGACCGGGTCGCGGATGATCGGGCACGTCATGCAGTGGCCGCCGCCTCGCCCACGGCCCAGTTCGGCGCCGACGATCGTGATCACCTCGATGCCCTGCTTGCGCAGCAACGTATTCGTGTACGTATTGCGGTCGTACGCATAGACCACGCCAGGCGACGCGCACACGAGGTTCGCACCGCTATCCCACTGCGTGCGCTCGCGCTGGTAGTCGCTACCGCCCGCCTCGACCACCCGCAGCGCCTTCAGCCCCAGCGCTTCGGCCACGACATCGGTGAACGGCTTGTTTTCCGCCTGCAATTCGACGCCGCTCGGATGGCTGCTCGGCCGATACGAGAAGGTGCGCGTCTTCGCCATGAAGTCCGGCGCGACCAGCACGCAGTCCCGATCGGCGAACGTGAACACGGTGTCGAGGTGCATGGCCGCGCGAATCTTCGGCATCGCCGCGACGATCACCCGCTCGGCCGCGCCCTTCCGGAACAGCGTGGCCGCGAGCTGGCTGATGGCCTGACGCGACGTGCGCTCGCTCATGCCGATCAGCACGACGCCCTTGCCGATCGGCATCACGTCGCCGCCTTCGAGCGTCGCGAGGCCGTGATCCTGGGTCGGGTCGCCCCACCACACGTTGACCTTGCCCGCGAAGTCCGGATGGAACCTGTAGATCGCGGTGGTCAGGATCGTCTCTTCATGGCGCGCGGGCCAGTACAGCGCGTTGAGCGTGACGCCGCCGTAGATCCAGCAGGTCGTGTCGCGCGTGTACAGCGTATTCGGCAACGGCGGCAGCAGATATTCGGTGCCGCCCGCGGCCTGCTTCGCGACTTCCAGCGCCTTGCCGCCGTGCGCCTCCGGAAAGTCGTGCGTCGACAGTCCGCCAATCAGCGTTTCGGCAAGCTTGCGATTGTCGAGCCCTTCCAGATAACTTCTCAACTCATCGATGAAACCGAGGCCAACCTGATTCGGCACCACCTGGTTGTCGAGAATCCACTTCTTGCCTTCCGGCACCGCCACCGTTTCCGCGAGCAGATTGTGCATTTCCACCACCTCGACGCCGCGGTCGCGCATCTTGGTGACGAAGTCGAAGTGATCGCGTTTCGCGTTTTCGACCCATAGTACGTCGTCGAACAGCAGTTCATCGCAATTGCTCGGGGTAAGACGCTGATGCGCGAGCCCCGGCGCGCACACCATCACCTTGCGCAATTGGCCGACTTCGGAATAGACACCCAAACCACCCGCTTTCGCGTCTGTATTCGCCATGATGCTCTCCTGAATACCAGTGTTGACCAGTCGTGTTCAATCGAATGTCATCAGATCGTGATCATTCCGGTCGCGAGACCATAGACGCCCACGACCGCGCCAATCGCGGCAACGATAAAGATGATCCAGTCGGATGCAATGAAAACGCTCTTGTTCTGCTCGCGCCGCGCCCACACGTAAAGCGCCGTGCCCGGCGCGTATAGCACCGCGGAAAGCAGGATGAATTTCAGCCCGCCCGCCCAGATCATGAAGACGGTATAGATCACCGCGATGGCCGCCATGATCAGGTCGCGCCGGCGCTCTTCGGGGCGCACGTCGTAAGCCTCGCCGCGCTTCGAGATGATGAATCCGTAGGCCGCGACGAACAGGTACGGAATCAGCGACATCGCACTGGTGAGGTTGAGCATCAGCGCGAACGCGTCACGGGAGAAGTACGTGCTGATAACCAGCAGTTGCACGACGATGTTGGTCAGCCATAGCGCGTTGGCCGGCACCTTGTTCGCGTTTTCGCGCGCGAAGACGGACGGCATGTCTTTGGTTCTCGCCGCGGTGAACAACACCTCCGCGCAGATCAGCGACCACGCGAGATAAGCGCCCAGCACCGACACCAGCAAACCGACGCTGACGAAAATCGCACCCCAGTGACCGACCACCGACTCGAGCACCGCGGCCATCGACGGCTGCCGCATGCCCGCGACGTCCGCGCGCTGCAGCACCGCATAGGGCAGCATCGACACGAGCACCATCAGTGCGGTCACGACGATAAAACCGAGGATCGTGGCCTGACCGACGTGCGAGCGTTCTTTTGCATAACGGGAATAGACGCTCGCCCCTTCGATGCCGATGAACACGAACACCGTGACCAGCATCGTCGCGCGCACCTGTTCGAAAATATTGCCTTCGAGCCCGCCGCCGTACAGGTTGGCCTGGAACAGATCCATCCTGAAAGCGAAGATCAGGATCACGATAAACACGAGAATCGGAATGACCTTGGCCACCGTCACGATGCTATTGATGAACGCCGCCTGCTGCACGCCTTTCAGAATCATGAAATGGAACAGCCAGATGCCGCACGACGCGACGATGATCGCCACCGCCGTATTGCCTTCACCGAATATCGGGAAAAATGCACCGAGTGTCGACTTGATCAGCACCCAGTAAGAGACGTTGCCGATGCAACTGCCAATCCAGTAACCGAATGCGGAGAGAAAGCCGGGGTAATCGCCAAAGCCGGCTTTCGCGTAGGCAAACACGCCGGCGTCCAGTTCGGGTTTTCGCTCCGCCAGCGCCTGAAACACACGGGCCAGCATATACATGCCGGTGCCGGCAATCAGCCAGGCAATAATGGCGCCCAAAGGACCGGTAGCATTGGCGAAAGTCCTTGGTAGAGAAAAAATGCCCGCGCCGACCATCCCGCCCACCACCATTCCGGTGAGCTGCATTTTCGACATTTTTTGTGGAGTAGACGCCATTCGGATTTCCTTATTAGTTACCTCTTTAACGAGGCTAAATCAGATTCGAACGAAACGTGTCTCGCAGCCAACCATGACCTGACCGGCCACATTACTCTGCAACTGCCACCGGAAAAGAATGGGCCGTCCGCCGGCGTTTGTCAATTGATCGGGAGAACAAAGGTAGCCTTCCCGACGCGCGTTGCGCGTCGCCAATTCACATGTTTTTTGCCGTTCGACGATGTATTTTTCGCCAATTGGATCGTCGATTTTCAATTACGCATCGCGTTGAATGCGGAAGTTCACAAAATTGACAATAGAGGCTCACGTCATATGACACATGACGTGTTGCGAATGCGTTGCGAATTAATCGGCTTGTCGCGGCGGTTTAACCGAACGCTCCCATATGCGATAAACATGAAAAAACCAAACGCTATTTTTGGCTTTTACGTTATGCGCCGGGTATCGAGCTAATCAGACGGTGCGAGTGCGGCCCGCAGCCAACCGCGATGACGGTGCTCGCGGCGATCCGCACAGGGATCCGGCCGCCGTCACGCGAGCCGGTCAATGTAACGGCGGCTACGACTCGCGCAGTTTTCTCAACGTGAGCCGCGCTTCGAGACCACCACCCGCGCGGTTGTGCAGCGTCAGCGTCGCGTCCATCGCCAGCGCGAGTTGCCGGGCAATGGCGAGCCCCAACCCGGTGCCGCCCGTTTGACGGTTGCGCGAGCCTTCGAGCCGGTAGAACGGCTCGAACACCGTTTCCAGCGCTTCGGCCGGAATGCCGGGACCGCGGTCGAGCACCGACACGGTCGCCTCGCCTTCGTGCGCCGCGCTGATGTCGATCCGCGCGGCGCCACCGAACTTCAACGCGTTATCGACCAGATTGCCGACGATGCGGCGCAACGCCTGTGGACGCAGCATCAGCGAGTGGTCGAAGCGCCCGTTCAACGCGACGTCCTGACCGGCATCGACGTAATCGCAGACGAGGCTGTCGAATAGCGCGTCGGGATCGATACGGCGCGGCACCTCGGTCGTGCCATGCATCGTGCGCGCATAGGTCACGCCCTCTTTCACCAGCGCCTCCATCTCCTGCAAGTCCTGGCGCAGCTTCGCGGCTTCCGCTTCGCTGTCCATCGTGTCGACGCGCAGGCGCATGCGCGTGATCGGCGTTTGCAGATCGTGCGAGATCGCCGCGAGGATCTGCATGCGTTCGCTCATATAGGTGGCAATGCGGTCCTGCATCGCGTTGAACGCGCGCGCGGCACGCGCGACTTCGGACGGACCGGCTTCGGGCAAACGCTCGGCCTTCAGATCGGGGCCCAGGGTATCGGCGGCCAGCGCGAGCTGTTTCAGCGGACGCGTCGCGAGTCGCACCGCGAACCAGCAGCACGCGGCCAGCACGATCAGTTGCAGCGTCAATACGAGCGGCAGCCAGCGCGACAGCGGCGCGCCGGACATCGGGCGCATGTCGATGGTCAATGGCGTGCCGTCGCTCAGTTTCAGATGCACCTGCAGGCGTTCGCCGTCGCCAGGAACCGCATTCACGGTCAACGGATAGTGCTTGCCGATCCCCTCGGTAACCGATTGCGCGACGCGCGCCGACAGGTCCGCATCGACCGGCAGGCCGGGCACACCGGGACCCAGCACGAACTCGTAGCTGCGCCGCGCGAGACGCGGCAACCATTGCGCGCGCTCGGCGGGCGGCAGATGGTCGAGCAATGCGACCGAACTGACGACCTCGCGCTCGATATAGCCCATCATCACGTGAGTCATCGTCCGGTCGCGTTCGGTCATCGTCAGCCAGAACGACAAGGTCTGCGCGAGCGCGAGCCCGATAAACAGAATGACCGCAAGCCGCGTGAACAGCGTGCGCGGCCAGTGCGGCCACGATGACCGGTTCATTGCGGATCCCCGAGCGCCGTCACCGTCGCGGAAAACACATAGCCTTCGCTGCGCAGCGTCTTGATGTAACGCGGCTCGCGCGCGCCATCGCGCAAGCGCTGACGCAGCCGGCTCACCATCAGATCGATCGAGCGGTCGAACGCATCGGCCTGACGGCCCTGCGTCAGGTTCAGCAGTTGATCGCGCGTGAGCACCCGCTGCGGATGATCGAGAAACACACGCAACAGACGATACTCGGCGCCGCTCAAAGCAACCATCGTGCCGTCGGCGTCGAGCAGATGGCGGGCCGTGGTGTCGAGCCGCCATTCGCCGAAGCACAGCATCTGCGCCGCTTCGCTCACCTGCATGCCGGGCGGCAGCATGCGCGCGCGACGCAGCACCGAGCGGATCCGCGCGAGCAGCTCGCGCGCGGCGAACGGTTTGGACAGATAGTCGTCGGCGCCCATTTCGAGGCCGACGATGCGATCGGCTTCCTCGTTGCGCGCGGTCAGCATCAGAACCGGCACCGTGCGGAATTTGCCGGCACGCAGCTCGCGGCACAACTCCAGGCCGTCTTCGCCGGGGAGCATCAGGTCGAGCACGATCAGATCAGGCGCGCCGTTCTCGAGCGCGGCGCGCATCTGCCGGCCGTTGGCCGCGAGCGACACGCGCATGCCGTTCTTCTCGAGATAGCCGGCGAGCAGTTCGCGAATGCCGCGATCGTCGTCGACGATCAGTACGTGGTCAGGGTTTTCCATCGGCGGATTATCTGTTGCGGCGCTTGAGTTGCGGTTTGATCCGCGGTTTGAGCGGCGCACCGCTCGCCCCGATCAGCGAGCATTGCAGCGGATGCGCGAGCTCGGCGGCAAGCCCGCCGGCGACGAACACCGCGATCGCGAACAGGCGTCTCATGCGTCCTCCAGCACGGAAAGGCTCGCGCCGTCGGCCACGCCGGCTTCGAGCGCATAGGGGTCGACACCGTCGAGGCAACCGATATTGACGCGCCACAGCTGCGGGTCCTTGCGGGTCTGGTGAAACGGATAGATACCGCAATGCTTGCAGAAATAATGCTTCGCGACCTTCGTATTGAACTGGTAGAGCGTGAGCGAATCTTCACCGCTCAGAATCTTCAGCTCGCTGGCGGCAAAGAGCGGCGTCATCAGCGCGCCCTTGCGGCGGCACAAGCTGCAATTGCAGCGGCCGGCGGGAACGATGTCGGTGCGCACTTCGAATTTGACGGCCCCGCAGTGACAGGATCCTTGCAGCAGGTCGGTGCTCATGGTGCTCTCCGTGATTTGGCGATGCCTGCTTTATAGCGCGGCGTACTGATCGAATTATGTCGTAATGTATCCGGAAGACGGGACGATACATAACATTGCAATAAACCTGCCAATTAACGCAGCGGCTGCCGGGTTATTGCCCCATGCGAGCCGCGCTTCACCGATGCTGCAGCGCATCGCCAAGCACAACCGCATTGCGCCTGCAAGTGAACAATTGTCGAATATGCCGATGATTCGCGGGCATAACGGGCGAGGCCGAATAAGCTTGACTTTTATAGAGCACCCACTTTCAATATCCATGTTGCAGCGCGGTGTTTCCGCATTTGAAACGCACGTTTTGTCATACCCATTCAAACGTTCAAAGCGTATTTAATCGACGGTTCATTCGCCCGCCGTTCATCCGGCGCCAGCTCGCGATCAGAGCACTCCTCACGACGGAGTTGTCTTGACTGCAACGAAAAACCAATCGGGCCAACGCGCGCCCGCCCGCATCGACCTCGCGTTACAGGGCGGCGGCTCACATGGCGCATTTACATGGGGCGTCCTCGACCGTTTGCTGGAAGAGTCGTGGCTGCAAATCGAAGGCATCTCGGGCACCTCGGCCGGTGCAATGAATGCGGCCGTAATGGTGAGCGGCTATCAGATCGACGGCGCGGCCGGCGCCCGAGCCGCGCTCGAAGCGTTCTGGCGACGCGTATCGGAGGCCGCGGTGTTCAGTCCGTTTCGCCGCAGTCCGTTCGATGTGCTGATGGGCCGCTGGACACTCGACTATTCGCCGATGTTCATCGCGATGGATCTAGCGGCGCGGATATTCTCTCCGTACGATCTCAATCCGCGCGGCGTTCATCCACTGCAAAAGATTCTCGATGAATCGATCGACTTCGCCCATCTGCGCAACGCGCCGATCAAGCTGTTCATCACCGCGACGCGCGTGCGCACCGGTCAGGCGCGCGTGTTCCGCAATGCCGACCTGTCGGCGAACGTGCTGCTCGCGTCAGGTTGTCTGCCGACGCTGTTCCAGGCGGTGCAGATCGACGGCGAGGACTATTGGGACGGCGGTTACGCCGGCAATCCGACGATCACGCCGTTGGTGCGTGAATGCACGTCGAGCGACACGCTGCTGATCCAGGTCAATCCAATCGAGCGCGAGCAAACGCCGCGCACCGCGCGCGACATCATCAGCCGCCTCAATGAGGTCGCGTTCAACGCGCCGCTGCTGAAAGAACTGCGCATGATCGCGCTGTTGCGCCGCGCGGCGGACGCCGGCAGCGACGAAGGCCGTCATTGGGCGCAGATGCGCATTCACCGCATTGCAAGCGACGCGATGACGGAGCTCGGCTACTCGTCGAAGCTGAACGCGGAGTGGAGCTTCCTGACGATGCTGCGCGACGAAGGCCGGCGTGCCGCGGAAGTCTTCCTCACCGAGCAAGGCGATGCTATCGGCGTGCGCTGCTCGCTCGATCTCGACGCGTTGCTCGAGGGAGTCTGACCATGGACGTCACCATCCTGTCACCGCTCGCGGTAGGCCTCGGGCTGTTCGGTATGCTCGCGAGCCTCGCATTCCTGATCGGCTTCGCGTATCGCGGCTGGACCGTACTGCTGCTTGCGCCGTTTGCCGCGATGCTGGCGGCCGCCATTTCCGGTGAGCCTGTTCTGGCGCACTGGACCCAGACCTTCATGTTCAGCGCCGCGCGTTTTCTCGCGCAGTTCTTCCCGCTGTTTCTGCTTGGCGCGCTGTTCGGCAAGCTGATGGAAGACAGCGGTTCGGTAAAGGCGATCGCCGCCTATATGACGGACAAGCTCGGCGCGCACCGGGCGATTCTCGCGGTGGTGATCGGTGGCGCGCTCGTCACCTATGGCGGCGTCAGCCTGTTCGTCGCATTCTTCGTGATCGCGCCGATGGCTACCGCGCTCTTTCAGGCGGCCAATATTCCGCGCCGTCTGATGCCGGCCGCGATTGCGCTCGGCACCTCGACGTTCACGATGTCCGCGTTGCCCGGTACTCCGGCGATCCAGAACGCGATCCCGATGCCGTTTTTCGGCACCACGCCTTTTGCCGCGCCGGGGCTTGGCGTCATCGCGAGCATCGTGATGATCGCGTTCGGGCTCTGGTGGTTATCGCTGCAGCAGTCGCGCGCGAAAGCGGCCAACGAAGGGTTCGACGGCTTCGGTACAACAGCGGAACCCGCGAAGCCCGCGGCCAGCGCCACCCTCGTGCGCGAACGCGCGACGGTGGCGCAAAGCTTCGACCCGCAGGAAGTCCAGCACGGCCATATCAGCGAGGATCTGCCGACGTTCGCTATTGCGATGACGCCGCTGGTGCTCGTCGTGCTGACGAACTTCGTGATGAACGTAATCGTGCTGCCGCGCATCGATGCCAGCTATCTCGCCGAGGTCCGCTGGGGTGAGACCTCGCTTGCGGCCGTCGGTGGCGTGTGGGGCGTATGTGTCGCGCTGACGGTGGCGATCGTCGCGCTCGTGCTGCTGAACCGGCGCCGCTTGCCGGCGTTGCGCGAGACGATCGATGCAGGCGCGAATGCCTCGGTGCTGCCGGTGCTGAGCGTCGGCAGCCTGGTCGGCTATGGCGCGGTGATCGCGGCGCTGCCCGCGTTCGCGATCGTGCGCGAATGGGTGCTCGGCATCGGCGGCGGCCCGCTGGTTTCGCTTGCGGTTGCAACCAATCTGCTGGCGGCGCTGACCGGCTCGGCATCCGGCGGCCTGACCATCGCGCTCGATGCGCTCGGCAGCACGTATCTGCAGCTCGCGGGCCAATATGGGATCGATCCCGCGTTGCTGCATCGGGTTGCGGTGATCTCATCGGGCACGCTCGACAGCCTGCCGCACAACGGCGCGGTGGTGACGCTGCTGGCGGTGTGCGGCTCGACGCACCGCGAGAGTTATCGCGACATCGTGATCGTCGGGATTCTCGGCGCGTTGCTCGCGCTGGTGGTCGTAATCGTGCTGGGATCGCTCGTGGGGTCGTTCTGACGGCGGGTCGTTTCGAGGCGGCGTCAATGTAGGTTGGAATGGCCTAGGCGCTGTGTGGGCTCTGCTTCAATACTGCTCAACGCTGCTTTAACGCCGCTTCGAAGCGGTTGCAAAACGCCAAGGGCCTATGCCGACGTGTGCTCGTCCGCATAGGCCCTTGGCGTGCTCTCCCCTTCCTCCAGGCTGATTTTCAGGCCGACGCGCGCGCCGCATTCATCCGGCCGAACACGAACTGCCCCAGGTACCAGACCAGTTCGGTATTCGCGAAAATCGCGTCTTCGGTGACCGTCGACGGCTCGAGCTTCATGCGGCGCAGCATCAGCTTGCCCTCGCGCGATGTCGTCCACGCGTGCATCAGTTCGCGGCGGGTCTTCGCATCGGCCGCGTTGAAGTGATCGCGTCCCTTGCGTGAATCTTCGTTCATGCGCGCGCGCACTTCTTCCTCGCGCGTGGCGATGCTGCGCGCCACCGTCGTTCTCGTTTCGGTCTGGACCGCCTGTTCCTCGGCCTCGTCGGCCAGCAGCCTGGCCTGTACATCGACCATCGTGCGTTCGGCGTCGGACATCTTCCAGTTATCGCGCAGCGCGCGCATCAGATAGCCGGCCGGACTCTTCTTCACCTGGCCGCGCTGGATCCTGAAACGCGTGTATTCGACGGCCTGCTGAATGCGCTCGTCGGTCCAGACGTCGCGACTCTCCGAAATCTCGGTGAACTGCTTGGTCGAGAGCCCGAATTCGTCAGTGAGGATCTTGTACAGATGGCTCGCGTCCGCGAGACTTGCGAGCACGGCATCGGCCGTATCCTTGCGCTTGAGCAGAAAGCGGATGCGGTCGATTTTCTTTGACGTCGTCGACGCGGTGCGGGTCTCGTACGACAGCTCGACGTCCGACACGTCGTTGATCTCACGAACCGCCGGCTCGAGCCAGTCGCGCTTGAAGTATTTAAAGATCGCGGCGTTCGCGCCCATCTTGCCGGGCCAGTTGCGCATTTCGTCGAGCTGGATCCAGTCCGTGCGACCCGCTGGCACATGCGGCAGAACCTTGTCGTAGATCGCGCGCGCGAGGCTGCGGGTGAACGCGGTGGAAATGCGCAAGCTCAGCCAGTGCGACTTTTGCGGATCACGAATGTGCGGGACGAGCCGCGGATGGACGTCGAAGCGCATGCGGCCGCGATGAAAGCCGACCATACCGATAAGCTGAACCTGCACCCACAGATCGTTCTCGTTCGGATCGCGGTCCATCGGCGTATTGGTCACGCGAACCTTCGCGTTCTGCGCCTCGTCGGCAATCGTGCGCAGATGCTTGAGATTGCGGCTGTCGTAGCGCATCAACCACTTGAAGTAATTGAGTTCGACGTCGTACTGATCGCGCTGCTCCGGTTCCTGCGCAACGATGAAGTAGGCGGCGTCGAGAAAGCGCCGCGCCGGCAGGCCCATGTTGACGATTTCAGTGAAGAAGTCGTTACGCTGATAGCCGATCTCCCGATTGGCTTCGTTGATGCGCAGGCCCTGGTCGAACATGTCCTCGAACAGCGCGAGTGCCATCTGGCGCGACGTCGCCTTTGACTTGCCCTCTTCCGGATTCTCCGCCGCCATGTTGTTTGCCCACTTTTTCGCTTTTCGGGACTCTAGCACGCGGTGGTGAGCTGTCAACACACAGAACCTCACCATCAACAATCCCGGCGGCGATCTGGCGGATCGCCGCCGATCGCGCACATAAAACCTCACCGAAGACACAATCAACCTCACCTGCCGACGCGTCCGTTGCGAGGCAAAGCGTGGTGGCACGGGGCTTTCAAAGGCTTTTTCGGATGGCGCACAACGTACCTCACCTTCGAGGTGCGGCATCGTCAATGCACACACTGAACCTCACGTTAACGGGGAATCAGTCTCACCTTCGTGCACAACCAACCACACCTGAGTGCACATCTAACCTCACCTTTGACACAAGGCACCTCACCTTTGCGACCTCAAGCTTTTGAATCTATTGAAGATTGAAATGTCCTGTGGGTTTGTTGGTTTGTTCTCGTTTTAGAAAAACGAACCAACCATGCTTTGCAAGATAAGTGAGAAAAAATGGCGCGGCGCAGCATGGTGAGGTTAATTGTGCAAATTTCAGCGGAGCGATTTTGGATCCCGCCGAATGGTGAGGTTGGTTGTGCTCGCGACAGATGTTCTGTTCACGCGTTGCTGCCGCACGGTGCCGTTGCGGGTCTTTTCAGTCGTTCAACATGCAGGATGTAGGTGAGGTTCGTTGTGCGCTGACGCCTTTTCGCCCTTCGGCAGCTCACTGCGGATCTACCTCAGCGGATGACGTAGGCCCAAGGGTGAGGTCGATTGTGTTTTCCGGGATGTTCTGACGGATGAAGAAATGAGAAAATGCACAAATGACCTCACCGGCTGCCGATTTTTTGAGCAAACAAAGGCCGGCAAGCGAGATTCGCGCGGGGATGGTGAGGTCATTTGTGCTTCGAAAAGAGAGGCCGTTCGGCTCACCTCACTTTATGCGGTGCTGCAACGACAGAAATTTGAGGTGCGGAATCGTTAAATCTGCAAAAAATCCGCATGAAAACAGTAATTTAAAAAGCTATTTTCAAGTATTTCCTGTATTCTGAGGTTTCTGGAATTTTATGGAAAAACCTCAGAATGGTCAGAACGAGCCAACTTCCCGCCGTAGACCGAACCGTTCACTTCGAACAGATCAGCCAGTTCGCGGAAAAAGTCACCATTTTTACTAATGAACTGCGTGACACGATTCTGGCTCCCCGTCCTCGAAAGACGGCTCCCGTATTCAAGACGGGAGAGATTGCCGAGATGTGCAATGTCTCCCATTCCCAGGTTCAATATCTCGCGACCAAGGGCGACGGCGAGCTGCCGTCGGGCACCGCGGCCGGTACCGGCCGCACTCGCACATTCACGCTCGAAGAAGCGCGTATCTGGGTGCAGAAAATCTCTGATATCTACCAGACACCGCTGGTTACCCGTCTGAAAGAGCCGGACGGGAAAATCATCATTACCGCTCAACTCAAAGGCGGTTCCGCAAAGACGACTACGACCATGTGCCTTGCGCAAGGTCTGTCGTTGCGTGGGCGCAAGGTACTAGTGGTCGATCTCGATCCGCAGGCATCGCTTTCGGAACTGTGCGGGTTGTACGCGGAAAAAGATGTGACACCGGAAGACACGGTGTTGCCATACGTTTATGACCAGGATATCGAAGGCGGCCTTGAAGGCCGGGTGCAGTCGACTTATTGGGATGGTATCGACGTAATTCCCGCGCACACGGAATTGATCGGCGCTGAATTCCATTTGCCGGCGATGCAAAAAGTCAGGCCGGGTTTCCGCTTCTGGACCGTATTGCGGGAAGGCCTCGAGCCGCTGCGAAAGAAGTACGACTACATTCTGATGGATACGTCGCCGTCGCTGTCGTATCTGAATTTGAATGCACTGATGGCTGCGGATGCCATGGTGATGCCGATGGTCCCCGAAAATCTCGATTTCATTAGTTCGCTGTCGTTCTGGCGACTCTTTTCGGATGTCTCCAAGAGCTTCATCAAATACGAAAAGGACAAGAAATACGACTTCGTGTCGCTGGTGCTTTCGCGGGTCGACTATGGGCGCAATTCGTCGGCGCCAATCGTGCGCGCGTGGGCGCAAAGTGCATATGAAAACTGGCTGCATTCGATCGAGGTGCCGGCTAGCTCGGTGATGAGCACGGGCGCGTTGGCGTTCTCGACGGTTTTCGACATCAGTAGCAATCACAGCGCGGCCAAGTCGCTACAACGCGTGCGGCAACCTCTGGTCGACTACTGCCGCTGGATTGACGAAATCTATTCGGAAAAATGGAGGAACGCGCAATGAGCAATATGCGAGAACAATTGCTGGCCAAGACATCCGGCATTCGCAAGACGTCGTCCATTAACGAGGATGAAGTGAAGCGCAGCAATCGGACCCAGACGGCGCCTGGTCTTGCCGGCGCCTTGGCCGTTGCGCAACTTCGGGTCCAGGAACTGGAGTCAACGGGCGTTGCATCGCAACTGCCGGTCGCTGGAATTTTGCCGAACCCCTGGCAGCCGCGTCGTGTGTTCAACGAAGCCAAGCTTGCGGAACTCGCCGAATCGATCCGTGAGGTGGGGCTTATGCAGCCCATCGTCGTGCGTCGAGTCGCGGACGATTATCAGATCGTCGCTGGCGAACGCCGCTGGCGCGCGCACAAGATGCTGGACCTCGACACGATCAAGGCAGTCGTTGCGGACTGCTCCGATTCGGATATGGCAGTCCTGGCGATGGTCGAAAACATCAGCCGTGACGATCTGACAGATTATGAGATCGGTGTGTCGATTCGCAGATCGGAGGCTGAATTTCCGAACCGCAAGCGCCTTGCCGAAGCAATGGGCCTATCTCGTGCCGGGCTTTATCAGTTTCTTGCGTTTGATAACCTTCCGGATTTCATCAAAAGCGACCTCGATATTCAACCGCGACTTTTGGGTGGCACCGCCGCACAGGCGATCGCCGCGGCGATCAAGAAGCATGGTGAGAACGGCGTCGACGCTGCTCGCGAGATCTGGCCGCTTCTGGTGAAAGGCGAAATGGATCAAGGCAAGGTGGCTGCGGCTATCACTGCGCTGGCGACACGGCAGACGAGTTCGGCAGGAACCAGTGGTCGCAGCATCGAGAAGTTTTTTGCCGGTCGGGAGCACGCCGGCAGTATTACCAAGGACATCAGCAACTTCACCATCAAGATCAAGACTGGCGTGATTACCGAAGCTCAGGAAATCCAGATCCGGCAACTTATTGGGCAAATGTTTCAGTCGCAGCCTAAGACGAACTGAGTAGTTGCTGCGCTGGATAGGAAGCCCGCCGCGTGCGGGCTTTTTTTATTGCCGTTGAGATTGAGTTCGGGTATGGGGAGAGTGTCTAGAGTCTAGACAGATGGGAGCGGCGCGGCCGTGGGAGTGACTAGGCCGTGGTGGGAGTGTCTAGACTCTAGACACGACAGGGGACGGGCCGTGACACCTGTTCTGTCTCCGGATCGAGGAGGTAGCGTCGGCGAGATTGCCTGCAGTTGAAGGTTCTCGTGTGCAGTCTTTGCACTCGCCGTTGTCGCAATAGAGACCGATCGCGGAATGATTGCGCGCTGTTCAATAAATCAACTCATAAACGGAAGGACTTAAAGTACCGCCAAGAAACATTTCAAACAGTAGCGACGTGAAGTTGTTGCGATGACGGTGCTTTCACGAAGGCGATAGCAAACACTCCCATCGCATATGCAGCGGAGGAGAACACGCCGAAGACTGATCGTGGATTGGTTGCCGATGGAGTGGAATCCTGGTCTGCCTGATCGATGACGTTTGGTGTCGAGCAAAGGCCACCGACCTGTTTCCTTCACGGTTCAGCTATGCGCGGTGTTAAACGAATGCGGTCCCGGTCTTCAGAACAGTTACAGAAAGCGTGACGCGGTGAGCTACTGCCGCGAGGTAGACCGGCGACGTTTCCTGCCCCACCTTGCTAGATCGCCCCATCGAAGTTCGCCAAATCAAGACAGCCGATTTTCGTCGGCGTGGCTCGCTATGGGATTCTCCTGCGACGTACGTAATTGGAGTGCCGCATTTTGGGTTCGACGCTTATCTCTGACGTCAAACTGGTTCGGAGTTTTTGTGCAACAACGGCGATTATGGCGTCTCCGCTGTTTGGGAAATTTCCCAGAGACACGGTGCCCGATTCGATCTGCCAGCCAACACAACATGCGGCATTTCCGACAGCAAAATGGTGCGACAGTCTTTGCTCTCGTGGATAGCCGCTGCACAGACTGATCGGAATCGATCGGAAATGAACGACTTTTTATGTAGCGATTAGTGCGCAAAAGCTTGCGCATCCCCGAGGCAAGCTAGATTGAGTCTGCGCGATTGTGCGCCGGGAGCTGTCTTTCAGTCTGTCGAGCGTGAGGGGCCGCCAACATCGCCCCTGAAATACCGCCCACCGAGTGCGCTCCTGATCTATGCCTGTCTGGTCATATTCGACTCCAAGCTCGTAACGACTAGCGAATTTTCACTGCATCATTTACACCCCAACCGAGTGCAATTCCCGCGGTCTCGCTCAAACATGAGTGTGACTTTGCCTCCTCGGCCGATGACGTGGGTGCTCTCCGCTGCCGCCTAACAATGTCTACAGCAGCGCGCTGAAGGGCGATCGTCTCAGACGCAACGACGCGGACGCCCTCAGCAGACAGCCCTACCAGGATACTGTCTATCGAACTCTGCTCTTTGCGAATGGCGAATTGTCCTGGTCATACCCGGTGACTGTTCGACCAATCCGAATCCTTGGCCGGACGCAATTCAACAAAAAATCTGACCTATCTGCCGCGACTCGCTCGATACCGATTCCGGTATCCGACTTCTTGCTGGCCCCCCTTCGCCCTGAATTACAGCAAGAACCTGCTCGCGCTTGCGTCTAACCGTCTAGCGGCAACAATTCTCCTGTCCCACTAGTCATTCCATCGGAGGCTTGGGTGTCTCGTTAGGCCAACCAACCCGGATTCGCCGCTACCAGCGATGTATCTATCAGTCGTGATGTGTCGAATATGCTGCGTCGATGCGCCGGCTCCGATCTCACAGTGGTCGAAGGGGTACCGCAAAATGCCCCAATGTCGCGACCGCAGAAGTGCCCGAATTTCCGCCTCGTTCACATAACGACTGAGCACGTCGGAGGTATCGGAAAATAAGAAAGGAGGGGAGTTCTGCGCCTGACTCGCGGAGGGTCGTCCCTCAATCGGCGTGCAAGGCCGTCATGAACGCGGCTAACGGATAGTTGCGGCGAGCCACCGGATCGATTTTCAGGTCGCCGCGCTTAGCATTCATGGCGGGAGCAACATGCACATCGCGCACTATTGCATAGCATCCCGATGTCACACATAAATTACGCCTATTCGGCGTAGCGGCGCATAATAGTCCGCTCATCCACCGATTCCCGTGAACATCTTTGCGTGAAACATCTATTTACTTGAATTATCTCATGTAACTTATTGTTTTATAAGGATTTTTAAATCTAATCGACTATATGTTTCACGAAAAAAGGGTGCCTATGGCGCCTGATTCGACATCTGGTCATTTGGACTGAACCACGCTGACTGAAACTACAATTCACTTCTGTAAATGTAGTACTTGATACGTAATTTGTATCAAGTATCGAGTGTGGGCTTGTGCCGCCCCATCCCTCAATCGACAACACTCGCCTCCCCGCAAACCTCTCCCCGCGGATCGATCCGATCGATATCCTCATGCAAGATCCGCCGGATTTCGAGAATTGCCTGCGGCGTCTCCTGAACGCTATGTCCGGTAACGATCACTTTTTCCGAAAGCGCCCCGGCGAGATGCGCGCTGCGATAGGGGACCACGCCGTCGTCGGAATCCTCGAGCGACCCGTTCGCGCGGCGCCTTGCGATGATCGAGTGAAAGCACACGCGCGGGCTGATCGGCAGTTGCGAGGTTGCGCGAATCATCGGATCGGTTTCACGCAACTGCTCGATGCTGTTGGGCACATGGAAGGTCGTCCGCTGCGGATCGATGGTTGTCGCCGTCTTCATGACTTCGTCGATCTCGTTGAGAAGCGCGAGCGGCAGGCGAACGAGATTGGCTACCCAGCGGGACAACCGGTTGCTCGCGAATGGCGTGCCCCGATGCGGCGCGGCGATAAAGATCGCGCGCTCGACCTGCGGCATCGGCGTGAAGTTCAGCAGCCGATCGAGCCGTTCGTCTTCGCGATCGATATGGGTGCCTTCGGGCACATACGCGTCCTTGAACGCGGTCCAAAGCTCATCGCCGGAAGTCGACACCAGTAGTCTCGCCAGAACGCCGCCCATGCTGTGACCGATCAGCACCATGCCGCGCGACGCCGGCGCACGGCCGTCGGGATCGAAGTGCGTCAGCGTCTGTTGCGCGACCCGGCGGATTCGCGCGAGGCTGACCAGGATCGGGACATTGGTGGGGTAATAGACCTGCCACACCTGGAAATGCCGGCGCAGCACATCGTCACCCTGAATATCGTTCGCGACGTTGACCCATGCTTCGGGACTGCTCGCGAGCCCGTGCAGCATCAGGATGATTCGTCGATCGGGATCGTACGGCTGCATCATATAGATACGCGGACTATCGATGCCGCGTGCGCGCCCGAACAGCGAGCGCAACGATTGGCCGGCGAAGCCCGAGCGGGCGAGCCAGATGCCATAACCCGCGCTGAAGTTGGCGGACAGCGGCACGGTCTGCCCATGCCGCTCGACACTCTCGTCGCGATACGGGTCGTAGACGGATAACACGACGTCGTGCGAGCTCAGCACCTGTTCGAGCGTCCCCTGGCTGAACCAGAGCAGCGCGGTCACATTCGGCGACGGCATTTCGCTGAATGGTCGTGCCCCTTGTGCCGCCTGTGCCGCTTGTGCCGATCGCGCTGCGTTGCGCGGCGACGCGCCCGTATTGGATGACGCGTCCGGTTTGTCGCCGCGTTGCTTATCGGGGTTCGCGTTCGCATGGGTATTCGTACCGGCATCGGGCGGCGGCACGTTCATTACGGCGACGAGTTCGGCGCCGAGGCCATCCCGCCGGTAGATGCTGCGTATTCCCGCAAACGACAGCCGCGACGCCGGGATGACCTCGCGCGGCTCGCGCACGCCTTCCGGCAGCCGGACCCGGCTCAGATCGATATGGATGTTCCAGCCGGCAATGACCCTGGCATGTGGATCGCCGTTGAGCACCCCGGTATCGAACACGCCACGCACGAACAGCGCACGGGTAATTTCCTGCACCGCGTAGTTGTAGTAGTCGCGAACCTGGGTCTGACGGTCCTCGAACGCGCGCTCGCCGGCACTGCGTTGACCGAGGAACAGGAACGCATACGCGAATCGCGCGGCCCTGAGCCACAAATCAAATTGCGCGTCGCTCCATTCGACCGCATTGGCCGGTGTGTTGTCGATCGCCATCTGCAAGGACAACTCGGCCAGACTGGCGAGTCGCCGGTCGGTGTTGATGCCGCTCGCGGTCGCGATCGTATCGATGCAATCGAGCGGTACACGTTGGCATGTGTTTTCGTCGAGCGCGGCGACGTGCAGCGTGTCTCGCGTCGCCGCGCTCAGGCTGCCGGTCGACAGAATATCGCCGCGGCGCATCGCGATATATTGCTCCGGACCGAGCGAGCTGACCGTTACCATCGCGCAACTGGATAGCAGACCGATAGCAGGCAGCGCGAATACCAGGAAACGCGACCTCCATGACGACAGTATTCGAATCATGATGAACAGCGCCCGCGCGGACTGCCAATCTGTTCCGCCGGGTTCGTCCGGGCAGACGCGAATAGCGGGTTGATCCGCGCGATGGCTTGCGTTGTGCGAACCGACGCACGTTCATGACGAAATAGAAAGCGGCGTTGCGCCACCTTCAATGGATCGCCCCGCATAGTGCGAGGGTTTATCTGGCGAGCGGGATATGGCCCGGTCTCTTGCGGCGCCGTGCACTCGCTAACGCGGTCTGTCGTCGTGCGGTGGACCGTGGCCATGGTTCGATTGCCGGAACAACGCGTCGATGCTACCTTGCTTCGTACCGTTGCTTTGCGTATTGGATCAAATGACACCATCTGTTCGCAGAGTACTGTACGCCCGGGTATAGGCTTGTGCAACAAGCACCCATCAAAGAACCGGCGTTTGTATTATTCGCCATCCCGATCAGTAGACCGGCATGGCGTTTGTCCATCGTCGCAGTCCCCGCGACACAAAAATCATCGAAACGATTTACATGAACGCGCTGCCGACGCTCGCGCAATTGACGGTTCGCGTGCCGTCCGGCGGTCATGCCTGTGAAGAACTTTGAAAGCAGACGGTGACCCGCGCATGACATGCATGAACCGGGCTTCGATATCGCAATCAGCTTGACAACGAGTTGTTTGGGAATTCAAATGCTCGTACGGCAAGCCCGATTCACAGGGTCGGAATTTCACTGTGACAAACGGAATGCTTAAAGCTTCAATTGTTCAGTCCGACCGGAATAGCCGCGTGTCTATTCCTGAATTGATCCATCAATTTCGTCGGTCTTCGCCAGTGCTACGCAGCTGTGCAAGAACGAGAACAGACGTCCGATAAGAGAAGTTCAGCGAAGTTCAGGTCATTGTCGTGAACGTAAATAGGCAATCCTCCCAGTAAGCCGGTCATATAGTCGCAAGCTGCTTCGAGAGCGCAAATGGACCCGACTCCGACTCGGTCTTGAATGCGACGAGCCACGATAAAAAAACAGGCGTCACGTGAGTCCCGACAGCCGCAACACGATAGAGATAGTCAACGGTTCACAGCTTTTGAACGGTAAGAAATCAGCTTCTCTGACGGGTGACCAATGGCAAGCCAGCTCGAGACCAAACTGTCGTTGCCCGCATTGACCGCGATGGTCGTCGGGTCGATGGTGGGCGCCGGGATTTTCTCGTTGCCGCGCAATTTCGCGCGCGCGACCGGGCCGTTCGGCGCGGTCATCGCATGGTGCGTGGCGGGCATCGGCATGTATGCATTGGCGAGGGTTTTTCAGGCGTTGGCCGAGCGGCGTCCCGAACTCGATGCCGGCGTGTTCGCATACGCGAGAGCGGGCTTTGGCGACTATGCGGGTTTCCTGTCCGCGTTCGGCTACTGGATGGCCGGCTGCTTCGGCAACGTGTCGTACTGGGTGTTGATCAAGTCGACGCTCGGCGCGTTCCTGCCGGTATTCGGCAACGGCAATACCGCGATTGCGATCATCGTGTCGTCGGTGGGCATCTGGCTGTTTCATCTCGTGATGCTGCGCGGCGTGCAGCAGGCGACGATGATCAACACGATCGTGACCGTCGCGAAGATCATTCCGATCGTGCTGTTCATCATCATGTTGATCGTGCTGTTTCGCGCCGACATGTTCCATGCGAATCTGTTTGAGGGCCGTGCTGAAATCGGCGCAGGCCTTTTTTCGCAGGTACGGGCGACGATGCTCGTCACGGTGTTCGTGTTTGTCGGCATTGAAGGCGCGAGCGTCTATTCGCGCTACGCAAAGAAGCGCTCGGATGTCGGCACCGCGACGATTACCGGCTTCGTGGCCGTGCTGTGCCTGCTGGTGCTCGTCACGCTGCTGCCTTACGCGACTTTGCCGCGAGTCGATATAGCGGTGATGCGGCAGCCGTCGATGGCCGCGGTGCTCGGTGCACTGCTCGGTCCGTTCGGCGTCGTGTTCATCAGCGTCGGGTTGATCATTTCGATTCTCGGCGCGTATCTCGCGTGGTCGCTGATCTGCGCGGAAGTGCTGTTTGGCGCCGCCCGGCTGCAGACAATGCCACGCATTTTCGCACGGCAAAACGAGCGCAAGCTGCCGGTCGCGGCGATCTGGCTCACGAGTACCGTCGTGCAACTGTTCGTGATCAGCACATACTGGTCGAATGACGCATTTGCGTTGATGCTGAATCTGACGAGCTCGATGGCGCTGATTCCCTACTTCCTCGTCGCCGCCTATGGCATCAAGGCCGCGCGTCATGATAGTGCACAAAGCGGTGGCGGCTTGAGCGGCGTGTTGCGCCGCGAGTATTTCATCGCGGCGTTCGCGACGTTGTACACGGCCTTTCTGCTGTTCGCCGGCGGCGTCACATTTCTGACGCTGTCGGCGCTGCTCTATACGCCCGGCACCGTCCTGTACGTGATTGCTAAACGGGAGCGCGGGTTGCGCGTGTTCTCCAGAGCGGAATGGATCATTTTCGCGGTCGCGGTCTGCGGCGCGATTGCCGCGTTGGTGGGTCTCGCGACCGGCTCGATCGTCATCTGAGCGGCCGATCATCGTCACGATGGATAGGCGCGTCAGGCTTTCCGCGCCGGGTTTGATGGCAATGGTGATCGGCTCGATGGTCGGAGTCGGCATTTTTTCGCTGCCGCAATCGCTCGGACGCTACACCGGTGTCGTCGGCTCGCGATTAGCTGGACGATCACCGGCACCGGCATGTTGACGCTCGCACTGATCTTTCAACGGCTCGCGTGGCGCAAGCCCGAACTCGACGTCGGCGTCTATACCTATGCGCGCGCGAGCGGCGCGATGTCGGCGTCGCGACGGTGCTCGGCTTTCTCTGCGTGCTCGCGCTGATGGTGATCGTCACACTGCTGTCGTATGGAGTATTGCCGCGTGAACAGATGGGTGCGCTAAAAAATCCGTCGATGGCAGGTGTGCTGATCGCCGCACTGATCGCGTTTGCCGGTCTGGTGCGCAGCCACTTCGCCGCATAGCGCGGCGCCTCTTTTTGAACGTGGGAGTGGCCGCTTAAGCTTCTCCTAAGGACGAGGCTTTCATAGTTTGGTACTGCGCTCCTGATCCAGCGATGCGGCAAGATGACCTTGCCCGCCATTCATTCGCATCGAGCAGCCATAGCGCACAATTCCCGCGGCTCGACCGCATGGCTCGTGTTGCCATTACGTTCATGAACAGCCATCGAATCCTGGAGCGAGCGGGCCTGCGGCCGACGCTGCCGCGTGTGCTCGTGCTCGAGTTCTTTCATCAGCACGCGCATGAGCATTTCAGCGCGGAGCAGGTTTACAAGAGCCTGAATGGCGAGACGCGCAATATGAGTCTCGGGACGCTTTATCGCGCGCTGGGGCTGCTCGTCGATAGCGGATTGCTCAGCAGCGTAGCGCTCGGCGAAGACCGGCTGGTCTACGAATTCAACGATGGCAAGCCGCACGATCACCTCGTATGCACCGCGTGCGGCGGCATTCGCGAGTTCTTCGACGAGCAGATCGAGGCGCGTCAGCGCGCGGTGGCCGGCGAATTCGATTTCGACGTGTCGGGACGGCAACTGGTGCTGTTCGGCCTGTGCGCCAGATGCAGAAAAGCCAGCGTGAACATGCGGACGATGATCGACGAATAGCGCCAGGAGGCGAGGCCTCGTGCGCGGCTCGGGGTCCGGGTCACATGCTCGCGGCGTTGCGAATACAACGAATGAAATAATCGGCCGGCCGCGTGAGAATCGCGCCTTCGCGGTGCATTGCGCACGCGCAACCGCAATCGGCGAGTTCGAGTGCGGTGTCGCGGGCTGTGGCGGCCTCGTCGCCCACGGCTGCCGAATTCAGCACGGCCAACCGGCGACTCGCGCGAGACGTTCGACGGGCGCTCAGAAGCGCGAAAAGCCAGGGGCTGCGCGCGACCAACGTCACGGTTTGCGCGAATAACGGCGCGGTGACGCTGACAGGCAGCGTGCCGAGCGCGGACCCGGTCGATCTGCCGACCGACGTTGCGAAGGGCGTGCCGGGCGTCGCATCCGTGACCGGCCGTGTCGCGGATGCAATCGGAAGCTTCGCGCTTCGCATTCGGCTAGTCGCTACTTTCGATATTTAACAGATTGCGACATTGTGAGGAGACGAGAAAATGGGCACATCTCCCGACGAAAATCGTGCAACGACCCGGGCACTGCCGGCGTTGGCGAGCCTCACGAGAAAGGAGGAGCAGCCGTTTCTGTCGACGATCAACATGCTGCTTCAGGCGTCGCCGAAACGAAGAAGGGAGAGGATCGATCAGATCGGGGAGAGCGCTTCGGGAAGCGGAGAAATGTCTGCTAGTTCACTTGCGTATGGAAATGAACGAGAGTAGCGGGTTACAGGGCTGAGGTCGAAGCGCGGGTTGAGTCGCCAGCTCAATCGCCAGTTCAATCGCCGGCTCATTCGCCAGTGTTCGGGGCGTGCGGCAGCTCGAATACGGCGCGACGCCTATCATGCGGACAGCCCGCCACGCGGGAATCTTCCTGTTGATCCTGTCTTGATCGGGCCAGGGCCATAGTCTGAATCGGAGATATAGGATTCTTCTTAGCTCGCCTACTCCGAGCACAACATACAATGCCTGCCAGCATCCGCCGGACCCGTTCAAATTCCCGCTGACATGCGTGAACAATCCGATCGGAGATGCTTCCCCGGTCCATTTATGCAGCGTTGAATTGCCGCGTTCGTGAGCCGCCGCTCGCAAACTACGGCCGGGACTTATTCAGTGCGGAACGACGAAAAAAAACGCTGATGGTCAGCAGATATATGTGTGCACGCGGTCGCCTTGCCGAATTTTTGATGAGCCTGGTCCTGGAGTACAAATGAGAAAGATACGAGTAGGTATAGCCGACGATCATCCATTTATTCTGCTGGGCGTCGAGCACATCATACGGCGGTGTCCGGATATCGAGATCTGTTTCAGGAGCGAGCATATCGGCCAGTTGCTCGACCTGATGGCCACCATCCCGGTAGATGTGCTGCTGTGCGACTATGAATTCGAGGGTGACCCCTATGCCGACGGTCTGAGTCTTCTCGATCGCATTCGGCGCCTTTGTCCTGCTACCCGCGTTGTGTTCCTGAGTGCGCATTGCTCCACGCATATCGTCTCCGCGGCGCTGAAGGCGGGTGCGGCAGGCTTTATCGGCAAAGGGCGCGAGGGGCTTGCCAATCTTGCAGTGGCCGTTCGTACAGCTAGAAACAACAGCATATATCTCCCTGATTCTCTCGCGAGAAAGATGCAGTCAACAGCAAGCCGCATGAGGGAAAATGACGTATTCCATAGCCCGCTATCCGAGAAAGAGGAAACGGTCGTCAGAATGATCTGCAATGGCATGTCGATTCGTGCAATTGCCGAGAAGCTCAAGCGTAGTCCAAAGACCGTGAGCAATCAGAAAAATGCCGGGATGAAGAAGCTTGGCGCCAGAAACGACGTCGAGCTTGCCGCCATCATGCGCGAGGTTTGCTCGTAGTTTTTATTGGTCGCACTTCATTCGTATCTGTCCCGGCGTCTCCACTTTCCCAGCTCCTTCCATCCTTCTGTCGATCTGGCTGCCGGTCCGGTCGGCTGTTCGGCACGTCTTTGCCCGTTATCCGAATCGCTATGCATTTTGGGCAATCGCCCATTAACAGCGAGCCATCGCGATGACATCATTCTTCTACCTTGGAGATCGCTGAATACCTCGGCTTTAGCAAGGTTTGTAGTTTGAGACAGCAACAGAATGAGGAATCAATCGATGAAAAAACAAGTCACGAAACTGATGTTCGCAATGATGGGGCTGGCCGTCGCACCGATGGTTTTTGCACAGACGGCGCCCGGCACCGGCCAGGTAACGTTTAACGGCGAGCTGTACGATGAGACCTGCGTGATCGACGCTGGCGACGTGGACAAGACGGTGACTCTGCCGACCATTTCTTCGAAGTCGCTCGCCGCTGCTGGAGCCGTGTACGGCTCCAAGGATTTCACCATTTCGGTTTCGAGCTGTCCGGCGTCGGCCGCGAGCGTCGCCGCGCATTTCGAGACGACGAATATGAATCCGGATACTCGTAATGCCATTAACCTGGCTGCCACGAATAAGGCCGATAACGTGGAAGTGCAATTGCTGGACTACGATGGCAAAACGCAACTCAAGCTCGGCAGCACCGGTAAGTTCTTTAATATCGACGCTGTTTCGCACGCAGCCGTGATGACCTACTACGGCCAGTACTACGCAACTGCAGCAACTACGGCGGGCAACGTGAAAGCAGTCGTTCGCTACACGCTGGCATACCAGTAAGCCATTAAAAGCCGAATGAAGTCGGGTTGCTTTCCACCTGGAAAGCAACCTCACTTCACATTTCAGCTATTTGATCGGTTGGAGGGGCGTATGCGCTCAATGAAGTTCCGTATTCTGGCTGCCGCCGCGATTGTTTTCAGTGCAGCGAGTTTTGCCGCACAGGCTGCAATAACAATTACCGGCACGCGAGTCATCTACCCAGCTCAAAACCGCGAGGTCAATGTTCGACTCAACAATGTCGCCAGTCGTCCCGTGCTCGTTCAGGCCTGGCTGGACGACGGCAACGCCGCAGCCGCCCCGAATGAAATCAAGGTGCCGTTCACGCTGCTGCCGTCGGTATTCAGAGTCGAGCCTCATCGGGGCCAGAGTTTACGAATCATGTTCGCCGGCGGCGATATGCCGAACGACCGTGAGTCTGTTTACTGGTTGAACGTGCTGGAGATCCCGCCCAAGGCAAAGGATGTGGATGAGCGCAACATGATCCAGCTGGCATTTCGCACCCGTATCAAGATGTTCTATCGGCCGGAGTCGTTGCAGGACGATCCGACGGCGGGGCGCGCGCTTCTCGAATGGCATGTCGGCTCGAACGACAAGGGCGAGCGTGTTATCCGGTTGAACAATCCCTCTCCTTACTACGTTTCCATCGGTAGGGCTCAGGTCGCCGCCGGCAATAGCGAAGTTTCCTTGCGTCCTGACATGGCGCCTCCGTTCGGCTATGTCGATCTTGTACCGGAGGCGGGAGCGCTCGATATCCGGGCTCCAGCAAAGATCTCATATACGGTCCTCAACGATTTCGGTACGCCGGTCAAGGCTTCGGCGGAGGTCCGGCCAATCCAGAACACAGAAGCGCGGAAAGACCAATAATCAGTTACGGGATGTCGGGCGTGAGGAATAAGAAAGCGGCAGTAGAATCGAAATCAGGTGGCTTCCCTTTCAGATGTCATCCGCTCGCTTGGGCGGGGATTGTGGCCTCGGGATGTTGGGCATTCTCAGCGGATTCCGCGTTTGCCTCGTGTTCGACCGACGGTTCGGCGACAGAGCTGGCCGGCGATTGCGCGGCTCCCAAGCTTGCGCAGCCGGCTACGGAAACTGGCCCGGTGCCCGTACCTGGAGGCGTCACCGCCAACGCGCCGTTTCCCGCCGCCGCTCCGGTGGAGATTCCGCAGGAAGTCGAGTTCAATCCTGCGTTCTTTACGGGCAATGTTGCCGATCTGTCGCGCTATACGCGAGGCAATCCGGTTGCTCCCGGTCTTTATCCGCTTGAACTGTTCGTCAACGGCAAAAAGCGCGGGCGCCTTGAAGTTCTGTTTCAGGAGGTGCCGGGTTCCGATATCGCCGTACCCTGCTTCACGATGGCCGGTCTGGATCGAATCGGTGTCGATACCAGCCGCGTGATCGACCGGCTTAGGGAAGCCGGGAAAAATCAGCTCGATGCGGCGGAATCTTCGTCATTGTGCATTCCGCTGTCGGAAGCTGTACCGGGGTCAGCGGCGTCGTTCAATACCGCTGATCTACAGCTCGATCTATCGATGCCCCAGCTCGAGTTGCGCAAGGAGACCGCGGGGTACGTCGATCCGTCCCGGTGGGATAGCGGCATCAATGCGGGTTTCCTGCAATACAACCTCGCCAGCTATGCCAGCCACCAGAACAGCAGCGGCACGGATCTGAACAGTGTCTATCTCGGCTTGCAGAGTGGGATTAACATCAACGGCTGGCGCCTGCGCCAGTGGTCCACCGCAAACTGGCAGAACCGTTCTCCGGACGCGCATTGGCAAAACGTCGCGCTGTTTGCCCAGCACGACATCACGCCGCTTAAAAGCCAATTTACTATTGGCGACAGCTCGACGAGTGGCGACGTATTCGATTCGTTCAATGTGCGCGGGGTACAGATTTCCAGCGACGACCGCATGCTGCCGGATTCGATGAGATCTTATGCGCCGGCCGTGCGCGGTGTGGCCGAGACGAACGCGCGCGTCACGATACGCCAGAACAACATCATCCTGACCGAGACCAGCGTGCCGCCGGGGCCGTTCGAACTGAACGACCTGCCGGCTACCGGCTATGGTGGCGATTTGCAGGTGACGATAACGGAAGCGGATGGTCGTCAGCGAACCTTTCTCGTGCCGTTTGCCTCCGTGCCGCAATTGCTCAGACCCGGCGCTTCGCGTTTCAGCGTGGCGACCGGTGTCTATCGCGACACGATGCTCGATGCTCATCCGTGGGTTGCGCAGGGCATCTATCAGCGGGGTATGACAAATCTGTTGACCGGCTACACCGGTGCTCAGTTTTCCGATGGCTACTGGGCAGGTCTTGTCGGCGCCGCGCTCAACACGCCACTCGGCGCCATCGCGCTGGATGTGACGGCGGCCAGCACCCGTATACCTGGCGTGTCCGGCGGCCGTCCGGGTTATAGCGCGCGCATCAGCTACAGCAAACTCGTCTCCGGAACGAATACCAATTTTTCCGTCGCTGCGTATCGCTATTCCACCGCGCGTTTCTACAGCCTGAGCGATGCAATCTACGCGCGCCACAATACGGCCGCGAACGCGCATCTGCACGACTATCGTACGCGCAGCCGTCTACAACTGAATATCAATCAGCCCATCGGCGAGTCGAGCTCGCTTTATATCGCGGGCAGTTCGCAAAACTATTGGGGTAGTGCGAAGGGGTACGACCTTCAGTATCAGGTGGGTTTCAGCAGTTCGTATAAGCGCATCGCGTATTCGCTGTATGCGCAGCGGTCTCGTCTGCAGAACTCGCAGCTCAGCACGCAGGTCGGCATGAATCTCACCGTTCCGTTAGGACGGGTCGATTCGAATGCGAAGCACATGTTCGACTACCTGACCACGAACCTGTCGCATAGCTCCCGTGGCGACAGTACGATTCAGGCCACCGCTACGGGTAACACGAGTGGCGCGACGCCGGTCAACTACGGCATCAATGCATCGCGTATTGTCTCCGGTGACAACCGGACTGTTTCTACGGGTGGCTATGCGATGTACCGCGGGCCGTATGGTACGTACAACGGCAACGCGTCGATCAGCAATCAAAACCGTCAGGCAGCCTTCAATGCCGACGGCGCGGTGATCGTGCACAGCGGCGGCGTGACGTTGAGTCCGCCGCTCGGCCAGGCGTTCGCACTCGTCGAGGCGAAAGGAGCGGAAGGCGGCCGGATTATCAATGGTCAGGGTGCCCGCATCGACAACAACGGTTATGCGGTGTTGCCGTCGTTGATGCCTTACCGCGTCAATACGGTGGCACTCGACCCGAACGGCGTGTCGCTCGACGTTGAACTCGGCAATACGAGCGAGGAAGTGGTGCCGCGCGCCAATTCGCTCGTGAAGGTGAAGATTGCGACCACACAGGGCACGCCTGTTTTCGCCGAGGTCGAAGACCCGCAAGGCAACGCGTTGCCGATGGGCACGGAGTTGTTCGACGAATCCGAAAAGCCGGTAGGCATCGTCGGTCAAGGCGGTCTCGCATACCTGCGTGGGCTCGAGGATCAGGGCAAGCTACGCGTGCGCTGGGGTACCGGTGCCGCCGAGCAGTGCGTGATGCCCTATACGATCCCAGACAGAAAGTCGGGCAGCACGACCGATAGCAGCCGGCAATCGGGGATCGTTGCTCGTATCAAATTGAGTTGCGATCCGGCGCTGATCTGGTCTCCGCCGTCGCAGACGCGCGCCGTGAATGCCTCTTTGAGTGCGGCTCCTTCTGTTTCTCTTCAGTGATTCGCGAATTGGGATGTGGAAGTGCTTCCGCATCGTGGTTCCAATGATTGTGCCGACAGCGGAGGTCGGGAAATGAACCCTATCGAAAAATACTTGAGGATTGCCGGGCTGATGCTTGGTTTGATGGCTAGCATGCTGGCTGTGTCCACAGAGGCTGGCGCGCAATCTTCGCCTTCGGCCACGCTCAATTTCAAGGGCAACTATGTTGCCACGACGTGCCAGTTGATCGGCTCCCTTGACATGACGGAAACACTGCCGAGGGTTTCGACGCAATCGCTTGCCGCACCAGGTGCGGTTGCTGGCAGCAAGGCCTTTACGATCACGATGCAATGTCCCGGCGGCGCGACCGGCGCCCGCGTTTATTTCGAGAGCGGCGCGGCTACCGATTCGGTGACCGGGCATTTGAACCCGCAGGCCGTCGGCGGTGTGTCATCGGCTTCCAACGTCCAGGTCAGGCTTGCGAATTCGGATGGTACGCCGATCAAGGTTGGCGACCGGTCCACGATGCAAATCATTCCGGTCAGCGCGACAGGTCCAACGCTGGCAACGTTCATTGCAAGTTACTACGCGACCGGGCAAGCCACTGCCGGCAGGGTCAACACGTTTGTAACCTATGTTGTCGAAGTGCCTTGATGCCGTTGCACGAATACATTCGTTTTCAATCATGTCTGACTCAATCGCTACGCTGATGCGGGCGACTGCGCTGCATGCAGCATTGTTGCGCGGCGGCGCGCAGATTCCTGCCATCCATGACTGGCGTGCTCGCTGTAGCGGGCTGGTTGAGACATTACGGCAAGTCATGCGGGAGGCCGGATATCCGGAAGCGCGCATCGACGAAGTCAGTCTCGCTCAAAGCGTATTGCTCGACGAACTGACATTGCGCGTATTACCCGTTACGCAACACGACGAATGGTCACGCGAATCTTTACAGATGCGCTTTCATGGCCTGCGCGATGGCGCGTCCCGAGTGTGGGCGCGCATCGACACATTGCCCGGCACAGGCCGTCATGACCGAGCAGCACTTCAGTTGTACGGTATTTTGCTCGAACTCGGCTTTAGCGGAGGCCGAGCTGATGCGGATGCCTGCCGGCGCCGTGTGAAATCCGCGGTGAATCGGCCGGTGTGTGGCGGCAAGGCGACGCCCGTGGCGGCGACGAACCCGGCCTTGCCGGCGCGGCTTTCGGATACGTCGGGTGCGCGGCTTATTTCGAACACGTCGCACTCACGGTGGATTGTCATCGGTTCGATCGTCGCGGCCATCTCCGTCCTTGCGTCACTATGGATCGTGTTCAATCCCGACGCGCGCGCCACGATCGATAGGCAGTCACGTGCGCATCCCCTGCACGGCCAGTCTGTGCAGGACGGCCGCTCATCATGACTGTTCCAGTCCGTTACCGTTCGCCGCTGGTCTCGCTTGCGCTTCTGGCGATGGGGCTGACGTGGCTGTGCATATCGCGCGACGCTCGACCATCGTGGTCAGTCGCACTGGGCCTGATCTTGCTGACCGCGGTTGGTGCAGCCGCACTGCTTGCCTACAGGCGACGACGCGCGGATTGCAACGATCAGACAATGAGTGCGGACGCAGCAGGCGAATTGCCCGTGATTCTCGTCGCTGGGCCTTATGCTGCGGCGGCCTTCGAACGCGGTGCGCGGAGGTCCACGCTGCGTCGCACAGGCGATGCGGTATGGATGCTTGTCCGCACCCCGGAGGAACTGGCGGCATCGATAGCGACGCTCGAGGATACACATCAGCGGCTGCCCGATGCCGTGCTGATACCCGTTCTCGCCGACGGCGACCGCGACGAAGCGGTGATTCGTCAGGAATTTTCCCGTTGGCGGTATCAGCTCGACCAAACCGCGCGCTATCGCGCCGGCGCATTGCCCTGCTATATCGCGCTCTATGCATGTCTCGGAACGAACGGTGACGCCACTGCCGACACGATATGGTTCGGCGACGCCATGGACTTCTCGACGACCCGGGTGGAAAGTCAGCACGCGCGGCAAGCTGTAAGCCGGATCCGACGTCAGCTGGACCATGCATGGTCGGAGATTGCGCAACCGTCGCTCGCCACGCGCGCGGCACTGGGGCACGCGGTATTCGATTGGCTCGACGACGTCGCGCTATTGTCCATTCTTTCATCGCTGGCAAACACGGCGCCACTGTCGTTGCGCGGGTTGTTGCTGTCCGATATCGGATATTCGCCGGTGCATGCCGGCGCGTGGACACGATGGCTGACCGGCAAGACCGGCCTGCGGCCATGTCCGATGCCGCCGCAGACACAACCGTTGTCGCTGCCGGGCATCATTGCTCGACCACCGGTGCGTTGGGCCACGAAGAGCGAGCGCCGAAGGCAGCATTGGTTGGCGTCGCACGCGGTGGCGGCGCCGGCCGCTTTGGCGGTAGCGTTGCTCGGCGTGTCCGTCTGGATGAACAGCGGGCGCCTGATGCTCGTCGCTAGCGATCCCGGTGCTGTCATACGCTCGTCGTCGTCGCTGCCGGACGCTCAACGCGAGCGGTTTGAGGCGTTGCGTGGCCAGCATGCCGAGTTGGTCCGCGAGGCGCAGGATCCGCCGAAGGGTGTGACGATCGACAACCTGTCGTTGTTCGATAGTGGCAAGACGGCACTCAAGCCGGGTGCGGAGTCCAAACTCAAGGCCGCTCTCGATCTGATTCTCGCTAACCCGGGCAAGCGAATTCTGATCGCGGGCCATACCGATGATGTCGGCACGAGCGCTGCGAATCTGCTGCTTTCCGAGGCGCGAGCGCGCGCTATTCGAGACTGGTTGATCGCCACGGCGTCGTTGCCTGTCACGCGCTTTGCGATTCAAGGCTACGGCGATACGCGCCCGGCCGCCAGTAACGAAGACAACTGGGGCCGAGCAGTGAATCGTCGTGTCGAAATTACCCTTCTCCCCGACCCGCGAGCGAACTGAAAACGCCCGCACCGGATAGCCGTCGCACGGCCGATTCGTGCAATGGCATCCGCCTACCCGATCGATTCGTTCGATGGGCTTCATTTTGGGCCACCGCCCATGTCCTCCAGCGGCTCTCGTCTTTAATATCTTTCCTGTGCGGATTTGCTTTTCGAAAGCTTGCTGTATCGCCGCTCGTCCTTTCTCTACAGTGAATAAAGTTAGAGCAATATGCCGGTTTCCAATAGTTCTCAAAAATTCATCGCACGTAATCGTGCTCCACGCGTTCAGATCGAATACGACGTAGAAATTTACGGTTCGGAAAAGAAGGTCGAACTACCGTTTGTGATGGGTGTGCTGGCCGACCTATCGGGTAAGCCGCTCGAACCCCTGCCTGCCGTTGGTGATCGCAAATTCTTCAGTATCGACATTGACAACTTCGATGAGCGAATGAAGGCCATGAAGCCGCGGGTTGCCTTCGCGGTTCCCAACACGCTGACGAATGAAGGCCAGTTAATGGTCGACATGACGTTCGAAAGCATGGACGACTTTTCGCCCGCAGCCGTCGCAAAGAAAGTCGACGCGCTTGCGCAGCTGCTTGAGGCGCGCACGCAGCTCGCCAACCTGCAAACGTACATGGACGGTAAAAGCGGCGCAGAAAACCTCGTCAGCAAGGTTCTGAAAGACCCGGCGTTGCTCGAGGCGCTCGCAAAGACGCCAAAGCCGGTGAAGGCGCAGAAGCCCCAGCCGGCATCCGCCGAAGAGCCTTCAATCAACGAATGATTTGTGCTTTCGCAACGGAAGCAGAGCCTGAACTAGTGGGGAAATGATGGTCGAACGCCTATCGAAGATTCGCGCCGAGGAAACCTCGAGCGTAACCAGTCAATCCGATTTCAATGCGCTCCTGTCGCGCGAATTCAAGCCGAAAACTGAACGCGCGCGTGAGGCAGTTGAAAGTGCGGTCCAGACGCTTGCGCAGCAGGCGCTGTTGACGGCTGCCACCGTGTCTGACGACGCGTACAAGAACGTCGAATCGATCATCGGTGAGATCGATCGCAAATTATCCGAGCAAATCAATCTGATCCTGCATCACGACGAATTCCAGCAACTGGAAAGCGCATGGCGCGGCCTGCATCACCTCGTGACGAACACGGAAACCGACGACCAATTGAAGATCCGCTTCATGGACGTCTCCAAGGAAGACCTGCGTCGCACGATGAAGCGCTACAAGGGTGTTGCATGGGATCAGAGCCCCTTCTTCAAGCAGATTTACGAGGAGGAATATGGGCAGCCTGGCGGCGAGCCTTACGGTTGTCTCGTGGCCGACTACTACTTCGACCATACGCCACCCGATGTCGATCTGCTTTCGTCAATTGCAAAAGTGGCGGCGGCATCGCATGCGCCGTTCATTACTGGCGCGGCGCCGTCGGTGTTGCAAATGGATTCGTGGCAGGAGCTCGCGAATCCGCGTGACCTGACGAAGATCTTCACGCAAAACCTCGAGTACGCTCCGTGGAACTCGCTGCGCAATTCGGAAGACTCGCGCTATATCGGCCTCGCCATGCCGCGATTCCTGTCGCGTTTGCCATATGGCGTCAACACGAACCCAGTCGACGAATTCAATTTCGAGGAAGCAACTGACGGTTCCGATCATCGTAAGTACGTATGGTCGAACGCGGCCTATGCGATGGCAGTGAACATCAATCGCTCGTTCCGGAAGTACGGCTGGTGCACGCTGATTCGTGGCGTCGAAAGCGGTGGCGTGGTTGAGAATCTGCCGTGCCACTCGTTTCCGACCGACGACGGCGGTGTCGACATGAAATGTCCGACGGAAATCGCCATTTCCGACCGCCGCGAAGCGGAACTGTCGAAGAACGGCTTTATGCCGCTGATTCATCGCAAGAACACCGATTACGCGGCGTTTATTGGTGCGCAGTCGCTGCAGAAGCCGGTTGAGTACCACGATCCGGACGCAACCGCAAATGCGAACCTGTCCGCGCGTCTGCCATATCTGTTCGCCTGCTCGCGCTTTGCGCATTACCTGAAGTGCATCGTGCGTGACAAGATCGGTTCGTTCAAGGAGCGCGACGAGATGCAGCAGTGGCTCAACGAGTGGGTCATGAACTATGTCGATATCGATCCGGCGAATTCATCTCAGGAAACCAAGGCGCGCCGACCGTTGGCTGCCGCCGAAGTGGTCGTCGAGGACGTCGAGGGCAATCCTGGCTACTACCAGGCGAAGTTCTTCCTGCGCCCGCACTTCCAGCTCGAAGGTCTGACGGTTTCGCTGCGCCTCGTCGCGAAGCTGCCGATCGTGAAAGAGGCTGCCTGACTCGAAGGCTACCGCTTATTTCGTGATATCCGGTGATTGCCGGTAATTGAGCGACAGGCAGGCGCTCACTAAATATGCCTGACTTCATTGAGCATCTTTAATAGCTGCAAGTCGCAAGGAGTAGTTTCATGGCGCAAGACATCTTTCTCAAAATCAACGGGATCGATGGTGAGTCGACGGACGCGATCCACAAGGACGAAATCGACATTCTGAGCTGGTCGTGGGGTGTCAGCCAGCAGTCCAACATGCACGTCGGGTCCGGCGGCGGTGCAGGTCGTGCGACGGTCGAGGACCTGTCGTTCGTGCACTACATCGATCGTGCTACCCCCAACCTGACCCAGTACTGCCTGACCGGCAAGCATATCGACGAAGCGAAGCTCGTCGTTCGCAAGGCCGGCGGCAATCCGCTCGAGTACATCAAGTTCACGATGAACGACGTGCTGGTCACCGCGGTGGAGCCGTCGGGTGTGAGCGATAGCGAGTCGCGTCCGAGCGAGAAGGTGCGCCTATCGTTTGCTCGCCTGAAGCAGGAGTACGTGGTTCAGAACGCGCAAGGCGGTAGCGGTGGCGCGATCACGGCAACGTTCGATATCAAGAAGAACAGCGCGTAAATCACATGCATTGCTGAATCGTGATCCTCTCCAGAATAACTGGGGGGACACTAGCGTTCACCAGGGTGTCGGGCTATATGCCACCACCCTGGTCCGTTCATTTAGAACGACGCGCAAGATTACGTCGACACCGTCAGATGGTTCCAAACTTATTTTCCCGCTTTGCAACATGGCTACGCATTGCAGGCTGGCTGGCATTGAGCGGAGTAAGCATAGGCTTGGCAGCGTGCAGCAGCACTCCTGGTCCGGTGTTCAAAGAACAGACGAACCTGCGAATAAAGATCGCTGCAAGCGACAACGTCAATCCGAACGAGTGGGGCAACGCGGCACCAATCCAGGTTCGGATCTACGAGTTGAAGTCCGCTACTGCATTTGAGAGCGCCGACTTTTTTACGCTGCAGAGTGAGGGCCGCAAAGTCCTGGGCGACGACGCACTGGTCGTTGACGAATTCATTCTGCGCCCCGGCGACCAGCGCGACGTGATGCGCAAGTCTAACCCTGCTACCACTGCGATTGGCGTGCTCGCCGGCTACCGGGAGTTGGGGAAGTCGGTGTGGCGCGCAGTCTATCAGTTGCCGGTGGCTCCCGACGCCGCATGGTATCGGGCGGCTATCCCAGATAAGGAACAGAAGCTGATGATCCAGCTTGACCAGCGCGCTGTTTCGGTTTCAAAGACAGATCAATTTCGATGAGTTGGTATAACAAGGTTGTATGGAGCGAGGGCCTGTTCCTGCGTCCACAGCTGTTTCAACAGCAGGAGCGGTACCTCGAGTCGCTCGCGCACCGGCGCAGCGCGCCGCTAAGCCCGTTTTTCTGGGGCTTCGGCCGTTATGAAATCGACCAGGAGTCGCTGGCATTCGGCAAGCTCGTTCTTAAGAGCGGGCTCGGCGTGTTTCCAGACGGCACACCGTTCGACGTGCCCGGCATGACGCCGCCGCCGCCGCCGCTGACGATCGGTCCAGAACATCGGGATCAGGTGATTTACCTGGCAGTCCCGCTGCGTTTGCCGAATACCGAGGAAACGGCCTTTACCGAGCAGAGCGGATCGCTTGCGCGTTACCTTGCGTACGACATGGACCTGCGTGACAGCAACGCGATCGGCCAGGGGGCGAAGCCGGTGCAGCTCGCGAATCTGCGCCTGCGTCTGTTGCCCGAGAAGGAGCTTACGCAGTCGTGGATCGGCATCGCGCTGACGCGCGTGAAGACCTTGCATGCCGACGGCGCTGTGTCGCTGCACAGTTCCGAGCACATCCCGCCCGTTACCGGCTGTGGTGCGAATCCTCTGCTGCGTGAATGGACGATGCAGCTGCACGGTCTCGCCAGGTTGCGCGCCGATGCGCTGGCCGCCCGTCTGTCCGGTACCGACGGCCGCGCGGGCGCGGCCGCCGAAGTGGCCGACTATCTGTTGCTGCAGGTGCTCAATCGCTATGAGCCACTGCTCGAGCACATCTGCCAACTGGAGGAAACGGCGCCCGTGGATCTGTATCGGGAGCTCGTCCTCTTTGCCGGCGAGTTGTCGACGTTCGTGCGTCCGCAAACACGGCGTCCGGCATCCGCACCCGGTTATGACCACGCGCAGCTTTACCGCAGCATCAAGCCGCTCGTCGACGAGATTCATCACCTGCTGAACCAGGTGCTGATCCGCGGCGCGCAGCCCATTGTGCTAACGGAACAGGCGCATGGCATTCGAACCGCCGCGGTGCTGCCGACCGAACTCGCCGGCTATTCGAGTCTCGTGCTCGCGGTGGGCGCGCAGATGCAGCCGGAATTGCTGCAGCAGCAGTTCCTCGCACAGACCAAGATCAGTCATCCGCAACGTCTGCCGGAGCTGGTTCGTTCGCTATTGCCGGGGCTGACGATCACACCACTGCCGGTGCCGCCGCGCCAGATTCCGTTCAATTCGGGTTTCATCTATTTCGAGCTTTCGCGCACGGGGCCCTTCTGGGAGCAGATCGCGCGCCATGGCGGCCTTGCGATGCACATCGGCGGGCATTTTCCGGAGCTCAAGCTTGAACTATGGGGCGTGCGTCAGAAATGAGTACCGACGCATATACGGACAACGCGTTCGACTTCCTGACAGACGCCGGCAATGCCGCCTCGGGCAAGGATCTGCCGTTGGCCGGTCCGTCGGCGGCAGACACCGCGGGCCAGGAGCCGGTCGTCGATCCGGCCGCGTTCGGTCCGACGGAAGATCTGCAAACGCGTGTCGAACGTACGCGGGTTGCGCAGAATCCGTTGCGCGAAGCTGCACAGCCGTTGCTCCGTATGCTGGCCGACATGCCGCCCGGGCTGGATTCGCCAGTCGCCATGGCCGGCCTGCGCGCGCTGCTCGTGCGCGAGGTCGCCGCGTTCCAGAAAGTCTGCGACAAGGCGCATCTGCCGTGGAAGCACGTGGCCGCGGTTCGCTACGCGTTATGCACTGCCCTCGATGAAGCGGCGAACCGCACGCGCTGGGGCGGCGGCGGCGCGTGGGCCACGCGCAGCCTGCTGATCACGTTCGAAGGCGAAGTGGACGGCGGCGAGAAGTTCTTTTTGCTGATCGGCCGTATGGCGACCGATCCTCAGGAATACCTCGACGTCCTCGAAGTGCTGTACCGCATTCTCGGCCTGGGATTCGAAGGGCGCTACAGCGTAATCGTGGATGGCTCGCGTCATCTCGAACAGATCCGCCAGCGCTTGCTCACGCTCATCAGCGGCGCGCGCGACACGATGCGTCTCGAATTGTCGCCGCATTGGCGCGGTGAGGAGCCCGGCAAGATGCGGCTCCTGAAAAGCGTGCCGGTCTGGGCGACCGCGAGTGTCGCGGTGCTGTGCGTGTGCTCGATTTTTGCTTGGTACAAGTACCGGCTGTTATCCGAAAGTCATGCGCTCGGAGCGAAGATCCTTGCAATCGGGCATCAGGTCGAAATGAAGGCCGAGGTGCCGGTCGTCCACGAGCGGCTTCGCCTGTCGGCGCTGCTCAAAAATGAGATCGCGCGCGGCCAGTTGACAGTCGACGAGACCGAGCACAGCAGCAAAGTCGTTTTTCGTGGCGACGATATGTTCGTTGCGGGGCAAAGTCGGGTGCGCGCTGAACTGGATCCGGTGTTGACGAAGGTCGCGCGGGAAGTCGCGCGGGTCGGCGGTCGTGTCACCGTGACGGGACACACCGACAACCAGCCGATTCATACCGCCGAGTTTCCGGACAACCAGGCGTTGTCGGAGAAGCGTGCGGCGTTTGTCGCCGGCGTTCTCAACGCGCATGGCATGCCCGCCGATCGCATCGTTGCGATCGGCAACGGCGATACACAACCTGTCGCGGATAACGCCACGGCGGAAGGTCGTTCCCGCAATCGGCGCGTGGAAGTCCTCGTCGCGCAATAACGGGAAAGTCTGAATGTCCTTTTTGAACCGCTTACGCAAGCATCTTTTTACGCGCCAGACGTTGATGTTCGTCGCGGTCCTCGTGATCGCCGCAGTCGTCTGGTTCATCGGTCCTTTTATTGCATTCGGCGACTACCGGCCACTCGAAACGGTGCTGTCGCGCTCACTGACGATCATTCTGCTGCTGGTGCTGCTGCTGTTCTGCCTGCTCCGATCGTCAGTCGGTGTGATCGGCGTGGCGCTGCTTTGTATTTCGCTGTGGATCTGGTACTTCGGACCGGGATTTGCATTCGGCGATACCCATCCGCTCGCGGCGACGTGGTCTCGCACGCTGTTGATTTCGGTGTTGCTCGTGAGCTTCACGATTTACGGGATCTATCGCCTGTTGAAGGCAGTGGAAGACGACAAGGCGCTGCTGCGGCGCATCCTGAATCCGTTCGCGCGCAAAGCGGATACCGCGCCGCTCGCGCGTACGGAAATCAGCGCGCTCAACTCGGTGATCACGAAAGCGATCGAAAAGCTGAAGCGCCTGCGTGGCGGACCGGTTGGACTGCGCCGTTTGCTGGAAAACCGGCGCTATCTGTATGAGTTGCCGTGGTACATGGTGATCGGCTCGTCGGGAGCCGGCAAAACCACGCTGATCCTGAATTCGGGACTCGATTTTCCTGACGCGGATCAGATGGCGGAGGCGTCGCTGAGAACCCGTGTCGAAACGGCGAATTGCGACTGGTGGTTCACGAACGAGGCGGTCCTGATCGATACCGCGGGCCGCTATACCGTGCACGACGCAGCTTCGCCTGCCCCGGCCGATGGCGTAAAGCCACCCGACACAAAGCCGGAAGATGCCGAGCCGCACGACCCGAAGTCCACCAACGCGGCGGAATGGCACGGCTTTCTTGCGCTGCTGCGCAAGCGGCGGCCGCGTGCGCCGATCAATGGCGCGCTGTTGGCCGTTTCCGTCGAGGAACTGCTGAAATCGTCGCCGGCGGAGCGCAAGATGCTTGCGGCATCGATGCGCGCGCGGCTTGGCGAATTGCGCCAGCAGCTGGGTATCCGCTTTCCGGTCTATGTGCTCGTCACGAAGCTCGATCTGCTGCCTGGCTTCGGCGAGTATTTCCAGTCGCTGACGGCGGAAAGCCGCGCGCAGATTCTCGGCTTCACGCTGCGCTATCGGGAAGACGACGGGCAAGACGGCGACGAGCGGCATCGCGATGTACTACGTGTGAACTGCGCGGCCGAACTGCGCGAACTGGAACAGGGACTCGAAGACGGTATCAATACACGTCTTTCAGAGGTGTATGAAGTCGATCGGCGTGGAAAGCTGTATGCGTTGCCGTCCGAATTCCGCTGTCTGTGCGCCGAGCTGACCGAACTTCTCGCGCAGGTGTTTCTCGATTCGAAATACGATGACACACAGTTGAACACGACGCTGCGCGGCGTCTATTTCACGAGTGCCGCGCAAACTCACGAAATGGTCTGCGCCGACAGTACGACGCTGCTGCAGCGGCTGGCTCGTGGGCTGGCGAGCATCGTCGGCGGTGGAGCGGGCGGGACCGGATCGGTATCCATCGCGTCTTCTGCGTCCTCTGCGTCGTTGGCGGGCAACGATGCGCCAAGCGCCTATCGTGGCTATTTCCTGCGCAGCCTGTTCCAGCGCGTGATTCTCGCCGAAGGGCATCTCGTGCGGCCGAACCGCTATTGGGAGATGCGTTTTCGCACGCTGCGGGTCGTCGGCCATCTGCTGTCGGTCGTCGTAGCAATATGGCTGATCGGTGCGCTCGTCGTGAGCTTCGATAACAACCGTGACTACCTGGCCGCGGTCGATCGCAAGGCCGACACGCTCGCCACCCGTGTGGCCGCGCAGCGCAAGACGTCGCAACCAGGCGCGACCGGCCCGATTCTGTCCGCGTCGCACGAGTTACCGGATTTCCATGATCTCGACCTCGACAGCCCCGGCGTCGCGTGGCGCTACGGGCTGTACACGGTGCCGTCCGTGCGCGGCGCGGCCACGGTTACCTATGGCAATCTGCTGAACCAGATGGTGTTGCCGCGGATCGCCAGCCGGCTCGAAGCCGTGCTCGATACGCAGATCAGCGCGCAGGACGCCGATGGCGTCTATCGCACGCTGTCGGTTTATCTGATGCTGTTCGATCGCTCGCGTTACGACGCTAAGGCAATCAAGGCGTGGGTGCTCGGCGACTGGGAGCGTGCGAACAGCGTCGCATCGATGGGTGAGCGCAGCGTGATGGCGCATCATCTGGACGCGTTGTTCGTCGACAGCGTGCCTGCGGTGCCGGGACGGTCGCTGAATGCGCGACTCGTCACCCGCGCGCGCGACTTTCTTGGCCGCAATCCGGCATCCGGGCGGCTCTATGAGCGGGCAATGAACGCAATGGCGCCCGAGGGCATTACGCTGATTAGCGCGGCGGGCCCGCAGGCGGCAGCGGTGTTCTCCCTGGCAGCGGGCTCGACGCTCGCACGCGGCATACCGGGTCTCTATACCTACGACGGCTATCACGCGGTTTTTAATCCGCGCCTGGCCGAATTTCTCGAGCAGGCGCAAAAACAGGATGCGTGGGTCATGGGCATAGCCGATGCATCGGTGCGATCGCGCCGGTGGGTAGGCAGGGGCGCGCCGGGTAGTGCCGCTGTCGACGCGGCTAGCGGGATATCCGGTTCCCGCCAGGACAGGATCGCGGACGAAATCCGCCGCCAGTACCTGACCGATTACGGCAACTACTGGCAGCAGTTTCTCGACGACGTGAGGCCGGTTGTCAGCGGCGACGGCACGCTCGCGCTCGATCTTCAGACGCTGCGCACGCTCGGCGCGCCGGATTCGCCGCTCGCGCGACTCACACGCACGGCGGTGCGCGAGACGTCGCTATCGGTGACGGACAACGCCGACGAGCCGTCGCTTGCCGATAGCGCGGCGAATGCAGTCATGCGCCGCTCGCGTGCCGCGCGCGCGGCAAGTGCGGTCGCGGCGACGGCCACGCTCGGCCAGATCGCGCGGCAGCGCATGGAGCGTGAGTTGGTCGACAACCGCTTCGCTGCGCTGCGCGAAGTCGTGACCGGCCAGGCCGGCACCGGTGGCGTCGGGGCGTCGGCGCCCGCGTTGGCGCACATGCCGATGGGCAGCGGCAGTGCGCTGCGGCTCGACGGCATCATCGGCCTGATCAACGAGCAGTACAAGCACCTCGTGATGGCCGGCAACGTGCTCGCGACCAACAGCATGCCGTCTGTCGGCGATCTCGGTTCGACGCTGCAACTGGAAGCGGAGAAACTGCCGGCGCCGTTTCGCGCGGTGCTGACCGGTATCGCGTCGCAGTCGATGCGCAAGCTGGACCGCAGTGTCGGATCGTTGCTGGCGCTGCAGGTCGAGTCGAGCGTCGGCGCACAGTGCCGTCGCGTGATCGAAGGCAGGTATCCGTTTGCCGCCAGTGCTCAGGACGTCGATATCGACGACTTCAATCGGGTGTTCGCGGCTGGCGGGCTACTCGACGATTTTTTCCAGAAGACGCTCGCGAGCCACGTCGATACAAGCATGAGGCCATGGCGTTACAAGCCGGCCAATCCCGGCATGCCGCCGATGCAGGGCCCGGGTCTCGAGCCGTTCGAGCGCGCGGCCGCGATCCGCGAGGTGTTTTTCCGCGACCAGGGCGCGAACCGGATCGCCTGGAAGATGGGCCTGAAGGTCGTGTCGCTCGACCCGGAAATCACCGATCTGCTGATCGATATCGACGGCCAGAGCCACCGGTATGCACACGGCCCGGCCACCACCTACCCGGTCAGCTGGCCCGGCCCGCGTGGCGGTTCGATGGCCGGTATCACCGCGAATCCGCGTATTCGTCCGGATACGTCGACCATCATGGCCGAAGGACCGTGGGCGTTGTTTCGTCTGATCGACCATGGCCGCGTGACGTCGACAGCGTCGTCGAGCCGCAGCGCGGTGGAGTTCAATTTCGACGGCCGCCGTGCGGTGCTCGAACTGACATCGGGCAGTCAGTCGAGCGCGCAGTTGACCGGCTTGCTCAGCGGGTTTCGCTGTCCCGGCAGCGGTGGCAGCGACAGCGCGAGCCGGACGATGGCCTCGACAGTGTCCTCCGCCCACGAGGGCGGGTTGCAGTTTCGAAATACCGGCGCTCAATCCGGCGCCGGGTCGCTTTCGTTGAAGAGAGTCTAGGGGAGTAAATGTCAAATACCAAGTTGAACAGGATCGCTGTTCAGGCTCGGGCCATCACGGTGTCCAGTGAGGCCATGCCGCAACTGCTCGGACAGCCCGCGCTCGAGTTCAAGTCGCTGAAGGGCAATGAGTATCTGGGCAAGCTGTTTAACTATGAACTGGAGCTGCGCACGCCCGGCGATTACACAGTACCGCTCGCCGTCAGCGCCAATATCGACCTGGCGGCGCTGCTCGGCAAGGAAATGACGGTGACGATGGAGCTCGATCGCCCGGCTGACCTGGCGGCGGACGCGGCCAGGCGCGAGATTACCGGTCTGGTCGCCGAGGCGGCGTACCTGCGCCGCGAAGGACGCTACAACGTTTATCGCGTCGTATTGAAGCCGTGGCTATGGCTCGCCGAACTGACGACCGACTTCAAGACCTTTCAGGACAAGACGGTCATCGAAATCATCGACGAGGTGCTGAAAGACTATCCGTATCCGGTCGAAAAGCGGCTCGAGGTTAGCCGCTATGAGCTGATTGGCGAAAGTCCGCGTAACGAGCCGCGCGCGTTCCAGGTGCAGTACGGGGAGACCGATTTCGATTTTATCCAGCGCCTGATGGAAGAATGGGGCATCTACTGGTTCTTCGAGCATTCCGATGGCAAGCACCGGCTCGTGCTGTGCGATCACATCGGCGCGCATCGCAAGTCGCCGAATCCGGCCTACCAGACGCTTGCTTTCCATCCGCAGGGCGGCAAAACCGACTCCGAGTACATCAGCAACTTCTCGACCACCGAAGTGCTGTGCACCGGTCACTATGTGGCAAGCGACTTTGACTTCACGCGCTCTCGCGCCGATCTGCGCGCGATCAACCAGCAACCGCGCGATACGAACTGGAATATGCTCGAGCGCTACGAGTGGCCGGGCGACTACACCGACGGCAGCCACGGCGACCTGTTGGCTCGCATGTGGCCAGACGTTCGAACTGACCGGCTACGACCATACGATGGCAAATTGCGAATACCTGGTCATCGACACGGTACTTGAACTGAGCGGGAATCCGGACGAATCGGGCAGCAATTACGAATACACCTGCAGCAACGAATTCAACGTGCAACCGACGAGCGAGATGTTCAGGCTCCCGCAGAAAACACCCAAGCCGCGAGTGAGCGGACCGCAGTCAGCAATCGTCGTGGGGCCGCCGGGCAACGAACTGTGGACCGATGAATTCGGTCGCGTAAAGATCCGCTTCGCGTGGGACCGCTATGGCCGCGACGCGGAGACGGATTCGTGTTGGGTTCGCGTGAGCCAGGCATGGGCCGGCGCGGGTTTTGGCGGGATCTATATTCCGCGGATCGGGCAGGAGGTGATCGTTGATTTCTGGAATGGCGATCCGGATCGTCCGCTGATTACCGGCAGCCTGTACAACACGGTTACGCGTCCGCCTTATGATTTGCCCGCCAACGCGACGCAGAGCGGCTTCATGAGCCGGTCGTTAGAAGGGGGTTTGCAGAATTTCAACAGCATTCGTTTTGAGGATAAGACGGGTGCCGAGGAATTTTCGATCCAGGCAGAGCGGGAAATGAGCCGACTGACCAAATCCAACGAATCTCATGTTGTCGGCGCCGACTATACGGTTGGCGTGGCGGCGGCACACAGCGTCGACGTGGGGGGCAAGTACTCGGTTGACGTGAAGAAGGCCGCGTTTTATTCGGTGGGTCTTGCGCAAACGGTTTCTATCGGAGGAGCGGAGATCACGGCGGTTGGCGGTGCATCCACGTTGACGGTGGGCGGACTGCGTTCCGTCACGGTCGGCGGCGCATTGACGCATGCGGTGGGAGGGTTCTATTCGCTGTCCGCGGGTGGCGCGCTGTCCATCGTCTGCGGCAAATCGTCGTTGACGATGAACAACGACGGCGAGATCAAGCTGATTGGCAAATGCATTCGCATCCAGGGCGACGAGCGCGTCGTCGTGGAGGGCATGCCGCTGGATCTCAATCCAGGAGATGTTGTACCTGGGAATCTCACGACGGTTCCGGTTCCGGTCGTCGTGCTCGGTGCGTCGCGTGGTGCGTCGCCGGGCAGGCCCGGCGTACCGGGCTCGCCGGGTCTGCCGTTGCCAGGCGGCCCGGATACGTCGAGCCCGCCGGACCCGACGCCGACGCCTACATCGACACCGACGCCTACGTCGACGCCAACGCCAACGCCAACGCCGACGCCGACGCCGACGCCGACGCCGACGCCGACGCCGACGCCGACACCGACACCGACACCGACACCGACACCGACACCGACACCGACACCGACACCGACACCGACACCGACACCAACACCAACACCAACACCAACACCAACACCAACACCAACACCGCCACTACCGACATCACATATAGAGCTGTAACAAACCCTTCCGCAACTCCGCACAACGGCCGTGCGCGTCAGCGCGCGGCTTGCTATTCAAAAGGAAATGATTCGTTATGTTTCCAGCTGCCCGCAAAGGGGACGCAACCGGACATGGCGGTGCGATCATCACCGGCTCGCCGTCGGTGACGATCAATGGCGTACCCGCTGCGTTGACCTGTATCAGTTCGGCAACCTGCAAGCTCCATCCGTCCCCGCAAGCCGTGGTTGCCGGTTCGGACTCGGTATTCATCAACAACGTTCCGGCGGCTTTTATGGGCGGGAAGACTTCGTGCGGTGCGCCGATAACCTGCGGTTCGCCGAATGTGCTGATCGGTTCGTAACGGCAAGGATCGCGGATTGAAAACTGGAATTGCCGGGATCGGCGGCGAACTGGTCGGGCTGCCCGGCGTCGTATTGTCATCGACGAGCGCCGGCCAGACGGTCGATCGTTGCCAGCGGCCTGGTGATGTGGTCGACCGGTATCGGTTGCGCCGTGCGCTGTCGGGCGTTTTGTGCCGCGCGGTGGATGCGATTTCCGGCAGCAAGGTCTGTCTTCCTGCCGACGAAATCGACTTCGCTCTGCGCGGCCGTCTCCGGTTCGATTGGCGCCGTCATTATTCGAGCGCTCGTGCCGGGATCGGCCTGCTCGGCGTCGGCTGGCGCACCCGCTGGGAAATCACGCTGCGCAAAGCCGGCGGCGAACTCGTCTACGTCGATGAATATGGCAGTACCGTCAGCGTGCCGTTTCCGGAATGTGGCACGCAGGTCATCGCATCGTCCGCGCAACTGCACTTCGCTCATCTGCCTGATGGCCGCATCATCGTTGCCGACCTGACGCCGCTTTACCGGATTTTCGGTGACTTCGACGAAAACGGCATTGCTCGGCTCAAGTACATCGAGGATCTGCACCAGCAGCGCGTCGGATGCATCTGGGATGACCGAGGGCGTCTGTTGCGCATGCGCGATACGGGCGGTCAGGAGTTGCGGATGCACTATGACACCGCCATGAGCACGCGTGTCACCGCTATCGAGTCCGTCGGTGACGGTCCGGGCGGCGTGCTTGTCCAATATGGCTACAGTCCCGACGGGGAACTCGCGGAAGTACGCAATCGCCTCGGCGCGATCGTTCGCCGCTTTGCCTGGCAGGACGGGCGGATCGCAGCGGAGACCGGCGCCCTCGGCATGACTACGCGTTACACATGGCGGACGATCGACGGTATCGCGCGCGTGGTTGAGCGCACCACCTCCGAAGGCGCACGCGACCGGTTTGCGTATGACGTCGATCGTCGTGTCAGTCAGGTGATCGATGTATTCGGCCGTGCCGCCGACTGGTCATACGACGAACACGGCCGGGTGCGATCGCATACGGATTTCGACGGAAGACGCTACCGCTTCGACTATCGGGATGTCGATGCACCGGCCACTATCTGGTTGCCGGGCGAGCGCGTGGTCCATCTTGAATACGATTGGCTCGGACGCGTCGCACAGGAAATCGATCCGCTTGGCAAAACCCGTGTCACGCAGTACGCGTTCGCGTCGCGCGAGCCCGTATCGGTAACGATGAGTGACGGCCGCATATGGATGTGGGCGCGTAATGGGTGTTTGCAACCTTTGCATTGTCAGATACCGGGCGGCGAGATTACGCGCTTCGAGTATGACGCGAATGGTTTCGTGTCTCGCTCGACCGACGCGCTCGGCGTTGCGACCGAATATGTACACGACAGATGGGGGCAACTGATCCGGCGCACCCGCGCCGATGGCGGCGCGACGCACTACGAGCGCGATGCCAGCGGAGGCGTCGTGCGTGTGACCGACGCACTCGGTGCCGTCACACTGATCGAGCGCGACAAGCTCGGTCGGCCGCTCAGCGTGACGCGTCCGGACGGCCAGGTGGAACGGCATGTCTGGAACGCCGCCGGCCAACGGATCTCATTTGTCGGGCCAACTGGCCAGGGCCGTCATTGGTATCGCGACCGGTGCGGCAACGTGCTGCGCGCAGTCGACGAAGAAGGTCATGTCATCACGCGGCAGTACGATGCGCATGGCCGCCCAGTGCGAATAGAAAGCGGGAATGGCGCAGTGCAGACGCTCGAGTGGGGCGCGCGCCACTGTCTGTCGATCACCGATGCGGACGGCGTCGGGCGCAACTTCGACTATACGGACGCGGGCCAGATTCGTAGCGTGACGTCGAAAGCCGGCGTGCAGGCGCGTAGCGAGACGTTTGCTTATGATGCACTGGGACGGCTTGTCGAGCGAGAAACGCAGCATAACCACTATGTGTATCGCTATGACGCTCGCGGAGAACTCGAAGCGATTGGCCGTACGCCAACCGGCGAAGGCGAGCTGATTGGCATCGGTGCCGATGAAATCCGCTTCGAGTACGACGCGAGCGGCCGTCTGATTGCGGAGCAAGGGGCCAACGGTGAACTGCGTTACACGTACAACGCCGTCGGCTGTCTCGCCGCGACGCTGTTGCCGCAGGGGCAGGAAGTACGGGCCCGCTGCCTTCAGACCGGTGAGACCGCGATCGTCGAATTGGACGAACAGGAGATTGCGCGGTTCCAGTATGACCCGATGGGGCGCCTGATTGCATGCACGCAGGGTCGCCTGCAAACGCAGGTAGGCTATTCGCCACTCGGCTGGCCTGCATGGTGGCGCTCGACGATGCGCGATGAGCCAGATGCGCCCGACGCGCCGGCGACGCCCGCTGAAACCGATATGCAGCTGTCGCGCGAAGTGGATTACAGCCGTGGTGACTTGCTGGTCAGAACGGCCGGCCCCGCTGAAGAGCAAATCTGGTACGACTACGACCGGCGCGGCTGCCTGCTGCGGCGCGTGTCGGATCAACCGGCTATCGAATACTTCACATGGGATGCCGCGGGCAACCTGCTCGATACACCCGGTAATAACTGGTTTCCGGCTATCTACGCGGATCACCGGATCCGGGAGTGCCGCGGCTATCGCTATCAATACGACGAGTGGGGCCAACTGGTGCACAGAAGCGGTCGCGATCACGCGCTGTCGCTCGAGTGGGATGCGGAAGGACGGGTGATCGCCGCGCGTCGCAACGGGTGGTCCGTGCGCTATCAGTACGATGCATTGGGCCGACGCATCGCAAAGCGCGTTGAAGCCGATTCCCCGCGGCGGCCGCAAGCGCTGGAGCAGGAAGAGCTTACGCGCTATCTGTGGCAAGGGCGCAGGCTTATACAGGAGCAGCGTGCGGATGCATTGCGAACTTACCTGTATCAACCCGCGCCGGCCCGTTCTATGAGTTTTGCGCCGCTCGCCTGTGTCGACCAGACACTGAATAGCGACAGCAGCATCAAGGATACGCGGGTCTATCATTACCATACCGATGGTGTCGGAACCGCGATGGCATTGACCGACGAGACCGGCGAGCTGGTGTGGCGTGTCCGCTACCGTGCATGGGGGAAGGTTGCCGCGCCGGAGTGGGAGAGCCACGGAACGGTCGAGCAGCCGCTTCGCTATGCCGGTCAATACGCAGACGAAGAAACGGCGCTGCACCATAACGGCACGCGTTTCTATGATCCGGACGCCGGTCGGTACATCAGCCCCGATCGCACCGTTGACGGCGGCGTCAGCCCATATCGCTATGCGCCGAATCCGATGACATGGTGCAATCCGCTTGGCCGCGCGGAGCCGAATCGCTTCCCATATCTTGCAACAGGGAAAGCGTCAAACAACGACGGCGTGCTCGACCCGGCTCAGCAGATTGCCCGCATCGTCGAGCAGTTCGATGACGTACCGGTCTGGGATCCGATCGAGGGTTGATACGAAGATGACATGAAAATCGAGCCAGTTGTCCGTCCGGCATTGGGACAGGCGGCTTGCCTCGATTGATTCGCGGTGCAGGCTGGCCGTGGTGCTGTCGTAAATGACGACCACCGCCGATACCGCACAAGACAGCACGTTTGCCGTGCCCGGCGATGCGGCGTGTTCGTCGAAGGTATTCTGATGCAGGCAGACGCGGACATCATTAGCGCGCCGCAGGGAGGCTTTCCACGTTGCTTCGTCGGGGCGCGGCGCGCCGGGCGCTGGTGGTGGCTGATGATCTAGCGTGTTCTCGTGCACGCCGCGGCTAGAGAAGCTGATACCCGCATACGTCTCATATTCTTCCAGGGTGCGCGCAGCGCCCCGCCCGTATTTGCCGAAATCCTGCTGCGTATAGGGTTCGCCATCGACGCCGAGCAGCGCGCGATTGCGCCGGTACGCTCGAGCGCTGCGTTCCCCCCAGTGCTCGCCAATCTCGCCCCTTTGTTTTGCCTGATCGGTGTGATCGTCCCACATCTTTACGCGATACTTGCGCGAGTACTCGTGCCAGGCAATCAGGCAATGCGGATGATATAGGTCGTAGCCATGCGTAAATGCTCGCACAGCGATAGAAATTTCCTCGCCGAGAAAGAAATAGTCGGGATCATGCTGAACAGCTTCCGCGAAGTGGCCATCGGCGAACGCAAAGTGTCCGCTATAGAAGCGCGCGCGAATCGGGGCATCCGCCACCGGCAATTTTTTGCCGCGAAAAGTCACGACGCCTTCCATGCCGAAGCGATCGAAGCATAGCGACTGCGGATCGCCGCGCAAGTCCGAGTCGTTCGCAGGCTCGAACGATGGAAGATACGCAGTTAGCAGTGGCTTTGCGCTCTGGGCTCGCAGCGATTCGAGTGTGTCGATGACGAGCTTGTCCCACCCATCGACGAAGCGATGATGCGAGTCGAGTTGCAGCGTATAGCGTTCTCCGCCGTAGCGTTGCTGAAGCGTGTTTCTGGCCCAGCAGGCGCCCTGCGACATCATGTGCGGCACGTCGATCAGTTCGACCTTCGCGCCGCGATAGGTCAGATGCTGAATGGGCCAATCGCTGCTTTCTTCCGTTCGCCATTTGCCGAAGCCCTGCCGCCAGAACTCGCCGAGCGTTTCCTCAGGTGCATGTTGCCAACAGATCGCAATGCGCAGCCAATCCGGCCGCGTTGCCTTGTTGATCAAATCGAGCAGAGTGAGGATCAGTTGCGGATCGCGATAGCTTGCGATCTGCACGAAGATCGAGTCCGTCGACGTGGGCGATAAAGCGGTCATGCGATTGGTTCCGGGAAATGTGGGCCGAGCGAATGGATTAGAGGATGGTCATGGTGAGCGTTGCGGTCGCCTGAATCTTGCCGGCGGTTGGCGTCGCGCTTCCGACGCGCAGGACGGTCGCCTCGAGTGAGAATGGCGATTGCATGCTCCCACCTGGTGTTCGGACGACGGTGCTCGCTGGATTGTTCGGCCTCAGGATCGTGCCCGTGGACACATCTTTGAGGCGGATAGCCAGATTCGTCGCGCCGGTGTTCTTCAGCATGCTGGCGTCGTCTGCGTCGGGCGTGCCAGACAGCGCCGCGGTAATCGACGCCGGTGGCGTTGGGCCCGTGCAGACCATCGTGAACTGAATTAGCCGCGTGGGGCCCGATACAGTCGACACGTCGGCCGGACCGAACGAGTCGAAGTCGATGTCCGGCAGGTTGGGGGGATCGACTCTGCAACTGGGCAGGACCTTGATGTTGATGTTGCTGCCGTTGACTGTGAGAACAGTCATACCGTCGCCGTTGGTTTCGGCTGTACCCACCACGCCAAACTGAACGTCTACATTGCTGGCGATATCTCCGGTCTTGAACAATTCGATCCGGAACTGCGTCCCGGCGCTGAAGGAGGTGTCCACGAACTGATCGGGTCCTGCCGTGCCCGGCGGGATTGGCCTCACAATTGGAAACTCCACGATAGCCCCGGTTCCGCTGAGGTTACTCAGCCTGAAGCCGACACCGGGCACATTGGTGTTGTAGATACCGGGCAGGCTGGACGGCGTGGCGCCGACGAGATTCATGGCCAGCAAACCGCCATTCTGGCAGACCATGAAATATGTCGACACGGGAAGCGCGGTGGATAGACCGGTAGCGATTAACGACCCGACAGGAAGGTCGGGATCGATCGACACGGAACTATTCTGGAATAGTACGTTGGACTGGATATGCTGATACCCGAGCTTACCGTTATCGTCGCGCAGCCTGTCAAGATCAGCGAGGCTCAACTGGAGACACGCAGCACACGCAACACGCGCAATCCCGAGGCTGGCGAGGATGAGAAGTTTGAGGAGTCTTTTCATGTGAGGTTGTTACGTTAGCCGATGCGCGATATGGGTTGATGGAACGGGAAGTAAGGGCAGTGGCGCCCGGGTTGGGTCAGTCATCGATCTCATTCATCGATCTCATCCCATTTAGCCAGCAGATCGGCGGGAATGATCTGGGCAAGTTCCGAAAAACGCTTGCCTACCATTCGTTCCGATTGGCGCAACAGGACCGTAACGGGGCTGCTCGGTTCATTTTGCTCAAACCACATACGTGTTTGCTGAATAGCCGCGAGCGCGCTCCACCGGTCTGTCGGAGGTGCGGTGGCGATCGCAGATGGATCATTGGCCGGCATGTCCGATGGCGGCGACGCGCCGACGATCGGGACTGCCGCAGCGGCGGACGTGGTAGCGGGTCGAGTAGGCGAAGGCGCAGACGTGATGTCATCGTGCTGGGCCGTGGCGTGGGTCGCGGCCATTGACACTGCCGCCCCGCCGCCGTCCGGTTGCGGTTGCGCGAACGGCTGCAGCGCGCGGGACAGTGCGCCGAGATCGGGCGCGTCGGCGCCGAGCTTTTCATCGCACCACGCAGCAATTTTTTCGGTCAGCCCCTGCGCCTCGGCGAATGCCGCAATGGTCGTGTCGCGCCGGCCCGATAGTTCCTTAAGCAGCCGGACGACGGATTCAGGTGCCAGCGCATCTTTCTGGCGAGGCATTGCAAACGCCTTCTCGATGTCGCGCAGATGAAGTCTCAAGCCCGTGGCCTTCGGCATCGCGATGTCCCGCATGTCGCCCAGTGCGCCGGCGGCATCGGTGAGCGCGGCGATCGCATTCGCGTACATCACCGGATCGCGTTCGCCTTCGAAGACCGGCAGCGGATGGAGCGCCTCGCCGTAGCTTTCGAACATGGCTTTCAGGAATGCGAGCCCGTCTCGCAGTCCGGCCGCGCCGTCGAGTCGCACCCGGCAGCGCAGCAGGATAATCGCGAGGCGGATGTCCTTCGTGCGCAGCAGCAGCGCGCGGCAATCGCGTTCGATCTCGGCCCAATTGGCGGGCGCCGGGACGTCGACGAAATCGCCGTACTGCGCCTCGACGCGCGGCGTCGCCGCGGCGAGCAGCATCACGAAAGCCGGATCGTATTCGAGGTCGGGGCCGCAGGGCGCGTCGGCGTCGACCGGTTCGAGCAGGTCGGCGTAGCGCAGCAAGGCAGGGGTGTTGGCGTTCATGTGCGCAGACTCAGGGATTGATCGTGGTATTGCTCAGGCTCGAACACCATGCCGACGACAGGCTGTTCGCTGACCGATTCGCCCAGCCAGGTCGAATAGCCGAGCCGTTGTGCTGCGCCGACGCGGGCTGGCGGCGCGGCACGCGGCTGCACCAGCAGCTTGACCTCCCATGCGTATTCGTGGCCGACGAAGGTCCGTACCCATTCGACGAACGTGGCCAGATCTTCGCCGTGCGGCGTTAGTCGCAGGTACTGCTCGAGGTCGAGCGGTCCGACCACGAGGCGGAACTTGTGCTGCCGGTCGGGAATGGTCTCGCCCAATTGCGCGCATTCGCCGATGATCGCCGCCGGGCCGGGCATGCCGAGCTTCGTGTATTCCGACGCGGATAGATGGATCCAGTGCGAAACGAATTCCTCGACCACCATGGGTACGCTGAAGTAGTGCGACAGCGTGGCGGCGATGCCGGCAGGATTGCGAGACTCGCGCACGAGATGCGCGGCCGCGCTATAGCGCGCGTGCGTGGGCAAGCAGGAGCGTTGGGCCTCGGCGGGATCGACTCCGGTCAGGCTGGCGATATAGAAGGAGAACGTTTCGTCGTCGGCCCGGTCGAGCGACGCGGTGGCCTGCGCCGACGCCCATGCTCGATACAGCTGTGAGAGCGCACGGTGGTGGAACAGGTCGACGAGATGAACGAGCGTGTGATCCTGATGACTCTCGGCGCGACTGTAGGCGAGCTCGGTCATATGCAACGGCAGTGGCCCTTGCGGTCCCCAGATGCCGAGACCGAACAGACGTACGTCGAGGCGGCCGTTGCGCATGCCGAGCGAGGCGATCTCTCGCGGCGCGAATGCCATCGTCGGTTGTTGGCCGATCCGGAACGGTTCCTCACCCGGCAGCCGCGCGGTACCGGGCAACGGCATGTCCGATGCGCGCGCGGCGATCGCACGCAATACGCTCATAAAGCCGGACTGCCACGGCGTTTGCGGGTCGAACCATGCGTTGAGCCCGGCGGCGGGCGATTGCGGATCGAGTGCCCGCGGCATGGACGTGGCGGCGGATGTGTTCGACGTAGCCATTTACACTGCTCCGCGTCCACCCATGCGCGGCCGCCACTGCGTGACGAGGCCACGTTGCATCGAACGAAGTTCGGTTTCGGTGAAGACGTTGATCGACACGTGGCGGGCAAGATAATGCTCGAGCACCAGGCCGAACAGATAGGGGCTGACACCGGAGAAGCCGGTTTCGTCGACGGTCAGTTCGCAGCGCACACCACGCCCGTAGACGAGCAACCCATCACCGGGCAGACGCCGGACCACCGGCTCGGTGCGCGCGCCGACGAGTGCTTCGATCTGCCGCGCCTGTTCGCGCTCGCCGGGTGTGATGAAAAGACCGAGCATGTTGCGCAGTGCCTGGCCGCCATCGCCATGATCGAGTTCGGCAAGCGGCATGTAGTTGAAGCTCAGTTGACGGATCAGACGCCACGCCGTTTCGCCGCTTGCATAAGGCGCACGCGGCGCACTGGGTGCATGCACGAGGCTGACGCCTTCGATTGGCACGGCGTCGGGCATCGTGAAGTCGGTCTTGCCGTTACGCGGAATCAGGCGCGGCAAGTCGCGGTTCGTGAGCCACGCGTCGACCGACAGGTAACGAATGTCGTCCGCGTAAGGCGCTTCGGCCTGATCGACCAGCGACACATAGACCTCTGTACCGATGTACGGCGTGCGGGTGCCGTACTTGCGCGCGTTGGCCGACAGCGTGCGTTGCTCGCGGCGTACCGAGAAATAGCGGCCGTGGTTGCCCACGTCGCTGTGTAATGTCTGATAGAGCGGATTGAATTCGACTTCGAGCGATGTTTGGGCCTTCTTGCCGAATACCCGCGAGACCGAGAAGATTTCATAGTCGAGCGGCCGCGTGCGGTCGGCGAGCAGATGGAAGTCGGTTTGCGCACGATTGAGCTCGACGCGGTCGGTGCGTTTGAGAAACAGATTGACGACGGGCGTACAGAACAGCAGGAAGCGCGATGCGTCGACGTGCGTGCTCAGTTCTTCCGGTAGCCGGTCGAGCAGCAACACGACTTCGGCTTCGTTGCTGTCCACGCGCGCGAGGCCCGGTGCGAGTTGCGTCAGCGCAGCGAAATAGAAGCGCTGGCGGCAGGCGAAATATTCCTGCAGCAGGTTGTGGCCGTGGAACGTATTCCATGTGAGCGGCAAGATGCCCTGCTCCGGTTGCAGGCCTTCGAACTCTACCGGCGATTTCGTGACCACGTGCCCTTCGCCGCGCGGCGCGCCATACGTGCGCACCACCGAAGCGACGCTGCCGGCGTGGATCAACTCGAACAGATGCGAGGCGATACGTTCGTCTCCGCCGAGGTAGACCGGCAGCCGATCGAGATTCAGCATCTGGTTGAACTTGATTTCGCCCGTTGTGCGTAGCCGCAGCCGCAATGCGCCGCGCAACTGCTGATGCGGCAGCAGATGGCGATCGGTGTTCGGGATATCCGGCGGCACCGCGGTGAGCCGCGCGTCGGCGATTTCGATAGGCCATAGCCTCACGTCCTGACTACTGCGGAATTCGCACGCGGTCTGCTCGCCGGGCGGAATCGCCGAGCGCAGCATGCTATGACGTGGCACCAGGACGCCTGTCGCGAAATCTCCCGCGCTCAGGCTTGGCCGCAACCGTGCGACCGCAATCGACGGCGTGGGTGCGACGTAATTCGGATAAACCACTTCGAGCAGCCGTTGCGTGAAACGGGGAAACTCGGCGTCGAGCTTGATCTGGGTTCGTGCCGATGTGAAGCAGAATGCCTCGATGAGGCGCTCCACGTAGGGGTCGGCGACCTCGATGCCGTCCATGCCGAGGCGCCGCGCAATCTTCGGATGCTGCGCGGCGAACTCGCCGGACATCTCCCGCATGTAGGTCAGTTCGGTGTTGTAGTAGTCGAGAAATTTCGGATCCATGTCAGTGCTCTCCACGGAAGTCCGTATCGAACGTGACCTCGTTCGTCTCGATATCGAACGCGCTCTGGATACGAAATTCGAGCGGATAGGGCGACCAGTGCATGAGTCCGTCGATCTCGAATATGAGCTGGTTGTAGCGGATCGGGTCCTTGTCGTCGAGTGGGCGGATGCGCATCGAGTCGGATATCAGGCGTGGCTCGAAGCGCCTGATTGCGGCTCGCACCATTTGTTCGACGTTCTCCCAGCTACGATTGGTGAGATAGCTGCCGGACAGCGGGGCGATGCCGTAGTTGACGACCGAACTGACTACTGCTGTGTGCCGCGTTTCATCGAGTTCGTCGCTGAGGCTCGTCGTGTTGAGCAGCAGACTCAGGTCGCGTTCGATAATGCGATGCATGCGCTCGGCGTTCGGCGCATAAGCGTCCGGATGTTCCGTTTGCCGATGGGGCGCATCGTCGAGCAGGCGGTCGATCAACGACGGCAGATACGTCTGCCGATGCCGGATGTCGGACGTACTCATGTCTGCCCGTCGTGAATGAAGTGGCATTCGCCGATGTCGAGCAGACCGAAGTCCCCCATGTCGGTAGACCAGGTTTTCTGGCCGAGTGCGATCACGCCCGTTTCGCCGACGTCCCGCCACATGGTTTCGTGAGCGAGCTTGATTGCGGGCGGCCCACTTTCCGAACCCGGATAGCGCACCGGCAGATAGCCTCGCAATACGGTGGCGTTGCGCAGACCGACGATGACCGAGCGCCAGACGAGGTCGGTCAGCGCGGTCGTCGGGCCGAGCGTGAGCGATTTGATTGCTTCGAACGGCACCCAGCGGTAGCCGCCCGCGACGGCCAGTTCGCACACCGGGCCAAGCCGGCTGTCGCTGTCGGCCAGCCACTTGAACGCTCCGGTCTTCGCGCTTTCGCCGTGCGTTGCCGGCGCGGCGTCGAAGGCCGCATGGCGCAGTTTATCCGCGGCGGCGAGGTGGCCCTCGCCGAGCTTGACGTTGGCCTCTATCAGGGAGTTCACCCACGCCGGCAGTGGGTCGATTTCGCCGGGCGTGCGCTGACCCGCGAATACCTGAGCGCGGAAAATTTCACTCTGGATCAGTCCGCGATACAGGTGGGCGCGCGACGCACCTTCCGGTTCCAGCGTGGCCCACGTCTGCAGTTGCTGCAGCGCGCGTTCCCATTCGCCGTCGACGCACAACAGCTCGAACAACAGCCAGCGTTCGCGCACGGCCGACGGATGCCTGCGCACGTTGTCGATGGTCTGCGCTTTCAGTTCGCCGAAGGTCTGCTTCTCGAGCAGGCTGTGCAGTGTTGGTGGGCGCGATGCGGACAGATCAGCGGTCATGTTCATCAAGGGACTCGGGTTCCTCGTGTTCGATGGAATCAGGCATGGGTATGTGGCTATCGACACTGACCAAATGGTGTTCCTGGCGTGCGAGCTGTGCGGCCTGGCTTGCATGCCGCGGCGAAAGTCCGTGCGGCGCGAGCAGCGCCAGGATTTCATGCGTTTCATCCGCTTCGAAAATCTGGCCGGAGCCGAACGCGTCGAGGCTATCGAGCAGCGTGTCGACATTCTTACCGTTGGTGAGCAGATCGAGCACCGACGATTCGGCGTCCGACGGGGACGCAGGTTCGGCGAACGGATCGTGCTGCATCGGGAGGGCCGCGCTGTTGCTGTCGACGCCTGCGGTTTTCAGTGTGCGCGTGCTGCCGCTTTTCGGACTCAGGAGCGCCTGGCGGTATTCGAGCGTGAGCGCCGCGAGCGGGTCCGATTCGGCCGCGTTTGCTTCGAGTGCGCCTATTTCGCCCAACCCGGCGGGCCAGAACGACGGGCTGCCGTCTCGCCCGTGGTCTTCTGGCGCAGGTGGTTCGGTCGCGCGGTACAGCGGCGCAGCGGGGATAGTGCTATGACCGTCGCCGGCTAGCGCGATCAGATCGCTCCAGTCGTCCGGCTTCGCAAGCACGGGTTCGATTGACCCGGCTGGCGGCTCATCCGCGCGACGCAAGGGGCCGCTCGCTTCCGAGGGGATCGGCGTTTCGTCTGGTAGCGTCAAAGGCGAATCGGGTAAGGGTTCAAGGCTCGCATGCGAGGGCGCGTGACTGTTGGAAGCGCGGGCCGTATCGGTGCCGCTGCCTCGGCATGGGTGCGATGCACAGCAGGCCGCACGCGTGCCGGCTGGATCACGTCGCGAAGCCGGCGACAACTGCGTGACGGCAGCCTGCGACCCGATGGCCCTGATGGACCGGATCGTCGTTGCGAACATCGTCAGCACACCTGCTTCGACTGGCGAGTTGTCCCACCGCGCCTGATATCCGGTCATGATCCGGCCGCCTGGCGAAGGTGACGAGCGCAACGGAAATCTGCCGATGGAGCGTGCATATGGGGAACTCTCCTTTGGGGGAAGTGCGAAACGAAATGCGTAAGCAACGAATGCGTAAGCAGCTCGCGTAAAAATGGCGAGCCGGCGCACGAGGGGATGCATTACGGAATGGATAGTACTTCGCACGTTTCAACCGGAATATGGGCGACGGCCCAAATACATGCGGCACGCGACGGGCTATGCTTTGACCCACGATCAAAGCGATATGTGTGAGTCGTCCAGAACATCCGGTCACCAGGTCGGATGTCGAACCGGGCCCGCGCTTCGTTTGCTTCTACTTTCCGCTATAACCCTCAGTCAACGGTCACGTCACATGTCCATTTCACGCCACGCGCTGTTCGGCAAGCTCGGCGCGACGCTCTTCCGGAGCATTGAATCCGCCACCGCGCTTTCCAAGCTGCGCGGTAATCCGTATATCGAGCTGGTGCACTGGCTGCATCAATTGATGATGCAGCCCGATAGCGATCTGCACCGTATCATCAGGCATTGCGGTATTAGCCGCGAACTGCTCGAGCGGGATCTGCAGACCTCGCTGGCCGCGTTACCGTCCGGCGCCAGTGCGCTTACCGACTTTTCCCATCACGTGGAGACGGCGATCGAGCGAGCGTGGGTGGTTGCGACGCTGGCCTTTGGCGAGCGCCGCATTCGTGGCGCGTGGCTCATCGCCGCGCTGGTCGAGACACCGGAGTTACGGCGCGTGCTGCTGTCCATCTCGCCGGCGTTCGGCAAGATTCCGGTCGACAGCCTTCATGACGCGCTGCCGGCCTGGATCGACGGATCGCCCGAAGCGGAAGACTCGCCATACGACCGGAGCGATTTTTCGTCCGCGGTGCCGGGCGAGGCATCAGGTGCGCTTGCCGCGCCCGCGAAAGGCGCGGCGCTCGCGCAGTTCTGCGTTGATCTCACCGCGCGGGCGAGAGCTGGCGAGATCGATCCCGTGGTCGGCCGCGAAGTTGAAATACGCACGATGGTCGACGTGCTGCTGCGCCGGCGCCAGAACAATCCGCTGCTGACCGGCGACGCTGGCGTGGGCAAGACAGCGGTCGTCGAAGGGCTCGCGCTCGCGATCGCGGCTGGCGAAGTGCCGCCGAAGCTTGCCGAAGTCCGCCTGCTGAATCTCGACGTCGGTGCGCTGCTCGCCGGCGCGAGCATGAAAGGCGAGTTCGAGGCGCGATTGAAGTCCGTGCTCGAAGAAGCGACGAAGTCGTCCACTCCGGTCGTGCTGTTCGTCGACGAAATCCACACGCTGATCGGCGCGGGCGGTCAGGCCGGCACGGGCGATGCGGCCAACCTGCTCAAACCGGCGCTGGCGCGCGGCACATTGCGCACGATCGGTGCGACCACATGGGCCGAATACAAGCGGCACATCGAGAAAGACCCGGCGCTCACGCGCCGTTTCCAGGTGCTGCAGATCGCGGAACCCGAGGAACCATCCGCAATCGACATGGTGCGAGGCCTCGCGCGCGCTAGGTAGCCATCATGGTGTCGTGGTGCTCGACGAGGCGATTCGAGCGGCAGTCACGTTGTCGCATCGCTACATTCCGTCGCGTCAGTTACCGGATAAAGCGATTAGCCTGCTCGACACGGCTTGCGCGCGCGTTGCCCTGTCGCAACACGCTCCGCCGCGCGAACTGCAAAGTATCCGCGAGCGGTTGCGGGCCGGGCGGGTCGAGGCCGAGTTGCTCGCCAATGAGGCGCGCATCGGTCTTGGCGACGGGGCCGCGCTTGCTGAGGTGAAGGAGAGCATCGCCACCCTGGAGACGGAGGAGTTCGCTGTTGATGTTGCATGGCAGGTGCAGGCACAGACAGTGAAGGCCTTGGCGGATGCGCGCGACGCGCTGAGCGCGCGCGTCGAGGACGAGGCGCCTGAAGGCGCCGGCATGCCAATGGGCAGGGTACGCGAGTTGGAACAGAAGTTATCGAATCTGCAAGCGGGAGAGCCACTCGTATTCCCGGAAGTCAACGAGGCAATCGTCGCGGAAATCATCTCCGACTGGACGGGCATTCCTGTCGGACGCATGGTGACCGACGAGGTGAGCGCCGTTCAGTTACTACCCTTCACACTGGGCACGCGGGTAATCGGCCAAGGCGACGCGCTGGAACAGATTGCGGAGCGCGTGCAGACTGCGCGTGCAGGCCTCGCGGATCCGCGCAAGCCACTTGGCGCATTTCTGCTCGCCGGGCCGTCCGGTGTCGGCAAGACAGAGACCGCGCTTGCATTGGCAGAGGCGCTGTATGGCGGTGAGCAGAACCTGATCACCATCAACATGAGTGAGTATCAGGAGGCGCATACCGTCTCGGGGCTCAAGGGGGCACCCCCGGGATACGTCGGTTACGGCGAAGGTGGCGTACTGACCGAAGCGGTACGTCGGCGTCCGTATTCGGTCGTGCTGCTCGATGAGATTGAGAAGGCGCACGGCGACGTGCATGAAATGTTCTACCAGGTACTCGACAAAGGCTACATGGAAGACGGGGATGGCCGCTATATCGATTTCCGCAACACGACCATTTTAATGACGAGCAACGTCGGCGCAGATCTGACCACGAGCTTGTATGCCGATCCGATGCTCGCGCCGGACATGGACGGGCTGCGGTCCGCGCTCGCTCCTGAATTGCTGAAGGCGTTTCCCGCAGCGTTTCTCGGTCGAGTGACGGTCGTACCGTATCGCCCCCTGGGGCAGAATTCTCTGGCTGAAATCGTGCGTCTACACCTGAACCGGGTGGTTTGGCGTATGGCGGAAAATAACCAGATCCAACTGACATACGCGCCGGAAGTAGTCGACTACATAGTCGAGCGGTGTCTCGTGCAGGAAACCGGCGCGCGCGTGCTGATCGGCTTTATCGAACAGCATGTGTTGCCGAGACTGGCTCGGCAATGGCTCAATGCATTTGCATCGAAAGAAGCGCTTACGCAAGTTGCGATCGACGTAGTCGATCCGGCTGCAGTGCCTGCCGAAGCGCTTGCATTTAGAGCGTCCAATATCGTATAGCCAGGAGATCAGTCTTTGGGTACACCGATCGAACCGGCATCTGGTCGGCATCTAGTCGGCTTCTAGCTGGAATGATTCTGGCCACCACGGCTGGCTTATCGATCGCGCCGGCAGCACTTGCTCGTTCGTAGACGTAGTTGTATCGACAGCTAGTCTACGGATGCGCTATATCGAATCTAAATGGCGCTCGTCGGCAATATCCAGCGCGAGGAAAAGCTCCCGTCCATCCGCGTAATTCGTTTTTTTGCAGTGCCGCAAGCGTGATCGTTGTAGCTGTCGATGCTACAAGCTGAACAGATACTGGTTTTTGAATTACCCGTTGTCCGTCGCTTTTTCCGCCGTCATGCTCACGGTACGGCACTCGTGTACTTGCAATACTCGTAACGCGACGTGATCGCTGATCGGCACAAAGCCTTATCGTCGCCCATGTATTGCCGCCTATCCGATGGTCCGGTGTGCTGGGTCGCGCAGGCGGCGCGTGTTTGCTCGCATTATTCGTGCTTCCGCCAATCGTCTGCGCCCTTCCTGGCGTGTAGTTTTTTTGCGCCGAGCGATCCCAATGCACGGCTGCCGCAGCTTGGCGATCGCGACACGGTGCTCCCACACCATGTCTTGCAGGTGTGCAAGGCCCATCCCATTCCCTGCGCCGAAAACTCGCCGAAAACCTGCAGCAGGCGACGCCAGGTGATGCCAGTTCACGGCACACCACGCACACGCCGCACACCACGCCGTGCAAAAAGCACCGACCTCCGGCCGACAACGGATACAGATCACCCACCCGCCCCGTTTGCCACCGCATTTCCCCGCAACGATCGCCTCTTCCACATACCACCGAAGAAGCCTGGATCCTTTGCAATCCCTTTCAATCGATCGAGAAAAAACGCACGATTCCTGTGTTCATCGATGAAATGAAATTGACATTGCCGACAACGTGGACTTGAATCTCAATGGCCGGCGCAGTGGAACCCCCCGAAAAAGCCCTCGCGTTATTAGGCGGAGTTACGATATAAAGATTAAAAAGGTCGGTATCATCGATTTGCATTGTGCAACGTACTGGAGAAGAAATGAAACATGCGTTGAACAGGCGGTTCGTGGCTTTGTGCAAGCCGTCCCGGGCTTAGCCATGCCGTTAATGCAAACCTATGTATGCGCATGTTGACATGCTCTTATGGCAAGTTTCGGCGCTGGTGGGCCAATTTCATGCACCGTCCATAGCGAGCAACCATTAGTCGAAATCGAATAAGCCCTTCAATTGCAACCAGAATGACTGGAGAACAAGGATGCTTTTCTTTAATGATGGTTTCACGTTCACGAACTTCCTGGCCGATCTCTTTTCGATCTTCATGTTCATTTTGTGGTTCTGGCTGCTCATTACGGTTTCGGGCGACCTGTTCCGCCGTCATGACGTATCGGGCTGGGGCAAAGTTCTCTGGGTGATTTTTCTGATTATCCTGCCGTATATCGGGATCTTCGCGTACCTGCTCACGCAGCATCGCGGCATGGCTGAGCGCGATCAGGCGCGCGCCAAACAGATGCGCGAAGACCTGCGCAGCGTGGTGGGCTTCAGCGTCGCGGACGAACTCGAAAAGCTCGACCGATTGAAGGCGTCCGGCTCGATTTCCGAAGAGGAGCACGCACGGCTGCGAGCGAAGCTCGTAGGCTAAAACAACGCATCAGTTGAGCGCTACCATCGGCGAGCGGGCACGTTGCCCGCAGCGTCGATGGTGGCAAGCGGGTATCTGTTTTGCATCAATGCGGCATAGATGCAGTATCGACGACTCGTCGATGCCTGACCGACGCTTCATCGACACCTCATCGACACCTCACGCACACCGCATCGATGCATTGCGATAGCACCCCTGCGCACCAATGTGTATCAACAACGCATCAACAACACATCAACACGCATCAACGCTTATCGACGTGACATCAGCGCCATAAACACACGCGGCCCGAACGCGATTCGCCGACATTCCCGCGTCGTCGCGACGCCAGGTTGTCACGAATATCGAAGCTAACCGTCATCGACCGTAACGGGAGGATCTCATGATCACGCGCATCGCGGCTGTTCCCGCATCAGTTCCCGATTCTGCCGCGCGCGCCGCGCGCGCATCCGTCGGTTGGCGCCGCGCGGCGCTTGCGTGCGCGACGGCGCTGATACTGGCAGGTTGCGTACAGCCGTGGCAGCAATTTCACGCCGGTGAGGATCAGTCGACGATCATCGCGCGGATGGGCCCGCCGCGCGAGGTCTATGAGTTGCCCAACGGCGGCCGCCGGCTCATGTGGCCGACCCAGCCGATGGGCTCGACCACCGTTGCCGCCGATATCGATGCTTCCGGAAAGATCGTCAGCGTGCGTCAGGTATTGCAACTGAGCGAATTCAATCGCGCGCAAATCGGTACATGGACGCGTGACGACGTGCTGGTCAACTTTGGCCGTCCCGCCGAAACGGCTTTCTTCCGCCGCTCGCAACGCGAAGTATGGTCGTATCGCTATACGGAAAACAACATCACGCCTTTGCTGTTCAACTTCTCGTTCGACACCAGCGGCGTGTTGCGTGAAGTGTCGCGCACGCCGGATCCGTTGCGCGATCGCGACTTGCGACGTTTCTGATCGTCCCCGCGACGCGGCAACCCGCTTGCATATAACAAAAAAAGAGGAAGGAGCCAGGCATGCCTGGCTTTTTGCACGTCTGCGATAGCCTACAGCAGCGATTCGATCGGCAGAATCGACAGCATCCACACGCCGAGCCGGCCGTACCACGTGGTATTGGGCTCGGTGTCATGGCGGATTTCGACATCGCCGTTATGCTCGATCCAGTAGAGCGTGCCGTTTTCGTCGAGCTTCACCGTGTACGCGACCTTGGGCAGCAGCGCGAGGAATTTGCGATCCACCTGGGTCGCCAGCTGCGGGCTATCGATCACGAGGCCAAGCTCGGTATTCAGATGCGCGGAGCGCGGGTCGAAATTGAACGAGCCGACGAACACCCGTTGCGAATCGACGACAAACGTCTTCGCATGCAAACTGGAGCCCGAGCTGCCGAACGGCCCCGGGGACTGTTCTTTCCTGCCGGGCGTGGGCGTGCCGGCCGTGCGCCGCAATTCGTACAGATGCACGCCGTTCTTCAGCAGTTCGACGCGCCGCTTTATATAACCGGAGTGAACCGCGGCGACGTCCGTCGCCTCTAGCGCATTCGTCAGTACGCGCACGTCGACGCCTTTGCCGGCGAGGCCGCTCAGATACTGCGTACCGGTGCGCGCCGGCACGAAATACGGCGACACGAGATCGATGGCCTGGGTCGGGTCGCCCAGCACTTCGCGCATCTGATGAGGAATCAGCGCTTCCGGCGGTGCGTTGTTCAGGCCTTTCGCGGGATCGTCGCTGATCATTTGCGTTTTGGCCCAATCGAACGGCAGCGTGTCGTCGAGCATTTTCTGCACGACGTGCGGGCCGCGCAGCGCCTCCATATAGGCCGCGGCCGCCGGGTCCGCGGCGATCGCCTGGGCCTTGCGGTCGAGCACCGCCAACTGGTCGACGCTTTCGTGCGGCAGGATCCGCTCCGCCGGATACGCGGACGCACTGGCCCAGTAACGGTCGAAGTCTCGCGCGACGTCGGCCGCGGCCGGTCCGACGGCCAGCACGTCGAGATCGGCGAACACGACGCCGTCGGTGGCATCGAAATACTCGTCGCCGATATTGCGGCCGCCGAGAATCGTCGCGCTGCTGTCGACGGTCAGCGACTTGTTGTGCATGCGCCGGTTGGCGCGCGGAAAGTCCGTCAGGAAGCCGATGAATTTCGGGTTGCGTACGACGAACGGGTTGAACAGACGCACCTCGATATTCGGATGCGCGTCGAGCGCCGCGAGCGTCGGGTCGAGCGAAGAGGGCGTGCCGAGATCGTCGAGCAGCAGCCGCACCCGCACGCCGCGGTCGGCCGCTTCGTGGATCTGTTCGAGCAGCAGTGTGCCGGTCAGATCGTTGCGCCAGATGTAGTACTGGATATCGAGCGTGCGCTGCGCCGAGCGGATCAGGTCCATGCGCGCGGCGAACGCGACGTGCGCATCCGCTAGCGGATAGATGCCCGCAAGGCCCGCATGGTGGGCAAGCTCGGGGGCGATCGCGCGGCCGAGATCGGTGCTGGCCGCCTGCTCGGGCGTCAAGGCATGCGACTCGGTGCGGTTTTCGAGCGGCGGCAACGCACAACCGCCGAGCAGGCTCGCGCACAGCAGCAGCGCGGGCGCCGCGCCCAGCCGGCGACGCGGCGGGTGGGGCGAGAGATGTTTCTGCGCTTGCATGAAGTCCAACGGGTCCTTTGGGTCGTCGCGACCCCTGCTGGTTTTGATCGAAACTTCGCGAAAACATCGCGTCGTCACCGCTCGCCGGGCTTTACAGCTTTCCAGCCGTGCTCTGTTGCTCGCCATCTCGCACGCAAGTTGCATCGCGTAAGGAGAATACTATGAGCGCGCAATCAGCGGTGCGCACAAACCGGCCTTGTTGCGCAAACCGCTTTGTCAGATGATACGAAACAGGCGGCGCCCGATCGAGCGGGCGCCCGCCCGGCACGTGTCGATTGGCGCCGCGTCAATCGCTATTGGGCGTTCCGGCGCTCCACTCAAGCAGGAGTCGAGCAAAACGTGAAGATTTCCCGTTTGCTGCCAGCCAGCATCATGCTTTTCCTGGTGGGCGCGGCGTTGCAACTGGTCTGGCCGCTCGCGCAGCCGGCGTCGTATCACCACTTCGCCGACCAACGCTCGCTCGGCTCGCTGCACAACGCGTCGGACGTGTTGTCGAACGTCGTGATTCTGATCGCGGGCTTGCTGTGTCTGGACTGGGTGCGGCGGCATGCGTCGAATCAGCCGGCGCAATTTCCCGGCATGGTCGCCGCCGCGTTCGGGCTGGTGCTGACCGCGTTCGGTTCCGCTTACTATCACGCGGCGCCGACCGACGCGACGCTCGTCTGGGATCGACTGCCGATGACAATCGTATTCGCCGGCATTCTCGCGATGCTGTGGACATCATGGAGCGGCCAGCGGGTCGGCTGGCCGCAACTGCTGATCATGGCCGTCGTGTCGCCCGCGACGGTCGGCTACTGGCTCGCGTTCAACAGCTTGTGGCCTTACGCGATCCTGCAGTTCGGCGGGCTCGCGTTCATCATCGTGATGACGATGACGCGCCGGGTCGATGGCGTGCTTGCATGGGCGCTGGTGATCGTCTTCTACGGCGTCGCGAAGATTTTCGAAAGCCTCGACTGGCAGGTGTGGGAGCTGACCCGTCACGTGATTGCCGGCCATGCGCTGAAGCACGTGTCGAGCGGACTCGCCGGCGCGGCGCTGATTCTGGTCGCGAACGCGGCGCCGAGATCGGCCGCCGGAATCGCGCCGCGCCGGCCGGGCGGTGTCGGTCATTCGGGCACACCCCGCTGAGGTGCCATCGGGGTGCCAGGAATGCACCCCGCATGCACCCCGCAGCCACCCCGAAGGTGCCATCGAGCGCCATTGAAGCGCCACCAGGCCGTCACCGAAGCGCGGTCAAAACCCGTCAAAGCACAGTCAACCCCCCAACGAGGCCCCGACAACCCCAGCCGCCTCCCTACCTACGAAGCGTCGCGCAAATCCCTGATGTGCTGATAGACGGTCGCGCGTCCCATCCCGAGCACGTTTGCGACGTAATTGGCTGCGCTCTTGCCGTTGAACGCGCCTTCTTCCCATAGCGCGGCGACGATCTCGCGCCGGTGGTCGCGCGTAAGCGAGTTGAGCGCCAGATGGCGTTCCTGTAGCCACGCGTGCAGGAACGTGTTGATGCGCTCCTGCCAGTCGTCCTTGAACAGCGCCTCCGGCTGCTTGACGATGCCGACGCCCGAAATCACGCGGTCGATCACGTGCTTCACTTCATCGAATACGGCGATGTTGTAGTTGATGCACATCATGCCCACCGCGGCGCCGGCATCGTCGAACAGCATCGTGCTCACGCAGCGCATACGCCGGCCGTCCCAGTTGAGCTTTTCGTACGGGCCGATCGTGCCCGGTTGCGCGTCATGATCGATCTCTTCCAACGCGGATTCGTCGCCCAGCTCGCGTTTCGACAGATTGTTCGCGATATAGGCGACCGTCTGGCTCTGGAGATCGTGAATCACGACTTCGACGTATGGAAAAAACAGCATCGCGATACCGTCGGCGACGCTGCTGTAGCGTTCGAGCAGCAGCCGGCGCGCCGGCGTGGATTTTGTCTTGCGCATGAAGTGGAGTGCGGGTTCGTGGTGGGCAGCGACGCGGTTGCGACACTTGTGAACTGCGTCGCCCGCCGGTGAGCGCTGCTATTTTGCCACGCTGTTGCGCGCGCTCAGGTGGCGAAACAGCGCGTACGCGATTGCGACGTCTTCGAGTCCGAGGCCGATCGAGCGGAACAACGCGTGCCGTCGATACGACGGCCGCTTCGCGTCGCCGCTCAGCAGCTCGGGCAGATCGGCGATCACCTTTTGCGCGGACCAGCCGTGCAGTTCGGCCGCAAGCTTCATCTCGCCGGCGCTTGCGGGCGTGGTGCGCCGGTAGTCGCAATACACGTCCATATCGGGCAGCCACGCGGGCGGCACTTCGTGGGCGTTCGCGACATTCGTGCTGATCGATGTGATCAGCGCGGGCTTCGTCAGCATGCCGTCGGCCAGCACCGGCTGGCCCGACGACGTACACAGCGCGACCACATCCGCGTCGCGCACGCAGTCCTCGAGCGTCGCGCTGACGCTCACGCGCGGATCGAGCGCTGTGAGGGCCTCAAGGGCCGCAACGGCCGTGCGTTGCGCGCCGTTGCCGCCGTTCGCCGGGTCTTGCGCATGCGCGGCCAGACCCGGAGAAAAGACCCGGATCGACTCCCACGCACGCAGCGGCGCGATATGGCGCAAATGCGCGCGGCCGACCGCGCCGGTGCCGACGATCGCGAGCCGGCGCGCGGCGGGCGCGGCCAGATGCTCGAGCGCGAGCGCGGTGGCGCCCGCGGTGCGTTCGACGGTCAACAGTGCCGCATCGCACCACATCAGCGGCTGGCCGGTCTCCATCGACATCAGCGCGGTCCACGCGGTGATGATCGGCTTGGCGTCCGTGACCAGATACGGCGACAGCTTTGCGCCGAACACCTTCGCATCGGCGATCGCGCCGAGATACGTGATGAAATCGCCCGCGTTGCCGGGCAACAGCGTCAGGCTCTGCGGCGGTTGCACCGCCTGTTCGCGATGCAGCGCGCGAAACATGCCGGCGAGCGCGCCGCGTACGTCGAGCGCCGGCAATGCGTCGCGCACCGCGTCGTGCTGGACGATGAAAGGGCTAGGGTTTTGACTCATAGGGTTGCTCACAAGGGGCTGGTGTTTCTGTACGGGGATCGATGCCGGCAGGCCGGTGCTGCATCAATTCTAAAATTAAAGTCCAGTCTGGAAAATTATTTTTGAAAAAGTCTTGCAATTATCATGGTCCAGAATAGACTTCTCTTCCAGAACGGCGGTAAGGCTGCGTCCACGTTTGCGGCTCCGCGAAGACCTGATGCTGTTTCAGTTGCCCCTGTTTCGCGACCTTATCGACGTTGTTCCGGCGTCTGCCCGACGTCCTCTTTTCCGGATTCCATCATGACCCTCAAGCACACGCTCTCCGTCTGCCTCGCCGCCGCTGTCGTCAGCCTGAGCGCCGCGGCCCACGCCGAAACCGGCGGCACCCTGCGCTTCGGTATCGAGGCCGCGTATCCGCCGTTCGAGAGCAAGTCGCCGAGCGGCCAACTGGTGGGCTTCGACGTCGACGTCGGCAATGCCGTGTGCGCAAAGATGGGCGTCAAGTGTGTGTGGGTCGAGAACTCGTTCGACGGATTGATTCCGGCGCTGGAGGCGCGCAAGTTCGACGTGATCAATTCGGCGATGAACATCACCGCGAAGCGCAAGCAGAGCATCGATTTCACGCCGGCGATCTACGTGGTGCCGATCGTGATGGTGGTCAAGCGCGGCTCGCCGTTGCTGCCCGACGTGAAGAGCCTGCAAGGCAAGCGCGTCGGCGTGCTGCAAGGGTCGTCGCAGGAGGACTTCCTGAAGCAGCATTGGGCGAATGCCGGGGTGTCGGTGGTGTCGTATCAGGACCAGGATCAGGTGTACGCGGATCTGAGCGCGGGCCGGCTCGACGCCGCGGTGCAGGAAGCGCAGACCGCGCAGCAGGGCTTTCTCGACAAGCCGGCCGGCCGCGACTACATGATCGTCGGCGAGCCGTTGAAGGATCCGGCCACGCTCGGCGAAGGCACCGGCTTCGGCCTGCGCAAGGGCGACAAGGTGCTCGCGGGCAAGATCAACACCGCGCTCGAAGAGCTGAAGAAGGACGGCACGCTCAGCAATCTGTCGGTCAAGTATTTCAAGCGCGACATCATTGCAAAATAAGTTGCCAAATGAGTTGCCGAATCACTCGTGAATTAAGCGCGAAATGAGTCGTGAGCGCCCGCCGGGGCCGGCAGGCGCCTTTTTCATCCGTGCCGTGCCGCGCGGCGTGGCGCGGCAACAGAGCCAGTCTATGGATTTCGACGTGATCGTGGTGGGGGCCGGCATCGTCGGCGTGTCGGCGGCGCTGCATCTGCAGCAGCGCGGCCGTCGTGTCGCGCTCGTCGACCGGCGTGGACCCGGCGAGGAAACGAGCTTCGGCAACGCGGGGCTGATCGAAAGTTCATCGATCGTGCCGTACGGCTTTCCGCGCCGTTTTGCCACGCTGCTGCGCTACGCGCGCAATCAGTCGACCGATCTCTATTGGGACTACAGGGCGCTGCCCGCGTTTGCCGGCTGGCTCGGCCGTTTCTGGTGGGAGTCGTCGCCCGGGCGGCTCGCGTCGGCGGCGCGCGACATGCTGCCGCTGATTCGCCGCAGCGTTGCCGAGCACGATGCGCTGATTGTCCGCGCAAGCTTGCAGAACCTCGCGCACGACGGCGGTTGGCTCGAAGCGTTCCGCACCCAAAGCGAGTTCGATCAGCAGACGCGGGTGGCCGAAGCCGCGGTGCGCGAGCACGGTCTGCGCGTCATGCCGCTCGATGCGGCGGCGCTGCGCGCGCGCGAACCCGCGCTTGCCGACGGCTTTTGCGGCGCATTGCATTGGCAGGACCCGAAGAGCATTTCCGATCCCGGCGCGCTGACGAAGGGTTATGCGCGCCTGTTCGAACAGGGCGGCGGCACGCTGCTGAACGGCGATGCCGCGACGCTGCGCGCGCACGGCGACACGTGGACAGTGCACACCGGCGCGGGCGAGATCAGCGCCAAGGAAGCGGTGGTTGCGCTCGGACCCTGGTCGGACACGGTGTTCGCGCCGCTCGGCTATCGCATTCCGTTACGCGCGAAGCGCGGCTATCACATGCACTACCGGCCCGCGCGGACCACGCTGAGCGTGCCGGTCGTCGATACCGAGGAAGGCTATGTGATCGCGCCGATGCGCGCCGGCTTGCGGCTGACCACCGGCGTCGAGATCGCGCGCCGCGAGGCCGCGCCGACGGGTGTCCAACTCGAGCGCGCCGAACGGATCGCGCGGCCCTTGTTCGGCTTGGGCGAGCGTCTGGACGACGCGCCGTGGCTCGGGCTGCGTCCGTGCACGCCGGACATGCGGCCGGTGATCGGGCGCGCGCCGCGGCATCGCGGGCTATGGTTTCTGTTTGGCCACAATCACCACGGCCTGACGCTCGGGCCCGTCAGCGGCCGGCTGCTCGCTGAGATGATGACCGGCGCGACGCCGTTTGCCGACGCGCGGCCATTTCGTCCGGAGCGGTTTGGTTAGCGGTTGGGCTGATTCTGCGCGCGGCCGTCACTGCTCCTCGTACCACGAATACGTTGCCAGCGTGCTTACCGGCGGCGTACCGATCTGCAGCGTGATATCGCGCAGCGACGTCAACTCGATGTTGCGGATATCGCCCATGTAGCGCCGCGAATCGCCGTTGTCGTTGATATACGCGACCACATCGCCCTGGATGCCCGCGACGTTGGTGTTCGTCAGCGGCTCTCCCCAGATGTCGAAGAACTGGCCGAGCGTGTAGGTTTTCTCGGTCGGCGATTCGATATGGATGATGCCGGTCTGGTCGTGCATATGCATCTCATACGTGCATTGCGGCAGAATACCGACGTTCATCGGCGTCGCGACCCACTTGCCGTTGTCGATGATCGCAAGGTGCGCATGCACGTGATACAGCACGGTCATATCCGGCGCGCAGGTCAGCCCGTCGACCGGCGAGCCTGTCCCGCCCGTCGCCGTGTTGCCGTTCGGCCAGGTGCCGGTCGCGCCGACCACGCCGCCATACACGAGCGTGATCGGGTTCGGATCGAACGGCGGCGGATCGGTCCACGTGTAGGTGGGCACCTGCGTGAGCGGCGTGCCGATCATCACGGTGATTTCCGCATGCGGCTTCAGCACGAGGCTCGCCGGGTCGCCCGTATATTGCGTGAGCGCGCCGCCGTCGTTCACATAGATCGCCATCGGCGAGCCGGTCAGACCCGCGACGTTGGTGTTCGTCAGCGTCTCGCCCCAGATCGCGAAGAACTGGCCGAGCGTATAGGCCGCGCCGCTCGTCGTATCCATATGGATCTTGCCGCTCGAGTCGACCGTGTGGACCGGATACGCGCAGCCGGTCGGCGCGGCCATGGTCGGCTCGACCATGCCGATGTTCGCAGGCAGCGTCAGCAATTTGCCATTCTGGTAAATCGACAGATGGGCGTACGTGTAGGCGGTGCTGCGCAGTGCGCAGTTCAGGCCGCTGACCGGCTGGCCGCTGCCGCCGCTCGGGCTCACGCCGGCGGCCCAGTTGGCGTCGCCGAGCGTGGTGCCGTCGACGATCGGCGTCGCGGCGGCGAGCGTCGGCGTGGTGCCGGTCGCGTCGGAGGCGCCCGATGCCGGCGCGGGACTCGACGCGGGTGCGGGGCTCGACGCCGGCGAGCCCGCGGCGCCATTCGAGCCCGTGCCGGTTGGGGTCGAACCGCCACCGCCACCACCGCCGCAACCGGCGAAACTCAGCACGAGGCCTATTGCGACGATTCGTACACCCAGCCGTTCCAGCATCTCGTGCTCCATGCCGTTGTTCACGTAGTTAAAAGAAATACACGCAGCCGGTATCGCGCGCGGGTATCGAACCGATACCGCACGGATAGCCGCGGTGCGATACATGCAAGATCGGCGCGGCGCGGACTTCGCTGCGTGGATGACGGCAATACACGATCGCCGCGTGGCGGATGCCCGCGCGTCGGATTACGTCAGACCGGATAAAACCTTTCAAGTGAGCGTAGCAGATGCGTATCGCGAGCGGACCCGGTGAATCACGGCGATTCGCGACTTTCTGATGGCGCGTTTCGGGGTGTCCGAAACGGAGTGGCGGACGCCGCGCGGTGTTTTGGGGGAGGCACTTCGGCTTCACTTCGGGTTCACTTCGGCTTCACGTCGAAGTGACATCGACGCCGTTGAAAGCGGCCCAAAGTCGCTCGAAGCGAAATCGAAACGATCTCGAATCTGACCTTGAAGCCGACCTTGAAGCCGGCGCCAAACTCGGCGCCAACCCGGCGCCGAAGCCGCTTTGGCCGGCCCGCGCTCCGCCGTTGGAACGATCTGTCGCGTTTTGTTCGGCCGGTCATCGTTATGTGCGAAGATCGGTGCTCGCACGAACTTGTTCGCGGATCAGTGGAGCACTGACAGATGACCGACAGATTGCAGGCGTCCGTATGCGTGGTGGTACTGCTGCTGATTGTGGGCTGGGTGCTGTATATCGGACGCGCGGTGTTCGTTCCGATCGTCTTCGGCGTGATCGCGGTTTATGTGGTCGTCGATTTCACGCGCCTGCTGCAACGCATTCCCGTCATCGGCAAGCGGCTGCCGGCGCAGTTGCGCTACGGGCTGTCGATGTTCCTGATCGCCGCCGGCATCTTCTTCGCGGTCGACATGCTCGTCGCGAACTACGACGCGCTGGTCGCGCTCGCGCCGCGCTACCAGGATTCGCTGCTCGCGATGATCCACAAGATCTCGATGCTGCTGCATCTGGAAAGCGAGCCGACGTGGGATTCGCTGCGGCGGAACATGCTCGCGCAGATCAACATTCAGGCGATCGTGACCGGCATGCTCACGTCGCTGTCGTCGATCATCATCGACATCTTCGTCGTGGTGCTGTACGCGGCCTTTCTGCTGGTCGAGCGCGGCACGTTCGGCGAAAAGCTCGCGAATATGTCGGCAAATTCGAGCAATGCCGCGCGCATCCGCGCGGTCGTTACCGACATCAATCGCCGCATCGGCGCATACCTCGCGCTGAAAACGTTTCTGGGCGTGCTGCTCGGCGCGGTCTGCTGGGCGGCGATGCGCGGCATCGGCCTCGAGTTCGCCGGGCTGTGGGCGGTGCTGACCGCGCTGTTGAACTACGTGCCGTATATCGGCTCGGTGCTCGCGATCGTGTTTCCGGTGCTGATGACGATGCTGCAATTCGGCGATCTCAACTCGATACTGCTCGTGCTGGTGTCGCTGACCGCGATTCACTTCGTGATCGGCAATATTCTCGACCCGTATCTGATGGGCAATTCGCTGAATCTGAGCCCGTTTGCGATTCTTGCCAGCATGGCGGTGTGGTCCGCGCTGTGGGGCGTGCCGGGCGCATTTCTCGCGGTGCCGATCACGGTCAGCATGACGATCATCTTCTCCGAATTCGAAATGACGCGGCCGGTCGCCGTGCTGTTGTCGAAAAACGGCCGGCTCACTTACGGCAAGAGTCAGCCTGCGGCGTAAAGCGGTTGGCGCGGCCGGCAAAGCCTGCGTGTCAAAAGCGCTAACGTCGCGTCGTTATGCAGTAACGTTTAAGCGTTCGCGGCCGGTCACCGGCCCTAACCGGATCCAGCCGATCGGCGCGAGAGGCGCTTTGCGCGGCCTTCGCACGCTTCATCAAGGCCCCGCCCGCGGCGGCGCATTTCAATAAATCGAAAAATATCGATGGCCCGGTTGACGCGGGATTCATGCAAAGCCATGTCACAATGCGCGGCGGGTAACGGCCGCGGTCAGTGGCTGAGTGTTTTCCCGATAACGACGAAACCAGCAATTCGATGACCAAGGCTACCTGGACATTTCTGATTGCCGCCGCGCTTGGCGTGACGGCAGAGCAGACCTCCGCCCAGGAACTCGGGCTGTACGGCGGACCGCTCACGGGCGGCCACGATCACAGCTATTCCTGGGCGCTCGACTACACGGAAGGCTTTGGCCATTACCTGGCCGGCAGCTTTACGTGGCTCAACGAAGGCCACATACCGGGCCATCATCGCGATGGCCCGCTCGTGCAGGTGTGGGGCCGGCTGCCGGTGATGGACCGGCGCGCGGTGTTCGCGCTCGGTGTCGGGCCGTATCGCTATTTCGATACCGAAGCGGCCGAGCAGGGCGAGGGCTATTCGAATACGCATGGCTGGGGTGTCGTGTATAGCGCGCGTGCGACGTGGTATTCGACATCGCGCTGGACCGCGAATCTGCAGCTCAATCACGTGCATGTGAGTAACGGCGAATCGACCACCGCAATCCTGCTGGGCATCGGCTACCAGCTCGATGCGCCCGGCACGCCGGGCATGCGCGATTTCGCGCTGCCGCGCACGAGCAAGGTGACCCACAACGAAATCTCGCTGATGGCCGGCCAGACGATTCTGAACAGCCTCGAATCGCAGACGTCGGCGGCCGAGGCGGTCGAATACCGGCGCGGCCTGACGCCTTATCTCGATGCGACGCTCGGTTATCTGCATGAAGGCAATGGCATCTCCGCGCGACGCGACGGCATGACCGCGCAACTGTGGCTGACGCGCGCGTTCTTCGACGAGCGCTTTACGATCGGCGTCGGCGCGGGCGCATACGCGGCGATCCATCACGGCGATTCCAGCGACGATCGCGACACCGGCGACGGCATTCTGTCGGGCCTGCTGTCGCTCAGCACTTCGTATCGCGTCACGCGGCACTGGTCGGCGCGCGTCACATGGAACCGCGTGATGACGCGCTATAGCCGCGATACCGATGTGATTCTCGGCGGCATCGGGTATCGGTTCTGACGCGGCGAGTGCATGCCGGCGGCCGTTGCCGGCGGCGCGCTTAAACTACCGGCTTTACCGTCAGCGCCGCCGATCCCAACTCATGCCCCGCCGTCAGCAACGTCCGCTTCAAGCTTCCCAATCGCAGACCACCGGCGGCGCACTGGAAGACCCCGCATTGCTGCGCCGGCTGCTGCGCGCCAAAGACCGCATGGATGCGGCTTCCCACGAGGCGTGGCCGGTGCGGCGCCTCGCTGAAGTGAGCGGCGTGTCGCAAGCGCATTTCGCGCGCTCGTTCAAGCGGGCCTTCGGCGTGCCGCCGCACCGCTATCTGCTGACACGGCGCATCGAGCAGGCCACCTCGTTGTTGCGCGATACCGATCTCGGCATCACCGACATCGCATTCGCGACCGGATGGGAAAGCCTCGGCACGTTCGGGCGCATCTTTCGCGATATCACCGGCCGCAGTCCGGGTGAGATGCGGGTCGAGGCGCGCGCCCGGCCGTCGCAACTCGAACGCGTGCCCGCCTGCGTGCTGAAGGCCGCGCAACGTCCCGATCTGACGATCGCAGTTTTGGAGAAGCGCCGCCGCGTCGCGGGCGATACAGTCGAGTCCTCGAAACCATCGAAGTCGTCAACGAAGGAGGAGTGATGAACCAGGGGATCAATGTGGTCGGTCTGTACGTCGACAATCAGGACGAGGCGCTGGCGTTCTACGTCGACAAACTCGGCTTTCGCGTTCACACGGACGCGCGCAACGGGGTATACCGGTGGCTGACGGTCCAGCATCCGGACCAGCCGTCGTTCCAGCTTGGGCTGTTCACGCCCGGCCCGCCGATCCACGACGAAGCGACCGCGCAAACGCTGTGCGCAATGGTCGCAAAGGGGGCGATGCCGCCGCTGGTGCTATCGGTCGCCGACTGCCGCGCGAGCTACGAGCAACTGAAGGCGCGCGGCGTGGAATTCACACAGGAGCCGGTCGATCGCTACGGCAGCGTCGATGCGGGTTTCCGCGACCCCGCCGGCAATGGCTGGAAGATGATCGAGGCGCCGGCGAGCGCGAAGTAAAAGCCGGCAGATCGGCTCTTCGCCAGCTCGGGTCGTCGGCTTGGGTCTCCAGCTCAGGTCTCCAGAGGACAGTGCTCGCTGCACGACGCGTATCTGATTCATGCGTCCGGGCCGAATCAGACGGATTTTCGCCGGGTGCGGCTGACCGCGATGCTGGTGCGCGGCGAGGACAAATTCGGCTATTACGATGACGAGCCGCGTCCGCAGTCCGATTACGGCGAAGCCGGGCGCGCGGCGCACGCGCATTCGGTGGGCAGGTTCCAGCAGTTGATCGCGGAGCAGGCGGCGAAGTATTGACCACGGTGCAGCGGCGGCGGCACCGACGTCGCGTTGCGGGTTAGCGCGCGAAGGTCGTGCCGCCGAGCCGCATCGTGAGTGAATGAGCGGATAAATGAGCGGATGAGCGAGTGCTCGACGGCTTCGCGAAGCCAGACTCGCTCGTTGCCGGCGTGCCGCGCGGCTATCAGCTCACATTGAAATGAACCCGCACGTCCTGTTGCGTTTCGGCCGGGTGTCCGTTCTGTAGCGCCGGAAAGAAGCGCCAGCCCCGCAGGGTCTCGAGCAGAATCTGATTCAAACGCGGATACGGCGTGGGCCTGACGAGTTCGACAGCGACGGAGCCATCGGTATGAATCACGAGATGCACGAGCGCGACCGTCCGGTACGCTTGCTCGCGCAGGTCGTCGGGAACGGTGGGCAGCGGTTGTGAGATCGCGCGTGCCGGTGAATTGCCGGGCGTCGAGTCCGTGGTTGTCGGGGCCGTGGTTGTCGCGCTCGCGGTTGGCTGGTTAGCGGCCGTAGCACCGGAATTCGGCTGTGACTGAGGCGTGTCGGCGGCCGCGTTTTGAGCTCGGGACGAAGTTGCCGGGTCGGTTGCCGGCGACGGCGCCGATGTATGAGCGCCTGGCACAGACGGTCGTACGGCCATTGGCGGGCGCGTAGACGGCGGCCGGCTGCGCGCGGGCTGGACTAACGGCTGCTTCGCAGGCGAGGCTTCGCGCGCGCTCGCGACGTGCGCAGGCAATGCCGTTGCTGCGGCCGGCTGCGTCGAAGCCTGATCCGGCAGTTCGACAACGCTGATCTCCAGCGGCGGTTCCGGTTTCGGTTGACGGACCGACGCTGCGTTCAGGCCGCGCCCCAGCGCGACGAGAACAAGTCCCCATGCGATGGTGCCGAGCACGACGGCGACGATGACTCTGACACGCCGGTTGTCGCACGCGTCGATCAGGCGCCGCGCGGCGCTACTCACGATGAACCGCGACCAGAAAATGCTCCGCGCCCGCGCGCCGGGCGGCGAGCATCGCCTGCACGACCACGCCGTGGCCGGCGGCATCATCGGCGGCAATGATTACGTCGTGGTCCGGGCGCAGCGCGCGCCTGATCGCCGGTTCCACCTGGTCGGGACGAACGGCTTCACGATTGACGAAGATCGCATTGCTGCGGTCGATGCTCACGGTCGGCGGGCCATCCGCGGACATCTGCTGCGCGCGGCCCGCCGGCAGATTCACCTTCACCGCATCGAGCCGCTGCATCGCGAGCGACGCGAGCATGAACGTCGCGAGCAGAAAGAACATCACGTCGATCATCGGAATGATCTCGATGCGGCCGCGCCGAGCGGCCCGGGAGCGGCGGAACTTCACGGTGCCGCACCTTGCGCTTCGGCGGCGAGGCGGATCTCGCCGAGACGCTCGTTGGCGAACGACTCGAGTTCATCCATCAAGCGTTCGAGGCGCCGCGAGAAGTAGTTGAACGCGAACAGCGAGAACAGCGCGACGACGAGGCCCACGGCGGTCGCCACCAGCGACTGCGCGACGCCGCCCGTCACGCCGCCCGGATTGACGAGACCGTTGCCGCCGAACAGCTGGAACGAATGCATCATGCCGACGATCGTGCCCAGCAAGCCGAGCAGCGGGGCCGCGGTCACGATCGTTTCCAGCACCCAGAAGCCCCTGCTCATATCGCGTTCGATCGCCGCCGCGAGTGCTTCGGTCTTCGCCTCGCGATACCAGATCGGCGCGGCGGGCCGGTCCGCGAGCGGCACGCTCAGACGCCTGAAAACATGGCGTGAAGGCAGGCGCTCGAAGCCATGGGCCGCGTTCCGGGCGGCCGTATCCGGCGTGCGCGCGAAGCGCCCAAAAACATACGAGCGATCGATCACGATCGTGATCGCGACCACGGCGAGCACGCTCAACGGATAGATCACCCATCCGCCGAGTTGCTCCGCGCTCGCAAACGTCATCCAGTCGTTCATGTCAGGCTGTCCTCGTCACGCATCAGAAGTGCCGGGTGATGCCGGCATAGAACGCGATGCGCGGTCCGTACTGCGGCGCGCCCACACCGATGCCCGAACCGTCGCGCAGTTCGTACACGCGATCGAATGCGTTGATCAGCAGCAGACGGCCATCGAACTTGCCGATCAGCGGATTGTCGACGTTGAAATGATGGATGACGCCGAGATTCAACTGCGTGTACCAGGGCAGCCGATCGTTATTCGCGAAGCCGGCGCGCAGGCCGCTGCCCACGATGCCGTCGACGCTGAAGGTGGTCTGCCCATAGGTATAGGTGCCGCCGACCGAGGCCGTTACGCGTTGATCGTGATCGAGATACACCCAGTGGTTCGAGATATAGGCGAGCTCATCGGCATCGAAATTGAACTGTGCCGAATTGATGTTTTTGCCCTGCGCGCGGCTGAGCGCGACGTTTGCATAGGCGGACAGGTTGCCTTGCCGGTAGTTCGTCGTGAATTCGAGGCCGTACACGCGGCCGTACTGGTAATTGAACGGCGTGAAAATCAGCGCGCTGCCAAACTGGCCTTCGTCGAGCAGGTTGGTCGATTTCTTGTAGTACGCGTCGACACCGACGGTAAGGGCCGGCGTAATCTGCTGCGTGATGCCGAGGTCGAAGTAATGGCTGCGCTCGGGTTGCACCGGATCGTTCTGTCCGCTCACCTGTGCCGTCGTGCCGGCAAAGCGGGCGATGTCGCCGTTCGATACGAGCTCGAAGGCCGGCGGCGTGAAATAGCGCGCGTAGCCGGCGTGGACCGTGGTCGACGGCGTCAGCGCATACACGACGCCGACGCGCGGGCTCAACTGGCTCGCGCTGACATACTCGTCCATCTTGTCGTAGCGCAGCCCGTAGTTGATCGTCAGCTTGCTGGTGACCTTCCATTCGTCCTGCACGTAGGCGCTATACAGGTAGCCGGTTTTCGAACTCGAATCCGCGATATTGATGGGTTGGCCGGAAGTCTGGTTGCCGTTTTCGTCGACCGGGAACACGGCGAGATCGTTGTCGAAGATCGCATGTTCCTGCTGTGCGAATACGCCGGCGCGAATCGTGTGTTTGTCGTTGAGACGGTACGTGCTGTCGAACTGCAAACCGTTCGCGGTGTCGCTATGGAAGTCTTTCGCCGCGACGCCGTTGAACAGCAGATCGCCGATCGGGTCGGGGTTGAACTGGGTGCGCGAGTAGCGCGTCACGAAGGCCAGCTGATAATCGAGCGCGCCGCCGTTGGTGCCTTGCAGCGCGATCGCGGCGAACTGGTTCAGCTCCGATTGGGTCTCGTTCAACTGGCTCGAATCGAAACTGTTGACGCCATTGAGCGTGAACGATGGTGTGAGGCCGGGCGTATTCGGAATCTGGAACTGGTTGCTCGTGACGCCGAACATCACGCTTACGCGCGTCAACGGATTGATGATGTACGACATGTACCCGAACGCGTTGCCCTCGCGCGTGTGGTCGTGCAGCGGACTGGCGCTCGAGGTCGGGTTTTCGATGCCGAGGTTGTTTTCGCCGACCGCGCCGCTGAAGTAGTAGCTGAACGGCCCCTTGCTGCCGAACACATCGCCGCTCGTGCGGATCGTCTGACGGCTGCCGCCGAATACATCGATCGAACCGCCGTTGCCTTCGTCGCCCGTTTTCGTGCGGATATCGACGATACCGGCCGTGCGGTAGCCGTATTGGGCGGGCAGCGCGCCGGTCAGCAGATTCATCTGGTCGATGATGCGCGTGTCCAGCGATTGCCCGAAGCCGCTGATCGGCTCGGGAATGATGATGCCGTTGATGCGGTACTGCAGGTTCGCGTGATCGCCGCGTACGTGAAGCTGACCGAACGAATCGCTGGCGACGCCGGGTGCTTGCAGCAGGACCTGATTGAGCGGTGTGTTCTGACCGGCCGGCAGATCGTCGATGTCGCTCCGGCTGAAGCGATAGACGCTGCTGCCGGTCTCGGGCAGCAGGCCGTTGCGGGCCTGGTTCAGACGCTGCGCATTGACCTGCACATCGAGCGCGTCGCTTTTTGCCAGCACGACCGATACCGGGCTTGCCTGTGTCGGCGTGAGCGTCGCGATACTGCTGCCGCTCGCGAAGCCGGGCGCGCTGACGGCAACCGCATAGGTGCCGGCGGCGAGGTGATCGAGTGTGAAATGGCCGTCGGCATTGGTTTGCACCGTTCCGATTGCTTTGCCGCTGGCGTCCTGCAGCGTGACCGTCGCTTTATTGACAGGCTTGCCCGAACTGTCGGCGACTACCCCGGTTACCGAACTGTCGTCCGACGCATAGGCGCGAGCCGCGAGCGCGAACAGTAGCAGCGCAGCCAGAGTGATGCGGTGGCGAATTCTCATTTTGTCAGTTATTTGTGAAGTATCGAACCATCGTGTCGCCCACTCGATGCACGGACGATGTCACGTAGGGCAAGGGATCGGCTGCGTGCTTATTGCCGCTCAGGCAACGCACGCGCTCAAAGACCCGAGAGCGGCATCCAGGTGCCGGCTGCGAATGTTATATCATAACGTTGAAAAATCAAACCGATCCGTTGCTTTAATGTCCTTGAAAGGTTCGATGTCGAGACGCCCGGTTATCTCGCAAGCGTTGACCGCGGATCGTTGATGGCCGGACGGCGCATGTTCAGCGCCAGTGCGGCGACTAGAGGGAGCCACCGCAAAAGATTCGGTACGGCAATAAAAAAACCGCCGGCAAAAGCCAGCGGTTTCTGTATCACGCCAGGTCGGCGAGCAACGCGAAAATATCAAGCCTCGATGCCGGGCGCTTTGGCCGGTGCGGTAGTGGCGGGCGGAGCGTCACGGCGAGAACATCAATCGAAACATCAAACCGGCAGCGTTAAAAACGCGTTACTGCGAGATCGGCTTGGTCACATCCGTGCCGAACCAGTGCATCGAGATCTGTTTCAGCGTGCCATCCTGCTTCAGTTGGGTCAGCGCATCGTCGAGCGCCTTCGCGAACTTTGGGTTGTTCTGGCGGAACGGAATGCCCATCTCCTGATCGGCGCCCTTCAGCACCGCGCCCGGGCGCAGCGGCAATTGCGAGGTCTTGATGATGTACGGCAGCATCAGCCGGTCGTCGATGGTTGCGTCGATACGCCTGGAGGCGAGATCGCGCAGCTTCTCGGGCGCGCCCGGATAGGTCAGCACGTTGATGCCCTGGACCGCCCGCGCCATCTGGTCATAGTTGGTGCCGAGCGTCACGCCGAGCTTCTTGTCGCCCTTGAATTCGTCCAGCGATTTGAACTCGCGCTTATCATCCGCGCGCTGGATCAGTTGCGCGGCCGAGAACGTATACGGCTGGCTGAAATCGAGAATCTGCTTGCGTTGCGGCGTAATCGTGACCTGATTGATGATCACGTCGAATTTGCCGCTTTGCAGCCCCGCGATAATGCCGCTCCATTCGGTCGGCACGAACTCCGGCTTCACGCCGAGCTTTGCCGCCACGGCCTTCGCGACGTCGACGTCGAAGCCTTCGAGCTGACCGTCCTTGTTGCGCGAGTCGAACGGCGGATAGGTGCCTTCCAGACCGATCTTCAGCACGCCGGCCTGCTTGACCGAGTCGAGCAGATCTTCGGCATGGGCCGCGACCGCGGTAAAGCTGAAGGCCGACAGAGCCAGCGCGCTGATGAGCAGCTTAGAAATTTTCATTGAGTGTCTCCCGTGTGCTTGAGTGTCAGGCTGCGCGACGCAACGATTCCGCGATCATGGAACCGCCTCCGGTGGCTCGCGAAGATGGCCGCTTCGACCGCGCGCCTTCGCCTTGTCGATCGCGATCCGTGTGTGGCGCGCAAGCGCGTCACACGGCGGGTTGCGGCGTCATCCTAGCACTTCAAAAGTCGTCTGTTCGATCTTTGTGCGAACGCTTCGCGGCCCGGATTCGCATGGCTGCTCACACGCTCTTCTGTTTCACCGGTGGATGAAAATCCGGCTTCGAAAAATCGCAGAACTCGCGCGTCAGGCCGGCGACATGCGAATAGAGCTGCTGCGGCCCGTCGTTGCGATAGATCGCGTAATACCGCACCGGCGGCAGTTGCGGCTTCGAATGCAGGACCGTCAGTTCGCCTTGCCGGACGAACTCCGCGAAATAAAGCGCCGGCAGATAGCTGACGCCGACGCCGGCGATCGTCAGCGAACACAGCGAGATCAGACTGTTGCCCGCGAACGCGCGCCGGATCGATACGTTGTTCGATTCGAACCAGCGTTCGTAGATCGCGTCGACGCCCGACGTGCCGGCCTGCATCAGAATCGGCCACGCGGCGATTTCGTCGAGCGACAGCGTGCGCGTTTCGCCGACCAACGACGGGCTCGCCATCCAGTCGAGATGCAGCCTGCGCAGCGGGATCGACGTAAAGCGCGGGGTTCTGATCGCGGTCGGCGCGATGATGAAGTCGATCTCGCCGGCGAACAGCCGCGACGTCAGTTTCGTGCTGACGTCGATTTCAGGTTCGAACGACAGTGCCGGGTACGCGAGCCGGATTTCGCGCACGAGGCGCGGCAGGCACGTGAGCGCGATCAGCTCGGTAATGCCGATCCGGAAACGCCGCACTTCCTCGACCTGCTTGCCCATCTTTTCGAGCAACCGGTCGCGCGACTGCAGCATTTCTTCCGCGGTATCGAGCAGTTCGCGGCCCTTCGGCGTCAGGCGCGGCGCGCGATGACTGCGATCGAATAACGGCGTCGAAAAGAACACTTCCAGTTCATTGACGCGCTTTGAAATCGCGGACTGCGTCGTATGCAGTCGGTCCGCGGCGGCCGCGAAGGTTCCGAGCCGGGCCACCCAGTAGACCGCTTCGAGCTGCTTGAGCGTAATCACGTAGATCGGAAAAAAGTAGTTGCAGGACAGAGGATCCGGCGGCGGCGCCAGCGCCGGGATAACCCGCAGTATCGATGGCCGGGCGGCTCCGTGGCAAGCGGTGCGTTCCAAACCACGAATTTTTTTCATGGTTCGCGATGCCGATTACTCCTCCTTTGCCGCGCACGTCTTTGCCATACTGTGCCGATATTGCGTTGCGTGCGGCGTTATCGAGGAATCCGGCCACGCCGGATCCAGCAACGAGAAATCCAATCGGCGAGATCGAGGCCATGTCGGGAAAAACCCTGTCGGAAAAGATTCTGTCCGCGAAATCGGGCCGCGACGTGCGCGCGGGCGACGTCGTGATTTGCGAGGTCGATTGCGCGCTGGGCACCGACGGGTCGATTCCGATGGCGGTCGACTACTTCGACGCAATGGGCGGTGGCCGCGTGAGCGCGCCTGAGCGGCTGGTGTTCGCGCTCGATCACTACGCGCCGGCGCCGAGCCCGAAAGCGGCGATGCTGCAGGCAGGCATTCGCCGTTTCGCGAAGGAACAGGGTATACGCCTATTCGATATCGGCGAGGGGATCGGTCATCAGCTCGTCGTCGAAAAAGGTTTTGCCGCGCCGGGACGGCTGCTCGTCGGCGCGGACAGCCACGCGGTCACCTATGGCGCGGCCAATTGCTTCGCAACCGGCATCGGTTCGTCGGATCTGGCCGGCGTGATGAAGACCGGCAAGGTCTGGCTCAAGGTGCCCACGTCGATTCGCGTGAGACTGCACGGTGAGCTTGCGCAAGGCGTCTATCCGAAGGATCTCGCGCTCTATCTCGCGCAACTGCTCGGCACCGACGGCGCGACCTACGAAACGCTCGAATTCGATGGCGATGGCGTGCAAAGCCTCGATTTCGAGGACCGGCTGGTGGTCGCCAACATGTCGGTCGAACTCGGCGCGAAGAACGCGATCTTTCCGTTCGACGACGCGTGCCGGCGCTATCTCGAAGGCCGCGTGGACGACTTTTCGGGCGCGCTCGACGCCGATCCGGACGCCATCTATTCGCGCACGCTCGACATCGATCTCGCGGCACTCGAACCGTTCGTCGCGCTGCCGCATGCGGTATCGAACAATGTCGGCGTCGCATCGCTCGACACGACACCGGTGCAGATGGTGTTTATCGGCACCTGCACCGGCGGGCGTACGAAAGACTTCCGCGAGGCGCTGAGCGTGTTCCGCGAATTCGGCGCGCCCGCCGACGGCGTGCAACTGGTGGTCACGCCGGCCTCGCGCGAAGTATTGCTGGAACTGACGCAAGGCGGCGAGCTCGCCGAACTGATCGGGCTCGGCGCGGTGATCGTCACACCGGGTTGCGGCGCGTGTTGCGGCACCAGCGGCGCGATTCCCGAGGACGGCGCGAACGTCATTTCGACCGCCAACCGCAATTTCAAGGGGCGCATGGGCAACCCGACCGCTCATATCTTTCTCGCGTCCCCGGAGGTGTGCGCGGCCAGCGCGATCGCCGGCCGGATCGCGAGTCCACGCATGCTCGTCGCCGGGCGCCAATCGACATGAAAACTTCCATCAACGGCATCGCGCGACGCTTCGGCGACAACGTCAACACCGACTACATCATTTCGTCGCGGCGCAAACGCGAATCGCTCGATCCCGCGGTGCTGAAACAGTATCTGTTCGAGACGATCGCGCCGGAATTCGCGGCAACCGTGCGCGCGGGCGACATTCTGGTCGCCGGCAAGAACTTCGGTTGCGGCTCGGCGATGGAGGTCGCGGTGACGGCCGTCGTCGGCGCCGGCATCAAGGTCGTGCTCGCGCAAAGTTTCGCGCGCACCTATTTCCGCAACGCGGTGAACAACGGGCTCTATCCGATCGAATGCGACACGAGCCGGATCGAAGAGGGCGCGGCATTGCACATCGAGCTGGGCGAGCAGGTGACGGTTCGCTGCGATCGCCTGACCGAGCCGCTGCGGGCCGCGCCGATCGCGCACGACATGATCGCGATTCTCGACGCGGGTGGGCTGGTCCCGTATCTGCGCCAGCATCCGAATTTCTGATTCGAGCCTATTCAGGAGGACATTCATGAGCCATCCCAACCGCCTGGGATTCCGGATATTGCCGATGCCCGCGGCGATTCCGGCTGACACGGTCGACGCGTTCCGCTCCGTCGTCACCCCGCACATCAGCGACAACATGCAGCGCTTGTGCGGCGTGGTCGGATTGAAGCGCTATCACCGCGAGAAAAAACTCGTCGGCCGCGCGTTGACGGTCAAGGTGCGCTCCGGCGACAACCTGATGATCCACAAGGCGATCGACATCGCCGAGCCCGGCGACGTGATCGTCGTCGATGGCGGCGCGGACCTCACGCAAGCGCTGGTCGGCGAACTGATGCAGATGCACGCGCAGGTACGCGGCGTCGCGGGCTTCGTGATCGACGGTGCGATTCGCGATGTCGCGGCCTTTTACCAGGCCGACTTTCCGTGCTATGCCCGCGGCAATACGCATCGCGGACCGTTCAAGGAAGGCCCCGGTGAAATCAATGTGCCGGTGGCGATCGGCGGTCTCGTGATCGAGGCCGGCGATCTGATCGTCGGCGACGAAGACGGCCTCGTCGCGGTGCCCGCCGGGCGCCTCGGCGAAGTCCTGCAAGCCGCGCAAGCGCAGGCGCAGCGTGAAGCGCAGCGTAAAGAGGCGATTCTCGCGGGGCAGGACAAACGCGGCTGGATCGACGCGTATCTGAAAGAGCAGGGCGTCATCGCATAAACGTGCCGCGCAGCCGAGGCACCAGCAGCAAAAGGACTGATATGAAACTGATTGCAACGCGCCTCGAGCGGATCAAGCCGTCGCCGAGTTCGATGGCCACCGCGCGCGTGAAGGAATTGCGCGCGGCCGGACGGGAGATCATCGGATTGACCGTCGGCGAGCCGGACTTCGATACGCCGCCGCATATCATCGAAGCCGCGTACGACGCGATGAAAAGCGGCAAGACGCGCTATACGGTGGTCGACGGCACGCCCGAACTGAAGCGTGCGATTCGCGACAAGTTCGAACGCGAGAACGGTCTCACGTTCGCGCAGGATGAAGTGAGCGTCGGCAACGGTGGCAAGCAGGTGATCTTCAATGCGCTGACCTGCACGGTCGACGACGGCGACGAAGTGATCGTGCCGGCGCCGTACTGGGTGTCGTATCCCGACATGGTGCTGCTCAATGGCGGGCGGCCGGTGATCATCGAGTGCGATGTCGACAGCGGCTACAAGATGACGCCCGCGCAGCTCGAAGCCGCGATCACGCCGCGAACGAAATGGCTGGTGCTCAATTCGCCGTGCAATCCGACGGGTGCGACCTACACCGAAAGCGAACTGGTCGCGCTGGGCGAAGTGCTGAACCGCCATCCGCAGGTGTGGATTCTGACCGACGACGTCTACGAGCACCTGATTTACGACGGCCTGAAATTCGCGACGTTCGCGCAGTGCAATCCGCAGCTTCAGGAGCGCACGCTGACCGTGAACGGCGTATCGAAGGCGTATGCGATGACCGGCTGGCGGATCGGCTTCGCCGGGGGGCCGAAGACGCTGATCAAGGCAATGGCGAAGCTGCAATCGCAAAGCACGACCAACCCTTCGGCGATCAGCCAGGCGGGCGCGTTGGCGGCGCTCAACGGGCCCAAGGATTTTCTGACGGACTGGCGCGCGCAATTCCAGCGCCGTCGCGATCTGGTCGTGGATAGCCTGAACGCGATCGACGGGCTCTATTGTCCGCGTCCGACCGGCGCGTTCTACGTGTATCCGTCGTGCGCGGGCGTAATCGGCAAGCGCATGCCGGACGGCCGGGTGATCGCGAACGATGGCGACTTCGTGATGTACCTGCTGGAGACGCAGGACGTCGGCGTGATTCAGGGCGCGGCGTTCGGTTTGTCACCCGCGTTCCGCATTTCGTTTGCGACCTCGTACGAACAGTTGCAGGAAGGATGCCGGCGCATTGCGGTTGCGTGCGAATTGCTACGAGCCTGAGCATGAATGGAATCTGACAATAAACAGGGAGACACCATGCATACGCTGATACGACGCGCTATTCCGGCGCTACTGATAGGTTGTTTTTCCGTCGGCGCGCACGCGCAGGACCTGACGGGCCGGCTTGCAACGATCAAGGAGCGCAATACGATCGTGCTCGGCTACCGCGAATCGTCGCTGCCGTATTCGTACTACGACAACGAGCAAAAGGTCGTCGGCTATTCGCGCGACATCGCGCAGGAAATCGTCAAGGAGATCCAGCAGGCGATCAACGCGCCGTCGCTGCAGGTGCGGATGATTCCGGTCAACGCACAAAACCGCATTCCGTTGATGCAGAACGGCACCATCGATCTCGAATGCGGCGGCACCACCAATAACAAGGACCGCGCGCAGCAAGTCGGTTTCTCCGACACGATTTCGGTGACGGAAACGCGGCTGCTGACTAGGGCCGATTCCGGCATCCACTCGTTCAACGATCTGAATGGCAAGACGGTTGCGGTGACAGCGGGTACGACGTCGGAGCGGTTTCTGCGCAAGTACGTCGAAGAGAAGCACGCGAATATCACGATCGTGTCCGCGCGCGATCACAGCGGTTCGTTCCTGAATCTCGAAACGGGGCGCGCGCAGGCGTTCTTCATGGATTCGGACGTGCTATCCGCGGAACGCGCAACCTCGGGCAATCCGGCTGCGTATGTCGTGACCGGCGAGCCGCAAACGCACGAAGCGATTGCGTGCATGTTGCCGAAGGGCGATACCGCGATGAAGGCGATCGTCGACCGCACGATTGCGAAGCTCGAACAGAACGGCCAGGCCGACAAGTTCTATAAAACCTGGTTCATGTCGCCGATTCCGCCGAAGGGCATCAACCTCGACATGCCGATGAGCGACACGATGAAGGCAGTGTTCGCGCATCCGAACGACCGGCCGATGGACGACTAAACACGGCGCACGTGCCGGGCCTGCCGATGGCTGGCCCGGCCGTTGCCCGTTGCCGTGGCGCTGCTGCCGCCGCAGTGCGGTGAGCGTTGAGCAGACCGCGCTACGCGCGCACCACCGTCACGCCCGCCGTCTCGATTGCACGGCGGCAATCAGGCCGGTTGCGTCATGGCTGATCGTGACAGCAGACGCAAAGCTTGTTGCCGTCGGCGTCGCGAAAGTATGCGCCGTAATAGTTCGCGTGGTATTGCGGCCTCAAACCGGGCGGCCCTTCGCAAGTTGCGCTATTTGCAATCGCCTGCGCGTAGGCGCGATCGACCGTTGGTCTGTCGCGCGCGAGCAATGCCACCATTTGACCGTTGCCGCCGCACGCGGCGTTTTCGTCGTACGGCTTGCCGATCAGCAGTAGCGGTCGCGGTGAGTTCGGCGCCATCCAGCCGGCCCATGGTTTGTCGCGCTCGCAGAACTTCAGTTGATGGCCGAGTTCTCGCATCAGTGCCGAATAAAACCCGAACGCGTGATCGAAGTCGTTCACGCCGATAAATATGTGTGAGATCACTGTGCGTCCCCAACCTCAAAGCTGACGATCGATATCGATTGCAGGCAACGATTTCCGGCGGCGCCCGCAACGATTGCTGGACTGGCCGGCAAGCGTTGCGGGTGCTGAAAACGGTGTGCGCGCAATGGTAGCCGGGCTCCGCGCGCAGCACACACAATCCGCGCGGAAACCGGCTGCTATGCGGCTTGCGCTTCGACTTCAGCCGGCGCCAGATAGTCGAGCGCGACCTCACCCAGATCGAGCGTCAGATTTGCAATCACATGGCGGGCGCCGACAACGCGCCTGACCGGCAAATCCGCGACCGGCGCGAGCGCGTGCGGACGCAGTTCGAGCGCGGCCGGGCCGCTCCATGCGCCGAGCACGGTGACGTCGCGCAGATAGAAACGCACCAGTTCGCAGATGCGCGCGGTGCCGTCCACGTGCGGAATGATCTTGAGCAGATAGTTCGGCGTATTGGCGAGCTTCGCGCGTTCGGTTTCGATATCGAGCGTGCGGTGCTTGTAGCCCATCGTGCCGGTCGCGATGCGCTGCGTGCCGTAGTCGAGCGTGCCGAGCAGCGTGTCGTTGCCGTCGACGCCCAGCTTCGGACGCGCGAGCTTCTTCGGAAAGCCCCAGATCTCGCGGCCGCCCGCAATCGGGCCTTCGTCGTCGAGATACATCGAATGAGTGTAGTTGCCGATGCGTCCGTCCATATCGCGCACCGAAATCACCTGACCGCTTTCCGTATAGTCGCCGAAGCCCGATGAATCCGGCATGCGAATGAATTCGTAATGAACCAGCGCGTTTTCCGGCTTCAGCGGCTCCGGAACAATCGCGCGCAATGCATCCATGTCCGTCTCGTACGAGATGATGAAGTACTCGCGGTTGATAAACCGGAATGGCGGGCGCGGATAGGCCGGATTGTGCGCGGGCATTGCAAACGCGGTCTGGCGGATCGAGTCGATGTCCATATCGTTCCTGGTTGAAGGTTGCCGGGGGCGATCGATTTTAAAACATAAAATCGTCGAGCTTTGCAAGTCTAGAAATGGTTCGTGGTGTTGTTGTGTCAGCGACGGCTGCGGATAGCGGCGCGCGAACTTCCGCATGCCGCGATGAACGTCGCCGCCCGCCGGCTCGACCCGCGCCGATACATATGTCCGAATCTGGCCAGAATCATGGCCGGGCTTCGGCTACAGTCGAACCATGCGACTCGACCCCGACACCTGCTATCAGACGCTGCTCGCGCGAGACCGCCGTTTCGACGGCTGGTTTTTCGTCGGCGTCTCCTCGACGGGCATTTACTGCCGGCCGGTTTGCCCCGTGCGCACGCCGAAGCGCGAGAACTGCCATTTCTTCGTGAGCGCGGCCGCCGCCGAAAAAGCCGGCTTTCGTCCCTGCCTGCGTTGCCGTCCTGAACTGGCGCCCGGCAACGGCCTTCTCGATATATCCGCGCAACTCGCGCGCTCGGCCGCCACGCTCATTGAAGAAGGCTTTCTGAATAACGCGGGAATTCCCGAGCTGGCCGCGCGCGTGGGCGTGACCGACCGTCATTTGCGGCGCATATTCGACGCCGAGTACGGCGTGTCGATCGTCGAATATGCGCAGACGCAGCGCTTGCTGATGGCCAAGCGCCTGCTGACCGACACGCGCCTGCCCGTTACGCAGATCGCGCTGGCGGCGGGATTCGGCAGCGTCAGAAGATTCAACGATCTGTTTCTGAAGAAATACGGCCTGAACCCGCAGCGATTTCGCAAGACGACCGATTCGAATCCGCCGGACACGCTTTCTTTCGCGCTCGGCTATCGACCGCCGTTCTCATGGTCCGGTATGCAGGGCTTTTTCAGACAGCGGCAAATCAGCGGCGTCGAGGATGTCAGCGACGATCGCTACAGCCGTGTCATCGAAATAAACCAGGGGCAGCGGAGCGTTGTCGGCTGGATCAGCGTCGCCGACGACCCGCGGCGTTTTGCGGTCAACCTGACGATGCCTGCGTCGGCGCTGCCGGTTCTGGCGGAACTGCTCGCGAGAGTCCGGCGCATGTTCGATTTGTCGGCGCGTCCCGATCTGATCGACGGACACCTCGGCAAGCTGGCGATCGGGCATCCCGGCATGCGCGTGCCGGGCGCGCTGGACGGTTTCGAAATCGCGGTTCGGGCCATCGTCGGACAGCATCTGTCGGTGCCCAACGCGCGGATGGTCCTGTCGCGCATCGCGGAGCGCTTCGGAACCAGGGCCGCGGCCCCCTACGGACTGACGCGGACGTTTCCATCTGCCGCGACGTTCTGCCGGTTACCCGTCTGCGCATTGCAGGACGCCGGCATCACGCGGGCCCGCGCCGAGGCTATCGTTGCGCTCGCGGGCGAAGTGGCGTCGGGCCGGATCGTGCTCGAACCGGCCGCGCCGCTCGACGACACGCTGCACGCGCTTCGCCGTATTCGCGGACTCGGCGAATGGACGGTTCAATACATCGCGATGCGCTCGCTGGGGTGGCCTAACGCGTTTCCCGAGGGCGATGCGGTGCTGAAAAAGCAACTCGGCTATTCGAGTGCATCGGGGCTCAATCGACACGCCGAACAATGGCAGCCGTGGCGTGCGTACGCAACGCTGCACGTGTGGCGCCAGCACGAAGATCAGTGCCGCTGACGCCGGCTGATTCGACCCATAACCTGTTCGCACGCATCGCTTTGCACATTGCAGACGATGTGTCGACATCAACCCATTTTCACGACCATGAACCTTATCGAACTCTGCCTGCTCGCGGCAATCTGGGGCGCGTCTTTTCTTTTCATGCGCGTTGCCGCGCCGGAACTCGGGCCTATTGCGCTGATCGCGCTGCGGGTCGGCATTGCGACGTTGGTGTTGATTCCCGCGCTGCGAACCGCGGACGCACGCAGCCAATTTCGCTCGAAGTTATGGCCGTTGTTCGTCGTTGGCGTGACGAATTCCGCGATTCCGTTTTCGCTGCTCGCTTATTCGACGCTTTATCTGAATGCCGGGCTCGACTCGGTGCTGAATGCGACGACACCACTGTGGGCCGCGTTGATCGCAACCACCATGTTTCAAGCTTCGATGGGGCGCGCCCAAGCGCTCGGGCTGCTGCTAGGGCTCGCAGGCGTCGTGGTGCTGGTATCGGATACGCTCGGCGCGGGCGGGCCAGGCGTTCCGCTCGCGATTGGCGCGGCGCTGCTCGCAACGCTTTTGTACGGCTTTGCGGTCAACTATTCGAAACGGCGTCTCGCGGGCGTGCGGCCCTTCGTGGTGGCGTTCGGCAGCCAGCTTTTCGCTTCGATCGTGCTGATGCCGCTCGCGCTGCTCGCATGGCCACGCGATGCTGTCGCGGTGTCGACGTGGATGTGCGTGGCCGCGCTGGGCATTCTTTGCACGGGGTTCGCCTATCTGTTGTTTTTCAGGCTGGTTGAGCATGTCGGAGCGGCGTATGCGGCGTCGGTGACGTTTCTGATCCCGATCTTCGGCGTGCTGTGGGGCGCGATGTTTCTCGACGAGAAGATCACGCCACGGATGATCGCAGGCGGCGCGACGATCCTCGTCGGCACGGCGCTCGCCACCGGGAAACTTCGATCGACGCGGGCACGCGCGACCTGAAGGTCTCACGAATCTCGGGGTTTGTCCTGGTCGGTCCGATGTCGATATCCACGTCGCCGCATCGTCGTGAGAGTATGTTCAACCCCTCTCGCGAAAGGCGATCACCATGGCTACCGGAACCGTCAAATTTCACCGCGTGCTGCGCACGACCCCCGAACGTATCTATCGCGCGTTTCTCGAGCCCGACGCAATGGAGAAGTGGCTGCCGCCGTACGGTTTCACCTGCCAGATTCATCAGATGGATGCGCGCGTCGGCGGCACCTACAGAATGTCGTTTCGCAACTTCGGCTCCGGCAATGGGCACTCGTTCGGTGGCGAGTACATCGAACTGGTGCCGTTCGAAAAGATTCGCTACAGCGATCATTTCGATGATCCGAATCTGCCGGGTCAGATGTACACGACCGTGTCGTTGCGCGAGGTGTCGTGCGGCACCGAAATGACCATCGTGCAGGAAGGCATTCCCGAGGCCATTCCTGTCGAGATGTGCTACCTCGGCTGGCAGGAATCGCTCGCGCAACTGGCGAAACTGGTCGAGCCCGTCATTGCCGATTGATGTCTGTACGATCTATCGCCCGAGCATGACCACCCATAGCATCAATCGGAAACCTCACCTTGCACGGGGTTTTGACTGTGCATTGCCAGGATTCTGTGGCTTGCGCGGGCTGTTGCCGTAGGGAGACCCTGGCACATCCGCACCGGCTGGCAGTTGCGCGCGTCTGCGCCCGATCGCGTCTTCGCGCGTCTGACGCGCGCGCTACGTGAGATGTCCTGTTCGTTCGTTTCGAATGCAACTAACTGTCAAGCCAACCGTTTTTCTCCAACAAACTTCAATAAAAAAGAGCTTGCAAAAGGAGAGGGCAAACAGTCGGATCTATCGGAATGATTGCCGTGCCGCGATCCAACTGCCGGCGTGGACCACGTTCGGCGTCGGCTTTCTGACGCGCCCGCTCGGCGGCATCATCCTCGGCAATTACGCGGACCGGCATGGCCGCAAATCCCGCCGCATGTGCGCTCGACCGCTATGGCGATCGGCTACGACTTTGCGGTGATGATCTTCGGCGGCTTCGCGGGCGCGATTGCGACGCTGCTGATCAAGATCAGCGAAGACAAACTCGCCGTCGTGTATTACGGTCTGTTCGGTTGCGTGATCGGTCTGGTGACGATCGCAATGCTGAAGGACCGCTCGAAGCTACCATTGCTTTAATTGTCGCTGCTTTAATTGTCGCCGCATTAATTGTCGATATAAGCTGTCATCCGCCGATACCTTCGATACCCGAATCCGGCCGTTTGCATCCGTGCGCATGCGGCGCACCGTTCGAGCGGCCGCTGAAGAAAAGGAAACCCCGATGAAGATCATCCCCGAAATTGCTCACGCCAATCCCGGCATTCAGGCGATTCGCCGCGACATTCACGCGCATCCGGAGCTGTGCTACGAAGAGAACCGCACCGCCGACGTGGTCGCGCGGCAACTCGAATCGTGGGGCATCGAAGTCACGCGCGGGCTCGGCAAGACCGGCGTGGTCGGCGTATTGCGCAACGGTTCGAGCGGCAAGGCAATCGGCTTGCGCGCCGACATGGACGCGCTGCCGATCCAGGAACTGAACACGTTCGAGCATGCGTCGCAGCATCCGGGCAAGATGCACGCGTGCGGCCACGACGGCCACACTGCGATGCTGCTCGGCGCCGCGCAGTATCTGTCGAAGCATCGTAATTTCGACGGCACCGTCGTGTTTATTTTCCAGCCGGCCGAAGAGGGCGGTGGCGGCGCGAAGGCAATGATCGAAGACGGTCTGTTCAAGCGCTTTCCGGTCGATGCGGTGTTCGCGCTGCATAACTGGCCGGGCATGCCGGCAGGCGAGTTCGGCGCGCGCGTCGGCGCGACCCAGGCATCGAGCAACGAATTCAAGATCACGGTGAAGGGCGTCGGCGCGCACGCAGCGATTCCGCACAACGGCATCGACCCGGTGTTCACCGCTATGCAGATCGGCACCGGCCTGCAAAGCATCATGACGCGCAACAAGCGTCCGATCGACGCGGCTGTGCTGTCGATCACGCAGATCAACGCAGGCGAAGCAGTCAATGTGATTCCCGATACCGCGACGCTGGCCGGCACCGTGCGCACGTTCTCGGTGGACGTGCTGGATCTGATCGAAAGCCGCATGAAGCAACTCGCCGAAGCGACCGCGCTCGCGTACGGCTGCTCGGTCGAGTTCTCGTTCCGCCGCAACTATCCGCCGACCGTCAATACCGAGAAAGAAACCCATTTCGCGCTCGGCGTGATGCAGGAAGTCGTCGGCAACGACCACGTCGAAACGAACATCGATCCGACGATGGGCGCCGAAGACTTCTCGTTCATGCTGCTCGAAAAGCCGGGCTGCTACGCGTACGTCGGCAATGGTGACGGCGCGCATCGCGATCACGGTCACGGGCCGTGCATGCTGCACAACACCAGCTACGATTTCAACGACGACGTGCTGTCGCTCGGTTCGACCTACTGGGTGCGTCTGACCGAATCGTTCCTGAACGCGGCCTGATCGTCGTTGTAACGGTTCCCGTCGGTATTCTTGCCGCGCGCTATCTGGAGATGCAATGAATCCATCGTCGTATTTTGCTTCGTCGTATCAGAACGCGCGGCGGCTGTATCGGCAGTCCGCCGCGGATACGGACGCGTACCTCGAAAACCATGTGATCCCGGATCAGCGCGGCCTCGAAGGCGAGGAACTCGCCACCGACGTCGTGCGCCTCGGTCCGCACGACGCGCGGCGTTTGCTGGTGCTGACTTCGGGCACGCATGGCGTCGAGGGCTTTTGCGGGTCGGCCACGCAGGTCGCGCTATTGCACGACCTGCCGCTGCACGCGTTGCTCGACAAGCTGAATGTCGCGATTCTCGTCGTGCATGCGATCAATCCATACGGCTTTTCGCACCTGAGCCGCACGAACGAGGACAACGTCGATCTGAACCGCAACAGTATCGATTTCTCGAAGCCGTTGCCGGTCAATCCCGCGTACGACGATCTGCACGCATTGCTCGTGCCGCCGGAGTGGCCGCCGTCGCAACAGAACGCGGCGGCGATCGCGAAGTACATCGAGGAACGCGGCGAACATGCGTATCAGCAGGCGTTGACGACCGGTCAATACCGGCACGCGGACGGGATGTTCTTCGGCGGCGCGCGCACCGTGTGGAGTACGCGTTTGCTGCAGACGCTGCTCGAGAAATTCGGCGCGGCGTGCGACAGCATCGGCTGGATCGATTTTCATACCGGGCTGGGTCCGTATGGGCACGGCGAGAAAATCTGCGTCGGCCAACTCGGCGCGCGGGAATTGCAACGGGCCCGCGCGTGGTGGGGCGCCGACGTGACGAGCCCGCTCGACGGCACATCCGTCGCGGCCAATGTCGCGGGGCCGGTGCTCGACACGCTGCGCCGCACTTGCACGCATGCGCGTACGACAGCGATCGCGATCGAATACGGCACGGTTCCGCTCGTCGATATGCTGCACCGGCTGCGTGCCGATAGCTGGGTACGTCAGCATCCGGACGCGGACCCGCAGCAGATCGACGCGATTCGCGCGGAGATTCGGGCGGGCTTCTATTGCGAAGATGACGTGTGGCGCGGCCTGATTCTCGGGCAGGCGCGCGCGGCGATTTTGCAGGCGGTGACGGGGTTGTCGCGGGACGCGGCGGCTTGATGCGTTAAAGCCTTGCAGCAATGACCCGGACCGATACGAACCTTCCGGCGCTAGCTGCGCGCATTTACCAAGGATGAATTCAGCTCGATCGTCAGCAAATTTTCATAAACGCCGCACTGCCGCGCGGCGCTTTATCGAGCGACGAAGCGGGCGGTGAAGCGGGCGGTGAATGAGCGGTGAGCCGGGCGGCTGGCGCTACCCGCCCGGACACGGCGTTGACCGACAGACTCATTGCGCGCCGGCGGTGCGCATCGCACGATATTCGCGCCGCACGATATCCATCAACTCGGCCACCGATGTCAGCGCGCTCTTTTGCTCATAGGTCACGCGGCCTCGCTGCATCAACATGATGCGATCGGCGATATCGAGCGTCTGCGCGTAGTTGTGCATGATCATGATGATCGACAGGCCGCCTTTTTCCTTCAGGCGCATCAGCAGATCGATGATCAGTCCCGCCTCGCGCGCGCCCATCGCGGCGAGCGGTTCGTCGAGCAGCAGAATCTTCGCATTGGAATGCACGGCGCGCGCCACTGCGATCGCCTGGCGCTGGCCGCCCGACAGACGCTCCACCGGCAAATCCACTGAAGGCACATGCACGCCGATGTCGTCGAGGCATTGCGCGGCGCGCTCGCGCATCTGTTTGTGGTCGAGCAGCCTGAACGGCCCGCGCCGGACGATCTCGCGATTCAGGAACATGTTGTGGTAAATGCTCAACGAATTCGCGAGCGCGAGATCCTGATACACGCATTCGATGCCGAGCGAACGCGCATGATCGACCGAGCGCAGCAGCGTTTCCTGACCGTCGATATGAAGCGTGCCGCCCGTTTGCTGATGATAGCCGGTGAGGATTTTCACGAGCGTCGACTTGCCCGCGCCGTTGTCGCCGAGTATGCCGAGAATTTCGCCCTTGCCGAGCGTCAGCGACACGCCGTCGAGCGCGGTCACCGCGCCGAAACGTTTGACGAGGCTGTCGCCGCGCAGCGCGAGCGGCGCCTCGGCAGTCGCTTCGGCAGTCGCGTTTGCCGCCGGCGAGGCGCTTTGCGATTCGTCCATCAGCGCCCTCCCTTGCGGCGGATGCGTCCAACGTGGATGTTGAAAATCATCGCCGCCAGAATCGCGGCGCCGAGAATGATGTTGAACGTGAACGCGTTGATGCCGATCAGCGTAAAGCCGTCGTTCAGAATACCGAGCACCGCCGCGCCGATCAGCCCGCCGACGATCGTGCCCGAGCCGCCGGTCAGCGGCGTGCCGCCGATCACGGCGGCGGCCACCGCGAGGAACATGATCTGGTTGCCGCCCGCTTGCGGATCGATCGAAGTGATGCGAAAGGCTTCGAGAATGCCGGTGAAGCCCGCAAGCACCGCGGCGAGGATGAAGTTGCCCAGCCGCAGCCGGTTCACATGGATACCGGCCTCGCTCGCGCCGATCGGATTCGCGCCCGCCGCCTGCGTATGCAGACCCCAACGCGTATGCCGCAACAGCACGTGCATCGCGAATGCGATTGCCAAAGTCCAGATGATCTCGCTATAGCCCCACGCACCCATGAACCCGGAGAACGTCGGCGACCCGGGCGTTGGGGCAGGCGTGCCGCGCGACACGGTCAGCGTAATGCCGTTGATCAGAAACAGCGTGCCGAGCGTGGTGACGAACGACGGCAGCCGCAGCCACACGGTTACCGCGCCGTTGACGAAGCCGATGAGCGCGGCGGCGACCAGTCCCGCGACCACCGCGAGCCACATCGGCGCGCCCGCGTCGCTCGCGAATACCATCATGAACGGCGCAAACGCGAACACCATGCCTGCCGACAGATCGATGTCGCCGCCGATCATCAACATGATTTCGCCGAACGCGATGATCGCCACCGGCGCGATGAACTGCGACAGGTTGACGAGGCTCGCGTTGGTGAGCAGGAAGTCGCGGTTCGCGAATTCGAAGTAGGCGGCCAGCAACACGGCCACGAGCAGGATGCGCAGCTCGGCCGCCCAGTGCGATGCGAATGAAACGCCCGCGCGCCGTGGCGCGCGGGCTGCTTCGATCTTGCCGGTTTCGTTCACTGTGTTCATTACGACTTGATTGCGCCGTGCATCGGAACGATTTGCGGCTTGGTGGTCTTGCCTTCATAACGCGTCGACGTATTCAGATACGGCTCGACGGTATCCTTCGTGACGAATTTCAGGCCGGTGTTGGTGTCGGCCGGGCCGACGAGGCCGCCGGAGGCCAGCGTCACGAACGCCTGCATCACCGTGTAGAAACCCTGCACGTACGGCTGCTGGTCGATCGTGAAGTCGAGGTAGCCTTCGTGAATCAGTTGCACCGTGGTCGGCAGCAGATCGAAGCCGCCGCCATGCACGCCCTTCGAAGGCAGGTTCGATTCTTTCATCACCTGCGCGACGCCCTGCGTGCTGCCCGCGTCGACCGCGAACATTCCTTTCAGGTCCTGATGGCCGAGATAGAACGACTTGATCTTCGACAGTTCCTCGTTGACCGTCGCGCCGGTGGCCACCGTCTGGATGTCGATCTTCTTGCCGGACTTCTTGATCGCGTCGCTCGCGCCGTCCAGGCGCGGCTGGATATTGAGCTGCCCCGGCGTCGCGATGAACAGCGCGACCATCCCGCTGTCGATCAGGCCGACGATGCGCTCGCCCATCTGATAGCCGGACAGATAGAGGTCCTGGCCGATATAGGCGAGGCGCGGATTCTTTTTGCCGCGCGGCGCGTCGGCGTTATACGCGAACACCGGAATGCCGGCGTCGAGCGCGGCCTGGATTGGCTTGTCGAAAGCGCCCGGATCGACGATCGGCACGGCGATCGCGTCGGCTTTGGCGGCAATCGCCGAGTTCACCGCGCGGACCATTTCACCGGCGTCCGAGGTGGCCGAGCCGGTCCACTGATAATCCATGTTCAGCAGCGAGCACGCGTCCTGGATGCCGTACTGCGTGGGCACGAAAAACGGGTTGGTGGTGACGTGATTGACGAATACGATCTTCCACTTCTTATGCGTGGGGAAAGCCGCCTCCGCCGCCTGCGCGGTGTTGATCAACCCGCCCGTGCCGCCGAGCGTGCCCATCAGCGAAAGCGCCGCGCCTAATCCCGCGCCCTGCATCAGCCCGCGCCGCCGTGCACTGAAACTGTTGTTGCCATGTTCCTGGTCGTCATCCCGTTGCTGTGCCATCACTTCCTCCGGCTCTTTTCTTCGTTGGTCGATGTGGTCGACGTTGAGTCGATCGCGTGCAGATGCTGGACGGCACCGAGGATGCGCTGGGCAGCGCGGGACTAGGGCGTGAAGACGTGCAACCCCGATTTGAATGCGCTCGATGTGCGCCGTGCGGTACCGAAAAAAATGTTAATGCAACGCGCTTGCACCTCCTAATCCATGTATACCCCTAACTAGTCGGACTATTCGAATAACCGGGTTACGAATACCCGATTATTGGGATAAATGGCTCGAAGAGTAGGGCTGGTGCAGTAGCCGCGGCTGGTATTGGCCCATCGCAGGTGATGTTTTGTAAAAAATCCGAATGCGCGGTTATCGCCGCATCGAGTATGTGGATTAATTGTTGATGCACATCGAATATCACGCAACGGCGAACGTCGGAGAAAGACTTTCGACGTTGTCTTACTAACAGGCGACAATGGATTTCAGAAAGGCCTTCACTACGACTGCCAGGCGAGCCGGTTGGTCATAGGGAAGACTGCGGCCCGCGTCCGGAATCTGTTCGACCCGCGCGCGCGGATTCAGGCTTTGCAATCTCGCGTCGACCTGAAGTTGCGGCTATTATGCGGCCCGCTTTCGGGTGTCATTTTCCCGTCGCACGGAATCGCGAATGTCGTCGTGAGCACCGGTAACGGAAAGAGGCTGAGCCACCCGACAACCCCACCGCCCGCCTGCATGCCGCGCCCGCGTCTACCCGGGCTTGTCCTGGGGGCCTCACGAGCGCCTGCGATTCGCCGCCTTCATCGGCCGCCGAGCCTTGCGCGCCGTCGCTGTCGCGTCATTCCGCCGCCATTGTTTGCGATTCACGAATACCGCATTCGCCGCTTGTCCCGTTCCTGATACGCCGCGCTTGCGCCAATCTTGGCGCGTCGATGCCGGGTGGCCGTCACTGTTTGAAGCCCGGCGCGGCATCTGTTGCGAATTCGAGTAACCCGGCGGCGCGGTGCGCGCCTGCGAATGCCGTCCGCGCGCCGCGCGCCGGCCTATGGAGACAGAGATGAAATCGAACGACTGGGACGTAGCCTACGAATGGAAGGCCGTCGTCCTGCTGGCCCTCGGCTTCGGCCTCGTAGGACTCGACCGGTGGCTGATCGCGCCGCTTTTCCCGGCCATCATGAAGGACCTGCATCTGAATGCGCAGGACGTCGGCAATTGCATCGGGATACTCGGCTTGTCATGGGGCATTTTCGCGGCGCTGATGGGCGGCATATCCGACCGGATCGGCCGCCGCAAGGTGCTGATTCCGGCGATTCTGGCGTTTTCGCTGCTATCCGGTTTCTCCGGGCTCTCCGGCGGCTTGATGAGCCTGCTCGCGGTGCGCGCGCTGATGGGCGTCGCCGAAGGTTCGTTTTGCCCGACGAGCTTTGCGGCGACCGCCGACGCATCGCATCCGAAGCGCCGCGGCTTCAACCTGGGCCTGCAGCAAAGCGGTTTTGCGCTGTTCGGCTTGGCGTTGTCGCCGATCATCGCGACGCAGCTGCTCGGCGTCGTCACGTGGCGTTGGGTGTTTGCGCTGGTGTCGGTGCCGGGGCTGATTCTCGGCGCGCTGATGTTCTTCGTGATCCGTGAACCGCAAGCCGCGCCGAAACGCGCGGCGGCGCCCGCCGAACGCGGCAACTGGCGCGACGTGCTGAAAAGCCGCAACATCCCGATCGCGATGGCGGCGCTGTTCTGTGCGATGACCGGCGTGTTCGTGCTCGGCGCAATGCTGCCGCTGTATCTGACCAGCTATCTGTCGCTCGACACGCAACGGATGGGCGTCGTCGTATCGGCGATCGGCTTCGGCGGCTTTATCGGCCAGTTCGGCCTGCCCGGGCTGTCGGATCTGGTCGGGCGGCGCATTGCGAGCGTCGTCGGCTTCGCGGGCACCGCCGTCATGTTGTATCTGTTTCGCGGACTCGGCGCGCAGCCGGTCGAACTGTTCGCGGTGCTGTTCGTCGCATCGTTCTTTACGCTCGGGCTCGTGTCGCTGCTGTCGGGGCCGGTCGCGACGGAAGCCGCGCCGGCCGGGATGATCTCGACGTCGATCGGCATCGTGGTCGGCGCCGGGGAAATCTTTGGCGGCGGCATCGCGCCGGCGTTGGCGGGTTTCGTCGCGACGCACTTCGGGATTCAGAACATCCTGTGGCTGCCGATTTGCGCGGTGCTGCTCGGCATCGGCGTGAGCCTGCTGCTCGAAGAAACCGCGCCAGCCAGATTGCGCCGCCGTGGCGTTGCGGCGGCGCTCGACTTGCCGGCGAGCGAACGGCCGGAATGATGCGGATGTCGCGCCGGTGCGCTGGCGCCGGCGCGTTGCGTGGCGGCCCGGAGCTCGGCAAGGACGGCACGGCGAAGCATTCGCGCGCGCGTCGCGGGTCTCGCGAGTCGCGCGCACGGCTGCTTTATCGGCCACCCGGATAAGCGCACCGACTACCGGTTCGCCTCTGCATTACGGCGTCCGTTCCCGCCCCGCCCGCGCCGCGGCAAGCACCCAGGCAACCCCGCCGCGGCCCATATACACTGACAGGCTGCACGAGCGGACGAGGACGCAGCATGGACCGTTTTCTGAGCATCGAGGCATTTGTACGCGTGGCGGAAACCAGCAGCTTCGCCGAAGCCGCGCGGCAATTGGGCGTGACGAGTTCAGTCATCACGACGCGCATCCAGCAATTGGAGAAGTTCGTCAACGCGCCGCTCTTTCATCGCAGCACGCGGCATGTGCGCCTTTCGGACGTGGGCGAGGCGTTTTATCGCGAATGCGCGGAAGTGGTCGGGCGCGTGAACGAGTTGACCGATCAGATGCGCGAGCTGCGCGCGACGCCGACGGGCCGCTTGCGGATCCAGATGCTGCCCGGTTTCGCGCTCGGCCACTTCGGCGCGCCGCTCGCGGAATTCAACCGGCGCTACCCGGGCATCCAGCTCGATGTGATCGTCAACGACCGGGTGGTCGATCCGATCGAAGAGGGCTTCGACGTCGCGTTCCAGATCTTCCCGCCGATCGCCGAATCGCTGATCGAGCGGCGGCTGTTCAAGGTGCGGCGGCTGTTTTGCGCGACGCCCGCGTATGTCCGCGAGCATGGCGCGCCGCAGCATCCGCGCGAGCTGCTGGAACACACCACCGCGCTTTATTCGGGCTATCCATCGCGCAATCGCTGGACGATGACGCGCGGCGGCGAAGTCATCGAAATGGAGCTGCCGGGCATGATCCGCTCGAACTCGGTGCATCTGCTGCGCGACTACGCATTGACGGGCGGGGGCGTCGTGTGTCTGCCGACGCTGGTGGCGAGCGCGGCGCTGCTCGACGGCTCGCTGGTGCCGATTCTGACCGATTACACGCTGTCGCCGCTGAGCTTCGCGGCAGTCTATCCCGCGACCCAGCGACAGGCGCTGAAGGTCCGGGCGCTGGTCGAGTTTCTGGCCGAGTACCTGGGTTCCGAACCCGCGTGGGACCGGCCGCTGATCGAGCGCGGCTGGGTGAGCTGAGCGGCGGGGTGAACGGGTCTTTGCGCGGCGATTATTTGCAAAGCGCAAATGCTGTAATCGCCCGATCGCCGGTTGTTGCCGTCGCGCCGCGCTCCTAAAGTTGATCCCAGCAACTTCAGCTTCACACTTAAGGAGACAGCAATGACCGACTCGTCATTTCACACCGTGTTTGGCTCGCTCGACGGCTACCGCAAGGGCGAAATCGAAATCACCAGCGGCGAAGCGCGCCACTACGTGTTTTCCAATATCTTCGAAGTCGCCGCCAAAGCGGCGCCCTACGAAAAGGTCGTGGTCGGCAAGAACCTCGACTACGTGATCGAAGTGCTTCGCACCGACGGGCAATCGCCATGGTTCGCCTGCGCGCACGACGAATTCGCGATCCAGATGGACGGCGAAGTGCGCATCGATTTCATCAAGCTCGACGCGCCGCCGAAGAGCGGCACGGGCACCGTCGCGGCGGGCGCGCAACCGGCCGGCCGCGCCATGGGGCACGTGGTGCTGCGCCGCGGTCATCAGGCGTTGCTGCCGGCCGGCTGCGCGTACCGCTTCAGCGCTCGGAAAGCCGGCGTCGCGCTCGTCCAGACGATGCACGGCGAGCTGTCCGTCGAGAAGTGGGCCGATATCTGCCTGCATTGATACACATCCGAAACGATCGTCCGCCCCCTTCCGGAGACACAACCCATGGCATCCCTCGAAAACCTCGATCATTCGGCCGGCTTCGCCGCCGATACCGTCCGCGCGAGCGAACCCGACGCCGTAACCGGCTATCGCCGCTTCTCGCTCGGCGCATTCGAATTCCTGCGCGACGAGTACTTCGTCAAGATTCACTGGCCCGCGAAAGGTCAAACCCGTACCCACGCAGTGCCCGCCGATGCATTCCTGCGCGCGATGATGCGCGACGTCGCGTGGGGCTTCTTCTACGGCTGGGTCAACTTCGATCACGTGTTCGGCACGCGCAATCACTACGGCAAGGTCGATATCTACGCGGGCTCGTTCAACGGCATCATGAAAGAAGCGGGCGTCGACTATATAGAGACGTTCGACACGCCGACGATCATGGCGACCTTCAAGGCGATCCTGCACGACTGGACCAACGAAGGCTTCGACCCGTTTGCCGCGCCGGAAGAAACCGGCACCGCGTTCGGCCGCAAGCACGGCGATAACGACGCGGCCATCGGGCGGTCGCGCATCGCGACGCGCCGCATGCCGGGCCTCGAAGGCGACTCGCCGTTGCGCAACGATCTGCCGGTGAATCGCGCGTTCGCGGACGTGCCGCAGGACGAGCCGGAAGTGCACGTCGAAGCCGGCTTCGAAGGCCAACTGCACGCGTTCAGTCTGTTCAGGTATCTGTCGCGCTCGGACGTCACGTGGAATCCGTCGGTCACGTCGGTATGCGGCCAGAGCCTGTTCTGCCCGACGACCGAGGAGTACATCCTGCCGGTGTTTCACGGCAACGACCGGGTCGAGTGGTTTTTGCAACTGTCCGATGAAATCGTCTGGGATATCGGCGACAAGAATACCGGCGCGCCGCGCGCACGGATCACGATGCGCGCGGGCGACATCTGCTCGATGCCGGCCGATATCCGTCATCAGGGCTATTCGACCAAGCGCTCGATGCTGCTGGTGTGGGAAAACGCGACGCCGAATCTGCCGAAGCGTTACGAAAGCGGCGAACTGAAGCCCTATCCGGTGGATTTCTGATTGGCCGGCTTGCAACGCCAGTCGCGCAACAGCGCACCTGCATTTTCCGAGGATCACTCATGCAAACCCAACTGTTCATCGACGGCCGTTTTACCGACGCCGTCGAAGGCGGCACGATCGACGTGCTGAATCCGCACGACGGCTCGCTGATCACGCGGATCGCCGCGGCTAGCGCCGCTGACGTCGATCTCGCCGTCGCCGCCGCCACCCGTGCATTCCCGAAGTGGGCCGCGCTGCCGGCCGCCGAACGCGGCCTGCTGCTGCTCAAACTCGCCGACGCGATCGAAGCGAACGCCGAAGAACTCGCGCAACTCGAATCGCTCGACACCGGCCACCCGATCCGCGATTCACGCGCACTCGACGTGCCGCGCACCGCTGCCTGCTTCCGTTACTTCGGCGGGATGGCGGACAAGCTGCAAGGCTCGGTGATCCCTGTCGAAACAGGCTTTCTGAACTACGTGCAGCGCGCGCCGATCGGCGTGGTCGGGCAGATCGTGCCGTGGAATTTTCCGCTGATGTTCACGAGCTGGAAGATGGGTCCGGCGCTCGCGGCCGGCAATACGGTCGTGCTGAAGCCGTCGGAGATCACGCCGCTGTCGACGCTGCGTATCGTCGAACTGATGGCCGAGGTCGGCTTCCCGGCGGGTGTCGTCAATATCGTCGCGGGTTATGGGCATACGGCTGGCCAGCGGCTTGCGGAGCATCCGGGTGTCGGCAAGATCGCGTTCACCGGTTCGACCGCGACCGGGCGGCGCATCGTCGAGGCGTCGCAAGGCAACCTCAAGCGTGTGCAACTCGAACTCGGCGGCAAGGGGGCGAACATCGTGTTCGACGATGCGGATCTCGATGCCGCGATCAACGGTGCGGCGTGGGCGATCTTCCATAACCAGGGGCAGGCGTGCATCGCCGGCTCGCGTCTGATCCTGCACGAGCGCATCGCCGATCGGTTTCTCGAGCGCTTCGTTTCGCTGGCTTCGTCGATCCGGCTCGGCAATCCGCTCGATCCGAACACCGAGATGGGCCCGCTCACGTCGCAGCAGCATCAGGAGCGCGTGCTTGCATTCGTCGATATCGCGCGCAAGCAGGGTGCTCGCGTGTTGACCGGCGGCAGCGCGCCGGGCGATACGGCGCTCGCGAACGGCTACTACGTGCGTCCGACCGTCGTCGAAGCGGCGAGCGCCGACGACCGCATCGCGCAGGAGGAAGTCTTCGGCCCGTTCGTCACGGTGCTGCGTTTCGGCACCGACGACGAAGCGCTCGCGATCGCCAACGGCACCGACTATGGCCTCGGCAGCGGACTATGGACCCGCGATCTGTCGCGCGCGCACCGGATGGCCGCGCGGATTCACGCGGGGATGTGCTGGATCAACTGCTATAAGCGCGTCAATCCGGGCAGCCCGTTCGGCGGTGTCGGACAGTCGGGCTATGGCCGCGAGATGGGTTTCGAGGCGATGCACGACTACACGGAAGCGCGTTCGGTGTGGGTCAACGTCGACGGCAACGTGCCGCCGCATTTCAAACGCTGAGGTTCGTATGGAGCGCTTCGTCTATCAGGGCACGCCGTCGCGCGTCGTGTTCGAATGGGGCGGGCTCGCGACGCTGCCCGCCGAAGTCGAGCGGCTTGGCGCCACGCGCGCGCTGATTCTCGCGACGCGCGAACAGCGTCCGTTGGCCGATCGGGTCGCGAAGGCGCTCGGCGCGCGCGCGGCGGGCGTGCATGCCGAAGCGGTGATGCATGTGCCTGTCGAAGTGGCGCGCGCCGCGCGCGTTGCGGCGGTTGCGCTCGACGCCGACTGCTGCGTCGCGGTAGGAGGCGGCTCGACGATCGGTCTCGGCAAGGCGATCGCGCTCGAATCGCCGCTGCCGATCATCGCGGTGCCGACCACTTACGCAGGCTCAGAGATGACGCCGATCTACGGCCTCACCGACGGGCGTCTGAAGCGCACCGGGCGCGATATGCGGGTGCTGCCGCGCACGGTGATCTACGATCCGTCGTTGACGCTTTCATTGCCCGCGAACATATCCGCGGCATCGGGCGTCAATGCGATCGCACACGCGCTCGAAGCGCTGTATGCGGAGGACGCGAATCCGGTGATCAGTCTGATGGCCGAGGAAGCGATTCGCGCACTGGGCGACGCGCTGCCCGTTATCGTGCGTGCGCCCGACGACGACGACGCGCGCAAGCGCGCGCTCTACGGCGCGTGGCTCGCGGGCACCTGTCTCGGCGCGGTCGGCATGGCGCTGCATCACAAGCTTTGCCATACGCTCGGCGGCACGTTCAATCTGCCGCACGCGCAGACGCATGCGGCGATGCTGCCGCATACCGCGCACTACAACCACGCGGCGGCCGCCGATGCGCTCGCGCGCGTGGCACGCGCGCTCGGCGGCAAGGATGCGTCGGATGCGGGGCCGCTGCTGTTCGAACTGAACCGCACGCTGGGTATCCCAACAGCGCTTTCACAAATCGGCATGCCTGAAGCCGGCCTCGATGAAGCCGCCGATCTCGCGTGCAAGAATCCGTATGCGAACCCGCGGCCGGTCGAGCGCGGTGCGATTCGCGCGCTGTTGCAGCGCGCGTGGCAGGGTGCGGAGCCAGCTTGAGCCGCGACAGCGGCTTGAATGGCTTGAGTGGCGGCGAGAAAAACCATCGAGGAGGAGTACATGTCGACGAACAGCAGGGACAGCGAGCGCGAACTGACCGACCAGGTCGTCGCGAGCTTCGCGAACACGCGCGATGAACGGCTGCGCACGCTGATGGAAGCCCTCGTGCGACATATGCACGCGTTCGTGCGCGAGGTCGAGCCGAGCGAGGACGAATGGATGTCGGCTATCCGCTTTCTGACCGACACCGGCAAGATGTGCGACGACCTCGTGCGCCAGGAATTCATTCTGCTGTCGGACACGCTCGGCGTATCGATGCTCGTCGATGCGATCAATCACCGCTACGCGACCGGCGCGACCGATACCACCGTGTTCGGCCCGTTCTACATTCGCGGGATGCCCGAGCGCGCGTACGGCGAGAACATCGCGTTCAGTCCCGGCACACCTGCGCTCGTGCATGGCCGCGTGCTGACGACGGACGGCGAGCCGATCGCGGGCGCGCTGCTCGACGTGTGGCAGACCGCCGAAAACGGCATGTACTCCGGGCAGGACACCGGGCAGCCGCACGGCAATCTGCGCGGCCGTTTCCGTACCGACGCCGAGGGCCGTTACGCGATCTCGACGATCGTGCCGGTCAGCTATCCGATTCCGACCGATGGCCCGGTCGGCCAGATGCTCAATGCGACGGGGCGGCATCCGTGGCGGCCCGCGCATCTGCACTTCATGATCGACGCGCCGGGCTATCGCAAGCTCGTCACGCATGTGTTCAATAACGGCGATCGGTATCTGGAATCGGACGCGGTGTTCGGCGTGAAACCGTCGCTGATGGTGGATTACCACGAGCGGCCCGCGGATCACGAGCTCGCGCGCCGCTTCGGTTTCGATGGTCCGTTCCGCGAAGCGCATTACGACTTCGTGCTCGACCGGAGCTGATCGCAATGGGACGTTATTTCGCGGTATTCGCCACCGATAAACCCGGCATGCGCGAAGTGCGCGAACGGGTGCGTCCGGTTCATCGTTCGTGGCTGCGCGGCGATACGCATCGCGGCGTGCTCGTGCGTCTCGGCGGACCGACGCTCGGGCCGCAATGCGACGCGATGAACGGGACGCTGCTGGTCGTCGAGGCGGAACGGATCGACGACGTGATGGAGTTCGTCGGCAACGATCCTTATATGCAGGCGGGGTTATTCGATTGCGTCGAAATTCGCCCGTGGGACTGGAGTCTGGGTAATCCGGAGCGGAGAGTCTGAACGATGAATCGGACGCCGCTGTGTCTTCTCGCCGACGTGCCCGATGGCGGCGCGCGGGTCGTCGATGCGTGTGATGGCGGCGTGCCGGTCGTCGTCGTGCGGCGTGGTGGCGAAGTGTGGGCGTACGCGAATCGCTGCCCGCATTTTTCAGTGCCGCTCGATTTCGAGCCCGGTGAAGTGTTGTGCTATCGCTCGCAGGTGCTAATGTGCGCGCATCACAGCGCGTTGTTTCGTTTCGAGGACGGGCATTGCATCGAGGGGCCGTGCGCGGGGGCGGGGCTGGATGCCGTGGAGGTTACTGTCGATGGAAATGAGTGGGTGGTACTGGCGCGATAAGAAGCGGCGGTGGCGAAGCGGCTGACCTTGCATCAAAGCGGATATCGCGCTCGATAATACGTATATGACCGCAGCCGATGATTCGTCGTCGAACAGCCGGCAGGTGATGGCGCGAGCGGGCATCAGGCGCATGTTCTGAGCGGCAGCGGCGGTGCGAGTGGAGCCGGCTGCGGCTTGTGTTGTTCGCGATAGTGCTCAGGCAATTCCGTTGCAGACCGCATCGGCAAACTGTGCCCATTAGGAGTTTTTTGAAATAATGGCGCCGCGTGTCTTTTTAGCCCGCCAGGTTAATCACACCGGGGGCAATACGTTTAGACTGGATTTGCCGTCGAAACAACGATGGCTCAGCTTTGGCGGCCTGATATGTTGAAACCCGCACACCTGCCCATGCGCAGGTGTGCGTCTGCTGCAGCATGTCTACTCGATGGGCGGGCCGTAGCAGGGAGACCCTTCGGGCTCTGCCGGTTTTTTTGGTTTCAACGCCGGTCGGCCAACCCTGCTACTGTGCCCGCTCACCCAACCTTGCAGGGGAGCGGCGATCCAGCTATCCATGACAGGAAGACCGCCGTATGAGTACATTCAGAAGAAAATCCCGCAAATCTCGTCCACCTGTAGACGCGCTCCAATACGAGAAATTGGCTCTTTCTGCTTTTCGTGTCTGCGAACAAAGCAAGGAACGATTCGACACCCTGGTCACACTTGCGGCGTCGATCTGTCGCAATCCCGCAGTCACGGTTGCCGGTCGGTATGAGCAGAGAAAATTGCTGCAATTGCTGGTCGATACCGCCGAAGACTATATGCAGATAAACGCGTGTGACCTCGAGTTGTTCCAGGCGATCGCGCTTGATGCAAAAGGGCTCGGGCAGTGTCAGATGACGGCAAAACATGCCGCTGAGCTTCTTGATTATGCGGCTCGTCGCTCATGTGCCGGTGTGACGACTCACTGATTCCTTGCGACACTTCACGGTTTGTTTCCGAAAAGCGCGATGTATTCGCGCTTTTTTTTCAGAATGTTCTGAATTAAATCTGAAGTGGAAATCGGAATGCTTCGATTTTGGGCGATAGTTGAAAAATTCCTTTTTTTGAGATGATGCCTGGGTTAGGCTGATGCCTTCGATATCCGCGTGGGTTAGTCAGGTGTCTCGCGCGAAGAGAAAATTGTTTGCCAGCGGAAGTCATGACGCGACTCACTAAAATTGCGACCCCAATTTTTCTTGTATGTGCCATTCCGGCCGCTCGCAGATATCAATTGTGATGCGAGAGCGATAACACGTGATGACTATCTGGCGTGTACGAACGTGGACACGAAGAAAATTCTAAATGACGCGGAGACGGTATATCAGCATCTTCACGCCGATTTAAAAGGAGAGGTGCTCGCGGAACTCGATCGGAACGAAAAAATATGGAAAGAAAAATTGCGGTCTGATTGTAAATTGTTGGGGATGGCCTTTAACGATTGGACCGAAAATTACATGCCTGATACGGATTTTCAAGTCGCTGCCTGTCGTCAGAATATTGCACAGCAGAAGCTTGAATTCTATCAGTGGCTGTCCTGCCCCGGAGATATGGAATCGTCGGAGCATCCCGAATGTTCCGCGGTGAAACGAATTTTGGGAAAATAAATCGATATGATCATGCAAATTCTAGAATGCCGATCATGTTAAAAATAGTTGAAATATTAATTATTTTATCCTTGTTCACTAGGGTGGCGCATCCTTCCACATCAATCTACGGGTCTGCGTTCGACTACAAAAACGCATTTCCCTCGACAAGATATTTTCCAGGAAAAACACACGAGCAAGTTGCGGCATACTGCAGGCAAGAATTGCTCGGCACAATGGAGTTATTTTCCTGCGCACAATTTGACTACGAGAGAGCTGTTGATAGATTAATTGGAAGAATCCATGTAATTGAAGAGGTGCTTAAGGCCGATGATATCGAGCACGAAAAAAACGGCGAGCCCGCCGCATTGCCTTACTTCAGAAGATCGCAGACGCATTGGGAACTCTACAGAGATAATAATTGCTATTCCGATACCTATTCGGTAGGCCAGGCATCGTTGCACTTTGTCTACTTCTGGGATTGCATGACTCGCATGACAGAGGCCAGGTTAGACGAACTGACAAATCCCGATGGGAACGACTGACAAGCATTTCCGACATCGGTGACACAACGTATGAGCTGTCGCCGATTCGAAGAAAGTAGCGGCGTACTTTCGAACAGCGTCTGAGCAGCGCGAGATCGAAGAGACGCACGCTCATTTGGATCTGGGAACTATGAGACGCGGCATAGGCGAAGCATTGCTTTACAAGTTTGTTGGATATCTCATGCTATTGATGATCGTAAGCGGTCTTCGGTCGACATATGCCGACGAAGCCATCAACGCTTCGAATTGCCTCCAGCATCTTGGTGGTAGCGGTTTCGGGGATTTCGGTTGTTACCAGCTTCATGTTGGGAGGTTGGAGACGGATAACAGGAAAATATCTCACGCAATCTTGGCGGCGCATGGTGTTGCTCGCGCAAAAAAGATCTGAACTAACCCGATACATGCGAACGCAGGATTACGCCGCGAAGGCCTGCGACCTTGCGATTAAACTTGAATATCCGTCATCAAAAGAGCGGGCACGAAGGGACCATATAGAACTATACGATGTGATGGCAGCGCGTTGCCGTTACTCGATTAGATCCCAACAGAATAACTTCCTGCGCGAACTGTATTCGATAACGAACGATTAGTACGCGAGCCTATTGATGGCCCAGGATCTTGCGGTCGCCTTTATCTACGATGACCACACGCATACGCTCGAAATGAGCAACGTGTCACGTCGTGCTATCCAATCAACCTTGGATCGGGCGATGTTCGTAGACATTCCCGAAGCGCCGGAATTCCATTGGATGACGAGTCGGCCCGCAAGCTCGGGGAGCTGGCACTTTGATGTATTGCCGAAGCGAATCCGGACCTGGCCGCACGACTGAGTCTTTCAGCTCCAAAGTAGGTGTTCGTGCGAACTTGGATTCGTCCTCGTTAGGCGACCCTGAACAATTCGCCAAGACTTGTGGAGCAAGATTCGAGATCTGAAACGGTGTTGTGGGATTTGCGAAGTTCGGGAATATTGTCTCAGGGTTTCCGCAAATTCTGACGAGATTTGGATGGAGACGAAGACGCCAGTGAGCGCTTGAGATTTCCTCCGCCAACCGCTGCGCGATCAGATCAATTCAAGCACCCGCTGGTGCGGTTGGCCGATCTGATCGATTGAGATCGGTTGAACACGGTCATGAGCGCGAGCTTCGTCGCGAAGCGGGGCTGACCGGCGAACTCGCAGCGCCTGATTGCTGGACTGCGGTACTTGCAGCATGCCTTCGACCGGTCGGGCGAAGACGTGATCTGGCAATGGCTCGAGAACCGGTATTGGGTGTGCCGGAAGACCGGCAACGTGTCGATGGTGAGAGTCCATTACGATGTCGGCGCGAACGTCCATCGGATAAATCCGATTTTCAATTTCTGTTGTTGCTTCGCCTGCTTTGACATCTTTTGACTTACCTGAACAGCGGCTTGCGGTATTTTTTCGCCAGCTTAAAAATACGCTGCGCAGAATGAATAAGAACATGTTCAGGCTGGTTTTCAGCCAATGTAGAGGTATGCTGGTCGCGGTTGAGGAAACGGCGAGCGGCGCACGCAAGACCGATCAGGAAGAAGCAGCAGGCGCGGCACATATCGCTCAATCGAGCGGGTGGCATGCTTTTCGGTTCGCGCTGCATCCTGTGGCGTTTGCCGTGCTGGTGGGGCTGGGCGGCGCATTGTTCGCCCCGATGCTTGCCCATGCGCAGATTGTTCCGGGTGGTACTCATGCGCCGTCAGTGATGCAGACACAGAATGGTCTGCAACAGGTGGACATTAACCGTCCGTCTTCGGCTGGTGTATCCGTCAATACATACGGACAGTTCGATGTCCCGAGAGAAGGCGCAATTCTCAATAATTCGCCCGTGATAACGGACACGCAGCGGGCCAGGCTGATCAACGGCAACCCGAATCTGGGGGCGAACCAGGCTGCGCGCATCATCGTGAACCAGGTCAACAGCAACGCGGCGAGTCAGATCAACGGCATGCTTGAAGTTGCAGGACAACGCGCGGAGGTGGTGATCGCCAACGGTTCCGGCATTTCGGTGAACGGCGGCGGCTTTCTGAATACCTCGCGCGCCATTCTGACGACAGGCACGCCGAACTTCGCCCCCGATGGTTCGCTCACCGGTTTCAATGTGAGGGGTGGCAACATCACCGTGCAGGGAGCTGGACTCAGCGGCTCGACCGTGGATCAGGTTGACCTGCTGGCCCGCGCGGTGCAGGTCAATGCGGAGATATACGCCGGAAAGAACCTGAACGTTATCACGGGCGCAAACCAGATCGCTCACGACTCGCTTGCGTTCACGCCGATTGCAGGCGATGGACCCGCACCGGCCGTTTCGATAGACGTAAGCCAGCTGGGCGGCATGTACAGCGGGCACATTTTTCTGGCGAGCAACGAGTATGGCGTAGGTGTATCGAACCAGGGCGTGATCGCCGCGCAGGCGGGCGACCTGACGCTGCAATCGAATGGCCTGCTGTCCCTCGCCGGCAAGACCAGCGCGAGCGGCAATCTTGCCGCAACCGCTGGCGATATCCAGAACGGCGGCACGACCTACGCGCAGCAGAACGTGTCGCTTTCGGCCAGCGGGACGGTCACCAACAGCGGCATGGTTGCCGCGCAGCAGAATACGACGGTCAACGCCACGAGTGTGAATTCAACCGGAACGCTGGGCGCGGGTGTGAACGGCGATGATGCTTCCGTGGGCTCAGGTGGCGACCTGAACGTCATGGCATCCGGTCAGCTGGACGCCACTGGACAGAACCTCGCGGGCGGTAATGCGTCGCTGTCGGGCAGCGGCGTGAATCTCGCTGGCGGCCGCACGTCGGCAAACGGCGCGCTCGTGCTGGCGGCAAATGGCGGTGACCTGAATCTGTCGGGTGCGACCACGACGGCGGGCGGCACGCTCGACGCACGCGCGGCAGGGACGCTCACGAACGACAACGGCGCGATGTCGTCGGGTGGCGCGCAGACCATCACGGCGGGCGCACTCTCGAACCGCAACGGCCAGATCGTTTCGGGTGACACGCTGTCCGTGCAGACGGCGGGTGCGCTCAATAACGCGCAAGGGGTGCTGGAGGCGGCCGGAAGGGAAGCCATCAACGCCGGTTCGATCGACAACACGGCGGGACGTATCACGTTGCTCAACGGCGATGGTCTGACGGTGAACACCGCGGGGGCGCTCGTCAACGCATCGGGCGCGACTGCGAACGGTGCCCAGGGCGGCGTCATCGGTTCGAACGGCGGACTGGATGTGGCCGCTGGCACGCTGTCCAACCAGGGCGCGATGTCCGCGCTTGGCGATGCCGCGCTCACTGCGCAGACGATCAGCAACGATGGCGGCTCCGTGACGGTGGGCGGCTCGCTCAGTGCGCAGGCCACAGGCGCATTGTCCAACGTACACGGCCAGTTCTCTGCAACGGACACCACGGTTTCCGGCGCGACCATCGACAATACCTCGGGCTGGATTGACGGCGATCGGGTCAGCGTGTCGAGCGCGGGCGCGCTCGTGAATCATAGTGGCTCGATTACCCAGTCAGGCGCGGCGGACCAGGCTGTCAGCGTGGGCGGTGCGCTCGACAACACGAACGGCGCGCTTGCCACCAACGCACGGAACCTCACGATCAGCGCTCAGGCCCTCACGAATGACGAGGGCGCGATCCAGCATGCGGGCACCGGGACGCTTGCGGTAACGACAGCGGGCGCGGCATCGAATGTCTCGGGCCGAATCGTGACGAACGGCACGCTCCAGGCCCATGCGGTTTCGCTCGACAATACGGGCGGCACGCTTTCCGCGCAACGGGCCGCGAGCATCGCCTCCGCCAGCGGCATCGTCAACCGCGACGCCGGGCAGATATACGGCGACGCGGGTCTCACGGTTTCCACCGGGGGCGATTTCGACAACTCGGGCGGCTCGGCACAGAGCGGCGCAGACCTGACGCTCGACGCGTCCGGCAGGATCATCAACGCGGGCGGTGTGATGGCCGCGAACGGCGCGGCCGGGACGCTTGCCGTCGCGGGTTCGGATATCGACAACACGTCCGGCTCGATCACGAACGCGGGAACGGGACAGACCACCCTCGGCGCTGCCGGCACGATCACGAACACCGCAGGCGTGCTGGGCGGTAACGGCGATGTACAGGCTAACGCGCAGAACCTGGTGAACCAGTCAGGCGGGCAGTTGGTGGCGGGTGGCACCGCCACGCTTGTCGTCACGGATACCATCGATAACACGGCTGGCACGCTGTATGTCGGCACGGTGCTGAATCTGAACCAGCCTGCCGCGACGCTCATCAATGATGGCGGCGCCATCGAGAGCGCGCGGGACGTGTCCCTGCGGGTAGCGTCCATGTCGAACGCAGGCGGCGCGGTGCGCGCCAACCGCGACATCGGCATGAGTGATACGCTCGCGGGCGACGGCGCAATGACGGCGGGCCGCGACCTCACGCTGGCGCTCGAAGGCGACTTCGCCAGCAATGCGGCGACGGCCCTGCATGCGGACAACAACCTGACGCTCGGTGTTGACGGCACGTTCACGAACACCGCTGCACTGGAAGCTGGCAACGCGCTGACGGTGAGCGCGGCCCATGTCGTCAATGCGGCCGGCGCGGAGATGAATTCGGCGGCGACCACCGTCAATGCCACCGGCGACATCGCGAACGCGGGCAGGATCGAGGGCGATGCGGTTACCACGCACAGCGCCAGCCTGAACAACACCGGTGCGATCATCGGCAACACGGTCTCGCTCAATGCAACCGATGTGACCAACACGGGTGCGCAGGCGGTCATCGCGGGCGCGACGTTCGTCGGCATTTATGCGATCAACTCGCTGACGAACGCGGATGCTGCGTTCATCTACAGCGGCGGCAACATGGAGCTGGCACGCGACGGCGCGCGTGATTCCACGGGCCTGCTCGCGGACCAGACGGGCACGATCACCAACAGCTCGGCCACCATCGAGGCGGCGGGCAATATCGACGTGGCGGCCCATACGCTCACCAATGAGCGCACCAGCATCGTGACCGAAGCGGGCACGCCGGTCACGACAACGGGAACCCCGCTCACCCTATGGACTGCCGGTATTCCGATAGACGAAGTCGTCAGCTACCACAGCGCGATCTATGAGCAGTGGATTTTCAGCGGCGCGGGGGGCATCGGTGGTCAGGTCATTGGCAATCTGGCAAAACCACTGGTCGTGACCTTGCCTGCTTCACAGTTGACCAGCATCGACACCGCTAGCCAGACGTCTTCGCTTGCCACGCCGCTGACGGATACCTACAGGCTGTGCCCGACCACCTACTGTGTCGCGGACCCGCAGACCCGCACCATCACGAATAACGCGGTCCAGTACTACCAGAGCCTGACGCGGAACAGCGACGGCACCGTGACGGTCACGTTCTATCCGGACTTCGACCCCACGAAAAACATTGCGCCCAATGACGTGACGATCCGCACCGACCTCGGCTCTGACAGTCACGACTATGTTGAAACGAGCCGCACCGTCACGACGACCACGACGACCGACCGGTTGGTGAGTGCCACGCCCGCCGCCCTGATCCAGTCACAGGGGGCGATGACGGTCAACGCGGACGACGGCAGCATCAACAATATTTCGTCGACGATGGCCGCAGGCGGCGACCTGGTGCGGCGCACGACGGGTGGCTCGGTGAATGACTCCGGCACGCTGCTCCAGCAGACGGGATCGGAAACGGCCGTTTCAGACTACTACTGGCACGCCAAGACCAGTAACAGCGACGATACGAAGAATGGGGTCAACGATGCCACGGTGCCGCTACCGTCCACGACGGTTGCTTCGCTGCCGGCGATTGCGACGGCCAACCAGACTGTCCAGACCGACGCGCAGAACATCACCATCGGCTCGGTCGATCGCGTGGGTCAGACGGTGACGGGCGCGGGCGTGTCCGGGGGCGACGCAACCGGCACGCAACTCGGCAGCACCAGCGCCTCGGGCAACCGGCCGCAGACGCTTGGGAGCGCGGGCGACGGCATCCCCGGCCTGAAGCTACCCGCGAATGCGCTGTACACGTATCACACCGCACCGGATGCAACCTGGCTGGTGGTCACGGACCCTCGCCTCACGAGCTATTCGAAGTTCATTTCAAGCGACTACATGCTGGCGGCGTTAGGGCTCAATCCCCAGGCGGTGGAAAAGCGCCTGGGCGACGGTCTCTACGAAGAACAGCTCGTCATGAACCAGGTTACGCAACTGACCGGGCGCACCTTCCTGGGTCCCTATACCAGCAACATGGACGAGTACACCGCGCTGATGAACAACGGCGTGGCCTATGCGCAGGCATTCAATCTGAGTGTTGGCGTGGGACTGAGCGACGCGCAGATGGCGCAACTCACCACCGACATGGTGTGGCTGGTGAACCAGACGGTGACGCTGCCGGATGGCACGCAGCAAACCGTGCTGGTGCCCAAACTCTATCTTGCGCAGTCCAGTACCGTTGACCTTCAGGACAGCGGCGCGCTGGTGGCGGGTAACAGCGTGAACCTGAACGCCACGGGCGACATGGCGAACAGCGGACATGTCGCGGGCGATGTTGCGACCACGGTCATCAGCAATAGCGTCGTGAACCGGGGCGTGATCGGTAGCGGCGGCGCCACGACGGTCGCGGCGGTGCAGGACGTGGCGAATATCGGCGGGCGCATCGGGGGCGTGGATACCGTGGTCAGCGCGGGGCGCGATATCGTCAACCAGAGTACGACCGCGCAGGCGACGGTCGGCACCAGCACGCCCGGCTTCTACTCGAATGCGAGCGGGATGGCGGTGCAGTCGGCAGGAACGATTTCGGCGAGCGACAGCGCGACGCTGGCAGCGGGCCGGGACGTGAACATGAACGGTGCGGCGATCCAGAGCGGCGGCGACACCACGATCGCGGCAGGCCGCGATATCAACGTGAGCACCACAACGCTGACGGCGACGCAGGATGCGGGAACCACTGATGGTTTGAATGGCCACCACAGCATCACTACCACCAACGTTGGCAGCACCATCACGACCGGCGGTAATCTGACCACCGTCTCGGGCAACGATACGACGCTGACCCGTGCGCACGTTCAGGCGGGCGGCGATGCGACGATGGTTGCGGGCGGCGACCTGACGGTGACAGCGGCAAAAGACACGGCCACTTACAACGGCCAGTCGATGGGCGGCGAGCTCTCCCACCACAAGGACTCCACGTACGATGAGACCGCACAGGGCAGCAGCATCAATGCGGGCGGTAACGCGACACTCGCGGCGGGGCAGGCTGGTACGGGCAATCTCGCCATCCTCGGTTCGTCGGTCACCACAGGTGGCGTCAACGGCGCAACGGGCGGCGCCGTCATTCTGCAATCGACCGGTGACACGACCCTGGGCGCGGTGACGGAAACGCACGACGCGGATCACTGGTCGCAAACGAACCATTCCAATGCGTTGTCGAGCGAGAAAGTTACCGACACGTCCACCTCGCATCAGATGACATCAGTCGGCTCGCTCGTATCGGGCGATTCCGTGGCGGCAGGCGCGGCGCACGACCTGAACATCAACGGTTCCACCGTTGTTTCGACGAACGACATGTCGCTCGCGGCGGGCCACGACCTCAATATCACGACGACGCAAGACACCAGTCAGAGCAGCACCACGCACGAAGTGCAGGCGTCCGGTTTCGGCGCCATGAGCGGTGGTGGCGCGAGCATCAACTACGGCACGCGCGAGGAGAAAGACACCACGCACGACAGCAGCGTCACCAGCAACGGCAGTCTGGTCGGCAGCACGAACGGCAGCGTAACAATGAACGCCGGTCAAGACCTGCATATCACCGGCAGTGAAGTGATCGCGGCACAAAACGTGTCCGGCAAGGCGGCCAACGTCATCATCGATGCGGCAACGAATACGTCGCATCACGACGATTCCCAGGAAATGAAACAGAGCGGCTTCACGCTCGGGTTGCAGGGCAGCGCCGGGGACGCGATCAACACTGCGGTGAACCAGGCTCAGGCTGCGAGCAGCGGGGCTGGCGATTCGCGCGCGGCAGTCCTGCACGCGTTTGCAGCGGCGGGTAACTCGGCCATCGCGGTGGCGGGCGTGACGGGCGGTGCGCTGGCCGGATCGTCCCCGAGTATCGGCGTGCAGCTGAGCTTCGGAACGAACCAGAGCAAGAGCAACGCCAGCGAAAACCAGACTTCGCACATTGGCTCGACGGTGCAGGCAGGCGGTACGACTACCTTCGTGGCGACGGGTGTCGGCACCGCAGGCCCAGGCAATATCACTGTGGCGGGTTCGAACGTCAGCGCGAACGATGTGCTGCTCGCGGCAAAGAACCAGGTCAATCTCGTCAATACGACCGACACGGATTCGACGCGCAGTTCCAACTCGTCATCGAGTGCAAGTGTGGGCGTGTCGTACGGCACGCAGGGCTTCGGCGTCTCGACGTCGATGTCGAATGCGCATGGCGACGCGAACAGCGATGCCGCCATGCAGAACAATACGCATATTGCGGGCGCGAACAGCGTGTCGATTGTGTCGGGCGGTGACACGAACATCATCGGCTCGGACATGAGCGGCGGCACGGTCACGGCCAACGTTGGCGGCAACCTGAACATCGAGAGCGTGCAGGACACGACCGTGAGCACCGCGCATCAGAGCAGTGTCGGTGGTGGCGTCAGCGTGAGCCTGGGCGGCGGCAGCGCGAGCTTCAGCGCGCAGAACGGTCACGCGGATTCGAACCATGCGCAGGTCAAGGAACAGGCCGGTATCCAGGCGGGCACCGGCGGATTCAATATCAACGTCAACGGCAACACGGACCTGAAGGGCGCGGTGATCGCGAGCGACGCTGACGCGTCGAAGAACAGCCTGACGACCGGCACGCTGACGTTCAGCAACATCGAGAACGAATCGCACTACAGCGCGTCAAGCAACGGGTTCAGCGCGGGCGCAGGCGTTGGCAGCACGGGCAAGGCATCGGGGCCGGGCTCGGTCGGCGGCTCGGGCGGTCTCGTGCCAATGATCTCGCAGAATGAAAACGGCGACGAAAGCGCGACAACACGCAGCGCTATTGGTGCGGGTACGATCAACATCACGGACGGCGCGAAGCAGACGCAGGACGTGGCGGGCCTGAGCCGGGACACGACCGATACCAACGGTACGGTTTCGAAGACGCCGGATGTGAATGCGTTGCTCTCGCAGCAGGCTGATCTGATGAATGCAGCGCAGGCGGCGGGTCAGGTCATGGCGCAAGGTATCGGTGCCTATGCGGATATGAAGCGCGACGCTGCGCTTGATGCGGCGAAAACAGCCTACGGGAACGGCGACCTCGAAGGCGCGTCGGCGGCGCTGGCTGACTTCGATTCGTGGGATGAGGGTGGGACGAACAGAACAGCGCTGCATATTGCGGGTGGGGCGTTGATCGGTGGGCTCGGTGGCGGTAGTTTCGGAACAGCCCTTCAGGGTGCGGCGGGCGCGGGGGTATCGGCGGCGTTTGCCGGCAAGCTGAACGGACTGGCAGACCAGATTGGCGATGAAACGGGGTCGATGACGCTGGGCAATATGGTGTCGAACGTGCTGGCCGGGGTGGGCGGTGCGCTGGTGGGGGGAAGCGCGGGCGCGTTCACGGCATCGAATGCGGACCTGTATAACCGGAGCACTGGCAACGGCGATGGCCACGGTGGCACGGGCAGCCAGTTGTTGGACTCGATCACCGATCAGCTTGCGAGCGCAGGACGCGGCGCGGTGAATATGGCGAACCAGTTCGCGGCGCTGGTGAATGCGAATGGTGCCCAGGGTTCGTATGTGAACCCGGACGATCTGAACGGTCCCGGTGGGAACTCGAAGCCGCCGGCGGCCGGTGGTTCGGCGGCGCTGGTTCCGGTATGTGCCGTTCCGCCGTTGTGTGCTGCCGTGCCAGTTGTAACGCCGGGAACGCCTAGATATGTGCCCGGTAATGCGACGCTTAATAGTGGCGACAATTCCGGGTCACAGGATGCGAGTACGCCGGTTGGGGTCAGCGGTAGTCCAATGGACGTGCCGCGTGGTACTAATGCTCCCGCGACCATTGGAGGGGTTGATTACTCAGCTCATGCAATAGACCAAATGCAGGGCCGTGGTGTGCCACCCTCAGTGGTGAAAAACACGATTGAGAACGGCGTCAACTACTCTACACGTCCTGGAACAACGGGATACTATGATTCGGTGAACAACGTTCGGGTTGTCACGAATTCCAAAACCGGGCTTGTCGTCACAGTTATTCCTGGAGCACCTTGAAAATGAAGAGAGCGTTTATTGGTCTGGATCTGGAAGTTAAAAAAGTATTGCTCAAGGAGTGGGATCCAATTGGTGTTGGTGCTTCTCCTGAGGCGGACGATGAATACGACTCATATGTTCAGGATATCAGTCGTATGCTTCGAGAGGAAAAGACAGTCGATGAACTGTACTCTTATCTCCGGTGGCTTGAGGTCGAGCATATTGGTCTTGATGGAGATGAGCTGCATACCAGAACTGTTGCCCATCGGCTCATGAGTTTGGATAAAGCTACTCGCTGATGACAGTAAACCCGGCCGTGGCCGGGTTTACTGTTTATGGGTGTTGCTCAGTTGCGTGTGCTGCGTCGTTGCAGCATGGCTTCGGCTTCAGGTTCGGTCATGTACCTGCTGGCGATCCTGTAGTCATAGTCCGGTGTAATGGTTATGTGTCCGTGCCGGTAGTCGATGCTGAACATGACCTGGTTGCCCGGCAGGAAGCCCGCGTGTTCGAGCATGGCATCGGTGATCTGCATCCACGGAAAGGTCGTACGCCTGTCGTGTTCGTGCGCGTGGTCAGCTTCAAGCGCGACGGAAACCCGCGTCGGGGCAAAAAGTTGTGGGCTCAGATCGGCGTCACGAAAAAGCGGTGTGCAAGTGGTTGAGGCATCGGCGGAAAAGCGGATTCGACAACGGCGGGCATGTCGGGTGCAAGCGTCTGGAGTGAGGGTGAGACGAACCGGGTGCTACTGCATGTTGCGGGTGGTGCGTTGATGGGTGGGCTGGGCGGCGGTAGCATCGGCATGGCGGCAGCGGGTGCTGCGGGCGCGGGCGTATCGGCGGCGCTCGCGGGCAAGCTCAACGGTCTGGCGGATCAGATTGGGGATGCGACGGGATCGCTGACGCTGGGCAATGTGACGTCGAACGTGCTGGCGGGACTGGGCGGTGCGCTGGTAGGCGGCAGTGCTGGTGCGTTCGCGGCGTCGAATGCGGACCTGTATAACCGCAGCACGGGCAATGGCGATGGCAAGGGTGGCACGGGCAACCCGTTCGGTATCGGCAAGGATCTGGTGTCAACGGTATGCGGTGCGGGGGCGCAATGCAGCGATGCAACGCTGAATGCGGTGATTCAGGCCCAGGGAGCTAACGCCCAGCAAGCGCTTGGAGCTATGTCTCCAGATTATGTGTCGATCCAAGGCAACATCTATGTTGCTTCAGGAGGCGTAGTAATTAATCTGCACAATGGAGATACATTTGGAAGTTGGGCGCTTGGTAAGCCAATCCCTACGTACTCGTTGAATCCAGGACTTTCCGTGACGTTCGGGAATATTCTTGGCGGAGGTGGTGCAGAACGTACTAGCTCATACTTGGCCGGTGGAGGTGCCAATGCGTCTACATTCGTACCTGTCCCTGGGTTTCCAGCCATTGGCGCTGGTGATGGGATCAGTCATGCATATGGCGGTCAAACTTCCATAGAGTATGGTCTTAGCTTCCCACCGGGTACGGCGGTGAACCCTGTTAGTTACGGGTTCGAGATGAAAAAGTAGAGAGAAAGTTATGGCTGGACCATCGTTTAAGCCGGGTCAATACGAGAAGCTGAGCAAAGGTCAAAAGACCATTTATTGGATTGCTATCGTTCTTGGATTTACCCTAATTGCCGGTATCTGGATTTATAAACTTGGTTTGGGATGAGGGTGGGACGAACAGAACAGCGCTGCACATTGCGGGCGGTGCGCTGATCGGCGGCCTGGGTGGCGGAGCGTTCGGTGCGGTGGGCGGCGCAGCAGGCGCGGCGATTTCTTCGAAGCTCGCGGACCAGACGAAAGCGACGGCAGACACTGTAGCCGACGCGACCGGTTCGTCGCTGATCGGTAACATTAGTGGGAATATCCTTTCGGGTCTTGCGGGCGCAGCAGTTGGTGGCACGGCGGGCGCGGCGGGCGCGTCTAACGTGAACCTGTACAACGCGGCGAACGACAAGAACGACACCGAGGCGAAGAAGGAGGCGCAGGAACTGAAGCGGGCGCTCGATAAGGAGCGCGCGATGCTGGGGCAGGCTGGTGCGAAGGTGCCGTCGGGTGCCCAGGCCGCAACGGTGCCTTCGACGGCGCTGGCTGCGGGGGCGGCAGCGGTTGGCAATGGAGTGAAGGCCACAAACAGCGCGCCTCTCGGATTAGGATCTACAGGGCGCACTGTTGCTAATAGCTTGAACGAACAACTTGCGATGAAAGAAGCTATGTCCGATCCAGCAGCAGGTACTGTGGTTCCGATGAGGAGCGCTATGACGGACTCCCGTTGGCCCGGATCAGATGGTTGGGTAAAAATGACACAGAATGTCAATGGTGTTGAAATTCACTACGTGCGCAACACGAACACTGGTGCTGTTGACGATTTTAAATTCAAGTGAAGATCATGCGCGTAACCTGCATAAGTGATAGTGGGCAATCTCTCTCGGATCAGTTTCTTCGTCTGGGCTATACGGTCAAGTCGGCCTTTTCTGTTTCAGTCGGCAAGGAATACGAGGTGTTCGCGATGTCGTTATGGTCTGGGGCGATTCTCCTTTTGTTGGCAGACGAACATCATCTGCCCAACTGGTTTCCTCTGGAACTCTTCTCATTGATTGATCCTGGTTTGCCGGCTGACTGGTCGTTTTGGCCTAATCTGGCTAACAAAAATGGACTGCAAGCGCTTTGGGGTTATGAGCGATTGATTACCGATGCATCACACTATGATGGTCTTGTAGAACGTGATCCCGAGGCACTACGACACTTCTACGAGGAGGAGCAACTGCGTTGTCAACATGAGTGACGAATTGCCACAAGCAGCGTGCCGAATGCCCCCGTTTACAATTCTCAAGGTGCGGTGAGAGCGACGGCAAATAGCGGCAACTGGCCGAGTGGCTCGTTGAGTGAAACCGAGCAGAACATTGCAGGCTCAAGTTCATCGATGCGGCCACCAACACCTCGCATCACGACGATTCCCAGGAAATGAAACAGAGTGGCTTCACGCCCGGATTGTCGGGCGGTGTCGGGGACGCGATCAACAGCGCGGTGAACCAGGCTCAGGCTGCGAGCAGCGGGGCTGGCGATTCGCGCGCGGCAGCCCTGCACGCGTTTGCAGCGGCGGGTAACTCGGCCATCGCGGTGGCGGGCGTGACGTACGGCACGCAGGGCTTCGGCGTCTCGGCGTCGATGTCGAATGCGCATGGCGACGCGAACAGCGATGCCGCCATGCAGAACAATACGCATATCGTAATGACAGTTAGAAAGAGGCTGGCGGCATTACCGCTCACAACCCTAGTATCACTCGCGCACGCACAGCAGACGCCGACGCCTGCAGATACCGCAGCGGCGGCACGCGCCAGCGCCGAACAGAACCAGCAGGTCGAGCAGCAGCGCAATGCGCAGGAACGCGAAGCGACGGTTAATGCGCCATCCGTGCGTTCAACCGTCGAGCGCGCCTCGGGTTGGCCTGAACTGCCGACTGAAACACCGTGCTTTCGAATTGACGCCTTCCTGCTGGAAGTTCCCGCGACGTTGTCCGATGCAATGCGCGCGCAGGGCGCCTCGGCGTTGCCGCAGGACCGCTTTGCCTTCGTGCGCGAATGGCTGGATCACTACACGGGCCAATGCGTCGGCAAGGCGGGACTCGACACGCTCATGAAGGGTCTGCAACAGACGATTCTGAGCCGTGGCTACATCACCACACGCGTTCTGCTGCCCGAACAGAACCTGTCAACCGGGACGCTGAAGCTCGCGCTGGTGCCGGGTGTGATCGGCAAGGTTCGCTTTGCAGAACCCACAACACGTGGCACGTGGAAGTCAGCCTTTCCGACCCGTGACGGTAACGTACTGAATCTGCGCGAGCTCGAACAGGGGCTCGAACAGGTGAAGCATGTCAGTAGCCAGGACGTGTCCATGCAGATCGTCCCGATCGACGTACCCGGAGAAAGTGACGTGGTGCTCGACGTGAAGCGCACCAAGCCGTGGACCGTGGTCGCCTTGATCGACAATTCCGGCACGCGTGCCACGGGTAAGCTGCAAGGCAACCTTAGCTTGGGTATCGACAACCCGCTCGGCCTGAACGATATCTTCAACATCGGCGTGAGCCAGGACCTCGAATTTGGCGACAAGCGCTTCGGCTCGCACGGCTGGAACGGCTCATATTCGGTGCCGTGGGGGTACTGGACCAGTACGCTGTCGGCCTATACGAACACGTACTATCAGCAGATCGCCGGTGTCAACACGACCTTCGTGTCGAGCGGCAATTCGCAGACGGTGGACTTCAGATTGCAGCGCGTTCTCATGCGCGGCCAGAACAATGTCCTTGCGGTGCAGTTCCGGCTGACAAAGCGCTTCGGCGAAAGCTTCATCGAAGATACCGATATCCCGCAGCAGCATCGCAACAATACCTTTATCGAAGCCGCGCTGACGGATCGCCATTACTTCGGCGCTTCGCAGTTCGACGGCAGCCTCGCTTACCGCCAGGGTATCGGCGGACTCGGGGCAACGCCGGACTATTACCCCACTGGCCCGACGTATCGCTTTCACATGGCCGTGCTCGACGCGAACCTATCTGTCCCGTTCCAGATCGCAACGCAGCCGCTGCGCTATGTGACGAGTGTTCATGGCCAGTTCACGAATAACACGCTCAACTACATCGATGACCTGACGATAGGCAGCCGCTACACGGTGCGCGGTTTCGATGGCGAAACGATGCTGGCTGCCGAGCGTGGCTTCTTCTGGCGCAACGAGTTACAGCTGCCAATCGGATCGACAGACCAGTCGCTCTACGCGGGCATTGACTACGGCCACGTGTTCGGCCAGAACGCTGCCTGTCTCGTCGGTACGCAACTGGCCGGTGCAGTCATTGGTGTGCGTGGTCGCGTCCCATCGCGGTTCGGGGGACTTTCGTATGACCTGTTCGCAGGGACGCCCATTTATAAACCGGCTGGCTTTCCGACCGCGCGTGTGACGCTCGGTTTCCAGGCGATGGTGCAGTTCTAACGTCGAACTGTATCAGAACAAAAACGGACATCGCTCGAGCCGGCGCGCGCTGTATGCAGCGATACGCTAGCGCAGCATATGATGATGGAATTCGCCACGGGGCGCCGCGTGCACCGGAGACACGCATGGCACGTTCATATTTATACCCCGAAGAATGCGTACGAAACGCAAGTAAAAGGCCCGCACGACGTTGCGTGCCTGTCGTGTGCTAAACAAACGATATGGATACAGCCCGCTCAGTTCGATGAACTGAAATCAATCTGTTTCGCCAACGGCGTGCTCCTGAGCAGTCGTATGACCGCCTTCCATGCACCGCTTTCCTGCCATGCGCGCAGCCGACGCCAGCAACTGGCCCCCGAGCCGAATCCCAACTCCGTGGGCAGTTCGTTCCAGCTCAGATCATTCATTTGCACGTACAGGATGCCGCACAGTACCTGCCGGTCCGTGATGGGTTTGCGGCCGGGGTTATGCGAGCGTCTCGGCTTGGCGTCGGGCAGCACCGCTGCGATACGCTTCCACAGCGCATCGTCGATCACGGGAATTCGCGGTTCGGCGGGCGGCGTCTGTTGCGCCGGTAGTTCTTCCTTCGGTTTCGGCTCGCTGTCGAAGGCAATGCGCGCGGACTCGTGCGCGGCATTGACGTGCAATTCGGCCGCGGCCCGGGCCGCTACCGGATCGCGCCGCCGGATCGCTTCGAAAATGCCGCGCATTTCGTCCGCGCTGTGCCGGTCGCGTCCCTCGTTGGTCATTGATTTTGCGCGCAGCACGTTGATACGCGCGAGCAGCGATGCCAGGATTTCCTGAATGATCTTGTTGCCGCAGCCAGTCAGGATAATTTCGTAGAACGCGCTCGTTGCGCGGATACGCTCGGTAGGCTGATGCTGCTTCACCGCGTTTTCGAAATCGCATAGTGCGTGTTCCAGCCGCGTGATGTCCTCGGAGCCCGCTTCCCGCGTAAATAGCGCCGCGGCCTCGCCTTCCAGCAGCTTGCGCACATGGTAGATCTGGTCCGCTTCGAGTGGGGTAATCATCGCAACCGAAGGGCCGCGATTGGGCACGTTGACGATAAGCCGCTCGGACTCCAGGCGCCGCAGTGCCTCACGTATGGTCGTGCGGCTCACGTTCGTCATTTCGCACAGCGTGCTTTCGACAAGGCGCGTGCCCGGCGGGAAATGACCATTCATGATCGCCTCTCGCAGCTTCATGGTCGTTTGCAGCAGCACGGTTTGAGGGGTGACCTTGATGTCCATGTTTTTATCCGGCAGTCATACGATCCCGCATGGACTGAAATATAACACAATTCATTTCAAAATGGAAAATCCATTTCAAAACGGGCGAAACGGGCCTTTATATACAAAAACCGCCGCAAAATGCGGCGGTCGTGGGAAGCGGATTTGAGCCGCGATCAGCCGACGGCCTGGAACCGTGCGCCGAGGCGATTAAACACCACGTAGTGGCCTTTGAACCAGCTTTCCGCGGCTAACTTCGCGCGCCACGGCGTGGCGCGCGCGGCTTCGCGTTCCGGCGACGACAGGGCGTCGGTCGAGGCGAGATAGTGCAGCGCCAGATGCGTGTACTTGCCCGGCTCGCCGTCGACGATATTGAAGCGTCGCACCATCAACCAGTCGTCGCATTTCATCAGCAGCGGGATGTGATCTTCGGTGTACCAGCGATCGAAATCGTCCGCGCGATCGACCGGCACTTCAAAAAACACTGCGTACAGCACGGATGCGCTCATCGACGCCGCGGCCGGCTTTTCCCAGCGCCCGCTCTCGTTGCCGATATAGCGCGTGAAACCGCTAACGCCACCGAGCATGCGTTTCGTCAGCTCGCTCGGCTGTCCTTTGATCACCTGATATTCCGGCGTTTTCAGCGCACCGGCCGTTTCCATTTCATACACCGCGAGATAGGCGGCGCCTTCATCTGCTCGGTATCGCTGCGCACTCGTAAATCCCGGTGCGCGCATGCGCAGCGGGATGTGCTCCGTGTTGTACCAGTCATTGAACTCGCCTTCCCAATCCGGGGCAGGTGTCATTTCAGAAAACAGCACAGCGGTCATGTTTAACTCCATGTGGAAGGGTTGGTTGCTTGGCCCCGGCAAGATTCCAGAGAACGGCCTGTCACTTTTGTCGGGGTTTACTCCAAGTTGAAGATTCATTTTGCCAAATGACTTGACTATCATTGTATGACAATCGTAGAGTTTGACAAAACTCGTTGCAACCCGCGGCGAGATTTCAACCTACGGAGTAGTCAGCATGGAGTTGCAGGTCAAGGGTATTCACACGTTCATCGAGAATCACATTCCGAGCGGCAAGTACGCGGGCGAAGAGCCGCTGCGCAAGGTTGCCGTGGTCGCCGTTCTCAAGAACCCGTATGCGGGACAGGAAGTCGAGGATCTGTCCGCGCTGACGGATGCGAGCGCGGAAATCGGTGAGCGCCTCGCGAAACTCGCTGTTGAAACGATGCTTCCGTACAAGATTCAGAGCTATGGCAAGGGCGCGCTGGTCGGTGTCGCCGGCGAGGAAGAGCACGCGGCCGCGCTGCTCACGAGCGTCTATGCCGAGCCGCTGCGCCAGGCCGTCGGCGGTGGCAAGGCGTGGTTCCAGTCGCGCGTGAAAGTGGCGGCCGTCGGCACCTCGATCGACGTGCCGATGGCGCACACCGAAGCACTGTATGTGCGCTCGCACTACGACGGCATGACTGTCGCCATCCCCGAAGGTCCGAAACCCGATGAAATCGCGGTGATGTTCGTGGTCGCTAACCGTGGCCGTATCGGCGCGCGCGTCGGTGGCCTGAAAGCCGAGGACGTCACGGGCGAAGACGGCCTCTATTAATCATCTGGAGTGGAGATAAAGCACGTATGAAGACCGCAATCGTCAACCTCAAGACTATCGTGACCGGTGAGTGGCGTGCGCCTTTTGCAAAAGGTGACGGCATCCTGATGGCGGACGGCAAGATCGAAAAGATCGGCACGCTGTCGGACGCGGATCTGAACGGCGCCGATGTCGTGATCGACGCAGACGGCGCGACTGCCATTCCGGGCCTCATCGATTCGCAGGTGCACAACACGTTCGGCGATTACACGCCGCGCCAAAAGACGGTTGGCTTTCTCGAAAGCTATCTGCACGGCGGTACGACCACGTCGATCACGGCGTCTGAAGTTCACGTGCCGGGCCGTCCGACCGATCCGCAAGGCGTCAAGGCGCTCGCAGTCGCGGCGCAGCGTTGCTTCAAGGATTATCGTCCGGGCGGCATGCGTGTTTTTGCCGGTTCGATCATTCTCGAACCCGGCCTCACCGAAGACGATCTGCGCGACGTGGCTTCCCAAGGCGTGTGGCTCGCGAAGGCCGGTTTCGGCGGGGTGAAGACACCGTTCGATTACGCTGAGATGATCGGCTGGGCGAAGAAGTACGGCATGATCACGACGGTTCACACGGGCGGCTCTTCGATTCCGGGTTCGTCAGGCATCTGGGCCGATCACCTGCTGAAGATGCAGCCGCACGTGTCGTTCCACATTAACGGCGGACCGGTGGCGATGCCGGACGACGATTTCCCGCGGATCCTGCATGAAAGCACGATTGCGATGCAGGTCTGTACCGCGGGCAATCTGCGCACGCTGCTGAGACTGGCCGACATGACCGTCGATGCGGATCAGTTCGACCGCTACCTGATCGCGACCGACACGCCGACCGGCAGCGGCATCATGCCGCTCGGCATGATGTACACGATCACGCATCTGGCGAGCCTCGGCCGCAAGATGGCGCCGGAGACCGCGATCTGCGCGGCAACCGGCAACAATGCGCGCACCTACGGCATCAATTCGGGCTTCCTGCAAGTCGGCAAGGATGCGGATGTGGTGATTCTCGACGCGTGCGTCGGCGGCACCCAACGTACCGCGCTCGATGCGCTTGCAAACGGCGATATCGCCGCGGTGGCCGCGGTGATTACCGATGGCGTGCCGCGTTTCGTGGGCCGCAGCCGCAATACGCCGGCCTCGGAAAAGACGGTGCGAGTCGTGAAGTCGACTGTGATGCAGGATTTCGCGGCACCCAAGCACTAAGCTCGTCAGTAAAAAGTAAAGAGCCCATCAAATGAACGTACAGAAAAATGTGATCGTTGCCGGCGGTGGTCCTGTCGGCATGGTGACGGCGCTCGCGCTCGCGCAGCGGGATTTCAACGTAACGGTGGTCGAAGCCGACGCGCAGGTCGATACGAACCCGCGCGCCGCGACCACGCATGTGTCCACGCTCGAAATGCTCGCGAGCATCGGCGTAATCGACGAATTCATCGCAGCGGGCTTGACCGCGCGCTACTTCGATTTTTGGGATCGCGAGCAGGGCCGCAAGATTGCGCGCTTCGATCACGATCTGCTGCGTAACGACACACCGTTTCCGTTTGTCGTGCAGACCGAGCAGCACAAGCTGGTCAGGATCATCGAAGCGAAGCTCAAGAGCTATCCGAACGTGATGGTGCTGCGAGGCACCTCGGTCGTCGCCGCGGAGCAGGACGCCGGCGGCGTGACCGTGACGGTCGAACGCGACGGCGTGCAGGAAAAGCTGAGCGGTCATTTCCTGGTCGGTACCGACGGGGGCCGCAGCACCGTGCGCAAGAGCCTGAACATCGAATTCGAAGGCTATACGTGGCCGGAGCAATTTCTGGTGCTGACGACCTCGTTCGATTTCGAGAAGGCGCTGGGCAGTTCGTACCGCGCGTATTTCGCGGGAGCGGACGAGTGGTGCAACCTGTTCAAGGTTGCCGGCGACGATATGAAGGGCCGCTGGCGCGCGGTGTTCCCCGCGCCGGCCGACGTGCCCGAAGAAGTGATTATGAGCGACGAAGCGGCGCAACGGCGTCTGAACGGCATCTTCCAGCGCGACGAGGATTACGAACTGCTGCACAAGAATCTCTATCGCGTGCACCAGCGCGTTGCTGCATCGTTCCGCAAGGGTCGTATCTTCCTCGCGGGCGATTCCAGTCACGTGAACAACCCGATCGGTGGCTTGGGACTGAATTGCGGCATTCATGACGCGCTGGAAATCGCGAATACGCTGGCGGAAGCAGCGGATGCGAATGACCCGGTTCTGGATCGTTTCGAACGCCGCCGTCGCACGATGAATGTCGAGTTCGTGCAGCAGCAGACCATAGCGAACAAGAAGCGGTTGGAAGAGAAAGACCCGGCCGTGCGGGCGAAAAACCTGCATGAACTGGTGGAAATCCAGAATGATCCGGTGCGTCAACACGCGTTCCTGATGCGCTCGTCGCTGCTCGATAGCGTGCGCAAGTCGCAAGCCATTCAGTAAGGAGGACAACATGACGGATTCATTTGTCCGGCCTTCCCTGATGGACCCGACGCTGCTGCGCACGCGGGCATGGATCGCCGGCGAGTGGTATGAAGCGAAAGACGGTGCCGTGATCACGGTAACCAACAAGGCGACCGGCGTGCCTATCGCCGCGGTGCCGTCGGTCGGCCGCGAACAGACGCGGGTGGCGATCGCCGCCGCGGAAAGCGCCGGCATCACGTGGCGTAGCCGCACTGCGAAAGAGCGGGCAGGTGTGCTGCGCCGCTGGTTCGAACTCGTGATGCTGAACCAGGAAGATCTGGCGCGGATCATGACGGCGGAGCAAGGCAAGCCGCTGCAGGAATCGCGCGGTGAAATCGCCTACGCGGCATCGTTTATCGAATGGTTTGCGGAGCAGGGCAAGCGCATCGAAGGCGATATGCTCGAAAGTCCGAATGCTTCGCAAAAGATCATGGTGTTGAAGCAACCGGTCGGCGTGTGCGCCGCCATCACACCGTGGAATTTCCCGGCTGCGATGATCACACGAAAAGTGGCACCGGCGCTGGCGGCCGGCTGCACGATGGTGCTCAAGCCCGCGTCGCAAACGCCGCTAACCGCGCTTGCGCTGGCCGCGCTCGCTGAAGAGGCGGGCATTCCGCCTGGCGTGTTCAGCGTCGTGACGGGTTCGGCTCGCGAGATCGGCGCGGAGATGTGCGAGAACCCGGCAGTACGCAAGCTGTCGTTCACGGGTTCGACGGAAATCGGCAAGCTGCTGATGGCGCAATGCGCATCCACCGTCAAGAAGCTGTCGATGGAACTCGGCGGCAATGCGCCGTTCATCGTGTTCGACGATGCGGATGTCGATGCGGCCGTTGCAGGCGCTATCGCTTCGAAATTTCGCAACACGGGGCAGACCTGCGTCTGCACCAATCGCTTCCTCGTGCAGGCGGGCATCTACGACACGTTCACGACGAGGCTGCACGCGGCGGTGCAGGCGCTGCGTGTCGGGGACGGCGCGACGCAAGGCATCACGCAGGGACCGTTGATCGACGCGTCGGCAATGACGAAGGTCGAAGAGCATGTGGCGGATGCGGTGAGCAAGGGCGCTACGGTCGTATGTGGCGGGCAACGCTCGGCGCTCGGCGGCAACTTCTTCGAGCCGACGCTGATCACGGACGTGTCGCTCGACATGAATGTCATGCACGAAGAGACGTTCGGCCCTCTCGCCGCGGTGTTCCGCTTCTCGACGGAAGAGGAAGCCGTGCGCGTGGCAAACGATACGGAAGTCGGCCTTGCTTCCTACGTGTACACGAACGACGTGTCGCGTTTCTTCCGCATGGCCAATGCGCTCGAAACCGGGATGGTCGGTATCAACACCGGCCTGATTTCCAACGAAGTCGGCCCGTTCGGCGGCATCAAGGAAAGTGGTTTCGGTCGCGAAGGCTCGAAATACGGCATGGATGACTATCTTGAAACGAAGTACGTCTGCATCCAGGTAGCGTAAAGGCCCGCATGTAACGAATAACGTCGCGTCAGCACGGCTGACGTGCCATGGATTGAGGAGACTTCCAATGTCGGATATCAGTAAGCCGCTGCAACTGGCGGCCAGGCGTTCGCTACGCATGCGCTGGGTGGTGGCGCTCGTGTTGTTCGGCTCGGTCCTGGTCGGATTCTTCGACCGGATCAGCGTCGCGGCACTTTTTAATAATCCGGACTTTTACAATAGCCTGCACGTCGGTTTTAATCCCACCAAGCTGGGATTTTTGATGACGGCATTCCTGATCGCATACGGGATTTCTTCCGTCGTGTTGAGCGTCATCGGTGACGTATTCAAGCCGGGCAAGGCACTCACTGCGTCGGCTGTGATCTGGGGAGTCGTGATGCTCGGCATGGGCGCTGCGCAGAGCTATGGCGCGTTGATTCTCGGGCGCGTCGTGCTGGGCATTACCGAGGGACCGCAATTTTCCCTGATCGCAAAAATCGTTCATCGCTGGTTCCCCCCCGAGGAACGCGGGCGCGCCAACGCAATATGGATGGTTGGCAGCCCGATCGGATCGGCCGTGGGCTTTCCGTTCACGCTGTGGCTAGTCCATGCATATGGCTGGCGCGCGTCGTTCTACATATTCGGTGTGGTAAGCCTGTTTATCATGGCGCCCCTCATCTACTTCACGACCCGCGATCGCGCGCGTCACGCCGATCACGAAGCGTCGCGGCAACCGGCGACCGTGATCGAGGCGGAGGAGAAGGTCGATCTGCGCCTGTTCCTGAAGGATTACCGCTTCTGGCTCGTCACGGCGTACGGCTGTGGGCTTCTGATGTACCTGTGGGGACTCAATAGCTGGTTACCGACCTATCTCGCGCGCGTAAGACACTTTGACCTGGCGCAGATGGGCATCTACTCGTCACTGCCATTTATTCTGATGTTCATCGGCGAAGTCTGCTCGGGGCTGCTTGCGGACCGTTTAGGGCGGCGCGCGATCCTCTGCTTCATCGGCCTGGCCGGCGCCGGACTGTTGCTCTTTGTCGGCACGCAGATTCACGAACCTCACACTGCCGCACTGGTGATTGCGCTGAGCGCCGGATGCTGGGGCTTGGGGCTGCCGGCCCAGTACGCGCTTGCGATGGACATTATTCCCGTATCGGTAACATCGGCGGGCATTGGCGTGAAGAATGGCTTCAGCAACCTGATGGGGGCACTCGCTCCCGCTCTGATTGGCTGGATCGTTAGCACGACGGGAAGTTTCAACACAGGTCTTCTGGTCATCGTCGTCGGCAGCATGGTTGGCGCGGTGATGATGATCCCGTTGATTCGCCGCCATTGAGCAGTCGCTGCATCGCGGAACAGCCGGCGAAAATCCGGTTGCTAAAAGTAGTTACAAGAATAAATAGATAGACAGCGGCGCGGTGGAGCGCGGCATTTGCTGAACAGGCTTCGACAGCGGCCTTGTAGATAGCGAATCAGGATTGCAGTTCGAATAACGCCGCTGCCGCATTCAACGTGTATGCAGCCGTCCTCGCGTGGAGACCCTCTTCCTTCGTGGCCGGTGGCCGCAATGAATCGAGGAGGCGTCAAAGTGCGATGTGACCAAAGCCGCCGCCCTTATTGGATTGATCGGAAGTTCAACTGATGCTCAGAATCCTTGCAGGGTTTGTTGCGGCCTGACGTATCTGGTCGAGTTCATCGACCGGTATCCGTTCGTGATCGAAAGAAAGTTCTGAAGTGCCATGCCACGAAGATGGCGCATGCGTCCAAATATCAATATCTAAATCTATTTTAAAAAAATGAGACATTGCCATAAGAAGTTGACCGGTTCTCTTTCTCCGCTCACCGCGCGACTGGTCGTGGGATCCATACTAACCTTGTCTGTGTCGCCTGTTTTTGCGCAAGCGAGTCTCACTTTGTACGGCATCGTCGATGGTGGCCTCGTGTATAAAAACAATGCCGACCCAGCGGGCCACAGCCTGACGGCTTTCGGAGCGGGTACGGAACAGGCCAGTCGGTTCGGCCTCGTTGGCAATGAACCGCTCGGAGATGGCTGGTCCGCCACGATGAAACTCGAGAACGGCTTCTTTATCTCTAACGGCCAGATTATCAATCCCGGGCTTCTGTTCAACAGAGGTTCTACCGTCGGACTGAAGCATGTCGATTACGGCTGGATTCAACTCGGCAGGAACTGGATTCCTTTCCATGATTCCCTGTCGTTACTCGATATGGCCAATTTCGGCAACTTCGGTACGTTGAGCAACCTGTCATACCAGAATTTGAGTGCAACTCGGAGCGGTCTGACTGGAGCCGGTTTCTACTGGGCCAATAACTCTGTCAGATACACGTCGCCGGACATTCATGGCTTTGTGGCGAGCGCGCTCTATTCGTTCGGCGGCACAGCGGGTAACTTCCAGAATCGCAGTCTGTATTCGGCACTTGCGCACTATCGGATCGGCAGCCTGCTCTTCGTCGGTTCCTATTTTTCAGCAAAGGACCCGAGCGGACTGACGGACAAGGTCGTAGCGCGCGCGTTCACCGCCGGTGTCAAGTACGAGTTTGCCAATAGGGCTGCGGCGAGCCTCGCCGTGGTCAATTTCAAGAATCCGGCCACCGGCGATAATCAGACCTTTTACACGCTCGGCGCGCGCTACCAGGCAACGCCTACACTCGCTTTCATTGGCGATTACATCCACCTTCAGAACGAACGCAACAGTCGCGGCAATGGGGATCTGTTCAAGCTCGCATTGAACTACAGTCTGTCGAAGAGAACGCTGCTCTATGCCGATGTGGGCTACACACGCAACAGTCCACAAGGGACGCTGGGCGTGCAGAACACGGCGCCGGTCGGCTTACCTGGTGCAGATCAGACCGCCGTCGCGATCGGTATCACGTCGAAATTTTGAGCTGACGCTTGCCGCGCGGCCACGACTATTCGGAGCCCAAACGCTCCCAATGGTCGTGGCCCGATGGCTCGCCGTTATTTTTCAGATGCGGCTCCTGTGGCAGGAAGTTCTCTCGCGTTGTGTCGTTGCCGGGGCGGCGTTACGGCTCCCGATTCACGCGCAGCGGAGTGCCACCCTGCGCGTAGGGCTGTTTGGTTTGCAGCTTCCGTCTATGCATAAAACGCCGACGGCACAACCCCAAAATGCCGTTTGAACATCGCGGCAAACGCGCTCTGGCTCGCATACCCATGATTCATCGCCACGGCAATGATCTTCTCGCCGTGCGCCAGCCGCTTTAACGCGAGCAGCAAACGCGCCTGTTGCCGCCAGCGTCCGAACGTGATGCCGGTTTCGCGTTGAAACCAGCGATGAAAAGTCTTTTCGGATATATCGAGCGTGCGTGCCCATTCGCCGATCGTGCGATTGTCGTCCGGCGCGGCGAGCAGGCTGTCGCAGACATCGCGCAGCCGCAGATCGGCCGGCCACGGCAGATAGAGCGGCAGTAACGGCACCGCGTTCAACTCCGCGAGCAGCAATTGCATCAGATGATCGTCGCGCGAACCGGCCGCATAGTCGGACGGCACGTCGATTGCCGCGAGAATCAGTTCGCGCAGCAGCGGATGCACGTCGACCACGCAACTGCGCGCCGGAAGATGCGCGGCCGCGCCCGGTTCAACGAACACCGTGCGCATCTTCACATCACCGCTCATATGCACTGAATGATCGATCTCCGGTTCGAGCCATACGCCGCGCGTTGGCGGCACGACCCATGAACCGGTCGCCGATTCGACCTGCATCACGCCTTCGATCGCGTACAGCAGTTGCGCGCGCCGGTGACGGTGCGCGGCGATTACGGCACCGTGCGGATACCAGGCGGCCATCGCTGAAACCGGCATCGGCGTGCTTTCGAACGGCAAATGAGCGCCGGGCGCGGTCGGCACGCGGGCCGCGTTACGTGCATGGGGAGGGGTTCGCGTATTCATTCGTACGAGCGGGCGAGCGTGAAGACAGGCATCAACGCGGTTATCAACGCGAGGACGCGGATAAGTATACGGGCAGACTTCGCATCAGACATTTGACCGCTCATTGACCGTTTCTCGATAGGTAACGACTTTTTGGCGCGAGACAGACCCGCGACGCGAGCGCAGGATTGCACTTCATTCCGAGGCCATTCCCGCGCCGCCGCGGCACTCTTTCCCTGGGGTTTCAAGCGGCGCCAACGATAGCAAGGCAGAGCACCAGATGAAGAGATCGTATTTCCTGTTTCCGTTTGTGGCAATCCTGCTGTGGGCCGGCAACGTGATCGTGTCGAAGCTGTCCGCTCACACGATTGACCCGTCGGCGATCACGTTTTACCGCCTGCTGCTGGCCGTCGCGCTGATGAGCGCGTTCACGCTGAAGCCTGCGTGGCGCAACCGCGCGATGATCGCGCCGCAGCTTCCGAAGCTGGCGGTACTCGGCTTTCTCGCGATGGCACTGTTCCAGAGCCTGTCGTACGAAGCGGCGAAGACCACGACCGCGACCAACATGTCGATCATCACCGCGCTCGTGCCGCTGATGACGATGGTCGTGAGCACGCTGTTGCTCGGCGAAACGCCGACTTCGGGCATGGTCGGCGGCGGAGTTCTATCGCTGCTTGGCGTGGTCTACCTGATTACGCAAGGCAATCCGGCGACGCTGCTTGCCGACGGCGTGCATCCCGGCGATCTGCTGATGATCTTCGCGGCGCTTGCATATGCGCTCTATGGCGTGCTGCTCAAACGCTGGCACGTCGGTCTGCCGACGTGGCAATCCACCTATATGCAGGCACTTTTTGCGTTGCTGTTCATGTTGCCGATGCTGTTGCGCCTGCCCGCCGCCGAAGCTTTGCCGACCCGCGCGAGCGTGCCGCTGATTTTGTACGCGGGCGTGCTGGCATCGATTGTGTTGCCGTATCTGTGGATGCAGGGTGTCGGCTATCTCGGTCCGAATCGTTGCGCGCTATTCATGAACGTATTGCCGATCGCGACCGCCGCGATCGCGATTGTGCTACTGGGTGAGACTTTGCATCTGTATCACGTGCTCGGCGGCGGTGTAGCGCTGCTTGGCGTAGTCGTCGCGCAAGGGCTGGGCCGCGATGTGCTTCGCCGGCCGGGCGTTGCGCGGGAGTGACGCGATCATGAACACGGTGGATGTCGATTCACGCCGGTTGCGACGCAGGTTCAGTCGAGGATATCGATGGCTCAGGTCGGCCGCCTGATGTGTTGAAACCCGCTCGCCCACTCACCCAGCTTTGCAGGAGAGTGGCGAGCCAGCTATTCATGACAGGAACACCGTCGTATGAGTACATCCAGAACGAAGCCCCCGAAGTCAAGCCCACCTTTTTGCTGATAGTTGTGAATTTTTCTTTTATGAGATGGTGGTCGGGTTAGGCTGTCGCTGTTTTTCGTAGCTTTTAAAAGCCAACGCGGAAGTGGCAGAAGCGCAACTTCAGGGGCCGCGAGAGTTTGCAGAATACCTGGTAGCTCGGATTCGGCATCCGCGTGAGTTAGTCAGGAGCCTTTGTGAAAAGGAACACTTTTTGTTGCGGAAGACTATGATGCGATTGAAACATACAATCGGTGCAGAGGCTATTAATGGTCCAAGACCTGGAAGTCGTCTTTATCTACGATGACGATACGGATACGCTCAGAATGAGCAACGTGTCGCGTCGTGCTATCCAATCAACTTTGGATCGGGCCATGTTCCTCGATATTCCTGAAGCGCCGGAAATTCCATTGGATGACGAATCAGCCCGCAAGCTCGGAGCATTGGCACTTCGATGCCTTGCCGAAGCGCATCCGGACCTGGCTGCACGACTGAATCTTTCGGCTTCAAAGTAGCTGTTCGTGCGATCTCGGATTCGTCCTCGTTACTGTTGTCGTCGTGCGCAGGTCTGTGATGCACGGCGCGGCCGAGTGCCGCGTCCACCAGCTCCTGCGGCGCCTCCTTGCGCAACGCGTCGGCAATTCCAGATGGTGGGGCGCGCGCCGCGCGTCGTCAATCGCTTAACTCTGTTCGCGTTGAAACAGTGCAACAGCTGTAGCGGCTAACGTCGCATCGCCCACTTCGAGTCGATCATCACCATCACCTCGGCGTGCCGACAGATTTACTCCGCCGCGCCATCCAGCTGTTGCCCAACAACCCCCCGCCATCGCTCTCCAGCGATCACTGTCCAAATCTCTGGCCGAAGCAAAACGCGAAATAGAGGCCCTGGCCCCGAGACTACAATGAGACTCGACCTCACATGGCGCTCAATGACTTAACACCGGGCGAGTTTGTCCGGCGGCACAGCCTACGGCCTACGGCCGAAGGCTCATGAAAGCCCACGCCGTTCGACGTCAAGCCAGCGCTTTCGCGTGAAAGGCCATATGTTCGCCGATAAAGCTCGCGATAAAGTAATAGCTGTGGTCGTGGCCTTCGCGGAGATTGAGTTGAAGCGGATGCCCCGCTTTTTCGCAGGCCGCGCGCAACAGTTGCGGCTGTAGTTGTGTGCTCAGGAATTCGTCGTCATCACCCTGATCGACCAGCAGCGGTAACCGTTCGCTCGCATTCGCGACCAGTTCCACCGCGTCATACTGCTTCCATGCGTCATGGTCATCGCCGAGGTAGGCCGCGAAGGCCTTCTTTCCCCACGGTACCTGGCTGGGCGCGACGATCGGTGAGAACGCGGACACACTGCGATAACGGTCCGGATTGCGCAACGCGATAACCAGCGCGCCGTGGCCGCCCATCGAATGCCCGCTGATCGAGCGGGCATTGCTGGCCTGAAACTGCGCTTCGATAAGCGCCGGCAGCTCGGAGACGACATAGTCGTACATGCGGAAATGCTTCGACCACGGGGCTTGCGTCGCATTCAGGTAGAAGCCGGCGCCCTGGCCCAGGTCGTAGTCCGGCGAATCGGGTACATCGTTGCCGCGCGGACTGGTGTCCGGCGCGACGACGATCATGCCGTGTTCGTCCGCGTAGCGCTGCACGCCAGACTTGGTGATGAAGTTCTGTTCCGTGCAGGTGAGCCCTGAAAGCCAGTACAGCACCGGACACCGGTTCCCGCGCAACGCGGCTTCGGGCAGGTAGATACCGAACTTCATTTCGCAGCCGACAGTAGCCGACGCGTGCTTCCATACCTGCTGGCTGCCGTTGTGACTGGCGTGTCGTTCAATGCGCTCCATGCCGATCATCCCTTGCGGTAAGTGCCGTTGGCGCTGGCTGCATGCGCGGCCAGGGTATCTATCGATGCGGGGCTCAGGCAATCGTACGGCGCCGGATTCCTGTCGCGCGGCGTTTGACGCACTGCCGAAGTCGCCGAAGCCGGCGTGCCGGTTTCGATCGTCGGCGAGACCGACGCCGCGAAGCCGGCGCCTTTCCGCACGCCGTGGTCGACCGACGGATGGATAAATGAAGCCATGGGTCTCTCTCCTTCCCGGGTATCAGTAATGCACGACAGTGCGAATCGACTTGCCTTCATGCATCAGGTCGAACGCTTCATTGATGTCCGTGAGCGGTTTGGTGTGCGTGACGAACGGCGCGAGCTGGATCTTGCCCGCCATTGCATCTTCGACCATGCCCGGCAGTTGCGAGCGGCCTTTGACGCCGCCGAATGCCGTACCTAGCCAGCGGCGGCCGGTCACGAGCTGGAACGGACGGGTGGAGATTTCCTGACCCGCACCCGCCACGCCGATAACCACCGATTGGCCCCAGCCGCGATGCGCGCATTCGAGCGCCGCACGCATCACATTGACGTTGCCGATGCATTCGAAGCTGTGGTCCACGCCCCAATCCGTCATTTCGACGATCACCTGCTGGATCGGTTTTTCATGATCCTTCGGATTGACGCAGTCGGTCGCACCGAAAGCACGCGCGAGATCGAACTTGCCCGGATTGGTGTCGACCGCGATGATGCGGCTCGCCTTCGCGAGCTTCGCGCCCTGGATTACCGCGAGGCCGATGCCGCCCAGCCCGAACACCGCGACCGTATCGCCTTCCTGCACCTTGGCCGTATTCTTCACCGCGCCGAGGCCCGTGGTCACGCCGCAGCCGAGCAGGCACACCTGCTCGGGATTGGCTTGCGGATTGATTTTGGCGAGCGAGACTTCGGCGACCACGGTGTATTCGCTGAATGTCGAGCAGCCCATGTAGTGATAAATCGGCTGGCCGTTGTAGCTGAAGCGGGTCGTGCCATCGGGCATCACGCCTTTGCCTTGCGTGGCGCGCACCGATACGCACAGGTTGGTCTTGCCGCTCCTGCAGAACAGGCACTCGCCGCATTCGGCGGTGTAAAGCGGAATCACGTGATCGCCGGGCTTCACGCTCGTTACGCCTTCGCCGACTTCCACGACGATACCGGCGCCTTCATGGCCGAGGACCGCGGGAAAGAGCCCTTCGGGATCCTCGCCGGACAGCGTGAACGCATCGGTGTGGCAAACCCCGGTGTGCGTGATCTTCACCAGGACCTCGCCCTTGCGAGGCGGTTCGACGTCGATCTCTACGATCTGAAGCGGCTTGCCCGCTTCGAATGCGACTGCGGCACGTGATTTCATGGTAGTTCCTGTGAAGAGATGTGATTGACCTGCGAGGCGACGGCTCGCTGCCGGGAGCTAGCGCAAATAGGTTCGGACGAGAGACACGACATCGTCGATCGATCCAGGGGGAGACTCCGTGGATTTGCCGAGCTGCGTGAATTCCTCGCGCAGATGGCCTTCGAGCACACCGGCCATGACCCCGTTGATCGCGCCTCGGATAGCGGCCAGTTGCTGGAGCACCGGTGCGCAGTCGGCGCCTTCTTCGAGGGCACGCTCGAGCGCGTCCAGTTGACCGCGCACTTTGCGCACTCGTGTCAGAACGCGCTTCTTTTCTTCGGGGGAATGGGGCATGACGGCACCGCTGTCTGGATACTGCCGGGCAGTATAGAACAATACTGGCAGGGAGTATAGATTCCGGCTCGCCGGCTTCGGCTGCCGGCTGTCGCCGGCGGGTGGATCGGGCACGCCGCTGCGCGCGTGCGGCAACGGATGGTATGTCGGAAATGTGCGTTTTTGGTTCTATTGCATGAATCCGCGTGAGCGCAGAATGGCGTGTACCAATCAAGGAGCCCGTATGAAGACCTCGCGCATTGTGTTGCCTTTGCTGGCAGCCGTTGGAATGACACTGGCCGGTGTCTCGGTTGCCGCGGACAACGAGCCCGGCGACAGCGTCAAGCCTAATTTTTCACATGCCATTCCGAACATTCCCGGCAAGTCGCTGATCGCCGTGGAGGTTTCATATCCGCCGGGTGGTGCTTCGATACCGCACCACCATGCTCATTCAGCGTTTATCTATGCGTACGTCGTGTCGGGTAGCGTGGTGAGCCAGGTGGAAGGGCAACCGGAGCGTACCTACAACGCGGGCGAGTCCTTCTTCGAGGCGCCGGGCGCACACCATCTGGTCAGCCGTAATGCGAGCCAGACGGAGCCGGCGAAATTGCTCGCGGTGTTCGTCGTGAATACGAAAGACAAGGCTCTTACGACCTTCGACAAATAGCCGACACCGGTAATCGGTAGACGGCTTTCCACCGTCCTGCCTATTTCAACCGACCCGACAAAAACTGCTGCAACCGCTCGCTGCGCGGATTCGTCAGCACTTCATGCGGATGTCCTTGCTCCTCGATTCTCCCCTGGTGCAGGAACACGACGTGATTCGACACATTGCGCGCGAAGCCCATTTCATGCGTAACGACGATCATCGTGCGGCCTTCTTCGGCGAGTGCCTGCATCACGCGCAGCACTTCACCAACCAGTTCGGGATCCAGCGCGGAGGTCGGCTCGTCGAACAGCATCACCTCCGGTTCCATCGCCAGTGCGCGCGCGATCGCGACGCGCTGCTGCTGACCGCCCGACATATGCGCCGGATACTTCTGCTCGGCGCTCGCCGGCAGGCCGACCTTGGTCAGATACTTGCGCGCGCGTGCTTCCGCTTCGGCGCGGCTCAAACCCAGCACGCTGATCGGCGCCTCGACGATGTTCTCGAGCACCGTCATATGTGCCCATAGATTGAAATGCTGGAACACCATCGAAAGACGCGTGCGCATCGTTTGCAACTGTTTCTGATTGCTCACGCGCAGCGAGCCGTTGCGATCGGCGCTGGTCTGGATTTCTTCGCCGTTGAGCGTGATGCGCCCGGAGCACGGCGATTCGAGAAAATTGATGCACCTCAGAAATGTGCTCTTCCCGGAGCCGCTCGACCCGATCAGGCTAATCACGTCGCCCGCCTTTGCCTTGAGCGAGACGCCTTTCAGCACTTCGTTTTCGCCGAACTTCTTGTGCAGGTCGTCGACCGTCAGCTTGTACATGCTCTTATGCTCCATCATGGCGCGGGTGCGCCAGCGTTCAATGCCCTTGCGGCCTCAGATAAGCCAGCACACGTCCTTCCATCTTGCGGAAGCCCCAGATCAGCGCGAACACGATCAACGCATACAGAATCGCCGCGATCCCATAGGCCTGGAAGGTCGCGTACGTCGCGGAGTTGACGTCGCGCGCGACCTTCAGAATGTCGGGAACGGTCGCTGTGAACGCGAGTGTGGTGGCGTGCAGCATCAGGATCACTTCGTTGCTGTAAGAGGGCAGCGCGCGCCGCAGCGACGACGGCAGGATGATGCGCGTATACAGCTTGTACTTCGACATCCCGTACGCCAACGCCGCTTCGATTTCGCCGTGCGATGTTTCCTTGATCGCACCGGCGAAGATCTCGGTCGCATACGCGCATTCGTTCAGCGTGAACGCGAGGATCGTGCAATACATCGCGTTGCGAAAGAAGCCGTTCAGCATTTCGTGCTCATGGATGAAATGCAGGCTGTAAAGCCCGGTATAGAACAGCAGCAGTTGAACGTAGAGCGGCGTGCCGCGAAATACATAGGTATAGAACCAGACGGGCGCTGAAATATAGCGGTTACTCGAAGCACGGGCGATCGCCGGCGGTACCGCCAGCACGAAACCGAGCCCGACCGAGAGAACCAGCAGCCACAGCGTAATGACGAGGCCGTTGTAGTTGAAACCGTCGGTGTACAGATAGTTCGGCCAGTATTGACGAATCAGTTCGATCACAGCACGGCCCTCCGCACGCCAATCGAATACCGCTTTTCGAGGCGTTTCAACGCAATGCTGGACACGGTGGTGATGGCGAGATAGATCGCGCCGGTGACGAGCGTGAAGAAGAAAAACGACTGCGTGCTCTTGCCCGCATCCTGTGAAGCCTTCACGACATCGGCGAGACCGATGATCGACACCAGCGCGGTCGCCTTGACCATCACCTGCCAGTTGTTGCCGATGCCGGGCAGCGCGAAACGCATCATCTGCGGAAACAGGATCCGCGTGAACACGCGCCGCGCGCTCATCCCGTACGCGAAGCCCGCTTCGATCTGGCCGCGCGGCACGGACAGAAACGCGCCGCGGAACGTCTCGGTGAAATACGCGCCGTAGATAAAGCCCAGCGTGATGATGCCGGCGACGAACGGATCGATATCGATCTGCTCGATGCCGACGGCGTCGGTCAGATCGTTGAGCCAGATCTGAATGCTGTAGAACAGCAGCAGCATCAGCACGAGGTCGGGCACCGCGCGAATCAGCGTCGTATACAGCGTGCCGATGCGCGACACGACGCGGTTGGTCGACAGCTTTGCTGCGGCGCCGGCAAGACCGAGCACGAACGCCGCCGCAAGCGACAGTATCGCGAGCTTGATAGTGACCCATGTACCCGCGAGCAGCAGCGGACCGAAGCCTTGAAAAAGCATGGGAGTGTCCTTGATGAACGCGCGGGAGCCGCGCGTGGGCTTAGCTGCCGTACACGTTGAAGTCGAAGTACTTCTGTTCGATCTTCTTGTAGGTACCGTCGTTGATCATGTCGGCGATCGCCTTGTCGACCTTCGCTTTCAGATCGGTGTCTTCCTTGCGCAGGCCGATGCCCGCACCATTGCCGAGGATTTTCGGATCGTCGAGGTTCTTGCCGACGAAGTCGAAGCCCGCACCGCGCGGCGTCTTCAGGAAACCTTGCTCAGCCTGCACCGCATCTTGCAGCGCCGCGTCCAGACGGCCCGAGATCAGATCGGCATAGACCTGGTCCTGATCCTGGTACGGCACGATCTTCGTGCCGTTCGGTTCCCAGTAGGTCTTCGCGTAGGTTTCCTGGATCGTGCCCTGCTCGACGCCGATCGTCTTGCCCTTCAGCGATTCGGCCGTCGGCAGCAGCTTGACGCCCTTCTTTGCGACCAGACGCGTCGGCGTGTTGAACAGCTTCGACGAGAACGCGATCTGCGCGGCGCGTTGCGGTGTCATCGACATCGACGACAGCGCGCCGTCGAACTTTTTCGCCTTCAATCCCGGGATCATGCTGTCGAAGTTCTGCTCGACCCACACGCATTTCGCATTCAGACGGCGGCAGATTTCATTGCCGAGATCGATGTCGAAGCCGACGAGCTTGCCATCGGGCGCCTTCGATTCGAACGGCGCGTAGCTCGCGTCCACGCCGAAGCGGACCGTGGACCACTCTTTGGCGAACGCGCCGCTGGCGGCCAGCGCGATGGCAACGGACAAGGCAAGTTTCTTCATGAAGTCTCCGGAGAGGAAGGTCGGGATGTTGAATCCTGAGATATCGGCTGTACGATGTTGTATAGACAATTTATCCCTGTCGAGAAGAGGTGAACAATCGGGGTTAGTGCCTAGACAGGCGCGAGAAGGAAAGCGAATTTATCAAAATCTCCCTGCATTTATGGGTTTATTCGAATTTGTAGGGCGCTTTGGAGGAGCGGGAATTTCTATCGAACGACCGGTCTATACCGCACCAAATATCTTGTCCATACAACTTGATTGCGACGATTCACCGTTTTCGCTGATGGCCCGGCACCCCCGGAGGCGCACGTGCGCGCCCGCGGCAAACCGCCAACAGGGGGGCGCCGCGAAGAAAGCAGACGGGAAGCGGAAAAGGCGCGCTACTGCTGCGACGGCGGCAGATAGGTCATCTGCTGCTCGTCATAGAGCGCATAGATCAGTTCGAGCATGCGTCTGATATCGGCCGACTCGTCGAGCATGCGCATGCTCATGATGATCGGCGACACGAGATTCTCGTCGTCGAGGCCTTTGTAAGCGACGTCGCCGCGCTGCAATCCATACACGCTTGCCGGCACGATCGCAATGCCTTCGCCCGCGCCGACCAGACCGAGTGCGATCTGCAGCTCGCGCGTCTCGAAGAGCCGGCGCGGCTTGAGCCCGCGATCGTGAAACGCGGCGAGCACCTGGTCCGCGTAACTGGGCCGCGGTGCTTTCGGAAAGATGATCATCGTTTCGCCGATCAGATCGTGCAGCGCCAGCACCGGCTTCGCATCGATCAGCGGATGACCGGTGGGCAACGCGACGATCATCCGCTCTTCGCGCAGCACGACGCGCCGGATGCTCGGATCTTCATGACGGATCCGGCCGAAGCCGACATCGATGCGTCCTTCCTTGAGCGCCTGGATCTGATCCATCGTCGACATTTCATGCAGGCTCAATTCAACCGCGCTGTTCTCGGTGCGAAAGCGCCGGATGATTTTCGGCAGCATTCCGTATAGCGTCGAGCCGACGAAGCCGATCGACAGGCTGCGCTCGATCTTGCCGACCCGCCGCGTCATCGCCTCGATTTCAGAGGTCTGCGCAAGCAGTTGAATCGCGTGCGAATAGAAGAAGCGGCCGGCTTCGGTCAGCTTCAGCGGCCGCGAATTGCGCTCGAACAGCTGCACGCCGAGCGAGTCTTCGAGTTGCTGGATCTGCCTGCTGAGGGGAGGCTGCGCAATGTGCAGACGTTTGGCGGCCCGGGTCACATTGGATTCCTCGGCAACCGCAACGAAATAGCGCAGATGACGCAGTTCCATAAAATACCTTTTAAGTATCGTCGCGATACTAAATCAGTGTTGGACGATGCGAATCATGCGCAACTATCCTTCAGTTACCGCAGACGCATCGAAAAATTATACCTCCGGGGCATTGAATGCCCAGCACGGTCGAAAGCGTCGGCTGGTCCCCTCGGAGACTGCGCGAGCACGCCTGGCGCACGGGATCCAAGACCTAGAAAGCGTTCAGGAGCAGCAATGAGACATGCTGAAATCGAAGCCTTATCGAAAGGTTTCGCGATCGATTCCCCGCAGTGCACCGCGCGGCCGCGCGTGGATCCATCCGGATCACGGGTCGGTCTTCCCGTGACGAAACACGAGCGCATGCGCGCAATGGACTGACGCATTACCGCAGGCACACCCCTCGACGCAGCAACCCCAATCGAAGACAAATCGGCCCGTCCGCAGGCAGGCCGCTTCCCACGCACGTGCGTCGCACGCACACCGACGGACCGGACTAAGAGCTTTGCATGGGACCGGAGTAAGCGCTAAAGCGCCAACTCCGGATCGACAGCTAAAGCGCTAACTCCGGTCGACGGCGATAAACCCGCATGGGACCGGACTAAGCGCTAAAGCGCTAACTCCGGTCGACACAGGAGGAGACAACCATGATTCCGATTTACCCGGATCACACTCCGCAGTTGAAGAACATCGACGACTTTCTCGTCGAAGACCGCGAGCGCGGCGATTATCGCCTGCACCGCAGTGCTTTTACCGACGAGCGTCTGTTCGAACTCGAAATGCAGCATATTTTCGAGGGCAACTGGATTTATCTCGCGCATGAAAGCCAGGTGCCGAACAACAACGATTACTTCACGACCTATATGGGTCGTCAGCCGGTCGTGATCGCGCGCAACCGTCAGGGTCAACTGAATGCGTTCATCAATTCGTGCACGCACCGCGGCGCGATGCTGTGCCGTCACAAGCGCGGCAACAAGGCGACCTATACGTGCCCGTTCCACGGCTGGACCTTCAACAACAGCGGCAAGCTGCTGAAGGTGAAAGACCCGGAAGGTGCCGGCTACCCGGATTGCTTCAACAAGGAAGGCTCGCACGATCTGAAGAAGCTCGCGCGCTTCGGCAACTATCGCGGCTTCCTGTTCGGCAGCCTGAGCGACGACGTGCCGCCGCTCGAAACCTTCCTCGGCGAGGCCGCGCGCATCATCGACATGATCGTCGACCAGTCGGAAGAAGGGCTCGAAGTCCTGCGCGGTTCGTCGACCTATACGTATGAAGGCAACTGGAAGCTGACCGCCGAAAACGGCGCGGACGGCTACCACGTATCGGCGGTGCACTGGAACTACGCGGCCACCACCAGTCATCGCAAGGAAGAAAACGCGCGCGAAGACAAGATCCGCGCAATGGATGCCGGTAGCTGGGGCCGTCAGGGCGGTGGCTTCTATGCGTTCGATCACGGCCACATGCTGCTGTGGACGCGCTGGGCCAATCCCGAAGACCGGCCCAACTTCAGCCGCCGCGACGAGTTCGCCGCGCGCTGCGGCGCCGACCGCGCGGACTGGATGATCCAGAACTCGCGCAACCTGTGCCTCTATCCGAACGTGTACCTGATGGACCAGTTCGGCTCGCAGATTCGCGTGCTGCGCCCGCTGTCGGTCAACAGGACCGAAGTGACGATCTACTGCATCGCGCCGAAGGGTGAATCCGACGAGGCGCGTTCGCGCCGCATCCGCCAGTACGAAGACTTCTTCAACGTGAGCGGCATGGCGACGCCCGACGATCTCGAGGAATTCCGCGCGTGCCAGCAGGGCTACGCGGGCCGCGCGCTCGAATGGAACGACATGTGCCGCGGCTCTTCGCACTGGATCGACGGCCCGGACGAAGCGGCCCGACGCATCGGTCTGAATCCGGTGATGAGCGGCGTGAAGACCGAAGACGAAGGGCTGTATACGGTGCAGCACCGTTACTGGGTCGACATGATGAAAAAGGCGCTGAACACACAGGGGAGCCGCGCATGAGCAAGATCGCAATCACCGACGTGCAGGCTTTCCTGTTCCGCGAAAGCCGCCTGCTCGACGACGAGGAGTGGGACGAGTGGCTGACCTGCTATCACCCGGATGCACCGTTCTGGATGCCATCGTGGGACGACGAAGACAAGCTGATTACCGATCCGGAGCGCGAAATTTCGCTGATCTACTACCCGAACCGCCAGGGTCTCGAAGATCGCGTGTTCCGGATCAAGACCGAGCGTTCGAGCGCGACGATGCCCGATACGCGCACGAGCCACAACGTCAGCAACGTCGAGGTGGAGAGCGAGCAGAACGGCGTATACACGGTGCGCTTCAACTGGCACACGCTGAGTCATCGCTATCGCACGAATTACAGCTATTTCGGCATGTCGCGCTACGTGATCGACTTCAACGGCGCACAGCCGCAAATCCTGAGCAAGTACGTCGTGTTGAAGAACGACTACATCAATCAGGTCATCGACATCTACCACATCTAGCCGGTGCGGTTCAGGAGCCTGCTATGGAACACACTATTGCACTGCAGTTCGAGGACGGCGTAACGCGTTTTATCAACTGTCGCGACAACGAAACGCTGTCGGATGCCGCGTATCGGCAGAAGATCAATATTCCGCTTGATTGCCGCGAAGGCGCGTGCGGCACCTGTCGCGGACTGTGCGAATCGGGCGCGTACGATCTGCCCGAATCGAGCTATGTCGAAGATGCGCTGACGCCGGAAGAGGCCGGCCAGGGCTATATCCTCGCGTGCCAGACGCGGCCGCGCTCGGATATGGTGGTTCGCGTGCAGGCGTCGTCGGCGGCGTGCAAGACCGGTGTGTCGCGTTTCGAAGGCACGCTCGCGACGGTCGAAAAATTGTCGGACTCGACGATCCATTTTTCGGTCGATATCGACGGCACGAGCGCGCCGGGTTTTCTCGCGGGTCAGTACGTGAACGTCGAGATTCCGGGCGAGAACGGCGAGCACCGTTCGTATTCGTTCAGCTCGGCGCCGGGTGCGGCGCGCGCGGCCTTCGTCGTGCGCAACGTGCCGGACGGCAAGATGAGCGGCTATCTGAGCACGCAGGCGCAGCCAGGGCAGCGCATCGGCTTCACGGGACCGTACGGCAGTTTTTATCTGCGCGACCCGCAACGTCCGGTGCTGTTTCTCGCGGGCGGCACCGGCATCGCGCCGTTCCTGTCGATGCTCGATGTGCTGAAGGCCACCGGCAATACGCAGCCGGTGCGGCTCGTGTACGGCGTCACCAGCGACAAGGATCTGGTTGCGCTCGAGCAGCTCGAAGACGCGCAGCGCGTGCTGCCTGATTTCAGCTATCGCACCTGTGTGGTGGATGCCGCGAGCAGTCACCAGCGCAAGGGCTATGTGACCGCGCACGTCGACAGCGACTGGCTCAATAGCGGCGACGTCGATGTCTACCTGTGCGGCCCGGTGGCGATGGTCGAAGCGGTGCAGGGCTGGCTGCGCGACAGCGGCATCGAGCCGGCGAATTTCTACTACGAAAAATTTTCGGCGAGCAGCGCGACATGACTTCGACCTTTATCGATCGTTTCAACGGCAAGGTGCTCGTCGTGACCGGCGCGGGCCAGGGGATCGGCCGCGGCGTCGCGTTGCGCGCGGCGCGTGAAGGCGCGGCGGTAGTGCTGGTCGATCGCGCGCCGATCGTGCATGAGGTGGGCGAAGAAATCACGCGCGAGGGCGGCAACGCGCGGGTATTTATCGCCGACCTCGAAACCTGGGCGGGCGCGAGCGCGATGATCGCTTTCGCGATCGAAGCGTTCGGCCGCATCGATGCGCTGGTCAATAATGTCGGTGGCACGATCTGGGCGAAGCCGTATGAAGAATACGAGCCCGCGCAGATCGAAGCGGAGGTGCGGCGCTCGCTGTTTCCGACACTATGGTGCTGCCATGCGGTGTTGCCCGAGATGCTGAAGCGCGGTGGCGGCGCGATCGTCAATGTGTCTTCGATTGCGACGCGCAGTATTTATCGTGTGCCGTATGCGGCCTCCAAGGGCGGCGTCAACGCGCTGACCGCGAGCCTCGCGTTCGAACACGCGGAGCACGGCATCCGCATCAACGCGGTCGCGACCGGCGGCACCGAAGCGCCGCCGCGCCGCGTGCCGCGCAATACCGCGCCGCAAAGCGAGCAGGAAGCGACGTGGTATCAGGGCATCGTCGATCAGACGCTGGCGTCGAGCCTGATGCATCGCTATGGCACGATCGACGAACAGGTCGGCGCGATCCTGTTCCTTGCTTCCGATGAGGCGTCGTATATCACCGGCACGGTGCTGCCGGTCGGCGGCGGCGATCAGGGCTGAGGGCCGGAGCTTCAGGCTGCCGATAGCGAGCAGACAGCGCCCGCGAGCGGAGCGCTTCGCGGCGATGCCGTCGCTGTCGTCGATCGTGTGCCGTTCGTCGTGGCGTCGTGCCGGGCGGAAAATATCGACGGCGCCGATATTCCCGGTGGCGTTTGTCCTTCATACTATTGGCCCTGAATGATGCCGCCGCACGACGACACCGGCGCGCGTAAGCGCGCATCGATATAGCAAAGCGGACCACCCTCGACCCACATCGACAATGAATTCCTCCAATAGCCACGCGCCTTCGACGCGCGCGCTTGCCGCCGACTGGTCCATTTCCGCCATCGTGGCGGGCTTTCTGGCCGTGCTGATTTCCTACTCCGGTCCACTGGTGATCTTCTTTCAGGCCGCGCAGGCAGCCCACGTGCCCAACGAGATGGTCGCATCGTGGGTATGGGCCATCTCGATCGGCGCGGCGGTTTCAGGCATCTTCGCGAGCTGGAAGCTGAAAGTGCCGGTCGTGACCGCGTGGTCCGCGCCGGGCACCGCGTTGCTGGTCGGGCTGTTTCCGGCGTTGTCGCTGAATCGGGCGGTGGGCGCGTATGTCACCGCGGCGGTGATCATTCTGTTGATCGGCAGCAGCGGCTATTTCGACAGGATGGTGCGCAGCATCCCGAAGGGCATCGCGTGCGGGATGATGGCCGGCATTCTGCTGCAGTTCGGCATGCACGCATTTTCCGCCGCCGCGTCGATGCCCGCGCTGGCGTTCGGCATGATCGCCGCGTACATCGTGTTCAAACGGCTGTTGCCGCGCTATTGCATCGTGCTGGTGCTGGTGACCGGCATCGTGCTCGCGATCGTGTTGGGCGCCGCGCATCTCGGTAGTCTGCCGCTTCACATCACGCGGCCGGTCTTCATCAAACCCGAATGGACCTTGAGCTCGACGCTGAGTCTGGCGTTGCCGCTCGTCGTCGTCAGTCTGACCGGCCAGTTTCTGCCCGGGATGGCGATCCTGCGCGTGTCCGGCTATCACACGCCGGCGCGGCCGATCATCACCGCGACCAGCATTGCGTCGATCGGCGTCGCGTTTTTCGGCGGCATCACGATCGTGATCGCCGCGATTACCGCCGCGCTTTGCACCGGCGAGGACGCGCATCACGATCCGGACAAGCGTTATATCGCCGGCATCGCGAACGGGGTGTTTTATCTGATCGGCGGCACGTTTGCGGGCGCGATCGTCGCGTTGTTCACGATGCTGCCGAAGGAGTTCGTCGCGATCCTCGCCGGCCTTGCGTTGATCGGCGCGATCACCGCGAACGTGATGGGCGCGATCCAGGACGAGGACCATCGCGAGGCGTCGGTCATCACTTTTCTCGCGACCGCATCGGGCATGACGTTTCTCGGATTCGGCTCGGCGTTCTGGGGCATCGTGATCGGCTCGTTTGCGTATCTCGTGCTGAACAGGGTGAAGCGATAGGCGGCCTGCCGCGACGCGCTGGTACACGCTCACTGCTGTCGAACTCAGGGCCGCGCACCGAGCGCCTGGTAGAGCGCCGCCGTATCGGCATAACGCTGCGCGGCGGCTTTGGTGCGATCGAGTGCGGTCTGCAGTTCCTGCCGTTGCGTATCGAGCAGCGTCAACTGACTGATGCCGCCCGACGCATAGCGCTCGCCGGCGATGCCGGCACTGCGTTGCGCGTTGCGTTGCGCTGCGTCGAGTGCCTGCAATGCCAGCGCGTCCTGCTCGAGCGCGCGCAGCGCATCGGCCACCTGCTGCAGGCCTTGCAGCACGGTCTGTTTGTACATCGCGAGCGCCGCCTGCCAGGCGGCTTCGGACGAACGCTTGCGAGCCAGCAGCTCACCACCGTGAAAAAGCGGCTGCGTGAGGCCCGCGCCGAAATTCCAAACATTGAAGCCGGTCAGCAGATCGGACACGTTCACGCGTTCCGTCGCCGCGCTGCCCGATAGCGTGATGCGCGGATACAGGTTGGCGGTCGCGACGCCGACGTTCGCGCTCGCCTGATGCAGCAATGCCTCGGATGCGCGGATATCGGGCCGCTGCCGCGCAAGCGTCGACGGCAAGGTCAGCGGCAGATCGGCGGGCAATACCAGCGTGTCGAGATCGAGCGCGGCGAGGTCGTGCGTGGCCGCCAATTCCGCCGGCGCACGCCCCAGATAGATCGCGAGTTGATGATCGGTCTGCGCGAGTTGCGTGCGCAACGGCGGTAACGTCGCGCGCGTCTGTTGCACGAGCGTGCGCTGACTGAGCAGATCGACTTCCGACAGGCCACCCACGTTATAACGCTGCCCGGCGATCTCGAGCTGCCGCGTCTGTATCGCGAGCAGCGACTCGCCAAGCGCAAGCTGCCGCGCCAGCGACGCGCGCCGGATCGCCGCCGTGACCACATTGCCCGCGACCGTCAAACGCGCGGCCTCCAGCTCGTATTGCTGATAGTCGACTTGCGCGGCCACCGCTTCGAGCGCGCGCCGATTCGCGCCGAACAGGTCGAGCGTATACGACACCGTGACCTGCGCGCTGTACAGCGTGAACGGCGCGAACGAGCGGCCTTGTGTCAGTGCGCCGAAGCCGAGCGCTTCCGGATCGATCTTCTCGCGGGTGGCCGACAGATTTGCATCGACTTGCGGCCATAGCGTGCCGCCTGCCTGCGCGCGATAGTCCTGCTGTGCTTCAGCGAGTTTCGCGCGGGCTTGCGCGAGTGTCGGGCTGTCGTCGAGCGCCTGTTGCACGAGCGCGTTCAGAACCGGCGAGCCGAATGCGCGCCACCAGCCGTCGCCGGGCATATCGGTCGGCACGAAGTGCTGCGCGGCGCCGCCCGGGCCCGCGGATGCCACGGTGCTTGCCGCAACCGGCGTCGCGGTATAGCTCGATGCCGCGCTCACCTCGGGCCGATGGAAGTCGGGGCCGACCGTGCATGCGCAGAGCGCCGCGCTGGCGGCCAATGCGGCATACCGCGACGCGGCGGCGCCGATGGCTGCGCGGCGGGAAATCACCACGCGGCAGGTACGGCAAGCACGGCGGACAGAAGCGGAACACATTGCAGGCCTTCCTCAATCGAGCGTGCGTCGATAGAACTTCACGGCAATGCCCATCACGACGCACAGAAAGATCAGCAGCGGCCACACATGCGGCCACATATCGGCCCAACCGACGCCCTTGAGCAGAATGCCGCGCACGAGCCGGTTGAAGTAAGTGAGCGGCAGCAGGTTGCCGATGAATTGCGCCCATTTCGGCATGCCCGCGAACGGGAACATAAAACCCGACAGCAGGATATTGGGCAGGAAATAGAACATCGTCAGTTGCATCGCCTGCAACTGGTTCTGCGCGAGCGACGACAGCGTAATGCCGATCGTCAGATTGGCCGCGACGAACAGCAGCGCGGACAGATACAGCGCAATCAGACTGCCCTCGAACGGCACATGAAACACGAAGCGCGCCGCCGCCAGAATGATGCTCACCTGGATCAGGCCGATCGCCACGTAAGGCACGATCTTGCCGGTCATCACTTCGAGCGGCAGCACCGGCGTGGCGAGCAGATTTTCCATCGTGCCGCGTTCGCGTTCGCGCGTGATCGCGAGGCCCGTCATCATGACCATCGTCATGGTCAGAATCACGCCCATCAGGCCCGGCACCACGTTGTACTGCGTGATCGCCTCGGGGTTGTAGAGACGGTGCAATTGCACGTCGAACGCGGCGGGCCCGCTTGCGAGCGACGACAGCGGGCCGGTCAGATCCTTCTGCAGCACCGATTGCGCGATGGATGGCAGCGCGCCGAGCGCGGTGCCGACCGCGGTCGGATCGGTCGCGTCGGCTTCGACCAGCAGCGAAGGATGCGCGCCCTTGACCAGATCGCGCGTGAAGCCGACCGGGATATTCAGCACGAACAGCACCTTGCCTTGCGCGAGCGCGCGGCGGCCGGACTCTTCGTCGGGCAGCGTCGACACGATGTCGAAGTAATCGGAGTTACGCATCGCCATGACGAAGCTGCGCGTGAATTCGCTGTGATCGGCGGCGATCACGGCGGTCGGCAGATGCTTCGGGTCGGTGTTGATCGCAAAGCCGAACAGCGTCATCTGCATGATCGGCAGGCCGATGATCATCGCAAACGTGATGCGGTCGCGCTTCAGTTGCAGGAACTCCTTGCGCACGATGCTCCACCAGCGTGTCAGCGAAAAGCGCGGAAAGCGGCGTGCGGTGCTCACGATGCCTGACCTGCCGAAGGCGTTGCGTAGTTGTCGGTGGAGCGGTTCATCATGAAGATGAACACGTCTTCGAGGCCGGTTTCCTGCGGTTCGATTCGCAGCGTGGGATCCGAATGCGCAAGCTGGTCCAGCGTCGCATGCAACCCCGGCGTGTCCGGCCCGCTCACATGCAGCGACGAACCGAACGCAACCGTCTGCTCGACGCCCGGCGAGCGGCGCAGCCGTTCACCGAGTTCGACGAGGTTCTGCCCGTACACGGCCCACGTTACGAGACCTTGCGAATCGATCACCTGTTTCGACGTGCCTTGCGCGAGCAGCTTGCCGTACGCGATATACGCGAGCTTGTGGCAGCGTTCCGCCTCGTCCATATAGTGCGTGCTGACCAGCACCGAAATACCGCTTGCCGCGAGACGATGCAGCTCCTCCCAGAAGTCGCGGCGCGCGCTCGGGTCGACGCCCGCGGTCGGTTCGTCGAGCAACAGCAGCTCCGGCTCGTGCAGCATGCACGCGGCCAGCGCGAGACGCTGCTTCCAGCCGCCCGACAGCGCGCCGGCCAACTGCTTTGCGCGGCTTGTCAGACCAAGCTGTTCGAGCGCGCGGTCCACCGCGTCGCGACGATTTTTCATCTCGTAGATGCGCGCGACGAAGTCGAGGTTTTCGCGGATCGTCAGGTCTTCCCAATAGGAAAAGCGCTGCGTCATATAGCCGGTGTGCCGCTTGATCTGCGCGCTGTCGCGCACGATGTCGTAGCCGAGGCACGTGCCGCTGCCGGAGTCGGGCGTGAGCAGGCCGCACATCATGCGGATACAGGTCGTTTTGCCGCTGCCGTTCGGGCCGAGAAAGCCGAAGATTTCGCCGCGCCGCACGCGTAGCGAAACATCGTTGACGACGTGCCTCGCGCCGAAATGCTTGTTCAGTCCGTGCACGTCGATCGCGTAGTCGGGGGCGGTCGCGTGGCCGATCGGAGCGGGCGCACTCATTGCAGCGTCACCGTGACGGGTTGGCCGGGCCGCAGTTTCGGCGCGTCGGCAAGTTGCGGTTTGGCTTCGACCATGAAGACGAGCTTCGAGCGGCTTTCGTTGCTGTAGATCACGGGCGGCGTGTACTCGGCCTGATTCGACACGAAGCTGAGCACGGCCGGCACGTCGGCCGCGCAGCCGTCGCAATGAATCGATATGCGGCGGCCCGGCGTGAGCGAGCCCACTACCGCCTCGGGCACGAAGAAGCGCACCTTGACGTTTTCCGGCGGCAACATGCGTACGACCGGACTGCCGGCGGGCACCCATTCGCCGCTGCGATACATCGTGTCGAATACGAGACCGCCGTGCGGTGCGTGTACGCTTTTCTGATCGAGTTTCCACTGCGCCTGGCCGAGCTGGGCCTGGGCCGCGTCGACCTGCGCCTGTTGCGCGCGAATCTGTTCGATACGTCCCGGCAGACGCGCGACCGCCACCTGGCTTTGCAACTCACGCACTTGCGCGGCGCTCGACAGCGCGTTCGCGCGCGAGTCGTCCAGCTGGCTTTGCGCGATGCCGCCCGCGCGCAACTGCTGTTCGTCGCGGTGATACTGGGTCGCGGCGCGCGCCGCGTCGGCCTCGGCCTGCACGAGTTGCGCGCGGGTGACGTCGACTTCCGGCGCACGCTTGCCGGTTCCCAGGTCCGCGAGTTGGGCGCGGGCCGCGCGCAGTTGTTCGTTGGCCTGCGCAACGGCGTCGGTTTCGTTCTGCGCTTCGAGTGCGAACAGCGGCGTGTTCTGCGCGACGGTTTGACCGCGCGACACCGCCAGCTCGGTCAACTGCCCGGGCTGCGACGACGCGAGGTACAGAAACTCGCCTTCCACATAGCCTTGCCAGCTGTTCGCCGGTTGCCGCGAACAGCTCGCGCACACGATGCAGAGTGCGAGCAACGCGGCAAGCCTGGAGGGCGCGACGGACGGCATCATGACGGCTTCCTTTGCGGGCGGCGTGGGGTGGGCGTCGCGGCAGGTGTCTGCGTCGACATTGGCGCGGACGTCGCGGTTGCGCTCATCCCGCCTGTGAGCAGCGCGAGCACATGCCGCTCGAGTGTCGCGCGCCCGAACGACGCATGCGGGTTCAGGCGCTGCCAGATCTTCGCGGTGGCCTGCGGCAGCATCACGAGCGCCAGCACCGAATTGAACAGCAGCAGCGGTTCGAGTTGCGCGTTCAGTTGGCCGGATGCACAACCGCGCGCGATGTTCTGGCCAAACCCAGCGACCTTTCGCAACGGAATATGCGCGAACGCGCGCTCGCGCAGCAGACCGCCTTCATTGATCACTTCGCGCAGCCATAACGAAGGCAGCCACGGCATTTTTGCGGTGACGTCGAACATGCGTTCGACGATGCCTCGGGTCATCACGAGCGGATCGTCGTGTTCGGTATCGACCGGTTCCCAGATCGAATCGAAGGCGACGACGAGCCTTTCTTCGACCAGCGCATCGAGCAGCTTTTCGCGCGTCTGGAACCAGTAGTGGACCATCGCGGATGTCACGCCGCTGGCCGCCGCGATCTGCGCGACCGTGGTGTTGGCGATGCCGCGCTCGGCGAATAGCGCGACCGCGACATCGAGCAGATGTTCGCGAGCGTCGAAGTCTTGCGCATGAGGGCGACGGCCCATTCGGGAGCGGGCAGGGTGATGCATATCTAGCTAATTGATGAGTTAGTTAGTTTTAAGTCACTGATAGTAGGTCGGTTTTTGATGAGATAAAGGAGGGAAAACCCTGCGGCAGTTTATTTATCCGGGTAATATTGACATCTATTTTTATCCGGGCATAATTGCATCGTCTTTCCTTAAGGTGATTGTCATGAACGACCTATCCATGCATTTTTATACGAGCTTTGATGGCAATCGGCGCCTCGCCACGGGGTCGCTGCAAGTGAACGCGCTGGCGGTTAAAAGCGCACTCGAAAGCGGCGCCCCGGGTCCGGTTCTGATCTTCGACGACGCAACCGGCCGCACGATCGAGGTCGATACGAGAGGCACGGAACAGCAGGTCATCGCGCGGCTCGCCGGTATCGCGCGCGCTCATGCGCGATACCCGGATGGCGACGGCGATGCAACGGAGGCGGCCGCGGTCAGAGGCCGCGGCCGTCCGCGGCTCGGTGTGGTGGCGCGTGAGGTGACTTTGCTGCCGCGTCATTGGGACTGGCTCGCCGCGCAGCCTGGTGGCGCGTCCGTTACGCTGCGCAAACTGGTCGAACAGGCGCGGCGAACCGGCAGCGACAAAGAAAGGAATCGCGCCGCGCAGGAGCGCGCGTATCACTTCATGCTGGCGCTCGGTGGCGATTTACCGGGCTTCGAGGAAGCGACGCGCGCGTTGTTCGCCAACGATTCAGCGAAGATGTGCGATTGCATCGCGTCGTGGCCTGGTGACGTGCGTGATTACGCGATGCGGCTCGCGTTCGGGGATGGAGCAAAGACCGTCGCGCGTGAAGGCTGACGCTCACGTGGTGGCGACGGCCGCTACAGAGGTGTTGATTAGAGAGAGATGAGGCACCCCCCGCGGGGCAAGTCATGATGCACGGTGCGATGAACCTCGGTGCAATCGTTTATACGCTAATTGTTAATTCAAGCGCTTCCGCTCAGGCCGGTTCCGCGAACGAGCGGGCGTTCTCGATACGAAAATCGATGGCCGTCAAATCGGCTTCCAGTGCATCTCGCTGCTGCCGGGTCAATTCGACGAGCGGCGGACGCACACGCGACCAATTCTCGTCTCCCGATTGCCACGCAATCGCTGCCTTCATTGCGGGAATAACCGGAAAGCGGGTGAAGACTCCACGCAAGCCATTCAGACGCTGCTGTTGATCGTCCGCATCTGGAGCTTGCCATGTGCGCGCGAGCTGCGCGATGTTCCGGGCGTTCACGTTGGCAGTAGCCGTGATGCAACCCGCGCCGCCGGCACGCAGAGTCTGCAGAAGGAAGGTCTCGCTGCCAGCCATAACGTCAAAACCGCTCTTGCCGAAGGCATCAATTATCGCCGAGGTATTTGCCCAATCACCGGAACTGTCTTTAATGCCCGCAATGGCGGTCGGATATGCCTTCAGCAGACGCTCGATCAACCCGAGGCTGATGCCGACTTGCGCAACGGCGGGGATGTGATACAGAAATACGCGCAGCCGCGTATCGGCGAGCGCATCGATGACAGTCGCGAAAGAGCGGAACAGACCCTCATCACAGACGTTTTTGTAGTAGAACGGCGGCAACATCAGCACGCCTGCGCAGCCTGCCTGTACCGCGTGGCGCGTGAGTTCGATTGCGTCGGGCAGCGCACATGCGCCGGTGCCCGGCATCATGCGCTCCGGCGGCAACCCATCGGCGATCAGCGTATCGAGCAGATGGCGCTTCTCGGCGACCGTTAGCGAGTTCGCTTCCGAGTTCGTACCGAACAGCGCCAGCCCGACGTCGTTATCGACCATGCTGCGGCAATGCCGCGCAAGCCGTGACGCGGACGGGGCGCCGTTCGAGTCGAAGGGTGTCACGACCGGCGTCAGCACACGCTGGCCCAAATGCGATGAATTCATGTCGAGTGTCTCCTTGTGCGACAGGCACTGATGGATCGATGGAAAAGCCCATCTAGTGTTCCCGAGAGTGGCCAGCCAAAAAAGACACTCCAGCCTTCTTCAGAACTCGCCGTGTCCGTTTTCTCGCGGCAAGTCCCTGGTGCTACGTCGCGTGGGGTTCGCCTGGGCGGGAAGATCGATGTTCATCCACGGATGCGCGTCGTAATGACGCGCTTCGAACGCCTTGATTGCGTCGCCATCGGCCAATGTCATGCCGATCATGTCGAGACCTTCGATGAACATGCGCCGCTGCCGGGCAGGCAGCTCGAACGGGAGCACATTGCCGTCGGCGGTCGTGATCTGTTGGCGCGCGACGTCGATGCCTAGCTCGGCACTCGTCGGCTCCCGGCTCAATTCGAGCAGTTGCGCAACGATTTGCGCATCCAGTGTCACCAGCAGCAGACGATTGTTCAGCGCGTTGAAGTAAAAGATTTCGCCGAAGCTCGGCGCAATCACGGCATCGAAGCCTGCCTGTTGTAAGCCCCAGACAGCGTGCTCGCGGCTCGAACCGCATCCGAAGTTTGCCCCGGCGATCAGAATCCGCGCGGCGCGGTATTCCGGACGGTTCAGCACGAAATCGTCACGCAACTGGCCATTAGCGTCATGGCGCAGGTCGTATAACACGCCACGCGCGAGGCCCGACTTGTCGATGCCGAGCAAAAACTGCTTCGGCATGATCTGGTCGGTGTCGAGATTGTTAAGCGGCAGCGGCGCGGCGATACCGATGATGGTGTCATGTGCTTCCATGTCAGGCCTCCTTGCGTACGTCGACGATGCATCCCGCCAACGCGGCGGCGGCGGCCATTGTCGGGCTCATCAGATGGGTGCGGGCGCCACGTCCCTGACGTCCCTCGAAATTGCGGTTTGTGGTCGATGCGCATCGCTGTCCCGGAGCAAGCACATCGTCGTTCATCGCAAGGCACATCGAACAGCCAGGCTGGCGCCATTCGAAGCCCGCGTCGATCAGCGTCTGTGCAATGCCTTCGCGTTCGGCCTGTGCACGCACGAGGCCCGAGCCCGGGACGACCATCGCCCGCACCGAACTGGCGACCTTACGACCTTGGACAACCGCGGCCACGGCGCGCAAATCTTCGATGCGCGCATTCGTGCACGAGCCGATAAACACATGATCGATGGCCAGGCCGTCGAGCTGCTGACCGGCGGTTAGCCCCATATAGTCGAGTGCCTTCATGACGTTGTCGCGTTCGACAGCGTCGTCAGGCAGGGCCGGAATGCGCGCGTCGATCGCGATCGACTGATCGGGGCTCGTGCCCCAGGTGACGAATGGTGTCACGTCGCGCGCATCGAAGTCGAACGTGACGTCGAACTGCGCGTCGTCGTCCGATTTCAACTGACGCCATTGGTGCGCCGCTTCAGCGATCTGCGCCGCGGATAGATCGCGAATGCGTTCAGCGACATAGGCCGCAGTCACGTCGTCGGGTGCGATCAGCGCGCCGCGCGCTCCAGCCTCGACGGTCATGTTGCACAGCGTCATGCGGGCTTCGGCACTCAGCGCCTGGATTGCCGGTCCGCAGTATTCGACCGCGTAGCCGCGCCCGCCCTGCGCGCCAATCTTCGCGATGATCGTCAGCACCAGATCCTTGGACGTCGTGCCGGGCGGCAACTCGCCTCCGACATGAATGCGCATGTCGCGCGCGACGCGGTAGACGAGCGTCTGGGTAGCCAGCACGTGCTCGACTTCCGACGTGCCGATACCGAAGCCCAACGCGCCCAGCGCGCCGTACGTGGTCGTATGGCTGTCGCCGCACAGCACCACCATGCCGGGCCGGATCAAACCGATTTCCGGCGCGACAACGTGCTCGATGCCCTGTTCGGGATCCGTGATATCGAATAAATGAATGCCGTGCTGGCGACAGTTGCGTGTGAAGTTCGCAGCCTGATGCGCTGCCGCGTCAACCAGAATGAGCCGCTCTCCGCGTGCAACCGGATGCGTCGGAATGACGTGATCGACGACGCCCATCTGCTTTTCGGGGCACCGCACCGGCAGATTTTTCTCGGCGAGCCCGGCGAACGCCTGCGGGCTCGTGTACTCATTCATGATGTGCAAGTCGACATACAGCCCGACGTGGTTCTCGTCTACACGAAACGCTGTGTGACTGCCGACAATCTTCTGATAAAGCGTCCGTCCCATCTTTCTCTCCGATTCTTTCCAGCCCGCCGTCGAGCAGGGCTCGCCAGTCTAAATCAGCTTCCCGATCAGATAAAGCGCTTCCTCAATATAACGTAAACCCCATGAAAAACGGCTTGCAAGATATAGAAAGCGCTTTCATAATCCATCAAGCTTTGTTGATCGGCACGCTGCGTGGTGGCCTTAAATCCGAGGTGTCAGCGTTTGGGTGTCGAGACCATTCAATCGCAGTTGATTGCATTCTTCAGGAGACATCGAACATGAGTCAGAGCCTCGGACAAGGCGTCGTCGCCGCTCCCGTGCTGCCTTTCCACGAAAACGGCGAGATTGACTGGGACACGCTGGATCGCTATATCACCGAGGTCGGCGCCGCCCAGCCGCGCGCAGTTGCGATGAACATGGCGCTGAGCGAGGTCAGTTCACTGGAAGTCGACGAGCAGCTGGAAGTGATTCGTCGCTGCCGCGCAGCGCTCGGAAAATCGGTGACGCTGCTGTCCGGTGTGAATGCAACTCATACAACTGCTGCGGTGGCGCTTGCCAAACGGTTCGAGGATCTCGGCGTCGACGGGCTGGTGCTGTTTCCGCCGATGCCGGCATTCGTCGGTTCGCCGACGGTGGAGATGGTGTACGACTACCACGTGGCTGTGGCAGATGCCGTGAAACTGCCGATGCTCGCGTTCCAGAACGTGTTCAGCAAGTACCCGCCGGGAACGATCAAGGCGCTGTCGAAGATTCCGACCATTCAAGGCATCAAGGATGCGTCGTTTGATGTCGAACAAACCAACGAGAACATCAAGGAAGCGCGCGAAGCAGAACGCCGCATCGGCGTGCTGACGGGCAGCGACACCTTCATTCTCGAAGCCATGCTGATGGGTTGCGATGGCGCACTGATCGGGTTTGCGGCAACGGGCACCGCCGAAATCGTTCGCATGCAGAAACTCGCAGCCGAACGCAAGGTGGAAGAAGCCTACGAAATCTGGTTCAAGCTCGGTCCGCTCGCTCGCGCCTGCTGGCGCACCCCGCTGCGCGACTACCGGGTGCGCACCAAATATGCGCTGATGAAGCAGGGCGTGCTGAAGAACATGAAAGTGCGCGCGCCGCTCACTACGCTGACCGACTACGACCGAAAGAACATCGACGCGATCTTCGACGAACACAATCTGGCTGATCCGCGTTTCCGTCCGGGCGGCGCGAAATACGCACGATAAGTTGGTATAGGAGACGCAACGGTGGACTACGGCAATCCGGAAGACGCGAAATGCGTGACGTGCGAGCGAGTCGGGGAGCATGTACTGGTAATGCGTATCGATCGGGTTGCGAAGCGCAATGCGTTGAGCAACCCGATGGTGATCGAAATGGGGCGCGTGCTGCGCGAAGCAACCGACGATCGTACGGTCAGATGCGTCGTGATCACAGGCGGAGAAGAGGTTTTCTCCGCAGGCGCCGACATGAAGAACATGCTGCAGTACGGCGTAATCGACGTGGTATCGGATCCGCGTCGCATCGAGGCGTGGAACGCGATCGCCACGTTCACCAAACCGATGATCGCCGCGGTTAACGGCGTCGCGGTCGGCGCGGGCAACGAACTCGTGCTGTGCTGCGATCTGATCGTCGCAGGTTCCAATGCACAGTTCGGTCAGCCGGAAGTGCGCAACGGCGGCCTCGCCGGCGACGGCGGCACGCAACGGCTGCCGCGCAAGCTCGGTCCGCAACTCGCAACCTACATGCTGCTCAGCGGCGAAATGATCGACGCGCAAACGGCGCTGAAAGCCGGCTACGTGCTCGAGGTCTGTGAGCCGGCGCGCACGCTGGCCCGTGCCATTGAAATCGCCACCATCATTGCGGAGCGCGCGCCGCTGTCGGTGCAGTTCACCAAGGCATGCATCAACGAGGCGGTCGGTGCGAACGCGTCGAACGGTCTGGCCTACGAACGCGTGGCGATGTTCAGGAACCATCGATCGCGTGACCGGCAGGAAGGTCTGAATGCTTTCAAGGAAAAGAGACGACCGCAATACACCGGCGAATAGCCTCGCCGCGACGTCTCTTTCTATCTATTCCAGGAGGAAATGTGCTGCTGAATTCAATGAAGGTCGTGAGCTTCTGCCATGTCCTGCAAGGTCCCGCCTGTACGCAATATCTCGGCGACATGGGGGCGAACATTATCAAGGTCGAGCCGCTCGGCGGCGAACGATCGCGCCGTTGGGCCGGCGCCGACATGGGCGGCGCGAGTGGTCTGTATCTGTCGGCCTTCCGCAACAAGCGGTTGTTCGCCGCGGATCTGAAGTCACCCGAAGGCCGCGAGGTGATCCTGTCGCTGATCGAGCAGGCGGACGTGGTGGTTGAAAACTTCCGGCACGGCGTGATGGCGCGGCTCGGTCTGTCCTACGAGGACGTCAGGAAGCGCAACCCGAACATCATCTATGCGAGCGGCACCGGCTGGGGCAATGCGGGCCCGATGCTCGCGCGCGAATCGCAGGATCTGATCATCCAGGCGCGCACGGGTCTGATGAGCGCGACCGGACACAAGCATGGCGAAGCAAAGGCGGTGGGTTCCGCGATCATCGATCAGCATGCGGGCGCACTGCTCGCGATGGGCATCGTCGCCGCGTATGTGAAGAAGTTGACGACGGGCGAGGGCGGCCGCGTCGAGAGTTCGTTGTTCACCGCGGGCCTCGATTTGCAGACGGAGCCCCTGACGGTCTACATGTCGGTGCGTCCCGGTGCGCAGACGATGAACCGCGAGCCGCATCTGGCCACCTGGTACCACCATGCGCCCTATGGCGTATACCAGTTAAAGGATGGCGAGATGGCCGTCTCGACCAATCCGGTCGCGAAGCTCGCCGAGGCGCTCGACAGTCCCGAATTGCGCGAGATGCAGCAGCTCGATCCGTACAAGGATCGCGATCAGATTGCGGCAGTGTTCGCGAAGGTGATGAAAACGAAGACCTACGCCGAGGCTGCGGCAGGCTTTGACAAGCTGGCGATCTGGTACGGACCTGTGCACGATTTCGACGATGTCGCCGACGATCCTCAGGTGGCGGCGATGGAGGTGTTTCGTCCCGAGGACATCAATGGCCGCAAGGTCGTGCTCGTCAATCACCCGATCCGTTACGACGGTAAGGTCCCTCCGCTGCGTATCAAGGGTCTCGAAGTCGGCGAACACACGCGCGAGATTCTTTCGGAGCATGGCTACGATCAAGCGAAGATCGATGATCTCATCGCGAGAAACATAGTCGGTTCGCCGCGCTGAACGTCCAACGACAACAACATCAAGGAGACGAAACATGAAGAGCATGTGGAAGGTGTGGGCCGCGGCTTTGGCGATATTCGGCGCTATCTCGATGGCTAGTGCGGCGGACACGTATCCGGCGCGGCCCATTCAGTTCATCATTCCGTATCCGCCGGGCGGCGCTTCCGACGTGATCGCGCGGATTCTCGGTCCGAAGATGTCAGCCGCGCTCGGGGAGCCGGTCGTGATCCAGAATCGCCCTGGCGCGAACGGCAATATCGCCGCGGATGATGTTGCGCGCGCCAAACCCGACGGCTACACCATCCTGATGGGCAATGTCGGGCCCAACGCCATCAACCCGGCGATCTACAAGCACGTGAGCTTCGATCCGATCAAAAGTTTCGCGCCGATCGTGCAGACGGGGAACGTGCCGATGGTCGTGGTCGTCAACGCGTCGCTGCCCGTCAGGAACATGCAGGAATTCCTCGCGTATCTTCGCAACAGCAAGCAGTCGCCGATTTTCGCGACGGGCGGTATCGGATCGGCGACGCATCTGACGTCGGGACTGCTCGAAGTGATGGGCAAGATCAAGCTCACGCACGTGCAGTATTCCGGTGACGTGTTCACGCTGAATGACATGATCGGCGGACACGTGATGATGGGCATCGTCACGCTGCCGGCGCTACTGCCTTTCCTCAACAACGACAAGCTGCGCATTCTCGCGGTAACGACAGCCAAACGCACGCCGAAGCTGCCCAATACGCCGACGATCGCCGAATCCGGCCTGCCGGGTTTCGATTCCGCCTCGTGGGGTGGTGTGTTCGCTCCAGCCGGCACACCGGCGCCGATCGTCGACAAGCTCAATGCGACGCTCGTGACGATTCTCAAGGACCCGGACGTCGTGTCGAAGCTCGGGCAACTGGGCGTCGACATCGTCGGCAACACGCCGCAGCAGTTCGGTGCCTATATGTCAGAAGAAGTGGGCAAGTGGGCCGGCGTCGTCAAGCAGACAGGTATTTCCGCGAACTGATTGATGTTCGCGGCGACGTTTCGAGTCGCTGCGCCCCGCACTACAGGTTGAGATCATGAAACGTATTATCCAGTTGGCCATCGTTGGATGTGGATGGGCCGGTGACATCCACATGGAAGGTCTACGTCCACTCGCGGACCGGTTTGTCGTGCGCGCATGCGTCGATAACAGTGCCGATCGGCGCAGGGATTTTGCGAGTCGCTACGGCATTCCCGTGCAGGCCGAAACGCTTGCCGAGGTGTTGGCGATGAAAGACATCGATGTCGTGGTGATCTGCACGCCGCCGGGTTTGCATCACCCCATGGCGGTCGAAGCGCTCAATGCGGGCAAGCATGTGATCTGTGAGAAACCGTTGACGAGTTCAATGGAGCTGGTAGACGACCTTCTCGAGGTGGAGAGCCGTTCAATCGGCCGCGTGATGCCGATTTTCCAGTATCGCTTCGGCAACGGCGCGGAACGTGTGCGGCGTGCAATTGCGTCGGGATCGACGGGAAAGCACTTTGTCACGACGGTCGAGATTGCGAGGACCCGCGGCGCGGAATACTACAAGCAGGCGTGGCGCGGCAAGTTCGCGACGGAGCTCGGAGGTGTGTGGGTAACGCAGGCGATTCATATTCACGACCTGCTCTATTCGCTTGTCGGACCGGCTGTCGCGGTGACGTCATTCAGCGATACGCGTGTGAATCCGATCGAAGTGGAGGACTGCGGTGTCGCGTGTCTGAAGATGGGCGATGGTTCACTGGTGTCGGTCGGTGCGACGCTTGGATCGGTCAAACAACAGACGCGCATTCGCATGTGCTTCGAGCATGTGACGTTCGAGCGCCAGGTTGATCACGACACGCAGCGTATCGCCGATGACCCGTGGACGGTGCTGCCGCGATCGGATGCAGTGAAACGCGAGATCGACGCGGCGATGGATATCGAGCCCAGCCCGTTCAGTTACTTCGGACGTCAGTACGAATTGTTCCACGAGGCGCTAACGTCGGGCACGCCGTTTCCGGTCACCCTCGATGATGCGCGCGCATCGATCGAGCTCGTCACTGCGCTCTATCTGTCCGCGCGCAGCGGATCGACCGTCAATCTGCCGATCTCGAAAGAGGGGAGCGGCTATCGCGGATGGGCACCCCGATGAGCGTGCACGTTACCTGAAGATTCGAAGGGAGACGCAGACATGAAGATCACATGGAAGCTGTCGCGCGACCAGCTTGGCGGGATGTTGCTGATGTTGCTCGGCGTGGGCGTGGCGATTGGGGGATTGTCGTTTCACGTCGGCACGCTCACCGAGATGGGGTCGGGATTCATTCCTCTCGTGCTCGGTGTGCTGATGACGCTGATCGGTCTCGCGGTCATCGTGACGGAGAAGAAAGAGGAGCGTGAAGCGGAGGAGAAATTCGCCAAACCGCAATGGCGCGGATGGTTCTGCATTCTCGCCGGCATTGCCGCGTTCGTCGTGGTCGGCACGTACGGCGGACTCATTCCCGCGACGTTTCTGACGGTGCTGATTGCGGCGCTCGGTGACCGGAGCAACTCATTGCGCGATTGCCTGATTCTCGCGCTGGCGATAACCGTATTCGGAGTGGCCGTGTTCGGCTACGGACTCGGATTGCAGATGCCGCTTCTGGCCTGGGGTTGAAAAGATGGAACACAGTATCGTCGACCTGCTTTATGGGTTTGGGATTGCGCTGCAACCCGGCAATCTGATGTGGTCGTTCTTTGGTGTGCTGGTGGGCAATCTGATTGGCGTGTTGCCCGGGATGGGTGCATTGACGACCATTTCGATGCTTTTGCCGCTGACCTACGTGATTGCGCCGGTGCCGGCGATCCTGATGCTCGCTGGCATCTTCTACGGCTCGCAATATGGCGGTGCGATAGGCGCGATTTTGCTGAATCTGCCAAGCCATCCGCCACACGCGGTGACCTGTCTCGATGGCTATCCGCTCACGCAGAAGGGAAAGGGCGGCACGGCGCTCGGCATCACGATGATGTGCTCGTTCTTCGCGGCGTCGGTCGGGATTCTTGTGATGATCTTCCTGTCGCCGGTCCTCGTGAGCATCGCGTTCAAGTTCGGACCTCCTGAACTCTTCGCGATTATGCTGATGGGACTTGTCGCCGGTGCGACGATGTCGCGTGGCTCGCCGCTCAAGGGGGTGGCGATGACGCTGTTCGGTCTGGTGTGCGGGGTGGTCGGCACCGATCCGACCAGCGGGGCGATGCGCTTCACTTTCGGCCTGCCGAGCCTGTCCGATGGCATCGATCTCGGCGCGCTTTGCATGGGCCTGTTCGGCGTGGCGGATTTTCTTTCGAGCATCAACCGCGCGCATATGCAAACGAAAGCAACGCGCGTGCGGATGTCGGAGATGCGCCCGAGCTGGGCGGAGATCAAGCAGGCGTTCAAACCGATGCTGCGAGGCACGTTCATTGGCACGCTATTCGGTGCAATGCCTGGCACCGGCCCAACCATCACGACCTTCATCGCGTACGCGTTCGAGCGCAAGGTCGCGCGCGATCCGGCGCGCTTCGGCAAGGGCGCGATCGAAGGCGTGGCGGCGCCCGAAGCAGCTTCGCACTCGAAGACGCAAGTCGATTTCATCCCGACAATGAGTCTGGGCATTCCGGGCGACGCAGTGATGGCTCTGCTGCTCGGCGCGCTGATCATCAAAGGCGTTCAACCGGGTCCGCAGCTCATTACCGAACACCCGGACATCTTCTGGGGGTTGATCGCCAGTTTCTGGATCGGCAATGTGTTGTTGGTCATTCTCAATGTACCGATGATCGGCGTGTGGGTTCGTCTTCTCCAGGTCCCGTATCGGTTTCTTTATCCCGCGGCACTCTTTTTTATCGCAGTTGGCGTGTACAGCACACACAACAGTCTGTTCGAAGTTGGCGAAGTCGCGGTATTCGGCGTGATCGGTGCAATCTTTATTGCACTGAAGTTTCCGGTATCGCCGATCGTTCTCGGCTTCGTGCTGGGACCGATGCTGGAGCAGAACTTCCGGCGCGCGATGCTAATCGAACGCGGCGATCTCATCGCGCTCATCACGCGTCCGATCTGCGCGGCATTTCTGTCAGTTAGCGCACTACTGATCCTGATCCAGGTCCTGGCATTCGCCCGCGCGCGCATACGATCGGCGCGTGGGAAAGAAAGCGGCAAAGCGTCGTCGGAGTCTGGCCGCGGCGGCACGTTGCAAAGTGTCGCCGACGCGGTTCCGCGGCAGCAAGGCCATTGAAAGTGCGTGCAGTGCAGCAAAAGCGGCGGTTCACGGGCGACCCGGCGAGGGCCAGTTGACAGGGAAGCGCCACGGTATAATTGCGCACGGCGTATTCGCCTTTCGCGAGCACCGTCGAGAGAAACGGCGGCAACGGGCTACAGCAGGAAAGGGCGATCTATGGGCAGCAAAATTGTCGAGAAACCGGTGGTGAGTAAGCGGGTTCGAAAGAGCGGCGCGAATCCAGTGCGTTTGTCGGACGTTGCGCAACTTGCCAAGGCGTCGCCAGCGTCGGTGTCTCGCGTATTTAACGATCCCGACCTGGTATCCGCGGATCTCAGGCAGCGCGTGCTTCGCGCAGCGCAGGTCCTGAACTGGGTACCCAATGGGGCGGCCAAGGCTCTGGCGTCATTGCGCACCCGGACGATCGGGGTATTGATTCCGACGCTGAGTCACCAAAACTTTGCGAATCTGATTGAAAGCCTGCAGCGTCACCTCGGCAAGGCGCAGTACACGCTGATTCTGGGCTGCATTGAGCCAGATCCGACCATGCATCTCCAGCAGGCGCGCAAGATGGTAGAGCGTGGCGTCGACTGGATGGTGCTGGTCGGCGAGGCGCAGCCGCCCGCTCTGATCGAGTTGCTGAAGGCACACAACGTGCCTTATGTGATGACTTACACGAACGGCCGCGATCCTGAAAACATTTGCATCGGCTTTGATAATTACGCTGCCGCGTCGACCATCACACAGCATCTGCTCGATCTGGGACACACGCGTTTTGCGTTGATCGCCCATCAGTTCACCGTCAATGACCGGATCCAGCAGCGGATCGACGGCGTGCGCGATACGCTTGCGGATGCCGGGCTCGGTATCCGGCCGCAGCATTTCGTGCGCGCCGACCGCAGGCATATTGCAAGCGCGCGCGAAGGATTTCAGAAGATTATGTCGGACGACCGTCTCAGACCGACGGCCGTCATCTGCACGAACGACTACCTGGCATCGGGCGCCATCATCGAAGCTCACGCGATGGGAATCCCGGTTCCTCAGGATTTGAGCATCGTCGGTTTCGACGATATCGACACCTCCGCACACTTAAGTCCGCCGCTCACCACCATCCATATTCCAGCCCAGGAGATGGGCGAGGCCGTTGCGAAGTACATCCTCGATTCCATCAACGGCAAGGAGATCTCGAAAGTCCCGACGTTGCCGGCGGATCTCGTCGTGCGCGGTAGCACGGCTGCGCCATCGTCGTCTCGCTAGACGGCTATCGCGTCACGGTGCTGTAAAAGAAGCATTTTGCGGCGTGTGAATCTGTCCGTAGACAGTTGTTGATTCCTGGACGCTCACGAACAATGGGTGTCGGCGAAGCGCGATTCAGACGCGCCGCGACAAGGAGGAGACATGCGCAGCGAGCACCGTGCAGGCATCACGCGTCGCAAATGGATCGCTGGAGCGGCGGGTATCCTGGCCTCGCCGGCTTTCCCAATCGCCGCAATCGCGCAAGCGACAACTCAGGCATCGCTGAGATTCCACTGGACGTGGCTCGGCGGCATGGCACCGATGTTTTACGGTGTCCGGAACGGATTCTTCAAGGATGCCGGCATCGATCTGAGTCTGGGCGAAGGCCGTGGTTCGGGGACAACCGTGAAGATGGTGGCGCTCGGCAATGACACCTTCGCGTGGGCTGATACCGGTGCCGTCGTTCTCGCAGCGGCCAAAGGTGTGCCGATCAAACAGGTCATGACTTTTGCGATGAACACGCTGTGCTGCGTGTGGATCGAAGGACGGACTTCGATTCGGAGCGGTAAAGACCTGATCGGCAAGCGGATCGGATCGGCGGCAGGCGATGGCAACGACCAGCTCTTTCCCGCGATTCTCGCGGTCAATGGCATTCGCGCTGACCAGGTGCAGAAGATCATACTTGATCCGGCCACAAAGGTCGCCGCGCTTGCTCAGGGCCGCATCGACGTATTACTCGGTGGAACGCCTGGCGAACCCGTTGCGCTGCGCCTTGCCGGACTGCCCGCAAAGACGATGCTGTATTCCGAACTGGGCGTGCCGACCCTTGGTCAGGGTATCTCGACGAGCAGGAAACTCCTCGAAGACAATCCCGATCTGGTGCGGCGCTTCGTCGCCGCAACCAAACGCTCGTGGATTGAGTCGATGAAAGAGCCGCGCGCCGCCATCGACGCGATGATCGATCACACGGGCATGCAGACCAGACGTCCATATCTCGAAATGGGATACGCCGCACTCAACCAGGTACTGATCAAACAGCAGGATTTCGGCTTTACGCCTCCCGCTGCCATGACCGAAACCGTGTCGCTGCTGGAAAAATATTCGGATCTGCCGAAGCAGAAGCGCGCCGAGGATTTCTATACGAACGCGTTCGTATAATGCGTTCGCCACTGATCGTCACGCTGAGGATTCGCTCATGAAACTCGTGACTTTTTCCGTCGACTCAATGCTGGGTCCGCAACGCCGCGTCGGCGTGATGAGTGCGTTGGATATTTTCGATGTCACGTCGGCACGCTGTCGTTTCATGGAGCAGTTCGTGCCGCCCGTGGCGGCCGCGGCGATCGGCATGGCGCAGACACCGCCCGATCTTGCCGAGATCCTAGCGCTCGGCGAAACGGGCATGCAATGGCTGTCGGAGGCAGTTGGGTTCGTGGCCGAACGCGGCCTCGCATCGACGGCACTCGGTGTTCGGATATCGCATCGCACCGACGATGTCGTGCTGCTGGCTCCAATACCCGCGCCGCCCGCGATGTTCAATTTCAATTTCTGGCCGGGTCATCGCGACTCCACCGCCAGGCACGGCATGAGCATGCCGGCGCCCCAGGATGGCGTGCATCTGGGCTCATTCTGGAAGGGCAATGCGGCATCATTCGTAGGGCCTGGCATCAGCCTGCGAATTCCGTCATATGCCGAAGAAATCGACGTCGAATGCGAACTGGCGGCGATCATCGGCGTCGGTGGCCGCGACCTTGACGTCGCACAGGCGGAGCGGGCCATCGCTGGTTATACGATCTTCAACGACGCCAGCGTACGTAGCGTGCAGCCGGCCGAGATGCGTCAGGGACGCGGCATGTGCAAGGCCAAGGACTTCGACACGGGCAACGCGATGGGGCCGTGTCTCGTCACGCCGGACGAGGTAGGTTCAATCCACGAACTCGAATTTTCGCTCGAAGTGAATGGACAGATCTGGTCGAGTGCGAGGGGCGTGGATATTCGCGGCAATCTGCCTGAAGTCATTTCGTTTCTGTCCCGCGGACAAACGCTGCTTCCTGGGACTGTGGTAGCGACAGGTGCCTTCGCGGGCGGAACCGCGTTCGATCTTGGCCGCAGATTATCTCCGGGCGACGAGGTCGGGCTCCACATATCCCGGATCGGTGTGCTGCGCAACGTGATTGGCGCACACGAGCAGCCTTACGTACCGTTGGCGATGCCGCGATAGCGGTCTTTCCTTCGGAACTCTTTTGGGACGCAAGTCATGCTGACTTCCAGGTATGGATCGGCTGTAGCCGGTTTTGCGGCACGAGCTCTCGTAACCGATTTGTCCGCGGAGGTCGAACGGCACGCGAAGAATCACATCATCGATACGATTGGCGCAATTGTGTCGGGTTCGGCGATGAGCGCGGGCCGGGCGGCGCAACGCTATGTGCAAATGATGGGAGGCGAATCGCAGGCGTCGGTCATCGGCACCCGGTTGCGCGCACCGCTGATCGAAGCCGCGTTAGCAAACGGTATGTCCGCACACGCTGATGAATCGGACGACTCACACCAGGTGAGCATGACGCATCCAGGCTGCGGTGTATTGCCGGCCGCGCTCGTGATAGGAGAAGCAACCCGCGCTAGCGGCCGCGACCTCATGCGCGCCGTGGTGCTGGGCTACGAAATGTGCACACGCTTTGCGAGCGCGTTCGGTGCGGATATGAGTTCGAAGCGAGCATCTCTTGCAAGTCACTCCTATGGCCCGCTGTTCGGAGCGGGCTATGCAGCCGGCGCATTGCTGAAATTCGACGAGGAGAAATTTGCGATTCTGCTCAACTATCTGTCGCAGGAAGCATCGGGGCTGACGACATGGAGGCTCGATAGCAGTCACACGCTCAAAAGCTATGCTTTTGCGGGTATGCCGGCGAGCAACGGCGTCAAGGCGGCGATGCTTGTGCATTCTGGATTCACAGGTTCGGGTGATGTACTCGACGCAAGCCGCCGCAGCATGCTCGAATGCATTACGGCAAATCCGCGGCCGGATGCGTTGATCGACGGACTAGGCAAGCAATACGCCATCGTACAAAGCGACATCAAGTATTACTCGGTCGGTTATCCAATTGCCGCGCCCGTGGCGGCGGTCGAGAAGATTCTCGCTCTCGATAGTTTCACGGCTAATCAGATCGAGTGTGTGAGGTTGCGTTACCACCGGGACTGGTACACCGTGGTCGGCGATCTGTCGAGAATGCCGGACGTCAACTTGCGTTACTGCCTCGCGGTGACTCTGCTGGATGGGCGCTTGACGTTCGGCGCTGCTCACGACAAAGAGCGCATGCAGGCTGAAGACGTCATCCAGATGGGAAAGCGCATCGAATTTCTCGACGCCGACGCGGATCTCGACTATTTCGCCGTTCGAGTCGAAATCGAAGCGGGCGGGAAGAGCTGGCACGCAGAGCAGGACAAGTGTGTGCTGGGGCGGATCGAGAATCCGATGTCCGACGCGCAGGTCCGGGACAAGGCACGGCAGCTGATGACGCCGGTGTTGGGCGCATCATCGGTCGAGCGAGCCGTCGGCATGCTGGACGAACTGCAATCGCTGAGCGGCGTTGGCGCGCTCATTGATACGATGTGTTGCGACGGAGAGGACCAGTAGGTGTCAATCAGGAGCATCAACTCCGTGCGGGCGCCGTCCTATGGTCTGAGGAACGCGAAGGGAACAATGGCAGGGCTGCCTGGAGAAATGCCTCCGCCAGCGGTGACTGCGGTGACGAATGTGGCCACATGACGCCGACGGTTCGCCTGGGGCACGGTTCGGGCAGGCTGTGACGCTGTAGCCGGCTGTCGAGAGTGCCGGCGAAGGTCCAGTCCGGTAGCAATGACACGCCCAGCCCTTCGGCGACAAGACGTGCGATCGACTGAATGCCATCGAGTTCGAAACGCACTCGGGGCCGCACATTCAGTCTGCGCAAATAGTCGTCCGCGAGCTTGCCACCGACAACATTGCGGTCATAGCGCACGTAAGGCTGCTCCCTAACGGCCTGAATTGGGTCCTTCACGGTCATTGAGGAGGGCGTTAGCAGCATCAGCGCTTCTTCTCTCAGGCTCTGCCATACGAATGTCTTTGGCAACTCAAACAGCGGACGCACGAGAATTCCCGCATCAATGTCACCGCTTACCAATCTTGAGTAGATGTGGGTGGACGATCCTGGTTCGATGAAGACTTCGATATCCGGATGCCGCTCGACCCATCTCTTAAGCGCCAATGGGACCATTTCCAGTAACGCGGACGGCGTCGCGCCTAGACGCAAAGGGCCTGCTGGAAGTCCCGTTTCAGATGCCGCGGATTTCAGTGTTCGAACATCTCGAAGCACGGTGCGTGCGTGATCGACGATTTTCAGGCCCGCGATGGTCGGCTTGACGGTTCTTCCTACGCGCACGATTAGCGGCGTTCCGAGAATATCTTCGAGCGCCTTGAGTCGTTGTGCGATTGACGCGGGCGCGAGGTCCAGATGGCGTGCCGCCTCTGCGATCGATCCCAATTCAACCACGCATAGAAAGCTTTGCAGAAATCTGGAATCCATAGCGAACGAAACCAGCGAGTTGCAGTTGACCGATTGTAGTCGAAAAAAACGATGTGTCGTTCTATCTGTTGGAGGCGCAGTAAGCGCGTGGAGACTGACCTGCAAGGGTTTTTCCGTATCTTCCGGCCTTTCCGCCGTCCAGCGGTGAAAGCAGGAAATTCCTTTGTCTGAAGACGCGAGTGTCCGGTTGTTCGCAACCTTGCCTGCCGACACAATTTGCCTGCACGACACTCTCTATTCGTCTCGAACATTCGCAGGGATAGCCAGATGCCAAAGATCTCCTCCATTGATGTCTGTACCGCCAGCGTTCCGCTGGATCGCACTACGTCGTTCTCGAACCGAAGCGTGGCAGTTCGCCACTATGGACTCATCAAGATTCGCTCCCAGGAAGGTGTGGAGGGAATCGGTTTCTGCTATATCGGTAGCGCCGCAGGCCGGATTTTCAACGAAGCCGTGGCATCGCTGCTGGCGCCGATCGTGCTGGGCCGCGATTCGTATGAAATCGAAGATCTGTGGTCGTCGATGTATCAGGATTCGCTGTTGCAGGGGCGCTCAGGCGTCGTGATGAGGGCGATCAGCACCATAGATACGGCTTTATGGGACCTGAACGCTCGTACCAACAAGCTGCCACTTCATCAGTACCTGGGCGCAGCGGCAGCCACCGAGGTGCCTGCATACGCGAGCGGGGGCTACTACCTGGAAGGCAAGACCGACGCGATGCTGGGCGACGAGATGCTCAAGTACACGGAACTCGGCTTTCGCGCCGTCAAGATGAAAACCGGGCGGTTGTCTCCGAAAGAAGAAGCAGCACGGGTTCGCGCGGCGCGGGAAGCGGTGGGTTCCGATGTGGAGCTCATGCTCGATTGCAATAACGCCTGGCAGGACCTCACCGAAGCCTTGCAATACGTGAGACGTATTGAGGAATTCGACCCGTATTTCATCGAAGAGCCGTTCGGCCCGGATGATATCGAAAATCATGCGCGGCTCGCGAACGCTACGCACGTGCCGATCGCGACCGCTGAGATAGGTTATGGCCGTTGGTATCACAAGGCGTTGCTCGATAGTGGTGGCGCATCGATCCTGCAAACGGACGCAGCGGTGTGCGGCGGCATCACTGAATGGAAGCGGATCGCGGCCACTGCTGCGAGCTATGGCGTGGTTCTGTGCCCGCACTGGTTCCACGATCTACATGCTCCGCTGGTCGCGGCGACGCCCAACGCACGCTATGTGGAGTTCTTCCCGGATGACCAGGTGCTGAATTTCCGCCGCCTTCTCGATCGGCAACTGGAGTTCAAGCGCGGGCACGTGCAGTTGCATCAGGGAAGCGGACTCGGATTCAACTTCGACGAAGGCCAGGTGAAGAAGTACGGCGAGTGGCAGACGGTCAGGTGACACGATGTTGGGCAAGCGCAACCGAGCCAGGCCGGCGGGCCAGATGACTTCGCCGGATCGATCGGCAAGTATCCGCAAATCGCCTGGCGATCATAGGCAACGCATGTCCAACTGGTGCAGCGCATGCCTGGCAGGGTTGTCGGCTCGGTTCACCCTCGGTCGCAGTTCAGCGCAGGCGAAGTTGACGGTTCGCCGATATCCGCTGACCGCCGGGACGTCACCGATTGACACCAATAAGAAAGCGGTTTCACAATAGATAAATGTTCGCATAAAACCATCGTTTGCATGCCAGGAATAATCGGCATCGGCTGAATATTTGGAGGATTCAACTCATGGATTTGGCATCTGGAATCATTGCAGCGCCCGTTTTACCGTTTGATGAAAGCGGTTCCATAAATTGGCCCGCATTTGACCGGTATCTCGAAAGTGTGGCTGCGGGGCGCCCCAAGGCCATCGCGATGAATATGGCGGTAAGCGAAGTCAGTTCGCTTACGCTTGCCGAACAGACCGACGTGATCCGGCGCGCGAAGCAAGTCTTGCATGGCAAGTGCACGCTCGTGTCGGGCGTCAATACCACGAACGCACCCGCCGCAGTCGATTTGGGGCGCCAGATGGTCGAAGCGGGCGCCGAGGCGCTGGTCGTCTTTCCGCCCGTGCCTGCTTTCCTCGGTCCGGTGTCCGCGACGATGGTGGCGGATTTCCACGCGGACATCGCAAAGGGAGTCGACGTTCCGCTGATCGCTTTTGAAACGAACTTCATCAGTTATCCGCCCGGCAGCATTTCGGAACTATCGAAGATCCGGAACATCGTGTCGATCAAGGACGCCGCGTTTAATGTCGACCACACGGTTGCAAACGTAAAAGAGAACTCGCGCGTCGAACGCCCGATTGGTCTGATGACCGGTAGCGATACGTTCGTTCTCGAGGCGATTCTGATGGGCTGCAACGGTGCGCTGATTGGTCTCGCAGCCACGGCAACCGCGGCGCTGGTCGAAATGTTCGATCTTGCGGCGAAAAAGAAAATCACTGAAGCCTACGAAATCTGGAATCGGATCGCACCGATCGCGCGTATCTGTTGGCGACCACCCATTCGCGACTACCGCGTGCGCATCAAATATGTGCTGATGCGTCAAGGCGTCATACCGTGCATGAAGGTCCGGGCGCCATTCCCGGAGCTGAGCGCCGATGATCGGCGAGATCTCGACGAAGCGTTTGAGGAGACCCGGTTCGGCAATCACGAGCTGCTTCCGGCCGGTTAATTCGGCGACGCGGTCGCGTCGTTTTACCCGCAGCATAGTTCAACGAGAACGAGACAAGGATGATGGATCCAAACAGCACAGTCCTCGACGATAGTCAGTTCATCGAGTCGGTAAGCGTATCGAATCATGTCCGATTGATCAGGATTGCACGTCCCGAAAAGCGCAATGCGATGACAAACGGCATGGTCATTGAAATCGGTCGTTTGCTACGCGTGTTCAAGGACGATCCGCAGGTTCGGTGCGTTGTGATTACAGGCGACGAGAAAGCGTTCTCGGCCGGCGCCGACCTGAAGAACATGCATAGATTGGGCGCTGCGAAGGTCGTGAACGACGTGGAGCGGGCCGCCGCATGGGAAGAAATCGAACGCTTCCCGAAGCCATTCATCGCCGCGGCAAACGGTTATACCTACGGTGCGGGAAACGAATTGGCGATGTGCTGTGACTTCGTGATCGCCGGCTCCAATGCACTTTTTGGGCAGCCGGAAGCGAAGACGGCGGGCATGGCTGGGGACGGCGGAACGCAAAGACTGCCCCGTAAGATGGGGCCGGCGATGGCGGCCTACATGATCATGACCGGGGAGCCTGTTACCGCGCAGACTGCGAAGGAGTCCGGTTATGTGGTCGAGATCTGTGAGCCGAACCAGACGGTATCGCGTGCGCTTGCGATTGCCGAGACGATCTCCATGCGTGGTCCACTGGCGGTGCAGGCAATGAAGGCGTGCATGCGTGTAGCGGTGGGTGCAACGCAGGAGAACGGCATTGCATTCGAACGCATGATGGTGGTGCGCAACCAAACGACGCCGGATCGTGCTGAAGGGCTTGCGTCCTTTGCCGAAAAGCGCGAGCCGAAGTTCACGGGGCTTCGATAATGACGTCGAAAGCGATTGATTTGAAGCCACGCGTGTTGAATGCGGCTATCGTCGGTTGCGGATGGGTCGCGGACTGGCATATCGCGGATGGTCTCGCGCATCTGAAGGACAGGTTTCGCGTGCTGGTGAGTTGCGACAAGGATGTCGAGCGAGCAAAGTCGTTTGCGCTGAAGCACGACGTGCCTCGCATATCAGGCGACCTTGCGGAGGTGCTGGCGATGCCGGACGTCGACGTCGTGATCATCTGCACGCCGCCTTCGCTGCACTATCCGATGATTATGGCCTGCCTGAAGCACGGAAAGCACGTCGTATGCGAGAAGCCGTTCGTGGCGTCGCTGGCTGAAGTCGATGCAGTCATCGCAGCGGAGAAAGTTTCGTCTGCGCGCGTGATGCCAATTTTTCAGTACCGCTTCGGCGACGGGCTTGCCAGGGTGCGGCACGTGATTCAGTCGGGACTCGCCGGCCGGCATTTTGTATCGAGCGTCGATACCGCCAAGCGTCGCGACGCTGATTACTATCAGGTCGCCTGGCGAGGCAAGTTCGCCACGGAACTGGGCGGTGTTTTGCTCACACAGTCGATCCACATTCATGACGTCCTGATGTGGTTGATTGGCCCCGTCAAGGCAGCGGCATGTTTCAAGACCACGCGTGTCAATCCGATCGAAGTGGAGGATTGCGCGGTCGCAAGCCTGCAGATGCTGGACGGCTCGCTCGCCTCCCTGTCCGCGACGCTCGGCTCGGCGCGGCAGGTGACGCGCCTTCGGTTGTGCTTCGAAAACGTGACCTTTGAGAAAGTGGGCTATGACGACGACTCGTCGCGCCCGGGAGATGATCCGTGGACTGTCATTTCGCGCAAGCCGGAGATGCGGGATGCGATCGAAAAGAAGATGGCGGAACTGTCGCCGGCCTCGAAATGGTTCGCCCGCCAGTACGAATTGTTCCACGACGCGTTCGAGTCAGGCGGCCCGTTTCCGGTCACTCTGTCCGACGCGCGCGCGTCAATCGAACTGGTAACTGCGCTGTTTATGTCCAATGACACACACACGGTCGTGGACTTTCCAATCGGGTCCAGTCATCCAAAGTACCACGGCTGGTTTGAGCGATAGTGCGTATGAGGTCGGCCATCAGTGAGCATTTTCGCCGCACGGTCAGGCAGCCTCATTAAAGTTTATTGGAGACGACATTGTGGAATCACATCGCAAACTTACAAAACCTCCACTCTGGAGTTCGGATAGTTCGATGAAAAAGAAAAAATCCAGGGCGTCGAGGGTTGCTGGCCTCTATCCCTTTCTCGCAGTCGCTGCATTTTTTGCGATCTGGCAGGCACTCGTTCGACTGTTTCATATTCCGTCGTATTTGCTGCCTGCTCCATCGGAAATTTTTTCGGTGATCTACGACAACGCAGGAATGCTGGCACATCAAGGTCAGGCAACGCTGCTGGTGATCTTCGCTTCCTTCGTCGTGTCGGTGATTGTGGGCGTGTCCTTGTCATTGTTGATTTCATTTTCCCCGCTGGCGAGGCGCACCGTATATCCACTCATAGTGTTCTCGCAGACCATTCCGAAGATCGCGGTCGCGCCGCTCTTCGTCATCTGGTTCGGATTCGGCTTCCTGCCGAAGCTTCTGATCGCCGTACTGATCTCGTTCTTTGCGGTCGTGATTCAGTCCACCGTGGGTTTCACCTCTTTGCACCCTCAGCCGTTGCGAGTCGCGCAATCGATGGGTGCGACGCGGATGGATCTGTTCTTCAAGGTCCGACTTCCTCATGCATTGCCCAATATCTTTGCGGGTCTGAAGATGGCCATGGCTTCATCGGCAATCGGGGCAATCGTCGGTGAATTCATCGCGTCGCAAGAAGGCTTGGGTTATCTGGTCCTCGTTGCCAACGGACAGATGAATACGAAGCTCGCCTTTGCGGGAATGCTGATCCTGAGCGCGATGGGTATCGTTCTCTATTTCGTTGTCGAATTGGCCGAGCGTTTCACGACTGGCTATCGTTCGACTCAGCGCAAGTAAACACGTCGGGCTGTTATATGAAGCCGGAGGAGACGAAATGCTGCAAACAGCACAGGCAGGTTCAAGGATGTCCGACGCGCAACTGTCGATCGATCGACTGAAGAAGGTCTATGAGACCGACGATGGCGATCTGCTCGCGCTCAACGAGACATCGTTCACGATCGGCAAGGGCGAGTTCGTGTCGGTGCTCGGGCCGAGCGGATGCGGGAAAAGCACGTTGTTGCTGATGGCTGCTGGCCTCGAGAAGTCGTCAGGTGGATCAGTGACTATCGGCGGAAAAACCGTTCAGAAGCCTTTCACCGATATCGGCATCGTCTTTCAGGAGCATGCGCTCTACGAATGGCGAACTGTTCTCGAAAACATAATGCTACAAGCGGAGATCCGGCGGCTTCCGAAAGAAAGCATGCAGATACGAGCGTATGAACTGCTTGAGCAAACGGGGCTCAGGGAATTCGCGAACAAATATCCATCGGAGTTGTCGGGCGGCATGCGGCAACGCGCTGCGATCTGTCGCGCACTTGTTCACGATCCGTCCGTGTTGTTCTTTGACGAACCGTTCGGCGCTCTAGATGCGCTGACGCGCGAACAGATGCGCATCGATCTCGAAAAGATGTGGCTCAAGCGACGCCCGACCGTGCTCTTCATCACACACGGGATTGCCGAGGCAGTCGCGTTGTCGGACCGAATTATTGTGATGACGCCACGTCCTGGGCAGGTGGACGAAATTATCACGGTCGATCTTCCTCGGCCGCGAACCAAGGAAGTTCTGAGCAGCAAGAAATTCGTCGAGTATTGCGATCGCATCACCGAGAGCTTCATGCGCCGGGGGATCATCAAGTATTGAGGTGGCTTTAAAAACACGTTGATTTTTGCAGGGCCGTGGCGTTCACAAAATGGCCGAGGAGACATTGATGAGTACGAGACGTGAGTTCATGGTGGGCGCTGCCGCGTCCGTGGCTGCGCTTGCGCTGGGAACAGGAAACGCGCAAGCACAGCAATTGGAGAAAGTGACGTTCCGCTTCAACTGGTCGTGGGTCGGTAACTATGCGCCTGTGGTATTGGGTGTCTCGCGCGGCTACTTCCGTGAATTGGGTATCGATCTGGAAGTCGCGCAGGGAAAAGGTTCCGGTGCGACCGCTCGTCAGGTCGGGTCAAAAAACGACATGTTCGCGTGGGCAGACACTGGCGCTGTCATGGTGGCGCGCGGGCAAGGAATCCCGATCGTCGAAGTCATGACGCTTGCCAAGAGCAATCTGGGGGTGCTGTGGATATCCGGTCGCGGGCTGGAGATCAAGACCGCGCGCGACCTGATAGGCAAGAAAGTGTCCGCCACACCCGGCGACGGCAACTCGCAGATCTGGCCTGCCGTTCTTGCTGCCAACAACATGAAGGAGGGCGACGTCGAAATGGTGTATCTCGACGGCACGGCGAGCCTTGCCGCGCTTCGCGAGGGGCGTGTCGATGCGGCCTTCGGCGGATCGTCGGATCAGCCAGTGACACTGAGGGCTAATGGATTCAACGCAAAGTGCGTGACGTATGCGGATCTTGGCGTCCCATGCCTTGGCTCCGGCGTCATCACTCATCTGGACACGCTGAAGGAGCGTCCAGATCTGGTCGCAAAGATCGTCAAAGGCGTGCAGCGCTCCTGGCAGGCCGCGCTGAAGGAGCCTGAAGCCGCCGTCGATGCGCTGATGAAGCTCAGTACGACACCACTGAACATCAAAGTGATCCGAGACAGTCTTCACGTGTTCCAGGGGCTGGCAACCAACACCACGCCGACTGGCTATATGAATCCGGCCGACATGGAGAAGACGCTGGATATCATGAGGAAATACGGCGGCATCAAGTCCGATATGCCGGCGACTGACTACTACACGAATCAGTTCGTAAAATCCGCCTAAGAATGGAGTGAAGCATGGCGAGTGAGAATCTTGAAGAAGTTCCCGATACCGGCAAATCGATTGCGGTGATAGGCGGCGGCACGATGGGCGCCGATATCGCGGCTAGCTTCGCGGCGTGCGGTTGGGCGGCTCACATCGTGAATCCGGCGGACGTAATGCTGGATACGATGCCGGAGCGTCTGCGATCCGCGATGAGCAAGCTGGGGAAAGCGTTCGAAGACGAGGACTTCACGCATCATCTGCAGTTGTCGTCAGTTCCGTGGAAGCAGATTGATCTCGTTATCGAAGCTGTGCCGGAGAACATCGAGATCAAGCGGGAAATCTTCGCCCAACTCGAAGCACTCGCTAATCCGGACACACCGCTTTGCAGCAATTCCTCGGCTATTCCGATCGGCAAGATCGGAGAGGGCCTGAAGTCCCAGCAGAGAATGGTGGGCACGCATTACTTCATGCCGGCGCATATCGTTCCGGCAGTCGAAGTCGTGTGTTCCCGTCTGACGGATGTGAAAGTCGCCGACCGCGTGGCTGAATATCTCCGCGGCGTCGATAAAGTGCCGGTGCGCGTGAAACTCGATATTCCTGGTTTTCTCGCCAATCGCATCCAGCATGCGCTTTCGCGAGAAGCGATCAATCTCGTCGAGCGCGGCATCGCCACGCCTGAAGACGTCGATAACGCCGTCAGGTACGGATTCGGATTTCGCTACATTGCCGCGGGCCCTCTACTGCAACGCGATCACGCGGGACTCGATATCCACTGCGCAGCCGGCGCCACGATCTATCCGGACCTCTGTAACGATGCCAAGCCTAGCCGGTATATGAGCGAGCTGGTCGAAGAGGGCAACATCGGCATGAAGGTGAAGGACGGTTTTTACCGATGGACACCGGAGCGCGTGGCAAAAGAGAAGGCACGATATGAAAGAGCGCTGCAAGGCGCGCGCGCGATTATCGAAGCCGAGGACAAGAGTACGAAGCTCGAAGTCAATACGCCTGCGTCATTTCGCGGAAAGCCGGAGTGAATGCCAGGGTTTGGGATGACATGACAGGCAACCCACGCGGCGAGCGGACGCCACACAGATCATCATGAGCGGAGACGAGACCTCGGTACAGCCTTCGCAAAACAAAGTCATCATTTTTGTCGTGGCGGTGTCGTTCTTCATGGAGAACCTGGACGGCACTATTCTGTCGACGGCGTTGCCGCAGATCGCAAGATCGTTCGGCGTCGCAGCGACGTCGCTCAGCGTTCTGATGTCGTTGTACATGCTGACGCTCGCGGTCTGCATTCCGGTGAGCGGATGGATTGCCGATCGCTGGGAGCCACGTCATGTGTTCGCTGCCGCGGTCGGGCTGTTTAGCGTCAGCTCGGCGCTGTGCGGCCTGTGCTGGAGCGTGGAATCGCTGATAACCGCGCGGATCCTTCAGGGCATGGCGGGCGCGGCAATGGTTCCGGTCGGCAGGCTGATCGTACTCAGGGTGAGCCGGAAGGAAGAACTGCTGAAGGTGCTGAACACGGTGACGATGCCTGGACTCGTCGCACCGATCCTCGGGCCGCCGCTTGGCGGCTTCATCACTACTTATCTGGGCTGGCGCGGGATCTTCATCATCAACGTGCCGTTCGGCGTTTTGGGTTTCCTATACACGCTGAACTCCGTGCCGTCCTTTTTCGCGAGACAGCGAAGACCCTTTGACTGGACTGGATTTCTGTTGGGCGGCGGGGCATTGACATGCATTCTCGCCGGTGCTGAATACACCGGATCGGCCGACACACTGACGACGGGCTTGACACTGCTCGGCGCCGGCGCATGCCTCGGGTTGGCTGCGGCCAGGCATTCGGCGCGTGTCAAATATCCGCTGACGGATTTTTCTGTTTTCCGTATTCCGACTTTTTCGGTTACCGTTCTAACGGGTTCGGTGACACGAGTATCTATCGGCGCATTGCCATTTGTCATGCCGTTGCTGTTGCAAGCGGGGCTCGGCTTGAGCGCATTCGAGGCGGGGTTGTTGTTTCTCGCTTCCGCAGCAGGTACATTGGGAACGAAGTCTTTTGTCTTGAAGATTGTGCGGAGATTCGGTTTCCGCCGCACGATGTCCTGCAATTCGCTGATCGTTGGTTTTATGTATTGCGTTTGCTGCATCATCCAGCCCGGAATTCCAGAATGGGTGATCGGCATGATTCTCTTCGGATGTGGCGTCGCGAGGTCGGTGCAATTCACCTGTCTTAACGCCATTGCGTTTGCCGACATCGGTACTGAGGAGATGAATAGCGCAAGCACACTCTATAGCACGTTTCAGCAAGCTGCGATGGCATTGGGCATAGCGTTTGGCGCGGTCGCGATGCAATGGGCTATCGCCAGCAGCGGATTGGCTAACCACTACAGCATACACAACTTCCGGATCGTGTTTTTCGCGATGGCTCTAGTGGCGGCGATTTCGTCCATCGGCTATATCAGGATGGATTCCCGGGCCGGGTCGACTTTGAGCGCGCAAGCAGCGGCCGCGCGCGGTAAGCCCTCGCAGTAAGCCCTCGCAGTAAGCCCTCGCAGTAAGCCCTGAGAACCCTGCCGGAATCGACCCGGCAGGCAGAACCTCGAGCATGCGAATCGCCCGGATGGCGGCGTAGTCTTTTCGCCACCCGGGCTCACTGTTTTAGAACCGGTGCGTGATACCCGCGCCCACCGCGACCATGCTTCGCGACGACGACGGTGTGCTCGAAAAGCCATCGCCGATCGTTGCCGTGGCGTTGATGATCGATTTGCCGTTCGTGCCGAGCGTTTGTCCGCTAGCGCGCTGATAAGCCTCGAGAATCCAGAAGCCGGTCCGTTTCGATAGGGAATAGTACTGCGACAGGTTGAATTGCTGATATCTCGCCGCGCTCGTAATCCCATTCGCTTTCGATGAGGCCGTGTAACTGTAGCCGGCTCCGAAATCCCAGCTCGCGAGCGGCTTCCAATGCAACACGAGGCCACCGGTATTAAACACGACTTCACTGCGGAACGAGGAGCCAACGCCCGGTGAGTACTGGACGTTTGTGTACGTAGCCGAGATATCGAACGCTGGGCTGAACCGATACAGGCCGCCCACCGCGAAGCGTTGCTGGGACTGCGCAGTCTGGTAACCGTTCGTCACAGCAGAGACGCCGGCCTGAGCACCCGCATTCGATGTCGTCGAATCAGTACCGAACGGCCCGCCACCCAGCGTGGAATTGTTGATCCGCGAAAAGGCGACCGTCGCGCCGACCGGCCCTTGCGCATAATTGAGCGCGGCGGACAATGTGGACCCGCGGTTGAAACTGCCTGGCACACCTCCGAGCGAGTAGGAGCCGCTGAACTTGAATCCATACAGCGTTGGCGACATGTACAGCAGTGTGTTGTTCGCGCGATAAACCGTGTCGAGCCCATCGAGGTCGCCCGGGTGAGCGCCGAACGAGCCGGTTAGCCACACCGTCGGACTATACGGGCTCATCAACTGATAGTACGACGCGTACTGACGGCCGGCGGTCAACGTGCCGTAGGTGGCGTTCGTCATACCCACGAACGCCTGGCGACTGAACATCAGCCCGGATGTCGACTGAGCGCCAGTCCCGCTGGTGAAGCCTTGCTCCAGGGTGAAGATTGCTTTGGTACCCCCGCCGAGATCTTCCGAGCCCTTCAGGCCGAAGCGGCTTCCCGCCCATACGCCCGAAACCATCTTGATCGCCGAACGACCGCCCGACGTCGATCCCAGCGTTGTCGAACTGGATTGGTAAGCGATGCCGGTATCGAACACGCCATATAGCGTGACGCTCGATTGGGCGAACGCCTGACCTGCTGCGAGAGCGGTCCCTGTGGTCAGCAGGGTTCCTATAGCGAATCTCATTTTCATGTCGAAAGTCTCCTCCATTCTCGCAATCGCGAGCGTCATGCGAGGTGGATGTTCAAGGTGGAAAGTAACTACCGCTGAATCAGGGTCCAACCGTGAGGATTTCCGGGATCTTTCTCCTTATGTAGTTGGGCGGGGGGGCGACATCCGAGGGCGAGGGTCCGCACGCCTCGGAGATATCTTGAGTTCGCGAAACGGCGGCTCGCGACAGCGGCGCACGCGAACAAGGTGGCGCTGGCGCATTCCCACAACAGGCCTCCGTTACCCGGTTTGCCGCGCGCACGTTGACTCCGTGATCGCGATCTCGCGATGCGTTCTGCTTTTAGAAATCGCTTTCATAATACCCAGGAATATTCCCGTTGTAGAGAACGTAGAATTCAGGGAATACGCTGTAAAAGAAGGGATTTTCAACGTGTGTAGTTGAAAAAAACAAGGTTGGAAGAGTAGATTTTCAGAAATGATAGCGATTACAAATTAGCCAATTTTTGGCTCATTCGGAGCGTGGTGGAGGGGACCGGCCGCCGCGTAATGGGGATGCGAGTCAATTGAAGAAGCGCACGGATTCGGGGAGGGCGGAGGCGCCGGGAGGCGGGGATGTCGACTGGACGAAACGTCCGAGGCGCTGCGCGCGACTGCGGCGCTTCGGGCTCGCGACCCGCGACGACGCCACCCGGGCCGCTACCATTCCGTTTCCCGAACACGTGAGTGCTGGCCGCAACCCTGGTGTGTTCAAAAAGCGAAATTGGCCGCGTTCACTTTTTCAACCAGGCATTGCTTCCAATGACGATATAGATTTGTGTCGGCGCACTCGCGCTCTGCCACGTAAACCCCACCTCGCCTCAGTGCACAACCCGCTTTGCGCATATTTTTATTCATGCTACTGTGAATCGAAATTGGCAAGGCTATGCAAATTTACATTCCATACAGTTGCAGCCGCACCTAAGCGAAAGAAGGCGCGAAGGCGTCACGCCATCGCTTCGCGCAGTACAGCCCAACCAGCCCCAGCCCCACGTGTCGTTCCTGTTTAAGGAGAAAGCGCGGTGACGCAGGTTCCGATTGACCGTAGCAACGTCGTTTCCGCGCGCGCGTTCTCTCGCCCACGTTTCGTTGCGGCAGCCTGGCTCGTCAGGGCAGGCGTCGCGCTGATCTATCTGTTCATGCTGAGCCCGCTGATCTTCGTGATCTGGCTGAGCTTCTTCAAAGACGCAATCATTACGTTTCCGCCGTCCGGCTACACGATGTCTTGGTACGTGAACGCATGGCATAACGATGCGTTCGCCAACGGTTTCGTACTGTCGATGAAACTCGCCGCGGGCGCGGCGATCGGCGGCGTGGTGCTCGGTGTCGGCGCGTCGCTGGCGCTTGCGCGCTATCGCTTTCCGGGGCGGCGCGCGGTCGGCAACGTGCTGCTGCTGCCGCTCGTGGTGCCGGGCATCGTCGCCGGCATCGCCACCTATCTGTTCTATCTGCGCGCCGAAAACGTGCTCGATACCGACATCGTCGGCACTTTCGGCGGCCTCTTGATCGCGCATATCTGCCTGACGATTCCCTGGACGATCCGGCTCGTCACCGCGAGCCTCGGCCAGATCGACGAGACCGTCGAGGAAGCCGCGCGCAATCTCGGCGCCGGCCCGTGGCGCACGCTGTGGCGCGTCACGCTGCCGATGCTGCGGCCGGCGATCGTTGCGTCCACATTGTTCGGCTTTATCGTTTCCTTCGAAAATCTCGAGATGACGCTGCCGCTCGTCGGTCCCGGCAAAACCACGTTGCCGATCGCGATCATGCAGTACCTCGAGTTCAATCTCGACCCCACCATCGCGGCGGTTTCGGCCGCGCAGATCGTGTTGCTCGGCATCGTGATGCTGATCACCGATCGTTTCGTGAAGCTCGGCAAGGTGATCTGATCATGGCTCAGGTGTCCCTGCGCAATCTGCGCAAGCAATACGGTGCGACGACCGCGGTCGAGAACGTGTCGTTCGATATCGCCGAGGGCGAACTGGTCGCGTTTCTCGGCCCGAGCGGCTGCGGCAAGACCACGACGCTGCGGATGGTCGCGGGCTTCGTCGAACCGACCGAGGGCGAAATCTGGATCGGCAATAACGAGGTCACGCGCCTCGCGCCCGACAGGCGCAACACCGGCATGGTGTTTCAGCGCTACGCGTTGTTTCCGCACATGACGGTCGCGCAGAACGTTGCGTTCGGCCTGGAGATGCGGCGCGTGCCGAAGTCGGAACGCGACACGCGGATTCGCGAAGCACTCGACATGGTGCGGCTCACGTCGCTGGCCGGGCGGTATCCGCGGCAGTTGTCCGGCGGCCAGCAGCAGCGTGTCGCGATTGCACGCGCGCTGGCGATTCGGCCCGACGTGTTCCTGCTCGACGAGCCGCTGTCGAATCTCGACGCGAAGCTGCGCGTCGAAGTGCGCGAAGAGATTCGCGCGCTGCAACAACGGCTGGGTCTGACGACGATCTTCGTTACGCACGATCAGGAAGAAGCGCTCGCGATGGCGGACCGCGTGGCCGTGATGCACGACGGCCGCGTGCAGCAGATCGGCAGCGCAAACGAGCTTTACGAGCACCCTGCGAATCCGTTCGTCGCGAACTTTCTCGGTCGCATGAATTTCCTCGCCGGGCATGTCGACAGCGGTCATTTCATTACCGCGACCGGCGAGCGCATCGCGGTGAATGCCGCCGAGCCGAATGCGAACACGCTCGGCATCCGCCCGGAGCGTCTGCGGCTCGCGGCGGTGCCGGAGCACAGCGAAGTATCGATTCCGGTAAAGCTCGCCGACCGGATCTATCTCGGCGCGACCGTCGAATTGCGGCTCACGAGCGAACGCGGCCAGAGCCTCGTCGCGCTCGTGCCGAACACCGCGCATGCGGGTGCCGGCGGCTGGTCGCCGGGCGACACGCTGCACGCGTGCTTCAGAACCGAAGACTGCCTGCTTTTTTCCGCCTGAGGGACCTATCAATGAGCCAACACATCACGCGCCGCACGTTTCTGAAAGCTGCTTCCGGTCTGCTCGTCGCTCCATCGCTCGGCTTCGATCCGCGCATGGCGCTCGCGGCGGATGCCTGCCCCAATGTGGTGGTCGGCACGTGGGGCGGCGATTATCTGAATCTGCTCGAACAGAACATCGGCAAGCCGATCATCGAGGCGGCCGGCGGCAAGGTCACCTACGATTCGGCGGACCAGATCGGCCGCATGACGAAACTGCGCGCGGAAAAGATGTCGCGTCACGGTTCGCTCGACGTCGCCTGTCTCGCCGACATCGACATGTTCGACGTCAATCGTTCGGGCGTGCTCGAACCGCTCGACACCAGGCTGGTGCCGAACTCGGCGCGCACGATCGAAGCGCTGCGCCGCCCGTATTCGATCCCGCACATCTTCAGTGCGATGGTGATCGTCTACAACCCGGAGAAGTTCTCGGCGAAGCCCGACTCGATGTCGGTCGCACTCGATCCGAAACTGAAGGGACGGGTCGGCTTTTCCGACATTCTGTACAACTTCAACGTGCTGCAATCGTCGCTCGCCGCGGGTCAGCACAATGGCGATACCGCAGCCGGTATCCAGTTTCTGCGTGAAGTGCGCAAGCAGCAGCCGAAGGTCTATCCGTCCAACGAGGCGGTCGCGGCCGCATTGAAGAGCGGCGAAATCTGGCTGACCTGCATGTGGAAAGCGCGCGCGCTGCAATGGAAGAAGGGCGGCGTGCCGGTCGACTACGTGTTCCCGAAAGAGGGCGGCGTGCCGGTCACGTTCGAGGCCGCGGTGCCGAAGAATGCGCCATCGCGTGCATGCGGCTTCAACTATCTGAACGCGATGCTCGATGCGCGCGCGCAGGTCGGCTTTGCCGAAACGATGGGCTATGCGCCGACCGTGACCGATGCATCGTTGCCGCCCGCATTGCAGCAGAGCGTCGGTTTCACGAATGCCGAACTGGAGCGGCTCGTCAAAGTGGACTATGCGCGTTTCACCGCGGATAAACCGGCGCTGCTCGACTTCTGGAACAAGGAATTCAAGCCGGGGCTCTGAACCATGACCACCACAGCACTGGACGCCGCGCCGCGGCGCCGCGACTTCGCCGGGGGCATGCTCGCCGCGCCCGCGACGCTGGTCGTGCTATTCGTGATCGTGCTGCCGGGTGTGCAGCTGGTGCGCTACAGCTTCAATCATTTCGACTCTGTCCAGATGATGCAGGCGGCGTTCACGCTGCAGAACTACGTGCAGTTCCTGACCGATCCGTACTATCACGCGGTGCTGTGGACCACGATCAAGGTGGCCGCGCTGTGCACGGCGCTATCGCTCGTGCTCGGCTTTCCGGTTGCATACGTACTGGCCAAAACGCAAAGCCGCTACAAGAGCCAGCTCGTGATGCTGCTGGTGTTTCCGCTGCTGGTCGGCAATGTGGTGCGCGCGGCCGGCTGGATGGTGATGCTCGGCAACGCGGGCTTCGTCAACGCGATGCTGATCGCGCTCGGCGTGGTCGATCAGCCGGTGCGTTTGCTGTATACGCCGTTCGCCGTGGTGGCCGGCACCACGGCCGTGGTGCTGCCGTACATGATCCTGACGCTGCAAAGCGTGCTCGAAGGGCTCGATTTTTCGATCGAGGAAGCCGCGCGCAATCTCGGCGCGAGCTTCGGCCAGACGCTCGCGCGCGTGGTGCTGCCGATGGCCGCGCCCGGCATCGCCGCCGGCACGATGCTCGTTTTTATCCTCTGCATGAATGCCTATGCAACGCCGGTTCTGCTCGGCGGCACCGGCATCACGATGATGACGCCCGCGATCTACGACCAGATCGCAAAAGCGAATAACTGGCCGTTCGGCGCGGTGCTTTCGCTGGTGTCGATGATCGTCACCTTTGCGCTTGCGCTGCTGTCGCACTGGATCATCCAGCGCCGCTACGCCAAAACGATGATGACCTGACCCAGGCGGGCGCCCCCGAGGCTGTCCGTGAGCGGCGCCTTTTCTCAATGCGTTACTTCCCGAGGGAATAACCGATGCCCATACTCACCGATGAGACCCGCGCTTACCGTCATCGCCTGATGAAGTCGCTGATGGAGCGTCAGCGTGTGGACGCACTGATTTTCACTTCCGCCGACTTCTTCCAGTGGGCGACCAATTTCCATGTCGACGTGCAAACGTGGGAGCGGCCGATCGCAGTGTGCGTACCGCTGTCGGGCGAGCCGTTTGCGATCATGAACGAGCTGTCGACGCATCACGTGATGATGGCGCGCGAGCGTGCTCATCTGTGGCTCGACCATATCGCGTTCTATTCCGAGCATCCGCGCGTGGCCGACCGCCAGCCGTTGCTTGCGGAGGTGCCCGAGCTGATCGCCGCGCGTTTGCGCGCCGCCGGCCTGAGCGCGTCGCGCATCGGCGTCGAAGCGGCGGGTGGTCCGCTCGGCCGCGCCGCATCGTTGTTGCCCGATGCGAAGTTCGTGCCGATGCTCGCCGAGTTGCGTTCGTTGCGCTGGGTCAAGCATGCGGAAGAAATCGCGATCATGCGCGCGGCCGCGAGCCTCGCGGACTGGGTGCAGGATCGCTATCGCGAGAACATCCGCCCGGGGCGGCTGGTGCAGGAACTCGACTACCAGATGGCCACGCTGATGGTGACCGAAGGCGGCCGCCGTTTCCCCGGCGAGAATCTCGAAGTGATGCGCTGCTGGACACTGTCCGGCCCCGCGTCGGCATCGCCGCATGGCGACGGCGCATCGTGCGGCGCAAAGATCAACGCGGGCGATGGGCTCGTCAATATCGTGATTCCGCGCCTGAACGGTCTGGTGATCGAAAACGAGCGCACCTGGTTCTGCGGCAAGCCGAGCGCCGACCAGGCACGCTTCCATGGGGTCGCGCGCGCGGCCAACGAGGCGGCGGTGATGGCCGCGGTGACCGGTCAGCCGGTATCGGGCATCGACGCAGCCGCGCAGGCCGTGATCGAAAAGGCCGGCTGCGCGCAGTACATCCGCCATCGCACCGGCCACGGCATGGGCATCATCGGTCACGAGTATCCGGACGATATGGCCTTCAATCACCGCGCGCTGCTCGACAACGAGGTGTACTCGGCGGAGCCGGGCATCTATGTGTATGGGCTCGGCGGCTTCCGTCTCGACGATTCGGTCGTGACCGGCGCTGCGCCCGAGTTGCTGACGAATACGCCGCGCACACTGGCTCACGCGACGATCGACTGAGTCGCGCGGGCGGCGCGAACCTATAACGTTGGGAATTACCCGGAACCTGACCGGGAGGAGAAATGATGGAGTCGATTCTGTTCTCGCACTGCGCGCTGCTCGACCCGGTTGCGGGCGAGTTGCGCGAGGATCACGCGGTGCTGGTGGAAAACGGCCGCGTCAAGGAAGTATCGGATCGTCCGATCCGCAGTCAGTCGGCGCGCGAAATCGACGTGCGCGGCAAGACGTTGATGCCTGGCCTGATCGATCTGCATGCGCACGTGCACGCGACGCAATTGAATCTTGCCCAGCAGGTGAATCTGCCGAACGTGCTGGTCACGCTGAAGTCGTTGCCGCTATTGCAAGGCATGTTGCGGCGTGGCTTTACGACGGTGCGCGACGCGGGCGGCGCGGGCTTTGCGCTGAAGCAGGCGCTCGAACAAGGGCTCGCCGCGGGGCCGCGCCTGTTCGTATCGGGCCGCGCGCTCAGCCAGACCGGCGGCCACGGCGACATGCGCAGCCGCGCCGACTATATCGGCATGGACAGTCCGTGCTCGTGTTGCGTGCGGGTCGGCGCGACGTCGCGCGTGGCCGACGGCGTCGATGAAGTGCGCCGCGCGGTGCGCGAGGAACTGCAGATGGGCGCGGACCAGATCAAGATCATGGCGTCGGGCGGCGTCGCGTCGCCGACCGATCCGGTCGGCGCATGGGGCTATTCGGAAGACGAGATTCGCGCGATCGTTCACGAGGCGCGGGCACGCGGCACCTATGTGCTCGCGCACGCGTACACGGCCGAGGCGATCACGCGCGCGGTGCGCTGCGGCGTGCGCACGATCGAGCACGGCAATCTGGTCGACGCGGCCGCCGCGCGCGTGATGGCCGAGCATGGCGCGTTCGCGGTGCCGACACTCGTCACGTATGACGCGCTCGCAAACGAAGGCGAATCGCTCGGCTTGCCGGCCGATAGCGTCGCGAAGATCGAGGACGTGCGGCACGCCGGTTTGCGCTCGCTCGAAATCTTCCGCGACGCGGGCGTGCCGATGGGCTTCGGCTCCGACCTGCTCGGCGAATCGCAGCGTCTGCAAAGCGATGAATTCCGCCTGCGCGCCCAGGTGCTGTCGCCGCTCGAAATCCTGCGCAGCGCTACGCTGGTCGGCGCGCAGGTGCTCGGTCAGGAAGGGCAGCTCGGGCAAATCACGGCCGGCGCTCACGCCGACATGCTGGTCGTCGACGGCAATCCGCTCGCGTCGCTCGACTGTCTGTTGGGCCAGGGCGAGCATATTCCGGTGGTGATGAAGGGCGGCAAAATTCATGCCTTTGATTGGCAGGCGTGACGAGCGGAGCGCTCCCGCGGGAGCGGAAAGCGCCGGCGGCCCATGTAATCCGGAGAGAACGGATGGACTTTCGGCATATCGACGCGTTCCGGGCGCTGATGCTCACGCGTACGACGACCCGCGCCGCGCAGGTCATCGGCACGTCGCAATCGGGCATCAGCCGCCTGATCACCGATCTGGAGCGTTCGATCAATCTGACGCTGTTCGATCGCAGCCGCGGCCGGCTCGAACCGACCGCCGAAGCGCTCGCGTTGTTCGAGGAAGTCGAGCGGCGCTACGCGGGTCTGAACAACATCCGCGAGTTCGCACTGAGCTTGCGCAATCCGTCGACCGCGGTGATTCGTGTCGGCTCGGTTGTGTCGTTCGGGCTCGGCTATTTCGCGCGCGTGATCGCGAATTTTCATCGCCGTCACCCCGCGGTGCAGATTGCGTTGACGACCGGTGCATCGTCGTTGATTCGCGATCAGGTGGTGTCGCGCCAGCTTGCGCTCGGTCTCGTCACGAATACGGTCGATGTGGCCGGCACCGATTCGACCGCGTTCGCGCAGCTCGATGCGATCTGCGCGTTGCCCGCCGGGCATCCGCTCGGCAAGCGCAAGGTGATCACGGTGGCCGATCTGCAAGACCAGCCGCTCGTCTCCTACGATCAGCCCAGTCTGGTGCGCTGGGGCATGGATCAGGTGTTCGCGAGCGGTCAGCTGCAATCGCAGATCGCCGCGATCGCGCCGTATTCGGTCAACATCGCGACGATGGTCAAGGAAGGTCTTGGCATCGGCCTGTTGCATCCGGTGTCGGCGTACGACTTTCTCGACTCGAATCTGATTCTGCGGCGCTTCGAGCATGCGATGCCTTTCTATACGCTGAAGATCACGCCACATGGCGCGGCGCCGGCGCCGCATCTCGACGAATTGTCGCGCGTGATGGAAGAGTCGCTCGACGAGGTGATGGCGGCCGTGAACGCACGCCTGGGTTCGACACGCTGATTCGCCGCCGGGGCTCGAGCCGGTCTTTTTCACATTGCCTATTTGCTGGAGCGAGTGCATGAATAACATCGACAACCCACGCCGCCGTTTCCTTCAATCGACAGGTGCGCTCGCCGCCGCATCCGCGCTCGGTCCGTTCGCGCTGAAAGCGAACGCGGCGGCTGCCTGTACCGGCCAGATCGTGGTGGGCACGTGGGGAGGAGACTATCAACGCCTGCTGCAACAGAATATCGATCCGCTTTTCACGCCGACCGGCGCGACCGTCACCTATGCGGTGGGCAGCGCGCTCGCGCGGCAAACCACGATGCGCGCCGAAGCGCACGGGCGGCGCGCGACGCTGGACGTGTCGCTGCTGCGCGATAACGACATGTTCCAGATGTACTCGGAAAACACGACCGCGAAGCTCGACGAAGCCTTGCTGCCGAATCTCGCCAACGTGATTCCGCAATTCCGCCGCGGCTATGCGGTGCCGCACATCTTCAGCGCGCTCGTGCTCGTCTATGACACGGACCGCGTGCGCACGCGCCCGGACGGTCTCGCCGCGCTGCTCGATCCGGCGTTCAAGGGAAAAATCGGCCTCGTCGACGATCAATACGACTATCTGACGCTCGCGGGCGCGCTGGCATCCGGTGGCAAGGCCAGCGATCTTGCGCTCGGCCAGAAGTATCTGCGCGCGCTGCGCGAAGCAGCGCCGCGCATCTATCCGTCGGTCGATGCGCTCGCAGCGGCGCTGAAGAGCGGCGAGATCGTCGTGACCGTCACGTGGAAGGCGCGCACGCTGCAATGGAAAAAAGTGGGGCTCAACGTCGACTACGTATTCCCGAAAGAGGGCGCGCTGCCGGCTACGTTCGAAGCGGCGGTGACGGCGGGAAGCAAGCAGGCCGCCTGTGCGTTTCCGTATCTGAATGCGATGCTCGACCCGCGTGCGCAGCGCGCGTTCGCGGAGACGATGGGCTACGCGCCGACGATCAAGAATGCCGACTTGCCGCCGTCGTTGCAGCAGGCGGTAGGTTTTTCGAACGCCGAACTCGAACACATCGTACCGGTCGATTTCGCGCTGCTGATGAAGCACAAAACGGACATGCTCGACTTCTGGAACAAGGATTTCCGCGTAGGGCTGTAACGGGCTTGGGTATTTTTTCTGGCGACAGCACATGATTATTCTGACCAACAACGAAGGCAAGGCCGGCATCGGCCTGAGCGCGCAGATGCTGCGCAATGGCCGCGCCGGACTCGACGCGGTCGAAGCCGGCATCCAGCTCGTCGAAGACGATGACGAAGTGCGCACGGTCGGCCGCGGCGGCTGGCCGAATCTGCTCGGCGAGGTGGAGCTCGATGCGTCGGTGATGGACGGCTCGACATTGCGCACCGGCGCGGTCGGCGGTCTCAAGGGCTTCCGGCATCCGGTGAGCGTTGCACGCGCGGTGATGGAGCGCCTGCCGCATGAACTGCTGATCGGCGAAGGCGCCGCGCGCTTTGCGGCCGAAACCGGTGCCGAGCGTTGCGAGCTGCTCGCGGATCATTCGCGCAACGCTTACGCGCGCTGGTTCGATGCCGAAGTCAGCGCGGCCGATAAAGCCGCGTGGCCGAACGTGCCGCTCGAGCGCTACTGCCAGAATGCGGTCGATCCGGAGATCGGCAAGGACACGACCGTGTTTCTCGCGCTCGATCGCGCGCGCAACGTGGTGACGGGCACCAGTACGTCGGGCTGGGGCTGGAAGTATCCGGGGCGCCTCGGCGACAGTCCGGTGATCGGCGCGGGCTCGTATGCCGATAGCCGCTATGGCGCGTGCGCGTGCACGGGCGCGGGCGAGATGACGATCCGCGCGGGCACCGCGCGCGCGGTGGTCCTTTATATGAAGATGGGGATGAGCGTCGAGCGCGCGGTCAACGAAGCCGTCGACGATATGCGCGCGCTGAAGGGCGGCCTGATCAGCCGGGTCACGATCCATGCGATCGATGCCGCGGGCAATCATCGCGTGGTGGCGGTCAATGGTTTGCCGAGCAACCACTACTGGGTGTGGACGCCCGGCATGACGCAGCCGGAGCGCCGTCCGTGCGAATTGATCCAGATCTCGGCCGGCGAGCCGCAGAGCAAGCGGATCGCGATGCAGGTCTATACCGACGTTTGAACGGGGAAGCGGGTCCGGCGGGACGACTATCTCCGCGGCTGCCCGCAACCCGATGCGATCGTGATTCCCGGGCATGCATCACTCGGCGGACGTACGCTTTGGCATCATGGATCTGTACGCGGCCTGCCCCGCAGCGCTCGGCGAGGGCCGCTACAAGGACTGGGCCGATTGCTTCACCGCGTCGTGGTGGATGGCGACCGGTTCCTCTTCGCAAGCCGCGTTTGCGTGACCGATACGCTGCTCTATCCGACTTCGGTCGTGGCGCCGGTTTAAGGCCGAGGCAGCTAGCGGCCGATGCGCGGCCCGCTATTCGCTTATCCGCTACTAGTCCCCCGAATCCTCCTGCGCGCCGCCGCTGCGCTCGATCTCGCGCCGCGTCAGTTCCTGCGCGCGGTGTTCGAGCTTGCTCATCAGCGTTTCGAGCTGGCGGGCTTCGTCGTCGGTCAGGCAGGCGGTGAATTCGACGTTGTATTGCTGCCCGGCCGCGTGCGCCTCCTCATAAGCCGCCTTCCCCGTCTCGGTAAGCCGCAGCGCGGATACGCGCTTGTTGGTCGGCAGCCGCGTATTGGCCAGCAAGCCGCGTTTGACGAGCTGCGTCACGCAGCGGCTCGCGATCACCGTATCCAGCCCCGTCAGTTCCGCCAGCCGCGTAAGGCTCAGCTCCGGAAACTGCCCGACGAATGCCAGAATCCGCCAGTCGCGCCGGCTGATGCCGATATCGCGGCGAAACATCAAGCCGACGCCTTGAACCGCGACGCGCGTCAGATTGTGCATCCGGTACAGCAGAAATTCGTCGATATGACCCGGATGCTTCAGGCGGGGCGTGGCGGGTGCGGCGGGCGTGGGCGGGGCGGAGGATGGGCGCGGCACGGGTCGATCGTCCGGAAAAGTAGAAGGCCATTATGCGCGATTGTGCAACCGCACATACGTTTGATTAGGTCAATCGTGGGTCCGCTCTCTAGGATCGAAGACAATCACGTTTTTGATCCGATCCGGACGGCACCCCATGACAGTTATCCGCAACGTACTTTTCATCATGTGCGACCAGCTGAGGCGCGATCACCTCGGTTGCTATGGTCATCCGTATTTGCGGACCCGCAATATCGACGCGCTGGCCGCGCGCGGCGTACGGTTCGATAACGCGTTCGTCAGTTCGGGCGTGTGCGGGCCGTCGCGCATGTCGTATTACACCGGCCGCACGATGACGAGCCACGGCGCGAACTGGAACCGCGTGCCGCTGTCGATCGGCGAGATCACGCTAGGCGAGTATTTGCGCCGGCATGGCCGCTCGCTGGCGCTCGCCGGCAAGACGCACGTTCGGGCCGACGCGTCGGGCATGGAACGGCTCGAAATCGCGCGCGATAGCGCACTCGGCGCGCGCCTGTCGGCGGGCTCGTTCGTCGAACTGGACCGCTACGACGGCCATCACGAGCCGGGCAGCGAAAGCGGCTATCCGGCGTGGCTGCGCGCGCGCGGCTATGCGAGCGAGCGGCCGTGGACCGATTACGTGATCAGTGTCGAAGACGATGCCGGCCAGGTCCGCTCCGGATGGAAGATGAGCAACGTGCGCTGGCCGTCGCGCGTCGCGGAACCGCACTCGGAAACCGCGTACATGACCGATCAGGCGATCCGCTACATCGAGCAGCAGGGCGACGAGCCGTGGGCATTGCATCTGTCGTATGTGAAGCCGCATTGGCCGTATGTCGCGCCGCGCCCGTACCACGACATGTATTCGCTCGATCAGTGCGTGCCGCCGGTGCGGCAAAAATCCGAACTCGACAACGCGCATCCGATCCTTGCCGCGTACCGGCAGCACGAGGAAAGCATCAACTTCGCGCGCGACGAAGTATCGAATACGGTGCGGCCCGTCTACCAGGGCTTGATCCAGCAGATCGACGATCATCTCGGCCGCGTGTGGGAAACGCTCGACAAGCTGAACCGCTGGGACGACACGCTGATCGTCTTCACCGCCGACCACGGCGATTTTCTTGGCGACCATTGGCTGGGCGAAAAAGAGCAGTTCTACGATACCGTGCAGCGCGTGCCGATGATCGTCTACGATCCGTCGCCCGAAGCGAACGACACGCGCGGCACCGGCGACGCACGCTTTACCTCGTGTATCGACGTCGTGCCGACCGTGCTTTCGGCGCTCGGATTGCCTTCGTATGAAGAGAGGATCGAAGGCAAATCGCTGCTGCCGCTGACGCGCGACACGCTAACGCGCGCGGACGGCTGGCGCGATTACGTGGTGTCCGAACTCGACTACAGTTTCCGCGGCGCGCGCCTGACGCTCGGGCGCCAACCCGGTGAATGCCGTGGCTGGATGGTGCGCGATACGCGCTGGAAATACGTGCACTGGCTCGACTATCGTCCGCAGTTGTTCGATCTCGAAGCCGATCCGAACGAGTTCGTCGACCTCGGCGCCGATCGTACCCATGAAGCGGTGCGAGCACGGATGCACGCGAAGCTGGTCGACTGGCACGGCGCGCTGAAACAGCGCGTGACGATCGACGATGCCGGAGTCGAGACCCATACGAACACACACAAGGATTGGGGCGTGTTCTTCGGCGAGTGGTGAGGCGGAGCTGATAGCGCATTCGCGGACCCGGCCCGCAAAAAGAATAAGACTGCCGTAAGAGCGAGTCTTCAGGAGACAGCATGAACAATGCTTCCAGCAGTTCGGCCGATGATGCGGTGTTCCGCAAGGTTGCGCGACGCATCATCCCGTTCATCTTTATCTGCTACGTGGTCAACTTTATCGACCGCGTGAATATCGGCTTTGCGAAACTGCAGTTTCTGCAGGACCTGAAATTCGACGATGCGGTGTTCGGAATCGCGGCCGGCATGTTCTTTATCGGCTATGTGATCTTCGAATTGCCGAGCAATCTGCTGGCCGCGCGTATCGGCGTGCGCAAGACGCTATTGCGGATCATGGTGCTGTGGGGTGCGCTGACGATCGTGCTGATGTTCGTGCGTACCGCGAGCACGCTGTATGCGGTGCGTTTTCTGCTCGGCGCCGCCGAAGCGGGCTTTTTTCCGGCCATCATTCTGTACCTGACCTACTGGTTTCCCGACAGGCGGCGCGGGCGGATCATGAGCCTGTTCGTGATGGCGGTGCCGCTCGCGGGCATTGTCGGCGGACCGTTGTCCGGATCGATCATGAGCGGGCTGCATGGTGCGCTCGGTTTTGCCGGCTGGCAGTGGCTGTTTCTGATCGAAGGCGTTCCCGCGATCGTATTGGGATTGGCCGCTTACTTCGTTCTCGACGACCGTCCCGCCGATGCTCGTTGGCTGAGCGATAGCGAAAAGGCGTGCATCGCGGCGGCATTGAGTGCGGGGCGTGCGCGGCGCGCGGCCGAGGCGCGCGATGTGGCGGCCAATGAGATGGGCAATGAAGCCCGTAAGCACGGGCGGCTCGCCGAAGTGCTGACCAATCCGCGCATCTATGTGTTGTCGGCGATTTATTTCAGTGTCTTTATGGCGCTCAATGCGATGGGCTTCTGGATCCCGACGCTGTTGCGCCAGGTCGGTGTCGGCCATATCCGCGATATCGGCTGGCTGAGCGGTGGAATCTCCGTATGCACGGCGATCGGTATCGTATTGATCGGCCGGCATTCCGACCGGCGCATGGAGCGGCGTTGGCATGTAGCCGGCTGCGGCTTCGCGGTTGCGGCGAGCTTTCTGCTGTTGCCATTGGCCGCTCATAGCATCGCGTTGACCGTCGCGCTGCTGATCGCCGCGTCGGTTGGAATCTATGCGACGTTGTCACTCTTTTGGACCATTCCTACCGCGTATCTGCACGAAGATGCCGCAGCTGGCGGCATTGCCACGATTACCGCGATCGGCGCGATTGGCGGCGCGGTGAGTCCGTGGCTGGTCGGCACGTTGAAGGCATCGACCGGAAGTCTCTATATCGGACTTACGGCAATTGCCGTGCTGCTGACGCTCGGTATGCTGACGCTGTTGTGGATTCTGCGCGGGTCCGCGAGCCATGCGCAGCATGCCGCCGATGCGGTGGCGCATCGTTGAATGTGGTCGTTTGCCAGGAAGCCTGGCCTTCTATAAAACTACTGGCTCGAAAAACCATAGACTGCTTCGGGATTGTCCACGAGGATCTTTTTTGTGGAGCCTTGATTGCCCGCGCAGCTTCTTGCCAATAGTTGGCAAAGCCTCCTTTCGGACTTCTCTTATCGACACCCACGTCGACGCCGCGTTACGTTCGACATATTCAAAGGATTTTCCGAAGTACCGGCCGCTAGGACGATGCACCGTAAAACCGGCGAGCCGATTCCAGTCAGTTCTATTAAGTCGCTCCCATCCGGTCATAATATGAGTGGGTGACTCTCGATGACACCGCATTTACGAACACGACGCCTGGTTCAAATAGGGATCAGGCGATTAGCAACGCAGACAGCATCGCCGGCTACATAGCGACATTCGATGGAGTAAATATCGCGCCATGAACAGACATTCGATTTTGCGCGGCGGCTGTGTCGCGACATTGCTTGCCGCGTGTTTTTGTTTGGGAAGTCCGGTTAATGCTTGTTCTATTGGAGAGGTAGCGGCTATCGAGTTGCCATTCAACACGGTCGAACTTTCAAAGGAAAATCAGCGCACAATCGCGGACGCGGTGGAAGAGGCAAAGAAGTGGCCTGACGTACAGATTCAAGCGATTGTGATGGCCGGTGCGTATATTGGCGAGCACGATCTTGACGTTTTGCAGGCGCGTCGCGGAGGAAACGTGCAAGCGTATTTGAGGAAACTCGGTATCAGAAGCGAGAATATCTATATCGTGCCGAAAACGCTTACGGATGGATTCGTGGTAAGGCGGGATGACGGTGAACTGGCTGTGCGCCAGATCGAAGTTGAGTTGCATCCTATCTGTAAAGATAGCTGCGCATGGATGTGCAACGATCCGAGAGTGACTCCACGCACCAGGGTTATCAATCCATAAAAACAGGGCGACCCATCATTCAGAGAAGGACATCGAAAGCGAAGAAAGTATTGTTGGATATATAGCAACTTTCGATAAAGAAGTAATGGAGAAGAAATGACATCTTTGGACCGCGCAATGGTCGGCGCACTGTGCATATCCGCTGGTCTGTGCGGACCGGCTTTCGCAGGGAAAACAATTGACGCCAGTGTGAAGCATAGGCCATCCAGCACTGGATGTCGCTTTATAGAGCACGTGTATTTGCAGTTGCCATTCAACACTACCGCGCTTTCGAAGGAAAACCGGCAGTCGATCGAAAAGGCCGTGAAAGAGGCAAAGAGGTGGCCCGATGTGGGAATTCAGGCCATTGTGATCGCTGGCGCATATATCGGCGAGCGCGATCTGGATGTCTTGCAGGACCGCCGCGGCGAGGTATCGAAAGCGTATCTCAGGAACCTTGGAATCGCTGGCAAAGATATCTATGTCGAACCTAAGACTCTGACCGAAGTATTTGCGCGCAAGTTGCCCGATGGGACAACTCATGTCGATCAAATCGAAATCGAGTTAAGCCCACTATGCAAAGACGGTGACTGCCGATGGATGTGCGACGATCCGCGGCTATGGCCAAATCCGAGACCTCCTGAAATGAGTGAGAAGCAGAAAATCAGATGCCGTGCTGTGATCGCGGCGCTTGCCGTTTCGGCCTTTCTTAATGGATCGGCTGGTGCCTGTACCATCGGAGAAGAAGCAGAGATAGAGTTGCCACTCAATACAACTGAGTTGACCAATGCAAACAGACTCGCAATTGCGGATGCTGTAATTGAAGCGCGAAAATGGCCCGACGTCAGGATTCAGGCTGTGATCATGGCTGGTGCCTACACTGTAGAGCGCAATCTGGATTGGTTGAAGGAAGATCGGGCCAGAAACGTCATGGTGTATTTGCAGCAGCTTGGCATCAGAAGTGAAGACGTTCTGATCGAGAAGCATACTTTCACAGATGAAATGGTAGCGAAGCGTCCTGATGGAACGCCTGGTTACCGCCAGGTCTTCATAGAGTTCAAGCCGATCTGTAAAGATAGCTGCGCATGGATGTGCAACGATCCGAGAGTGACTCCACGCACCAGGGTTATCAATCCATAAAGACAACGGATCCATGCCGACTCGGAATCCAGGGGCAGGATATGAGCATCGAATCATTCCGACAAATTGATTGAAACGCCGACAGTATTACCGGATACATGGCGAACAGTAATCGCGGCGGGGGGCGTCGGCGCCCCGCCGATGCGATGACTAATCGCTGAGTGGCGGCAGGAACCGCGCCGTACTCTCCACAGCATCACCCGCTCGAAAAACCATAAACCGCCTCAGGATTCTCCACGAGAATCTTTTTAACAGTACCTTCATTACCCGCACAACGAATCAGCCAATCCAGCAAGAGCGCATCGTCAGGCCGCGGCTGCGCATTCGAATGCGGCCAGTTGCTCGCCCACAGGCAACGTTCCGGATAACGCCCGGCGAGTGTGCGCGCAAGCAGCGCCACGTCGTCGTAGCCCGGCGCGCCATCGCGAGACGTTTCATACGGCGCGGACAGCTTGACCCAGCAGCGGCCACGATCGAGCAGCCGGCATAGCACGCGAAACGGCTCGCTATCCGGCAGCACCGGTTCGAGAAACTTGCCGGTATGGTCGATCATCAGCTTGCATGGCAAATCCTGCAACGCGGCTTCGTGATCAGGCAACTCGCGGCCGTCGAGCTGCAGATTGATATGCCAGCCGAACGGCGCAAACGGATAGCCGTCGTCATAAATATGGATGTGGCAGTCGCATGCGCCGGGGTACATCGCAGTCAGAGTCGAATTCATCGGAAATCAAAGACCGGTAGAGACGGACGACGGCGTGTTTGCGTGCCCGCCGCTCGCGAAGCGGCTCAGGCGGCTCGCACGGGCCGCATTGACTGCGCCTTCCGGCATCGCCCCGCGCAAGATCGCTTCGACCTGCGACACCGTTTCGAGCGCCTGATGTTCGGTCGCCTCCGGCGTAAGACCGCCGATATGCGGCGTCGCGATCACCGACGGATGCCGCGCGAGAACCCGCGACGGCATCTGATCCGCTTCGCTGCCGACATCCAGCGCGCAGCCCGCCAGATGACCGGCATCCAGTGCGGACAACAGCGCCGTCTCATCGACCAGTTCGCCGCGCGCCGCATTGACGAAGTACGCACCGGGCTTCATCGCGGCGAACGCGTTGGCATTCATCAGATGCGCGGTTTCCGGTGTGGCGGGCGCGAGGCAAACGACGAAGTCGGACGTGCCGAGCAGCGTCGGCAGCGGTACCTGTTGCAGCGTGTCGCTCGCTGCCACTTTCGCGTGCGGATCCGCAACGACTACGCGCATGCCCAACGCGCACGCCGCATCGCACAGGTAGCGCGAAATCTGCCCGTAGCCGATCACGCCGAGCGTCGCGCCGCGCAACTGACGGCCCATCGCGGGCTCGACGTTCTCGCCGCGATGGTAGGCAGCCGCATAGCCATCGATGCCGCGCGCCATCGCGACGAGCACGCCGATCACCCATTCCGACACCGCTGGCACGAAACCCGCGCTGGCCTGCGTGACGAGCACGCCGTGCTCGCTCGCGGCATCGACGTCGATGGTGCGGATATCGACCGCGCAGCGCACCATCGCGGCGAGATCCGGCAGCGCGGCGAACAGCTTGCGCGGCCCCGGCGTCTGACGATACGCGATGATCGCGTCGCAGCCTTGCGCGGCGGCGATCAGTTCATCGGTGGTGAGTTCGCGGCTTGCGCCGTTCAGCTTCACATGGGCGAAGGCGCGCAATCTGGCGAGCGCCTTGTCGCCGAAGTAACGCTCCAACATGCTTTGAGGGTGACTGACAAAAACCGTGTTCATTTGCTGGTTTTCCGGGTTCTGGAAGGACGGGGCGGAGTCGATGCGGGCGGCGCCGCGACGGACTCGCGTTCGACAAGCGCTAGCGTGCCGAAAATCCGGTCCCCGGCATGGGCGTCCGCCGCGGCCGGGCGGGTCAGCGCGCGCTCGACCATCGCGCGCGCCATTTCGGGCACCGGCAGTTGCACGGTCGTGAGCCGCGGATTGGAAAGCGATGACAGAAAGAGGCCGTCCATGCCGGCGACGGAAACGTCAGACGGCACGCTCAAGCCCGTTTCGCGCAAACCGGACATCAATCCGAGCGTCATCAGGTCGTTGACCGCCACGATAAACAGAATCGTTCGGGTCTTCGCCGGTCTGACGCACGGCGGGCGTCACGACGCCGCCGACGGCGGCGATGCCGGCGAGCTTCGAGCCGGACACGCCCAATACGGGCAAAGTGTATCGATATACTAAATCGATACACCAAGCATATGTCCAAGGGTTTTTACGGGGCTATGTGGCGGTGACGGGCAGCTCGCCGGCGAGTGGCCCCAGCTTGCTGGTCCGACGTATGAAGCGCGCCGCCGTGGTATTCCGGCTTCATATTTACGGGCTGACCGGACGTCGATATAGTGGATAAAGCAACCTGACCGGTCGCACCGGCGGCATTTGCCTCGCGCAACGCTTCGGGATTTTGCAGCCGATGCGATCCCGACAGGATTCATCCCCTCGATATCTGAAAACAGGCTGCATAAGCGCTTGCCGCCCACAGAGTCAGTCCGTAGGTCGGCGCCGTGCTTTCGAAGTGCTTGAGCAGCATCGGAGACGCGAAGCATGGAGCAGCACGAGCACACGATCCGGCTCTACGACCATCCGGGTGCCGGCCGGCGCAAAGCGAAGGCCACCCCGAAAGGCCGGACGATCGATCCGCACGCGGCCCATGACATCGAGACGCTGCTGGCCGGCCGTCCGCGCCGCCGCGATCTGCTGATCGAATATCTTCATCTGATTCAGGACCAGTACCTACAGATCTCCGCCGCCCACCTCGCGGCATTGGCGGACGAGATGCGGCTGTCGTTCGCTGAAGTCTTCGAAACAGCGACGTTTTACGCGCACTTCGACGTGGTGAAAGAGGGCGATCCAGCCATCCCGCCTGTCACGATTCGCGTGTGCGATTCGCTGACCTGCGCGATGCTCGGCGCGCAACAGCTGCTCGACGAACTGCGGGCCTCGGCAGGGCCGCAAGTGCGGGTGGTCCGCGCGCCTTGCGTTGGCCGCTGCGATACCGCGCCTGTCGCCGAAGTCGGCCACAATTTCGTCGATCATGCGAGCACGGCGGCCGTCCTCGAAACGGTGCGGCGCGACGATACCCACGTGCATCTGCCGTCCTATGTCGAATACGAGCAGTACGTTGCGCAGGGCGGTTATCAACTGCTGTCGCGTCTGCGCTCGGGCGCGCTGTCGAGCGAAGATCTGCTGAAAGCACTGGACGACGCGAGTCTGCGCGGGCTGGGCGGCGCGGGCTTTCCGACCGCGCGCAAGTGGCGCTCGGTGCTCGGCGTGCCGGGTGCGCGCCTGATGGCGGTCAACGGCGACGAAGGCGAGCCGGGAACGTTCAAGGACCGTTACTACCTGGAGCGCGATCCGCATCGCTTCCTCGAAGGCACGCTGATTGCCGCGCATGTGGTCGAAGCGCCCGAGGTGTACATCTACATTCGCGACGAGTATCCGGCGTCGCGCGAGATCCTGCTGCGCGAGATCGACAAGCTGCCGCCTGGCGGCCCGCTGCTCCATCTGCGACGCGGCGCGGGCGCCTATATCTGCGGCGAAGAATCGTCGCTGCTCGAAAGCATCGAGGGCAAGCGCGGCTATCCGCGCCACAAGCCGCCATACCCGTTCCAGATCGGCCTGTTCGGACGGCCGACGCTGATCAACAACGTGGAAACCCTGTTCTGGGTGCGTGACATCGTCGAGAAAGGCGCGGGCTGGTGGAAGACGCAGGGCCGCAATGGTCGCGAGGGTCTGCGCAGCTACTCCGTGTCGGGTCGCGTAAAAAACCCCGGAGTCAAACTCGCGCCTGCCGGCGTGACGATTCGCGAACTGATCGACGAATTCTGCGGCGGCATGGCCGACGGTCATACGTTGCGCGCGTATCTGCCGGGCGGCGCGTCGGGCGGGATTCTGCCCGCCGCGATGGACGACATACCGCTCGATTTCGGCACGCTCGAAAAATATGGCTGTTTCATCGGTTCGGCCGCCGTCGTGGTGCTGTCCGGGCAGGACGACATCAGGGCCGCCGCGCTCAACCTGATGCGTTTTTTCGAAGACGAAAGCTGCGGCCAATGCACGCCGTGCCGGGTCGGCACGGAGAAAGCAGCCGTTCTGATGAGCCGGGACGAGTGGGACCGGGAACTGCTGGGCGAGTTGAGCCAGGCGATGCGCGACGCGTCGATCTGCGGGCTCGGCCAGGCGGCGTCCAATCCGCTGACGACAGTGCTGAAATACTTCACCGAGCTGTTTCCGGTGCGGGAGCAAAAGCAATGAACACGATCCAGTTCGAACTCGACGGACAGACCGTCGAAGCCGCACCCGGCGAAACGATCTGGCAGGTCGCCAAACGCGTCGGCACCGAGATTCCGCACCTGTGCTATTCGCCCGAGCCGGATTACCGCGCCGACGGCAACTGCCGTGCGTGCATGGTCGAAATCGAAGGCGAACGGGTGCTGGCCGCTTCGTGCAAACGCACGCCGGCGGTCGGCATGAAAGTGCATTCGGCCACCGCGCGCGCAATCTCCGCTCGCAAGATGGTGATGGAACTGCTCGTCGCGGATCAGCCCGCGCGCGCGAGCTCGCATGATCCGCAGTCGAAGTTCTGGCACTGGGCGGACCGGCTGGGCGTCACGGCAAGCCGCTTTCCGGCGGCCGAACGCTGGCGTGGCGACGCGAGTCATCCGGCGATGCGCGTGAATCTCGACGCCTGCATCCAGTGCGGGCTGTGCGTGCGCGGATGCCGCGAGGTGCAGGCCAATGACGTGATCGGGATGGCCTACCGCGGGCATCACGCGAAGATCGTGTTCGACTTCGACGACTCGATGGGCGAGTCGACCTGCGTCGCATGCGGCGAGTGCGTGCAGGCGTGCCCGACGGGCGCGCTGATGCCATCCGCGCTGCTCGACGACCAGCAGACCCGCGTGCATTACGCGGATAGCGAGGTGGACTCGCTGTGCCCGTTCTGCGGCGTCGGCTGCCAGCTCACGTACAAGGTGAAGGACAACACGATTCTCTATACCGAAGGCACGAACGGCCCGGCCAACCACAATCGCCTGTGTGTGAAGGGGCGCTTCGGCTTCGACTATATTCACCATCCGCATCGGCTGACCACGCCGCTGATCCGTCTGCCGAACGCGAAGAAAGACTGGACCGATCAGGTCGACCCGGCCAATCCGTACACGCACTTTCGCGAAGCAAGCTGGGACGAAGCGCTCGATGTCGCCGCGCTCGGTCTCGCGGCGATCCGCGACGCCCAGGGCTCCAAGGCGCTCGCCGGCTTCGGCTCGGCGAAGGGCTCGAACGAAGAGGCTTATCTGTTCCAGAAACTCGTGCGCACCGGCTTTGGCTCGAACAATGTCGACCATTGCACGCGGCTGTGTCACGCATCGTCGGTGGCGGCGCTGACCGAAGGGCTGAACTCGGGCGCCGTGTCCGCGCCGTTCGAAGCGGCGCTGGACGCGGAAGTGATCATCGTGATCGGCGCGAACCCGACCGTCAATCATCCGGTCGCCGCGACCTATATCAAGAATGCGGCGCGGCGCAACGCGAAGCTGATCGTGATCGATCCGCGGCGCCAGAGCCTGTCGCGGCACGCATACCGGCATCTCGCGTTCAAGCCGGGCAGCGACGTCGCGCTGCTCAACGCGATGCTGTACACGATCATCACCGAAGGGCTGACCGACGACCAGTACATCGCCGAACACACGGAAGGCTATGACGAACTGAAGGAGCGGATCCAGGCTTTCTCGCCCGAGCAAATGGAGCCGATCTGCGGCATTTCGGCGGAGTCGATCCGCGAGGTCGCGCGTCTTTACGCGACGTCCAGGGCGTCGATCATTTTCTGGGGCATGGGCATCAGCCAGCACGTACATGGCACCGACAATGCGCGCTGCCTGATCGCGCTCGCGCTGGTCACCGGTCAGGTGGGGCGGCCCGGAACGGGGCTCCATCCGCTGCGCGGCCAGAACAATGTTCAGGGCGCGTCCGACGCGGGGCTGATTCCGATGTTTTTCCCCGACTATCAGTCGGTCGCGCGCGCCGATCAGCGCGCCCCGTTCGAACAGCTTTGGCATCAGGAACTCGACCCGCAGCCAGGCCTGACCGTCGTCGAGATCATGGGCGCGATTCACGCGGGCACCATTACCGGCATGTACATCGAGGGCGAGAACCCCGCCATGTCGGATCCGGACCTGCAGCACGCGCGTCAGGCGCTGGCGAAGCTGCAATTCCTCGTCGTGCAGGATCTGTTCGTGACCGAAACCGCCTTCCATGCCGACGTGATCCTGCCGGCGTCCGCTTTCGCCGAGAAAAGCGGCACGTTCACGAACACCGACCGGCGCGTGCAGCTCGCCCGTCAGGTGATCGACCCGCCGGGCGGCGCCCGTCAGGATCTGTGGATCATCGAGCAGATCGGCAAGCGCATGGGCCTCGACTGGAACTACAACGGGCCTGCCGACGTGTTCGCCGAGATGACGCAGGTGATGCCGTCGCTGCGCAATATCACGTGGGAGCGGCTGGAGCGCGAAGGCGCGGTCACCTACCCGGTCGATGGCCCCGACGTGCCGGGCAACGACATCATCTTTGCGGGGCGTTTTCCGACCGCGAACGGTCGAGGCCGGATCGTGCCCGCTCATGTGCTGCCGCCCGATGAAGTGCCGGACGCCGACTATCCGATGGTGCTGTCGACCGGCCGTGTGCTCGAGCACTGGCACACCGGCTCGATGACGCGCCGCTCGAACGTGCTCGATGCGGTCGAGCCGGAAGCCGTCGCATTGATGTCGCCGCGGGACATGCGCCGTCTGGATCTGCACCCGGGCGACCTGGTGCGGCTCAAAACACGCCGGGGCGGCGTGGAAGTCAAGGCGCGCTCGGATCGCGACGTGCCGGAGAACATGATCTTCATGCCGTTTTGCTATGCGGAGGCGGCCGCGAATCTGCTTACGAATCCGGCGCTCGATCCGGTGGGCAAGATTCCGGAATTCAAGTTCTGTGCCGTGCGGGCAGAGCGGGTCGATATTGCGAGCGTGGTCGAGTAATGCGGGTGATCGGACTGGCGGGATGGAGCGGCGCGGGCAAAACCACGTTGGTGGCGAAGCTGATCCCTGAACTAAAACGACGCGGGCTCAGTGTGTCGACACTCAAGCATGCGCATCATGCTTTCGACTTCGACCAGCCGGGCAAAGACTCGTATATCCATCGCGAGGCCGGCGCCACCGAGGTACTGGTGGCGTCGCGGCGGCGCTGGGCGATCATGCATGAACAGCGCGATGACGACGAGCCGCGACTGCGCGATCTGTTGCCGCGGCTGGGCCGGGTCGACGTGGTTCTGGTCGAAGGCTTCAAGACTGACCATCATGCGAAGATCGAAATCCACCGAAGCGGCAATGCGAAGCCCTGGCTGTACCCCGGCGATCCCGACATCGTCGCCGTGATCAGCGATATGGAGCGCGACATCGCGTTGCCCCATGCGCATCTCGATGACGTGGCCGGCGCGGCCGATCTCGTGCTGCGTTTCGCGCTTGCGTTCGATGAAACGCTAACGCGCCTGTCCACCACCCGCGCCACCCGCGAATCCACCCGGACGTCCCCATGAGCGACGCAAGTGAGCGGGCGTCCGCGTCCGAACCCGGCCCGAATCCGCTGGCCGCCGGCGAAAACAACATATCGGTGGAAGCGGCCCGTGCCGCCATCGATGCCGCGATCCATCCGACCACCGATACCGAGACCGTGCCGATCGGACTGGCGGTCGGCCGGATCCTCGCCGATGACGTTGTTTCGCCGGTCGATGTGCCGCCGCACGATAACTCCGCGATGGACGGCTTTGCGTTCGACGGCCGCGCGCTAGATGCGGCGCAGCCTCTAATGCTGCGCATCGTCGCGACGATGCATGCGGGCGCGGCGCCGGTCGAAGGCGTGGAGGCGGGCCAGTGCGTGCGCATCATGACCGGCGCGCGGATGCCGGCCGGGCTCGATACCGTCGTGCCGTTCGAGCTGTGCCGTGTCGATGCTGACAACGTCCACGTACCGGTCGGTGTGATCGCCGCGGGAGAGAACAGGCGCTTTCGCGGTGAAGATCTCGCGACGGGCAAAGCGGCTTTGACGAAGGGCCGCGTATTGCGGCCGGCCGATATCGGTCTGATCGCGTCGCTCGGTTTTACCGAGGTGGGCGTGCGCCGGCGATTGCGTGTAGCGGTATTTTCGACCGGCGACGAGATCGTGTCGCCGGGCCGGCCGCTGCCGCCGAATTGCGTGTACGACAGCAATCGCTTCGCATTGATCGCGGCGCTTCAACGGCTCGGCATGGAGCCGCTCGATTTCGGTCTGGTCGCGGACAATCGCGCGTCGTTGCAAGATGCGATGTCCCGAGCGCTGGAACAGGTCGACGTGATTATCACGAGCGGCGGCGTGAGCGCGGGGGACGCAGACTACACGAGGGACGTGATGGCGCGGATGGGCTCGGTCAGTTTCTGGAAGGTCGCGATGCGGCCAGGCCGGCCATTCGCGTTTGGCAAGCTGTCTGGCGGCAATGGACGCGATGCATGGCTATTCGCATTGCCGGGCAATCCGGTTGCCTCTCTCGTGAGTTTTTACTCGCTGGCGAGAGACGCTTTGCTGAGACTCGCAGGTGCGTGCGCGCAACCACTTCCTTCTCTGGCCGCGCGTTGCACGGTAGCCATCCGCAAGCGCCCCGGGCGCACGGAATTTCAGCGCGGCCTGGTTTCGCTGGCCGACGACGGTCAATGGACGGTCCGGCCGGTGGGATCGCAGGGTGCCGGAATCTTGCGAAGTATGGCCGAGGCTAATGCGCTGATTGTATTGCCGGACAACCACGGTTCGACGAAAGCAGGGGACTTCGTCAGCGTATGGCTGTTCGATGGTTTGACCTAACTGGAAAATCGCTCGATGCCGGCGCGCGGCGGATACGGCTCTTTAGCGATAGTCCGGTTGCACTATCAAACCGCCAAACTACAGCACACGGGCACTGCCGGCGTGATTCGCGCGCCGGACACGCAATCCGCGTCCTATAGTTGATCGGCATGGCTGAAAGGAGAAGCGGGAGGCCGTAGCGCCGCGGGCATCCGTACGGCGGGATTGTCCGACGTTGTCCGTTCAGTATCGGCGCGCGGGCGATGCGCGGCTCCAGTGCTGCCGTACCAGCTTCTCAGTCGCCGCCAGCACGTTGGTCTCGCAACAAGAAGGGGAAAACGCAATGGCCACTTCCCGCTTTGTTCTGTTGATAGTACGAGTTGTCTTGCGTCGGCTCCATGCGCTTGCACTGGCAGTCGGCATAGCCGTAACGGTGGCCGCTTGCGGCGGCGATTCGCTTACATCGAACGAGCCGGCATACGCAACCGCCGCGCGCCCGCAGATCAACGCATTGCTTGCGGACACGCTGACATCGGGTGCGGTCGTCTACGTGCAATCGCCCCGTGGCGATTGGCTCGAATCATTCGGCACCGCGGTGAGAGGCACCAGTACACCGATTCCGACCAATGCGCACTTTCGCGTCGGCAGCGTGACGAAGACCTGGACGGGCACGGTGATTCTGCAACTCGTGCAGGAGGGCAAGCTGGCATTGAGCGACCCGATCAGCAAGTACATCGCGAACGTGCCGAATGGCGACAACATCACGATCGAGGAACTGCTGGCGATGCGCAGTGGCCTCTACAACTACTCGACCAGCATCGCGTTCAATCAGACGCTCGACTCGCAGCCGAACAAGGTATGGACCACCAGCGAACTGCTCGGCATCGCGTTTAACCAGCCGGTGTATTTTCCGCCGGGTACCGATTTTCGCTATTCGAATACGAACACGGTGTTGCTTGGACTCGTCATTGAACAGCTAACCGGAATGAGCGCCGCGGACGCCATCAAGGCGCGTCTTTTCGCGCCGCTCGGGTTGACCGATACGTTTCTTCCGCCGCAGGACAATACCGCGCTGAGCGCGCCCGCGCCGCATGGCTACCAGTGGGGCACCAATGTGGAGACGGCCGAGAGCGAGGCGCTGTCCCCCGCGCAGCAGGCGGCCGCGAAGAACGGGACGCTGCAACCCACCGACGTTACGTCCGTGAATACCTCATGGGGCTGGACCGCCGGCTCGGGCATCTCGACGATCAAGGAACTGGCCGCTTACGCGCAGCGAATGGTGGGGGGTGGCTATCTGAACGCCGATTTGCAGGCGCAACGGCTGGCGAGTTGCAAGTCGCTTCAGCCGTCGGATCCGATGGCCCCGAGTTACTGCCTCGGCCTCGCCAAATTCGGCACGTTTTACGGGCACACCGGCGAGATACCCGGCTTCAATACGTTCATGGGCTACGATCCGGTGACCAGAACGACGATCGTCACGTGGGCGACGACGGCGTCGGCGCCCGATGGCCGCGCGCCGGCCAACGTGATTGCGCAAATTCTGATGGCGGAGTTGAGCAAGGCGTCGGAGGTGCCGAGCGAGGGGCGGCCTTGAGCGCGGTGTGGTCGTCGTGGCGCTTGGGTTTGAGCGCGGAGTAGTCGCGGGTCAGGAGAGCGTCCATGAGTACTGGTGTTTTGCGTGCGTTTTCCCTCGTATCCTGTGGGTCGGGGTCGCCGAAAGCCAGATCAACATCCACGGGAAATTTGCTTGTCGGCTGGTTCGAAGCACGATAGCGATAGCTATGCAGACGGATGTGTGGTGGCACTGCTCCCATGTCATTGCCCGGGCGCCGGTTGCCGTCACCATCGACCCAGTATCCGATGTCAAGAGGGAGCAGGTCTTCCAGGGTCGATCGGGTGATTCCGTCCATCAGTGGATTAAACCGGATGATGATTGCCGTTGGAACCCGCCTGGCCTTCGTACGGTCGGCCGTATAGTCGAGCGGGTCTGCCTCCATGAATAGCGTAATCTGCGTATGAGGAAAAGCGGGATTCTCGAACAGATACTCGGTACCCACGGAACCGCGGAAAGGATGCGCAGCAAAATTCCGACCGAATATCGTGTGAGCGGGATCGAACGGTTGATCGTCCCGCAGGATTGCCATGGCCGTCGTCGCTATCCTGAGCGCCATGTCGCGCTGTGTGTCGGTAACAACCGGTCTCATATCAGCTCCTTGCTCCGACGACCCTGAGGGCGTCGACATACTGGGCTGTGCATGTACCGGAATTGCGAACAAGAGGATCACGAGCGTCTTGCCAGTAAGCCTGAACAACTTCCGTGCAGGCATAGATATCTTTTGCATTGAAAGGCTTCCATGGCTGGTTTCAAACTAGCCGGAGTACACGTCTGTTCTTCTGTACGCGACGCACTGTCGGTCGCTTACTAAAACGAGTTCTATTGCCGGCGCTTAGGCTTGAGCACGGAGTAGTCGCGAGTCAGGAGAACGTCCATGAGTACCGGTGTTTTGCGTGCGTTTTCCCTCGTATCCTGTGGGTCGGGGTCGCCGAAAGCCAGATCAACATCCACGGGAAATTTGCTCGTCGGCTGGTTCGAAGCACGATAGCGATAGCTATGCAGACGGATGTGTGGTGGCACTGCTCCCATGTCATTGCCCGGGCGCCGGTTGCCGTCACCATCGATCCAGTATCCGATGTCAAGAGGCAACAGGTCTTCCAGGGTCGAGCGGGTGATGCCGTCCATCAGTGGATTGAACCGGATCGTAACGGTCGTCGGCACCTGCTTGACCTTCGCGCGGTCAGTTGTGTAGTCAAGCGGGTCGGCTATTGCGAATAGCGTGATTTGTGTATCAGGTAAAACCGAATTTTCGAACAGATACTCCATACCCTCGGAACCGCGGAGAGGATACGCAGCAAAATTCTGACCGAATATCGTGTGAGCGGGATCGAACGGTTGATCGTCCCGCAGGATTGCCATGGCTGTCGTCGCTATCCTGAGCGCCATGTCGCGCTGTGCGTCGGTAACAACCGGTCTCATATCAGCTCCTTGCTCCGACGACCCTGAGGGCGTCGACATACTGGGCTGTGCATGTACCGGGATTACGAACGAGAGGATCGCGAGGGTTCTGCCAGTAAGCCTGGACCACCTCGGCGCAAGCATAGGCATCTTCTTCATGGAATTGGCTCCTGTATCCGGTTTCGAACTGTGTCATCTTTTGTGCGGTTTCTGGGGAGATATTCAGCAGCTCACATACCTTCTTCTGGGCCAGCGGGATATCTCGTTTGACATGCGCCCAGCCGGGCTTGTCCGGAAAGTGCTGCAGGAAGGAGAACATCCAGAAGTACTGCTGGCAGTGGCGGCATTCGTGGTACAGCGTGTCGGCAAATGCCCTGAGGCGCTCATCCAGGGTAGCCGGATCATTTTTACATTCGAGAATGCGCGCAATTTCGCTGTCATTGACCGCGATGACCCAGTAGTTGCCGACGAAGGCGGCGCTGACATCCTGCCGCAGGTTGTATTACGCATCGACATTCCAGCCGGTGCTGCCGCGCAGGCGCATCGGCGCCAGCACGGGCTCGTGGCCCCACAGGGGCAGGGCGTCTCCCGAAATACCTAATGTGCGGTGCGGTGCTGGTTTGGGCATGTGTACGTCGCGTGACTGGACGAACACCAGTATCGGAAGCGCATGCTCCGCGGTCTATCGGAATTGGACTAAAATTTAGCCTGATCGGGTAATTTGGAAGGCGAAACCGATGACTGTCGGGAAACGGAATCCGTTGGGCCAAGGCGACGGCGAGCGCAACCGGACGACAGTCCAGCGAATAACGCGCGTTAAAGGCCACTTTGGCTGATGACGCGACGTAAAGTCCCGTTGGTACGCTGCCCGAACGAATAATGCCTTCATGCCAAAGCTGGCAAAAGCCACGAAACTAGCGTTTCGCGACAACCCCAGCAGCCGGAGCATTTTCGACAAGCCGGAAACCTATATGCGACATCGCGCTATAGGGATCGGCGCCACGGCGTGCGCTGGGACGGTACGAGGTACAGAAATCTTCGTTGCACAGGAACGACCCGCCGCGGATGACCCGGCGCGGCGCGTTGGCGGGTGTGCCCGGATCAGACGGATCGTAACTGTCGGACGGACCAGCCGGGTGCCGCGTTTCCGGTGCAATCCCCGCCGAGCGGTTCCGGCGGATGCTCGACGGAAATAACGGGTGAGAGTCTGTCGGAGGATCGAGGCTTGGGCGCACAGCCGGTGCAATTGGCCGTGATCAGTCCGCGGTGCCGGGTAACCACAGTAACCACAGTGATTGCAGTCCGCTGATTCCTTCCACCGCGTCACGCTTTATTCTGCGATGCGCTTGAAACTCGCGTAGTAATCGTCGGTGTAATAGCAGTCGCTGGTTTGTTTGCGCGGGCCGCCACATATGATGCGGCGCTGCCCGCGATCCGTCGAGCCGGGCGTGCGAACCGTGTATGTGTGGTAGTAGCCGCGTGGATGCTGCGGCAGCAAAAGCGCACTGTTACGGAACAGGACGCCGTCTTCGCCGAAAGGGAAGGGGCCGCCCGCTTTGATCAATCGCAGTGTTTCGGCTGCTTCCGCCGGCAACTGCGTCGGGGTGACGGCACCGAGCGCGGCGGCCTTTTGTGCGCCCGATGCGGCGGGTATATCGCTCGCGCCTTGCACTGGCTGAGCCGGCGCCATGCTCGCGGATGCGCCCGATGCGCCTGACGCCTCGGTGGCGTTTTGCGATCCGCCCTTGCCGCATCCGCCGAGGGTCGCGCACAACGCGACGATGCACGAGAAAGCCCATGCTGTCTTCACGAACGGTTCCCCCTCGTTGACCAGAATCCGACGACCAGCAAAGATGACAAGGTATCGCTAATGGCAGGGCGAATCAATGTTCGGCCGGAAGCAGACATTTTTTACACGGCAACCAGGCCGCTGTAGCGTTTTCGGCAGTGCGCGACTGCGTAGCATGCTGTCCGCTTTGGCGCGTGCTTCTGCGTTATTGGTTCGCTTGCCGTTTTTGCGAACGCGCGTCATTGCGGCCTGAGGTGTAGATCGTTATTCACGGATTGCACCCCCGGCACGCCGCGCGCGATCGCAAGCGCTTTCTGAATCTGCACCTCCGAATCGACATATCCCGACAACTGTACGACGCCTCGATATGTCGCGACGCTCATCGGCAACGATCTCAGCCCCGGATCCGCAACGAGCGTCTGCTTTACCCGAGCGGCGAGCGCAGCGTCGTCGGTGGCGACCTTCGGCGGCGCGGTCGCGGATTGCGTCTGCGTCGATTTACAGCCGGTGATGAACGCCGGCAATGCGAACGCCGCGACGATCAGCAACCGGCCTTTGAAATGTGGCGCGTTTCGCATGTCGGTTACGACATCCAAATTGGTGAATTACGCAGGGAGCGTGCCATGAAATCGATTTTCCTATGCAAGCGCTAAATGGACGGAGCGCGGTTCGCCTGGCGGATCGCTCGACAAAGCGATGATCGGCCCGTCGGCGCCGCGAGCAATCCCGATGACTATTCTCGGGTTAGTCGACGGACAGACGGTGAGAGGACCTTAGCATTTTTTATGCGACGGAAATATCGCATCCGGCGGGCGGAAAGCAGGCCACATTTTCAGTCTCTACGGCGCACCGCTTGCACGTCCGGATAATAGGGATTGTCCTGAATCAGGCACTTTTCAGTCGGCGCTGAACTGCCACCGCCAAGCGCAAGCGCCGGGCGGCCCGCACTTGGAATCCTGCGATTCTTCCGTTATCCTTCCGGCTGAATTTGCATCGCCGATAGCGATAGCGAGCAGATCACGAAATACCTCTCCCCACGGAACAAAAAGCGGAAGCCGGTGCGAATCCGGCGCGGTCGCGCCACTGTGTCTGGCCTGGCATTCTCGTGCCTCGACCAGAAGCCAGACCTCTTTTCGCTCCTGTATCAGACCAACCGGGGCGCGAAACCCCACGGAGTCGCACATGAATACGGCAGTCTGCTTGCGCCACCCATTGCGGTTGGCAACGTCATCTGGATCGCGCCGTCAATCGACTTGTCGATCTGACTAGCTTCAGTCCCTCGCTTTAACGAAAACTTCGCGTGGAACCCGTGCACCTCGAGTGCATCGGGCGTTCGGCATTCTCCGCCGCAATATCCGTTCTTTCCGATCATGAACCAATTCCACCGCCATACCTTCGCCGGCGCATTGCTAACGACCCTCAGCGCCACCTGCGCCGCCCAAAGCGTCTCGCTATACGGTGAACTCGATACGGGCCTCGCGTACGTCAACAACGTGGATGGACATGCGCAATATCGCGCGACGTCGGGATTGATCGATGGCAGTTTCTGGGGCTTGCAAGGTGCCGAGGACCTGGGCGGCGGCGCAAAAGCATTGTTCCGGCTGGAGCGCGGCTACTCGGTCACATCGGGCGAACAATTCAATGATCATCCCGCGTACGTGGGACTTCAATCCGAGACGCTCGGCACGCTGACGCTGGGCCATCAGTATGATCTGATTCACGATTATTTCGCGCCGTTCACGCTCACGGGGGGAGCCGGCGGAACGGCGTTCGCACATCCATTCGACAACGACAACGCCAATAACTCTTACCTCGCCGCGAACTCCGTCAAATATGCAAGCGCATCCGTCGACGGCTTCAGCTTCGGCGGCATGTACGCTTTCTCCAACAGTGCCGGCCGGTTCGCGCAGAACCGCGCATACGGCGTCGCGGCGAATTACGGCAATGGTCCATTCAATGCCGGCCTCGCATGGATGCACAACAACGGGCGCGGTCTCAACGAGCTCGGCGCTTACTCGACTGCGACATTGCCCGGCGGCAATCAAACCGTGATCGATGCCACCGTGCAGAAGCAGGACGTGATCGCCGCCGGCGCGAGTTATGTGCTCGGCGACGTGACGCTGGCCGGCGCGTGGTCGCGTTCGATCTACACCGGCGTCGCCGACGCGGACAGCGGCAACGCCTTGCCGTCGATCGGTTTCAGCAACTACGAAGTCAGCGCGCTCTGGCAGGTCTCGTCAGCTGTCGCGTTAGCGGGTATGTACGTGTTCTCGGACGCCTCATCGGCGCATTGGCATCAGGGTGCGGTGCAGGCCGTCTATCAGTTGTCGAAGCGCACCGATGTTTACGCGGAAACGGTTTATCAGCGCGCGTCAGCGGGCGCGCCCGCGATGATCAACACCAATGAACGGTCGAGCAGTCAAAGCCAGTTACTCGTTGCCACGGGCATTCGCCACCGGTTCTAGGACCGGTGGGGCGATGTCGGCCCGCTTGCCGGCATCGTCAACGCAAACCGCTTTCGAAGGTGTGCCTATGCCGGCCGATAACATCGCGGAGCATATGCGCGCAAAAAGCCGATGCGCCTGCCGGCAGTGCGGTTTAATGCGCGTTATGCGGATAAATATCGGCACACGGTGCGGCTATCGTGGAAGCGGAAATCGCCGGAAAAGGCGCGAATCCAGCGGCTGCAATTATCGGCGATACCGCTCGTCATATATCCGATTTTGACGCCGGCATCAGCACGATTAACAGAAATAGCGGGCGAGTTCGAGCATGATTACGGCCGGGACTCAGGGTTATGACGGCCCGGCCATTAATTGCACGTGATTCACGCCCGCGTGCCGGGTAACGGGTTGACTCCACGGCTCTCAGAAGCGGGACTGGTCACCGCCGGCCTCGATACTGTCGAAATCACGCCGCCCGGTGGCTCTGTCAGCGCTCCCGTATCCCCGGCGAGATAGCCGGAAATCACCGCCAGGCAAGCTTCCCGCCGGTCATCCGTCGCAAACTCGACTCTTTCGGACATCCTTTCATCAGGTCACCTTGGTTCGATGGCGCACAGATCGTCGAACATTACAATTTAATAATGTTTTCACTTCAGTGCCGCGGAGCAATTCGCGATTCGCTTGAATCAGGCGGCATCGCCGGGTTGTCGGGGTTTAAACATCGACGGCATGCATATAAAGGCATCAGACATTTCTGCTCGCGTGTTCCTTTCACGCCCCGCAGTGCAGGAAATATTTTCCGGGGGAACACCGTAGGTCGCATTTGAAACGCGATATATCGCGGACTTTTGCGAATTCGCATCCGTCGAATTACGACTGAGCGTGTCGATGACGGATAGTTCAATAGCCTTCTGAAGGGGACCAAAAATGAAAGCCGAGTTGCGCCGCGTTATTTCGGAAACCGCATGCCTTGACGTGCCGATCGAGACATTGAGCGACACGGACGACCTTTACGCCGCTGGGTTGTCTTCGCTCGGCACGGTCCGTGTGATGCTGGCCGTCGAAGACGCTTTGGGCATCGACATGCCCGGCGAGCTGATTACGTTCGAGCTGTTCCGCAGTATCGATTCGCTCGCGTGCGCGCTTGCACCGCTCGTACCGGCGAAATCGGTCGCTTGCCAGTAGTGCGCGGCTGCGCGACGACAGCCATGGCACCCAATCCCAACCCTACGATGAGGCCCGTCACCTTTGGTTGCTGTCACGGTTGGCTGCACCTGCCGGCGGGCCGCAACGCGACGACGGGCGTCGTGTTGTGCAGCCCGTTCGGCTACGACGCGCTATGCGTCCACCGCGGCTGGCGAGACTTCGCCGTTGCGTTGACGGCGTTCTGCGGGATGCCGACGCTTCGCTTCGACTACCCTGGAACCGGCGATTCGGACGGCAATGAGGAAGACCCGCAGCGCTTTCGCACATGGATCGATAGCGTCAAGGCGGCGGCGCAATATCTGCGGGCCACGACCGGTGTGACACGGCTGGTCTTGTGCGGACTGCGTTTGGGCGCGACGCTGGCGGTCCTCGCGGCCGAAGAACTGGACGGCGTCGACAGCCTGGTTTTGATGATGCCCGTCATCGCCGGCAAGCGTTATATACGGGAACTGGGCATGCAGCATCAAAGCTGGCTCAAGTCTCCCCTTGGCTGCGAAAGCGCCGAACCGTGCGACTACGAGCGCGCCGTCGGCGTGTTCGGGTTTCAGCTGTACGCCGACACACTCGAACAGCTCGCCGCAGTGGACCTCGTTCGCCGCGCGCGGGCCTGCGCGCCCCGTGTGCTGCTGCATGATATTTGCGACAGCGTATCCATGAGCCGGCTGGTCGAGCGTTACCGCGATCATGGCGCGACCGCGGACGTCGAGATTTTTCCCGAGTACGACAAGTTTCTGGTCGAACCTCGGCTTAGCGTCCCTCCCCGGCGAGCCTTCGACAGCGTGCTCGAATGGCTCGGTTTCCGGTCCGATGCGACGCCGCCGGCTGTCGAGATACTTGCCCCACCCGCCGACGCGCGAATCGATATCGCGGCAGGTCACGAAACGCCTGCGGTGTTCGGCGGCGGCCGCTATGTCGGCGTGTTCTGCCAGCCGCGCCGCCCACTCCAGGCCGCGCCCGCTGTGCTGCTGGTCAATACGGGGGCCGCTCATCGCGTCGGCGATGCACGCATGGCCGTATTGATGGCGCGGCGGCTCGCGGAGCAGGGCATCGCGTCGTTACGCATGGATCTGGGCGGCATCGGCGATAGTCTTCACCATGAAAACGCGCCGACGCTCGACGCCGTATACGCGCGGCATTCGGTCACCGACGCGACGGCGGGAGTCGAATGGCTGATAGCGGCCGGACACCCGGAGATCGTGATGTTCGGCGTTTGCGCCGGCGCGTACGTCGGCATTCACACGGCGTTGGCGCATCCAGGCGTGGTCGGCTGCATGTCGGTCAACCTGCCGTTTTTCTTTTGGGACACCCCGCAAACCAGGCCGGCTGTTCTCCATTTCGGCTCGAACCGGATGTACTGGCGTGCGATCCGCAGCCCGCGGAAGTGTTTTCGCCTGCTGACGGGCGGCACGGACGGGCTGGCGAAGGTCAGGGAACTGGTGCGCCGCTGCAACGCACGCGTGACTTCGCGCGTCATGCGTCCGTTCGAAGGCCGGTTCGGCGTCAATACTTCGACGGGCCGGATCCGCCGCTTCATCACGGAGCTCGAGCGCAAGGGCGTGCAAACGTCGCTGGTGTACGGTGCGCTCGATACGGGGCGAGACGAACTGGAGACCCATTTCGGGCCGAGCGGGCGTCACCTCGACAAGCAGACGAACGTGACGGTCGATATTTTCAAGGAGCCGGATCACGCGTTGTTCTCGCGCACCGCGCGCAACATCGTGATGGCTCATTTCGAGAGATTTATCCGCGACCGGGTTCGTGGCGCCGGCATGCCGGCAGCCGGCCCCGTGGCCTGGACCGAAGCCGACGGACGTGCGCGGTAGGGAAGGGTAATGCGGTTCGCGCGGGCGTCGGCGATCGGATGCACGGCAGCGTGAACGCGCGGCCGCGCCGCGGTGCTTGCTAGAAACGATCAGAATTTATCTGCTACGGAGTCGGTCAGATGTTGCAATCCTACTTCTTCGATTCTGCTGCGAACCAGCCGGACAGCCCCGCGCTGTGGGTCGACGAGCGTCTTTACAGCTACAGCGAAATGGCAACGCGAGCCCGTCGCGTGTGCGCCGCACTGGCGGCGCTTGCGCGGGCCGGCAACCCGGGCCGCTGTCTGCTGTTCGGATATCGCAGCGTGGGCGCCTATGCCGGTTTGCTGGGGATTCTCGACGCCGGTATGGCGTATACGCCGCTCAATCCGAAGATGCCGGCTGCGCGGCGCGCCGCCATCATCAGGCGGTCCGGTGCGCGGTTGATGCTGGTCGATCGGCGCTGCGCCCCATTGCTCGATGAAATGCTGTCCTTGCTCGACGAGCGGCCGCAAATTTTCCTGCTCGATGAAGACGCGGACGAATCGCATCAGCCCCCCGCCGGCTCCGCTACCGCCATTCTTTCGCCGCTGCCGGTCGCGTCGTATCTGCGCAATCAGGGCGCGCCGCACGACATCGCTTACATACTCTTTACCTCGGGCTCGACAGGCGAGCCGAAGGGCGTGCCGATCACGCATGCGAATGCCGAAGCGTATGTGAACGGTCAATTGCAACTGGTCGATAAAGTGCGCGACGCGCGTTATGTGCAGCTATGCGAGCTGAGCTTCGATCCGTCCGTGCACGACATGTTCGTCTGCTGGGCGAACGGCGGCTGTCTGTACGTGCCGGAAACCACCGACCCCGTCTATAACGCGGGTTTCCTGCAGACTCACCGGATTACGCATTGGAACAGCGTGCCTTCAGTAGCAGGCATCATGCAGCAAATGCGCAAGCTGACACCGAATGCATTTCCGAGTCTTCGTGTGTCGTTGTTCGGCGGCGAGCCGTTGCCTCTCCCGCTGGCGCAGGCGTGGATGCGGGCCGCGCCGAACGGCCGCCTGCTGCACCTGTACGGGCCGACTGAAACGACCGTCGCCTGCACGTGCTTCGAGGTTACCCCCGAATTCCTGGACGATCCGCAGCATACGGTCATCCCGTTGGGCTGGGCGCTTCCCGGGATGGAACTGATGATCGTCGATGCCGAGCTCGAACCGGTCGCCGCCGGGCAGACCGGTGAATTGCTGATCGGCGGCCCGCAGCTTGCCAGCGGCTATCTGTCGCCCGACGAACCCGGCAATAGCCGGTTCATTGCGAAGACTTATCCGGGTCTGTCCGCGCATCGCTGGTATCGATCCTGCGATGCGGCGCGCGAAACGGCGCGACACGGCGCCGTGTTTCACGGACGTCTCGATACGCAGGTGAAGATTCGCGGCAACCGGCTCGAGCTGGAGGAAGTCGAGCATGTCGTGCAAACCGCCAGTCATGCCGCGCTATGCGCGGTTATCCCGTGGCCGCTCGACGAAGTCGGCAGACCAACCGGTCTGGTCGCCTTCGTGACCAATCCGCAGGTCGACAATGCGCTTGTTCTGCGGGCGTGCCGCGAGCGCTTGCCGGTCTACGCAATCCCACAGCGGATCATTGTCATCGATGAGTTCCCGCTTACCGTGAACGGCAAAATCGACAGAAAGGCGCTTGCGGGACAGTGTGAGCGCGACGATCTCGCCGCGTGAGCCGACGCAATCGACCCCGCCGCGAAATAGCGGTCACCTGCGTATCTTCGCGGTTTGCGTAGAAGAGGGCGCCGATGCCGACGGCATTCGATATGACGCGTCGGCGATTCATCAGCGGAACAGCGGCCGGTGCTCGTATTGCGGGCCAAAGTTTTTACAATACGCGCCGTTTTTAGCGGATCATAGGCGATACCGCTTGCGGACTTTTGCACCCAAAGTCGCCGCAAGCACCGCTCGGGGCTTACGGTCGCGCCGCTCGGCACGATCGATGCGTATGGGCGAGCAGCGTCAGGCGCTTTGCCCGCCAGGGGGAGAGGATCATGTCCAGCCAGTCCTACGTGCCATATCGCGATTGCTGCATTGAAGTCCATGTGACCGCTGCGAAATCACATGCGCTTGGTGGTATTTCAAGGCGTTACCGCGTGTCGTGGAGCGTCGTATTGCCCGCGCAGCAGAATCGCGAAGTCGCGAGTTTTCCGGAACAGCTCGATTTTCTGTCCGAGCAGCAGGCATTCAAATACGGCGAGAAGCGGGCGCATACGTTCATCGATTCGGTGATGGCCGCGCAATCGGGTATCCGAGCGGCGGCGAGCAGTTGCGACGGCAGCGAAAAGCAGGGCAGCCCGGTGATGTAGCCGTCGTCGGGTTTGCGTTCCGGTATGACCGGTCATGCGCTCCGCTGGCTGCGCATCGCTCGCAAGCCGCAGTGAGAACGGTGTGAAAGCTTAATGAAAGCGGCGCGGCGGTGTAGCGCCGGCGCCGCTTCTGCGCAGTACAAAGCGCGCGGCTACGCCGCGCGTATTTACATCGGCGGGACTACGCCATCCTTTTCGACCACCACGAACTGTCCATCGTAGGCGCCGCCTTTCGCCGGCGTCGCCACGACAAATACCTTTTTCCCTGCGGTCAATTCGGCACGCGTCGCGGGTATCAAAGTGACGACCGGAACCTGCGGCGGCACATTGATCGTATTGCTGCCGCCTTTGTACGACAATTTCAGATCGCGCCCGCTGGTTCCTGCGACGACGGTGTCCACGTTGGCGTTCGTCATCGAACTGTTCGCGCCGAGGTCCCATGCGTAGTGACCTTCGCCGGTGCCGCGCGCGGCTTCGGGAAATACCAGCACCTCTTTCGCAATCAGCTTGCCGTCGGGCCCCGGCATCGCCGCCGCGCCGACATAGGAGCCCGGTTTGATATCTGCAAGCTGTACCGCTTTTACGGCGTTCACTCTGGACGCATCGTTCATGTTGATCGTCACGTTGTCTCCGCTACGCCGATGAACCGTCAACGTACTACCCGAGACCGACACGATGTCGCCGCGGATCCGTTCGGGCTTGCCGGCCGGAGATTGGGCGAACGCTGCGCCAGCGAGTGTGAGCGCGACGACGGACGCCGCGAGCTTGAGTCGAATCGACATGGTGTTACTCCGTTGGTGTGTTGCGGTGATGGAAATCTGCGGCTTGCGGTTCATGATCCGCCGAACCAGTTGTAGCCCTGGTTTTCCCAGTAGCCGCCGGGAAATTCGTTGGTGACCGTTATCGCGACGATGTGCTTCGGGTTCTTGTAGCCGAGCTTCGTCGGCATTCGAAGCTTCATCGGAAAGCCATACTTCGGCGGCAGAACGTTGCCGTCATAGGTGAGCGTGAGCTGGGTCTGCGGGTGCAGCGCGGTCGGCATGTCGATGCTCGTCCAGTAGTCGTCCGCACAGTGCAGCGCAATATATTTCGCGGTGGTATCGGCACCGGTGCGCGCGAGGAAGTCGGAGAAACGCACGCCGCCCCATTTGCCGATGGCGCTCCAGCCTTCGATACAGATATGCTTCGTTACCTGACTGCATTGCGGCAACCCGCGCAGTTCGTCGAGCGTCCAGCTACGCTTGCCTTTGACGAGACCTTTGAGCTCGAGCCGATAGGCGCGCGCATCGACGTCGGGCACCTGATCGATGTCGTAGAACGCGTTGAACGGAAACGGCCGCGTGATCATCGATTCAGGGTATGTCGGCGCCAGCTTGCGCGGATCGAACAGCAAGCCCTGGGCGCTGTCGTTGAACGAGGACACCGTGCGCAGCAGGCGATTGACGGACTTGTCGTTCGTCAGATCGCAGCCTGACAGTAGCGCGAGTCCGCCCAGCGTCAGGATTCGCTGGCCGAACCGGCGTCGCGAGGACGATTGCAACTCCTTTTGCGCATCCTTGATGATGGAGGCGGCGTCGAGGGTCTGTGTCGATTTGGTCGAACGCATGATTAGCGGCCCCGGATCATCGTGAGCAAAGAACGTGGAACGAGCGCAACCATCACGACGTGTATCGCGAAGAAGCCGACCAGCACGCTCATCGCGGCGAAGTGGACAATGCGCGCGTTGTCGAAGCCGCCCATCAGCGTGCGTAGAACGGGGAACTGCACGGGTTTCCAGATGGTCAGTCCCGACAGGATCAACAGTACGATGTCGGCGATCACGACGAGATAGGCCAATTTCTGCACGGCGTTGTACTGGCCGAGCTTGCCGTGGCCGAGCTTGCCGCGCAGCGCCGCGACGAGATCGGCGATGAGCGCGCGTATCGTCAGCGGGAAAAGCGTTCTACGCAGGCGTTCGGTGCCGAGGCTCAATGCCAGGTACACCGCGAGATTGGCGGCCAGAATCCACATGATCGCGAAGTGCCACAGCAGCGCGCCGCCCAGCCAGCCGCCCAGCGTCACGGCTGCCGGAAAGCGGATCGCGGTGAAGATCGGCGAGGCCTCATAGACCTGCAAGCCGCTCATGCACATCAGAATCACGGCTGCCGCGTTGATCCAGTGGAAAACGCGGACCCATACGGGATGGATAGTGGTGGGGTTCAAACAGACCTCGCTTGCTTCGCGGTTGACCAGGCGACAAGGATCGCAGGCGCGTGACCGAGGCGGTATCGGTCGAATGACCGATGCGGGCGAACCGGCCATGGTGCCGGTGCGGCGCCTGGCGGCGTCGCCGCGCCAGCCGGTGGAAACCGCCCCGCATCGGTATCGCGGCCAGGTAGCTGTTGAGCAGCGTATTCATAATGTCGATGCCATTGATCGGCGTCGTTGCGCCGGAAGCGGCTTGCGGACCGGAGAATCCGCGGTCCGGCCGACGTCCGGGATCGGCCGGATGAGCGGCCGGATGAGCGGCCGGATGAGCGGCCGAATGAACGGCTAAATGAGCGCACCCGCATGATCCGGGCGGAGTGGCGACCAATAACGAAGGACTCTGCCTATGCAAAACGTTTCTGCAATCCGCGTGCTGGACGCAATCAAGGCGCTGGCGTTTATCGGCGACCTCAGCATGGGGCAGCCGACCGACCACTCGCCGCGCACCGGCTGGCTCGCCGCGCGGCTTGCGCGGGAAGCCGGTCTGGACGACGCCCAATGCGGCGTCGTGAAGGAGGTGTCGCTGCTCAGGTGGTCCGGCTGCACGGCCAACGCCGCGGGCTTTTCCGACTGGCTCGGCGACGACATCGGCAGCCGCGCGGCGATGCTCGCGATGCGGCCCGATTGGGCCGGCGCCGGCGAATCGGCCGAGCAGGTGGGCGCCGCCATCATGCCGCTCGCCCAGGTGCATTGCGAGGTCTCGGGCGAGGTCGCGCGCATGCTCGGCCTGACTGCCGCCACGCAGGAAGCGCTGCGACGTATTTTCGAGAGTTGGGACGGCGGCGGCTTTCCCGACCGCAGGCCGGGTCGCGACGTACCGGCCGCGGTGTTCATGGTCGGCGTGGCCGGAGACCTGGAAATTCTGAGCCGCGTATATGGCCTCGAACAGGCGCAACGGCTGATCGCGCAAAAGGCCGGCCGGCAATATCCGGCGGAATTCGCGCAGCTCGCTTCGGCTCGCGCCGCCGTGTGGCTGAAGGAGCTCGATGATCCGGCCGCGCAGCCGCATGCCGACGCGGCGCCGTCAGAGGCGATGCAACTGGCCAGCGCGCCGGAAATCGTCGCCGATGTCATCGACCTGAAGCTTCCGTGGATGGCCGGCTATTCGCGCCGCGTCGCGCAGGCGGCCGGTGCCTGCTGCGCGCGCCTCGGCATGACTGACGAGGCGACGCGCGGCACCTACATGGCAGGTCTGCTGCATGGCATGGGACGCATGGCCGTGCCCAACGCCATCTGGAACACGGCCGGCGAACTCACCCGAGCCGCGTGGGAAAAGGTGCGCCTCGTGCCCTACTGGACCGCGCGCGCGGGCAAGCAGATCGAAGGCTTGTCGCGCGAGTCGGAGATCGCGTCGTTTGCGTATGAACGCCTCGACGGGTCAGGCTATTTTCGCGGCAGCGCCGGCGCCGCAATCGGACTTGAAGCGCGGGTTCTCGCGGTTGCCGCGGCGTGGGTGGCATTGCGCTCGGATCGTCCGTGGCGGCAGGCATTGTCCGCGAAGCAGGCCGCGGCCTTGCTGGACGAGCAGGCGCAAGCGGGGCGCTTCGATGTGGAGGTGGTCAAAGCCGTGGTGTCCGCGGAGTTCGATGATTTGCCGATATCGAGCGGGCGAGCGCGTGGCACGAAGGCAGGCGTGCTGTCGCCGCGGGAAGCGGAAGTCTTGCGGCACATCAGCCTGGGCGCGAGCAACAAGGAAGCCGCCCGGGCGTTGGGGCTGAGCCTCAGCACCGTCCGCACGCACGTGGAAAGCGTGTTTCGCAAGCTTGAATGTACGACGCGCGCAGCCGCTACTTTGAAGGCTTCCGCGCTGGGGTATATCTAGGCCACGTGATGCATGTTGGCTAACGCCAACTGACCTCCCGCTGCCTTTGTTAACAGTTGTTCACGATGCTGCAACGTATCGCCTCCCCAGTGCGGGTGATCCTGTGAGCTTGCAATCATCCGCGTCGGCCTGCAATCCATCGACACCGGCTCACATTATTTGCGACCAGCCGGTTGCAAGCCCTCGCAGATAGATGTGGACGATCATGCGCCTTCCTACATAGCATGATTATTCAGATTTTCCACTGAATAGTCGATTCGGAGAGCCCATGCTTCAATGTACCTTTAGATTGAACGGTAAGCCAATGAGTACGTTCGAGATTGGCGCCCTGAAATTTGATGCTTTTTCGGGTCCAAAGGCCGAATAGGAAAAAGCGAAGGTTGCGTGACGATTGAGAATCCTGGTGACTGGCATCGGATCCGTGCAATTCTCACTGATACACCCAAGCTGGCTGTTCCTGGGTCGCAGCTCAAAGCGTACGGGGCGCTGACCGTGAAATGAAAAGGGTTCTGGTTTGCATAGCGATTGCTGCATGTCTGGTAGTTGCCATTTTCGCCAACGCATACTGGTGGGCCACACATCCAGACACCCCCTTGAATTTTTCAAATCCGGTCTGGAACTTCCTGCTTCTGAAATTCAAGTGCAAAACCGCATCTGACGAAGTTGATCTGGCATTCTTCATTTCATCAGCTGGCACCGTGTTTGCGTTCGTGGCAGCTATCCTGATCTACCGCCGGTACATCGCCCGATACCGACAAAGGCTTGACGACTAACTGCAGGAGCTTGCAATCGGCTGGTCGCGCCGGCGTCGGTGGATTGCAAGCTCAGTCGCAGCTCAACGTGCAAGCAGACCCTCGCGGCTTTAATGGCGCGGCACCGAAACGGCCGCTTCCGTATGAGCCGCACGATCGCCGCCGTACGCGGCGGCCTTGCCGTCTTCGATCACTTCGAGCGACTGCGAGCGCGTCTCGACGCCGAACACCATCACGACCAGCGCCTGCACCACCAGCAACGTCGCGACGCTGAACGCGACATAGCGGATGCCGCCGGCGTGATACATCAGCAGCGTCAGCGCGGGCGCGCAGAACGAAGCGATACGTCCGAGCACCGCGCAAAATCCGTTGCCGCGCAACCGGTAGCGGGTGCCGAACAGCTCCGGGATATAGCAGGCGACCGCCAACGCGACGATCGTGTAAAGGCAGCAGAACAGCAGGAAACCCACGATTGCCGCGACCCACGGCGAGCTCGACAGCGCATAGCACACGCCCATCACCGCGCCCGCGAGCGATGCGATGGCCACGCAACGCCGCCGCCCGAAGCGGTCGGTGCACAGCACGCCGATGCCCGCGCCGACCGGTCCGCCCAGCGACATCACCATGCTGAAGCCGAGCGACGAAGAAAGACTCACGCCCTGCTTGAGCAGAAACGTCGGCACCCACGTCACGAAGCTATAGATCGCGATGCCGATCACGATCGAAATCGTCGAGCCGACCAGCGTGCGCAGCCGCACCTCGCGCGTGAACAGCACCGACAGCGGCGGCGCGGCCTCGCGTGCATCGGCGGCCGGTGCGAATTCCGGTGCGCGGTAACCCTTGCCGTGCACTTGCTCTTCGATCCGGGTGACGATGCGATCCGCTTCGCCGAGGCGGCCTTCGGTCGCGAGCCAGCGCGGCGACTCCGGCATCGACTTGCGCGCGATCCATACGAGCAATGCACCGGCGCCGGAGATAAAGAACATCGAGCGCCAGCCGATCAGCGGAATCAGGAAAAAGCCGGTCAACGACGACACGAACAGCGCGGTATTGGTGACGAGCGCAAGCAGCGCCGCATAGCGGCCGCGATCGCGCGGCGGCGTGAACTCGATCAGCGTCGAATAGCCGACCACGATCTCTGCGCCCAGACCGATGCCCATCACGAAGCGAAACGCGATCAGCCAGTTCATCGACGTCGCGAGTCCGCCGGCAATCGAGGCGAGCCCGAACACCAGCAGGTTCGCCTGATAGGTAAAGCGCCGCCCGAAGCGGTCGCCGAGCAGCCCCGCGAGCGTGCCGCCGACCGCCATGCCGATAAAGGTGCTGGAAATGAAATAGCCGTTGAGCGTCAGGTTCGACATGCCGTTGTGCACGAGCGCGCCCAGCACGGAGCCGGCCAACGTGATATCGAAGCTGTCGAAGAACATGCCGGCCGCGATCAGCCACAGCATGCGCCGGTGAAACGCGCTGATGGGCAACGCGTCGAGACGCATGCCGATGGATGCGGGTGAAATCACGTTTGTCTCCAATCCCGAAATGGTTGCTGTCTTTATTGTGTATGTGGCGGGCCGTTTCAGCGGGACGGGTCGAGAAAGCGCGTGCGCAGCGCATCCCACTCGTCGGCGCCCATCCGCTGGAAGCGTTCTTTCGCACTCAGCGCGGTATTCGAAGCGGGCGGCACGCCGGTTTCCCTGAGCGCGGCGAGCTCGCGCTCGCAGGTCTGCATCACGCTCGCGAGCAGCAAGCTCGGCATGATCGCGAGACGATAGCCGAGCGTTTCGAGTTCGGCGAGCGGCATGTCCGGGCTCTTGCCGCCCCGCACGATGTTGAAAAGGCAAGGCCCCTTCACTTCGCGCACGATCGCGGCAATCTGTTCGCGATCGCGCGGCGCTTCGACGAACGCCAGGTCCGCGCCCGCATCGAGCGCGGCGTTCACACGGGCGATCGCATCGTCAAAGCCATTCACGCCGTTCGCATCGGTGCGCGCGATCACGACGAAGTCCGGATCGCGCCGCGCGGCCAGCGCCGCGCGAATCTTCGCGACGAACTCCGGCACGCCGACCAGCTCCTTGCCGTCCAGATGCCCGCAGCGTTTCGGGGAAACCTGATCTTCGATATGGATCCCGGCGACGCCCGCCTGTTCGTACGCCTGCACCGCGCGCGTCACGTTCAGCTCGTTGCCGAAGCCCGTGTCCGCATCCGCGATCAGCGGCACCGATGTACACGCGACGATGCGCGCGGCGTTCGCGACCATCTCGGTCATCGTCAGCAGCCCGTAGTCCGGCAGCCCGTACGACGCCGCGGTGCCCGCGCCCGTCATGTACAAAGCGCGAAAGCCCGCCTGTTCGGCGAGCCGTGCGGTGATGCCATCGTAGACGCCGGGCGCCGCGAGAAGCGGCCCGTCCTTCAGCATCTGCCGCAGCCGGGTCGTGGCCCGGCCTCGTTGTGAATCGTTCAAAGTCTTTGTCTCCATGATGGCCGCGCGCGCCGGGCGCGCGAGCCGTACCACGTTGCTGGTTCGTTGCTGGTTCGTGGTTCGTCGCTCAGACGGTTTGCGGCTCGCCTTCGAACGGCGCCCAGTCGGCCAACGCCATATTCATATGCGCGGCCTGCCGCTTTTCGTAGGCTTCGAACTGCACGGTGCGCACGCTGCCGCGCAGCCCGCCGCGCACCGCGCCCGCGCGCACATCGCCGAAATACTCGCGCCAGTTCGGCGGCAGCGGTTGCGCGTCCGGCACCGCGAGCCACAGGCGCAGCAGATGCCGCTTCATGTCGAAATCTTCGTGATCTTCGAATGCGCTGCGCGAATGGATCGTCACGTAGTTGTTCAGCAACTGCAGGTCGCCGCGTTCGAGCCACATCGAAAAGCAGAAGCGCGGGTCGGGCATCAGTTCGTCGAGCAGATCGAGCGCTTCGGTTTGCGCGGCAGTGAGGCGCGGCACCTCGGCGAAATCCTTTTGCGCGGCGATCACGTTCTTGCGATTCAGCCGCATCGCGAACCATTCGGGTTCGTTGCCGACGATCGGGCAGCAATACCACGGACGCTGCGCCGGGTCCTGCGCGCCCTGATAGCTGTAGTAGAACGGGCCGTGCAGCACTTCAGCGAGATCCGGGCGCCGCCGCGCGATTTCCTCGTAGACCGCCAGCGAACTCACGACCTTGCTTTCGCCGCCGCTGCGCGCGGTGCGCCGGCACAGCAGACCCACCACATCGCAGGAATCCATATGGAAGTCGAGCGATGCATTCGTGTTGTAGCCGCGGCCGTTGGTCGTCTTGTAGACCGAACCGATGTCGCGCACGTCGTTGATCACTTCGCTCGCGCGATTCTGCGTGCGCGCGACGCCCATATGCAGGCTCATCCCCCAATACGCGAGCCGCGTTTCTTCCTCGCTCCAGCGATCGACCGGGAAGCCTTTGAGCAGGCACATGCCCCAGCGGCCTTGCGTGGTCGCGATCGCGCGTTTGAGCGCGGCGCGCGCGGCCGCGCCGAGCGGGAAGTCGTCGGGCGTCAGATCGAGCAGCGGGCAGTTCAGCTTCTTCGCATGCGCAAGCGCGCTTTCAAAGCCGGCGATTTCCTCGGCATCGAGGCGCTGGATCCACGAGTGGTCATGCTCGGCGTCCGCGGCAAGCCATGCGGTGGGGCGGGAGGAGAGTCGGGAAGGGGAATTCAACTGTGCTGTCTCCGGTTTCGTCTGTTTAATCGCGCGTTTGCGGCATGAGCCGGTGCATCGACCGGTTGCCGGGCGAGCGGTGTCTTGAAAAAAGTATAGGTCCGGCGGATAGTAAGAAAAAGTGACGTTATTTGAAGATCTTGATAAGGATTTTTGATGAAGCTGGAAGCGTTCTCGACCCTTGAAGCGGTGCTCGCGGAAGGGTCGTTCGCGGCGGCGGCGACGGTGATGAACCTCACGCCGAGCGCGGTCAGCATGCAGATGAAGCATCTCGAGCAATATCTCGGTCAGCCGCTGTTTCATCGCGCCGGCTTGCAGGTGCGACCCACCGAAGCCGCGCACCGGGTGATGGCCGCGATGCGCGACGGGCTGCACGAAATCGATGCGATGCGCCGGCGTCATACCACGGTGGTCGAAGGCACGTTGCGGCTCGGACTGATCGAATCGATCCAGCCGTTGTTGTTGCCGGGCACGATGCGCCGCCTGCGCGATCTGCATCCGCGGCTCGTCGTGCGTCCGCGCCGCGGGCGCAGCGGCGGGCTCACCGACGACGTCAAGGCCGGGCAGCTCGACGCCGCCGTGGTCGCGCAACCGGAGACGGGGCGGGTGGCCGGCTTGTCGTGGTCGCCGCTTCTCACGCGCGAACTGGTGCTGATCGCGCCGCCCGCCGAGCGCGGCGCGACGGCGGCCGATCTGCTCGCGCGCTACGACTGGATTCGCTACGACCGGCAGACGTCGACCGGTGCGATGGCCGCGCGCTACGTGCGCCAGTTGATGCCCGAAAAGCGCAGCACGCTCGAACTCGATACCGTGACCGCGATTGCCGCGATGGTCAGCGAAGGGCTGGGCGTATCGGTCGTGCAGATCATGGATCCGGGCATTTGCGAGCTTTACCCGGTCGAGATTTTGCGGCTCGGCAGTTTTTTGCAGATATCGGTGGTCACGCGCAAGGACGATGCGGAACATCGCGGACTGCTGGCGCTGCGCGAGGCGATGGAGCACGTGGTGAAGGCGAAGCAAAGCCAGCGGCGCTAACGCGCGAAGCGCGCGCGCCGGTTGCGTGCGGATTGATCGGCAACGGCGATCAATCGATAAAAAAACACTGATTCACGGCGCGAAGACGCTTATTTACACTCTCCGCGCATGGACCCGGCACAGGGTCCTGTATTCGTTCGCGCGCCGCGCATTTGTACGCGTCCAGTGACAAACCGGCGCTTCCGCGAACGACAGGAGACGATCAATGGACAGCGTCAATCTCGAGGTGCTCAAGGCCAGCCGACGCTGGATCGCCGAAGGGCATCGGGTGCTCCTCGTGACGGTGGTGAAGACGTGGGGCTCGTCGCCGCGCCCCGAAGGCTCGATGCTGGCCGTGCGCGACGACGGCGTGGTGACCGGTTCGGTATCGGGCGGCTGTATCGAGGACGATCTGATCGAGCGTGTGCGCCGTGGCGGCGTGACGATGCAGCGACCGCGGGCGGTGCGCTACGGCATCAGCGCGGACGAAGCGCACCGTTTCGGTCTGCCGTGCGGCGGCACGATCGAGCTGGTTCTCGAACCGCTCGGCGACGCGACCGGTATTGCGGCGCTGTGCGGCCGTGTCGAAGCGGGCGAACTGGTTGCGCGCACGCTCGATATGGCGAGCGGCCATGCGACGTTATCGCCGGCGGGTTCGATCGAAGGCGTGGTGTTCGACGGCAAGCGCTTCGTCACGATCCACGGCCCGCGTTACCGTTTGCTGGTGATCGGCGCGGGACAGCTGTCGCGCTATCTATGCCTGATCGCGACGGGCCTCGACTATCACGTGACCGTGTGCGACCCGCGCGAAGAATATACCGACGTATGGGACGTGCCCGGCACCACGCTCGTGCGCACGATGCCCGACGACACGGTGCTCGCGATGCGGCTCGACGAGCGCTGCGCGGTGATCGCGCTGACGCACGACCCGAAGCTCGACGACCTCGCGCTGATGGAAGCGCTGAAGACGCCCGCGTTCTATGTCGGCGCGCTCGGCTCGCGGCGCAACAATGCGGCGCGGCGCGAGCGTCTGAAGGAATTCGATCTGTCCGACGCGGAACTGGCGCGCCTGCATGGGCCGGCCGGCATTTATATCGGCAGCCGCACGCCGCCTGAAATCGCGATCTCGATTCTCGCCGAGTTGACTGCCGCGAAGAACGGCGTCTCGCTGCCGACGATCCTGCAAGTGGAGGGCGCGAAGGCCGCGCGCGAAATCGCCGCGTCGGCCGATTCGTTCTGTTTTGCGTGAGATCCGCGCGGCGAGCGGCAAGCAGATGCCTATGCCTGCGCGTGGACTTCGCGTGGCAGGCGGCTCAGTCCTCGTCGGACTCGGCCTCGACCTCGTCCACGCCGGCCGGTTCTTCCTTCGCGGCCTCGGTGAACATCGTGGTGAACTGATCGAGCGTGGCGAGCGTGTCGCGTCCGGTGCGCGTGATCCGATAGAACGACAGCGGCACCTCGGGGCGCAGCGCGTCGACACGGACCCGATAGCGGTAGCAGATGTGCTCGCAAAACGACGGCATCACCGCGGTGCCGAGCCCTTCCTGCGCCATCGCGATCGCCGTCTGCAGGTGGTCGACGACGATCCGCCGGCTTACCGTCACTTCCTCTTTCGATAGCGTGGCCTCGATCAGCCGTTGCAGCGGATTGTCCTTCGGCAGCGTGAGCAGCGGCTGATCCTCGAGTGCGGTCCAGCGAATGCCGGGACCGTGTCGCGGCGCGCCGGCCGGCGCTTGCGAGATCGCGACGAGCCGCGTCGGGAATAGCGGCGCGCGATCGATGCCCGACAGCTGCGAGAAAAACACGCCGAATGCCGCGTCGAGGTGGCCTTCCTCGACCATCTGCACGAGCTCGGACGGACTGCGGTCGACCAGTTCGATACGCGCGGCCGGATAAATCTGCGAGAAACGCACGAGCACCGACGGCATCAGGCTCGCCGCGATGATCGGCGTGCAGCCGAGCAGCAGCGACGATTGCTTCTGGCGCCCGAGTTCGTTGAGCTCGATCACCGACTTTTCGAGCGACTCGACGATCGACATCGCGGTCGGATAGAACAGGCGGCCCGCTTCGGTCAGCGACACGGTGCGCGTCGTGCGTTCGAGCAGCCGGCAATCGAGCTGCGTTTCCAGTTCCCGAATGATCGCGGAAAGCGCCGCCTGGCTCAGGTGCATGCTCTGCGCGGTCTTCGTGAAGCTCGACGCGTTCGCGACACCGAGAAAAACCTTGAGTTGTTTGAGGGACAGATTCATCGACGACGGCTATGTGTATTTCGGGCAGGGGAGATGCCCGATTCTATCCCGTCCGCCACGACGGCTAGCGGCGGCTGCCGGCACATGCAGAAACTTGCACGCGCGATAGCCGCCGGGCACGCTACGTCAACGGCTGCGCAAACACCTCAGGCAAACACCTCACACAAACACGTAGCGGCCTTCCGCGTCGCGCCTGATCGCACGCCGTTGCGCGGTGTCTTCGAGCCAGCGCACCACATCGCGGCCGTCGCGGGTGCCGGTCGCCGCCATCAGTTCGGAGAAACGCTTCGGTCCGTGTTCGAGCGCCGCTTCGAGCGAGTCGAAGCGCGCACCGTGATACGCGGGCGGCGTCGGCACGCGATGCTCCAGATCGCGCTCGGCGCCCGGCGCAAGCAATGGCAGCGTCAGATCGAAGCCGGCCTTGGCGGTTTTCGTCGCGCCCAGCAGCGACGGGTCGAGCGGCATCGCGCGCAGATTGTCCTGCAGCACCAGATCGCGGTCGGCCTGGAAGCGCGTGGCGAGCGCCCAGTCCATCTGCTCGTCGGAGAACACGTCGATATCGGGATCGACGACGAACACGTGCTTCACGTTCGCGAGCGATGCGAACACCGCCGCGATCGCGTTGCGCGCTTCACCGGGCACACGCTGCTGCATCGCGATGCGCACGTTGAACATGCCGCCGGTCGCCGGGTTCGCATAGACGGCCTTCACTTCGCGCACGGCGGTTTCGAGCGCGCGCCATACGGTCACTTCGGTGCGCAGCGCGGCAAGCTGCGCGGTATCGGTGCGCGCCATCGAGCGGCCGCCGATCGTGCAGGTCTGGAATACCGCGTCGCGCCGATGCGTGATTGCTGTCAGATGGAATAGCGGGTTGGTCTTCACGCCGCCGTAGTAGCCGAGGAATTCGCCGTACGGGCCCTCGGGCTCGGCGTGGCCGCGCTCGTCGAGATAGCCTTCGAGGATGAATTCGGCGTCGGCCGGCACCAGCAGATCGTTGGTCACGCACTTGACCACGCCCATCGGCGCGCCGCGCAAAGCGGCGACGAGTTCGAGCTCGTCGGCGGGAATCCGCATCGTCGCGCCGACGTGATCGATCGGATGCGTGCCGACCGCGAATGCGATCGGCGTGCGCTCGCCGCGCTTCGCGTGGCCGATCGCGATCGCGCGCAGATCCGACGGCGCGACCAGATCGACGCCGGCGGTGCGGCGCCCGCGCAGCATCAACCGGCGAATGCCGACGTTGGTCCAGCCGGTGTCGGGATCGACCGCGAAATCGATCGATGCGGAGATATACGGCGCGCCGTCCAGATCGTGTTGCAGATGCACGGGCAGCGCGGTGAAGTCGCATTCGTCACCGGTCAGCACGACCTGCTGCACCGGTGCTTCTGCGCGGCTCACTTCGACGAGCTTGCCCTTCACGCGCAGGCGCTCGCGCACGGTGTCGAGCAGGCGCTGCGGCGTCGTGTCGAACGCCAGCGCGAGCCGCGAGCGGCTCGCGGCGACGCTGCCCGCGAGCGAAATCGCGCCGCCGGACGGCTTGGCGAACCACACCGCGCGCGGGTTGCCTTCCATGATCGCGGCGATGTCGCCGAGATCGACCGGCTCATCATGGCGTTCGAGTTCGGTGTCATCGAGCGCTTCGAGGAAGCGGCGCAGGCGGAAGCGTTCGAGGTCCGGCGCGGGGGTGCCGTCGGCGGTGCAGGGGATGGCGGTGTTGGGTCTCAATCTGGGTTCCTCGCGCAGGGTGGCTGCGCAGTTTGCTAATGCGTTGAATTGTCGGCCGAGGCGGCGGTTTGGCGCGCACGCGCTACGGGCGTCGGCGCGCACCGGCGGCCGGGTGAGCCGCCGCACGAGCGGCCACCTGAGCCGCCACCTGGGCGCATCGTCAGAAGTGCGCGGACAGCGCGGTCGCCGCGAGATGCGCGGCGAAACCGCTTGCGCCGCTCGCCGGCATTTCGGGGGCGAGATGCAGGAACTGCTTGACCGCGCGCAGCGTGACCGCGCTGCAGCCGAGCAGCGTGTCCGTCAGCGCCTGCGCTTCGGCGTCGAGCTTCGCGGCCGGCACCACGCGGCTCACGAGCCCGGCTTGCAGCGCTTCGCTCGCGGACAGCCGCACGCGGCTCAGCACCATGTGCGCGACGGTCTTCACCGGCACGCGGCCGATCAGCGCGGACATCACGAGCGTCGGCGGAATGTCGCGCTCCATTTCGGGGATCTGGAAAATCGCATCATCGGCGGCGAGCGCGACGTCGCACACGCCCGCGAGCGCGGCGCCCACGCCGAGCGCTTCGCCGCGCACGACCGACACCACCGGCACGCGCACGGCCTTCAGCGCGTCGTACAGCGCGAGCGGCGGCGCGGCGACCACGCGGCGCAGCGTTTCGGCCGACGGCTTCGCGTCCTTCGGCGGCATCGGCGACTGACGGCCCTTGCAGAAGTCGGGGCCGCTCGACAGGATGCGCACGAGCTTCACTTCATCGTCGAGCGTCGTGACGGCGGCGATGATCGCTTCGCTCATCGACGCATCGATCAGGTTGCCGTTCTCGGGATGGTCGAGCACGACGTCCACGAGCGGGCCGTTGCGCTGGATCGCAACGTGAGGGCTGGACATGCTGGTCTCCTTCGCCATCAAGGCGTGTTCATTCAATCAATGCGGGCGGCGTCGTGGCAGGTGCGCGGTGGATGAATTCCCACACGACCTTCGGCGTGGCCGGCATCGCCAGTTCGTCGGTGCCGAATTCCTTCAGCGCGTCGGCGAGCGCGTTGAAGATCGTCGCGGTGGCCGGCGTGATGCCGCTTTCGCCGCCGCCTTTCACGCGCAGCGGGTTGCCGTGGGTCGGGTCTTCGGTCAGCTCGACGTTCAGCGGCGGAATCACGCCCGCGCGCGGCATGCCGTAATCCATATACGAGCCGGTCAGCACCTGGCCCGTGTCGCGATCGAGATAGCAGGTCTCGGACAGCGCCTGGCCGATGCCTTGCGCGAGACCGCCATGCACCTGACCTTCGACGATCAGCGGATTGATCGGTTGGCCGACGTCGTCGACCGACGTGTAGTTGACGAGCTTCACGATGCCGGTGTCCGGATCCACTTCGAGTTCGCAGATCGCCGCGCCGGTCGGATGCGCGGGCACGCGCGTGTTCACTTCGGCGTCCGCGTACAGCTTGCGGATCGCGCGAGCGTCGGACGCGTCCGGCAGACCGTCGCGCGCGATGTGCGCCGCGAGTTCGTAGAGACCGATTTCGCGCGCCGAAACCGGATCCGCAAACGCGCCGTTCGCGAAGCTCACGCGCTCGGCCGGGATCCCGAACAGTTCGGCGGCCGCGCGCTTGCCTTGCGCGACGATCTGCGCGGCCGTATCGACCAGCAGCATCCCGCCGAGACGCATCGAGCGGTCCGAATGACTGCCGCCGCCGATGCTGACGAACGCGGTGTCGCCGGTGCGCAGCGTGATCGAGCCGAGCGGCACGCCGAGGTGCTGCGCGATGACCTGCGCGAAGGTGGTTTCGTGGCCCTGGCCGGTGGACTGCGTGCCCGACACGATATCGATGCGGCCTTCCGGCAGCACGGTCAGCTCGATCCGCTCGCGCGGCGCGCCGACCGGCGACTCGATGTAGTTGGCGAGGCCGATGCCGCGCAGCATGCCGTTCGCGCGCGAGGCCGCGCGGCGTGTCTCGAAGCCGTCCCAATCCGCGAGTTCGAGCGCGCGCGCCATGTTGCGCGCGAATTCGCCGCTATCGTAGGTGAGGCCCATCGGGCTGCGGTACGGCAGCTTGTCGTGCGCGACCAGATTGCGGCGGCGGATTTCCGCGCGATCGAGGCCGAGTTCGGCCGCCGCGAGATCGAGCATGCGTTCGATCACGTGCGTCGCTTCGGGGCGGCCCGCGCCGCGATACGGCGCGGTCGGCACGGTATTGGTCAGCACCGCGCTGATGTGCACCGCGGCGAGCGGCACGTCGTAGACCGTCGTCATGATGCGCGTGCCGTTCGACATCGGCACATACGACACCGTATGCGCGCCGACGTTGCCGATCCATTCGTTGTCGATCGCGAGAATGCGGCCGTCGCGCGCGAAACCGAACCTCGCGCGCACGATCTGGTCGCGGCCCTGGTAGTCCGACAGGAACGCTTCGCTGCGATCGCTGGTCCACTTCACGGCGCGGCCGAGACGGCGCGCGGCCCACACCACCGCAAGTTGCTCGACGTAGATAAACGAACGCGGGCCGAAACCACCGCCGGTGTCCGGGCAAACCACGCGCACCTGCGACGGCGGCACCTTCAGCGCGGCGGCGAGGCAGAGCTTTTGCCGCACCGCGCCCTGGCTGCCCGAAATCAGCGTATAGACGCCGCTGTCGCTGTCGAATACGCCGATTGCGCCGCGCGGCTCCATCTGGCAGTTGACGACGCGGCTGTGATGAAACTCGCGCTCGAGCACGAACGGCGCGTCCGCGATGAGGCGGCGCGCCGCTTCACGATCGCCGATCTGAGTCTGGAAGCACAGGTTGCCCGCGGCGCCGTCCCACAGTTGCGGCGCGCCTTCCTGCATCGCGTCGGCGGCGTTGACGACCGCATCGCACACGTCGTAATCGACGTCGATCAGCTCGGACGCGTTGCGCGCGGCGAGCAGCGTTTCCGCGATCACCATCGCGATCGGTTCGCCGACGTAGCGCACGCGATCGATCGGCAGCGGGATATGCAACTGGTTGAAGATCTCGCCGGTCAGCGACGTCAGAAAAGCCTTCTTCGTCGCATCGACCGCGTCGATCGGATTGGGTATGTGATCGATGCCCTGATAGCCGTCGTCCAGATAGTCCTGGCCGACCAGCACCGCGATCACGCCGGGCACCTCGCGCGCGGCCGATACATCGACCGAGCGCAGCGCGGCATGCGCGTGCGGCGAGCGCAGGAACGCCGCATACAGTTGGCCTTCGACGCGCTGATCGTCGGTGTATTGACCGTTGCCGGTCACGAAGCGCCGGTCTTCCAGGCGCGGGACAGGTTGGCCGATCATCGCTCGATGCCCTCCGTCGCGGTGCCGGCGAGCGCCGGATACATTTCGTGCGCCGCGTGGCGCACCGCTTCGATGATGTTCACATAGCCGGTGCAACGGCAAATATTGCCTTCGAGCGCGTGGCAAATGCTCTGTTCGTCGAGCTTCGGCTCCTCGCGCAGATGGAAGGCCGCCGCCATGATCATGCCCGGCGTGCAAAACCCGCATTGCAAACCGTGGCATTGAACGAACGCGTTTTGCACCGGATGCAGCGGCGCGCTGGCATCCGCGTTGGCGTTCGCGCGCAGCCCTTCGACCGTCGTGACGACGCCGCCGCTCGCCTGCGCGGCGAGCACCGTGCACGACTTCACCGCCACGCCGTCGAGATGGACCGTGCATGCGCCGCACTGGCTCGTGTCGCAGCCGACGTGCGTGCCGGTGAGGCGCAGCGTTTCGCGCAGGAATTCGACGAGTAGCGTCTGGTCGGGCACGACGCGCTCGACATCGACGCCGTTCACCCGCAATTGGATTTCAGCCATGATTCACCTTTGTTGCTGCACCTGCTTTAACTGCCTTTAGCTTTGCCCGGCGGATCGGCCGACCCGCCGCGTGCCGTTCATCGCATCGGTCATTGCAGCGCTTATTGAGCCGCTTATTGCGCTGCTTATTGCGCCGTGCCGGCGGCCGTATTCGCGTCGGCGCTCATCGTCGCGTTGAAGCGCTTGAAGAACTCCGCCGCGAGCTTGTTCGCAACCGACGTCACGAGCCGCGAGCCGATCTGCGCGAGCTTGCCGCCCACCTGTGCGTCGGCGACGTAGGTCAGCAGCGTGCCGCCTTCGTCGGCGTCGGCGAGCGTGACCGTCGCGGTCATCTTGCCGAAGCCGGCAATCCCGCCTTCGCCGCCGCCGACGATCTTGTAGCCGTTCGGGCCGTCGCGCTCCAGCAACTGCAGCGTGCCCTTGAAGCGCGCCTTCACGGGGCCGACCGATGCGACCACCACGGCCTTGTATTCGTCGTCGCTTTGCGCGACGAACTCTTCGCAGCCCGGCACGCAGGCCTGCAGCACCGCAGGATCGTTCAAGCCTTTCCACACCTGTTCGCGTGTGGCGGCGATGGTCTGCGATCCGGTGAATTCCATTTTTGTGTCTCCTGAAAGCGGTTAGGCAGCGTCGCGCAGCGGTTGCGCGAGCAGCGCCTGCAATGAGCGGCGCGTATAGGTTTCGATCAGATGGGCGCGATAGGCGGGCGAGCCGTTCGCGTCGTCGGGCAGCATGCCGGTGTCCATCTTCAGGCCGGCGAGCGCGGCTTCGGAAAGGTCCGCATGAAGCGCCGCTTCGGCTTCGTGCCAGCGGAACACCGACGCGCCCGCGCCGGTGACCGCGACACGCACCGCATCGGCGAACTGCGCGATGAATACGCCGACCACCGCATAGCCCGACGCGGGCTGGCGGAACTTCGCATAGGCGGCGCGCAGCGGCAGCGGATACTCGAAGCCGGTCACGAGTTCGCCGGGTTCGAGCGCGGTCTCGAAGGTATCGAGGAAGAAATCGTCGGCGGCGATGCGGCGTTGCGACGTGATCACCTGCGCGTTGAGCGCGAGCACCGCGCTCGGATAATCGGCGGCGGGGTCGTTGTTCGCGACCGAACCGCCCATCGTGCCGCGATTGCGCACCTGCGGATCGGCGATCACATTCGCGAGCTGCGACAACGCTGGAATCGCCGCGGCGACCACCGGCGAAGCGGCCACTTCCGCATGCTTCGTCAGCGCGCCGATGCGCAGCACGCTGCCTTCGACGCCGCCGATGCTTTCGACGCTGACGCCGCGCATCGCTTCGATGCGCGTGAGGTCGATCAGATGCGACGGCGCCGCGAGGCGCTGCTTCAGCGTGGGGATCAGCGTCATGCCGCCGGACAGCGGTTTGGCGTCCTCGTGCTCGCTCAGCCACGCGAGCGCTTCATCGAGTGTGGCCGCGCGTAGGTAAATGGTCTCGTACATGATGTCTCCTGCCGCCGCGCGCCGGACCCCAGCGCGCGGGCGGATTGCCGCGGATTGCCACGAATTGACGGCGAATTGCGGCGAGTGGCCGTCAGGCCTGTTTCAGCCAGTGTTCCAGTGCGGTGGCGAGTGCAACCGGCACTTCGTACATCGGATAATGCCCCGCATTGGCGAGCGTTTCGACTGTTGCGTTCGGATACCACGCGAGCCAGGTGCGATTCATCAGATCAACGGTGAGCGTCGGATCGTGCTCGCCGATAAAGAGTTTCACCGGCGTCGTGTTACCCGCTACCTCGGCCGAAAAATCGCTGGCGGCCCAGTGCGGCAGATACGCGGCGAACGCGTCGGCGCGCGAGCGCTGCTGCGATTCGCGCGCGAGATGCGCGGTAAAACGCGGCGCGAGGCGATTGCCGGTCGAGAACGCAATGATAGCGGCACGCCGTTCGACGTCGTCCACCGCCGCGCGAAACATCGCGAGGCGTGTTTCATCCATGCGCGAACCGCACGCGGGCACCGCGCACACTCCGGCCATGCGCTCGATGCGTCCGCCCGCGGCGAGCAGCACGCGCTGGATCGCGACGCCGCCCATCGAATGGCCGATCAGGCTGAAGCGGTCCCAGCCGAGCTGATCGGCGAGCGCGAGCACATCCTGCGCGGCTTCTTCGAACGTAAACGCGCCGTCGCGCTCGCGCGCGCGGCCGTAGCCGCGGTAGTCGAAGAACACGTAGGTGAACGCGTCCGTATCGAGCGCGGGGACGAGCGGTTGCCAGTCTTCGGCGCTGCCGAACCAGCCGCTCATCGCGAGCACTTTGCGCGGGCCGTGGCCGATCTGCACGTGGCCGTTCAGTGCTGGTGTCATGCGCGGGCCTCCGTCGCGTGCGTTGCGTGCGCCGTGGATGGGAATGCCGGCGCGATACGGCCGCGGCAGGTGCCGAAGCCGATCGATACCGCACCCGCTTTCGCCGCGCGCGCGCTCAGCACGATCTCGTCACCGTCTTCGAGCGCGGTGCGCGTTTCGCCGTTGGGCAAACGCAGCGGCTCGCGGCCCGCGTTGGTCAGCTCGGTGAGGCACGCGCGCGATGCGTCGGACTCTCCGGAAATCGTGCCGCTGCCGAGCAGATCGCCGGTGCGCAGATTGCAGCCGTTGCTGGTGTGATGCGCGACCATCTGCGCGAAAGTCCAGTACAGGTTGTCCAGATGCGTGTGCGTGATACGCACGGCGTCGCTGCCGGCTTCGCGCAGCTGCCGCGTCGACAGATCCGCGTGAAGCTCCAGATGCAGCCCGCCTTCCTGTTGATCGCGCACGCCGTGCAGATGCGGCATCAGCGGCGGGTCGTCGGCCGCGCGCGCGACCGGCGCCTTGCGGAACGGCGCGAGCGCTTCGGCCGTGACGATCCACGGCGATACGCTCGAATGGAAGCTCTTGCCGAGAAACGGCCCGAGCACCTGTTCGAACCATTGAATGCTTTTCGCCGACCAGTCGTTGAGCAGCGAATAGCCGAAGATATGCGCGGGCGCGGCGTCGACGGGAATCGGTTGCGTGAGCGGATTGCCTTCACCGATCCACGCCGCGAGTTCGAGTTCGAAATCGAGCGCGGGCGCCGGGCCGAACACGATTTGACCGTTCGCGTCGCGATACTGGCCATGCGGGCGGCGCACGTCGCCGCCGCTCACGCGCAGCGACGAGGCGCGGCCGTGATAGGCGATCGGCAGCGCTTTGAACGCGGGCGGCAGCGGATCGGCGAGACCCTTGTAGCGGCCGTGCCGCTCGGTGTGGTGCAGCGACGTGAGGAAGTCGGTGTAGTCGCCGACTTCGCACGGCAGGCGCAGCGCGAGCGTATCGACGCGCGGCAGCAGCGCATCGAGATGCTGTTGCACCTGTGCGCGCCGCGGCGCGTCGCTCTTCAGCAGATCGGACAGCGCGTCGCGCAACGCGCTCGCATAGCGGGGCGCCATCGCCATCAGCCGGTTCAGCGTGCCGTCGCGGGTGGCTTCGCAGGCGAGCGCCGCGTCGCTGCCGGCGGCCAGCAAACCGCTATCGAGCAGCGCGTGCAAATCGACGGCATGTTCGCCGATCGCGACGCCGGCGCGCGCAACACCGTCGCGCTCGAAAGCGCCGAACGGCAGGTTCTGGATCGGGAAATCCGTATCGGGAAGATTGGCCGATTCGACCCAGCTACGCCGGGCCGGATCGTGAGTGGCATTGAGCGCGATCATGCGTGGGGCGCCTCCGGTACCGCGTTGTGTCGTTTCTTTGTTTCTTCGGTCCACGCGTCGAGCGCGGGGCGGGCGTCGCGCCGATAACCGGCGAGCGTTTCGGCCGGCGCGACCGGCACCGTCAGTTCGAGCCGGAAACCGTTCGGATCGAAGAAATAGATCGAGCGCACGAAGTGATGATCGGTGACGCCGAGCACTTCGATCCCGTGATCGGCGAGACGCTGCTTCATCGTGTCGAGTTCGTCGAGCGTCGCCACGCGCAGCGCGATATGGTTGACCCACGGCGGCGTGTTCGGCGAAGGCAGCGCGGCGGTGTCGTCGCCGAGATCGAAGAACGCGATATTCGAGCCGTCCGCCATCTCGAAGAACAGATGCACGTACGGGCAATACTCGCCGGTGCTCGGCACGTGGTCGAGCCGGATCAGATGCACCAGCGGCAAGCCGAGGATGTCTTCGTAGAAGTGGCGCGTTTCTTCGGCATTGCGGCAACGCCATGCGAAGTGGTGCAGGCCGAGCACCGGCGGAATGGATTCGGGCATGCTGTGTCTCCTTTGCGGTGTGATCGGGCGAGCGTTGCCTCGATCAGACTTCGACGCTATCGACGTCGTATTCGAACAGCCAGTTATAGCGTTCCTTCACGCGGTCCTCGCTCCACTCGCGATCGACGTATTCCGCCGCGCCTTCCGCATACGCGAGCGCCGGATTGTGAAAGCGCTTCGTGTTGGCCGCCGAGCCCCGCACGATGCGCGAGGTCCGCTCGAGCCGCAGCGACTCGAAACGTGCAAGCGCGTGCGGCACATCGCTATGGTGACGCGCGATACAGCGCGCGATCAGATAACCGTCTTCGAGCGCCATGCCCGCGCCCTGCGCGAGGAACGGCAGCGTCGGATGGCAGGCGTCGCCGAGCAGCGTTGCGTGGCCCGAACTCCAGCGTGTCATCGGTTCGCGGATCATCAGCGCCCATTTGTACGGCACGTCGATCGCCGAGATCAGCGTGCGCACGTCTTCGTGCCAGCCGGAGAAATCGGCGAGACATTCTTCGATCGTGCCGCGCTCCGACCACGATTCGACCTGCCAGCCATCGCGCTCCACCGCGCCGACGAAGTTCACCAGCTTGTTGCCGCGCAGCGGGTACTGAATCACGTGCGCGCCGGGGCCGACCCAGTTGGTGCCGTACGGCGAGCGCATGTGTTCGGGCAGCCTGGCCGCGTCGATCACGCCGCGCCATGCCATCACGCCCGAATAGACGGGTTCGTCCGCGCCGAACAGCGCACGGCGCACCCGCGAGTGCACACCGTCCGCGCCGATCAGCAGATCCGCTTCGAAGGTAGCGCCCGACACCGTTTGGACTTCGACCTTGCGGTCCTTCTGCACGACTGATTCGACCTTGTGATCGAGGCGGATCGCGTCCGGACTCAACGCGCGCACCGCGTCGACCAGCGCTTCATGCAGGTCCGCGCGATGCAAGGTCAGATACGGGAAGCCATACACTTCGCGCGATGCCGCGCCGAGATCGAACAGCGGCCAGGTCTGACCCGTGTTCCACAGCCGTACGCGTTTACCCGGCGGTTCGCACGCGAGGCCTTCGAGGCGCTCGCCGACGCCGAGCCGGTACAGCACGCGTGTCGCGTTCGGGCTCAACTGCACGCCCGCGCCGATTTCCCCGAGGGCCTTGGCCTGTTCGAGAATGGTGACGTCGAAACCTGCTTTCAATAAAGCGGCACCCGCCGTCAAACCGCCGATACCGGCCCCTGCAATGACGATCTTCATTCGACCTCTTCGACCTCTATGGTATTAACATTGTCTCTTATCGAGAAGATTTATCAATCGATAGATAAATCTTTTAAATGTGGTTTTTTCTGAAGCGAAACCACTTTAAATGAAGGCCGGGGGATTAAGAAGCAAAAGAATTCGAACGGGTTATCAATGAAAGTTAATAATGCGCGGGGCGGCGCGCGGAGCTTTTACATGCCCCAGCGATGCACGACCGAGCTCTCGATCCCGAACAGATCGAGCACCCGCCCGAGCGTGTGGTCGACCATTTCATCGAGCGATTCCGGGTTTGCGTAGAATGCCGGCACCGGCGGGTAGACGATCGCGCCGGCCTCGGTCACGCTCGTCATGCTGCGCAGGTGGCCGAGATGCAGCGGGGTTTCGCGCACCATCAGCACGAGCCGGCGGCGTTCCTTGAGCGTCACGTCGGCCGCGCGCGACAGCAGCCCGCTCGTCACGCCGGTGGCGATTTCCGACAGCGTGCGGATCGAGCAGGGCGCGACGATCATCCCCATGACAGGGAAGGAACCGCTGGAAATGGCCGCGCCGATGTCCGTGTTCGGATAGGTGACGGTGGCGAGCGCGCGCACGTCGGCGACGCTGTACGGCGATTCGTGCGCGAGCGTGACCTGCGCGGAACGGCTCATCACCAGATGCGACTCGATGTCGAGCTGCCTGAGCAGCTGCAGCAGCCGGACACCGTAGACGACGCCCGACGCGCCGCTGATGCCCACGATCATGCGCCGAGGCGGGATGGAGCTGAATTGCATCTGTGCTCTCCGGTTTAATCGGTGATGGAATCAATCAAAACGTCGCGGATGTTAGCACGTCAATCAGATTTTTTAGATATGTTATTCGGCTTTCTTGAATTAACTGGTGAATACCCTGATCGAGTATTCAGGATGTTCTATTGATTGATAAACAACTCGTGATTCAAAACGCGAATTGAAGTGGTTAAACTCGGTCCCGCATCGAGCAGAGGGTCGCCGGGTGGCGACTCGCACGACTGCGGAATGCGGGACGCCGGCGCGGAGAGCGCGCCGGTTCACGATAAAAAACATCTGGAGACTTGGGTTGAGAAACTGTCTGCTCGTCGGCGGCTGCGCCGCGATCCTGGCTGGCCCCGCGTGGGCGCAGTCGTCCGTGACCCTGTATGGCAGCATCGACGTCGGCATCGATTTCGTGTCGAACTCGCAGGGCAAGCACCTGATTCAGCAAGCAGCCGGCAAGCGCCAGCCGGACCGTTGGGGACTGCTCGTCAAGGAAGATCTGGGCGGCGGCAATACGGCGTTCGCGCGGCTCGAATCGGGCTTTCTGACCAACACCGGCGCGCAGATCAACCCGACCAGCTTCTTCAATCGCGACGCGTACGTGGGGATTTCGAACGATCGCTGGGGGTCGCTGAGCCTCGGTAACATCAACGATTACATCTATCAGTACGTCGGGCGGCTGAACAATGCGGTGCCGGGCATCTCGTCGTTCTACACGCCGGGCAACCTCGACGGCCTTGCGAATACGCGTGCGCTCAACAACTCGCTGAAGTACGAGACGATCAACTATCACGGCTTCCAGGCCGGCGCGATGAACGCGTTCGGCAACCAGGCCGGCGATTTCAGCTCGGGGCGCCAGTACAGCGTCGGTGCGCAATATGCGAACTACGGGGTGCAGGTCGGCGTCGCGTACACGATGTCGCACGACCGCACCGCCGATATCTTCGGCACGTTCGGCCTGCCTTCGCTGCTCGGCCAGCCGTTGAAAGCGGGCGCGATGTTCAATGCAAGCCGTTACAGCACGCTGGCCGCGGGCGCGTCGATGAAGATCGGCTATTTCACGCCGCACGTCACGTACACCGGCGTGAAGCTCGAAAACGCCGAAGGCTCGACCACGCTGAACAACTATCAGGGTGGCGTGAACATCGACCTGAGCCGCGGCAAAGGCTTCTACATCCTCGGGCTGTCGGTGAATCACTCGCTGTTTCAGGGGCTCACGGTCAACCAGTACAACGTATTTCTGACCGATTACCTGTCCAAGAGCACGCAGCTGTATGCGGGCGCGGGTTTGCAACGCGCGACGGGCCCGGGCGCGCGCGCCGCGCAGTTCGGCTACCAGCCGTCGACCAGCACCAATCAGACGGTCGCGCGCATCGGTATTAATCATATGTTCTGACGTAGTACGGGTGCGCTCGAACAGCGCGCGGATTGTTCGCTTATTTCGATATCTTCATCGTTACTTTTTGATTGAGCCGCGCGAGGCTGCCTCTTATATTGTGGCTCCGGCCATGGCGTCGCCATGACGGAGAGGCAGCCGCAACAGTGCAAGCGGGCGCGCCGGGCGGCGCGCCTGTCCGCACGGGGTAAATGGGACATACATGCAAGCAGACCGGACTTTGAACATCGCGACACTGGTAGAGGAACAGAAGATAGGACGCTTCGCCGTCGGTCTGCTGTTCTGGTGTTTTCTGATCATGCTGATGGATGGCTACGATCAGACGGCCGTGTCGTTCGCGGCGCCCGCCATCATCAAGGACTGGCACGTCGCGCGCGGAGGCTTCGGTCCCGTGTTCGGGGCGGGCCTGTTCGGCACGCTGATCGGCTCGTTTATCTTCGGCTATCTCGGCGACCGGCTCGGCCGCAAGAGGGCGATCGTCATCGGCAGTCTTTTCTTCGGTGCGCTGACCTATGCATCGGTATGGGCGACCTCGCTGCAGCAACTGATGCTGCTGCGTTTTCTGGCCGGCATCGGGATGGGCGGCGTGGTGCCGAACTCGGTCGCGCTGGTTGCCGAATATGCGCCGAAGCGCCTGCGCGCAACGTGGGTCACGCTGATGTTCTCGGGCTTCTCGATCGGCGCGGGCTCCGGCGGGCTGGTTTCGTCGGCGCTGATTCATCGCTACGGCTGGTCGATCATGTTCGCGGTCGGCGGCGCGGGTTCGCTGCTGATCGGGCTGCTGGTGATCTTCACGCTGCCCGAATCCGCGAAACTGCTGGTGATCCGGCAACGCAATCCGCAGATGCTGCGCAGTCTGATCGCGCGTCTGCGTCCTGAACTGAACATTCCGGCCGACGCGCAGTTCGTGCCCGGCGAAGTGCGCGAGAAAAAGCGCTTCGTGCTGAAGCTGATCTTCTCGGACGGCCTTGCCGCGATCACGCCGCTGCTGTGGATCGTGTTCATCGTCAACTCGATGGCGCTCTATTTCCTGCAGAACTGGCTGCCGATCCTGATGGAAGGCATGGGTATCGATCCGCGCGGCGCGAGCATGATCACGATGATGTTCTCGGTGGGCGGCGTGCTCGGCGGTCTGATTCTGTGCCGCTTCGTCGATCGCCACGGCGTCGCCGCGATCATCTCGCTGCCGGTTATCGGTCTGCCGGTCGTCGCATCGCTCGGTCACGGTTCGTCGCAGGGCTGGTTGATGCTGGCGGTGTTCGCCACCGGTTTTTGCGTGGTGGGCGCGCAATACGGTCTGTATGCGGTGGCCGGGATGATCTATCCGACGTCGTTCCGCTCGGCCGGGGTCGGCAGTGCGATTTCGGTGGGCAAGATAGGCTCGGTGTCGGGGCCGGTGATCGGCGGGCTGCTGCTGTCGATGCATCTGCCGATCACGCAACTGTTCTATGCGGCGTCGCTGCTGTTCCTGATCGCCGCCGTTTTCTCGACGATCCTCGCACTGCTTTATCGCACGCGCTTCGGCGAGCGTCGCGCCGCCAAGGGTGCCGCCGACGCCGCCGCCGAATCGGTCTGACGTTCGCCGCCGCGCGATTCGTCATTCCGCCGCCTGGCCGCACCGCCGCGTGAGCACGCGCGGCGGTGCGGTGTCATCCGTCGTTGTTCAATTCCCCGCTCCGTAGTTCTCCAGCGATGAGCCAAACTCTCTACGACAAGATCTTCGACGCGCATGTCGTGCGCAACAACGCGGATGGCACCGTGCTGCTTTACATCGACCGCCATCTGCTCAACGAAGTGACGAGCCCGCAGGCATTCGAATCGCTGCGCGAGGAGTCGCGGCCGGTGTGGCGCGCGCGTGCGAACCTCGCGGTGGCCGATCACAACGTGCCGACCACCAGCCGGGATCCGGGTATCGCCGATCCGGTGTCGCGCATCCAGGTCGAAGCACTGCGGGAAAACTGTCAGCGCAACGATATCGCGCACCACGGGATGACCGATACGAACCAGGGCATCGTCCACGTCGTCGCGCCGGAGTTGGGCAATACGCTGCCCGGTATGACGATCGTCTGCGGCGACTCGCATACGAGTACGCACGGCGCGCTCGGCGCGCTGGCATTCGGTATCGGCACGTCGGAGATCGAGCATGTGCTCGCGACGCAAACGCTGGTGACGCGCCGCAGCCGCACGATGCGCGTGACGATCGACGGTGTGTTGCCGGCGGCATGCTCGGCGAAGGATGTCGCGCTCGCGGTGATCGGCGCGCTCGGCACGGCCGGGGCCACCGGGTATGCGATCGAATTCGCCGGGCCGGTGGTGCGCGCGCTGTCGATGGAAGGGCGCATGACGCTGTGCAATATGTCGATCGAAGCGGGTGCGCGCGCCGGGCTCATCGCGGTGGACGACACCACGCTCGACTATTGCCGCACACGCGTGCATGCGCCGCGCGGCGAAGCATGGGAACGCGCGCGGCGCGCATGGCGCGAGCTAAGCTCGGACGACGACGCGCAATTCGACGCCGAGCATGTGCTCGACGTTTCGACGCTGGTCCCGCAGGTCACCTGGGGCACGTCGCCGGAGATGGTCGCGGGCATCGACGCCTGTGTGCCGGACCCCGCCGACGAGGCCGATGCCGGCCGGCGCGCCGCATGGACGCGCGCGCTCGACTATATGGGCCTCGCCGCGGGCACGCGCATCGATACGATTGCGATCGACAAGGTATTCATCGGCTCGTGCACGAATGGCCGGCTCGAAGACCTTCAGGCTGCCGCTCGCGTGTTGCGCGCGGCGGGCGGACGGATCGCGCCGAACTTGCGTCTCGCGCTCGCGGTGCCGGGCTCGCAGCAGGTCAAACGCGACGCCGAGGCGCAGGGGCTGGATCAAATCTTCATCGCGGCCGGTTTCGAATGGCGTGAGCCCGGCTGCTCGATGTGTCTCGCGATGAACGCCGACCGGCTCGAAGCCGGCGAACGCGTCGCGTCCACGTCCAACCGCAATTTCGAAGGCCGCCAGGGCGCGGGCGGCCGCTCGCACCTCGTGAGTCCGGCGATGGCGGCGGCCGCCGCGCTCGCGGGCCGCTTCGTCGACGTGCGCGAATTGCTCAGTCTTGTGGGAGAGCGTTGATGGAGCCGCTTGTCTGCCATACGGGAATCGTCGTGCCGCTCGATCGCGACAACATCGACACCGATGCGATCATGCCCAAGCAGTTCATGAAGTCGATCGCGCGCACCGGCTTTGGTCCTTATCTGTTCGACGAATGGCGTCATCGCGATGCCGGCTATTACGGCAAGCCGGCGAGCGAGCGCACGCCGAATCCGGACTTCGTCATGAATCAGCCGCGCTACGCGGGCGCTTCGGTGCTGCTTGCGCGGCGCAATTTCGGCTGCGGCAGCTCGCGCGAGCACGCGCCGTGGGCGCTGCATCAGTATGGTTTTCGTGTGCTGATCGCGGAGAGTTTCGCGGATATCTTTTTCAACAACTGCTGCAAGAACGGCTTGCTGCCGGTGCGGCTCGACGCGGCGACGATCGGCCATCTGATGGACGCGGTGAAAGCGACGCCGGGCTATCGCTTACTGGTCGACCTGGGCGCGCAGATGGTGGTGGGGCCGAACGAACAGCGCTGGACGTTCGATATCGAAGCGGGGTCCAAAACGCTGCTGCTCGAAGGACTCGATGAAACGGGCGCAACGCTCGGTTTTGCCGATGAGATTCGCGCTTTCGAAGCCGCGCATCTGGCGCGTTCGCCGTGGCTTTAAGGGGGAGCGCCGGCGGGCGCTCGAATGACGACCTCAGTCGCGCAGCCTGACCGGCGTCATCCGCGGCATCAGCAGATGAATGATGCCGAGCGCCGCCAGATACGCGAGCGCACCGACCGCGAACAACGCCCAGTACTGCCCGGTGCGCCGCAACGTCTCGCCGATCACGCCCGAGTAGACAGTGATTACGTTGAATGGGCGCTCGACGTTCCGGGCGTGACGCGTGCATGGTGCGCGGCGAACGGCTAATCGCTGCGATCAGAAACTCTTCACCGTGCTTGCCCTCGACGCCAAAGGTCTTCCCCAGCGCCAACTGAAACCCGAGGACGCGGCAGCGATTCTCGCTGATGCTACGGAAGGCGTGAACGCGAAACTGGCGGCGATGGCCGCTTCATGGACGCAACACTAACCAGTTTCGATCCCTGACGACAAGGGCGGCGCAATGCCGCCTTTTTCATCCCGCGTCAGCAGGAATATGCATCAGGCACGCCGGCTTCATTATGATATCCAGCAGGATGATCTTGAGTATCACGGCATGATGGAGCGCGCGCTGGACTTGTTGGGAGTCAAATTGAAATGATCGATACGAAAGAGCAGGTAAGACGTCACCTTTCCGCCTTGATAGGGCTCGACGTTAGCGGAGTGGCGCACGCGACTGACATGCTTACGCTACAGTTCGGGCCGCTTCGGGAAGTAAAGACCAGCAGAGGTACCATCAAGCATCTGGGCGATTGGGCGCTACATATTCAGTGTGACTGGCGCATCGAGCAAGGACACGCGATCGTTGCGTCTTACTCGGACTTCGCAGCATCCGAAGAGAGTACGAGAGTGACAACACAACGAATCCGCGATTTACTTGTGACACATGGCGTAACGGCTGTTTTGGATATCGAGGCAGGCGAGAACGGTGATGCCGTCATTTCGCTGGCGAGAGGTATCCGACTAGTAATACTTGCGGGTGCGATACCTGATGATGAGGACTGGCGCCTATTCCCCTCGAATCCCGATGCGAAGCACTTCGTGATCGAGGGTGGCAAGGTCGATCCCTGGTCCTTGTCGTGACTGTGCGCCAAAAGTTCTGCTCTTACTCCTTCCCGGTCGAAGACCGGAAGGGCCCACGCATCGACGCGGGCTAACTCTCCGCGCGAAGCGTAAGCGACGCGCGCGGCAGTGCATTCTTCAGCGCGGCTATCAGGTAGGGACCGATGCGGGGGACCTGAACGTAACGGCATCCGGTCAGTTGAACGCCACTGGCCAGAACGTCGCGGGCGGTAACACGGACCTGACAGAGGATGGGGCCGGACGATGCTCGCAATCCGGCCCCACGCACGTGCCGGCAGCCCATCGCGAAGCTCACGCGCCTGCTTTCTCCGCTTCGATTTCCGCCATGTCCTGGAAACGGTCGGCAATACGCGGATGAGCGCGGCCGCCGTCTGCCGCGCCGATTGCGATCAGGATCTCATCGGGGCCGGGCGCATCCGCGATCTGAAAGGTCGATGTGATGAAGTGCGAACGCTTGCCGGTTTCCGATTTATGGATCATCGGAACGGACAGAAGCGCGCCAGGGCCGACGCGCGTATTGGTAAAGCTGAGAAACGCCGTTCCGTTGACCGCCTCGCGATACATGTTGCCGAATCGAAGCGTGTGAATCAGCGCCGAAATCGTCGGCATCGTGCGCGAGGCGGTTGACGAGGTGGCGCACAGCGTCTTGAAGTAACCATATCGAAAAGGCACGCCGCTGGCGGATCACTGCGGTGTGCCGCTCGCGTTGCGGACGTGCATCGATGGATGCGCGCTCTGTTACGCACACGCGCACCGGTCGATTCGAGACCGGGTTCCGCGCGCCGTCTCCGTCTATCTATACGCGATATACGCGATCAGACCCCTCGCACTTCGCGATCGACTCATAGCCTCGGTCCTATGAACCCATAGCCCCGTCGGCAATTGTTTGAGCGCCGGTCGATCGCTACATTCCTTCACAGCAACGACACACGCGACTCGCGACACACGGCGTCAGCCGGCGTGGCCGCGGGCCGCGTCAATCCGCGCATGACAAGGCCCCCGCAGAGGTGCGCCGCCATGCAAGTGGTCACGGACACGATAGATAACGGAGACAAGAAGTGCGCCTCTCGATCCATGTCGCGACGCTAACGCTATTAGCCGTCGCGCCTGGCGTGGCCTGCGCTCAGGCGTCGGTTACGCTTTACGGTTCCATTGACGGCAGCTTGCGTTACCTTACGCATGCGGACGCCGCCGGGGACGGACAAGTACTGACAGGCGGCAAGGGCCTGTACCAGTCGAATCGCTTCGGCTTTACCGGTGTCGAAGATCTCGGCGGCGGATTCAAAGCGCACTTCAAACTGGAGGGCGCTTTCGATAGCGGCACCGGCGCGCTGGGCACCCCCGGATCGATCTTCACGCGTGAAGCGACGGTCGGCCTGAGCGGCCCGTGGGGCGATGTGAACATCGGCCGGCAGTTCTCGGTCAGCGCGCGTACGGTGTCGAGTTTCGATCCGTTCAATTTTTGCTATCTGAGCATCACGCCGCTATCGAAAGATATCGCCGGCACGTCGTCGGATCGCTTCGACAACGACATTCAGTACACCGGCCAGTTTGGCGGCCTGACCGCGCGCGCCGAGTACGTGCCCGGCGGTGTGCCCGGCAGCATCAAGACCGGCACCGCGCTGGCGGCTGGAGCCACTTACCGGATCGGCGGCGCGCGGTTCGGCGCGGCCTATACGCAATGGGACGATTTCGGCGGGCCGGGACTGAACCGTCATCAGGTGAGCGCCGGCGCGGACTATCACATCGGCTCGCTGCGCGTCACAGGCGGCTATATCGGCGACTGGCAGGACGGGCTCGCGGCGAACCTGCTGTCGCGCGATCTGTGGATCGGCATGACCTATACGTTCACCCCCGCGTTCAACCTGACCAACGCACTCTACCGGACCGATTATGATCAGGGCGGCAAGAAAGGCTCGAAAACGCTGGTGATGTCGGGCATTACTTACTCGCTGTCGAAACAGACACTGCTGTTCGCGGAAGTCGACAATACCCGCTTTACCGGCACTTCGCTCGTCAACCGGCAGAGCAATCAGTTCGGCATCGGCGGCGGCATCAGCAAGCGGTTCTGAAAGCAGGCAAGCACGCTTATTTAACGTCGCGGCCACTGGGGTCGCGACCTGACGGAGCATCGATCATGCGTATTCTCGACTCTCATTTCCACTGGTGGCCGCGCTCGGTCTTCGAGGCGCTGTGCAAGCGCGAAGGCTACCCGCGCGCGGAGAGCAACGGCAAGAACGGCTACACGTACTGGCGTCAGCAAGGCGGCGTCGCGCGGTTCAATCTCGGCGCCGAGTGGTTCGATCTCGACAAGCAGATGGCGCACATGGACGGACTCGGCTACGAGGTCGATGTGATCGCATCGATCGGACCGTTCTCGCTGCACTTCTCGGACCTGCCGGTCGAAGAAGGGCGCGAGGCGGCGATGCTGTGGAACGAGGAAATGGCCGGCGCGCAGCGCCGCTATCCGGGCCGGCTGTGGGCCACCGCCGCGGTGCCGCTGCGCGACACTCAGGTGGCGATCGAAGTCGTCGATCATGCGATCGGCAAGCTCGGTCTGGTCGGCGTGAATCTGCCGGGCAGCGTCGGCTCGCTCGACCGGATCGACGCCGAACGGCTCGAACCGTTCTACGCGCATATCGAAAAACTCGGCGTGCCGCTGTTGCTGCATCCAACCGATTCGATCTTCCCCGAGATTCTCGATGGCTATGACGGCGCGCTGTATCTGAGCCTCGGGCGCGTGATCGACGTCAGCGTGTCCGCCTGCCGGCTGGTGCTGTCGGGGATCATGGAGCGTCATCCGGATCTGAAGATCATCATGTCGCACACCGGCGGCGCGCTGCCGTATCAGGCCGGGCGGATGGACAAGAACGCGAAGAAGGCGAAGCTGCCGAAGCCACCGAGCACCTATATCAGGCGCATGTACACCGATACGGTGTCGCCGCACGAAATGGGCATCCGTTATGCAATCGAGTTTTATGGCGCCGGTCACGTAATGTACGGCAGCGACTATCCGTGCTGGGATCCGGCCACCGCGCTGCAACTGTTCGAGGAAGTCGGCGTGTCGAAAGAGGATCAGGACAAGATCTTCTACGGCAACGCGCGACAACTGTTCGGCTTGCCGGACGCTCGCTGAGGATCGCCATGCTCGCCATGCCAGAGCGCCACACGATCGATCTCGAAGCGCTGATCGACCAGCGCAAGCTAGGCCGTTTCCAGATATTCGTCGCGCTGCTGTGCGCGGCCGCGTTGCTGGTGGACGGTTTCGACACGATGGCGATCGGCTATGTCGCGCCCGCGCTGATCAAGGCGTGGGGCATCGATCGCGCGGCGATGACGCCCGCCTTCGTGACCGGCCAGATCGGTCTGATGCTCGGCTCGATGATCATCGGTCCACTCGCCGACCGGTTAGGCCGGCGGCCGGTGATGATCTTCAGCTGCGCGGCTTTTGGTCTGCTGTCGCTCGCGACGATGCGCGTCACGTCGGTCGGCGAGCTGGCCGTGCTGCGGTTTCTGATCGGCTTCGGACTCGGTGGCGGCATGCCCAATGCGCTCGCGCTGACGAGCGAGTACATGCCGTCGCGCGTGCGTGTGACGGCGACGATGATCATGTTCTGCGGCTTTTCGATCGGTGCGGCGCTGGGCGGCTGGGCGGTCGCGCGGCTGATCGTCGAACACGGCTGGCAGGTGGTGTTTCTGATCGGCGGAGTGATTCCGCTCGCGCTCGCGGTGCTGCTCGCGCTGCTGCTGCCCGAGTCGCTGCGTTATCTGGCGGCGAGCGGCAAACACCCGCGCTGGCTCGCACGCTGCGTGCGGCATATTGCGCCCGAGGCCGATCCCAAAGGCCGCGCGACGTTCGTCGTCAAGGAGAAACAGGCGAGCGGCCTGATCGTTCGCGAGCTGTTCACCGAAGGCCACACACGTATGACGCTATTGCTGTGGGCCATGACCTTCATGGTGCTGCTCGCGCTCAATCTGCTGGGGAGCTGGCTGCCGGTCATGCTGCACGATTCCGGGCTGCCGCTCGAAACCGCCGCGGGCGTCACGATCGGCTATCAGGTCGGCGGGGCATTCGGCAATCTGCTGCTGGGCCGCTTCGTCGATCGCTATGCGCCGTTCCTCGTGCTGGTGGTCACTTTCGTCATCGCCTCCGTGGGGATCGTTTGCCTCGGTCTTGCCGGCACGAATGTCGCGCTGCTCACGGTGCTGATCTTCGTGGTGGGATTCGGCGTGATAGGCGGCGTCGGCGCGTCGGACGCGCTGGTTGCGACCTGCTATCCGACCGGCATGCGCGTGACGGGTCTAGGCTGGGCGATCGGCGTCGGCCGCTTCGGCGCGGTGCTGGGGCCGACGCTCGGCGGCTTTGCGCTGAAGATGGGGGCAAGCAGCGCGACCTTCTTTGCCATCGGCGCACTGCCGATGCTCGGCTCGGCCGCCGCCGCATGGGTCATGCACGCGAACTCGCGCAACGCGGCGCGCGCGGCGCCGTCTTTGAACAGTCTCTGAAAGCCGGGTGCTGGTTGCCTGGCGGTTCGCTTGACCGGCGCGGCGCACCCACGGCGCGTCAGCCGTGGACCATCTCCGCATGCCGCACGATTTCGACGAGCCGGTCGATTTCCGGCACCTTCGATTTCGGGTTGCGCAAGTAATGCAGCGTCAGGTGCATCGGCGGCACGTCCACATCGAGTTCGACGATCGCGCCGGCGGCAATATCCTTTTGCACCGAACGCCGCAGCGAACACGAGATGCCGATGCCCGCGATCACCATATTGCGCACCATGCTCATCTCCTGCGCCTGCGAAGCGACGACCGGTTCTTCGAGACCCGCGGCGCGCAGCATATCGGCGATCGTGCGGCCGAAGTACGACGTGTCATAGGCGATGATGAACGGGTACTGCGCAAGCGTATCGATCGGGATATCGGTCGCTTGCGCGAGCGGATGATCCGGTGACGCGATAAACGCGAGCCGGTAGCGGCCCAGCGGCTCGGCGGGCAAGCCCGGAACCTTGCCGTTGCTGAGCAGAAAACCCAGATCGACCTGACCGCGCGAGCACAGCGAATGCACTTCCTCGAACGTGCCCGCAAGCGCGATCAATTCGATTTGCGGAAACTCCAGCGAAAACTCACCCAGCGATTTCGATAGCACCGAATCGGCGACGAAGCGCTGCGCGGCGAAGCGCAGCTTGCGTTTGCTTTTCTTCAGATTCGCGGAAATCGCGTTGGTGCGCTCGAGCGTTTCGAGCGCGTATGTGTAGAACGCGCGGCCTGCCGACGTGAGTTGCGGGCTGACACCCGGGCGGCGTTCGAACAACGGGCCGCCGATCTTGGCTTCCAGCTCGCGTATGTGAACGCTGACAGAGGGTTGCGTAATGTTGAGCGCTACCGCCGCTGCGCCGAAGCCGCCTGAATCAACTACGGCCACGAATACCTGCAGCCCACGCAATGTCACCGGCAACATCTGTCTATCTCCTGTCCACGCATAACCCATAGCCATCTTACTATCGATTCATAGCCCGATGGCGGATTGCCGGTCCTCGGCAGCGTCCCTTAAGGTTTGCTCACAGAACGACAAAAAGGGAAACGGAGACAACCAGACTCTGAACCGTCCGTTGGCCATTCCTGTTCTGCAGTACGGGCGGCGCCGATGTCTGAAGCCATCGCGCCGCTGATCACAAATCTGACTAGGTGGACTATGCGATGAATCAAGTTGGCGTGGACATAGGCGGGACATTCACGGACCTTGTGGGCTATCGGGAAGGCGAGCTGTTGCTGGCCAAGACGCTGACCACGCCGTCCAATCCGACCCAGGGCGTGGCGACCGCGCTCGAGCTGGCCGGCACGAAGCTGGCCGAGCTCGACGAGTTCCTGCACGGCTCGACGATGGCGATCAACACGGTGCTCGAGCGCAAGGGTTCGGCGACCGCGCTGATTACGACCGAAGGTTTCCGCGACGTCTACGAGATCGGCCGTGGCAACCGGCCCGACGCGTTCGATATTCACTTCCAGCGTCCGCAGCCGCTGATTCCGCGCCATCTGCGCTTCGAGGTGCGCGAGCGCCTGAATGCGAAGGGCGACGTGCTGACCGAACTCGACGAAGACGCGGTGCGCGCACTCGGCGCGCAACTGGTCGAGCAGGGCATCGAATCCGTGGCGATCTGCTTTCTGCATGCGTATGCGAATCCGCGGCACGAACTCGCGGCCGGCCGCATCCTGCGTGAGGCGTACCCGGACCTGTTCGTCACGCTGTCGCATGAAATCCTGCGCGAATTCCGCGAGTACGAACGCACGTCGACCACCGCGCTCAATGCATATGTCGGCCCGCGCGTGCGCCGCTATCTGCACACGCTGAAGTCGCATCTGGACGAGCGTGGTTTTCGCGGCGGCATTCAGATCATGCGCTCGAATGGCGGCAGCATGTCGCTCGCGCACGCGGCGGTCGAGCCGGTATCGATGATGGAATCCGGTCCGGTCGCGGGGATGATCGGCGCCGGCCACGTCGCGAAGCTGCTCGGCATTCGCCAGGCGATCGGCTTCGACATGGGCGGCACGACCGCGAAGGCCACGCTGATCACCGAAGGCATTCCGGCAATCGAAGACGGCTATTACATCGGCGGCTATGCGACCGGTCAGCCGATGCAGTTGCCGGTTGTGTCGATCGTCGAGGTGGGCACGGGCGGCGGCAGTATCGCGTGGCGCGACAAGGCGGGCGGTCTGCACGTCGGGCCGCAAAGCGCGGGTGCCGCGCCGGGCCCGGTGTGCTACAGCCGCGGCGGCGTCGAGCCGACGATTACCGATGCCAACGTCGTGCTGGGCCGTCTCAATCCGGGGCGCTTCCTCGGCGGCGGCATGGCGCTCGACGTCGAAGGCGCAAAAGCGGCGCTGGCGAAGAGCGTCGGCGAAGGGCTCGATCTGTCGGTGAACGAAGCCGCGATGGGCGTGGTGCGCATCGCCGACTCGGCGATGGCGCTCGCGGTGCGCGCGGTATCGGTGCGCAAGGGCGTGGACCCGCGCGACACGGCGATGATCGCGTTCGGCGGCGCGGGGCCGGTGCACGCGGCCGCGCTGTGCAAGGAAATCTACATTCCGACGCTGGTGATCCCGAAACTGCCGGGCAACTTCTCGGCGATGGGCATGCTGCTCGCGCCGTGGCGCCAGGACCTCGTGCGCACGCTGGTCGGCGTGCTCGGCAAGCTCGATCAACAGACGGTGCTGGCGGCCTTCGACGAACTCACGGCGGCGGCAAAGCGTCAGCTCGCCGAAGACGAACTCGACGAAAGCAATGCGCAATTCGATTTCGCGGTGGACCTGCGCTATCGCGGCCAGGAGCACAGCATCACGGTGCCGCTCGCCGGCCCCGACGCGCTGTCGCACACGAACACCGCGATGCGCGAGCGCTTCGACGAACTACACGACCAGCGCTACGGCCATTCGGCGGCCGGCGAAATCATCGAGGTCGTCAATCTGCGGTTGACCGCGACGGTAACGCGCGGCGACGCGATCGACAGCTTCATCAGCGCGCCGTTCGAAGCGAAGGAAGCGCGCGAAGAGCAGGTGCGCGACGTGATCTTCGACGATCCCGAGCGGCCGCTGAAGGCGCGCATTCTGTGGCGCCCGGCGCTCGCGCCCGGCTTTACGGCCGAAGGTCCGGCGGTGATCGAGGAGCCGCATTCGACCACCGTGATTTTCCCCGGCGACGTCGTGCGCATCACCGAACACGGACACATGCTCGTGTCCATCAAACTGCCCGAAGGAAACCAGCAATGAAGACCCAGCAAACCTCTGTGGCGGCAGCCGTGACGGCCGCGCCGCGCCGTGCCGCGGTGGACCCGATCACGCTCGAAGTGGTCGGCAATTCGCTGATCGCGTACGCGGAAGAAATGGCGCTCGCGCTGTGCAAGTCCGCGTACAACATGATGATTTACGAAGTGCGCGACTTCTGTTGCGGGCTCATCGATACCGAAGGCCGGATGATCTGCCAGAACGAAGGCGGTCTGCCGATCTTTCTTGCCGACCTCGGCATCGCCGTGAAGGACGGGATCGACCGCTTCGGGCTCGACGGTTTCGCGCCGGGCGACGTGATCATCATGAATCACGCCGGCGTGTGCGGCCAGCATCTGAACAACGTCGTGGTGTATACGCCGTGCTTCTTCGAAGGCAAGGTGGTGGCGTTCGCGGCGAACCGCGCGCACTGGGCGGACGTCGGTGGCCTGCGCACCGGCTTCGGCAACGTGCAGACCTACGAGATCTTTCACGAGGGCATCCAGATGCGCTCGATCAAGATCTACGACGCGGGCAGGCGCAACGAAGGCGTGTGGCAGATGATCTCGGACAACATCCGCTTTCCCGAAGCGTCGCTCGGCGATCTGCGCGCGCAGATCGCCGCGTGCCAGCTCGGTGGCCGGCGTCTGGCCGAACTGTACGGGCGCTATACGGTGCAGACCGTCAGCGACTGCATCGAGGCGTCGTGGGACCAGGCGGAAGCCGAGGCGCGCGCGGTCATCGCGAGCATTCCCGATGGCGTGTATACGGCCGAATCGCGGCTCGATAGCGACGGGCGCCGGCTCGATGTGCCGTTGCGCGTGAAGGTTACGGTGAAAGTCGAAGGCTCGAATCTGACCATCGACTATTCCGACATGAACGAACAGGTGCCGGGCCCGCTGAACTCGGGCTACTCGGGTGGCCTGTCGGCCGCGCGCGTCGCGTTCAAGTGCATCACGATGCCGCATGCGCCGGTCAATGAAGGGTGCTTTCGCGCGCTTACGCTGATCTCGCCGGAAGGCACGATGCTCAACGCGCGCCCGCCCGCGGCGCTCGGTTTGTGGAGTATCGCGTTGCCGACCGTGATCGACACGCTGTTGCGCGCGCTGTCGCAAGCGTTGCCGGACTTCGTGCCGGCGGCGCACAAGGGCGACATGGGCGGCTGCTCGTTCTACGGGCAGCGCGAAGAGAACGGCGAGCGCTATGTGCTGATGAACATCTTCGGCGGTGGCTGGGGCGGTCGCGCGAAGGAAGACGGCGCATCGGCATCGGTGTCGATCTGTCAGGGCGACGTGCGCAACACGCCGGTCGAGTTGCAGGAAATCCGCTATCCGTTCCTCGTCGAATGCCATCAGTTACGCGAGGACAGCGGCGGCGCGGGCGAGCATCGCGGCGGCCTCGGTGTCGTGCTGCGCTACAAGGCGCTGCAAAAGAGCACGGTCAACGTGAACCTCGAACGCATCATCGAACCGCCGTGGGGTGCGAAAGGCGGCAATCCGGGCGCGAGCAACGCGGCATCGATCCGCCGCCACGACGGCTCCGAGCGCTCGGTGACGAAGGAGAGCAATATCGCGCTCGCATCGGGCGACACGATCACGTTCTGGACCGCGGGCGGCGGCGGTTACGGCGACGTTCGCGAACGTTCGCGCGAGCGCATCGAGGACGATCTGCAAAAGGGTTATGTGAGCGCGGCGGGTGCGTTGCGCGATTACGGCGTGCGGGCCGACGAAGAGGAGGCGGCTTCATGAGCGCGCAACTTCATCAGGAGCGTTCCGGCCGTCTGCGTCGCGCAATGGCCGACGCCGGGCTCGATCTGCTGGTGGTGCCGGGCGACGTATGGCACAGCGACTATCTGCGCTATGCGCTCGACCTGACGCCGATGGAAGGGCAGGCGATTGCCTGTATCGAACGCGACGGCGCGACGCAACTGTTCGTCGATAGCCCGGCCGAGGCCGCGCGGTTCGCCGCCGAGCAGCCGGCGGTGCAGGTGTCGTGCTCGGCCGAACCGCTGGCGCGGGTCGAAGCGTGGCTCGCTCGGCGCGGCGCGCTGACGGCCGGGTCGACGTCGTCGGCGAAGGCCGCGCTGGTGGCGCCGGGCGCGGCGCCCACGCGGCTCGCTCGCGGCCCGCTCGGCGACGGCATCGCGGCCGCCACCGCGTGGTTCGACCGGCTGATGGTCGACAAGAGCGCGGCGGAAGCCGATGCGGTGGCGCGCGCCACCGTACTCGCCGATGCCGGCTACGAGGTATTCCAGCGCGCGGCGCGGGTCGGCTGCAGCGAATACGAGCTGATCGCCGAAGTCGAGGGCTGGTTTCGCGCGCAGGGCTGTCCCGAGAACTTCGTGATTCTCGGTACTGGCGGGCGCGAAGTGCGCGGTATGCATCCGCCTGGCGAGAGGCGGATCCAGGCAGGCGATCTGGTGACCACCGAACTCACGCCATGCGTCGATGGCTACTACGCGCAGATCTGCCGCACGCTGGTGGTCGGTAAGCCGACCGATGCGCAACTACGCGCGTATGCGGTTTATCAGGAAGCGCTGGCCGCGGGCATCGCGGTGGTGAAGCCCGGCGCGACGCATGGCGACGTGGCGCGTGCGCAGAACGACGTGTTTCGCCGCCACGGCCTCGGTGACTACGTGACCTCGGCGTACACGCGGGTGCGCGGGCATGGCGTGGGTCTGTTCGTCGACGGGCCGCATGTGCTGGAAGACGTCGCACTCGTGCTCGAACCCGACATGACGCTGATCGTGCATCCGAACACCTATCACCCTGACGTCGGGTACATGGTGCTGGGCGATATGGTGCGCGTCACCGCCGGCGGCTGCGAGGTTCTGACGCGCACGACGCGCGATCTCATCAGCGTGCCGGTCTGAGCCTCTCAATCCAAGGAGTGTTGAAGATGCGTCGAGGTTTGATCAGCTGGTCGCGGGACGAAGTCCCGCAAGCAACACTGGATGCCCGCGTGAGGCGGTTGCAGGATGCGATGCAGGCGGCCGGGCTGGACGCGGTGCTCGCCTATACATCGTTCGCGCAGCCCGCGCCCGTGCAATGGCTCACCCACTTCGTGCCGTACTGGAGCGAGGCGGTCGCGGTGGTGTTGCCGCACGGCGCGCCGGTGCTGCTTGCCGCGCTCACCGAGCGCGTGCATCCGTGGATCCGCGAGGTGTCGCATCTCGCGGAAGTGATATCGGCGCCGCGGCTTGGCGCGAAAACCGCGGCGTTTCTGAGCGAGCGCGTTGCCGGACAGAGCGGCAAGAACGCGCGCATTGGCGTGATCGGCTTCGATGCGTTGCCGTGGTCGGTCGGCGGGCCGCTCGTGAACGCGCTCGGCGCCGCCAGTCTCGTCGATGCGAGCGCGCTCTACGCGCAACTGCGGCAGACCGCCGACAGCGCCGAACTCGATCTCGCGAAGCGCGCGACCGCGCTCGGCGAGGCCGCGCTGCGCGCGATCCCGGCCGGCGCGACCCGCGCGTCCGAAGTGCTGGCGGCGATCGAAGTGTCCGCGCGTCGCGCCGGCGCCGAGGAGGTGTTGCTGCGAATCGCGCCGGATTTCACCGCCAATCCGACGCTGCGGCGCATGGAGGGCGATGCGCGGTTAGGCGAGCGTTACGCGGTGGAGCTTTCCGTGGCCTACAAGGGCAGTTGGGTGCGCGTGAACCGCTGTGTCGCGGCAAACGGCGAGCCGGCATCGTGGCAGTCCGCCGCGCAATGGTTGACGAGCGCGGCCGTGTCCGTTACCGCCGCGCCGACCCCGGCGCTTTCCACTGCCGCGCCCGCCGGCGGCACGCTGAACGCGTGGACGCTCGAAGCTTGCGCAGGCGTGCATCCGCTGTCGGTCGTGGCCGCGCATGATCGCGCGCCGGCGGCGGCGTTGTGTGCGGGCGGCCTCGCGGTGCTGTCGGTCGAACTCGCGTTGCCGGACGGCCCGTGGCGCGGCAGCGTGCCGCTCGCGCTTGCCGCTGCCGGCGGCCAGAGCACGCCGCTCGCGTCATGAGCGCGGCAGCAGTGGGCACCTTCATCGACGAACTCGCCGGGTTCGCGGCGTCGGCGTCGAGCGAGTCGCATCGCGATGCGATCGGTCTGCAACTGGCCGATTCGGTCATCGCGTTGCTGGCGGGCGCGGCGAGCAGGGAGGGCCGCGCGATCGAGCGCTTCATCGCGCGTGCCGACGGCGGCCTGCTCGCGGCGTCGGCCGCCCTCGCGGCGACGATGCGGCTGACCGAGGTCGATGATATCCATCGTCCGAGCGCCGTCACGCCGAGCGCGATCGTGCTGCCCGCGGCGCTGGCGATGCGCATGTCGTTCGCGCGCGATGCGGCGCCGTCGCGGTTCGCGGATGCGCTGTACGCCGGCGAAGAGGTATCGATTCGCATCGCGTGCGCGCTCGGCGGCGTGTCGTTGCTCGCGCGCGGTGGCTGGCCGAGCTATATGGTTGCGCCGGTCGGCGCGGCCGCGACCGCGGGCCGGCTGCTCGGCCTTGCGCCGCAGCGGATGCGTCATGCGCTCGCGCTGGCGTTGGCACAAACGCCGCCGCCGCTCGGCCGGGCCGCCGGGCATCGTCCGGGCCGCTGGCTGCTGTTCGGTCAGGCGGTGCGCGCCGGATGCGTCGCGGCGCTGGCGGCAGCCGACGGCATCGACGGCGACGTCGCGTTGCTGAGCGACGCGTGGCTCGCGCAGATCGGCGGAGCGCACGCGGATGCCAGCCGGTTGGCCCGCAAGGACGGCGACGCGCCCGCGCGTCTGCGGATCAGCGTGAAGCCTCACTGCGCGGCCAAGCAGGCGTTGGCGGCGATTCACGGTTTGCGCGCGCTGCTCGCGGATGGCATCGATCCGGCCAGCGTCGAAGCGGTCGACGTACGGGTGCCGTCCGCTTATGCGGCGATGCTCGATCGCGAGCCGCCCGAGGCTGGGCGGCTGGCCAGCCTCGTCAGCGCGCGCGGGCAGCTCGCGCTGGCGGCGTTGCAGCCCGCGTCGCTGGACGATGTCGCACGCGACGACTTGCGATGGAGCGCCGATCTCGCCGCGTTCGCCGCGCGGGTCCGCGTGACGGCGGACCCGTCGCTCGACGACCTGTATCCCGGCAAGTGGCCGGCGCGTGTGAGTGTGCGCGCGGCCGGAAGCACACGCGAGATCACCGTTGAAGACAGCCCGGGCGATCCGTCGCTGCGCTTCGGCAGCGGCGAGATTGCCGACAAGGCGGCGCGCATGCTCGGCGCGCATCCGGCCACGAACCTGATTGAAACGGCCCGGCTCGCGGCGACGGAGCGCGCGCAACTGGATGCACTGTGCGCGTATTTTTCGCGTCGCCTGCACGGGTCATAGCGTCGGGCCTATAGAGCCATAGCGCAATGGTTGCTTGCTTCGGCCGGAGCCGTTCCGCTAACGTGAGCGCGTCCGCGCGCGCTGCATTGCGCGCGCCGACCGGATCGCGGGCACCGACACCTCGACATATAAAGACATTGGAGAAGACAGCATGAACGAAACGACGAACCTCAACGTCGGGACGTTGATGGGCAATCAGCCGCTGCGGTGGCTGCATATCGTGATCGTCGCGTTACTGGCGGCGACGATGGTGGTGGATGGTTACGACATCTTCATGGTCGGGCTGATTCTGCCGGCGCTGTCGCATGGACTCAACGTTCATCCGGCGGCACTCACGCAGGTATTTGTGCTTCAGCAACTGGCGCTGCTGATCGGCACGCTGGTCTCCGGGCCGATGCTCGACCGTTTCGGGCGACGGCGCGTGCTGTTGGTCGCGATGCCGATATTCGCGTTGCTGACGATGGCGACTTCGCAGGTTCGCACGGTCCTCGAACTCGACGTGATGCGTTTTTGCGCGGCGCTCTTTTTCAGCGCGGTGATTCCCGCGACCATTACGCTTGCCAACGAGTTCGCGCCGGCTCGCTATCGTTCGGCGGCGGTTTCGGTGGTGTTTTGCGGCTATGCGGGCGGCAACCTGATCGGTGCGAGCGTGCAGGCGTGGATTCTGCCGTTCGGATGGCAGGCGGCGTTCTGGGTGGGCGGCGTGCTGCCGTTGCTGCTGGCGGGCTGCCTGTGGTTGTGGCTGCCCGAGTCGCTGCAGTTCCTCGCGATGCGCAATCCCACTGATCCGGCGATCGGCAAGGCGCTGCGCCGCTTCGATCCATCGTTCGTCGCGGCGCCCGGCCAACGCTTCGTCGTGCACGACAAGCTGCCGACCAAACACCGGCTTTCGCCGATGATGCTGTTCACCAACGGCCGCGCGGCGATTACGTTGCTGCTGTGGCTCGCATATCTTGCGACCGGCATCTTCAGCTATATCAACAATTCGTGGACCACGACGCTGCTGCACCTGACGCGTCACATGACCATGGAGCACATCGCCGGACTGCTTGCGCTCAGCGCGATTGCCGGGGTAATCGGCACGGCGAGCAGTGGCTTCGTGATGGACCGCTTCGGCGCGGCGCGGGTGCTGCCCAGCTATCTGACGGCGGCCGCGCTGACCGTGTGGATCATCGCGACGATGGATGTGCATTCGCAATGGGCGCCGCTCGGTTTCGCCGCACTCGGCTTTCTGTACAACAGCAGCTGGGGCGCGCTGAATGCGTTTTGCGCGACGATATCGCCGGCCGAAATGCGTGCGACCAGCGTGGCGTGGGCGCATGGCGCGTCGAAGGTGGCCGGCATGATCGGCCCGGCGATCGGCGGCGCGATGGTCAGGGCGCAGTGGGACTTCACGCCGATCTTTTTTGTGGCCGGCGGGTTCGAACTCATTTCGGCGACCGCGGTGTTGCTGCTGGTGACGCGGCGCAGGCCGTCGCCGCTGCCGATACGCGTCTGAAAGTCGCGGATCGTTGTTTTTTTGCCGGCGCCGGCGGCGATGCTGCCGGCGCTTGGCGTTCGAATTCCGCGCAGGTTTCGCTCGCTTCCTTTATTCGTGATTCGCCAGATGTCGGCGCGCTTGCGCGAGCGTCGAGTCCGCGCGCGTTGCAGCGCGCGTTGTCGTTCTATGTCGTTTGCCGGTCGTATCGGATTTCACTGCCTGGCTCGCGAGCGTCGCGTGCGGTGATATGACCCGTCCTGAAGCAATCAGAGCGGTCACCGACACGTGATAATCATTGAAATAGCCAGGCACGCTCAATATTTCAGAAACGCGGCCGATAACAGCTAGGGGGTACTTTCTTTAACGCAGAAAACTAAATGCAGAGCACTTATAACCTGAGTCTGGTCGTTATCTCGCTCGCCGTCGCGACGCTCGCTTCATACACGGCCCTCGACTTGGCCGCCCGTATTTCGACGATGGCGTCGACGCGCATGCGCCGGCCCTGGTTGGCGGGCGGTGCGGCGGCGATGGGAACGGGCATCTGGTCGATGCACTTCATCGGGATGCTCGCTTTTTCGCTGCCGATTCCGATCGGTTACGACTTGAGGATAACCGGCTACTCACTCGCCATCGCGATGGTGGTGTCGTACTTCGCGATCTATCAGGTCGCGCGCGCGGTACTCTCGCTCACGCGCCTGATCGCAGGAGGCGTGCTGATGGGTCTGGGCATAGCGGGCATGCACTATACCGGCATGGCGGCGATGCAGATGAACCCCGGGATTCACTACCGGCCCGGCATCTTCGTTGCGTCGATCGCGATTGCGATTGCGGTTTCGATGGCGGCGCTGTGGATCGCGCATCGGCTGATCGACCCGAGCCAGCATCGGGTGCTCAGCAAGCGCATCGGCGCGGCGTGCGTGATGGGGCTCGCGATCACCGGCATGCACTATACGGGGATGGCCGCGGCCGACTTCGCCCCCGGCTCGGTGTGCGGCGCGGCGCGCGGTGTCGATTCGCAATGGCTCGCGACGACGATCATTCTGCTGACCGTCGCGATCATCGCGGTCACGCTGCTGCTGTCACGTTTCGATGCGCGCACGACGGCCTTGACGGGCTCCGTGTCGTCGCTGAACAGCCAGATCGTGCGGCTCGCAAACTACGACCTGCTCACCGATCTGCCCAACCGCCGAACGCTCACCAGGCGCATCGAGCGCGCGATCAATCTGTCGATGGTCAAAGGCGGCGCCTTTGCGATCATGTTCATGGATCTCGACGGCTTCAAGACGATCAACGATTCGCTCGGTCATGTGTTCGGCGATGAAGTCCTGAAGACGTTCGCGCGACATTTACGGCAGTGCGTGCGCAATGTGGATACCGTTGCGCGGCTCGGCGGTGACGAGTTCGTCCTGCTCGCCGAGAATCTTGCGGGTCCGCACGAAGCGGCGGACATGGCCGAAGCGGTTCTCGAGCGGATGCGCTCGGGGATCAGCGTGGAGAACCAGACGATGCAGGTGATACCGAGCATCGGCATCGCGATGTATCCGCAAGACGGCAATTCCGTCGACGAGCTGCTGAAGCACGCCGATGCCGCGATGTACGAAGCAAAGCGCGGTGGCCGTAGCACCTATCGTTTCTTCGAAGCGCATATGAACGAAGCGGCGATGCGCACGCTAAAAATCCAGAGCGTGCTGCATGAGGCGCTAGGAAAAGGCTATTTCGTGCTGCACTTCCAGCCGAAATTCCACGGCGGCAGCGGGGAAATCGTCGGCGCGGAAGCGCTCATCCGCCTGAATCACCCGGAAATCGGCGCGCTTGCGCCCGTGGACTTCGTCCCGATCGCCGAGCGCTCGGGGCAGATCGTGCAAATCGGCTATTGGGTCGTGCGCGAGACCTGCCTGCAGATCCGCCGTTGGGAGGCGTGCGGGCTGCCGTCGATGAAAATCGCGATCAATCTGTCGCCGCGGCAGATGAACCAACCGGAGCTGCCGGCGAAGATTCGGGAAATCGTGCTGGAGGAAGGCGTGGACTGCAGCCAGATCATGTTCGAGATCACCGAATCGGTTGCCATGCAGGATGCGGCGAAGACGACCGAGATGATTCGCGAGTTCCAGGCGAGCGGCTTCGAAATTTCGATCGACGATTTCGGTACCGGCTATTCGAGCCTCGCGTATCTGCAACGCTTTCGCGTGAAGCAACTGAAAATCGACCGCTTCTTCACGAACGGGCTCGATGCGGAAGGCCATGAAGGCAGCGCGATCGTGCAGGCGATCATCGCGCTCGCGCATTCGCTAGGAATGGATGTCGTGGCCGAAGGCGTGGAAACGGCCTCTCAATTCCACCAACTGAAGAACCTGGAATGCGATGAGATGCAGGGTTTCCTGCTCGGCAAGCCGCTTACCGCCGATGCATTCGGCGACCTGATGCGCGAGCATTTGGCGACCGCCTGAAGCACAGGCCCGCAGCGCGGTGGTTTCGCTGCGGGCCGCGAACACGTCAAAGCCAGGTGCCGCCCTGACGCTCGTTCGGCTCCTGCGCGAGCGCATCGAAATCGTGAATCCAGTCGAGGTGATGCAGAACCCGCTCGCGCGAGCCGAGGCGCGCGTCGCTATGCGCCGGCCTCACGCTGCGCGACCGAACTCAGCCAGCGCAGCGCGCGCCAGCCGAGGCTCTGTCGCGCATGACCGAGCACGGCCGTTCCGGTGATTTCACGCGCGAGCGTCGCGCCGGCTTCGCAATCGCCGATGCGCACGCGGTAAGTCGCCGACAGCGGCACGGCCTTGTCCGTGCCCGGCTGCCGCTCGGCCGGAATCGGGCCGCCGTAGACGCTCGCGAGCGCGGGCTCGTCGAGCGTCGCAACGTTCACGCGATCGACGGCCTTCACCCGGCATTCGATCGTCCGCCGCTCGGCAATCGTCGCGACAAAACGGGCCGCGTCGCCCGGCGCGATGCGCTCGACGTCGTCCTCGCCGACGAACGCGTCGCCCTTGATGCCGTTCGGGCCGACCACGTCGAAAAGGTGCGCGCCGCGCGGCAGCCAGGTGCCGGGCGCGAGGATTTCATCCGCGTGGACGATGCCGTCGAGCGGCGCGCGCAACGTGAGCTGCGCAACCTGCGCGGCGAGCCCGCTGACCGATTCGCGCGCCGCGTCCCAGCGCCGCCGCAGCGCGACGCCCTCTTCGAGCAGACGCGAATCGAACGGCTGCTGCTCGACCTCCCAGCGCAGCAGCGCTTCCTGCGCCTGCGCCGCCTTCAGCCGGTGTTCGAGATCCGCAGATGCGAGCACGGCCAGCACCTCGCCCGCGCGAACCGCCTGGCCATCGCGCGCGAGCGGCTGGCCGGGCACGACGACGGCGGCATCGGGCGCATAGAGTCCCTGCGCATCACGCGGGCCGAACACCGCGGGCGCTTCCACGCCGCCTTGCCAGGGCAGCACGATCAGTGCAAAGACGACGCCGGCCAGGAGCGCGCTGCGCACGGTTTCGCGACGCCAGCGCAGATCGTCGCGCCGTTTCCAGCACGCGCCGATCTCACGCACGACCGGCCGCGCGATAAACCAGCCGAACTCGACGGCGAACAGCACCAGCCCGAGCGCCTTGAAAAAGGTGTGATAGACGATCAGCGCGATCGACGCGAACAGAACCAGCCGATACAGCCAGGTCGCAAACGAAAAGCCGATCAGAAAGCGGCGTCGCGACGGTTGGCACGGCTCGGGTTGCGGATCGCCGAAGCCGAACAGCCATTCGCGCATCCGCCAGCGGCCGAACGCGAACGCGCGATCGTGCAGATTCGGCATGTCGAGCCAGTCCGACAGCAGAAAGTAACCGTCGAAGCGCATGAACGGACTCGCATTGATCGTCAGCGTGCCGAGCCAACTGGTGGTGGCCAGCAGGAAAGCACCGGCGCGCAACGGGCCGTCCGGCAGCACGCTCCACGCGAGCGTCGCGATCGCGGCCAGCGCGAGTTCGCTCAGCATCCCCGCCGCGCCGATGCGCAGGCGATCGGCGCGGCCCGGCACCTTCCAGGCCTCGGTCGTGTCGGTATAGAGCACGGGGACCATCACCAGCAACGCGACACCCATCGTCGGCACGCGGCATCCGTATCGATAAGCGGTGAACGCATGGCCGAACTCGTGCAGCACTTTGGCGAACGCGATGCTCGCGCCGATCGCGGCGAGCCCGCGCCAGTCCGCGTAGCCGTGGAACGTGTGCACGAACTCGTCCCAGCGCTGCGACACCAGCGCGAGGCCGGCGGCGGCGCACAGCGCGATGACGATCCAGAACGCGGGGCGATACGCGAACTCGACCACGCGCGCGCCGCGCCGTAACAGCGGCATCGGCCGCCACAGCGGAATGCGGATCATCAGGTAGTGCTTGAGCAGCCACATCGCATGCGAAAGCCGCCCCGCGTCGGCCATCGCGGTGAGCCGCGCGGTATCGTCGGCGCGTGCCGCGACGAACAGGTTTTGCTGCCGCAGCATCCACGCGAGCGATTCGAAATCGGCGCCGGTCACCGTCAGCGTGGTTTCGCTATTGACCGCCGCGACGATCGCCGCGGGGTCGTCGAGCGCCCAGCGCGACAGCATCTCGAATGCGGGCCAGCCGATCTGGAAGAAGCGATTCGATGCCGGATCGTGCAGCATCCACGTCGGCGCGCCTTCGGGCGTTGCCGCCGCCGGCATCAGGCTCAGTTCCTGACGCAGCTGTGGCAGGCGCGGGGCGAGGGGGAGCGGCTGGCCGGTCATGAATCGTGACTCATCGTGCGCGGGCGGCAATCCATACATCACCAGCCGAGCCACTGACGCGCGGTCGTCAGCGGCCGGCGCAGCAGGTAGTAGAACAGCGGCACCCAGCGGCCGTGAATGCGCGCGGTGCCCATCGAGCCGAGCGCGGGCCGGTGCGTCGCCGCATCGCCGGCGAAAGTCGCCTTGACACGATAGGCCAGTACGCCGTCCGCGGTCGGCTCGGCGCGATAGGCGATCGTATCGATGCGCGCATCGTAGGAAGCGAGCGGCGAACTCTTCGGATAGAGCGTCAGGGTTGCGCCGGGCCGGATGTCGACGTTATCGGCCACCGGCACGTAAGCGGTCAGCTCGACGTTGGCGGGGTCGGCGAGCAGCATCACTTTCTCGCCGATCGAGACCGCCTTGCCGTTCCAGTCGTTCGGATCGGCGAAGACGGCGACGCCCGCGCGCGTGGCGCTCACGCGCACGCGCGCGAGTTCGTGCGCGGTGTAGTCGCGTTCGACCGCGGACTCGTCGAGCTTGCCTTTACGCAACGCCATGTCCAGACGATCCTTGTCGTCGGTCACGGCGAGCTGCGCGGTCTGCCGGTATTCTTCGCGCGCGGTATCGAACGCCTTGTTGGCGACCGCGTAGCGCGATGCGAGCGTGGTCGGGTCGAGCGCGAACAGCGGCGTGCCCGCGACGACGCGCTGGTTCGGCTGCGCGTCCACATGGTCGATTACGCCATCGAGCGGCGCGCGCACGACGAACGGATCCTTCGGCGTCACTTCGGCGGGCGCGAGCACGGTCAGCCGTACCGGAAACACCGTGACCAGCGCCAGCGCGCCCAGCACGACGCGGCGGCGCTTGCCCACCCGCAGCGATGCGCGAGCCCGTTCGACCAGCGACGCGCGCGGCGCAAACGCACCGAGCGCATGCGCCCAGACCTGCGCAAGCTCCGCCAGCAGCGCCGCTTCGGTGGGGGTGTACGCGTGCTCGCGGGCGAATACGACGGCGCCGTAACGGCGCTCGGCCGCGTCGACGAGCGGCACGTAAAGCGCGTGCGCGGGCCACCATGCGGGCCAGTCGGCGGCGAGCGCCGCGGGCAGGTCGGCGGATGTCAATGCGCGCGGCAGCACGCCGGCCGCGTCGCGTGCGGTGGACGCAGCCGCAGCCGTGGACGCGGCGTCGGCTTCGCGCGCGGTGCCCGCCGGTTTGCCGGCCGCGTCGTGCGGATCACGCGCGCCGCGCCCGCCTGCCTGATGCCCCGACGCAAGCGCACGAAAAACCTGCCCGAGCCATTGCACGTACGGCGCACCCGGATCGCTTTGCGGCACGCCGGACACCGCGGCGACCGCGCCCGGCGCGTGCGCCGGCGCGCGCCACCAGGCCGCCTGCCGGTAAGGCATCAGCGAGATCGTTTCGTTGACGATCGTAAAGCCGAGCGTTTCCTCGCTGCGCGCCTGGCGCGCACGGGCCGCGAGTTGCCACAGCAGCGCGAGATCGTTCGCGTCGATGCGCACTGGCGCGTTCATCGCTTCACCTCGCGGCAAAGCTGGCCCAGCCGCTCATGCCGGGCAGCAGCTCGGCTGGCCGGCCGTCGAGCGACGCGGTCACATCGACCGTCTGCGTGACCGGATCGACGCGCGCGCCGATTCGGGCGACGCTCGCCGGATAGGTCTTGCCGACCTCGTCGACCTTCACCGTCAGCGCGTGCCCGGGCTTGAGCCACGCGAGCCACTTCGACGGCACGATCATTTTCAGTTCGAGATGCCCGGTATCGACGATCGTCAGCAGCGGTTTGCCGACCTCGGCGAATTGCTGCGCCGACGCGCTGCGCTTCACCACCCGTCCGTCGAACGGCGCGGCGATCACGCATTTATGCACGGTCGTCTGCATGTACGCGACTTCCGCCGCGCTCGCCTTCGCCTTGGCTTGCGCCTCGGCGACGTCGAGTTCGCCGATCGAGTGAAGCTGCGCAAGCTGCTCGTTCACGCTTTTGAGCTTCGCGGCCGCGTCCGCTTCGGCCTGGGCCTTGCGCAACTGCGCCGCATATAGCGAGCAATCGAGCGACACGAGCGTTTGCCCGGCGCGGAACGCATCGCCGTCACGAAACGGCAGCGTGGCAATTTTTGCGCTGATCTCGCTCGCGACGTCGAGCTGATCGCGCGGCACGAGCTGAATCCGGATATGTTCTTCGTCCTCGGACGCGCCCGCCGGCGGCGTCTGATTCGCCGAAGCGCCCGGCCGCGATGCGGCGAGCGCCGCCGCTACCGGCGCGGGAACCGCGGCCGCGCCGCCCGGCGGCGCGCCTACCGCCTGTTGCTGCATGACGAGCGCGGCTGCTGCCGCGCCGACGATCCACTGCCACCGGCTCAACCTGCTACTGCATTTCATTGCGTCTTTGCCTCTGTGTCGTTGCCCACTGCCGCCCAGCGTTTTTCCGAGTCCGCGATCGATTGCTCGATGGCCGCGATATTGTTGCCCACCAGGTTGCCGGGCACCGGGTCGAGCCCGAGCGTCGCGAGCAACTGGCCATACGAGCTTTCGAGTTCGCCATAGCTTTGATACAGCCTGAGCCCCGACATCATCGCGTTCATCGCCGCGCGAATCTCTTCGAGCTTGCCCTGGGCGCTGGCAACCGTCGCGTTATGCGTGTGTTCGAGGATCTGTCCGTCGACGTCGTTGATCTGCTGCGACAGCGAGAACTGCCGTTGCTTCGCGGCGAGATCGGCGCTCGCGACGTGCACCTGGGTGAGCACCGCCATCGACAATGCGAGCCGCTGCGCATGCGCGACGTCCTGTTGCGCGGCGGCCAGCCCGCGGATGTTCTTCGCATTGAGCACGTTCAGCAGATTCCAGCTCACGTTGATGCCGGCCGCGCGCCACGCGTGGTAGACGAGAAAACTGTTGCTGTCGTAGTGGCCGCCGAGCTGCAGCTCGATGCCGGGCAACAGCTTGGCGATCGCCTTCTTCGTCTCGTTGACGCTGATCCGTTCGTTGTAGTTGGCTTCGATCAGTTCGGGCCGGCGCTCGAGCGCCGTCTCTTCCATGCGGTCGATCGGCATCTGGAAGGTCGGCACCGTGAAGCCTTGCGGCGGCGCGAGTTCGAAATCGGTGCCGGGCGACACGTTCATCAGCGACGCGAGGCGCGGCTTGGCCTCGTCGAGCTGGTCGCGCACGAGTTCGAGCTGGCGGATGATGTCGAGCAGCGCATGCTGATAGTTGAGTGTATCGAGCGGCGAGCGCAAGCCCTGCTGCTGTGACTGGCGCGATTCGTCGAGCGCTTTTCTGGCTTCGTCGAGCAGCGGCGGAATCCGCTCGTGCAGCCGTTGCGCGCCCGCGGCTTCCCAATACGCTTCGCGGACCTGCTGCATCATCAGCTGCACGACCTTGCGGCGGCGCTGTTCGAGAACCAGCACGCGATCGGCCTGTTCCTTCGCTTCGAAGTAGCTGACGCCGAAGTCGAGCAGATTCCACGAGAACGTCAGATCGGCGGTGCGCGAGTTCTGGTCGGTCGAGAACGACGGCGGCACGACCTCGGTATTCGTGAAGAGCCCCTCCGACGACGACGCCAGCGGATGATTGCGATACGTATAGCCGGCCGCCGCCGTCAGCTGCGGCAGCATGTTGAAGTTCGCGACATCGAGCTGCTTTTGCCCGAGCGCCTCTTCCATCATCTTCAGCCGGTGATCGAGGTTGTAGCTGATCGCGCGCGCCATCGCCTGTTCGAGCGTCACCGGGCCCGACAGCGCGGGCGTGCCTTCGAACATCGCGGTGCGTTCGGTTTTGGCCGCATCCTTGAGTTCGGCGTCGGTGAATGGCGTGGGGTGCACCGCGCAGCCCGATAGCCAGAGCAGCGCGACGGAAAGCGCGATCAGCTTCGGGCGCGGCACGCGCTTCGCGCGCGCGGCGATGGGCATCGTAGTCATCGTTGTTGTTGTCACTTGTGCGACTCTCTTGTCGATTGTGGTAAGCATTCCGGTGCGGCTTAGGCGCGCCCCCCTGTGTCGTGCTTCGTGGCGGCCGGATGGGCCGCGGCGAGCGCGGCCGCCGGCGCGGGACGGGCGACGTGCAGCGCGGCGCGCGCCGACGCGAACTGATGCGCGAGCGACGGTTTGCCGGCCGGCAGCGGCACGCGTTGCGACGCTTCGCGCACGAGTTCGTGGGCGGGTTCGTAGGTGGGTTCGTGCATGGGTTCGTGCATGGGTTCGCGCGACGCATGCGGCGCCGCCATATGCGACGTGCCGGCCGCGCCGCCCCGCGGGGCAAGCACGATCTCGCGCCGGACCACGTGGCCGCTCGCATCGCGCACCTGCACGAGCACGTGTACGTCCGGCGAGCCGCCCGGCATCCTGCCGCTCAGGGTTCCCTTGCCGGCGTCGTAATGGAGCCAGGCCGGCAGGCCCTTGCCATCGGCGAGGCTCACGCTGACATCAGGAGAATCGGCGAACGCCTCGCCGTCGAGATCCGAAATGTCGATCGTAAAGCCGCCACCGCTGCCCGAACCGTCGACGGCGATTACCGCGGGCGCGGCGAGCGCCGGCAGCAGATCGAACGGCGACGGGTTTGGCGTGGCCAGTTCGGCCGGCACGAGCGATACCACCGGCGGCACCATCGTGCGACCCGGAATATACGGGTAGTGCGTGTTCGAGTCGGAGAACGTAATCGTCGGGACCGGCGGGACCGCGCCGACCGGCTGCGGATCGTCGAGTTCTTCCAGCACGCTCGGCTTGTTCGACAGTGCCTCGCCGAATGCATCGGGCGGCGTATCCGGCGGCGCGGGCGGCGTGCTGTTATCCGATGTCGAACTCAGCATGCCGGGGGCGCCGGCCGTCGTCACGGCGACGGTCGAATTCGCCGGTGCGCTGCTGCTCGCGCCATCGTTGATTACGAATGCGATCGTCCGGCTGCCGTTCGCGCCGGCCGCGCTCGAGAAGGTCACCGCGGAAAGCGCGTTCGACCACTGCGCGTCGGTCGCCGTTTGGCCTGCCGAGGTCAGCGTCAACACGCCGGTTGCCGCGTCATACGATGCGGTGATGTTGCCGAACCTCGCCGCGCTCGTATTCGCGAAGCCGAGCGCGTCGCCGTTCGTAAAGCCGGCGCCGATCGACACTGTCGCGAAGCTCTGCGTGTTGTTGTCGAGGTCGCGCACCGTGATGCCGCTGTCGATCGTTTTCGGCGTCGAGCCCGCGGAATAGCTGGTGGTATCGGCCGACGTCGTCACGGTCGGCGTTTGATCGACGGTCGCGACCGTCACCGTGCGCGTCGCCGTATCGCTGGCGGCGCCGTGCTTGTCGGTGACGCTGAAGCTGACCGTGCGATTCGCGGTGTTCGGTCGCAGCGCGGTGTCCGTGTAGGTGACCGCGTCGAGCGCGCTTTGCCACTGCGCGAGCGTCGCGCTGCCGCTTGCCGAGCTCAGCGTCAGCACGCCGGTCGCCGTGTTGTACGAACCGGTGATGTCGCCGAAGGCCTGGATGCTGCTATTGGTGAACGTCAGCAGGTCTTCACCGCTGTGGAAGTTGCCGGTGATCGCGATCGTCGCCGAGGCGGGGGAGGCCGTCGAATTCGTGTCCGTCAACAGCAGGTCCGAGCCGATCACGACGGGCGTCGCCTGGGCGTTATCGCCCTGCACGAAAGCCGCCGAGCCCGAGTCGGGTGCGAGGACCATCGCGTTCGTCACGTTGACGGTATCCGTCACCGCGGCGCTCGTTTTCGTGCCGTCGCTCGTCGCGAACGAAATCGTGCGTTCGCCGTAGCTCGTGCTGGTGGTCGCGAACGTCACCGCCGACAGCGCGTTCGCCCACTGCGCGTTCGTCGCGGCGCCGGCGGACGTCAGCGTCAGCACACCGTGCGCCGGGTCGTAGCTCGCGGTGATGTCGCCGAACGCGGCGGTATCCGTGTTCGCGAATGCCAGCGTATCGCCGGACTGGAACCCGCCGCCGACCGATACGGTGGCCGACGCCTGCGACCCGTCGGCGTCGGTCACGCCGATATGGCCGTCGATCGTCGTCGGATCCGTGCCCGAGCGGTAGTCGCTCGTGCCGGTCGAACTCGTGACGATCGGCGTCTGGTCCGTTGCGATCACCGTTACGGTGCGGGTAGCCGAATTAGTGGTGACGCCACGGCCGTCGGTTGCCGTAAAGCTGATCGTGCGGATCGCCGCGTTCGGCGTGATCGCGGTGTCGATATAGGTGATCGATGCGAGCGCGCTGCGCCACTGTGCCACCGTCGCGCTGGCGCCGGACGAGTTCAACGTCAGCACGCCGGTCGCCGCATCGTATGACGCGGTAATGTTGCCCATCGTCGCGCCGTCGTTCGTGAACGCGAGCACGTCTTCGCCGCTATGGAAGTTGCCGGTGATCGCGACGGTGGCCGAGCCGAATGTCGTACTCGCGCCATCGGTCAGCGTCAATCCGGCATCGACGACGATCGGTGACGACGGTACGTTATCGGCTTCGATGAACGAAGCCGAGCCCGGGTCCGTCGCGATGCGCGGCGGACCTAGCACGGTGACCGTGTCGGTTGCGGCCGCGCTCGTCTTCGTGCCGTCGTTCAGCACGACGGAGATCGTGCGATTGCCCGCGGCGGCGCTCGACGTGAAGAAGCTCAACGACTGCAGCGCCGCGTCCCACTGCGCGATCGTTGCGCCGCCGGCGGTGGCGGTCATCGTCAGAACGCCGGTTGCCGAATCGTAGGAGCCGGTGATCGAACTGCTCGGCAAGAACGACAGCATGTCGCCGCTCTGGAGACCGCCGGAGATCGATACCGTGGCCGACTGAAGCATCGGATTGTCGAGATCGGACACGGTGATGCCATTGTCGATCGTGATCGCGGTCGTGCCGCTCACATACTCGGTCGTGCTGCCGGTGGTGGTG